>ERZ808246.1-NODE-1-length-611477-cov-14.079677_pt1 | contig 611477 bp, 593 predicted proteins | sample MGYA00521083_ERZ808246 | MGnify/ENA primary metagenome ERZ808246 (study PRJEB31516, sample SAMN03275577) | gut metagenome | biome: mammalia-associated habitat; material: feces | host: Papio cynocephalus | place: Kenya | collected 2012-07-07 ... | reverse complement strand
GCACGCGCAGACAGCGGACGTTTCCACTTGGCTTAAGAAAATCGGTCTGAAATAACGTCAGTCTAGGCGGAATTATGAAAAAATCACTTTTGTTTTTTGGAGCATTTTTAGCGATGACCGCAGCGCTTGCGGCAGAATCTGGCAAACCGGCTGGACAAGCCGGAAAAACTGTAAGACTGAACAGCGGCTATGAAATGCCGGTCGCGGGGCTTGGAACCTGGACTTTGACAGGCGAGACCTGCGAGAATGCCGTTTATTCCGCGCTCAAAACCGGCGTGCGTCTGATTGACACCGCAAAATACTACGGAAACGAGACGGAAGTTGGCAGGGCAATTCAGCGTGCGCTTGCGGAAAAAATCTGCGCAAGGGGAGAGCTTTTTTGACGACAAAGATTGTTCCCTGGTCGTCTGATCCGGCGGCGGACATAGAGGATTCGCTTGAAAAACTGAAAGTTGACTACATAGACTTGTGCCTGCTCCACCAGCACGGAAGCGGCGACGACAAAGTTTACCGGGCTATGGAAAAGGCGTGCAAGGAAGGAAAAATCCGTTCGATTGGAATCTCAAACTTTTACACGCCGCGCGAGGTAGAGCATTTTGTCCGCGACTTTGAAATCAAGCCTGCGGTAATCCAGAACGAGAACCACATTTTTTATCAGGGAACAGTGTTGCGTGACTGGTGCGCAAGATACGGAATCCGCATGGAAAGCTACTATCCGTTCGGCGGCCGCGGCCACACAAAGCAGAGCCTTGAAAATCCGGTGATTTTGAAAATCGCCGCCGCCCACAAAAAAACTTCCGCCCAGGTGATTGTCCGTTGGCACGTTCAAAGCGGATTTATCGCGATTCCCGGCAGCTCAAACCCAAAGCACATCGCCGAAAACTACAATATTTGGGATTTTTCTTTGACTGACGCCGAAATGGCGCAGATTGCAAAGCTGAACACCGGAAAAAGGTATGAAAACTGGTAGAAAACTGAATTGCGTTAGGCTATGGAGCACTAGCAAACCTTACGGTTTGCTTACGAGTTTTCTTGCGAAAACTCGCATAAAAGTAAAACTAAAATTAAAATTGAAATGCGGAACAGCCGGCCCGAACGAAGGAAGCGCAAGCGAACAGAGTGAGGGGAACGCCCAAAAGCATTGTATGATAGAAAGAAAATGGAGAAATCATGACAAAAGAAGAATTTTCAAAAATCGACAAATTTGGAGTCGGAGAACCGAACGAGGCGTTCGCAAAGTATTTTACCGGGCAGTCGTTCTTAAAGCCGCTCACGGATGCAAAAAAGGGCGAGATTCCGATTTTCAACGTTACATTTAAAGCATACGGAAAACTTGGAAAATGGCCGGACTTGAAAAATGTTCTATGGCACGGTATAAAAAAGCCTTAAGCTGAATGTGTGAAGAAGGTTTTGTTTGTATATGATACCAATTTATTTTCAAGGTTTGTCTTTAGGACTTGCCTATGTTGCGCCCATCGGTATGCAGAATTTGTTTGTTATCAACAGTGCTATGAGCCAGAAATTAGGGCGTACAATTGCAACTGCTTTGATTGTTATATTTTGGGATATTTCACTTGGGCTTGCCTGTTTTCTTGGCGCAGGCGCTCTGATGGAGGCTTTGCCGTGGCTGCAGAAAATTATTCTTGGCATTGGAGGACTGATGGTTATTTTCATAGGCGTTGGTCTTGTCCGCTCCAAAGCAGATTTAAGCGGCGGAAAAGATGTGAATCAGTCTCTTTGGAAAATTGCGGGTTCGGCTTTTATCGTAACCTGGCTGAATCCGCAGGCTTTGATTGACGGGACGTTGATGCTGGGTGCTTTTCGTGCCTCGCTGCCGGAAGGTGGCAATCCTTATTTTATTACCGGCTTTGCTTGTGCAAGTTTTCTTTGGTTCAGTTGTCTTGCAGTTTTAGTTCACATTCTTGGCAGCAAAATCAGCGGCCGCGTTCTTACCTGGCTGAACCGCATTTGCGGCGTTGTAATTATTCTTTACGGAATCAAACTGCTTGTAAATTTGGTGAAATTGTTTTTGGTGTAAAAAACAATGCAGAGTACGGAAAACTTTGAAAATAATTCCTATTGACAATCTGCGCTTTGTAAGTCATAAATTAACAAATTCTATTCTTACGGAGCGGAAAATGCAGATTGTTGAATACGACCCGAAATACAAGAGCGACTTTGTGCGGCTGAACACGGAATGGCTTGAAAAACTTTACTACATTGAATCCTACGACCAGTATGCGATGGATCATGTTGAGGAGCTTATCGAAAAAGGTTCGATGGTCTATTTTGCTGTTGAGGACGGAAAAGTTCTTGCGACGTGCATGATTGAGCCGCTCGGAGACGACGTCTGGGAAGTCTGCAAGCTCGCGGCTGCCGGACAGTATACGGGAACTGGAGCCGGCTCTGCTGTCTTAAAAGCCTGCATGGATTATGCAGTTTCTCACGGCGCGAAAAAACTTTGCCTGATTACGATTTCCGGCTTGAAGCCTGCAATTCATCTTTATAAAAAGTTCGGATTCGTTGAAATTCCGTACAGAAAAGATGTCTGGCATTCTGAAAAAGCGGACGTTGAGATGGAATACATTGTGAAATAAGGAAAACTTTCTGGCCAATACAATCTTGCGAAGATTTTTCTTTCATCCTTTAAAAAATTCCAGGAACGGCTTTGAATTTTCTGCATTGTTCATAGCCAGTTTTGTGATTATCTTTTCCTGCTTGTTAGATTTTCTTTAGGCTCCAATTTATCCGCATAAGAAGAAAATCCCGCATATCTTCATAAAAGTCCATTTTTGGTGGAGTTATGTTGATTTTTTTTAGTGCTTCCTGAATCAGCGGATTTCTATAGCAGCTTACGGCGGTTGTAGCGGCGAATGTCAGTATATCCAGTTGCAGCTTGTATGCGTCTTCCTTGGAAAGCGAAAGCATTTCTGAAATCTTGTCGCGCAGCTGCCATGCAAAGCCGTAATATTTTTTCTTGAACGTTGCAAGTCGATCGACTGTTACATTTGTTTCGATAATCGGATTTAAATATGAAACATATCGAAGATAGTCTTGATTTGCGTTTAGAATTCCAGCCCAGACTTCTGCAATAACTTCAGGTGAAAACTTGTTTCCTTCCGGAAAGGCCGATATTAAGGCGATGTAGTAATTTGTCATTTTTTGCGCAGAAATTTCAAGAAAAATTTCTTCTTTTGTGGTTACATATTTGTAAAGATTTGCACGTGACCAAGTAAGTTTTTCAGCAATCGTTGTAAGCGTGATTTCTGTGTACGGCATTTCTTGGAATAATTCGTCTGCCGCTTGCTTGACTTGATTCAAACGGTCTTCTTTATGGTCGTCGCTGCGCGCTCGTATATAATTCTGCATAAAATAAGAGTATCATACGGCGCAAAATTGTTCAATAAATGACGTGTCGTTGCTAAACGAATGTCAATTTGCTTTTTAAACATTGTAAAAGTTTTTTCAGACTCTTTTGCAATATGCTATTTCGAAGTTCTATAAACACAGCTCTTGACATCCTTCTGCAAAAAATATATAGTTTTAACCGTACATTTTAATATCTTTTAAGATGGACTCGTGGCTCACGGGTCTTTTTTTATGTTCAAGAGGTTATTTTGGAATACATTTCTTTGGATTCAATGCCTTACTACAAAGATTGTTCCCCTTTGGTAGAAGGTTTGGGATACACTTTGGTGGAACTTCACGTAATTCCGCAAAAAGGTGTAACAAGAATCAATGCTGTTATAGCGTCTAAAGATCCTTCAATTGATATTGGCGTTAACGACTGTTCTAAAGTTCATCACGCTCTTCTTCCTCGCTTGGAAGCAATTTTAGGAACGGAAGATACTTACATGGAACTTACAAGTCCTGGAATGGAACGCAATATAAAAAATGCGGCAGAGTTTCCAATTTTTAAAGGGCGAGAAGTTCGCGTATGGGACAAAAATGTTTCAGATTGGGTTGGGGGCGTAATTGTAAATGCTGACGAAAAATCTGTAACACTTGAAAAAGAAGGAAATCAGCAAACTTTCCTTTTTGAAAATATTGCAAAGGCTAAGTTTATTCATTTATAACATAAAATAATTATGGGGGCTTAATATGTCAGAAATGGCAGAAGCTATTCGTGCTTTAATCGAAGAAAAAGGCTACACAGAGGATGCGGTTAAACGCACAATTGAAAATGCATTGAAAATGGCGTACAAACGCACTTACGGAACTTCAGATAATGCTGTTGTAAAATTTGCAGATGATATGTCTGATGTTTCAATTTACTCAAGAAAGACAGTTGTAGACGGTGTTTATGATCCTGTTACAGAAATTGAACTTGAAGATGCAAAAAAACTTGTAGAGGATATTGAATTAGGTGATGAAGTTGAAATTCTTGAAGATCCAAAATCTTTTGACCGTTCAGCAATTGCTTCTGGTAAGCAAACTGCGCATCAAGGGTTAAACGAAACTATAAAAGACTCTCTTTACAATCAGTACAAAGATAAAGTTGGAGAGATGATAAACGGTTATTATCAGCGGGAACGAAATGGCAATATCTTTGTAGATCTTGGAAACGCTGGAAAAATTGAAGGCTTCCTGCCTGTAAAAAATCAGTCTCCAAGAGAAACTTATGATCAAGGGGATCGAATAAAAGCAATTATTTCTGATATTAAAAAAACTTCTACAGGACTTCAAATAGTGCTCAGCAGAAGCGATCCAAAACTTGTTGAAATCACAATGGAAATGGAAATTCCAGAAATTGCAGACGGTACTGTAAAGATTGAAAAGTGCGTTCGCGAGGCTGGTTATAGAACAAAAATGGCTGTTTCCACAGTGCGCGAAGAGATCGATCCTGTTGGGGCTTGCGTTGGAACTAAGGGTGTTCGCATTCAGAATGTAATTCGCGAGCTTCTCGGTGAAAAAATCGATGTTCTGAAGTATGATCCAGATCCTGTTGAGTTTATAAAAAATGCTCTTTCTCCTGCTAGTGTAAACCGTGTCGTTATTCTTGATGAAGCGAAAAAGCAGGCTCTTGCAATTGTTGATGATTCTCAGTTTAGTCTTGCAATTGGAAAGCAGGGGCAAAATGTTCGCCTTGCAAACCGCTTGTGCGACTGGTCTATTGATGTAAAGACAGAAGAACAGTGCGAAGGCATGGATCTTAGCGATAAGGCTACTTCAGTTGCGGCTAGAAACTTATTTAAAGATGAAGAACCTAATAGCGAAATTGCAACCATAAAAGAACTTCCTGGAGTTGATCAAACTGTGGCTGCCGCTCTTGCAGAAAAAGGAATTGAAGATATTGTTCAATTTATGGAAGCTTATGACACTCTTGAAATTGAAGGTCTTACAAAAGAACAATTAGATGCAGTTCACTCTTTAATCAAAGAAAATGTAGAGTTTGTGGAAGAGGAACAGAATGAAGATTCTCAAGAAAAAGAGTCTGAAGAGGAAGAAGAAAAATACTACTGTCCAGAATGTGGCGCAGAGATTACTCTTGACATGACGCGTTGTCCTAAGTGTGGTGTTGAGTTTGAATTTACAGAGGACGAGGAATAGGGTACACAATGGCTGAAGATATAGAAAAAAAGCCTGCAATTATTGTTCACAAAAAACAAAACGATAGTTCAGCAGCACAAAATAATAACAATAATGCTGCAAAAAAGAAGATAGTAGTTGTAAAAAAGAAGACTACTGCGCCTTCTTCTAATCAAAAGACAGAAGGTGCAAAGCACGAAGGTTTGCGTGTTGTTGTTAAAAAAACAGAGTCTCGTAATAATGCGGAAAAAACTTCTGTAAAAAATGAAAGCTCTTCTAGAGGTTCGTCACAGAATAGGAATGAAGGTCGTCCTCAGCAGCGTCGTGCTTTTGAGCTTAATACTACACGGCCTAATGTAAAAGCTGGAAACCTTTCTGACCATGGCAGACGCGATAGCAGAAATGGCGGCTATGGATATGGAAACGGTCGCAGCGGCTATAACAATAATGGCTCTAACGGTGGTGGCTACCGCAATCGTGAAGGAGGCGGATTTACTGGTGCTCAAGCTAGACAGGGCTATCAAAACCGCGAACGCGATGGCAACCGGCAGGGCGGCTATCAGAGCCGCAATGGACAAGGCGGATTTGGTGGCAATCGTCAAGGCGGATTTCAAAACCGCAATGGGCAAGGCGGCTCTCCTAGATTTGGTTCTGGTCAGGGCGGATTCCGCGTAGGTGGAGGAGCAAGTTCTGTCCCTCCGATGATGCAAAACCGTGCGCCTGCAAAAAAGACCTTTAAAGGCAAAAAACAAGTATATAATAGAAAAGATGAAGAGCAGTACGACGATAATCTTTTTGAAACAAAAAAGAAGTCGGAAACTCCTGCAAGCGTAGTTCCAAAGTCCATAGAAATTATGGAAACTGTATCTGTTTCTGATCTTGCTCGAAAAATGAACTTAAAGGCTAGCGAAGTTATTTCAAAACTCATGGGAATGGGTATGATGGTAACAATTACGCAGTCAATTGATTCCGATACTGCAACTTTACTTGCTGCAGAATATGGTTGCGAAGTAAAACTTGTAAGCCTTTATGATGAAACTGTTATTCAGGGAGACGCTGATAAAGAAGATTCAATGCTTCCTCGTCCTCCAATTGTTACAGTAATGGGCCACGTTGACCACGGTAAGACAAAAACTCTTGATGCAATTAGAAAATCTCATGTTGCAGAAGGCGAAGCTGGTGGAATTACCCAGTCAATTGGTGCTTATAGCGTAAAAACCGAAAAAGGAACAATTACATTCCTTGATACTCCAGGCCACGAAGCGTTTACAATGATGCGTGCTCGCGGTGCCCAGGTTACAGATATTGTTGTTTTGGTTGTTGCCGCTGATGATGGTGTTATGCCTCAGACTTTAGAAGCTATTGCGCATGCAAAAGATGCAAAGGTTCCTATTATTGTTGCTGTAAACAAGTGCGATAAGCCAGAAGCTAATCCAGATAGAGTAAAAACTCAGTTGAGCGAACAAGGGCTTACTCCAGAGGAATGGGGCGGCGAAACTCAATATGTGCATATTTCTGCATTAAAAGGTCAAGGAATTGACGAGCTTTTGGATGCAATTCTTCTCCAGGCAGAAATGCTTGAATTAAAGGCGACTTATGATTGCCGTGCGGAAGGAAAAATTCTTGAATCTCGAATCGATCAGGGACGCGGTGTTGTTTCTACAGTTATTATTCAGCGTGGTACATTAAAACAAGGCGACCCTTTTGTTGCTGGAATTTATTCTGGCCGCGTAAGGGCAATGTTTGATGACCGCGGAAAGCGTATTCAGGAAGCAGGTCCTTCAATTCCTGTGGAAGTTCTTGGAATGGAAGAAATGCCTAATGCTGGGGATCCGTTCCAGGTTACTGAAAACGAAAAAGAAGCTCGCGCAATTTCTACAAAGCGCCAAGAGCTTAAACGCTACGAAGCTGCAAAAGCTGTTAAGAAAACAACTCTTGACACCCTTTACAAAGACATTGAAGCTCACGAAGTTCAAGAACTAAAAGTTATCATCAAGGCTGACCTTCAAGGTTCTGCCGAAGCGCTTAAGGCTTCTCTTGAAAAACTTTCTACAAAAGATATTCGCTTGAACGTAATTCATTCAAGTGCAGGCGCAATCAATGAATCTGATGTTACTTTGGCAGCAGCTGATTCAAACGCAATTATTATCGGATTTAATGTTCGTCCTACGCCAAAGGCAAAAATTCTTGCAGATACTGAAAAAGTTGATATTCGTAAGTATAATATCATCTATAAGTGTGTGGAAGAAATTCAAGCAGCTATGGAAGGTATGCTTTCGCCAGACACAAAAGAACAAACACTTGGTGATGTTGAAGTTCGAAACACTTTCAAAGTTCCAAAAGTTGGAACAATCGCTGGTTGTTACGTTGTAGAAGGTCTTGTAAAACGCAATGCAATGGTTCATCTTGTTCGCGAAGGAATTGTAAAGTTTACAGGAAAAATTTCTTCGTTAAAGCGATTTAAAGATGATGCAAAGGAAGTTTCTACAGGATTTGAATGTGGTATAGGTCTTGAAAATTGGCAAGATATTCAAGTTGGCGACCACATGGAAATCTTTGAGTATATTGAAGTTGCCCGAAAGCTTGGTGATGAACATCACGATGACCGTGCAGAAAACGAAAAGAAAGCTGCAGAAGCTGCGGCAAAAGCTTTAGCGGATGCACAAGCAGAACAAGCCCTTGAAGCAGAATCTTTAGAAGCCGAAAAAGCGAAAGCTAAAGCTAAAAAAGCTGCAAGGCCAAAGGATTTGGGATCTAAATATCCAGGAAATACTTCTGAGTCTAAAGAAAATTAATTAAAATTCGCCTAGTCAAGGTGCTCTTGCGACCTTGGCTAGACCGTTTTTAATGTTCGTATGAACCTTTGTTAAATAAAAATAACCAAGTAATAACGACTGTTTTTATCTTTATAAGTTTATATTGTAAAATTTTTATGGGAGGCTAAAATGGGTCAGTACAGAATTGAGCGATTAAACGTTCAGCTTAGAGACGAAATTTCAAAGTTGATTAGTCGTGGAGAAGTAAAAGACCCTAGAGTTTCGACTTTTCTTTCAATAAATCGGGTTGAAGTTACAAACGATTTGAGTTATGCAAAAATCTATGTATCAAGTTTCTTATCCGATGGGCAAGTTGAACGAGGGGTAGAGGGCCTTAACAGTGCGGCAGGATTTTTGCAGTCTTCTATTGCAAAAAAGATGAGAATTCATAAGTTTCCGAAATTTACTTTTTTTGTTGATTCTGGAATGAAAACAGGTTTTCACATGGTTCAAAAACTTAATGCATTAGAAGAAGAATCTAAGGCTTGGGCTGAAAGTCATCCAGAAATGGCTGATTAATGCCTAGCCAAGTCAATTTTTTAGTATGAAAAAAAATAATTGCGATAAAATTGTTCTTTTTGCAAAACCTAGCGGTTGCACATCATTTTCTTCTTTGTTTTCTATAAAACGCGCTTTTTCAACAAAAAAAGTCGGGCATACTGGTACTTTAGACAGTTTTGCTTCAGGACTCTTAGTCGTTTGCTGCGGTTCCCTTACAAAACTTGCTGGTAGAATTACAGAATTTGATAAATCATATGAGGCTGTTATAAAATTTGGAGAGGAAACAGATACTCTTGAGTGTACTGGTAAACTAGTTGCTGTGGCGCAATTGCCTCTAGTTTCTGATTTGGAAAAAGCTCTTGCACATTTTACAGGGGAATTTTTGCAGGCTCCACCAGCATTTAGTGCGATTCATGTAGATGGGAATCGAGCAAGCGATTTAGTTCGAAAAGGCGTCGCTGTAGAAATTCCAAAAAGATTGGTAAAAGTATATTCTTCAGAAATTTTAGAGGCAAAACTAAATTCCTCTAACCGAGTTGAATATGCCCGAATAAGATTTTCAGTTTCAAAAGGGACTTATATTCGTTCCTTAGCAAGAGATATTGGAATTAATTGTTCAAGTAGAGCAAGTCTTGTGGGGCTTTTAAGAACTAGTATTGGTCATTTTGAACTAAAAAATGCTGCTGGATATGATTTTTTGCAACCGTTTAACATAGAAAATGCAATTTCTAATTCTAAAAAACTCATTGATGATGAAAATCTTTTAAAACAAAACAAGATTAATGCTTTTAATATTGATGAAAACGCTTTAGAAAATCAAATTCGTCAAAAATCTATGTCTATGAATTATTTGCTTGCAAAAGATTGTGGATTTTCTGTGGCTCACGTTTTGGATTCATTTAAAAACTCTTTTAAAAATGGAGCAACTCTTTCTTTTTCGAATTTTGTTGAAAAAAAAGAATCGTTTTTTACAGATTTTATAGCAGTTTTTTCTCAGCAAGAGGATTTTTTAGGCCTTGTTCAAAATACAGGCAACTTTAGTTTAAAGTATTCTTTTGTATTGCACGACTAACATTTGTATATTAATTCTATAAAAAAATTGGAGCTTAATCTTATAGTTTGTAATTGTATGAGGCTATCTGTACATTGACTTGAAATCCATTCGTATGTAAAATAAAAGAATGTTTGATGTAAAAGAAAGTGATTTTTTTGATCTTGAAGACGAAGCTTTTGATACAGTTATTGAAGCTGGAATAAAATTTACAGGTAATATAAAATTTGTAAAGCCTTTTATGATTCGTGGAAAAGTTAATGGTAAAATCGATGCTACTAGCGATTTGGTTATTGACACGTGTTCAGAAGTAAATGCTGATATAAATGCAGTTCGGGTTCTTGTAAAAGGTAAGGTGCACGGAAATATACATGCAAAAGACTTGATTTTTGTTTCGTCTGACGGTGTTGTAGATGGCGATATTACTTCTAATCAAGTTGTTCTTGAGCCTGGAAGTGTGTTTACAGGTCGTTGCACAATGATAAGGTAGGATTGCACAATTCGTTGTTTTTATCTTTGTGAGTTGAGCTTGCGGTGCAAGTTTTTTATCAACTGCTGCTTTTTCATGGGAGATTCAGTATGAAAAGTAATTTTTTTTATATTTTTTTTATATTTTTTTCATTGCATTTAGCTTTACCTTTGACTTCTCAAGCCAATGTAAAACAGGACGCTCTTGTTCTTTATAGAAATAAAAAGTATAAAGAAGCCGTTGCTGTGTGTGAGCAGGAACTTTTACAGACTCCAAACAATATAGAATCCTATGTTGTGATGTGCTGGGCTCTAGTTGCAAATAAGCAATACTCTGAAGCTGAGCAAAGGGCTCTCGCAGGTTTAAAGATTAGCACCTATGATCTTAGGCTTATTGAAATACTTGGAGAAGCCCGCTATTTCTTAGGAAAAAATAATGGAGCAATGGAGCAGTTTCAAAAGTATGTTGCAAATGCTCCTGAAAATGGCAGCCGTGTAGGCGATGTCTATTACTATATGGGCGAAATTTTTATACGGCAGGCAAGGTATCAGCATGCAGATATTGCTTTGTCCGCAGCAGTAAAAAAACAGCCTTTGTACGATAAATGGTGGATTAGATTAGGTTACGCTCGAGAAATGGCAGGTAACTATTATGAATCTGTAGAAGCTTACGATGAAGCTCTTAGATTAAATTCTTCTTCCGTTGAGGCAGAGCGTGGAAGAAATAGAGTTTCTTTAAAACTTCAGTAAAGTTGATAATAAATTGCAAATACGTTTTGGAACTACCGGTTGTCGCCTTAATCAAATAGAATCTGAAAGCGCGGCGCATTTTTTTTACGATAAGTCTTTTTCAGTTTCTCTTGAACCTTTGACTGCGAAGAGTCAAAATGATTTAGAATGTCTTGTTTGTGTTATAAATACTTGCTCCGTTACTCAAAAAGCCGAACAAAAAGATAGGCGCATAATTCGTCTGTATCTTGAAAAATGCCCAAATGCTGCAGTTATTGTCACGGGATGCTACGCACAGTTGTCGCCTAAAACTCTTTTGGCAATAGATTCAAGAATTGCAGTGCTTCCTGGTCAAAACAAAAGTAGATTGTCACAAATTCCTAGTATCCTTGCAAATAATCTTAATTCCTTTAATCCAATAGTTTTTTCAAAATTGCTTAACGAATCAATTTTTAATATTGATTCTAAAAATCTTGGCAAAAGTGAAGATGCTTTTAAACTTTCAACAGATTCATTTTTAGCTCATTCAAGGTCTTCTATAAAAATTCAGGATGGCTGCAACAACAATTGTACTTATTGCACAATAAATAAGGCGCGAGGTCATTCTGTAAGTCTTGCTCCAAAAGAAGTTGTTCAGCGTGTAAAAAAATTAGAAGAAGTTGGTCAAAACGAAGTTGTCTTTACAACTGTAAATATAGGTCAATATTGTGGCGAGTATAATGGAAGAAATATTAATTTTGCGCAACTTTTAGAGCTTTGCCTTGAGCAGACTAAAAGCATTTCTTTTAGAATTTCCAGTTTGTATCCTGAAGTTGTTGATGATTATTTTTGCTCGGTTATAAAAAATACAAGGGTTTGCCCTCATTTTCATATTTCAGTACAGTCAGGAAGCGATGATGTTTTAAGAAGAATGGCAAGAAGGTATTCTTCTCAAGATGTTGTGTCAGCGTGTGCTAAGTTGCGCCTTGCAAAAGAAAATCCTTTTATTGCTTGTGATATTATTACAGGTTTCCCTGGAGAAACTGAACAAGATTTTTGTAAAACCATGGAACTGTGTGAAGAATGTAAATTTTCTTGGGTTCATGTTTTTCCCTTTAGCGAAAGGCCTGGAACTCTTGCCGCAAAAATGGATAATAAGGTTTCTCAGTTTATAAGCGGTGAAAGAGCAAAGCAGCTTAGTCACTGGGCGGTAAACAGTAAAAAAGAATTTATAGAATCTTGCTGTGGAAAAACTTATGATGCAATTTTGGAAACAGTGAATCATTCTTTGCTTTTTAACGTAGGAGAGGGAGAAACTACTTTTCATGCTGTAACAGAAAATTTTTTACATTGCAAAATAATTGCATTAGAATCAAAGTATTCTAATTTAAGGCAAGGACAGAGGATAAAACTAAAAATTATTGCTCCCATTCAAGAAGGAATTCAAAAGGGTGGGGAATCGGATTGTATTGCAGAATTTTATGAAATTTAAAAAAAATCTTGATTTTCCTATTGAACTTTTTTTTTATTTAGTATATATTATTTTTCGTTACGGGATGTAGCGCAGCTGGTAGCGCATCTGGTTTGGGACCAGGGTGTCGCAGGTTCAAATCCTGTCATCCCGATATAAGTGCTTAATTATTTTCTTACGTTGTAGGGAAATACTTGTTTAGCCACAAGGCACAAAAAACACAGTTTCTTCTACGTATTGATGTCTACTTTTACGTAGAAATTATTGAGGTTTTATGCTTGATAGGCGTTACAAATATTCTCTACGGTTAACTAGTCCTTTTTATCTTTACCGAAAGTACAAAAGAAGCGGTATTTTTTACGTTCGCTTCAAAGACGGAAAAACCATTTCTACTCATTCAACAGATATTCAGTCTGCTTACGATTTTGCCACCAATTACCTAAAAAATGTGTCGCAGGATAATTTTAAAGTTCTGGACGATTTTCAAAAAACGCTTCGGGGCTATTATGTTCGCGGCAGCAAGTGGATTAAATACGACGAAATACACGGCTCGAAGTATTCTGACAAGGTTTTAAGCCAGAACCGTTTTGCTTGCGAAAAAATGGCGGATATGCTGCAAGATGTAAAGGATTTTGCAAAACTTTCAAAGGCCCGGCTTCATAAGCTGCAAGAACAGCTTTTAGAAAACGGACTTTCTGGCAAGAGCGTGAACAACTACATCGCCGTTTTGCACAAGATTTTTAAGCAGTTGGTTGATAAAGAGATTGTTGAACTTGATCCGTTTGTGGGCTTGCGTAACTGTTCTCACGAAAAGCAAAGAAGAACTTGCTTCCCAATAGACTTGTTTCGGGGCTTTTTTGAGGATGTTGAAAAAATGGATTCTTTTTCTTTGCTTGCGTATTGCGCAATAATCACTGGAGCAAGAAGAACAGAACTGATGAAGTTGAAGATAGACGATATTTCAGTGTATAAAAATGTATACATCTTGAGAATAAACGGAACAAAATCAGAGTATTCAGTCCGTTCTGTTCCGCTGGATGAAAAAGGTGCAAGGGCAGTAAAAAGAATGATAGCGGAAAATGTCGCAAGCCTTTACAACGTCCGCAAGTGCACTGAAATTATTGGCGGACGCATTGGCTACAGTCTTGAAATGATAAAAAACGAAGGCATCTGTTTTCATTCGTTCAGAAAGATGTACAAGACAATTCTTACCGCTGCAAATCTTAATACAAGCCTTATAGAAACGCTGATGGGACATTCTACGGACAACCAGAGCTCTAACGATGTGGAGCGCATTTACTTTGTTTCTGACAAAGCGGATATGTCGCAGGTTTATAAAACTGTTATAGACGCGTTTAAGTTTCTTGAAAAAAAATAAAAAAAAATATTTTCCGGTTGTTTATTTTTAGGATAAGTATTATTTTATTAATGACTTTTGATAACCACATAAAACTCAACTCCAAAAGAGAGGCATTTAAGCCTCTCTTTTTTTTTACATCACGATGTTTAATTTTTTGCAAAGCGCCTCTTGCAAAACTTGGCTAAAGTTTACGGCGGCTTTTTCTGCTCTTGTATTTAGCCACGCAGGTATTGATAAAGTTTTTTTTATCATTTTATTGTTTACAAGCTTGCGCCATTCTGTGGTATCTGCAACAACCAAAGAAACAATGCCATCTGTTTTTATATCTTCAATTTTGCTAGGCTTGGGAATTTCTTTGTTGTTGTCTTCGTAGTCTGCCAACATCATTGCAATAACATCTTCGGCCATAAAAATAGCGTCTGCCATATCATCGCCGTAAGTAAAGCAACAAGGAATATCTGGAACAGTAACCCCAACTTTTCCCTCATCTTCTTCAAAAATTACAGGATAAACGTATTTCATAAAACCTCCAATTTAATACGTAGTGTCAAGCAAAATTTTAATTTTTTTTACATCTCTTTTATTATTTCTTGCAGCGAATTAAAAAAATCTTGCGTAAGTGCATTTAATTTTTTTTGAACTTCTTCCTTTTTGGAAACAGATGCTTTTTCTGTTTTTGCCTCTTCTTTTTCCTTTCCAGTGATAAGCCATTCAACAGAAACACCTAGATAGTTTGCGATTTTTAAGCAAACATCACCTGCTGGAATAGTTCCCCTTTTTTTCCATGCGGTAATAATAGATGTGTCAATTCCTACATCTTGGCACATAGCCGCCCTTTTAATGTTTTTTTCAGTTAGTTTTAAATCAATTCTTCCTACAAAATCCATAGTTTAAGCCCCTTTATTTTTATTTTCGCACAAAAAAGCCTACAAATGTAGAAAAATTTATTGACAAACACGACAAATGTAGTTTATATTAAAAATATAATCGACAAATGTCGAAATAAACAGAGTAAACTCTGTTTTAGTTCTTCTTGACAGAAGAACTAAAAGCTGTCCCCTTAGAGTAAATAAAAAGGAATAAGCCCCTTTTTAACATACCTGCCGTTTGGCGAAGGGAAGGACAGCCCCTTTGCTGAACGGCTTCTTTTTTTTTGTGGCTAGAAAAGAAGCCACTAGGAGTTTTTTATGTTGGTAAAAATAGTTAGAAAAAACGGGAGGACTTTCTACAGAAAGCCCTCATTGATTGAACGCGGCTGGCACAACTTTAAAAAAGTCGCTCCAGACTTTGGCTTTACGCCCGCCTGGAACGCGGCGACCATGGCTTGCTTGGTCTTGGTTGTTTCTTCCACATTTACCCACCTTTTAATACAAACGGCAAGGAGTTTTTAATGAACACCTTGCTTGCAACCCCTGTTTTTTACGCTGGCTTAAAACCTTTGGAATTTAAGTCGGAAAAGGCCGCCAAAGACTTTTTTAACGTGCCGATGTCGCAGATAAAAAAAGCGCTTTTAGTCGGCTCGTCGCTTCATGGCTATTTCTTGGATTACAGTCTTTTCGATGAAAACGGCGATTTAGACGCGCTTTCCAAAGAAGAAACTAACAGGCTTTCTGAAAAGAAGAAAAACCTTAAGGACACAAAACTGATAGCAAAGCTAAAAGAGCTTGATCAAAAGGAGAGGATACTACGCAGCCTATAAAGAAATTTACAAAGACGCAGCAAAGAGTTTTTGACTTCATAAAGGAAAACGGCTCAATAACAACGCTGCAAGCAATTGTGGAGCTTGGAGAAACTAGGATTTCTGCAAGGATTTTTGAACTAAAAGAGCGCGGCGTAAAAATTGCGTGGGAATGGATAAACGTTTCTAACCGGTACAACGAAAGCCGCCGTGTGAAAAAATATTTTTTTGACCCTTTGTAACTCTCTTCGGGTATGGATTTATGTTGGCAAAGCGGAAAGACGCTTGGCAGCCGGACAGACGGCATCCTTGGAGCATTTATTTATGGAATTGTCAAATGACATCGCTAAGGCGTCATTGCACGCAAGTATGTACAAGGTGATAAAAAGAAAATCGCCTGAAAAAAGAGTGAAACTCTACGACATGATTTTTGATTACTTGTACATGGATATAGAGCCGTCAGAAGACGACGAGTTCTACGACCTTTTTTTAGCCTGGAAGCCACAAATGGACTTCGAGCTGAATGCCAAACTTTCAGGAAAAAAAGGACGTCTTGCTAGAGATGGAAAAAATAACGCAAAGAATGACACCTTTTTTAGCACTTTTTCAGACCCTAAACAAGGGTTTGAAAAACCCTGTTTAGACAACGTTAACGAAAACGTTAACGTTAACGTTAACGCACACGAAAACGTTAACGTTGTGCAAAACGATTTTGAGTGTGTGGGTGAAGTTCAAGAAAAACAAGAAGATGATATTCAAAAAAAGTGGCATGGCTTTGAGCAAAAAGCGTTCGGCTTAATCACAGAGCATAACAAAAGCGCAAGCTATGCGCATAAAATGCCAATCTCGAAGGATTTTTTCAGTTTTATTCAAAAAGAGTGCCGCGAACTAATCGCCGCGCTTAAAAACGAATGCCCCGAAGATATTTTGCAAGCCTTGAAAAATTACTTGGAAATTGCAAAGGGCGACACTTGGAAAACAACTTTCTCAATCGCCAATTTTATCAAGGACTACGCAAGGTATTCGGACAAAGACTTTGAAATCTTGCCGTTCTTAAAAAATCAAAATCAAGTTGCCCAGAGCGTTTGCGATGTTCCGAAGCAAACCCCGGAGCAACTGGAGCAGCAGCTTCTTACAGAAATGCAAGGGGAAAAACACTTTATAAAGCCAATTTTTGAACACTATAAAGACGAGTGGGTAAGCCGGGGATGTCCGCTTGGAAAGCAGTATTTTGTTTTTCAGGAAGAGAAAGCCCTTAGCGGCTACGGTCAGAAACTAAAGGCGGATTTTTTAATTCATGAAAAAGGGGCTTAAACTATGGGATTTGAAAAGGCAAAAGAAAAACTTGGCGAAGAAACTAAAAAACTGTTTGCTTGGCGGCATTGCGAGAAGTGCGGGGCAAATTACCCTTACTTTCAAACTGTTTGCTACAAGTGCTGGAGAGCGTCCAAAGAACGCCCCGAAAACCCCTTGCAGTCGGAAGCTGCTAAAAACTTGATAACGGTAACAGGGGACGCGCTGCCGCCTTTGATCAGGCTGAACAGTGATTATCCGATGCCAAAAGATTACAAGGGGCTTTGCAACTGCTTTGAATGTACAGAACATTCGTTCTGCGCGAAGTTTGGCAAGGCTGAATTGACTTGCCAAAGGGAAGACTGGGAGTATTGCCCTTGCAAAAAGTGCTGCATAGCGGCAAAGGAGTTTGTTAGAAAAAAATGAAAAGCAACGCGGAAGCCTTTAATTATTTTTTAGATTTTGGTGGAAAAAATAAAGTTTCGGGGCTCCCGCAAGGCGATGAAAACGGCACTGACAACGAAAAGCTTTTGCATTGCCAGTGGAAATATCTTGCTGAAAAAGACGAAAAAAGTTTTGTAAAACTTTGGATGCTTTTTACAGAGCTATGCAAAAGGGCGGTAAAAAAAGAAATTAAGACAAAACGCTTTTTTCTTGATTACGATGAAGTCTGCTTCAAGGCGGACTTAGCCGCTGAGTACGTTCTAAGAAGATACAGAACGTACGAAAGGGAAAAGGGCGAAACTTACGTAGTAAAAAACTTTATTGCGGCCGCCCACGATGGAGTTATGCACGCTCTTTATAGCGAAGTTGAAAACGACTTTTATTTAGAGATGTGCAAAACTCTAAACGGAAAGCCAGTTAAAGAAATAGGCAGAAGGGGATGCAGCCTAAAGCTTAAAGAAGAGCCAAAAGAGCAAGAATACGAAAAAGATTTGGAAGGGCAGTTGCTGCTTTTTTAATCCAGGAGTTTTTATGACAGATATTAATTCAGTTTTTATTATCGGCCGTCTTACCAAAGACGTTGAAATTACTTACACGCAAAACGGTTATGCGCTTGGAAAAGCGAGCCTTGCAGTCAACCATACGCAGAAGAAGAACGGCGAATACGTTGAAGAAACCAGTTTTTTTCAAGTGAACATCTACGGAAAAATGGCGGAAAGCCTTAGACCGTATCTTTTAAAAGGCAAGCGCATTGGAATAGACGGCAATTTAAGGCAAAACCGCTGGGAAAAAGACGGACAAAAGTTTTCACGCGTAGAAATAAACGCTAACGCAATACAGCTTTTGAGCTCTACAGAAAACAACCAGAATCAAAGTGCGCAGAATAACAATTACGGTTATTACGGGGCATAAGGAGCAGGTATGAACGCAATGGAAGTTTACAAATCATTAAGCCAGCCGCCAGCAACTGCGTTAAGGCAGATAACGGCGGGCAACCTAAAAGGGAAAACGGATATTAATCCGCAGTGGCGCTATGAAATAATGACTAAAACATTTGGACTTGTTGGCATTGGCTGGAAGTATGAAATTCAAAAAGTTTGGACGGAGCAGGGAGCAAAAGGCGAAGTCTTGGCATTTGCGCAGGTTGCGGTTTTTATAAGAAACCCGGACACAAAAGATTGGTCAGACCCGATTGTAGGAATTGGGGGCAGCAAGCTAGTAAACGCTTTTAGCGCAGGCTTGCAGTCAAACGACGAGGGCTACAAAATGGCGGTAACGGACGCGTTTAGCACAAGCCTTAAAATGCTCGGTGTCGCAGCTGATATTTATGCTGGAAAGTGGGACGGAATCAAATATAAAGAATGTGTCAATAGCGGCAACGCAAAGCAGAACGCAACCGCAAATAGTTCTGCCAACGCTTCGGGGCAAAGCCTAAAAGGCGGAGCAGACACTCAAGAAGAGCATAGCAAAATAAACGAGCTTCTAGAAACAAAAAAGGCGGACGGAAGCCCGGTTTTTTCGCCAGAAGAAATAAAGCAGGTTGGAGCGTGGCGAAAAGAACGCACCGCGCAGCAAGTTATAGGCTATCTTTCAGACTTGGCGGCGCAAAGAAACGCCGTAACAGAAGAGCCGTTTCCTGAAGATATTCCTTTCTAGGAGCGGAAAAAATGGGAACTAGAAAAAATACGTTTAATTCAACTGTGGCAAAAGCTTACAAAAGGCTTGCGCTTCAAATAATAAAAGAAGCAGTAAAAGATAAAGATTTACAATTCTTTGAAAAGTCTTTTATGTTTGAGCTTTGCTGCTCTATAGCGGAAGTCCCAAAGGAGAAGATACTTGAAAGCAAGACTTTGCAAAAAATCCGGCTGCATGAGAACCGTAAAAGATGGAAAGGAGTATTGCTACATTCATAAAGACCTTGAAGGCAAGCGCAAGGTTTTTACCAGAAGGGGAAAATCCAGCGAATATCACAGCCTTTATGAATCGGCATTGTGGCGGAAAACATCAAAGGAGTTTTTAAAAAAATATCCTTTCTGTTTTATATGCGGAAAGCCAGCGCGCATTGCGGACCACATAACACCGCATCGTGGAAACCTTGAGCTTTTTTATGATGAAAGCAACCTGCAGCCAATGTGCTGGAGTTGCCACTCAAGAAAAACGTTCAGAGAAAATAACAATTTTAGGAGCAAGAAATGAAAAGAATAATCTTTGAATTTAAAGACGAATACACGCACGGAGAGTGGAGAAGGCGAGAGTGCAGTGTAAGAAGCGTTGAAGAGTGCATAAAAATCTACGGCTTAGATGAATGTGATTACAGAATAATAAAGGTTGAGGAGATATAGCAATGAAGCATAAAACCATGTACGAACGCTACAGGGATAAAGAACTGCCAAAAGAAGTGCAGGAGAGCATAGAATACCGGCAAAGCGAAGCGGAAACGCAGTCTGAAAAAGACTTTATCGCGGGATTCTGGACACGTTGCCATGCGGATGAAATCATTTTTCCAAAAAGCAAGGAAGAAACGGTTTACATCAGCGGAGCGATAACAGGACTTCCAAAAGCAAAGTATGAAAAAGCCTTTGAAGAAGCTGAAACACTTCTTGAGGAAAAAGGCTTTATTGCAATCAACCCGCTAAAAATCAATCACCACGAGGACACTAGAAACTGGACTTGGGAAGATTTCATGAAGGCGGACATAGCCGTGCTTTTGAAATGCAGATACATCTATCTTCTTCCCAATTGGAAAAAGTCAAAAGGGGCAGCCCTTGAATACAAGATAGCACAGGCACTAGGGATAAGGAGATTAGAAGAATGATAATAACAGAAAAAGAACTTAACGCAATGCTAGAAGCACAGCATTTACTTTCTTTTAACGAGGGGTATGAAGCTGGCAAGAAAAACGAGCGTGAACTTCAATGCGGAAAGAATCATCTTGAGAAGTTAGCAAAAGAAAATGAATCTTTGAAAAAATCCGCCCTTGTATGGCACAAAGTAACCTGTTTTGACAAACCAGACGAAAACGGCTACATAACCACTGATAATCCGGCGGAAGAAGGAAAGGAATATCTTCTTAAAACCAAGTATGGCTTTGATGTTGATACTCTTGACTATGACGATACAGGCTTCTTTTTCAAATACGACTGGAGCGAGATTGAGGCATGGGCGGAACTGCCAGAGGTAACAGAATGATAATCAAACAAGATGACAATGCCATAATCTATCAGGTGCATGCCTACAACGTTCTTACAGAGCTTGCGGACTACACAGGAAGACGCATGGTCGACACTGATGAGCTAAGAAATCTGATTGTAGAGGCAAGAAGAAAGCTGGACGAGCTTGAGAAAGCTTCAAACAAAGCGATATATGGAGACTAAATGAAAAAGTATTGCAGATATTGCTCAAACTTCTGTTGCGGCAATGGCGAATGGTGTGAGGAGTTTCAGAAAACTCTTTCTGAAAGTTACGCCAAGCGACCCAATAATTGTGAGAAATTCAATTTCTGTTCAAAAAAGGAGTGCCTCCTTTCAACAAGGGCAGGAAGATGAGAGAGGAAACAAGACAAAAACTTCTGCCGACCCTGTTCAAAAAAGGAAACAAGACCTGGAACACAAGACCATTGGGCTCCGAACGGATTTCCAAAGACGGCTATATCGAGGTGAAGATAACAGACCAGTTCCACTGTCCAGAAGCCCGGAAAAACTGGAGAGCCAAACATTTGGTAATCTATGAGAAAGCCCACAACTGCAAGGTGGACACTAAAAAAGACTGCGTAACTTTCCTAGACGGCAACAAGCGGAACTTTGACATCAGCAACCTTTGCCTAATATCAAGGGCGGAAAACAGAGTTCTGAACGCAAGAATAAAAAAATGGAACAGACATTCTGGCAACAGTGAAGCTGGAATGTCAGGAGTTTTAATCGCACGCATACTAATAGAGATAAGGAAGAAAAAGATGAGATAGAAGCGTACAGAAAAAAGCTGAAAGACAAGACTTTCATGCAAAAATCAATTGTGGACATCGGCGGCAGAATGGCAGATGAATACATAAAAAGTTTTAATAAAGAAGAAATTGAATTAAGGAAGAAAAACAAACAAGGAGCAAGCAAGATGAAAAACAGTTTGACAGATTTAAACAATTACCTATTTGAGCAGTTGGAGCGTCTTCTTGACGATGAGATTTGCAGTGATGAGGAAAGCACAAAAAGGGAAATCGCAAAAGCACGTGCAATAACGGACGTAGCAAATTCAATCACAAACAACGCAACAGTACAATTAAACGCAATGCGTTTTAGAGCCAAATTAGGACTTGGCAAAGAAGAAATGCCTCAGATGCTGCTGGAGAAGTAAATGACGCAGGGACTTCTGGACTTTTCAGACACGCTGACAGACGCGGACGGCGACACTATTGTTGTTGACCGACTGTCTGACACAGTAAGAATAATATCGCTTCTTCTTAAATGCAGCGGAAAAAAAGCCCGTGAAGTCCTTGCAAAGCTGCGGAAGGATTTTGACGTCTACTCAAACGAATGGACAACACAGCTGATTCTTGCCAAGGACGGCAAGATAATCCATAACTTCGAGGCTCACGGCGAAACCAGCTGGCACGGCCATAAATACAACCCGGTGAATGAATGGGACTTCCGGGACTTTGTAAGCGGAAAAAAAATGCGGTGGGAAAAAATAAAGGAGGCGCAAAAACCGCCGAAGCCTATTAAAATCACCTGCACCGAAATACAGCTGAAAAGAGCAAGGCAGTTGTATTATGCGCGTTCAGTCGGTTTTGACATCGGATACGCGGATTACAAAAGGTTTTATCTTGTCTAAAAGGAAATGAAGAAATGAAAAAAAGATTTACTTTCGTATACAATTTTTTACGAGGCGGCTGGTCGTTTCTATGCGTCTATGCGGACAGCCTGAAAGAGGCGGAAGAAATATTTCACTGTCAAATGACGGAATTTGTAGAGATAACAAAAGTGGAATGTGTGGGAAAATCTATTATTTAACTTGACAATGTGTATAAAATGCGTATAATAGAATTATGAAACGAAAAGATTTGATTAAGCGGCTTGAAAAAGCAGGTTTTATCTTAGAGCGTCATGGCGGAAACCACGATGTCTATTCACGAGGAAAAGACAAGGAGACCGTTCCCAGACATTCAGAGATAAACGAAAACCTTGCAAAGAGTATTCTGAAAAGGTGGAAACTGTAAAGCCGACCGCCAAAAACGGCGGTTCAAATCTTTTTTACGGAGGTAATTTTTTTATGACGGTTATATACCCAGTTGTTTTTACGGAAACCAAAGACAAAAAGAATACAGTGCTTGTCTATATTCCTGATATTGACAGGACGACGGAAGGCTACGGAACTGCTGACGCTATCGCAATGGCAAAAGACTGCATCGGAAACATATTGTTTGATGTTCCAAATTCAGAACTTCCAAATGCAAGCGAAATAGATACAGTAGTCGCAAGTTCAAGCCCGTTCTGCAATGACGGAAAATCATTCGTTTCTTTGGTAGATGTCAACCTGGATGCGTTCAGGCAAAAAGAAAAATCAAAGAGCGTCCGCAGAAACATAACGCTTCCGCAGTGGCTTGATGAAATGGCAACTTCTGCAAGACTAAACGTTTCTTCAATTGCACAAAAAGCACTTAAAAATGAACTGGGAATTGTATAAAAAATGAGTTGTCAAGCAATCCTTAACAACTCATATAATCCGCTATGCTTTCAACGCAAGGTCAACAAGAAACCTTGACAATGAAAGCCCGGATTTTTCCGCTTTTTCGCGGATAATCTTTTCTTCTGACGGCTGGCAGGAAACCTGAAAGCGGACGCGTCCGCTTTCAGCCTTTTTCCGTCCGCCTCCGTGGTAGCCGTAGCCGCTATACTTCTTTTCTGTCTGTTTCGTTTCTTCCATTCTTTTTTTCCTTGATTTTCTTGATGATAAAATAGGCGGCAACTCCAGTAATTGCGCCGATTCCGATTCTAATAAGAATTCCAGAGATTGACATAAAGCCTCCAACGGCTTAAAATGCAAGCAAAGAGGGGCGGTATTTATCCGCCAAACTCTTTTGTTAGTTGCTTATCTGCTTGTCAATCCACTTGCAAATAATGTACGCTACTACATTTGCAAGGATTGGCAGGAGCAGATTTTCAGCAATAAAGATTACTGCCTGCACTTTAACAGCCTCCTGTTTGTTGTTTTCTCTCCTTATGGTTTGATAATATCATACTGTTTGTTTGTTGTCAAGACATTTACAATTGAATTAAAAATATTGTTGCATGCCCCCCCCGGTTCAAAAACTTGAACGGAAAAGCCTTTCACCAACACCCGCCCTTTTTCATGCGCGCTGTCAAAAAAAACGTGGCGGTGGTTTGCCCCTTAAGGCGTTTTTTTTGGTATGACTATACTAAACATGAGTAGACCTATAAAATCAAACGAAGAACATTTAAAAGACGGAACTTACAGAAAAGACCGTCATGAAAACAGAGGCGTTACGCTTGACGCATTAAAAGAGATTTCTATTCCTGACGGATTAAATAAAGCTGCCGCTGAAAAATGGACTGAAATTGTTCCAACCTTGCAAGAAAACGGACTTATAACGATTGTAGACCTTCCGACAATAACGGACGCGTTTATTCAGTATGGAGCGGCGCAAGATTGCCTTGATACAGTGATGGAAAACTTTTCAAGCATTGCGGACTATTGGGCGCAGCTCAACAAGTTCAAGGATGTTGACTTAATCGCAAAATATAACGAAAGCATGGACATCTACAAGCGCACAATGGAAAAATACGGCGTAACACCGGCAGGAAGAGCAAAGATAAAACTTCAGCCAAAAAAAGAAGACGAGGCGGACGCATTTATAAAAACGCTTAGAGGCAACGGCTAAAATCTAAATGCCCTTTGAATTTACCTACCAGCAGTACATTTCAGACATCTCAACAAACAAACTAGCCGCCTGCAAGAAAGTAAAGCAGGCCGTTCAAAGGCACATTGACGACATAAAGCAGGCGGAAGCCGGAACATTCCCATTTTACTTTGACCACAAGAAAGCGCAGCAGGCGATTCTTTTCTTTACGCAGCTTACTCACACAAAGGGAAAACTTGCCGGCACAAACTTAAAGCCGGAGCCGTGGCAGCAGTTCATTATCGCAAGCATTTACGGCTGGAGGCGCGTTGACAACGGACTAAGACGTTTCAGACGCGCCTACGTCCAGATTGCGCGCAAAAACGGCAAGACCTTTCTTTCCTCCGGTGTCGCCCTGTACGACCTTGTGACAGAGCCGGGAAGCGAGGCGATGGCGGCTGGCGTCACAAGAGACCAGGCGAGTCGGTGCTTCGAGGACTGCCGGAACACCGTCCGCTATTCAAAGACTTTAAGAAAATACATCCAGAACTACGCGCACTCATTAAAATGCGGAGACGGCACAATGAAGGCGCTTTCTTCCGACGCGCACACTTTGGACGGCCTGAACCCTAGCTGCGCAATCATAGACGAATACCACGCGCACAAGACAGACGAGCTTCTGAACGTAATCGAAACAGGCATGTCCGCAAGAACGCAGCCTCTTTTATTTATCATCACAACGGCGGGAAACGACCGCAATGTTCCTTGTTTTGAGGAGTACGAGCGGTGCTCAAAAATCCTTGAGCGGGCGAGAGGCTACGAGAACGAGCAGTATTTCTGCATGATTTTCGAGCTCGACAAGAGGGACGACTGGAAGAACGAGAGCAACTGGTACAAGGCGAATCCAAACCTTGGCGTAAGCGTTGAAATTGACGACCTGCGGATGAAATACAAGAACGCGCTCCAAAAGTCCACGGACGAGGCGAGCTTCAGGACAAAGAACCTGAACGAATGGCTGAACGTGGCCGACGTATGGATAAAGCAGAGCCAGTGGCAGAAATGCCACAGGCGATTCTCTGAGAAAAACCTTGCGGGCTTGAGGTGCTGGGGCGGAATCGACCTTTCAAAGCGCCTTGACATCACCGCCTTCACCTGGTATTTCGCGCTTGAGAACGGCAGGCGGTACGCAAAGCACTATTTCTTTATCCCGGAGGCGCAGATAGAAAACAAGATGCGCGGAGATTCATACCTTTTCCGCCGCTGGATAAAGGACGGCTATGTATTCGCGACGCCGGGCGAGACGGTGGACTATTCGTTTATGTTCCAGAGAATAATCGAGGACGCGCAGATTTACGATGTCCAGGAAATCGCGTACGACCGGAACCTTGCGGCGCACCTTATCCAGGATTTAAGCGATGTCTTTACCTGCGTCGAGTTCTCACAGAGCATTACAGGAATGAGCGAGCCGTCAAAAGCGTGGGAGCAGCTTATAGCGGACGGAAAGCTGATTGACAACAACCCGGTCATGGACTGGATGGTAAGCTGCGCGACCGTAAAGCCCGACGCGAACGGAAACATAAAGCCGATAAAGCCTGACGTGAACAAAAGCACAAAGCGCATTGACGGCGTAATAACCTCAATAATGGCGAACAACCGCCTTGAAATCACTCTTGCTGATGAAGAGGCTCAAGGAAACTTTAAGATAGAAGATGCAGTTTATTAAATTTTGCCCTTGAACTATAACGGAATTATGTCTTTTACACTTTTCGCAGTTTTGTAAATTTTAGATAAAACTGAATTTTCCGCAAGAAATCGCAAGCCTTTTATTGTTATCCTAGGACAGTCTAAAATTATTCCAAACCGCTCATCTTCTTCAAATTCAAAATCTCTTATTTCAATGCCAGATATAAGCTCATCTTCCAGAAGCAAACTCAAAAGATTAACAAACTTCTGTTTTGAAATATTAAAAGTTTTTTCAGTAAAATACTTTTCTTCAAAGTCCGAATTGTTTAATTGTTGCTCAAAAAACTTTAATATCTTGCACAAATCGCCGTAAACACTAGCCATAAAATCAAACTTCCTTTTCATATAGTTTTATAGTTGTTTTTAGTGCTATGTATTATGTATTTCTTTTGATACATAAAATTTTTATCATTTCAGAGATATTCATAAAGTTGTATTAAACTAAAAAGTATAAAAAAACAATAAAAAAAATAGAATATCGGGGCTTTTTTTTTCGCCTTGACTATGTTTTTATGAAATATTCATTTGTTCTGCAAGGCGAAACGCCCTCTAAAAAAAACTCAAGAAGAACGCTTAGAAACGGCAAAACTATTCCGTCGGCTCGTTTTATGGCGTGGCATGATGATTCTGTCTTTTTCCTAAAGCGTCAAGTCTGCCCTGAAGCTCCAGTCAACTCGGCGGTATTTGTAAAAATGATTTTTTATCATGGCGACTATTCTAGGCGTGACAGCGACAACTCGGCGACTAGCATTTTAGACCTTTTAAAAGACGCTGAAATTATTGAAGATGACAACTGGAAGATAATCAGACGAATCTACGTGGAAAACCGCTACGACAAAAACAACGCCCGTTGTGAAATTTTCCTTTATGACTATACAGGCAAGGATTAATTATATGAACATAACGGCAATTATAACTTTTAGCATTACAGTGGCAGGCTTTATTTCTGGAATAATAGTTACAGTTTCAAAACTTTCTGTAGAGTACGGAAAAATCAGAAAAGAACTTGATTCAAACTCTGCAAGAGATAAAGAAGAGCGTTCTCATACAAGAGAAAAGTTTTCAGAGCTTTATACAAGAATAAGCAGCCATGACAGTACGCTTGCAGCGTTGCAGAACAATGTTTCTACACTGACCACAACCTGCGAGCGCATAGAATCAAAACTTGACCGTCTTATAGAAAAGGAGAATAGGTAAATGAAATACCCGCAGTCAATAGCCCTTGCAATTTCAGACAATATTAAAGAAATAGGAAAAAACGGATGTCTTGCCATGTGCTACATTTATTGTGCAGGAGTAGGGCAAGAAAACGAGCTTGAGTATATCCGCATTGTAAACGACGCAATAAAAGCGAATATCCTTGAAAAGGACTGCACTGTAAAAGACGCTGACGCTTTTATAAAGTGGCTTACGGGGCGAAAGGTTACGGTTGTAAAAAAGAACATTTCAGACATAAGCCAAATAAAAGAGCCTGCGCCAGTGCGTTTTAAGGCGGACGGATTAGACGGACACTGGGTAGTGGTAGAAAATGGCAAGATAGTTTTCAATCCGCTTCTCAATTCATTGAACGTTACAAAAGGAACGCCGGTTGAGGCGAGAATAATAAAATGGGGGATAAAAGCATGAAGTTTGAAGAATGGGTAAAGGAAAGTTTTCCAAACAAAGGCAACAATATGCACACATCTTATTCATTGGAAGATATGCACACCGCCTTTTACGCAGGAACAATGCACGGAAGCAATGAAAAAGAAACGGACAACAACGGAAACGGCGGGCAGTTTGGAAGCCCCGAACAAATGCCTAAAAAGAAAGCCTGCAAAGCAAAGACTTCAAGCCTTATCGCTCAAATCATCGCCGCTTTATGGGTTGCCTTTTGGTGCGTTAAAAAGTTTTTGACAGCCGGAGGCGAAACAAACGACATCATTTTAAGCGGTTTTGCAATCGCCGCTTGTTTTTGCCCGGTTTATTTCAACATGATTTTAGACAAAGTGAAATCTATTAAGTTTGGAGATTAAAAGATGACAAGGTTTTTGATTATTGTAATTAGCGTGCTTTTGGCAATGCTTGTAGTTACTCTTTTAGCAATGCGTTTGCAGTCAAAATTCTACAAGCAAAAACTAAAAGAAAAAGACAAAGAATTTCTTTACCGCTGGAACGAAACTCAACAAAAACAACAGGAGATTTTGAACAATGCCAAGAAACAAAAAGAAAATCTGCATAATGGCGACAATTCTAGCAATTTTAACAACAGCCTTGGTGTCTTGCAAAAGCGCTCAGCAAAAGTCGGCGCAAGAGCAAAAAACAATTCAGATTGAAGCGCAATTTCCCAATCCGTTTGACCAAAACGGCAATGCTATTGTAAAGCTCGAAGGCGACACTGTGACAATGCCGCTATGGTACTGGCTTAAAATAACAGAATACGTCATAGACGTTGAAAGCAACAAGGAATTGCAGGAATTACAGAACAATGAAAATATTCGGAATTGAAATAAGAAAAGTAAAAAACGACACAACAAGAATCCCTTTGTCAAAGTACACTTCTGGCGGAATGTTTTATTTTTCGCCTAGAATGTCAACCGCCCAGCTTTTGGCAAACTCAACTGTAAACGCTTGTGTAAACATAATTGCAGACGCAGTGGCAAGCCTTTCACTAAACGTTTACAAGAAGGGCAAAAACGGACGCGAAAAAGTAAAGAATCTTCCGCTTGCAAAAGTCCTAAAGCAGAATCCAAACTACTACGATACCGCCTACACTTTTAAGCAGCAAATAATGCTGCATCTTCTGCTGAAAGGAAACGCTTTTATTTTTGTAGAGCGCAACCCGGATTATTCAGTAAGGGCGTTGTACTCACTTGATCCTGATTGCGTGGAAATCTGTTTAGACGAAAAAAAGGACGTTTACTACAAATACACAGTGGACGGCAGACAGTTCAAATACAATGCGACGGCAATTCTGCACATTCCGGCGATAAGATACAACAGGCTTCGGGGCATATCGCCAATGGAGTACTCAACACATTCCGCAAAAACAGGGCTAGAGCTAGAGGAGTATACGCAGAATTATTTTGACGGCGGAATACATTCAAAACTGCTTGTGACAGTTCCAGTGGAACACAAGAACTGGAGCAAGGACGACAGCCAAAAGCTCACAGAGCAACTTTTAGACGCTTACGGCGGAAAGGAAAACGCAAACAAGCCGCTTATTCTTTCAAAAGGGCTTACTGCAACGCCTATAAACATAAATGGCAATTCTGATAGCCAGCTGGTTGAAAACCGTTCTTTCAGCGAAAAAGAAATTGCAAAGATTTTCCGTGTTCCGCTTTTTATGCTTGGAAGCGAGAACTCGAAGTTTACAAACCAGGAGCAGGCAAACACTTACTTCTTGCAGCACACGCTTACGCCGTGGCTTGTAAAGATTCAGGAATATTTAAACCGCCTTTTGCCAGTGGAAATGCAAGAAAACTGCTACGTTGAGTTTGACACCGACACAATGCTCCGCGCAGACTACAAGACAAGAATGGACAATTATGTAAAAGGCTTGCAGAGCGGAATCTACACGCTGAACCAGGTTCTAGAAATGGAAAATCTTCCGAAAGTGAACGAGGACTATGCGGACAAGCACATAATGCTTGAAAACTACAAGGCGATGGACGGCGCGGACAAAGACGAAGATAGCAAGGAAGATGACGAAGAAGATAAAGATAAAAAGATTAATGAAGAGAATAAAAAATGATTAAAACGTATTGTTCCGCAGCCGATAAAAAAGAAATGAAAACGACTTACGGCATAATTTGGCAGATATTAAACACGCTTGACTTGTCTTTAGATGTAAATGGCTGGAATCCACAGGAAGAACTGACGGCAAAAAGATTTAAAATAACAGAAAACCGTTTTTATAAATACATCGAAATGCTTCAAGACGCCGGATATATTGAAGGCGTGGACATAAGAGAAGATTTGGCAGGCGAAAAAGACATTGACCTTACAGATGTAGCGATAACTTTGGAAGGTATTCAGTTTTTGCTAGAGAATTCCACAATGCACAAAATCGCAGAGTTTGCGGAAAAAATCGGGCTTACAGTAGCGGAAAGCGGCGGCAATTTTCTTTTAAGCAAACTTTCAAAATAAAAAAGCCGGCGCGTTTGCCAGCTTTTTTTACTGCTAGCCGATTGAAGAAAAGCCCAGCTTTTTCACAAGGGCTTCCTGCAAAGTCTGGCTGAAATTGACTGAAGCCTTCTCAGCGCGCTTGCACAGCCATTCTGGAAGAGTGACGTTCTTGCGGACGCTTTTTCCAGTGCTTGAAATATCACATTCTATGTATGTCGCGAAGTCCTTTCCGGAAGTCCTTATGTCCGTGATTCTGCTTGCCTTTGGAAGAGGCTCGTCTTTCTCAAGATAGCTCTCAAGATAGCAGTCAAGGGCTTCCTTTGCGTTCTCGACAATTTCAGCTTCTGTGTCGCCCTGTGAAAAGCAGCCTTTCAAGTCCGGGAACTCGCACCAGTATCCGCCGTCCTCAAAGTGGCAGATTGCAGGATAAATCACCATATATACTCCTTGCAGGGCTTCCGCCCTGTCTTTTTTTTACTTTAAGCCGGCTTGCTTTAGAATTGCCGTCTCAAGACCTTTTTTCATATCCTCGCCGTGAACAGGAATTGTTATCGGCGGAAAACCTTCTTTTTCAAGCCTGTGGTGGCTTCCCTTGATTCTCACAAGCGTCCAGCCGTTCTTTCTCAGCAGGCTTAAAAGCTCCTTGTCTTTCATGCCTATATAATAATGCGTATTATGCGTATTTGTCAATATATTTCGCAAGAAAACTGACTATATCCGCATGCAGTACCAAAAAACAGGAATAACGGTTTCCGATGTGGCGAGGGTGCTTATCGGAAAAGGCGTTGACAGGAAGAAATGCAACGAGGATAAAAAAGGGCTGCCGGTGATTGTCGGCGCAAGCACGATTGATGACGGCGGGCTTTTAATCTCGCGCTGGATAGAAAATCCCTCTCCGGGCGCGGTTCTGTCAAAATTCGGCGACATTCTTGTGAGCGCGCAGGGAACGTGCGGGAAAATCGGAATAAACAACACAGGCGACGCGGTGCTTACTGACGCGGTGATAGCAGTCCGCCCGATTCCGCCTCTTGTTGACCCGTATTTTCTTGTGATTGTCATAGTCGAGGCGATAGAGCATGGGCATATAATCCCGGAATTTCCGGAGGACACGGTCGGCTTCCAGAGGTGCATAAAGCCGGAGCTCATAGGCGGAATAGAGTTCATTCCGCTTGACACATTCCAGCAGGTCGAGAATGTCCAGGCGATGAAAGATTTTGTAAGCTCGTTCAGGGAGCTTTATCCAAAGGAGAGCAAGAAAGAGAAGCATGAAAAAATGGTGAACCCTCTCAAAAATTTTGAAGAGAAACCGCTTGACGACTGCCTTGACGAGATTGAGAAGTCTTTGCGGAAGAGAAAGAAAACCCTTTTGGAGCTGAGGAAATTCTCGGAGAGCATAAAAAACAAGCAGGCAATAAAAATAATACAGGAGGAACTGTTTTGAAAGTAGATTTTGATGTGATCGAGATTCTGAAAGGCGCGGAGGCTGACGGAAACAGGCTGCGGATTACGCAGAGGCTTGACCGCGCGATGTACCAGAAGGTGAACAAGACCATTGCGGGGCTTGGCGGAAAATGGAGCGCAAAGGAGAAGGCGCATATCTTTGAAAAGGACATTGGGGAAATCATAAAAGAAGTCTGCGCTTCAGGCGAATACAAGGACATAAAGCAGGACTTCCAGTTTTTTCCGACCCCGGCGGAGCTTGCTAGAAAGGTTGTCGCCCTTGCGGAGATTAAGGACGGCGAGCAGTGCCTTGAGCCAAGCGCGGGAAGGGGCGCAATCGCGCAGTTTATGCCCGGCTGCGACTGCATAGAGCTGAATCCGGACAACGCGGCGTATCTAAGGACGCACGGCTTCAACGTTGTCCACGACGACTTCATGACGTTCGAGCCGAAGAAAGAATACGACGTGATTGTGATGAATCCGCCGTTCAACAAAGGGCAATCTGTAAGGCACGTGACAAAGGCGATTCAAATGGCGAAAAGATGCGTTGTCGCAATCACCGACTTTGGAATCACATTCAGAAACGACAGGGCTACGGCGGAATTCAGGGAGCTTGTGAAAAGCCACGGCGGAACAATCGAGCCGGTAGAGGAAGGCGCGTTCAAGGAATCCGGCACAATGATAAAGACCTGTATTGTGACGGTGCGGAAATAAAAAAAAGGTCTTCTGATACCGGGGAATTTCCCATTATGGGAATTCCCCCTTTTTTTTATTTTTCTTTAGTCATACAAATATTATAAATAAAAAAATGCAAAATCAAACATTATTTAATAAAAGTCTTGACAAGAAATAAATAACAGTGTATATTATAAATATAGGGCGTTGCCCTGTAAGAAATCTTTATTAAAGGGAGCAAGCTATGGAAAACGGCAATAAAAAAGCCCGCAAAGTGTTAGCGGCACTCTGCAAGGCTCTAGCCGAAATCCTTATAACTGTTGTCAGCGCGGTAATTGCGGAAGCGATTATCAGACTGGTTTTCAGTTAATGAGGGCTGGCACGGTGGCGGTAAAACTGCCGTGCCTTTATTCCGTAGTTTACTTCTTAGGGGGCTTTATGTCAAACACTTTAAAGACTGTCATAAAATGCTTTGTGCGTGGAATAATCATCGCGATAGTTATTTTTGTCGCATGGAAAATCTGGGGGTAACCGATGGAAGAAAAACGCAGAAGAGGACACCAGCCGGGCGTTCCGAACCCGAACGGAGGCAGAAAGGCGACAGGATTGAAGCGCGTCAGCTTCTCTGTCTCGTGCCAGCCGGAGGAATTGGAAGAATTAAGAAAACTTGTCGCCGCTTCCGGAAAGACGACAAGCCGGTTTCTTTTAGACCTTGCGTTCGGAAGATAATCATTTTAGAAAAATATAAAAAAGACTATAACAGTGGTACAAGACCCATAAGCGGTACCTCCTATAATTTGCCCCTTGCTGGTGGTGCGGCGGGGGGCTTTTTTTTTGCCATTTTTCGCCAACGGCGGCCAGTTTTTTTTCTGTATAGTTGCAAGTTGCTCCATGTACTCCATTTTGCTCCACGCTTAAAATTCCATTTTGACTATACTTTTAAATTTACAAAATGGAGATTTTGCAGAATGACACCGGTATTTAAAACAGATAAAGATGAATTAAGAAGTTTTGACTTTGAGTTAAGGGCAAAGCAAGACGAGCAAAACGGCACTTTTGTTGAAGGCATTCCAATCGTTTTTGAGAAAAAATGCGACATGGGGCTTTATGAAGAATACATTTCAAAAGAAGCCCTTTCAAAATGCGACATGAAAGACGTGCGTTTTTTGGTAAACCACAACACAGAAATGACACCGCTTGCGCGCTCAAGAAACAACAATAAAAACTCAACCATGCAGATGGAAGTAAAAGACGACGGAATGCACATCCGCGTGAACCTCGACACTGAGAACAACACGGAGGCAAGAAACCTTTATTCCGCAATCCAGAGGGGAGATGTTAGCGGAATGAGCTTTATGTTTTGCGTTCGCGGCGACAAGTGGGAAAATTTGGATTCAGACTATCCAAAAAGAACAATCACGGATATTAGCCAAATATTTGAAGTTAGCGCGGTAACCTTTCCGGCTTATGAAGACACTTCCATAAAAGCCCGTGCCGTTTGCGCATTGGAAAATGCGAAGCGGGAGTTGGAGAACGCAAGGGCGGAAGCAAAAGCGAAGGAAGTAAAAAAAGCGCAGGCTGACTATGAATTAAGGCAAAGAAAACTTGATCTTTTGTCTTATTAAAAAAAATGGAGAAAACAAAATGAACAAATTAAAAGAACTTCAAGAAAGAAAAGCGACTCTCATCAACGAAATGAGAGCAATGAACGAAGCAGCAAAAGACCGCTCTTTTACAGACGAAGAAAAAAAATCTTATTCTGAAAAAGAAACAGAATTGAAATCGGTTGTGGCAAACATTGAGGCGGAAGAAAGAAAAGCTGCTCTCAACGGGTTCACACAAGAAAACCCTGAGCCACGGGCCGACAATCCTGGCGCAAAGGGCGGCTCTGAACAAAAGCAAAGTTTTTTCAAGATGGAAAAAAGGGCAAACGACGTGTTCCTTTCTGTAGGAACTGGAGCAAATCCAGGCGGAGCGGCAGCCCTTGCGCCAGAAGAATTCATGCACGAGATTCTAAAGGAAGTTGAAAAACAGGCAATCCTTTACGGCCGGGTTCGCAAACTTCCAGTTAGCGGTGCAGGCTCTTTGGGCGTTCCTTACGAAAAGACCGACGCAACCGCCGCAGAATGGACAAACGAAATCCCGTCTACAGAAATCGGCTACGACAAGGCCTGGGAATTTGGCAAGCGTTCGCTTTCGCCAACCGACCTTGTAAAGCAGATTCTTGTGACAAAGAAACTTCTTGCGACAAGCGCGTTCCCTATCGACACTCTTGCAAAAGACAAGATTGCTGAAAAACTTACAAGCGCGTTTGAAAACTGTATCTTGAACGGCACTGGCGAAAACCAGCCGCTTGGAGTATTCACCGCAAGCGCGGACGGAATCCCTGCGAGCCGCGATGTTGAAACTGGAGCGGCTGCAATCAGCGCGGACGACCTTATCAACATGAAGATGAGCTTGCGCCCGGAATACAGAAGCAAAGCCGTTTGGGTAATGAGCACAGAACTCTTGAAAGATGTCATGAAGCTCAAGGCGACAGACGGACGCTACTTGTGGCAGCCTGCAATCGCTCAAGGCGAGCCTGCGACAATTCTGGGGCTTCCAGTAATTGAAAGCGAATACGCGCCTAGCGCAAAAACCGCAGGCTCTTACGTTGCCGTTCTCGGCGACTTTAGCCACTACTGGTTTGCATACTGGAAAGGAATTGACATCACAGTGCTTAATGAAAAGTATGCAGGCACAAACCAAATCGGATTTTTAGGACACACGCTTGCAGACGGACAACCAACGCTTCCAGCCGCATTTGCGCGCCTTAAAATAAAAGCCGCCTCTCAATCTGGTTCAAATCCATCAGGCGACTAAAACGTTCTTCTTCCATAATTAAAAAAGTTTTTCGCTTGCGTATTATCCTTCTTGTCCCATGATGCGCAAGCGTTTTTTATTTAAGGTTTACACGGCCTTAAAAACGGCTGAGTCAAGGTCTTGAGCGTAAGCGTACCTTGACCAGACGTATTTCTGACTATAAAGAGCAAAGGAGATTTTCTTATGGCGCAAAAAAAGAATGGGCAAAAGCAGACAGAAGCGGCTGCAAAGGAAAGCAAAAGCGGATTGATAAAAGTAAAAATCAATTCAGTTTTACGCGGAAGCTACGGAGCGTTTAATCCCGGCCAAACAGTGGAGCTTGAAAAAACGCTTGCGGAATCCTTTGTGAAAGAAGGCTATGCGCAAAAGGTGGATTAAATGTATATAACGGCGCAGGAACTAGAGGATTTCATCGGCAAATATCCGGAAGACAGCAGGCAGTCTGAACAGTATGCAAAAGCCGCGGAAGAAATGATTGCTGAATATCTTGGGTATAATCCGGAGCAAAAGGAATATACAACTTTCCGCTATGGCGATAATGGCAGTCTTTTTGAGCTTGAGGCGTTTCCGCTTGTAGAGCTCCTTAAAGTAAAAGCCAATGGAACAGAGCTAGATACGCAGGATTTTAGGATACGCAGCAAGAACTATCTTGAAAGAAACTTTGGAAAAGGCTCTTTTTATAAAGATCATCTTTATGAAGTTGTCTATACGGCAGGATATGAGACAGTTCCTGCAAAAATCAAGACGGTTGCCTTGCAGCTTGCAAGCCTTATGTGGGAAAGCGCGGGCGGAAACCTTGCCGTTTCTTCCACAACGTTCGCGGACACTGGAAGCAGGCAGTTCAACAACTTCACCGCAGACAGGTTCTTAAAAGAGCTTGAGCCTTACAGAAAGGCAGCCGGCGGCAATTTTTAAGGGGAAGCAATGGCAAGGTCAAACTGGATTGTTGTAGAGGCGGAAGTCGCGGAAGTTCAAAGGGCTCTTGAAGGAACTTCAAAAAGCCTTACAAGCATACAAAAGCAGGCGCTGGGAATAATCGCCCGGCAAGGCGTAAAAACGATACGCCAAAGAATAAGACAGTCGATTGAAAACAAAAGCCGCTCAACAGGCGAGCTTCAAAAAGCCTATGCTTTCCGTGTAAGAAAAGACGGAAGCGAGGCGAATATTTATCCAAAGGGAATGGCAGGCTCTAAAATATTTCCTAAGGCCTACGTCCAAAACTACGGATATTCAGGAGCGACCGCAAGGGCTAGAAACTGGAGCGTAAAGCCGAAAGGCTTTATCGAGCATACAGAAAACTTTTTAGATTCAAACAGTTTTGAAGAGGAACTGAATAAAATGGTCGATAAGGTCTTGTCTAAATACTGGGGGTAAAAATGGAATGTGCGGAAAGCCTTAAAAAGTTCATTATAAAAAATCTTGACGGTTTTACAGAGCAGAACGTGCTTACAGGCAGCATAGACTTGTCAAGGTACGAGCAGAAAAACTTGTGCCTAATTCTTCCTGAAAAATCTGAAATCGTAGATACAAACATCGGGCGCGGCTATGACTGCAACACGACATTTACAATCTCGTTCTTGTTCCGGGGCAAAAGCCATAGCGAGCTTGTTGAAAAAATGGAAGGCATGGCGGACAGTTTTCAGAAACTGATTCTAGGCGACTATTCGCTTGGCTCAAATGTGACAGACATCACGCCAGGCGAAATAAAATACTATTACGATTGCGGAACAGTCGAAAAGCAGGCGACAGGCCTGGACATAGAATTGACTATAACAGAAGTAAAAGATTTCTAAGGAGATTTAAAAATGAAACCAGAACTGATAAAAAAACACAAAATCGGCGTTTACCTGAACGGCGGCACAAAAGAATCGCCTGACTGGGTAAGAATCAAAAAAGCCACAGAGTTCACTAGAAGCATGAATCCAGAAACAGAAGAACGCGACTACATCGCGGACGAGCACCCGACAACTGAACTTATGGACTACAAGCCTAGCGAAGATTTGACCGTCACAACTTACAAAGGCGAAAAAGACTTTGAGCTTTTGTACAAGCTCTACAAGGAGCGGGCAGTCGGCGAAGAGGCGAAAAGAGAGCTTTTGCTTGTTTCAATCTTTGATTCTGTAGAAATCACAGATTCAGAAACCAGCGCTAAAAAGACTTACTACTACGCAGACAAGACAGAGGCAACAGTCGCCTTGAATGAGTTCAACATCTCAAGCTCTACACTTTCTGCGACAGTGTACGAAAACGGAACTTCTGAAAAAGGCTACGTTGAATTTGCAGAAGATGGAACAGTGTCATTTACGGCTGGAGCAATGCCGACTGAATGATGATTGACCTTTCTAAAAAAGTTTTGCCGTGTTCTGTAGAGGTTCATGGCAAGACTTTCCCTATAAAAACAGATTTTCAGTACTTTATAATCTTTTCAAGAATGGTGAAAGAAAAGCACGAGCTAAAAGACTTTGATTTTCTTTATAAAGAAAAGATTCCAGCCGACCGCCAAAGAGGACTGAAGGAACTTATAAAGTTCGCCTTTCCAAAAAGAGAGCTTCCAAAGGATAGCGGCGAAGAAACAGACGGCATAATTTTGGACTACGAAAAAGACGCTGACTATATTTACAGCGCGTTTTTCCATTACTACGACATCGACCTTATGGAAGAAAGGCTTTCATTGCATTGGTATAAGTTCAGTTCGCTTTTAAACGGCTTAAAAGAAACAAAGCTGAACGACATAATGAGCTTCAGAAGCTACAAGCCGCGCCAGAGCGAAAGCAAAGAGTATAAAACGCAAATGCTTAAACTAAAAGAAATGTGGCGAATAGAAGAGCCGCTTACAGAAGACGAGCAGAAAGAACTGGAAAAGTTTGAACGGCTAGCGAGCGGAAGCAAGGAAAATCGAAGTTAAGCCCCCTCTAACATTGAGAATTAATCAAACCACCAGTTCGTAAACATATCAATCTTACTATTTGAATCAGAATCATCATCAAACATAGTTTTTGACATGCTTTTTGCAATAGGAATTATAACTTTTTTCCAGATAATGACAGTTATTATTACGCTTATAATAAAAATCATAAATACGCCCCTTTATTGACTATATTAATATCAACTTTCTAACAATGCAAGGAAAATCGAAATGGCGAAAGATAAGAATGTAAATATAAAAATAAAAGCTGATTCAAAAGAAGCTGAAAGCGGAAGATTTTATACTAAAAGAAAAGGTTTTAAAGACTTACCATATATCAGGATTATAAGAACAACTGGCATTTGCAATTTTGCGTTCTTCATCCGTTATTTCTGGTTCATTTTCATAAAAAGGAGCGGATTTTTTGACATATATAAATACTAACACCAATAATATAAATGTTAACATAACAAGCCTCTTTAATAATTATATTAATATAAAAGTTTTAATAGTGCAAGGAAAATCGAAATGGCAAAAGATAAGAATATAAATATAAAAATAAAAGCAGATTCAAAAGAAGCTGAAAGCGGGATTGATAAAGTATCAACAGCATTAAACAAATTTTCTAAAAAAAACAACAAATCATTGGCATCTTTAAATAATCTTTATGGTTCTTTATCACTTGCTACCAAAGCCTTCGGGCTTATTACCACCGGCATAAAAAAAGCCGTCGCCACAATCAAGGATTTAAACGCGACCGCCCTTGTGCAAATAAAAGCGGAAAAGCAGCTTGAAACCGCCTCAAAGAACAATCCTTTTTTAAATGCCCAGAATGTAAAACAGTTAAAGAACTTCGCTTCTGAACTACAGAAAATCGGAACAGTGGGAGACGAGCAGCTTTTGCCGCTTATGGCGCAGCTTGCCGCCGCCGGAAGAACTCAGGCGGAAATCCAGGACATAATGAGCGCGGCTCTTGACGTTAGCGCAAGCGGCGCAATGTCTATGGAAAGCGCGGTAAAAAATCTGAACAAGACATTTTCAGGGCTTTCCGGCGAGCTTGGCGAATCTATTCCGCAGATTAAAAACCTTACAAAAGAGCAGCTTCAAAACGGTGAGGCTGTAAAAGTTATCGCAAAGCAGTATGAAGGAATGGCGGCGCAGACCGCGAAGGCGACAGGCAGCGGAATACAACTTTCAAACGCAATCGGCGACTTAAAAGAACAGCTTGGCATGGGATTTACCGCGATAATCGCCCCGGTGCAAAGAATGTTCACAAATCTTATTGTAAAAGTAGGCAACGCAATCGGCAAAGTAAACGAGCTTTTAGGTTTTGCAAAAAGCGAGCAGGATTCTTCTTCGCTCAAGCAAAGCGACCTTGCTGCAAAAGAACTTACCGCCTTAAAGGACAGGCAGGAAAAACTAAACGACGAGCGTATCGCCTTGGAGCAAAGATACAACGATGCCTTGCAAAAAGAGCAGGAAAAAGGAGTTAATAGCAGAGCCGCAGCGACAGAAAGAGCCGCCAATGAAAATTTAAAAGAGCATGAAAGAATTGCTAAAGAGAATATAGAGTATATTAATCAACAGATAAAAGGCTATGAAAGCGCAATTAACTCTGCAAACGAAAAAATAAAAGCGGAAGAATTAAAGCTTGCTACTCCCGGCATCTCCACAAAAGAAAAGTCTGCTGCAGAAAAAAACATAAAGCAGTATAAAAAAGAAATAAAAGACACAGCGCGCGAAATTCTTTCGCTGAACAGAGAGATTGAGCAAATACAGCTTGAATTTCAGCTTGATAAAAGTATTACAGAAGAAACTTCCACAACGTCAGCAAGCATGAAGCCTCAAATCGATGAGATTCAAAGGCAAGTTGACGAGGTGGGGCGCCAGATTGAAGAAAAGGAAAAAGAGCTGAACGCCTTGCAAAAAGCTGAAAAAGAAGCCGCGGACGCAAATCCAAACGATGAAAAGGCAAAGGAGCTTATAAAAAACAACACAGAAGAAATGTACAAGAACATCAACGCAATAAAAGCAAAAGCCCAGGCGATGAAAGCGATGGGAAAAGATGTTGATGATACCGCCGTGCAGCAGGAAATTGTAAACACGGTTGAGCAAAGCTACATAGACCTTGTGACCAAAGACACAAGCCTTGTCACAACAAACAACTCCGCAGCAAAGGAACGCTTGAAAAAACTTGAAGAAGAGGCGCAGAAGCTTCAGACGCTCCTTGACTTGAAAAAAGACCCGGCCGCCACAAAAGAGCTAGTCTTAAAATGGGGCAGCGATTCACTTTCAGAGCTTGAGCAGCTTCGCAACGAGCTTGCAAGCCTTGAGCTTTTAAAAGAGCAGCTTTCCAACGGCTCTATCACAATGGACGTTGACCTTTCGCAAGTCGACAAGGCGATTGAAAATTTGAAGCAGTCGCTTTCAAAAGAGCAGTTCCAGCAAGTCGCCTCTAATGTTTCCAGTGTTTTGGGAACGCTTTCTGCAGGGCTGAACAACATCTCAACCTATTTCAATAGCATTATGGAAAACCGCCTTTCAGATGTCCAGGAAGAATCGGACGCGGAAGCGGATTCTCTAAAAATGCAGTATGAGGAAGGGCTTATTTCATACGAGGAATACTGCGCTAAAAAAGAGGAGCTGGACAAAGAAGCTGCTAGAAAAGAGTACAAAATAAAACTGGCGCAATGGCAGATGGACTTGGCGATGGCGACTGTTTCCGCCGCTCAAGCCGTTGCAAATGCCCTTGCTTCCGGAACTCCGCCTTTGAACATTGTCAACGCAGTCACCGCAGGAATTATGGGAGCGGCGCAGATTGCAACCATCGCAGGAAACAAGCCTATCGCTCCGTCTTTTTCTACCGGTGGATTTTTAACAGGAACTTCTACAAGCGGCGACAAAATACCTTTCAAAGGAAACGCGGGCGAGGCGATTTTAAACCCGGCGGAGCAGCGCAACTTTATGCGCCTTGCAAACGGAGAGGGAACAAACGCTCCCGTTTCCGTGAATATGCCGATTACCATAGAAAACAACGCTTCTAACGAAGTCAGCGTAAGCGCGCAAAATGACTATGACAGAATAAGAGTGACAGTTGATAAAATCGTTAATTCAGGACTTAAAAACGGCACATATAACGAAAGTCTGTCAATCGCTCAAGGCTCAATGAAAGGAAAGACTTATTTATGAAATACACGCAATGGAGCAGTTCTGTAAACACAAAGTTTTTTAAGTATTCAGAAAGTTATGACGAGAATGCAAATTCTTCTGAATACGCAAGCGGACGCAAAACCGTAATACTAAAAAACACGCGCTTTACAAAAACTATAAAATGTTCTATTTCCTTGAACGTAAAAAACGGCGAATACAACGCTTTCTGGGCTTGGTACAAAGATTCTTTAGGCGGACTTGCAGGCGCGTTCACTTGCGCAAAACTTGGCGGTGGCTATTTTAGGTTCAAATCCGTTCCCTCGTCATCTGCGGGGCTTTTATACAGAACTGTAGAAATGGAGATTGAAGAGGTTTACTAAATGACGGACAAAGAGCTTTTTAATCATTTTTTTAGCGGCGGTTTTTATTCTCTCCATTACCTTTTAGAGTTTTCCTGCTCAAGCTTTGAAACGCTTTGCTTCGTGAACAATACAGAAAATATCACCTACAACGAAAAAACTTACGTTGCCACAGGCTTTGAATACACTCCGCCCGATTCTCAGGGAAAAGGAGCGAGCCTGAAAATAACAGGAATAGACAACCGCCTCATAGAGTTCATAGAAAACGCAAACGACAGTTTTAGGCTTGATATTGTCGGAGTTATTGCGGAAAACGGAGAAGTTCAAAAAATCAAGCAGTACAAGCATTTTTACGGCTCTGTAAGCTACGGCGAAAACATGGAGCTGAACTTTGAGCTTGCAAGCGACGACAGGCTGGATATGACCTTTCCGCCGTACAAGTTTGATACCGACATAAACAGGGGCAACGCATGAAAATTGATTTTTCAGACCTTATTGGAATACCTTTCTTAGAGTTCGGAAGAAATCCGAAGACAGGGCTTGACTGCTACGGCTTGGCTATAGAAGTGGAAAGACGTTACGGCAAGGTTCTGAACGACGTCGCTCTGGAAAAGTTCGACCGCCAAAAAGTCCAGCAATCCCTGCCAAAAATCAACGTCCGAAAAACTGGCGCTATAGAAGAAGCTTGTATTCTTGAGTTCTACGGAAAAAAGGACAGGCGCCTGCACATTGGTATCGCCATAACAAAAGACCTTTTTATTCAGGCGACAGAAAACCAGGGAGTAAGGATTTCTTCAATAAAGACGGCTAGCCAGTACTTGACGCTTGCAAACGTCTATAAAGTCATCTAAAGGAAACTGCAATGGGAACTATTAACATATACAAAGGAATTGGAAACGAATATAAAACTTTTAGGACTGGCGGAACTCTAAAAGAAGCGTTGAACGCTCTTGCTCCAAACTTGGACATCAACCGCTGCGTTTTTCTTAATGCGGGGCAATCTGTAGACGCTCTCTACAAAATAAAAGACGACGATATTATTTTTGTCAGGGAAGTTCCCGGCGCGACCGTTTGCGCCATAATCGGCGTTGCTTGCGCTGCCATTGCATTGGGAATGTCCATTTACAGCGCGGTTGAAAACCAAAAGGCAAAAGATGAGGCTGAAAAAGCAGAGCGGGAATCAAAGGCGCTTTCCCAAACTCCGGAAGCAAGCCCTTTCTTAAAAGGCGCAAAGAACAAAAATGCCTTAGGCAACAACATTCCTTTCGTCATGGGGTCGATATATCTTGCTCCATACAAGATTACAAACGGATATTATTCTATAGGCGGAACTTTGGGCGACACTCAATACTGGAGCATTGCCCTTTGCGCTGGCTATAAAAACGTTTTAATAAACAACCTTTCAATCGGCTCTAAAAGAATTGTTGGCTACAACTCTTATGTAGACGTTCCAAAGCTGGACGGCTCAAAGGAACGCGTCTACTACATGGCTCCGTCAAACAAAGTTGAATCAGAAGATGACAAGAAGTTCTTGTTCCATTCAGGAATGTACAGCGCAGAAAGCAACACAGTTCAACTTTCAAATGTCGAGCCGACAAACGCAATGGACGCGCTGAAGTATAAAGTCACCTCTACAAGCTACGGCGATGAAATACCGCATAAGCACGGTGACACAAAAATCTACAAGGACGGACTTGTAAAAGAGCTTGAGCAAAACACATACCGCGCAGATATATGCGTTATGTTCAACGGCTTGCGCTACTACGATGACGGCTGGAAAGCCCTTGAGGAAGAATTTGAAATCTATTGGAGCAACAGCTTAGATTCAGATAATCCAACTTGGATCAAGTCTGGAGCTCTTTCAACAGGAAGCGTGAACACAAATCAAACCTGCCGTTTTGAATACTCTTTAATTTTTTCTGCAAGCCAGTGTTTTGGCAAGAATATTTCTGTAAAAATCGTTAGAAAAACAGAGCAAAAAGAAAAATCTGCAAACGACACCGCATATCTTTGCTATATCAATTCGTGGCAGTATGACGCGGTGAAATCTTCCGCCTCTAACATTGTTCCTTGCACCCCGATTGAATCGCCCTGGTCAAAAAGAACTTTGCAAATAGGATTAAAAATCCTTGCGAACGACAGCACTAAGGACACGCTGGACGAAATAAACTGCATGGCTTACGGAACTGCAAGAATTTGGGACGGCGCAAAGTGGACTAGCCGGGAATATCCCACTAGAAACCCTGCCGCCTGGATTCTTGCCGTTTTAACAACGGACATCCACCCACATTCAAAATTTTTAGATTCAGAAATCGACATGGACGCATTGGGCGAGCTGTACGAATATTGTGAAAAAGAGAACTTTTATTGCGACGGAATAGTTACGCAGGACACTAAAAAAAGCGACTTGCTCAATCAAATTCTTACAGAGTGCAACGCAACAATGTTCATGGCGAATGACGGCAAGTGGACTTTTGCCGTAGAAAAAAAACAGGACATTCCTATCGCCTTGCTGAACGAGCAGAGCGTCCAGAGCGTTACCGTTGCCAAGAGCTTTGCAAGAAAGGCTTACGCTCAAAAAATAACATTTACAGACCGGACAACATGGAACATAAACACCACTTACATAAACGAAAACAACGAAGTAAACCCTGCTGAAATATACGACAAGCAAAGGCTTATCACCGAAACCACTGTAAAATACATTACTTCTGGCAATCAGGTTTTAAAATACGCTAGAAGACTGCTTGCCCGCCAAAAACTCCAGCCTAGAGAAATCACCGTAAACGTCGGGCGCGAAGGCGACTACTATCCGCTTTATTCAAAGGTTTTGCTGCAGATGAAGCAGTTAAAAATAGGACTTTCGGGCGGAACAATTCACGCAATAACAGTTCAGGACGGAAAAATCACACAAATACAGACTTCCGACTTGTGCGACTTTTCAGACACTTCAAAATCTTACGGAATTATCATTCAAGCCGTCAGCGACAGCGGAAGCGAGCACATCTACGCAAAAGTCAAGGGCAAGGGCTCTACACGTAACCTGACGCTTGTTGAGCCGGTTTCCTGCAAGATAATGCCGCTCTTTGGAAATATTTATTCGTTCGGCTATCTTAACGAAAACGCGGAGTTTTCCACAATCACAAACCCTATGACAATCTACGGGGCAAAGCAGAACTTGAACGGCTGGGAACTGACCCTGAAAGATTACAACGAGGCGTTGTTTGAATACGGCGAAATTCCGGAATACAAAACAAACCTTACAACCAAAAAAGAGCCGTCTTCAAAAGTTCCTGGCGTAACATACAGCGACCTGCAGACCGCAATGACAGAAGCAAAGGCGGAAGTAACAAACACAATCGACATAAACAAATACACGCTGGACATTTCGCCGGAAGCCCAAAGCGTTCCAGTGGACGCAAGCGGAAAACTTGTCAACTCATGGTTTTATATTTCCGCCTATCTTTACTACCTTGACCGCCAGCTGACAGACAACATAACCTATAAAGCGTATCTTCCTAGCGGCGACCAGGTAGGACAGTGGGACGGCAACAAGGTAAAAATCTCTTCAACCTTTTTAAAAGGCGACATTCTTTACATCACCATAAAAGCCACATATAAAATTGACGATTCAAACATAATCGAGCGGACTTTAGACGCCCAAATATCAAGGCTTTACGGAGCGGACAGCACAAAGATTTTCAAAATGCTTTTCCCGGACGGCGAAAAAGTAAAAATCGACAATACCGGCGAAGTCATGGAGCCTGAGCAATTGCGGGTGACTAAAAGGGTTGCGACAGGAACTGTAGAAAACAACACCGATTTTGGACATATCACAATAGAAACCGTTCCGGGCGGAAAAGAAAGCGTTTACAGCGCATATCAAAAAGTAGAAGAAGATGAAGCCTTTTCAGAAAAAAAGACATATTACCACGCGGCAATCCCTTTTGTTGTAAAAGCTGATGAAGACAAAATCATAGGCGACGGCAGCAAAAGCGGAGCGTTATTTTTTATGGAGACCTTAAAATGAAAAACTACACAAGTTTGCAAAAAATGAAAGCCAGCGAAGTAGCGGCGAGCTTCACAGAAGAAAAAGTTACGCAGGAAACCTTTAAAGAAGAAGTTGCTAAAGGCGCTTTGTATAAGGCTTTTGAAGTGCCAAAGAACGCAAAAATGCTGAAGTTCCGCTACTATTCGCCGGATGGAACGCTCATAGAGCAGAACAACGTGCCATTCGTTTATGACGGCACAGGAATAGATTCTGTTGAAAATTACTATCTTCTTACAGACTTAAAAAGCGGAATAACGCTAGAAAGCGAGGGCTGGAGCAAGGAAGCTCAAACCGTAACCGCTGAAAAACGCTTTTTATGGACTTACACAAAAACAACGTACACAAATAAAGCCTACACTTGCACACAGCCGTGCATAAGCGCCGTTTTTGGCGAGCAGGGCGAACGCGGAGCAATGTATTTAGGGCATTACGCAGATAACCAGTCGGCTTACGAAGCAAACACCCCCGCAGTCTTTACAGGCGACTATTACCTGAACACAACGGATTCATATCTTTACGAATTCAACAAAGAAGAGAACGTTTGGCGCAAAATATCAGACATAAACGACTACCGCTATAACCAGTCTATAAACGACATTTTTGCCGCAATCGAAGATTCTACCGATGTAGAAAAGTTCATAAAAGCAAAAAAGATATGGGTGCAGCATTTAAGCGCGGCAGTTGCAAGAGTAAACCAGCTTTATTCAAGCATAATCACGCTAGCAAGCGGAACAGACCTAGACGGCAAAGCAACAGGCGGAATAATAAAAAGCTCGAACTACAACGGCACAATCCAAAACGGAAAAATCACAAAAGAAGGAACTGCAGGCTGGGCGGTTGACCATAGCGGAAAGGCGGAATTCAACAATGTTACCGTGCGCGGAACTGTAGACAGCTCTACTATAAAAGGCGGAACGATTACGATAGGAAAGAATTTTTCGGTGGATGAAAATGGAACGCTTGTTGCGAAAAGCGGGAGCTTTGAAGGAACTATAAAAGCTGAAGCTGGAAGTTTTTATAATTGTTTTATAAATAATTGTACGATAGGGGAAGCTGTAAATTTTTGTGGTAATATTCATAGTGGACCGTTGGAATTAACGAATGAAACTCCTACAGGAAGTACTACTTCATTTTCATCTTCGGATTATTTAGAAAACTTATATTCTTATGTTCGAGGCTCGTTAAAGGGGCATAACTATACAGGCGTTATTGATGGGAAAAAATTTAATATTTTAAATGTTAGTTACGAAACTAGTATACGAGGTGGTATTGAATATGAATCAGGAAGTATCAGGGCTTATAATAATAACGATGCAGTTTTTTCAAAAGATTTCGGAAAAAACGATAGTTTTATAAAAATAGGGATTTCTATAACAATAACACTTTCAATAAATTCAAATGCAAAAACTTTTAAACTTTATAATCTTCCAACGTCAACTCCAGCAGAGAGTGGAATTATATATGTTGAAAAAGGATATCTTCGTATTAAAGAGTGATTTTTATTATATCGTCTTTGCTTTCTCTATGATTTTCTAAAATTTCATGTTTTTCATCACCAGAAATCAAGTTGTATTTTAGATTAGGAACTCTATACTTAAAAGTACATTCTATTTCTTTATTTGGTTCTAAAGTAAGACTATCTTCAATTCCAAAAACTGAAAAATATATTTCTATATTTTGATTTCTAGAATTGAAAAAACTGTATTTATATTCGTAATCTGTTGGAAAAGAATTTCTAAATCTTAAAATATAGCAATAGTTTCCATCGTGAAATCCCTCTCCTAAAGTAGCATTAAGATAATCAATATCGTAATTTTTATTACTTGCAGAATCGTTAAATGCAATTATTGTTTTATTACTTTTTAATGAATATTGTAATTTTTCGAGCGTGTCGATTTTAACATTGCTTTTTGCTTTTACTGTAATATTTTCAGTAGAATATGAAATAGTCACATCTTCATCAGACATGTTTTCAATATAGTAAAATTCTGGTTCATTATTGCTTTTGCAGCTAGAAATACATAGAATAGAAACTATAAAAGCAAGTAAAAATTTCGTTTTTGTCATATAAGATTTAAAGTAATAAATAAAAAAGGTCGTGTCAATACTATAAAGCGGTGTCTAAACCGCCTTTATTTAGAATAAAACATAAAATAGGTGGTGTCAATTATGGAAAATAAAAGATTAACTATAATGCTTGCAATTCTTTTGTCTTTGGAAGTTATACAAGTCATAGAAAAAATCATTGAACTAATAATAAAATAATCTTACTTTAGGGGAAACAATGGAAGAAACGACTGAACAAAAAAAACGTGCTCCACGCTCAAGGGAACGTGGTAAAGGCTTGCACAACAAAGGAACTCAAAGGGTTCTTTTTCAAGTAAGTTGCCAACCAGAAGAAAGAGAAAAAATTAAAAAGCTGGCGGAAGAAAGCGGTAAGACCGTAAGTGCATTTATCATTGAAAAAATCTTAGGAAAAAAATAACAAATCTTGCTGAAAATTCTTGACATAATCTACAAGATAATGTATTATATAAACATCAGGAGCAAACGGCACTGATAAGGCGGTGATTATGTGAAGAATGTAAAAAAAATGATTGAAGTTATAGCGAAACTGATAGCAGCAGTTGCCGCATTGATAACTTCAATCTCAACTCTTCTAAGTATTATACTTAGATAAAAAATTGCAAGGCTCCCGAGAGAGTGCCTTGCTTTTATAATAAAACATTTTATGGAGGCTGTCAAAGTGAAAAGTGCATTATTTTATATTTCTATTTTTTTAATTCTTTTGGTTAATGTTTTAATAATAAGGGGCGTGTTATAATGGCAGGAACAAAAAAAGAATCAGATAAAGAATATTCTAAAAACTGGGGCGGAGCAAGAAAGAATTCAGGCGGAAAACGCGAAGGAGCAGGGCGACCTAAACTTTATGAAGCTGGAAGAAAACAGGTTCAGTTTTCACTTTCGCAAGAAATGCTTGATTCAATCACCGAGTTTGCAGAAAAAAAAGGAACAACAAAAAGCGGTTTTGTTGCGGAGTGCATAAACTATTACATCGAAAACCACAAATAAAATGCTTGACCGACCGCCAGAAATGGCGGTTTTTTTATACAAAAAAAATCTTTGACATCAAGCAATAAATAAAATCTTCTGTTTTGACTATATCCGTAAAGGATTAGTCATGGCAGAGTTAGAAGTAAAAGAAATAACAGAACTGAACGATGTAACATTCACAGACGAAACGCTTTTGCTTGCTTACACAGAAGATGAAGGCGTTGGAAAGACAACATTCGCAAAAGCAAAAGAAAACATTGGCTCAAACATAAATATTGAGCAGACGCAGGCAGGAACGGAAGCAAGCGCGGTGAACAAGATTACTGCGACAATCCGAAACGGCGGGACTACAGAAACAAAAGAATTCATTGTAAAAAACGGAACAGGCATTTCACAGGCGGCGCAGACAGAATCAACGGACAAAAACGGACTAAGAAGCAACTCTGTTTCGTTGAAATCCAGCGACACAAGCCTTGTAAATGATGTTGATTTCACCGTGAAAGACGGCGTGGGAATAAAGGAACATTCGCTGTTAAAAAGCACCGACGAAAACGGACTTTCAAAAAGCGCGCTTAGTGTAAAATACACGGACGGAAAAACAGACAGCGCGGAAATTTCTGACGGAGTCGGCATAAAATCCGCAAGCCAGACAACCTCTTCTTCACTTTCTGGGGAGCTGAACGAATACACGGTAAAACTTACAGACGGCACAACTTCCTCAATAAAAGTCTACAACGGACGGGCAGGAAAGGACTTTAGAATCAAGAAAACCTATTCTTCAGTTGCTGCGATGCAGGAAGATTTTTCAGGCGCAGACGTAGACACTTTTGAATTTGCAATGATTGACACTGGAAGCGTAGAGGACGCGGACACTGGAAAACTTTATTGCAAGACAGAAACAGAATGGTCGTACATCGGCGACTTGTCGGGCGCTCAAGGTATAAAAGGCGACACAGGCAACGGCATTGCTTCGATTACAGATGTGCTGGACGAGAACAACAAAATCAAGATCACAATAGCAATGACCGACGGCACAGAAAAAAGCTTTGTTTTAAATAACGGCGTTGAGTACACGGCAGGCGAAAACGTTTCAATTTCCGATAACAACGTAGTCAGTGTCAATTTATCCTCTAAGGCGAACGTATCTGACGTCTACACCAAGACAGAGGCAGACACAAAAATCAACGCGAAATACACAAAGCCTTCCAATGGTATTCCCAAGACAGATTTAGCCGCGGCGGTTCAGACCTCGCTAGGCAAAGCTGACACCGCGCTTCAATCGCATCAGGATATAAGCGGAAAACTGAATCTTTCAGGCGGAACGATGACGGGAACATTGGTTGCGCAAAAAGGCTTGCGGATTCCAACTTCCGCCCCCTCTTCACCAGTAAACGGAGATATTTGGATAGGTTAGAATATGGCTATAAAGTTCAGATACAACAACGCAAATTATTCACTCAACGAGCAATCTTCTGCAATTGCAGCAAATAATCTGGTTTATTATTCTGGCGGAGCAAAAAAATACTGCCCGGCTTTACCAACAAGAGGAACTAAAGTTCTAGTCAAGACAGAAGATAGCGGAAAAACTTATATAGACAATTCTTCACCTAGTATATGTTTTAAGAAGAATGGCACGGTTTATTATTGCGCAAAGTCAAGCATTTTTTCTAGTAAATCAACTATTAAATATGATGCCAACGGTGGTAGCGGTTTTATGTCTTCTCAAGAATGGTATCCTGATGATGGTGAAACTGTAACTATCAAGGAATGTCAATTTACAAGAAGCGGCTATTCATTTGTAAACTGGAACACATACCCAAATGGACGCGGCACTTCATATTACGCAGGAAGCTCACCTAGGGGATACATTGGAACGCTTTACGCGCAGTGGGAATTAAGCAATACAACAATCCCCGCAGGAACTTACAGCCCAAGCTCATTTGAAAGTTTGATAAAATCTTTTATAAGTATAGGCGGCAGTCGTAAATTGGCAGCCGATATTGAAATTACTTTATTGAATACCAACAGTTCAGGCAGTACGCAAATTTATAATGCAAAAGCAGGTAATACAGTTTTGTATAACAAAAATAGCAGTTCCTTGTGGGGCTACACCTATATTTCGTTTGATGGTTCGGTTTACGAGCCGTATCAGGTAAATTCAAGTTTTAGCGAGTATGGTACTTACATTGTTAATCAAAACCCGAACTCCCCATACTTCAATAACTCATATCAAAACTTTTATATAATTTTAAAAGAACCGATGAGTTTCCTTTAAAAAAAAATGAAAAATTATTGACATAAAATAACAAGTATAGTATTATTTAATTAGTCAAGGACGCTTGGCTAAGGAGACCCAAGTGAGGGAAGTACTACTTTACTGGGCCGATAAACTGGTAGATTTTTTACTAGCCATTGTTTCCGTAATAGTTACGTATTACATAACAAAATGGCTAGATAAAAAATCTAAGTAAGTCGGTGGTTGGTTGATATTTTTATCAACCAACCTTTCCTTTAATAATAACTTTAAGGGGTATTTATGTCAAAGATAATCGAAAAAATTATTATAATTTTATTCGGAATTGTTACTGGAATACTGCTTTATTTTTATAGGAAACATAAGGATTCGAAGAAAAATGAATAGTAATTGGGGCGGTGTCCGTGAAGGTGCAGGCAGACCAAAAGGCTCATTAAATAAGGGTGAAAAGAAAAATGGACGCATTGTAATATCTTGCACAAAAAAAGAAGAAGAACAAATAAAAAAAATTGCTAAAAAAATGAATAAAAATGTAAGCGCCTTTATCATTGAAAAGATTTTAGAAAATAATCGCCAATAAAAAAAACTCCATGTTTTTATAAAAAAAAACTCTTGACAAATAATGTATATTAATATATTATATAACTGTCAAGAGCACTTGCTTTGATAAGGGGGTGATTATGTGAAAAGAATAAAAAAAAGCAGCCTTAAAAAGACTGCTTTATTTCTAGCGGTTGTGCTATCAAGTTTGGACATCTTTAGCAAACTGCTAGAAATAATTAAAAATCTGATTGCTTTGATTAAGTGATCAGCAGGGTAGCCGAAAGGCTACCTTTATATAATATATCTTATAAAAGGGGTTGTCAAATGGATAAGCTTTATAAAGTTCTTATTGTTTTATTGTCTTTGGATATTGTGTTTTCTGTAGTTTCAATTATTCTAAAATTTTTCTAAAAGAAGGCGCTTTATGAATACAAAGGAAGTTTCAGAAAGATATAAAGTATGCTTTGCAGCTTGCTCACGCTGGGCAAAAAACAACGGAGTTAAGCAGGTGCAAGTCAAAGGAATTTTAGCGTACAACTGGACAGAAGAAGACTGCAAACGCTTTGAGCAGCGTCCAAAAAGAGGCTGGAAGAAAGGCGTTTCAAGAAGCTGAAATAAACTTAACAAAACCGCCAGCAATGGCGGTTTTTTGACTATATTAGCATGAAAGAAATAACACAAGTTCAGGTTATTGAGAACGAAGATTTTATACCTAAAGCCGATTTTTCAAAAGAAGTATATTTGCTAAACTTAAAGGGCAGCGGAAACAACCTTGATAAAAGAGTTCATATCCATAATGAATTAGCAGAAAGTTTTCTTCCTAGCAGTGAAAAATTTCCGCAGCTGCTTACACTTATTTTAAAAGAACACAACTGCTTTGATTATGAAATAATTACAGACAAGGCGGAAAATTACAGTTTTACCGCATGGGTTTGCGACAGAGAAAAAATAAAAGTAGTTTCTCTATAGAGTATTTTTTATTAACTAATACTTGACATAGTAACTACAATATATTATTATATAATCATGGTTATCGAATGGAACGAAGAAAAGAATGAATTGTTAAAAGCAACAAGAAATGTTTCTTTTGAGCAGGTTTTGGAAGAAATAGAAAAAGGTGCTTTTATCGGTCCAGAAGAAAATCCATCAAGGGAAAACCAAAAAAGAATCATTGTAAAAATAAATGATTATCCGTTTGCAGTTCCTTTTGTAGTTATGGAAAATGGCGGATGGTTTTTAAAAACTGTTTATCCATGCAGAAAATTAAAAGGGAGAATTTAAAACATGACTGATAAAGAATTGAAAGATTTTGATGAGAAGTTTTGGAACAGTCCTTTAGATGAAGAGGAACAGTGGATTGAAAATCATTTTGATGAATTTGTACCTTGCAAAAATCAGGAAGAAATGAGGAAAGAACTAATGAAAGCTGCTGAAGAAAAACTAGATGAAATTGAAAAACCAAATAAAAAGATGTTCACCCTAAGACTTGACCAAGGCGATTTATCAAAACTTAAAACATTGGCGGAAGAGCAAGGCTTGCCGTATCAGTCTTTGCTAGGCAGTGTTATTCACCGCTATGTAAACGGCACTTTGGTAGACATCACGGAAGCAAAGAAAATTCTTGTGTTCCAAAAAGCGTAAAAAAGTTTTAAAACAGTTTTATAAAAGGCGGCGGTTTTTCGTCGCTTTTTTTTATATTTATAGTATTTATTTTACTACTTGTATTTTGTATTAATTTTGCCGCCTGCGGCTTTTATAGTTTACTAAAACCTTTTTTTCTTTTATATTTGTGTCTAGGTATTTGTGTCTATTTGGAATAAAAAGGGGCTTGCAACGGTATTAAAACCTAGGTTTTTCATATCAAAAACTAGTAAAAAATATGTCGCAGGTTCAAATCCTGTCATCCCGATATAAGGCTATCTTTTTAGATAGTCTTTTTTTTATGCCTTGCAAGTTTTTATATTTCAATTTGATTTTTTATTTGTTTTACTGTTTGCAAAAAAAATAAGCTATCTAATTCAATTAGATAGCTTATAAACGGTGAATGATTAATAATCTTTCTTTTCTGCTTTACGTTTTTTGTTTAACAACTTTCTTTCAAGAGTTGTTTTCTTTTGGTGAAGTGTGGCAGAAGGTTTTACAAAATATTCTCGCTTTTTGTATTCGCGGATAATGCCTTCTTTTTCAACCATGCGTTTAAAACGTTTGATTGCTTTTTCAAGATTCTCTGAATCATCAACAATAATCGTTGCCATTAACTATTTCACCTCCTTATAATCGGTAATTCCGTAAAACTCTAATAGAGTATCTTAATATCTTAAAAAAATCAATAGGATTGGTCTTTTTTTATGCAAATGATTTCTACAGCTTGCGCGTCTGGAATTGAATTATTAAATGAAAAATTGTCGAAAATTCCTTCTGAAACATAAATTTTTCGCTCATCTGTTACTAGTATAAAATCAAAATTGCTTTCGTTTTTCCAAAAATTAATTGATTTTTCTATTCCCATTACAAAAAGGCTGGTGCTTAAGGCATCGCACTCTGTGCCGCTTTTTCCTATAACCGTGCTTGAAACTATTTCTGTTTCAGCAGGTTTTCCTGTTTTTCCATCAAAAATGTGAATATACTTTTTCCCATCTTTCCCTATAAAAAATCTTTCATATCCACCGCTTGTAATCACAGCTTTGTCTTTTACTTCTATAGAACCAATATTTCCTTGTTCGAATGGATTTTTTATTCCTATAGTCCAATTTGAACCATCTGGTTTGGAACCGATTGTTTGTATGTTTCCGCCAAGATCAAGCAATGCTGATTTTATGCCGAAGCTTTTCATTATTTTTGCAGCCTCGTCTCCTGCAAAGCCTTTTCCAACAGCTCCTAAATCAATCATCATTCCTTTTTCCATTGAAACAGCATTTCCGTTTATCCTAACTTTTTTGTAATCTGCAAGCGGAAGCATTTTTTTTAGCTCTTCATCGGAAGGAATTTTGTTTTCTTTTTTTGTAAATCCCCAGGCTGATGTTATAGGGTAAAGACAAGGATTAAAGGCTCCGTCTGTTTTTTTAGCCATCAATATAGAATATTTTATTAAATTGGAAACTTTTTCAGAAACTATAACAGGAAAGTTCTGTGCCTGGTTTAACTTGTAAATTTCGCTGTCTTCTTTTGTAACGGAAATAGTTTCTTCCAGTTCTTTTATATATTTTTGCGCAGCAATAACAGCTTCTTCAGAGTTTTTTCCATAGCACTTTACTTTCATAAAGGTATTCATGTTTTCAAAATATTTTTCAGCAGATTTTTTTTTGCAGTTTGAAAAAAGAACTGTAAAAATAGATAAGATTGATATAAAAAAAATGTGTTTTTTCATAGTTACATGATAGCACAGTTTTGAATCTTTTGATTTTTTTTTATAATAAAAGCATAAAAAATAGACTTTTTATTTGCCTTGTTGTAAAATATTTTCTATGAAATTGCATACTTTTAAAGGTGGAATTCACCCTAAAGAAATGAAGGAGCTTAGCAACAAGTGTCCTATAACAGACGTTGCTTCACCTTCAAATACTGTTGTTATTCCTGTTACAATGGGGGGAGCTCCAAATTCTCCTCTTGTAAAAGTTGGTGATGAAGTTTCTGAAGGTCAGATTATTGCTGATGGCGACAAATTTATGAATTGTCCTGTTCACGCTTCTATTGCAGGAAAAGTAAAGAAAATTGCAAAATTTGTTGTAACTGGAAATCAAGAAGTGCCTTGCATCGTTATAGAAGGCGACAATTCTGGTAGAACTTCCTATATGGATGTTTTGGATCCTTTTAAGTGTTCCCACGAAGAAGCGCTGGAACGCATAAAAAAGGCTGGAATTGTAGGTATGGGAGGAGCTTCTTTTCCCGCTCACGTAAAGTTAAATCCTCCTGAGGACAAAGAAATAGATTTTGTTATAGTAAATGCTGCTGAATGTGAACCGTATTTGACTTGCGATGAGCGAACTATGATAGAAACTCCAGACAAGGTTGTAGATGGCCTTGCAATTGTTCTCAATTTGGTTGGTGCAAAAGGAATAATTGGTCTTGAAGATAATAAGGCTTATTTAAAACCTGTTTTAGAAAAACAAATTCTAGAAAAGGGCTATAGCGATGATATTTCAGTTTTTCTTTTAAAAACAAAGTATCCGCAAGGCGCTGAAAAATTTATTGTTTCAGCTTGTTTAGGTGTTGAAATTCCTAGCGGAAAACTCCCTGCTGATTCTGGTGCTATTATCTGCAACGTTGGTACTGTTTGCGCTATTAGCGATGCCTTTAGAAAAGGAATGCCGCTTATAAAGCGGTCTTTGACAATAAGTGGCGGAGCGGTTGAAAAGCCTTGTAACATAAGAGTCCCGGTTGGTACACTAGTTAGTGATCTTATACCTTCTGTTTTTTCAGTAAAAGACAACGAAGTTGTAAAAGTAATAAGTGGCGGTCCCATGATGGGCTTTGCTATGTCAACAACATCTTTTCCTATAGCAAAGGGAACTAGCGGCATTACGTTCCTTACAAAAAAGGAAACCTTCCTTGTTGACGAAGACGCCTGCATAGGCTGTGGAAAGTGTGTCGCAACTTGCGCAATGCATTTAAGTCCTGTTCTTATAAAACGCGAGCTTGAAGCTCAAAAGTATGCCACTGCAAAAAGGCTTGGACTTATGGATTGCATTGAATGTGGCTGTTGTGTATTTGTTTGCCCTGCAAATATCCGCCTTGTGCAGCGTTTTAGGCTTGGAAAAAATATTGTTCGACAACAGATAGCAGAGGCTCGTGCTAAGGCTGCTGAATTAAATAAGAAACAGTCCTAGCAAGGTGTTATTGGAGTAAAATAATGGCAGAAAACAGATTTTATCTATCTTCCAGTCCTCATTTTAGACTTGGAATCAGCACAAAGTCGATTATGGCTTGTGTACTTATATCGTTACTTCCTGAATGTATTTGCGGAGTAATAATTTTTGGAATTCCTGCGCTTATTACAATATTAGTTAGTGTTGCAAGTTGCGTAGTCTTTGAATGGCTTTTTCAGCTTGCCACAAAACAAAAGGTTGTTGTTTCAAACTTAAGCGCCTGTGTTACTGGTGTGCTTTTAGCGCTTGTGTGTCCGCCGACAATTCCTGTTTGGATGACGGTTTTAGCAGCGGCTGTAGCAGTTGTGGTTGCAAAAGGTCTTTTTGGCGGAATTGGAAGCAATGTGTTTAATCCAGCCCTTACGGGTCGTGCTTTTCTTTTTATAAGTTTTCCTGCCGCAATGGGTGCTACTTGGTTAAATCCTATAAAGTTTTCCTCTGAAGTTGATGCAATTAGTTCTGCAACTGTGCTTTCTTCTGTAAAGAACGGCACTTTCGACTTTCAGAATTTTGATGTGTGGCAGTATTTTATAGGGAATCGCGCAGGTTGTATTGGAGAAACTTCAATTCTACTCGTATTGATTTCATTTTTATTTTTGCTTATCTGCAGAATTATCGATTGGCGCGCACCTGCTGCGATGGTTGGAACTGTAGCAATCTGCTCTTTTTTGGACGGGTTTGCAAAGGCTGGAAACATATCTTTTGCTGGTGAACAAGTTCTTGTAAGCCTGCTTACAGGCGGTCTTGTCTTTGGCGCGACTTTTATGGTTACAGATTATTCTACAGCTCCTGTTACAAAAGGCGGAAGGCTTGTTTTTGGTGCTGGCTGCGGACTTATAACATTCCTTATAAGAAGATTCGGAGGCTATCCAGAAGGCGTAATGTTCAGCATATTAATTATGAATGCACTTGCTCCGTTTTTGAACAAAATTACGGCAAGAAAGTACGGTTATGGAAAAAAATCTGAAAAAAAGCCTTTTGTAAAAAAAATAACAATGGAATTTGATTTAAGTGAAGGGGTAGAAAAATGAGCGTTCCTTCTGCAAAAAAAGATATTTTTGAAATGATAAAGCTTGGTTTAGTTCTTGTCTGCTATGCAGTTGCAAGTTGTACTGTTCTTGCAGTTGTAAATAATTTTACAAGTACAAAAATTGCGCAAAATCAGGTTGAAAAAGCTGCCGCTGCAATGAAAGTTGTTTTTCCTTACGCAGATTCTTTTGAGGCAGTTTCAAATTTTCCTAAGAATTCTGATTCTTCAATTTCTGTAACTGATGTATATCTTGCAAAGAGTGATAGAAATGTTGTAGGTGCTGTCGCTCAAATATCAGGACCTACTTACGACCGTGGAAAAATTATTTTGGGAATTGATAGCAAAGGTTTTGTAACAGGAATGCAATTTCTTGAATTAACAGACTCTCCTGGATTCGGTTCCAAAGCAAAAGATTCTCAATACAAACTTTCAAACGGAAAAACATTTTATGAACAGTTTACTAATAAAAATGCTGCGGAAGGATTTGAAATTGGTCGTTCTTTTGATGCAATAAGCGGAGCTACAATAACTAGTCGAGCTGTTGGAAATCTTATGAATCAAGGAAGTGAAGTTCTTTTACAAGTAATAGAGGCAGGTTCAAAATGAGCGGAAAGTTAAAGATTTTTACAAACGGATTTATAAAAGAAAATCCTCTATTGGTTTTGAATATAGGTTTGTGTTCCTCATTAGGAGTTACTACAAGCGTGTTTAATGGATTGGGCATGGGGTTAGGAATGACTTTTGTTCTTCTTATGAGCGAAATCGTAATAAGCATTTTTAGAAAACTTATACCAAGTGCAATACGTCTTCCTGTTTTTATTATAATAATTGCAGCCTTTACAACAATAGTTCAACTTGTTCTTCAAGCTTATGTTGAAAATCTTTATGATGCTTTAGGCGTTTTCCTGCCGTTAATTGTTGTAAACTGTATAATTATGGGGCGGGTAGAAGCCTTTGCCTCAAAAAATTCTATAATCGATTCAATTTTAGATGCACTTGGCATGGGAATCGGTTATACGTTGGTTTTGTTCTTAATTTCATTTATTCGTGAGCTTTTTGGAGCAGGAACACTTTTTGCCGGTACGCCTCTAAAATTTGAAATAATTCCAGAAGCCTATAGAATTGGTATTTTTAACAGCGCTCCAGGTGGCTTTTTAGTTTTCGGCTTTCTTGCGGCTGTTGTAATAGCTTGCAAACAGGCTTACGCTCAAAGAAAATCTAAATAAAAAGGATAAAAATATGATTGAAACTTTAAAACTTTTTCTAAAATCGGCAATAGTTGATAATGTTGTTTTTATTCAGTATTTGGCGATTTGTCCTTTTATCGGAATGACTAATGATACTGAAAAAGCAACTGGAATGGGATTGGCAACTACATTTGTTATTGTTTTGGCAACTGTGGTTACTTGGCCTTTATATCATTTTGTCATGGTTCCGCTGGGACTTGAATTTTTGCAGACTTTGTTTTTTATCCTTGTTATAGCAAGTTTAGTTCAGCTTGTTGAATTTTTTCTAAAGAAGAAAGTTCCAGGTTTGTACAGTTCTATGGGTGTGTACCTTGCCCTTATAACAACGAACTGCGCCGTTTTAGGTGTCACTTTGAACTGTATTTCAAAGAATTTTAATTACGGTCAAAGCCTTGTCTACGCTTTTGGAACTGCTTGCGGATTTCTTCTTAGCATGGTTATTATGAGCGGGGTAAGAAGCCGTATTAGAATTGCAAATATTCCAGACTCATTTAAAGGAACTCCAATTCTATACATTACAGCAAGTCTTTTAAGTCTTGCATTTTTGGGATTCAAAGGACTTATTAATTAGATTCTGAGTTTTTCTTTATAAGTTTGCGTTGCAAAGTTTTTATGGGAGCATAAAATGAATATAATTCTTTATACAGTAATATGTGCAGTTTCAATTGCTTTTTTATTAGGTGTGCTTTTAGGACTTTTTAAAAAGATTTTTTATGTAAATGTAGATAAAAAAGTTCAAGAAGTTCGAGATGTTTTAAGCGGAGCGAACTGTGGCGGTTGCGGTTTTGCAGGATGTGATTCTTTTGCGCAGGCGGTTGCAAAAGATGAAGCTCCTACTGACGGTTGTGTAGCTGGCGGCTCTACTTGTGCCGAAAAAATTGCAGAAATTTTAGGAAAAGTTGGAGTTGAAGTAAAGCCTAAGGTCGCTTTTTTGGCTTGTCATGGAACGAAGGAATGTGCTTCAGAAAAGGGAATTTATAATGGAATTAAAACTTGCGCAGCCGCTCAGCTTGTAATGAATGGAACTAAAAAGTGTTCTTTTGGTTGCATTGGTTTTGGCGACTGTGTTGCAGAATGTCCTTTTAATGCTTTGTCGATGTCTGCGGACGGGCTTCCTGTTGTAGATTACAAAAAATGTGTTGGTTGTGGAAAGTGCGTTCGTTCTTGCCCTAAGCATCTTTTTAAACTTCTTGATTCAGATACAAAAGGTTCTGTAGCAAGATGTTCCTGCTACAGTGACAATAAACCTCAAATTCGAAAAGACTGTTCTTCTGGTTGTTTTAAGTGTGGTATGTGCGTAAGAAAATGTCCAGAAACTGCGATTGATATTTCAAGTGGAATTCCAAATATCGACTATAAAAAATGTAACAGTTGCGGTGAATGTGTAAAGGCTTGCGTTGATAAAGTTTTAGTTCTTGCACAGGATGTTTTAAAATGAAAAACTTTTCTGACTACGAATTTTTTTTGCATACTTTTGAAGTAATACTTTCTCATTTAAATGAAGAACTTGAAGTTGCAAAAAAAAATCTTGAGTCGGAATACCGTGAAATTGAAGAAGATTATCTTGAAGTTATTGAAATTTTACGCGATATTCTTCCTGAAATTACAAGTTTAAATGCAATTGAAAGTTTAGAAAGCGATGAAATAGATTTTATTTATGAATGCCTTCAAACTTATGCAGATAATTTTGTAATAACCCATAGAGATTCAATACTCAGAAAGCAGCAGGAACTTGAGTACAACAGGCTAGAAAAACTTATTTCTATGTTTGAAATTTCCAACTAATATGCAGACTTTAAAATTTTCGGATTTTGAGCTAATTCAAAAATCTCTTGCAGCATACTTAAAAAGTTATACTGGTGACATAAACAGTAAAAAGACTCCTGATGAAGTTTATTTAAAAATCCTTTCAATTTTGGCAGAAATCAAATCTGACTGCAGCAAGCATTGTATTGATTCTGAACTTACTAATTCTCTTGAAATTTCTCTTTCATATAATTTAGAACAACTTGAAAACACTCAAGTTGAAAAACAAAATCTTTTGCTTGATTTTTAATTTGCTTGGAGGCTCTCTTGAAAAATTTTAAATTTTTATGCATTTTCTCTATTCTTTTTATTGGTGTTTCATTTTTGCAGGCTTACAACTATGAATCTAAAGCTTTTTCTATAAAAGAAAATCTTGTAAAATCGCTTTTAACTTCAGATACTGCTTCTGTAAATGGTAATATTCTTTCTACAAACTATAATGGTAAATCTAGTCAAAGAAAATTGGTGTCAAAAGCAGCAAATCTTATTACAAATGATTCTTTAGTAGATTATTTTATAAAAATGGCAGATGAAGAAATCCGTCAAAATATCAGGACTGATGGAACATTTTGTGCAGGCGCAAAGTGGCCTACAGCTTGGACAAGAGATATGTCCTATGCAATAAATCTTTCTTTATCTTTTCTTTATCCAGAAGCTGTTGAAAAGTCTTTAAATAGCAGAATTGAAAACGGAATTATCCTTCAAGATACAGGAAGCGGTGGAAGTTATCCTGTAAGCACAGACAGGGTTGTTTGGATAATTGCTGCTTACGATTATGCGCTTTTTAAGCAAGATTTTTCTTATTTTGCTTGGATTTTTGATGTTGGAAAAAAAACTTTAGACTACGATTTCAATGTTAATTATGATTCTGAAAAAAAACTTTTTAGAGGCGAAAGTTCTTTTTTAGATTGGAGAGAACAAACTTATCCTAGATGGGCAGATAGTATTTTTATAGCAGATTCATTTGCGCTTGGTACAAATAATGTTTATCTTGGCGCTTTAAAATGCATGATTTCCTTGTCTAAAATTCTTAATAATGGAGAACTTTCTGTTTGGCAAAATAGATATGACGAACTTAGTGCTGCAATAAAAGAAAAATTTTGGTTAAAAGAAAAAGGGTATTTTGCTTCTTATATTCTTTCGGATATAAAAGACTTTGTTTATGAAGGTTATGAAACTCTTGGGGAAAGTCTTTCTATATTGAATTCTTTAACTGATAAAGATATTTCTGTTCAAGTCTTAGATGCTGTTGAAACTGGAAATTGGGGAATGAGCGTTGTAGCCCCTCAGCTTGCTAATGTTCCTTCTTATCACAATGATGCGGTTTGGCCATTTGTGCAAGGATATAGAGGACTTGCCTGCAAAAAGGCTAGAGATGCTGCTCTTTGTGAAGAAGAATTTGCTTCATTGCTATATGCTGCCGCTATGTTTCAGACTTTTAAGGAAAATTATGTTGCATCTTCGTTTAGTCCTAATACAAGTACAAATTCTGACCGCCAACTTTGGTCAGTTGCCGCATATCTTTGTTATGTTTACAAAATTATTTGTGGTTTAAATTTTATGGATTCTGGTATTTGTATAAATCCTTTAGTGTTTGATTCTTTTAAAAAAGGAATTTCTTTGCAAAATTTTTCGCTTGGAAACACTGTCTTAAATCTTACAATAACTGGAAATGGTGACAAAATAAAAAAATATGTTGTAAATGGGAAAAATGTATCAGCTGACTATATTATTCCTTTTTCTAAGAACAAAGATGGCCAAAAATTTGATATTTTCATAGAAATGGAAAAATCTGATGATTATATAAAATCTTATAGTTTGAAAGGCAAAAGAAAAAGCGTATTTAAAGCGACTTCTATTTCTTCTGCCATTCCAAACACTTTTATTGAATATGAAAAAAATAAAGCATTTATAACTTGGAAGCCTTTAAATAAGTTTGGCTATAAAGTTTATTTAAACGATTACTTTTATGAAACAAAAGAACGCTCTTTAGAAACCTCTGCTTTTAATAATTTAGGACTTTGCACGGTTTTTGCAAATTCGGATAATAAGAATATTCCTGCTTTGCCAGCTAAAGTTATAAGAATAGAATCTACAAAAAACACAAAATTTTATGAGGCGGAAAATTCAGAATTTGTAGGCGGAACAATTAAATCTGATGATATGGAAAATACTGCTTCTGCAAAAACTTCTGCAGATTTGCAAACTGTTCTTGCGAATAAAAGCCGTTATATTGAAAAGTGGGGTAGTTCAAAAGGTGATTTTATACAGTTTAATGTTAATGTAAAAAAAGAAGGCTTTTATGTTGTTGATTTTAGATTTAAAAATGGGCATGGTCCTATAAACACTGGTGAAAAATGCGCTATAAGGGCTCTTTCTGTTGATAATGTTTTAAAAAGAAGAATTGCATTTCCTCAACAAGGTAATTGGACTTCTTGGGCAATGAGTTCTCCTAACATTGTTTGGCTTTCTAAAGGTAAGCATACAATTGCCTTGTATACAGATGATTATTGTTATTCTCAACACGGCATTTTTAATTACATCAGCCTTGATTGTATGAGATTTTCCTATCTAGGAGAAAATCAACCTTACTAAATGACTTTTTATAATTAGTCCAAATGAACAAATTGTAACTTAGCTTACGCTTTTGCTTATTTTTCTAAAAACTCAAAGTTTGGACTAATTAAAATAAATTGGAGATGTCCTAGAAGCTAAAACTTCTGTTTAGAACATCTCCAATTTTTGTATAAAACTATAAAATTACATTCTTGTTCGTTTAGATTCCAACAAAGTGAGAGGAAACTTTTTCTTCTACATAAGAAATAAAATCTTCTATTTTCATAGTTTTTTGTTCAATTCCACTTGACTGTCTAAATCTTACAGTAACAGTTCCATCTTTTTGCTCATTTTCTCCAACTACAAGAATATAAGGAGTTTTATGTTCTTTTGTAATTACTTTAATTTTTTGCCTCATATTTTCGTCTGAAATATATGCTGTGGAACGTATATCGTGAGCAAGAAGCTTTTCATTTACTTTTTTTGCGTAATCATCAAACTGATTAGAAACCGGAACAATAGCTGCTTGCTCAAAAGCTAACCAAGTAGGAAATGCTCCTGCAAAATTTTCTATAAGGATTCCCAAAAATCTTTCCATAGAACCTAAAACAGCTCTGTGAAGCATTACAGGATGATGTTTTTGATTGTCAGAACCTATATAGGTTGCATCTAAACGTTCTGCAGATGGCAATTGGAAGTCTGCTTGAATAGTTCCGCATTGCCATTCTCTGCCGAGCGTGTCATATAATTTAAATTCAAGCTTAGGACCGTAAAAAGCCCCTTCTCCAGGTTGAATTTCATATTCAAGACCAGCCTCGTGGCAAGCATCGGCAAGCGCTTTTTCTGCTCTCTGCCAAGTTTCAAGATCTCCTACATGGTCTTCTGGCATTGTTGAAAATTTTACAACAAGGTCATCAAATCCAAAGTCGTGGTAAACTCTTTTTAAGAGTTTGCAAAATTTTGCAACCTCAGAAGATACTTGTTCTTCTGTACAGATGATATGTGCATCGTCTTGAACAAAACCCCTTACTCTCATTATGCCGTGCAATGTTCCGCTAGGTTCGTTTCGTACATCGTGACCGAATTCTGCCAATCTTAATGGCAAATCTTTGTAAGAACGCTGTCTGCTTTTAAAAATTTCCAAAGCACCAGGACAATTCATTGGTTTTATAGCAAAGAGTCTTTTTTCAGATTCTGTTATGAACATATTTTTTTGATAGTGTCCCCAGTGACCAGAACGTTCCCAAAGACTTTGCGGCATGATTGCAGGAGTGTTAACTTCTTGATAACCATCGCGACGTATTTGTTGTCTCATGTAGTCTTGGATTATTGTGTATATAGTCCAACCGTTTGGATGCCAGAAAATCTGCCCAGGGTCTTCTGCTTCAAGATGAAATAAATCCATCTCTATTCCAAGTTTTCTGTGATCGCGTTTTTCTGCTTCTGCAAGCATTGCAAGATATTCTTTTAGTTCGTTCGGTTTTGAAAAGCACAATGCATATACTCTAGTTAGCATTGTTTTTGAAGAATCGCCTCGCCAATATGCTCCTGCAATTTTAGTTAATTTAAATGATTGTCCATTGATTTCTTTTGTATTAGATACGTGTGGACCGCGGCACAAGTCTAAATATCCGTCTTGCTCATAAGTTGTTATAGCAGCATCTTTTGGAAGGTCGTTAATAAGTTCAATTTTATAAGGTTCATCGGCAAAAAGTTTTAAAGCTTCTTCTTTTGAAACTTCTTTTTTTACAAAATCGTGATTTCCTGCAATAATTTTGCGCATTTCTTTTTCTACAGCAGGAAAAGAATCTTCTGAAAATTTTACATCTTTTGGAAAATCAAAATCATAGTAAAAGCCGTTTTCTATAGCAGGACCAATTGCAATTTTAGTTCCTGGAAATAAGTGTTTTATTGCTTCTGCCATTACGTGTGCACATGAGTGTCTGACAGTTTGTATATTTTCTTCGGACATTTTATTACCTCTTATAAACTAAAAATTATTTATAGCAGTAAATAATTATAATACTTAAAACACTTGAGGTCAACTTAAAGGATTGCGGTTTAATTTTTGATAACAAGTCGAGTTTTGTAGGTTTGTTGTATAAATGTCTTTTTGTTTAAAAAATATTTCGAGTTTCTGGAAGGGTAGTTTTATAAATAAAAAAAATCTTGACATTTGAGTTAACTGTGGTTATATTTACTAACAAAAGGGGGTGTACCGGTTTCGACGGATGTGGGAATACTTTTACTGCATGTAGGTGTGAAGGCACCTTAAGCTGACAAAAAAAATAACTGCAAAACGTAGAGAAGAAGAAGTTTCTTCAAACGAACAGTTTGCTCTTGCTGCGTAAGCAGTGAGCACGGAACTTTAAGGGTGCTGTTCCTAACTTTTAAATGTTCTGACGCTAATAGGAACTTGATTCATATAGTTTCTGATTTATATGGATGACCTTTTATCAGAATAAGGAAAAGACGCTTGTTATGCTGCTACCTTTTCCCGACAAATACCTCGCATAACTAAACATGTAGATGTATCTGGATTACATATTCGGACGCGGGTTCAATTCCCGCCATCTCCACTAGTGATAAAAAAGGCTATCTAATAAGTTTTACCGTAAATGTTACCAATTAATTTGGAATGGCTACACCAAAAGTGTAGAGCAAGGTGCTTATTAGATAGCCTTTTTATTTTAGGTTAATGTGCTTTTGTGCCAAACTTTTTTAACATTGCAACAGCATTTCGTTTTCCATTGTAAACGAAACCTCCGTTCCAATATTCAAGTGCAGCAAACAAAGCGTTTCCTCCGTCTTGTGCATCAGATTCTTTTGTTCTAAAAGAAACATAGTTTGCTAACTGTTCATAATTTTGTTCATGAAGACAAGAAAGACGTTTTCTGTTAAATTCGTTCCATTTTTCTAAATCTTTAAAACCTTCACCTTCGTCTTGAACGATTACATGTGCATGAGTTGGGCTAAAAGAATACCATACTGTAACTTTTTTGTTTATATCACAGTGATTTCCGTGTTTTACCGCATTTTTAATAACTTCACTTATTTGTTGTTCAAGAAGGTTTAATTCTTTTATTTCTGATGGTGCTGACTGTACAATTAAAAGAGTAAAATATCTAATCTGTCTAAAATCAGAAGGAAACTCTTTTTTTAGCATATTTGTTTTATCGAATAAAGGGTCATTGTCATCTGAGCGTAATTCTTTTATTGGCTGTTCGTCCATTTTTATCTCCTATTAAGAAGTCAATAATAAAATCTTACGTAATCATAATAAAATTATATTGACTTTTTATAGTTGTTTCACATTTTAGAAACAACAGTTGATGTAAAAGTCTGCAACGCAGACTCTAGCGTTTATTCATTAACCATCAAGAGTGCTTCTTCAACGCTATTAGCAATAGGGAAATATCCCATAAGTTTTGTAAGTTCAATAACTTTTTTTACAGAACCATGAATGTTTGAAATTGCTAATTTTAGATTCATCTTTTTAATTGTAGAACAAATATAAATAAGTGCTCCGATTCCAGATGAGTCAATGTAATCAACTTGTTCAAGATTTATAACGAAAATTTTTACATTCTTTTCAATCATTTTCATTACAAGTTCCTTGAGCTTATAGGAGTTGTAGAGATCCATCTCACCGTTTACGTCGATTATGTAAACTTCTCCATTTTTACGTATTTTAAGTTCCATATTTAGGCTCCTTATCCCTGTATTTTGATTACCAGAAGACTCTGGTCATCATATTGCTGTGCATTTCCACAGAATTTTTTTACATTCTCTTTTACTTTTGAAGCAATGTCTTTTCCGTTTAACTTACAATTAGCTTTTATAACTTTTGTAAGATTATCGAGCGAATATTGAACACCGCTTTCGTTTAGACATTCAAGTAAACCGTCTGTACAAGTAACTATTATATCACCTGCATTTAGGTTTATGTCAATATTTTTATATTCAGTATTTTTATCAACACCTATAGGTTCGCAGTCAAGGGAAATCTTTTTAACAGAATCTTCTTTTGCACTGTATAGTATAACAGGATTTATTCCAGATGTTGAAATTTGTGCTGTGTTTTCTATGCTATTATAGTTTATTAATGCAACGCTTGCAAAGTGATCCATGCTGTTCTTTTCTGAACAAATAGCGTGATTTATCCATTCTATAAGCGTTGCGGCGCTCTGATTAGTATTTGAAACAAGTCTAATCATGGCTCTAATCATTATCATTATTACAAGGGAATTCATTCCTTTTCCTGCAACATCTGCCATTACAAAAGAAATTCTGTCCTTTCTGTATGGTATAATATCATAGTAGTCGCCACAAACATTCTCAGCATTTACAGAATATTTTCCTATAGAAACTTTGTTTATAATAGGCATTTTTTCTGGAGTCATTGCTTTTTGATATTTTGAAGCAATGTCGCCTTCCTTTGTAAGTTCCATGTGTTCAGTGTAAGCAAGAAAACTGTTTAATGGCTGCAGGGCTGTTGAAAGAGCATCTGTAAGGCTGATTGCAGTTTCAAATTCTTCTTGAGAAAATGGCTGTGAACTAGGCTTTCGCGCAAGGCAAACAAGACCAATGGTTTCTTCGTTCTGTTTTATGGGTACAAAAATATAAGGACCGCATTTTAAGAAGTCTTCTGGTCCATTTTGAAATACTCGTTTGTCTTTTACAGAATCTTTTATATTTACAGGTTCGCCTTTTGTAAAAAGATCTCCAAATATGTTTCCTTCAAGCGTAAATTGAGAATATCTAAAGTTTGTTTCAATTCTTATAGGCTTATGCGGAAGGTCTTCTGGCAGTTTGTAAGGAGGAGGAAATACTCCTGTAACAGATTTTACTGTAAGAATATTGTCAAATGCGTCTAAAACAAGAATGGCACAGCCGTCTGAAACCGTTTTTTCAACGACAAGCTTGTTGAAGTATTCAAGAAAACTTCCTAAAGTATCTTCCGAGTTAAAGAACGAAGATGCCTTAATTGTAAGCTCTTTGTTTGCCTTTACAATTTTTTTGTATTTTGAATTTTCTTCTTGCAGCTGAATAACATCTGCTTCTTCTGGGGCAAGGTGTTCTTTTTTAGACTGATTTTTTTGCATTTCACGCTTTTTGGGGTCACTTAATGCCAGAACTAAGCAATATGCAAGAAGAAACAGCTCTATTAAAATTAGAGCCAGCACAAGAATCATTATAGAATGAGAAAAATAAGTGTAAGCCATTCCACCTATAAAAATTAAGAGGGATGGAAACAAAATTACGCTTATTCTAGAAGTGTTTCTCAGCCGCGAAATTAAAAGAAACACAAAAATTAATAGACCTGCAGCAGCAGCGATGAGAATAGGTACATTTACAAAAGAATCAATCGAATTCAAATCAATCTCCTAGTAGACTTCAATATTCGTTTTCTATAAGTGTAGCATTGAAATATTGTGCCGTCAAGTTTTAGATTTTTTAAATTATCTGCAATTTTATTGATTTATATAACTTATTTCTTTTTTTAATATCATTTTTTTTATAAAATTTCTTACTCTTGTAAAAAAAGTTTTTTTGTGTTCTTTTTTTATATCTATTATAACTGTTTCTAGCGGTAAATCATCTCCAAACTTCTTTTTGAGCTCGTCATAATATCTTATAATCCATACATATAAATCGCTTATAGTATTTTTTTTGAAGTAGCGCATTATATTATACTTTGAAATTGTATTTACGACAGGAAGGTAAACCGTATTAAACCAAGAAGTTATGGCTTCTTCCATAGAAATTTCATCTTTTTTATTCTGATTTATAAAGTATTTATGCGTTAAAATGTGTTCGTATATTGTATCATACTGGCCTGCAGTTGAAAAATCTAAGCACCAATAATCTGTTATATCGCCAAAATTTGTTTCAAAATAAAAATTTCTTTTTTCATAGTTAATTATCTGTTTTAACATTCCCTGAAGAGTTCTTACTGGATGAAGTTTTATTTCTGTTTGTAGAGAAGTAACTTCTGCATCTATGAATTCAACTCCTTTTGATTTAGCAACGCTCACCCGATGGTTGCCGTCGCGTACGAAATATAGCCCTGCAAGTTCATAGACTTTTATAGGTGGGAGAATTATGTCGTTTAATACAGCTTCGTCTACGTGTTCCCATCGTTCTTTTATGCTGGAATTCTTTGGAAAAAACTGATTGTCAAAATCTTTGTATCTACCTTCGCTGCCTATAATTTTTTCTATCGGTATAACTTTCATGCCTACATAAGTTTCGGTTTCTGTTTTTACCATTTTTTTTATGGTCTTTAACGAAATCATAGAGGCTTCTTCTGGATTTAGTAGATGAGTTATTTCGTTGAAAAGGGCTTTGTTTCTAGCCTTTGAAAAATCATTTTCTGCTTGCGATAACATTGTAGCTCCAATTTATTGTTTTTGCTGGTTAAAATTGATTATGTAATGTGCATAAGCATTTACAACTTGTGTTTCTTCATACTTTGAAACCCTTGCTTCTCTTTGGTCGTATAAGTGTATGTGTCCATGTACCATATAAGTGGGTTTAAATACTCTTAAAAACCAGTTGAATGGTTTAAACCCGATATGACAAGGGTCTTCGTGGTCATGAATGTGCAAAGGAGTTGCGTGCGTTAAAAAAATGTCTAGGTATCTCCCGTACATTATTTTATTTAAAATTAATCTTGGAATAAGTAAGAGCAGTTTTAATTGCATTTGACTATCGGTATATTGATTCATTCCGTTGTTGTATTTTCTAGAACCCGAAATTCCTGTTAATAAAAGCGGTGTAGGGCGACCTTTTTTATTATACACAACTAACTGCTGATTTTTTAAGTTTTTAAAACCTGCATATATTGCTCCATGTTCGTGCTTTACATTTGTAGATTCGCACATTGTAGGAGGAATAATCCTTGTTTCCGTTGAAGTTATTCCGCTTGCAGGTAAAAAATTGTGTGATACTTTGTGATAGTAGCGAAATTCTTTTAAATCGTGATTTCCAAATATGAAATAGGTTGGCTTGTTAAATACTGAAACTATAAAATCTATGTAATCCATCGGAAGGTCTCCAGCGCATAAAATAAGATCGATGTCTGGAAAATTTTTGCGAGCATTTTGATTGTAAATCAAAGGATCTATCTGATCCGATACACATAGAATTTTCATGTCTGTTCACTAGAGATTTCCAAGAAGGCTTTCTAGCTTTTCTTTTCCTATAAGTTCAATAGGCCTGTTTTCCGCATATGAAAGAGCAGAGCGCGTAAAACCTGAGCTTGAAATAAAATACGCTTTTGTGCAGTTCATTGCTTTTGCTTTGTCGTGAGTTTCTCTTACAACAGAATCTTCTACAGGATCTGGATCTCTATAGAATCTAAGCAAAAATGTCTGTTTTCGCATATTTCTCCAATCGCCATCCTTTGCGTCTGATGCTAAGATTTGGCAGCCAGACTTTTTTATTTCTGCCTGCTGCGATGAAAGTTTTAGAATCTTTAAAGAAAAGTTTTTGCAAAGTTCTAGAAATTCTGCATCAGAACAGGTAAGAAAGTCTTTTAGATAATCATTTGATTGTAAATCTTTGTATTCTGAAAGTTTTGAAGCAACATCTCTGAATGAATGATTTTTTTTGTAGATTATTTCCCATTGTTCTATGGCTTTTTCTATTTTTCTGCTTTTTTCGTAGCAAGATGCTAAAAAATATCTTGCATAAATTGTGTCGTTTTTTGAATTGTCTTTGTCAATTTCAATCGCTCTTTGTAAATCTATTAAAGCGTTGTCCAAACGGTTTGCCATCATGTAGCAAGTTCCGCGTTCAATTAGGGCTTTTTGTTTGTATTCAGAATCTCTTTGGGCTTTGTCGAACGCTTTTACAGCACCTGCAAGGTCTTTTTCTTCCTTTAAAAGCTTTCCTAAATAGTAATAGCACGCATAAGTTTCTGGATTTAATCTTATTGCCAAATCAAGCTCTCGTTTTGCTTCTGCAGTCTGTTTTGACTGAAATAAAATGTATCCCAATGCGGCATGGGCTTTTGCGTTTTTAGGATCAAGAGCAACGCACTTTTTATAAAATCCTAATGCCAAATCTTTCCTATTCATCTGTTCTGTTATTTTGCCGGCATTAAAAAATATTTCAGGATCGGTTGGATTCATTTTTGAAAGGAGTAAATATTCGTTCAGAGCTTCTTCTTTTTGATTGTAAGACATTAATAGGGCTGCGTATTCTTTTCTGAACGGAACTTCCGGCAAATTTGAATCAAATAGAGCATTTTCATTTACATTTTTATATTCCATTAGGGCAAGCTCGCTGCGATTGTCTGCAAGGTAAGCTTTTCCTAAATAGTAGTGAACAGCATAATTGTGAGGTTCTTTTGTTAATATTTGTTTTGCAAGTTTTGCCGCTTGCTGATTTTTTCCTTGTTTTAGAAGTTTCTTTACGTTTTCAACTTTTTTTGGTGATACAATACTTTTGATTGCAATTATAAGTAGAGCGACCACGAATGTTGCTACCGCAGAAATAATTATGTAAATCATAATTGTTCATACTCCTATAGAAAACTAGTATATAGTAATTTTTTATACTAAACAAGAAGGTTATATTTTCAATCTAAAAATCTTGTGATAATATATTATGTATGCGAAGCAGAAAATTTATCTATATTATTTTTATGACTTCAATGTTTTTTCTATACGGAGAATCTGACGGAGAAAAACTTTTTAAAATAAACGATCCTTCAGGTGCGGTTCCTTTGCTTGAAAAAGAGATTTCTGAAGGAAAAATTTCAGGCGACACGTTTAATTTTTTAGGATTGGCGTACTTTCAGCTTGGAGATTATGCAAAATCAATAGATGCGTTTGAAAGAGGAATGAAAGTTTCTGCTTCTTCAAGAAAAGTTTTGGCTTTTAATGAAGGCAATGTGGCTTACGTTAGCGGAGATTACACTTTGGCAGAAAACTGTTTTTCGCTTGCGTTGGCGGCTTCTCCAAATTATTCAGCGGCGGTCTTGAATCGTGCAAATTCAAGGCTTATGAAGCGCAGTTACAAAGATGCTGTTGCTGATTACAAAAAATTTCTTGAAATGGAGCCGTTAAATTCTCAAAGCGAGGAAATAAAGCGGCTTATTGCATATCTTGAAGAAGAAATCGTTCTGCAGGAAAAAGAAGAAATTCGCTTGGCAGAAGAAAAGAAGCGTCAGGAAGAAGAAAATGCAAGAATTCAAGCAGAACTTGCAAAGCAGCAGGCTGAAAAGCAAGCTGCCGAAGCTGCAAAAAAAGCAGAAGAGGAAGAGCGTCGGCGGAAGTTGCTTGAAGAAGTGGCGAATTCTTTGCAGCAAACAGATACTACAAATATGACAGCAGGTGCTGAGGATGTCCTTGATTACGACTACGAATCTGAGCTTGAATAGCATATAAAAAAAAGGTGGCTTTATGAAAGATTTTGATTTTAATAATTGGAAAAGCGGGGCTTTGAGCTCTGAAAAAAAAGGAATTTTAACAAAGTTTACAAAAAAGCAAAAAGCTGTTGCTATAACGGTTTTGTCTGCGATTGTGGCTTTGGTTTTATTTTTTTGTATAAGAGGTTGTGTCGGTTCAAGCGCTTCTAAAAATTTTAAGAATAACACGCTTTCCTTAGTTCAAATGTATTTGGAGCGGGGTGAATACGATCGCGCGCTAGATAAACTTGATGAACTTTTGATAAAGAACGGAAAAGATCAAGATATTATTGATTTAATGGACAAAATTATAGCTGCGAAAAATGCCGCGACTTCTGAAAACGGTGCTAATGTAACTGTTGAAGTTGATACTGAAAACCTTTCTTCCTTAATTGATTCTATGCGTTCAGAAATGGCGAAGAATAATGAAAATATGAAGAAGCAGCTTGATAAGACCAATGCAGAGGCTGAGAAAGACAGAAAGGAGATGGCCTTGCTTTTAAAGCAGCAGCAGGAACAGGCTGAGCAAGAAAAAGTTCGGCAGCAGGAAGAAAAAAACAGACAAAAAGCAATTGAAGAGCAGCGTAAAAAAGATGAGGCTGCGAAAAAAGCTGCAGAAGAGGCGCTTTCAAAAAAGAATGAAGCATTAAAAAAGGAAATTGCAGCTGTAAATGATGAAATTCAGCAAGGGAAAACGGCTTTAAACTCTGGTAATATAGATTCCGCATTTGCACATTTTGATAATGCCGTGAAAAAACTTCCTGTTTCTGAAGGAGAGCCTGATTTTAGCGCTAAAAAGTATTCAGAAATGGCTAACTTGCTTTACAATGCGGAACAGACTGTTTCTTCTGATTCCGATAAGAAACGCCTTCACAATATGGCTGTTGATTATGCAAAGAACGCTGTCGCAAAAAATGCTAAAGAAGGTCCTTCCCAGTTTATTTTAGGCATGGATGCAATGGGTAGCAAAGACTATCAAAAGGCGCTTGAATGTTTTAACAAAGCGGTTGCAGCAGATGGAAATAACTATCTTTATTACTACAATTTGGGGCGTGTGCAATACATGACAAGAAAATATACGGAAGCTAAATCTTCATTTACAACTGCTTCTCAATTGAATACTTCTTTTGCTGCGGCAAGATATAATCTTGGACTTACAAATCTTAAGCTTAACGATTTAAAGAGCGCTCTTGCAGAATTTAGAAGGGCTCACGACATTGATTCTAGGTACGAAAAGGCGTACTTAGAAGAAGCTAGGGTTCTTATGCGGCTTGCTGACTATTCGGGAGCAGTATCGGCTTATCTAAATGTCATAAAACTCAATAATACAAATAGAGCTGCTCTTCAAGAGTTAGGTAGCGTTTACTATCAGATGAAAAAATATCCTGATGCTGAAAGCTCTTTTAGGCAGTCGCTTGCTCTTCTTCCATCTGGAACAGAAGATCCTTTGACTTATTACAATCTTTCCACAGTTCTTTTTGAGCAAGGAAAATCTATGGAAGCTCTTGCTTATGCAGCCAAGGCTTATGATTCAAATTCTCTTATAAAAGACGCTTCTTCAAGAGCAAATATTATTTACAACTATGCTTTGCTTTGCGACAAAACTGGAAAAGAAACCGAAGCGATTACAAAATATTCTGAAGTTTTAAAATTAAAGCCAAATCACTTAAAGACGCTTATAAATCTTGGTGTTGTGTATATGAAATCGAATCCGCCTGATGTAGATACTGCCCTTTCTTTGTTCACAAACGCTTATTCAATAGATAAGAATAATTTTGAAGTTAACAACAATCTGGGAAGCGCATACCTTGCAAAAAAAGATTATAAAAACGCAATTCTTTATTTTCAAAATGCTTTAAAGATTGAGCCTTCAAACAACGAAGTTAGATATAATTTAGCTCAAGCTTTTGCAAGCGATGCGCAGTTTGACAATGCTAAGGTAACATATACAGAACTTTTAAAACTTGCTCCAGATAACTGGGACAGTTACGTAGAACTTGGAAAGGTTTGCATGGCTTTAAACGATAACGCATCTGCAGAAAAGTATCTTGTTTTTGTCCAGACAAAGAATCCTTCGTTCAGAAAGCAAGAAGTTTCTGCCTTATTAGATTCAATTTCTAGCAGCGATGCTAAGTAAGTTTAAGTTCTTTTTACAAGGGAAAATAGTTTTTCCCTTGTAATTGTAGTAAAAACTGGTCTTCCGTGCGGGCAGTGCGGATCTTGTAAAGAAAGAGCTTCTTTTGCAATTTTTGCTGCAGTTGAGCTGTCTAATTTCCATCCATCTTTTACTGCTGCCTTGCATGCCGTCATTGCTGCAATTGAATAAATTATTTTTTCGGGTTCAACTTTTGTGTCAAAAATAGCGTGTTCCAGTTCTTCTTGCGTGCCAGTCCACCTTTCGTGAATTGTTGTAAATTCCCATACACCATCTTCTTTTTGAAAGCATGTAAATCCTATTTCTTTTAGATTTTCTTTTATTGATTCTAAGTATTTATCTTCGTTTTTATCTTTTGTTTCTATAATATAGGGAATGAGCAAATTTTGACATTTTTGGCGTTCCTGCATTATTTGATCAAAAAGAATTCTTTCGTGGGCAGCATGCTGGTCGATTATGTAAAGAGTTGAATTTTTTTCTGCAAAAATAAAAGTTCCAAGTCCAGTTCCTATGTAATTAAATGTATTTTCTGTTTGAGGTTCTTTTTCTTTTTGAAAATCAAAGGCTTGTTCTTTTTGAAAATTTTGTTTTTTTGAATTAAACTTTGCAATTACACTGTCCATATAAGAACTTATGCTTTCTGATGTTTGTAAAGGAATGTCTTCTGGAAAACTGTTGAAATCATTCGTTTTTAAAAATTTTTCTTCATGGATTTCTTGAGCTTGTTGAATTGGAAATGTTTTTGACTCTGCAAAAAATCTGTTTCTATTGCTAGAATTGTAAATATTTTTATTTGTTCCTAAAAAATGGCTGTACGAAGTGTTGGACGGTTGAAAATAGTTTTTTTCTTCTTTTTGGGCTGATTCCTCTATTATTTTTGAAGCGAGTTCGGCAGGCGAAAAAAAATCATTGCTAAAATCTTTTTGTTCAGATTTTAGAACTGTAGTTTTTTTCATTGTTCTATTTGTATATTCACTATAAAAATTCCTGACAGCGCAGCTTATTTCGTGATGAATTACAGAAAGATCTTTGAATCTAACTTCTTTTTTTGCTGGATGAATGTTAAAATCTACAAGGGACGAATCGACATTTATGAAAACCGCTGCGACTGGAAAAGTTCCATTTGGAAAGTAACCTTGCCCGCCGTATTCAACTGCTTGGGCTAAAGAGTATTCGTTTATTTTTCTTCCATTTACAAAGATGTATATATCTTTTTTGTTTGGGCGAAAAACTCCAGGTTCACCTAAAACAATTTTAAAAGAAAAATCGTTATTCGAACTGTTTGAAATTTCGTAAAAAAGCTGTAAAGGCTCTTTTAGTTCCATTCCCTTTACAAACCTTTCCACCAGAGTTTGTCCTGCAGGCAGGTCAAGTTTTATTTCACCGTCATTTACGAATCTAAAAGCTATTTGCGGGTTTGGAAGCGACTTTTCAATAAATGTATTCTTGCACATTGTGCTTTCTGTTGCTGGTCTTTTTAAAAAAATTCTTCTTGCTGGAAAATTTTCAAAAAGTCCTTCTGCTTGTACAATTGTGCCTTTAAGGCTGGCCGCTGGTTCCATTATATGGTCTTCTGTAATAGAAGCTTTCATTTTGTAACCGCCAGAAATTATTGAAAGTCTGCAAACTGCTGCTATTGAGGAAAGCGCTTCTCCGCGGAATCCTAGAGTTGTAAGCTTTAGCAAATCTGTTTCTTGTTGAATTTTGCTCGTTGCGTGAGGACGTGCGCACGCAAATAAGTCTTCTTTTGTCATTCCGCAGCCGTCATCAACAATTCTTACTTTTTCAATTCCTCCGCCAGAAATTTCTACTGTAATTTTGCTTGCTTTAGAATCGATTGCATTATCCATTAATTCTCGAACTATTGCATTTGGTCGATCTATAACTTCGCCGGCGGCAATTTTTCTTGCAACTTCAGCATTTAATTGCCGTACAGGATTTTCTGCGCTCATTGTCTTGTTCCTTGAGAAGGTTTTCCAGATGAGCCGGTTTCATCTACTTGCGAAAATAAATCAAGTTCAGCGCCTGTTCCGTCAATAGGATTTGGCTCTTTCATAAGTTGCTGGATTTTGCCTTCTATTTTGTCGATTTCTTTTTCCATGCCGTTAGCAAGTTTTATTCCTTCTTCAAAAGTTTTTAATGCTTCTTCGAGCGAAATATCGCTCTTTTTTATGTTTTCAGTAAGTTGCTCAAGTTTTGAAAGTTTTTCTTCAAAGTTGTTCATTTATTATTCCTCTCTTATTCTACATTTTGTACAACTGCAGATATTTTTCCTATTGCAGGTATAATTTCTATAAACTCTCCTGATTTGGTTTCATTCGCATTGCGAATAATTTTGCCATTTTTTTTTATGCGGACCATGGAATATCCTCTTTCCAAAATTGTGTTTGGACTTGCGTTTTCAAGAATTGTTATACAATTTTGGACTTTTCGCCTTGATTCTTCAACTTTTTCTAAAATATTTTTTTGTATATTTTCTTTAGCCCTTTCAAATCGGTTTAGCAGCTGTTGTTCAATAGCTCTAAAACTTAATTCAAGATTTTCTGGATCAAAGCTTTTTATTAGAAGTCGAGTTTTTTCTACTTTGTTCATCGCATTTCTATATAAATCAGATTTATATCTATTTATAGAATCTATAATTTCTGAAAGCAACGGAACTGCAAGTTCTGCTGCCGCTGACGGAGTAGGCGCGCGCCTGTCTGCTGCGTAATCGCAAAGCGCCCAGTCTATTTCGTGGCCGACTGCGCTGATTACAGGAATTTCGCTTTGCGCAATTGCTCTTACTACTGTTTCGTCGCTAAACGGCAACAAATCTTCTAAAGAGCCGCCCCCGCGTCCCACTATAAGAACTTCGCAAAGTTTTGCAATATTTGCATTCCTTATCTGCTGAGCTATTGAACTTGCGGCGTCTTCGCCTTGAACGATTGCTGGAAAAACAATTACAGAAACGCATTTGTTTCTTCTTTTTGTAATCTGAAGAATATCTCTTAAAGCGGCTCCTGTAGGGCTTGTTACAACGCCTATTGTTTTTGGAAAAAATGGAAGCTCTTTTTTTGAAGATTCATCAAAAAGACCTTCTAAATAAAATCTTTTTTTTCGTTCTTCGAGCATTTTTAAAATGTCGCCTTCGCCAGCAACTTCCATTTTGCTAAGAATTATTTGGTAATTCCCTCTAGGGGAATAAACTGAAAGCCGTCCTGTGCAGCGGACTTTTACTCCGTCCTTTGGAATAAACTGAAGTGAATAGGCATTGCTTTTAAACATCACCGCGCTTATTTGCGAAGTTGCATCTTTTAGCGTAAAATAAAGATGCCCAGAAGAATTTGGCCTGTAGTTTGAGATTTCTCCTTCAATTACAATTTGCGGGAATGAACCTTCAAGGATTTCTTTTAAAAGATTATTGATTTCTGAAACTGTAAATATTTTGTCAGAAGGAAAAAGCGAAAAATTCATAATATGATTTTATACATTACATTCAACTTGTTCAACGGTTTGCCGATATATAAGAGATGAATACTCTTACAGTTTTATTTGCAGATGAAAAATCTAATTTCATGTTTGATAAGCTTTTTGGCTCAAACTCAGCATTCGACTTGTCGTTTGATTGGGCAAAGCAAGTTTTTAAAACTTATGGCAAAGCTGTCTGCATTTTTACATATCCAAAAATTAAAGAAAAATGCGAAGAACTTGTAAAAGATTTTCCTTTTGCTAGCGTTGAATGTTCTGAAAATTGGAATGTGCAGTTGTTGTTTTCAAAAATGTCAGAGAAAGCAAAAGATTTTGATTGCGCTAATATTTTATTTGCTTACTCAGACCAGCCTTTTTTGGATTTTGGTATTACAAAAGATATAGTTGATACCCACACGCGTTTTTGTGCGGAATATACTTTTGCCGATGGTTATCCAGACGGCTTTTGTCCGGAAATGCTGGATGCAGGAACTGCGTCAATATTAAGTGAGCTTGCTTTAAAAAAGGATGAAGGACTTGCCTTGATTTCAAAATCTGCTGTTTTTGATTTTATAAAAACTGATATAAACTCTTTTGAAGTTGAAACTGTAATCGCAGATGAAGATTTTAAACTTTTTAGAATGATATTTGACTGTTCTAAAAAAATAACAGCGCTTGCCTGCAAAAAATTGTTTGAGCTGCATCTTGATAACAAAGATATTTTAGAAAAATCTTATCTAGCATCAAAAAAACTTGAAATTTTAAAAACTGTTCCTGCTTTTTATGATATACAAATATGTACTGCTGTGAACACAAAAAGTATTTATTTGCCAGACGAAATGCAAAAATCTGATTCTAATGCTTTTATGGAGATTAACGATTTTCAAAATATAATTGCAAAAATAAAAGCGCTTTCAGATTCTGCTGTTATAAGCCTTTCTGCATGGGGAGAAGCTTTGTTGCATCCAGATTTTTGTTCCTTTGTAAAAACTGTTTTAAGTCACAAAAGTTTAAAATTAATTATAGAAACTGATGGCTATCAAGTAAGCGAAAAATTGTGTCAGGAAATAAAAAATATAGAAGATTCTCTTAGCCAAAATTCGGAAAAAAACTCTTTGGCTCAAATTTCTTGGATAGTTCGCATAGATTCTTCAACTTCTTGTGTTTACGAACTTATAAATGGAGATTCTCTTGGTTTTGAAAAGGCTGTTAGTGCCGTTGCGCTTTTGGCAAAGTATTTTCCTAAAAGTGTATACGCCCAGTTAGTTCGCATGAATGAAAACGAAAGCGAACTTGAAAGTTTTTACCGTTTTTGGAGCGATAAAAACAGTCCTTCGAACGGTAATGTAATTATTCAGAAGTTTAATTCATTTTGCGGTGTTTTAGAAGACAGAAAGCCTGCAGATCTCTCTCCAATAGAGCGAAATCCTTGTTGGCATCTTCGCCGAGATATGACTATTCTTGTAGATGGCAGTGTTCCTCTGTGTAAACAGTGCCTTTGTAAAAATATTCAAGGTAATGCGTTTTCGCAAAATCTTGAAGATATATGGGAAAAATTTGACTTAGAATTAAAAAATCAGATTGATGGAAAATATTCTTCATTATGTGAGAAGTGCGATGAATACTATACCTTTAACTTTTAATGAACATCAGATAAATTGCACCGTCTTAGGCGGGCAAAATAATGCTTCAAAAGGTTCTTTGAATATTTGCGCTGTTCTTTTGAATAAAAACGGAAGCCATTTGCATCTTCAGACAATTGAAAATCTTATTTCGTGTGGATTTCGCTCAATTATTTCTGTTGAGCCAAATTCTGAAAGTTACAATATTGAAGATATGTCAAAAAGATTTCCTTCTGTAAAGTTTATAGTCCCTCGCGAAAAGTGCACAGAAGGCGACCTTATAAATTTATGCATGGCGGAAACAGATTCTGAATACGTTTTTGTTTTAAAAGATTCTTTGTACATTCCTCAAAATTTTATGGCTGTAAATCTTGCGGAAAATCTTACAAAATCAAAATCGTATTGTGTAGTTCCAAGGCTTGTAAGCAATCTTGGAGAAAGTGTTTCCATACGAACCACCCCAATTGCGGAGCGTGGACGTTTTAGAATAATTTCTAGCCAGCTCATAAATGATGGCGTTCATACTATATTTCCTCCTGATTTTATAGGTCTGTACAACCGCGAAAAATTTATTCAGTTAGGTGGTTTTGATTATACAATAACTTCGTCTTATTGGCAGAATGTGGATTTGGCGATGCGTTCTTGGCTTTGGGGCGAATTTACGGTTCTTTCTACAAAATTAGCAATTACCTATAAAGATGAAGTCCCTGTAGATAATGTGACTCCAAATCTTTCTTACCTACGCTTTTATTTAAAGAATATATTGCCAAAATATAAAGCTGACCATGGAATGATTTCAAATCTTTCTTTTCTGAACTTTTTTTTCAATTCATCTTGTGGTATATTAGAGGCAATTTCGCAATTTTCCGGGGCGAAAAAGTGGGTCAAAATGCACAGATACAGGTTTCGCTACGATGCAAAATATATGATAGAAAACTGGAATAATTTAAAATGAAAGATTTAGCAATAATTGTTCAATGCCGATTATCTTCTACAAGATTTCCTCAAAAAGCCTTAAAAGATTTAGGCGGAAAAACTGTTTTTCAGTGGGTTTTAGATGCCATGAAAAAAGTTCCTGCTGACTGGTACTATGTTGCAACAGATTCTGCTTCAATGGCAGAACTTAAACCTATTGCCGAAAAATGCGGCTGGAATATAGTAGAAGGTCCTTTAGAAGATGTCCTTGATCGTTATTGCATGGTTATAAAAAAAATCGGCTGTAAAACAGTTCTCCGTGCTACCGCAGATAATCCGTTTTTATTTTATGAAGCTGCAGCATCTTTGGTAGAAGAGTATCGCCGCCAAAAAAAAATAGGACCTTGCGATTACATTACCTGGACAGGCTTGCCGCACGGTTGCGGGGTAGAAGTTTTTGACTCGGCCTCCCTTTTAAAAGCTGCTTCTTTAACAAAAGACGCTTATGACCACGAGCACGTTGGGCCTGCAATCTATAACCACAAAAGTTCATTTACATCTTTGTTTTTTAAAGCTCCTGCAAGATTTTTTTATCCTGATTTTAGAACAACAATTGATACTCCTGCAGATTACAGGCGGGCTCTTGCAATAGTTAACAGTCTTTCAAAAGGAATCGCGCCAAGCGAACCTTATACTACGGAACAAATTGTAAGCGCAATAAAGGATCCTTGTGTTCGCGATACAGTCTTGTTTTATCCGTGCACAAAAAAGGGTTTCGGAACAGGACATTTAAGAAGATGCCTTAGCGCCGCTTTGGAAAGCGGTTCTTTCATTTATATTCCAGAAAATTCCGGGCTAGAAGAAACTGAATCTTTACTAAAGGAATGTGTTGATTCTGGACTAAAAGACTATCAGATTGTAAGAAAATTTCCTGAAGAAGGTGAATATTCACTGGTTGTGCTGGACAGTTTTTCGAGCGATAAAGAACTTCTTGAAAAGTTAAGAAAAGTTGCCGTCGTCGCTTCAATTGATGAAGGCTCTCCAAATTCCTCTTATTGTGATTATCTTATCGATATAATTCCTTCTTATAATCTAACTAGAAGCGCAAATATAAAAGATACTGCTTTTATGGAACTGCCCAAAAATCGAAAAAATCAATCTTACGAAAGAATCGAAAAAGTTTTGGTATGTTTAGGCGGCGAAGATCCCGCTGAACTAGTTGTGCCTGCCGCTAATTTTTTTGCAGATGAAACTCGCGAAGTTACAGCAGTTCTTCCAGGTGTTCGTGCAAATTCAGCTTGTCCAACTGACGAAAAGAAAATTAAATATATCGAGCCTGTAAAAAATCTTAAAGAAGAGCTTTACAAGTATGATCTTGTTGTAACGCACTATGGGCTTACAGCTTTTGAAGCAGTTTACGCAGGCTGCGCTGTTGTCCTTTTGGCAACAAGTCGCCTGCACGAAAATTTAGCAAAAAAATATGGCTTTTTGTGCTTGTCAAAGCATGATTTATTTACATTAGATGCAGAAACCGTATTAGAACAAAAAGACAAGTTGTATTCAACATTGATTTCTTCTCAAGAGCAAAAATCTTTAGGAAGATTTGTAAAAGAAATTTCACATGGGAAAAAATATCTTTGTCCAATTTGCAGGAAAAATAAAGTTGAAGTTGATTCTATTGTCGCGCGCACAAAAAATAGAACATTTCGCCGCTGTTCAGACTGTGGAATTTTATATGTTTCCTGGAATAAAGATGTAAATATGGATTACGGCAAAGACTATTTTGCGCAGCAGTATAAAAATCAGTATGGAAAAACTTATCTTGAAGATTTTGATTCCATAAAAAAAACTTGCACAAGAAGAGTTTGCGAAATAAACGGTCTAATAAAACTAAAAAATGATATAACTCCATCTATTTTGGATATAGGTTGCGCTTATGGACCATTTTTAGCAGCGGCTGCAGAAAATGGCTGGCATTCCTATGGAACAGATGTTTCTAAAGACGCAATAGAATATGTCAGAAATAAATTGTTGTTTCCAGCGGTTCAAAGCAAGTTTCCAGAATTCGATGCCGCTAGTGAATTTGGTATAAATCGTTTTGATGCTATTTCAATGTGGTACGTTATAGAACATTTTTCCGATTTAAAATCTGTTTTGCAAAAAGTAAATTCTCTTTTGCGCGATGGAGGAATTTTTGCATTTTCAACTCCAAGCGCTTCTGGAGTAAGCGCAAAAAAGAATACAAATGATTTTTTTGAAAAAAGTCCAGCCGACCATTTTACGCTTTGGGAACCTTCAAAGTGTTCTAAAATATTAAAAAAATTTGGTTTCAAAGTTGTAAAAATAGTTTCTACAGGTCATCACCCAGAGCGATTTCCAATGGTGAAAAACAATGCGCTTGGAAAAGACAGCTTGATTTATAAAATGTGCGGAGCTTTAAGCGTTGCTAACAAATTAGGCGATACTTTTGAAGTGTACTGCAAAAAGGTTGGAAATCAATGAATTCAAAGTCTGTTTTGATTTTAGGAGCTGGATTGATGCAAAAACCTGCAATTTTGGCAGCAAAGTCCTTAAAGCTAAAAACTTTTGTAATAGATGCTGACAAAAATGCTGTTTGTGTTCCTCTTGCAGACCATTTTGAGTGCATAGACTTAAAAGATAAAGATTCGATTTATAATTATGCAAAAGAATTAAAGTCTACAGAAAATCTTTCTGGAATTTTTACTGCAGGAACTGATTTTTCTACAAGCGTAAGTTATTCCGCGCAAAAATTAGGGTTTTCTTGTCATTCTTATGAAAGCACCTTAAATGCAAGTATAAAAACTCGTATGCGAAAATGCTTTGCTGATTCAGGTGTGCCTTCTCCTAAGTTTTTCAGTTTTTCAGAAAACGAAATTACGCAGGCAAGAGTTTTGTACGCTACAGAAACACTCGGTTATCCTTGCGTTGTAAAGCCTGTGGATAATATGGGCGCTCGTGGCTGCAGAATGATTCGAAGTTGGACAGAATCCTATAATGCTGCTTGCATTGCTGCAAAAAATTCAAGAACCAGCACAATAATAATAGAAAAATACATGGATGGACCGGAATTTTCCATTGACGCAATAGTTTATAAAAATACGCTTACAATAACAGGCTTTGCAGACAGGCATATTTTTTATCCGCCTTATTTTATAGAAGTTGGGCATACAATGCCTTCAAAAGCAGAAAAAATAATAAAAGATGAGCTTATAGCAGCCTTTGCCTCTGGCATAAAAGCGTTAGGTCTTTCGTGTGGAGTTGCGAAGGCAGATATAAAGTATACAAAAAATGGTCCTCAGATAGGAGAAATAGCCGCGCGGCTTTCCGGCGGATATATGTCTGGTTGGACATATCCGTATGCGTCTGGCTGCAATCTTACAGAGCAAGCTCTTTTAATTGCTTGCGGAGAAGAACCTTCATGGCTTTTAGAGCATAGAGTTCCTGTAAAAGTAGAGCAAAGTCCGTTTTTAGTATTCGAGCTTCCTTGCAAAAATGTAAGCGCCGAACGCTGCTGGCTTTCTATCCCTGGAAAAGTAAAAGAAATTGAAGGATTTGAAAACGCTCAAAAAGTTCCATTTGTAAAAGATGTTCTTCCTCGAAACGTAAAAAAAGGAGATTCTGTAGATTTTCCTAGAAATAATGTGCAAAAGTGCGGAAATGTCATTTCACTTGCTCACTCCTTTGAAAAAGCGGAAAACTCTGCTCAAAAAGCAGTTTCCAATATTCTTATAAGGCTTGAACCAAATAATCCTGAAACAGAAACTTTTTTAAGTTCAAAACAGCATCCTGATGAAAAAGGTTTTCCTCCAGATGCTTTTGAACTTTTTAAGGAGCTAAAAAAATACGAGCTTTCTGGCTTTATAGAAAAAAATGCTTCTGTTCTTGAAAAATTACCAATAGATTTTGTAGAGCTTTTAAAATCTTCTAAAAGCGATTGGTCATATATGAACGCATACGAAGCAGCTTGCCGCTTTGACTTATTAATGCCGTGCCACCCGATTATGGAAAAAAAGCGTTTTTGGTCGGCATTGCTAAAAGGCGGACTTCAAGCTGCTATTTATGTTTCAGATTCTTATGCCGAAAATGAATTGGGTAAAAAATGAAAAAAAATATACTTGTTTTTGCAATTTTTCTGTCAATCTGCTTTCCTCTTTTTTCACAAAATTCTGTGCAGTTGCTTCCAAGCGCCCAGGAAAATGGTATGGAGTTTTTTTGGGATACTTTTACAGGCGCTGGTATTCTTGAAAAAAATGGACATCAGTTTTCTTTTATGGCAGGTGAAAGTATTGCCATTCTTGACAGCTCCTTATTAATACTTACAGATGCTCCTTCAGTTGATAAAAACGGAACTCTTCTTGTTTCTCAGAAATTTTTAGAAGATGCAAAAGAACATTTGGATTCTGATTTTTCAAAAGGTGGATACAGAATAGGAGCAATTCTAATAGATCCAGGACACGGAGGAAAAGATCCCGGAGCTGTCGGCAATTTTATTGTAAACGGAAAAAACATAAAAGTTCAGGAAAAAGATGTAGTCCTTTCTGTAGGAGCAAAACTTTGCGCCTTGTTAAAAAAGCAGTATCCGCAGAAGCAGATTCTTATGACGCGCGCTAAAGATATTTTTCTAACATTGAATCAGAGAACAGAAATTGCCAATAGCGTAAAACTTGGTGAAAATGAGGCCATTTTGTATATTTCAATTCATGCAAATGCTTCCTTAGATAAAAAAGCAAGCGGTTATGAAGTATGGTATCTTTCACCAGGATACAGGCGTACTGTTATAGACAAATCTGCCGCTGACAACGACATGACTCTTTTCCCAATTTTAAATTCTATGATGGAAGAAGAATATACTACAGAAAGCATTCTTATAGCGAAATTTATAATGGACGGTTTGCAGCTTCAGATTGGCGATAAGGCGAAGGCTAGGGGAATAAAGGCTGAAGAATGGTTTGTTGTAAAACATTCTAATATGCCGAGCGTCCTTATAGAAGTCGGTTTTGTTACAAATCAACAGGAAGCCTTAAATCTTAATACAGATGCTTACTTGCAAAAGACTGCCACAGGGATATATAATGGTATCAATGCATTTGTAACGCATTTTGAACGTTCAAGAGGATTTACATCAATAAAATGAAAAATAACATAATAAGTTTAAAAAGAAGGTCTTGGATTTTTGTTTTTACGATAATAATTTCGCTTTTAATTTCTGTTTTTTTCTTTTTTTTAAATTTTCCGGGAATTAGAAAATCTTTTATTTACAAAGCTTCTGATTCAGATGTTCTTAGAATTGAGCACAAATATATTCCCTTAGGTAGAGAATCTGAAAGAATTGTCACTTACGTAAACGAATTGCTTTTAGGACCTGTTTCTGAACACTGCATTCCAGTTTTTGAAAAAGGAACAAAGTTGCTTTCTTGTTTTAAAAGAAATGGAATTCTTTATGTGGATATTTCTGAAGATGCATTAAAAGGTAATGCTGTTTCTACAGATTTTAGACAGCAGATTGCACTGTTTAAAAAAAATGTGCAAAGAAATTTTCCTACATTAAAAGAAATAGAACTTTTTATTGAAGGAAAATCGCTTTTTGATGGTGAATGAACCGCTTATTTACCTTCAAAAGCGTTGACAAATTATGGGTCTTAATGGATAATATAGTTTATACAAGGCTACATCGCATTTTTTAAAAGGAGCTTCTTATGAAGAGGACTTTTTCAATTGTAGCAGCTGCTATGCTGCTTGCTGGTGGCATTGCTTTTGCAGAAGAAGCAGTTGTCATCGATTTTACATTGCTTAATGCAGATTGTGTTTCTGATGAAAATGGTAATCCAACAGAAAACAGCCGCACAGTAATGGATTTTTCTAAATCTGCAGGTGCAACATTTACAGAAGATCAAAAAGATCTTATGAAGACATCACTCGCGCTTCCACGTTGGGAAGTTAGTTTGAACTCATCTGCACGTAACGTACAGAGTCTTGCACTTTCAACAGTTGTTGCTGCTCCTGTAAAAAGCACAGCAAATGTTCCTTTTGCAGGTTCTGATGTAATGGGTGTTCGCATTGTGTTCCCGGAATGGAATGCTAACGCTTATGCTTATATCAAACCACCTTTTGAGATTCCTGCTTATGAACCTTATGCTTCAGCAGACGAAAATGGAAACAGACAGGCTCCTACTGATGAAGAAAAAGCGACAGGAAAAACTCTTTTTGAAGGCGGTTTTGGTATTGTAAAGAACGTTGGAACAGTAAAATCAATTGCAGTTACAACTATGGGCATGAACTATCCTGAAGGTCTTTACGTTCTTCTAAAAGATACTGATGGTGTTGAACGCCGCTATTTTATGGGTTATCTTGACTTTGACGGTTGGAAAACTCTTACTTGGAACAACCCACAGTACATTTCTGAAATTCGCAATAGAGAAATTCGTGTATATCCAGTTTATCCTCGTGGACTTCCTTTTGTAAAGTTTACTGGATTCCAGATTACTCGTGATGCAAATCACATTGGTGGCGACTACATTGGTTACTTCAAAGATGTAAAGATTATTTACGACAAGGCTCTTCTTACATCTGACAGAGATATTGCAGACGAAGATCTTTGGGGAATTATTTCTAAGAAAGAAGCTGACCGTCAGGCTGCTGAAATGTCTAAATTTGGAAATAAGCAGGTTAATCGCTATCTTGAAAGCGCAAAACAGGCTAGAGAATCTGAATTTTCATCAAGTTTGAATGCAGATTCAAATTCTAACGCATCTAATTCTGTAGAAGAAGCTAAATAACTTTTAGTTTAATTTGAAAAAAATGGCTGTTCATTTTTTGAACAGCCATTTTTTTTGTTGTAAATAAATTAATGTGATGTACAATATAAGTATGATTACACCACAGAATGACATAAATATTTACTCTTCTATTCCAGCAAAAAATTCTTTAAAGAAAATATATGAAGATTATACTCCTTATTTAGAGCAGATAATGCAAAAAATAAAGGAGATGCTAATAAAAGAAATAAAACTTTCATCCCAGCCAACTTATAAGGCTCGAATAAAAAGCTTTGAAAGTTATTATAAAAAAGTGCTTCGCCAGCATCCAAAAGAAGCTGCAGAAAGTTCTAGTCTAGTTTGTCTAACTGATATGATGGGGATTAGAATCATCTGTACCTTTTTAGAAGATATTCAGGAAGTCAGAGAACAAATAAGTTCAATGTTTGATGTAAAGGAAATAGAAATAAAAGGGGCGAATCAAAGTTTTAGAGAGTTTGGATACGAATCAATTCATGTTTTGATTGGAATTCCTAAAGAGTTTATTCCTAATAATCTTCCTGAAAAAATAAAGATTCCAGATGAGCTTGTTTGTGAAATTCAGATTCGCACTATTTTGCAAGATGCCTGGGCTGAAGTTGAACACGAACTTATCTACAAAACTGAATTTACTCCTTTTGATATGCCTTTAAGAAGAAAACTTGCTTCTATGAATGCTTCTCTTAGCCTTGCAGATATAATTTTTCAAGAAATCCGTGATTATCAAAAAAATCTCCAAACAGAAATGAATACAAGGCGTCGTTCGTTTTACGAAAAAGCTGATGAGCTTACAGATTCTATGATTGGAAAATCTGCGCAGGAAAAATCAATAGAACGGGTTAATCCTTATGTCCATGGAACAATCGATGAAATGATTCTTTCTGCTATCCGTGCGCACAATTTGGGTGATTTGGAAACTGCTATAAAAATTTATACGCGCATAATTGAATCTAAGCCTGCTCCAAATAACATAGTGCTTGGCGTAATACACAAGCATCGTGGAATGGCGTATTTTGCGAAAAATGATTACGATAACGCTCTTTTAGACTTTAAAAAATCATTTGAGCTTGATAAAACTTCATTTCGTTCTATTTACTATGAAGGTATTGTTTATTCGATTCAAAAAAAATATGAGCAGGCAATTGAATGTTTTTCAAAGTCTCTTGAACTAAATGAATATCAGTCTCATGCGTTTTTTAGAAGAGCTATTGCTTATTACGAATTGAGCCAGTATGAAAATGCAATGAACGATATTGTTGCCGCGCAAAGATTGGGCTTAGAAGATCCGGGATTGGAAGAGCTTCATTCAAAGCTTATGAAAAAATTTGATATGAATATGTAAACGTAATATTGTCTTTTGTAATGGGTCTAAAGTCTAGTTTTTTAACTGAAACTTAATCAAATTTGAGACAATTTTTTAAAATCATATTGACCAAATTATCTTGGTTTGATATTATCCTTACATCAATGTGAATTGTATGTCTCCCTCGTCTAGTGGTTAGGACATCGGGTTTTCATCCCGACAACATGGGTTCAATTCCCGTGGGAGATGTTTTTGCCCTATGTAATGTTTGTTACATAGGGTTTTTACTTTAACGGCGATTTTCAGCAGCGAGGTATTTATGTCCGATGAAAAATTGCAATCAGAAAAGGCTTTAACTGTTGTTCCGTTAGATTCTGAACAAATGGGCTATTATCTTTCTAAGGAAGGTCCGTTCGCTGCGTCTAGTGAATCTTATGAGGAAAGACCTGTTCAAATCGAATTGTTAAAAAATATTACAGAAGCGTTCAACAATGATTCAATAGGAGTTTTTGAAGCAGGTACAGGAGTTGGAAAATCTTTTGCATATCTTATTCCTTCTATGGCTTGGGCTTTGAAAAATCACGAGAAAATAGTTATTTCTACAGGAACAATAAATCTTCAGCAGCAGCTTGTGGAAAAGGATATTCCCATTGCGGAAAAAATTATTGGTAAAAAAGTAAAATACATTCTTTTAAAAGGCCGGCAAAATTATGTTTGCAAAAGAAGGTTCGAAGCGTTTTCTATTCAAAAAGAACTTTTTGATGATGATGCTGGACTAGTGGAGCGGCTTTGCGATTGGGTAAAAACTACAGAAACTGGAAGCAAAAGCGAAGCAGCCTTTTTTATTCATGATAATTTGTGGTCAAAAATAAATTCAGAAAGCGACGCCTGCATGGGAAAGCATTGTCCATTTTTCTCTGAATGTTTTGTTATGAAAATTAGAAAAAAGGCTTCAAGCGCAAACTTGCTAATTGTAAATCATCACTTGCTTTTTGCAGATATAGAAACTCGTATGCACGGCGCCGGTTATGACGATGCGGCTGTTCTTCCTCCGTACAGAAGAATAATTTTTGATGAAGCACATGGCATTGAAAATGCGGCGACAAGTTTTTTTAGCGAAAGTTTTAATCGTTTTGAAGTTATAAAGTCTATTAATCAGCTTTATAGAAAAAAAAGAAATTCTGAATCTGGTTTTTTGTGCACTTTGACACTTCTTTCTTCTATGGAAGAAAATTCTGTTTCTCTTTACAGCATGGTTTCTAGAATAAAAAATGATATTGCAAATTTAGAAACTGCTGCATTGGATATGTTTCACAATGAATCTACTGTCCGCTTGTGTGCTAGAAACGCGCTTTCTTTTGGGGCGGTTATATCTTTGGCGGCAACGCTTGCTGCTAGTATTGATGAGCTGGTTTTTTATGCAAGAAAACTTCTTGAAGGAATTGATGATAGCGATAAAGAAATTCCTGCATATTGGGAAACAAAAACATTAATAAATAGGCTTCACAGTATTTGTATAGTTTTAAATGATTTTTCTTCTTGGCAAGAAAAGCCTAATCTCGTTTTCTGGATGCAAAAGAAATGCCTTTCTAAAGACTCTAACTTTGAAAATTCAAATCCTTTCTTTGTAGTAATGACTGAAACTCCGCTAGATATTGCTCCTATGATGCTTGCAGGGGTCTTTGAGCCTATGAAAACCGTTGTATGTACTTCTGCAACCTTAAAAACAGGCAGAAATTTTTCGTATTGGATGCGAAGAACCGGCGCTAGTTTTGTGGATTCAGAAAGAGTTCTTAAAGGCCAGTTTGATTCGCCGTTTCCTTATTCAAAGAATATGTTGTTCGCAGTTCCTTCTGATGCTCCGTTTCCGGAGGATATGAACTTTCAATATTGGGTTGAATCTGCATTGTGTAAACTTATTTTAGCCGCTGATGGTAGAACTTTAGTTTTATTTACTTCCTATGATTCTTTAAAAAAAGCTTATAGCGCAGTTTCTGTAAAATTAAAGGACTTTTCTGGAACTATTTTAAGTCAGGGCAGTGACGATAACGCAAGGCTTCTTGAGAATTTTAAAAAAGATGTTGCTTCTGTCCTTTTCGCTACGGATTCTTTTTGGCAAGGCGTAGATGTCCCAGGTGATTCTCTTTGCCAAGTTGTTATAGTAAAACTTCCGTTTTCTGTGCCTAATGATCCTATTTTTACAGCTCGCTCGGAAGTTATCGAAAAACAAGGCGGAAGTTCCTTTATGGAATTAAGCGTTCCTGATGCAATTATAAAATTTAGGCAAGGAATTGGACGTCTTATTCGAAAAAGTTCAGATAAAGGTGTTGTTGTTGTTTTAGATAAAAGAATTTACGAAAAGCGTTACGGTTCTGTTTTTATGTCAAATGTTCCAGATTGTAAAAAAATGTATGAACCGCTAGATTCTATTTGTAGCGCTGTTACTAAATTTATTTTTAATTGACACTAAAACATATTATATATAAAATCTATTTAGTTTGAGTGTTTGATATTTGAGTTGTTAAAAAAACAATTTGGAGGAATTGATTGTACAGTTTTATTACATTAATCTGCCTTTTTGGAAGCATTATACCTGCAGCTGTCTTAAATATTTTTGCTTATCCTGTCAGCAGACGACTGTGCATGAAAATTTCTAACTATATCGTAAAAGTTCTTGCTCCACGCGTTTTTTCGATACTAAGATGTTTTAGGCATTTTAATTTTTTTTCATATTCGGAAAATAAAAAAAATCTTCCAAATCAGTTTATCCTTGTTTCAAATCATCAAAGTCTTTTAGATATTCCTGCTTATATGAATTTTTTAAGAGATAGGGATTTGCGTTTCGTCGCAAAGGATAATCTTTCTAGGCATATTCCTTTGGTTTCTGAAATGTTGAGGGTTCAAGAGCATTGCATGATTCCTAGACGAGGAAGTCCAATGATTGCAATGAAAACTATCGAGCAGTTTGGTCAGCGCGTTCTTGAAAAAAATCAAATACCAGTAATTTTTCCAGAAGGCACTAGGACAAAAGATGGGAATGTCGGAAAATTTTATTCTGCTGGATTTAGAAAACTTTATGAAACAACAAAACTTCCTATAGTGGTGTGCGCATTAGATGGTGGCTATCAAATCCGCGACATGAAAAATATTATGCGTAATTTAAAGAACGGTTGTTATAGGGTAAAAATTCTAAAAGTTTTTGAAGCTCCAAAAACAAAAGAAGAAGAAGTAAAACTTTTAGACGAAAGCAGGCTTCTTATTCAAGAACAACTTGAACAGTGGCGAAAATTGCCAAGCACTCAAAAATAAAAATGCAAAAAAAAAAACTACTTTACGAAGTTTTAAAAACTTTGCACAAGTAGTTTTTTTTGCTTTATAAGCCATATAAGCAAATTATTGCATTATTTGAAGTCTTTAGGACGTCTTTCTGTACGTTTGCATTTTGAGCATTCGGCGATGTTCTTAAGTTTTCCGCCTGCATACAAAGTTTTCATTACAATTTCGCCGCCGCATGGACAAACGAATTTCTGTGTTGCAACAGTAGTACGAGAGTTCTTACTTGCTCCAGCCATGGTGTTCCTCCATAAAAAAATTAATACGTATTGTTGTCTATGATAATGATATAATTGTGCTTAGTCAATTACAGTTTTTGCGAAATATGAAAAAATCTTAAAAACTGATTTCAAAGAATATCCATTCTGTTATTGACTATTTATGGACTGTTCATTATTATTATCAAAGTTAACTTTTTTTTGGGGGTCCCCTTTGGCAACTAAGAAAACATCTGCAGAAAAAGCGTTTGCACAGAGTGAAGTTAGAAGACTTCATAACAAGGCTATTAAAAGTACTTGCAAAACATATGCTAGACAGTTTGTAGAAGCTTGTCAGGCTAAAGATAAGGCTCTTGCTGAAACAAAGCTCAAGACACTTGTAAGTGAACTTGACAGTGCTAGAAGCAAGGGTGTTATGAAGAGAAACGCTGTATCTCGCAAGAAGTCAAGAATGATGAAACTTTTTAATGTTTCATTTGCTGCTGACGCAGCAAAATAACTTTTTAGGTTATTTTTTGTCAAAGAATCCAGTCGGATCGCTGATTTGACTGGATTTTTTTCTGTCTTTTAATTTTTGCAAGTTTTATTGTATTTTTATCTTTACAATTTTGCGTTGTAAACTACTTTTTACGGGAGAAAAGTTTAAGAATGGAAAAAGTTACAAAAAATGTTCTTGTAGAAGCAATTTATCAAAGTACAAATTACGAAAAAAATGTTGTGCAAAATATCGTGGAATGTTTTTTATTTCAATTAAAGCAATCTCTTTCTAAAGGTTCTACTATAGAATTAAGAGGATTTGGAACTTTTGAACCTCGTCTTAGAAAAGGTCGCTCTTGTGCAAGAAATCCAAAGACAGGTGAGCGGCTTTCTGTAAAACCTCATTATGTTGCGGCATTTAGAAGCGGGCAGGAATTAAAAAAAACTCTTTGGGATTTAGATATTGCAGATAAAAAATAACATTTTTCCTTTTGCTAGAAATTTAATTCTTCTATTTTTTTCTGTTTTTCTTTTTGCAGTTGCTTTGCCAGTGACCTCTTGGATAGTTTTTCTTCCTGTTTTATTTTTAGTAGAATATTCTTCACGTAAGTTTGTTTGGCTTTATGGCGGACTTTACGGAGTCTTTTCTTATTTTTTTTATATTATATGGCTTTTTAAGTACAGTTCTATAGCAATGATTGCCGTTTGTGTTCTTTATTTTTTTATTTGGGCTTTTCTTTTTCTTGTTTTAAAAATTTGTTATCAAAAAGGTGGAAAATTTTCTGGACTTTTGATTTGGGCTGTTTTAATCATTTACGAATACTTAAAGACTAAAGGTTTTTTTGGATTTAGTTACGGCGTTAATGGATATAATCAGTGGAAAAATATTTACTTAATTCAAATTTCAGATATTTTTGGAGTTTTTGGCGTTTCTGCTTTATTGAATTTGTGTTCAGTTGTGATATGGTCCGTTTGCGGCGATTTTATAAAGTGGAAAAATGGAAAAAACTCTTGCAAGGTGTCAAAAAATTCAATTTTAGAATTGTGTTTTTTTACTGCTTTTTTAATGTTTTCTTATGCTTATGGTTTTTCCAGAATAAAACATACAGATTCAATAGCTTGTAATTCAAAAAAAATAAAAGTTGTTGCTGTTCAAAATAATACAGATCCATGGAAAGACAGTTTTGAAGATTATAAAACTGATGTTGAAAATCTTATTGAATTAACAGAGCAAGCTTTAGAAAAGAATCCAGACACAAGTTTTGTTATTTGGCCAGAAACAGCAGTTGTTCCTTCCATTATGAATAATTATTATTTGTTCCATGAAGAAAAACGTTATGACTTGGTAACTTCGCTTTTGGAATATATCAATAGCAAAAATTGCGCATTCGTTATAGGAAATTCCGGTTATACTGAAGAAGGCGATTTTAATAGTTCTCTTATATTTTTGCCAGGTCAAAATGTTATTCCTCCTAATCCTTTGAAGTATGACAAAATGCATTTGGTTCCCTTTGCAGAATATTTTCCTTTTGAAAAAAAGTTTTCATCTTTAAAAAACTATCTTCTCGATAATGGCAGTCATTTTTGGACGCCTGGAAAAGAATCTTCTGTGTTCACTTTTGAGGGGCTTTCTTTTAGTACTCCAATCTGCTTTGAAGATACTTTTGGAAAAGATTGCAAATTGTTTTATAAAAATGGTGCCCGCGCTTTTTTTAATATGAGCAATGATGCTTGGGCTTGCAGTTTGCGATGCCAGATGCAGCACTTGCAGATGGCGGTTTTTAGAAGCGTTGAAAATCATGTTCCTAGTGTACGCAGCACTGCAAGTGGTTTTACTTGCATAATTGATCCTTGTGGAAGAATTGTTGAAGCTAGTGAGCCGTTTGAAAAAAACTATGTTGCTGGCCAAATACCGATTTTAAAATAGCTTTTAAAATTTTTTTTGTATTGATATGTTGCAATACATTTTAAAATAATATAAAATAGTTACTATGTCGCAGAAAATTAGTTCAGAAGAAAGTTCAACAGACGAAGAAAAACGTACTCTTACTGTTTTTGGACCTGAAACTGAATTTGATGGTGTATTAGAATTTAGTGACGATTTAATTATTACAGGTAAGTTTAACGGAAGAATCAAATCTACAGGAAATCTTGAAATTGCAAAGGATGCAATTTGCGATGTAGAAAAAATTACTGCAAAATCAATTGTTATAGCTGGATCTGTTACAGGTGACATGGAGGCTTCGGAAAGAGTTGAAATATGCAGAGGCGGTTCTGTGATAGGCGATATAGTTACTGCTAGATTAAGAATTGAAGATAATGTTGAATTTGAAGGTCAAATAACTATGTTGGATTCAATTCCTGATGAAAATCTTTTTTCTTCTGCTTCTACAGAATATAAACAAGCCATGGTTCTTAGAACCGATGTTATTGAGTAATTTTCCTTATTTTACAAATCATATACACAATGGAGTTTTTTGATGGCCCTAAGAAAGCGTCATTTACAAGATGAGGCTGAAGAACAGTTGCAAACTGAAGAATCGCAGTCGCAGCTTGATTTTGAATCTCAGCCGGCATCCTATGAATCTTCAAATTCTATTTCTGCAGATAGTGAAGATTTTTCGTCAGAAGAAAAGACAGTTTCTTCAGATAAAGTTGAACCGGAAGAAAATCATGAACACGTAAAGGTTGTTGTTCGACCTAGAAAAAAAGTTTCTGTAAAAGTTGAAAAAACTTCTTCGGATGAAGAAAATAGTTCTACAGAATCAAACCGCTCTGGGCAGAGAAGTGTGGCAAGGTATAATAATGGTAGACGCCCTCAGATGCGTTCTAACTATGCGCGTATAGATCATCGCCTTGATATGCCAGTTCCTACAGGCGCTGTAGATCCTTCTGTTCTTCAAGCAAGCGGAGACAGTTCTGATGATAATGCAGGAAAGCCTCGCTTGCTTATAAATGACCTTACTGCAATGGGTATGCACGAGCTTCGTGAACTTGCAACAAAATATGGTTTTAATGCCGATGACCTAGCTCCTATGAAAAAGCAGGAGTTGATTTTTGTGATTTTAAAAGCCCATACAGAACACGGAGGAATAATTTTTGCTTCAGGAGCATTGGAAATTCTTCCAGATGGTTACGGTTTTTTAAGAAGTCCGCAGAACAGTTATCTTCCTGGCCCTGATGATATATATATTTCTCCAAGCCAGATTCGCCTGTTCAACTTAAAGACTGGCGACACAGTTTATGGGCAAACAAGAAGTCCTAAAGAAGGAGAGCGTTTTTTTGCGCTTCTTAGAATAGAATCTGTAAATTTTGATGAACCCAGAGTGGCTCAAACTCGAATTCCTTTTGAAAATTTAACTCCTTTATATCCTAAAGAAAAGCTTAGATTGGAAACTGTTTCTACAGAAGTTTCTAGCCGCATTGTAGATTTGTTTAGTCCTATAGGAAAAGGGCAGCGTCTTCTTATAGTTGCTCCGCCAAAAGCAGGAAAAACAACTTTAATGCAGAAAATTGCAAATGCAATAACAGCAAATCATCCTGAAGTTTATTTGATTGTTCTTTTAATCGATGAGCGTCCGGAAGAAGTTACAGAAATGGAAAGAGCAATCAAAGGCGAAGTTATTTCTTCTACTTTTGATGAACAGGCTACAAGACACGTTCAAGTTGCGGAAATGGTTCTTGAAAAGGCAAAGCGTTTAGTTGAACACAAGCGTGATGTTGTAATTCTTTTGGATTCTATAACTCGTCTTGCTCGTGCTTATAACGTTACAGTTCCTACATCTGGAAAAGTTCTTTCCGGCGGTGTTGATTCAAATTGTCTTCACAAGCCAAAGCGTTTTTTTGGTGCTGCTAGAAATATTGAGGAAGGTGGTTCTTTGACTATTATTTCTACAGCTCTTGTTGAAACTGGCAGCCGAATGGATGAAGTTATCTTTGAAGAATTTAAGGGAACTGGAAATAGTGAAATAAACCTTGACAGAAAACTTGCAGAACGCAGGCTTTTCCCTGCTATAAATATCAAAAAATCCGGAACAAGACGCGAAGAGCTTCTACTTACTGAAAATGAACTGCAAAAATTGTGGATTCTTCGAAAGGTTTTTGGTCCTATGGAAGATACTGAAATTCTTGAGCTTATTCTTGACAGAATGAGAAAGTCAAAGACAAATGAAGCCTTCCTTGCAAGTATGAATGTGGGAACTGCAGCTGTTTCTGATAGTTGATTAAAATTTGTATAGTCGATATACTATTTTAACTTATATTTCAATATTGCATATTGTTTTAACGTTTTGAACATTGTTCCGCGTTAAAGGGCAATTGCAGTGGGAGTCAAAATGAAAAAAGGTATTCATCCTGAGTACAAACTTACAAAGATTACTTGCGTATGCGGCAATGTAATTGAGACACGTTCAACAGTTGAAAATATCAATGTTGAAATTTGTTCTGCTTGCCATCCATTCTATACTGGTAAGCAAAAGCTTGTTGATACAGCAGGTCGTATTGACCGCTTTAACAAACGTTACGGTATCAAAGAAACAAAGTAATTTTGTAGAGATACAAAAAAGGCTGTCTATCTGTAAGTTGTTTCAGATAGACAGCCTTTTTTTATTCTATTTTTTTTAGTTTCCAGCATCTGTGGCATTTTGTGCTTTCAAAATCTTTTGGAATTGTGTTTTGCGTTATATCGATGCAGTCAACATTTTTTTGAAGTAAATCTTTATTAAATGTAAGCCTTGAAGAATTTGTGCTAAAATAGAGAATTCCGTTGGTGTTTAAAAGTTTTATAGCGTAATCGACTAGTTTTTGCCAGTCTTTATTTATGTCTAAAATATTTTTAGAAGATTTTGAATTGCTAAAAGTCGGTGGGTCAAGAATTATTATGTCGTATTTTTCATCTTGTTCAAAAGCTTTTTTTTCTAGCCATTCAATTGCATCTGCTTTTATAAAAAAATACTTATTCTGATTATCGAATCCGTTTAATTGCATATTTTCGGACGCCCAGTTCAAATATGTGTTTGAAAGGTCTACAGAGTCTATTTTTTTAGCATTCCCGCTTGCTGCGTATACGCTAAAACTTGCCGTGTAGCAAAAGAGATTTAGGATGCTTTTATTTTTTGCATTTTCCCTTATTTCTAGGCGAAGTGGTCTGTGGTCTAAAAAAAGTCCAGTATCAAGATATGTTGAAAGGTCCACTTTAAATAGCTGCCCTTGTTCTTGAACAGTTCCTCTTATCGCAAGTGGATTTTCAAGTTTTTCATATTGGCTTAAGCCTTTTTGCATTTTTCTAGTTTTTTTTACAATATGATTCAACGGTATGTTCAGCACGTAAGAAGCGCTTATTGCCATTAAGTTTAACCATTCATCTTCGTCTTTTTGCTCTTTTTTATATGGACGCTCATAAAGGTAAAGAACTCCATAAGTCCTTGAGCATATTTCTTTTTCAATTGATAAGTCGTTTTTAGAAATTCTTTCATTTTGAGCGCTTAAAAACTTTGCACATTCTAAAGTGTTTGTAACTTCTTCTGGAAGAAATTCATATATATCTAAAGAAACAGGAATTTCGGGTATGTCTTTGTCGTAAAGGCGATAGCAGGTAATTCTGTTTTTGCGGGCCCACTTTCTTAATTCTTTGTATTTCTTTTTTAGTCTATTTGTAAATAAATCTGCTTGATAAGAGTTTTTATTTTCCATAATGCCTAATTCTAGCATTTTTTTTTATTTTTTTCAAAACTTCAAAATTCATACGATGTATTTAATTGAGAATAATAGCTTTTTTTGATATAATGGGTCAGATTGATTTTTGGAGTTTTATAGTGAATAAAAATGTTATTGTTGGACAGTCAGGCGGACCTACATCTGTAATAAATTCAAGTCTTGCTGGTGTTATAAGTGCTGCTAAAAAGAATGGCATTGATAAAGTCTTTGGAATGAAATACGGAATAAAAGGTTTTTTGCGTGATTCGTATGTCGATTTGCTCGAAAAAATTTCTAGCCAAGAAGAGATTGAATTATTAAAACGAACGCCTGCTTCGTATCTCGGTTCTTGCAGGTTTAAGCTCCCTGAAATTTCAGAAGATAAAGAGATTTACGAAAAAATATTTTCAAAATTAAAAGCTCTTAGTATTGGTTATTTTTTCTATATTGGCGGCAACGATTCAATGGATACTATAAAAAAACTGAGCGACTATGCAGCCATTGTAAAAAGTGACATAAAATTTATGGGAATTCCAAAAACTATTGATAATGACCTTGCCATGACAGACCATACGCCAGGTTTTGGAAGCGCTGCAAAATATATTGCCACTGCAATAAAAGAAATTGTTTGCGACTGTCGCGTTTATGACGTTGAAGCTGTAACAATAGTGGAAATAATGGGAAGAAATGCAGGTTGGCTTACAGCAAGTGCTGCCCTAGCTAGAGGAAAAGACTGCGAAGGTGCGGATATGATTTTTCTTCCTGAAAAACCATTTGACTTAGAGTATTTTTTTGAGCGCATAAAAGAGCTTGTGGCAAAGAAAAAATATGTTGTTGTCGCCTTAAGCGAAGGTGTAAAACTTTCTGATGGCAGATTTGTTTGTGAGCTAGGAGAAGCGACTGCCGCTTTGGATGCTTTTGGCCACAAGATGATGAGTGGAAGTGCAAAGTACCTTGAAAACAGAATTAAATCAGAGCTTGGAATAAAAGCTCGTTCTATAGAAATTTCGACTTTACAAAGGTGTTCTTCTCATTTTGCTAGCATGACAGATGTACAGGAAGCATTTGACGTTGGCGCTGCAGCGGTAAATGCGGCTATCAAAAATGAGACTGGCAAAGTAATCTGCATACAAAGAATTTCTAATGAACCCTATACTTGCATTTATGAAGCAAATGATGTGCACGAAATTGCAAATGTAGAAAAAAAAGTTCCTTTAAGTTGGATAACAGATGACAATCAGCTTTCTTGCGAAGCGTTAGATTATATTCGTCCGTTGGTGCAGGGAGAAATTCTGCCGTTTATTGTTGATGGACTTCCGCTGCATTTAAAGCTTGACTAATTTATGTGAGATTTTGATGAAAAATAACCAATTGCAGTGGTTTGAAAATGAAGATTTTTGGCTGAATTATGGGCCTGTTATGTTTGACGAACAGCAATGGGCTCAGGCGGCTGGAATTGCAAAAAGCATACAAAATCTTGCAAATCTTAAAAAAGAAAATTCTGTATTAGATATTTGCTGCGGTCCTGGAAGAATTAGCGTGGAACTTGCGCTTTTAGGGCTAAATGTTACAGGAGTAGATATTACCCAGCCGTTTTTAGATGCTGCAACCGAAACTGCGCAAGATGAAGGTGTTTTTATAAATTTTATAAACAAGGACATGAGAAGTTTTTCTTCAGCAAAAAAGTTTGATGCCGCAGTAAATATTTATAATTCCTTTGGTTATTGTGACAAAATTAGCGAAGATATAAAAATTTTAAAAAATGTGTTTAAAGCCTTAAAAAAAGGTGGAGCTTTTGTGCTTGAATGCATAAGCCGCGAAATAGCCGTAAAATACTTTACAGAAGGCGAATGGTTTGAACGCGCGGGAATGACTGTTCTTACGGAATTTAAAGTGCAGGGCGCTTGGGAAGGTTTAGTTTCTAAGTGGATTCTTATAGATAAAAATGGAAAGCGGACAGAACACGAATTTGTTCAGCGCCTCTATTCTGCCGCAGAACTTAGAGATATTCTTTTAAAAGAATGTGGTTTTTCTTCTGCTCAGGTTTTTGGCGGATTTTCTGGTGAACCGTATAATCAAAATGCAAAAACAATGGTTATTGTTGCAAAAAAATAAATATTGCGTTCAAAGTCAATTTTTATGCAGGTCTTGAGCAAAAGTAGCCTTGACTCGACGTATTTTATCTTAAAGGCTGATTGTAACATTGCAAAAAAAACTGTATAGTACTTTTATGGATTTTAAGGATTTTAATTTAGACTCCCGGCTGCTTAGTGGAATTGAAGCGGCTGGTTATACAACTTGTACCGATGTTCAAGAACAAGTTTTAAAGACTTCGCAGGATGGTTCAGATTTGTATGTTCAATCACAAACTGGAACTGGAAAAACTGCAGCTTACCTTGTTGCTATAATACAGGAAATGCTTTCAAAGGAAGAAAATAAAGGAAAAAAAGCATTGATTTTGGTTCCTACAAGGGAACTTGCTGTTCAAGTAGAAGAAGAAGCAAAGGTTTTAGTTGGTTCTTCAGGATTAAAAGCCTATAGTTTTTACGGTGGCGTTGGTTACGAAAAACAAATTGCCGCTATAAAGAAAGGTGTAGATATAATTGTTTCTACTCCTGGACGGCTTATAGATTTGCAAGAAGGCGGTCATATTGTTCTTGATGAAGTGTCTTTTCTTGTTTGTGATGAAGCAGATCGAATGTTCGACATGGGATTTTATCCTGATTTGCGGAAAATTTTAAAATTCATTCCTAAGTCAGAAAATCGGCAGACAATGCTTTTTAGCGCGACACTGAATTCTTATGTAAAAAATCTTGCGTGGGAATACACTCGCAATCCAAAAGAAATTGAAATTGCTTGCGAAAACATAACTGTTAGCGAAATCGACCAGGAACTTCTTCATGTTTCTAGCGACGATAAAATGAAGCTTTTGATTGGCATTTTAAAAAATGAAAATCCTGAAAGCGTTATAATCTTCTGCAATACAAAGCGTTCTTGCGAAGTTGTCGCAAAGCGTCTTGAATTAAATGGTCTTAATGCTGACTTTATAATTGGTGATTTGCCTCAAAACAGGCGTTTAAAGATTTTAAATAAGTTTAAGGAAGGAACTTTAAAAATCCTTGTAGCTACAGATGTTGCAGCTAGAGGAATTGATGTAAGCGACCTTGCAATGGTAATAAATTTTGATCTTCCAAACGAAGCTGAAAATTATGTTCACAGAATTGGCCGCACAGCTCGCGCTGGAAAGTCAGGAAAGGCGTATACGTTCTGTTCAGAGCAAGATGTTTACAATTTGCCAGCAATTGAACGCTACATAGAAATGCAGATTCCTGCGAAAGTAGCTTATCCTGAACTTATGCAGGAAGATAAATCCGCTGGAGTTTATATAAAGACAGAAAATTGGCATGATGATGACCATTTTTCAAGAGGCGGCTATAGAGAGAAAAAACGTTCTAGTTCTGATTATAAAAAGGATAGAGATTTTTCTAATAAAAAAGGTGGAAAAAAATCTTATAAAACTTCAAAGCAAAAAAACAAGCAGTTTGAAAAGTCTTATGATTACGACAAAATCGAAGGCCTGTCTTTTGATGAGCGCATGAAGTTTTATAAAGATAAGTATTCTTCTTCAAAAAAGCCTTTTAAGAATGATGAAAAGAAAAATTCTTACAACAAAAAACATTCTTCATTCGAAAAAAACAATAAAAACTATAAGAATAAAAAGAATGTTGACTATAAAAAGAATCAAAGAAGACCTTACAATTCAGAAAAGGTAACTGTTCAACCAAAAAAGAAAGGTCTTTTTGAAAGAATTAAAGCATTTTTTGGGAGATAAAAATTGATTACTGTAAGCGATGTGAGTGTTCGTTTTAGCGAAAAACCACTTTTTAAAGATGTTAACTTAAAATTTACAAATGGAAACTGCTACGGAATTACAGGTGCAAATGGCGCTGGAAAGTCTACTTTTTTAAAAGTTCTTTCAGGTGAACTTGAGCACGATTCTGGCACAATTTCGATATCTACAGGCGAGCGAATGGCCGTTTTAAAGCAGGATCACTTTGCCTACGACAAATATTCTGTAAAAGACACCGTTATGATGGGCTATCCAAAACTTTACGAAATTGGCAAAGCTCGCGACGAAATCTATGCAAAACCAGATTTTACAGAGGAAGATGGAACAAAAGCTGCTGAGCTTGAAGCCGAATTTGGTGAGCTTGGCGGTTACGAAGCTGAAAATCAAATTGAACAGATGCTTTCCGGACTTGGTCTTGAAGAAGAATTTCACGACCGGCTTATGAGCGACCTTGATGAAAGCCAAAAAGTACGCGTTTTGCTTGCGCAAGCGATTTTCGGAAATCCAGACATTCTTCTTTTGGACGAACCTACGAACGGTCTTGATATAGAATCAATTTCTTGGCTTGAAAATTTTCTTTTGGAATTTGAAAACACAGTTATTGTTGTAAGCCACGACCGTCACTTTTTGAATACGGTTTGCACATATATTTGCGACATTGACTACGGAAAAATAACTCAATTTGCAGGAAACTATGATTTCTGGTATCAAATGACGCAAATCATGCAAAGACAGGCAAAAGAGCAGCAGAAAAAAGCTGAAGATAAAATGAAGGATTTAAAAGAATTTATTCTTCGCTTTAGTTCTAACGCTGCAAAATCAAAGCAGGCTACAAGCCGCAAAAAGATTTACGACAAACTTGCCCAGTCTGTGGAAGAGCTTCCTGTTTCTACAAGAAAGTTTCCTTATGTAAACTTTAAAGCCGACCGCGAAATTGGCAACAATGTTCTTGAAATAAAAGATTTGAACTATAAAGATGAAGATGGCGTAAAACTTTTAAATAATTTTAATTTAAAAGTAAATCGCACAGACAAAATTGCTTTTGTAGGAATTGAACACAATTCAATTTCTGCGCTTTTTGATATTATAAACGATGTGAAAAAGCCTGAAAGTGGAGAATTCTTTTGGGGGCAGACAACAAGCCACACATATTTGCCACGCGATAACAGTTCTTATTTTGCAAACGACTTGAACATCACAGAATGGCTTAAACAATATTCTAAGGAACAAGACGATGCCTACGTTCGCGGTTTTTTGGGACGAATGCTTTTTAGCGGCGATGAGTCTTTAAAAAAAGTAAAGGTTCTTAGCGGTGGCGAAAAAGTTCGATGCATGTTGAGCAAGCTTATGCTTAGCGGTGCAAACGTTTTAATTATGGACGACCCGACCAATCACTTGGATTTGGAAGCAATTCAGTCGCTGAATGAAGCTTTAATAAGTTTTCCAGGTGTGGTTTTGTTTACAAGCCATGACCACGAGTTTATTCAATCTATTGCAAACAGAATTATTGAAATTACACCAAACGGCGTAATTGACCGCATGACAAACTTTGATTCATACATTGCGGATAAAACCATAGATGAATTGCGAAAGGAAATGTACAAAGGAACTGGAAAGAAAATAAAATTCCGCGTGTAAATTAAGTGTGAAGGTCAGCTTTTTCTAATGGCAGCTTTTTAGTTGTTGACATTAGTTCTGCGGAAAACTGAACTTTTTTAGCATTTCGCTTAAAATGTCGTGGCCTGTTTCTTGGGTAACAGTTTTCATTGGCTCGTGGTATTCAACAAGGTTTTCTGGAATTTCGTCAAGAAATCGGCTTGGTTCACATTCTACACAAGACATTTGCTTTCTTCGCTTTAGGCATGATGAGATTAAAAGCTTTTCTCGTGCCCGCGTGATTGCGACATAAAAAAGCCTGCGCTCTTCTTCGACGTTGCCGTCATTTTCTTCAACTGAACGTGCGTGTGGAATTAGTCCTTCTTCTGCTCCGGCAATAAAAACTACAGGAAATTCCAAGCCTTTTGAAGCGTGAATTGTCATTAGGTTTACTTTTCCCTTGTCGTTTTCGTCGTCACCGTTGTCGCGGCTCATTAGCGTTATTCTGTTTAAATAGTTGAACAAGTTTGGATTAGGATTGTCTGGATCTATTTCCCAGCGTTCCATCATGTCTAAAAAGAGTTCAATGTTTTTTAGTTTGAATCTTACGGCTTTTTCGCTTTTTGAATATTCTGAAACTAAATACGATTTGTAATCGATTTCTTCCAGCATTTCTCTTACTTTTTTTGCAAGTCCGTGTCCGCTTAAAAGTTTTGTTCTGTATGCTTCAATCGTGTTTGAAAAATTTTCTAATTCTTCCTTTAGGTTTTCGCTAGCGGGGCTGTCTTCTCTTTTTAAAAGCGACTGAATTGCGTTCCAAAGGGTTGTTTCTAAAGCGTTTGCTTCGTCATTTATAAGTTGAATTGCCGCTCTGCCAATTCCCCTTCGTGGAACATTTATTATTCTTAGAAGGTTTATGTCGTCATCGTGATTTGAAATTGTCCGCAAGTAGCTTATAACGTCTTTTATTTCTTTGCGTTCAAAAAAGCTGGTTCCGCCGCTCATTGTGTATGGAATATTTGATTGCAAAAAGGCTTCTTCAATAAAGCGGCTTTGCGAATTTGAGCGAATCAGAACGCCGAAATCATCGTATTTTCGCTTGTCTTCCATTGCAATTCCTTGAATGCTTTCGGCAATAAAGTCGGCTTCTGCAGTTTCATTTTCTGGCATAAAGATTTCAATCGGTTTTCCAGCGCCTTTTCCGCTCCAAAGTTTTTTGTCTTTTCTGTTTGTGTTGTGGCTAATAACGCCGTTTGCCGCTTCCAGAATTGTTCCTGTTGAGCGGTAGTTTTGTTCAAGGCGGATTTCTGTTACGTCAAAATCTTTTTCAAAATTGATTATGTTCTGGTAGTCTGCGCCGCGCCAGCTGTAGATTGACTGGTCGTCATCGCCAACAACCGCAACGTTTTTGTCTGCTAAAAGCCTCATTAGTTCGTACTGCTGATGGCTTGTGTCTTGAAATTCGTCTACCATTATGTATTTGAATCGTTCTTTGTAGCGGGCAAGGACTTCTGGATGTTCTTTAAAAAGTTTTATTGGCAAAACAATCAAATCGTCAAAATCTACGGAATTGTAGAGTTTTAGACCTTCCTGGTAGCTTTCGTAAAGCTGGCGGTACATATCGTTTGCAGTTTCCCAGTTTTTTCTGCCGGTTTTTATGTTCGAAAAGAGTGTGCTTATTTTGTAGGTGTCCAATGCGTCTGGAGAAAAATTTAATTCCCGTCCACATTCTTTTATCAGGGAAATTCTGTCTGTTTCATCGTAGATTGAAAAATTTTCGCGGTAGCCGAGTTTGTCTATGTCTTGGCGAAGGACTTTTACTCCAAATGCATGGAACGTAGAAACCGTAAGCAGTTGCAGTTTCTTCTGAGTAAGTTCTTTTACGCGGTCTGCCATTTCTTTTGCGGCTTTGTTCGTAAAGGTTAGGGCAAGAATTTGGCTTTGCGGAATGCCAATGTCTAGCATGTGTGCGATTCTGTAAGTTATTACGCGGGTTTTGCCGCTTCCGGCTCCTGCAATAATAAGAATTGCTCCATCGACTGAAGAAACTGCTTTAAATTGCTGCGGATTTAATTCATTTTTTAATGTTTCCAAATCAATTGCCATAAGCCATTTAATCTAACATGCTATTGATTTTTACGCAATATTTGATAAAATTAAATAGTCTAAACTTCTGGTTTTTAGAAAAATAAGCAAAAGCGTTGAAAGCGTTTTTTCAATTCATAAAAAACTCGAAGTTTGAGTAAATATGCTGATGTTTTAATTTAATAAGGCGAAAGATGAATTTCGGCAAAATTAAAATTTCAGGCTTTACAATTTAATTTTCAGAGGTTTTTTATGAACAATGCGGTAAGTGCTTTTCTTTCTAAACACAATTTTGTGCGCCACGTAGACGTTAATACTGTTGCGGAATCAATCCTTGATGACATGAATCGTGGATTGCGTCAAGAAAAATCTGATGAAGACATGATTCCTACCTGGTGCTTGCCACCTTCAAAAAAAGTTTCTGAAAAGTCTGTAATTGTAATTGATGCTGGTGGAACAAATTTCCGCTCTTGTCTTGTTACATTTGATATAAATGGCGTGCCTTCTATTTCGGATATGGAAAAAACAAAGATGCCTGGCGTTGAAAAAGAGCTTTCTAAAAAAGAATTTTTTGACTGTTTTGCTAAAAATCTTGAGCATCTTAAGAATAAAGCTGATTCTATAGGGTTTTGTTTTTCTTATCCAATGCAAATTACAGATAATGGCGACGGAATTTTATTAGGTTTTTCAAAGGAAGTAAAAGCTCCTGAAGTTGTAGGCTGCAAAGTTGGCGAATGTTTAAAAGATGCGTTGGAAGAGCACGGCTGGAAGCGTCCTGGCAAGGTTACAATGTTAAATGATACAGTTGCCGCGCTTTTGGCAGGAGCTGCGGCCGCTAAGCAAGGAAGACTTTATTCTTCGTATATTGGCTTGATTCTTGGAACAGGAATGAATGCCGCTTATATTCAGCCAGAACTTTCTTTTAGGAAAGGTTTTAAAAAACAGATTGTTGTTTGCGAAGCTGGAAAAATCCGTTGCGTAAACAGAAGCGATTTTGATATAGAATTTGATAAAACTACTCAAAAGCCTGGCGAATTTTACATGGAAAAATTGTGTTCTGGCGCCTATTTAGGACCTCAAACACTTTTTATGCTAAAAGGCGCTGCGCAAGAGGGGCTTTTTTCTGAATCTTTAGCAAGCAAGCTCCTTTCATTGAACGAACTTACAACAATTGAAATTTCAGACTTTTTAGCCGCCCCTTATTCTGAATGTACGCTTGCAAAACTTTGCAGCGATGCGAACGCTGGTGAAGAGGATATGAATCGCTTGTACCAGCTTTTAGATGCCGTTGTGGAACGTTCTGCTCGCTATGCCGCTGCAATTCTTGTGGCAGATGTAATTCAGTGCGGAGAAGGCAAAAATGCTTCAAAACCTGTTTGTATTTTGTGCAATGGTTCTACTTTTTATAAGACCCACATGATTTATAAAAGAGTTTGTGCTTATTTGGAGCGTTCTCTTACCATTGAACGCGGTTTGTACTGGGAAATAGTTTCTCTTGAAAATGATATAACTTTTGGAACTGCAATTGCAGGGCTTATTGACTAATTATACGAGGTTCGCTGTGAAATCTGTAGGAAAATCTATTGTTCTTATTATGCTGATTATAATTATGGCCTTAGGAGGATTGCTTTGGTTTAATTATTTAGGTGTAATTCGTTTAGGTTCATTTTTTTCTCCTCTTTATAAAGTGATGGGAAAAGATGCTCAGACTTCAGTTACAGCAACCTCTTCAAAGCCTGTTGTTGCTGATTTAGATCAAGACAGAATAAATAAGCAGTTAGAATCCATTGAAATTCAAAGAGAAGAATTAAACAGCCGCGAGGCTGAAATCGAAAAAAAAGAAAAATTGAATGAACAGATTGCCAATGAGCTTGCAAATCGTGAAAAATCTCAAGAAGATAGAGAAAAAACATTTAACCAAATGGTAAAACAGTACGATGATAAAAATGTAAACATCGAACAGATTGCGACAAATCTGAATGGAATGCAACCGGATTCTGCTGTAAACATTCTTCTTGCAATGGACGATCAGACTATTATCGACGTCTTGCGCAAGGTGGAAGAAATTGCAGCTAAAAATGAAACCTCTTCAATGGGGTCGTACTGGCTTTCTAAAATGCCTGCGCAAAGGGCGGCTGAAATACAAAGAAAGATGCTAAGTAAACCTGATTCTTTGAAGTAAGGAAATTCTAAAAACTGTCGCAATTGTTCTTTTTTAACTTACAGTTTGCAAGTTGGAGGAATGTTCATGCAGGCAGTTAGCATAAATTCTTCAAATGATTTTTTGTCGCAGATGCCACAAACGTCTGAATCAAATGCAAAAATAGAAGAACCAAAAAAATCTTTTAGCGAGCTTATTTCAAAAGCCAAAGCGTCCGATGAAGAAAAAGAACCGTCTTCAAGCGGCACTGTTGAGCAAAAAACAGAAGATTGCGCTGGTATTCAGCAAAAAGATTTTGAAGAAAAAGTAGTTGCTCAAGAACAAAAAGAATCTATTCCTAAAAATCAGATGGATTCTGAAATTTCTAAAAAGAAGAATTCAAAAAAAATAGCTAGCAACGAAAGGAAACAAAATAAGCTTGATGCAAAAGCGGAATCTCAAAACAACGAGCTTTCCGAAAAAATGCCAATTCATTCTGCAATTCTTCTAGAGCAGCAAAATATTCAAAATAAAAGCCAGCTTGAAGATTCTCAAAATAGCAATAGTGTTGGTGTCTTGCTAAAAAATGTTGAAAAAAACGCAGGAAGGAACGAAGAACTTTCTGTTTCCGAAGTGAACATTGAACAAAGCGGCATTGAAACGGATTTTTTACAGACTTTGCCACATAAGGAAAATCTTTCAGAAATTGATAATAAAAACATCAAGTCTAATAACAGCAAAAATGAAAAAACAAAGGTTTCTAAAGCTGAAAATCAGAGTAAGATAACTGTTTCCGACTACAGAACTGAAGCTGCTGAAAAAAAGCCTGTTGTTGAAGAGAAATCTTTAAAAACTGTAGAAGTCCACGAGTCTGAAGTTGTAATGGAACTTAATTCTAATGCTCAGCAAAATATACTTTCTCTCGATTCTCAGTCTGCAAGTGCTAATGGCTCTGATTTCCAGGCTATGCTTTCAAATCAAATTCAGCATAATGCAGGAGATATTGTGAAAGCTGGGCAAATAATTTTAAAAGATAAAAACGAAGGTTCCATAAAATTAATTTTGCATCCAGAATCTTTAGGAAATGTTAAGATTGATCTTCAAATTTCCGATAAAAATATTACAGGACGAATTGTTGTTGCTTCGCAAGAAGCATTCAATGCGTTTAGAGACAGCACCGACAGTTTAAAACAGGCATTTCTCAACAGCGGATTTGATTCCGCCGGGCTTGAACTTGCTTTTGCTGGTCAGAATGCTGAATCTGGACAGTTTTCAGAAAAAAGAGAAGATCCTTCCGCTTTGTTTGTGGCAAATAGGGAATATGGGATTTTTTCTGATTCTGGAAATGAAGAATACGAGAGCGAAGCTCTTTCGCTTTACACAAAGAATTCTGTGAATATTGTCGCATAAAGGTTTAACGCTTTTTACGATTGTGAGGTGAATGATGGATTTGAATAACTTGAATACAACCATGTCTTCTAGCGAAAAGTTTGCAGTTGAAAATGAAGTGAATAATTTCAACAAAGCAAATGCTTTAAATGGGCGTAAGACTAGTCAGCAGCTGGGTAAGGATGATTTTCTAAAACTTTTGATTACACAGCTTTCCAATCAGGATCCTACAAGCCCAATGGAAGACACTCAGTTTATTTCTCAAATGGCTCAGTTTAGTTCGCTTGAACAGATGACAAATCTTAATGAGTCGTTTACAAAAATGTCTGCGATGATTAATTCTAGCCAGGCAGCAACAACCTTGGGAAGAACTGTTGAAATCGATATAGGCGATACAGTTACTAAAGGAACTGTGGAAGCGACTACAATGGGAGAATCTCCTCAGGTTCTTGTAAATGGAACTTATTACGATATGGCAAAAATAAAAGCCGTATACGGAAACTAATTGCAGTTGTTAGAAAAATCTAGCAAGTAATTTTGGAATCAATAGCGGGGTATATATATGATGAGATCACTTTATTCTGGAGTTTCGGGTCTTCAGAATCACCAAACACGAATGGATGTAATAGGAAACAACATTTCTAACGTTAATACAACAGGCTTCAAACGCGGACGTGTTAATTTCCAAGACATGATAAGCCAGCAACTTTCTGGAGCTGCAAAGCCCACAGAAGAACTTGGCGGTGTAAACCCAAAAGACATTGGTCTTGGTATGACTGTGGCAACAATCGAACAGGTTTTCACACAAGGAAACTTGCAAACAACAGGAGTTTCTACAGATGTTGCTATTCAAGGAAACGGATTTTTTATTTTGAAAAATGGCGATGAAAGTTTTTATACAAGAAACGGTGCTTTTGGATTGGACCGGGATGGAACTCTTGTAAATCCTGCTAACGGTATGCGCGTTCAAGGCTGGATGGCTCGTGAACTCAATGGCGAACAAGTTGTTCAGACTTCTGCAACTCCTACCGATCTTGTGATTCCTGTTGGCTCAAAAGATCCTGCAAAAGCAACTGAAAACGTTCTTTTTGCTTGCAACTTAAACAAAAATACTCCTGAAATTTTAGAAGGTGCAAGTGCTAGCGATATTGCAAAAGGGACTTGGTCAACAGAACAAGAAATTTATGACAGCTTTGGAAATAAACATCTTCTAAATGTGTCTTTTAGAAGGGTAACTGGCAATCCTAACGCATGGGAAGCAACTGTAAACGTAGATGCAGACAATGCAGACTTTACACAGACTAGAGTAGGGCTTGGCACAACAGACGGCGTTCAAAATACATTTATTGTAGAATTTGATAATCTTGGCACTTTGCGTTCTGTAACAGATTCTTCTGGAAATGTTTCTAATACAGATGGAGAAATTGTTCTTACAACTTCTTATACAGTTCCAGAAGCAGAAACTGACGAAAACGGAAATCCTGCCCGCCATACTTTCAATATTAATCTAGGAACAATTGGCAGCATGCAGAATACTATAACTCAGGCCGCTTCAAAAAGTACAACAAAAGTTTATAGCCAGGACGGTTATACACTTGGTTATTTAGACAACTTTAAAATTGATTCAAGTGGAACTATTACAGGTGTTTACAGCAATGGCACAAACCGTGTAATTGGGCAGCTTGCTCTTGCTACTTTTGCAAACGACAGGGGACTTGAAAAAGCAGGAGATTCAACTTATGTTGAAACAAACAACTCTGGACAGGCTAAAATTGGAGAATCTGGAGTTGCAGGAAAGGGCAGCTTGCTAGCAGGAGCTCTTGAAATGTCTAACGTTGACCTTTCTGAGCAGATGACAGATATGATTGTAACTCAGCGAGGTTTTCAATCTAACGCAAAAACAATTCAAACTGCGGATACCCTGCTTGAAACAGTTTTGAGTTTGAAACGATAGTTTTGAAAACTAATTTCTTTTGAACTATAAAAACAAGTCCGATGGTTGAATGTTTTGCAAACAATCATCGGATTTTTTATTTAGGTCGAAAGTCGAGTTTTTAGAAAAATAAATAAAAGCGTAAGCGAATTTTCAATTTGTGAAGATTTTGTGCGATAAGAACAATTAAGGTTGCATAGCAACCCAAACCGATTCAAACGAAGTGCGAGCACAACCATCGGTAGCAAATTGGAAAGTCGCTGAAAGCGTTCTTTTTCACAGTTATAGAAAACTCGAATTTCGACCTATTTAGAGTTTATAAAAAATAAAAACGGCTGAGTCAAGGTATTAGCGTAAGCATAGCTTTTTAATATCTGTAACTAAATGAAGTTAAAACTGCTGCTAGATTTTTAGGCTCTGAACAATTTAAAAGAGCTTGGATAGAAAATTCCAACCTTGCAGTTGGTTCCCATGAAAAAGAAAGAGCTGCCGTATGTTTGTTGTCTTCGATTTTTGCTTTGTTTGCGCCGTAGTAAAGATATGTTGCCGCCAAAGATGTTGTGTCTGTAATTTCGTATGAGATAAAACCGAAAATTTGAAAGCGATTGTCAAATGGAGTTATTAAAGATTCTGTTTTTAACTGCAGTGAATGATTTGCAATATCCGTTTGGATGTTAAAAATTTTAGTCAGGGAAAACGAAATATTAAATTCTTTTTCTAAAAAACCTTTTTCAGAATCCCATGATATAGAAGAGCAAAGGTTGTAGTCTAGCCAAGCGTAGCCGTCAAATGCAATGTATGCTTTTTGGGTGGAAAAGTCTGTTGTGGAAATATAGCCTGTTTCAAGTTGTTGAATTGCAGAAAAATCTGAAAAAAATAAAGCACGTGTTCCAATTCTTCCATATTTGCTGTTTAGTTTAGTATCAAAAGGAAATAAGCTGACCGCTTCAACTGCACTATGCGTTCCAAACGGCATATAATAAGTTGCCATCCAATCTGTAGATGTTCTAAAATCTGAAAGAGAAGATGAATTAAATGCTGTTGTTCCAGAACTTGAACCGTTTGAACCAGAAAGAAGGGAAAGAATGGTGTTTTTGTCTATAATGCTTTTATATTCTTCTTTTGATTCTACAGTTGTAAAGTTTAGAACAGTGTCGTTTCGAGCAGGAGAATTGTTTGGATCCGCCCCAAAAACCAAGTCTCCTGCGTTGTAGTACATTCCAAATCCCCAGTTTAAGGGCATTTTTCCTGCGGTCAGCCTAGATTCCTGTTGAAAGAACCATGGCAGGCGAACTTTTAAATAAGCCTTGTTTAAGGAATAAGTTCCTAAAATTCCTGGTTCAGAAAAATCTGATTCAGGAACTGTTGTTAAAGCTAAATCTGTATCAACGTATGCCTTTACAATACTTTTGGAATCTGTGTCGATTTTTATTCGTACATCTGCGCTTGTAATCCAGTTGTCTTTCTTCAAAGGAAAATGGATTTTTTGACCATTCATGTCAAACTCGTTTTCTGTATGAATCCAGCCTGTCGTCAAATCAAGCTTTGCTCCTGCGCGAGCTTGCGCAAAAATGCTGTTTATAGAAAACAAAAAAAGTGACACCAAAAATACTGTTTTTTTCATTGATATGATTCCCATAAAAAGTCAAGATTAAAACTTCAGTTTTAGGATTGACTTTTTAAGTTGTTTCGCAACGAAGTGAGAAACAACCGATGATAAGAAAGTTTGCGACGCAAACTTTTAAAGATAAAAACAGACGCCATTTTCGGCTGTTTTTATCTTAGCTCCTTTTTGCAGAGCTTTAATAACTAAGTTCCGAAACGCTAAAAAGTTTTTCCGCAATAGGTTTGTCTATCTCTACTGAAGATATATACATTGTGGTCTCGCTGTTTTTCTTTAAAAGATTTTTAGTAACGCTTTTTACCGAAATCCAGTGGCCATCAAAGTTTTTAATATTGTAAAAACGGCTTTCGTTTAGTGCTTTTCCGCTTGCGCTATAGTCAATTTCTTTTACTGTTGCATAAGTTTTTTTGTCAAGCCATAGCTCCTGTTTTTGATACAACTGTTTTCTGTTCTTTGCAGTTAACATAACGTGGTAACATTCTGCGCCGTCAATTGTTTCTTCCGCTATGAGTTCTCCAGAATAGTTGTTCAAAATGGAATTATCGCCTGTAAGGTCTTCATAAGTAAAATCAGAACCCATAATGGAATCTTTTAAAGCGCTTCCTTGAAGTCTGATTACTTCTTCTGCGTCTGGATAAAAAAGATAAACAGAATCTTTTAAGCGCAAGATTTTTTGGCCTGCGTCTGGACCTTCTGTGACGGTGATTAGGGTATCTCCGTTCCTTTTTGCAAAACTTTCAAAGTAGTTGTATGTTGTGCCAAACTTGTCTTTTACTTCGATTTTTGCATTCATTCTGCCAGTTTCGTACAGCTTGTTCTTGTCGTAACTGTTCATAATTTGCTCTATAGAAATTTGAGATGTTTGCGCAAAGAGTGTCGCTGCAAATATCAGAAATACAGAGCAAAGAATTTTTTTATTTTTTTTCATATTACCTCCTCGATAAGAAAGTTTGCGATGCAAACTTAAAAAGATGAAGATTGACGCAATTTCCATCAGTGTATTTAGTTTTCTGAACGCAATGCTTCTGCTGGTTGAACTTTTAATGCCATTCTTGCTGGAACTATGCTTGCAACAACTGCGGTTAAAAATCCCATAACAAAAAATTCTATATAATGTTTTAGCCCCAAGTGAGGATAAAGCATTAGTTTTACATTAAAGCCTTCCATAGAACTGTAAACAGAACCGGAAAGGTCTATTCCAGTATGATAAGCAATTGTTATAATTACTGATGAAATTACAGTTGCTGTTCCAGCTGCAATTGCAGAAATTATAACAGTTTCCATAAGAAATAAGATTACAACCGTATGAGGTCCCATTCCTAGTGAAAGAAGGCTTCCAATTTCTTTTTTTCTTTCCATAACGCTCATAAGTGTGCTGTTAAAAATAACAATTGCAGAAAGCAAGAAGAATATGAATGCCATTATTGCATACATTGTATCTGCGTATCTAAATATAGCATACAAAGTATTTCCTCTGTACCATGGAAGAATTTCAAGATTTTTAAGTAATTCATTTTTTTTCATTTGTAGAATGACACTTTCTGTAAGTTCTTCGTTTTCCCAGTTATCTGTTATAACAAGAATTTCTGCTGCGTTTCCATGCATTCGCAATAGTTTTGAAAGAGTGTAGAAGTCCATCAAAATTACGCTTCCTGAATAATCGCTATCTGCAAAACTTACAACTGCGCTGATTTTAACTGTGCAACCGTTTGTTCCATTGCCGGCAGTTCTTGTCATAAATGTAAATTTGTCGCCTGCGTGAAGTTCATATTTTTGCGAAAAGTTTTTGGAAACAACTACGTTTTTTTCAGGATTTTCACCTGTAACAGTTTCGAGATTTCCTTCTAAAATTTGATTATCCTTATCAGAAAGGTTGTATCCGTTTTTTAAATCTACTCCATAAATTTGGCAGGCTTTTGTTTCTCCATTTTTATAAACTGCAACTGCTGTTGAAATTTTAGGAAGTGCGCTTATTACGTGAGGAATTTTTTTTATTTCTTGGATTACAGAATTTGTGTCTTCTACATACAGATTTAGCGGAGTAATTCTTTCATTTTCTGTGTACAAAGGATTTCTAACGCGTATTACGCCAAGCTCGTTGTGAGTAAAATTGTATTTCATGTCATCTAAGGAACCATATTCTGTCGCCATATAGACATCAATTATCAGCGTTACTAAAAAAAGCGCTAAGCCAGAAAGGATTGTACGCCTTTTGTTTCTTAAAATATTTTTCCAGGCCAGTTGAAATATTAGTTTTATGCTTCCGATTTTATTCATGTTTTTACCTTTGCAAATTTTTAGTTCTTAAAAATATCTGCTATTTCCTTTTTTACAATAGAAACTGTTGGAATGATTGCAGCAATTCCAGCGGTTATCAATGCGCCTGCTGTTACTTTTATAAATCCAACAGGATCCCATGCAGAGCGAACGATGTTATTTATTCTAAAGCCCATATCCACGTCGTCTAAAAGTCCGCCAATATTGATTCCCGCTGTGCTCATAGGAATATTTAAAAGGCAAGCCACTGCAAAGCCAAGAATACAGCCTACAATTCCGATTGAAACGCCTTCGCACATAAAAAGTCTTTTTATGTAGCCAGAAGAATATCCCATTGCCTTTAGCATAGCAATTTCATTTTTTCTTTCAATAACAGACATCAGCATTGTATTGCTTATTCCGACTGCGGCTATTACAAACATAAACAGCATAAGAATATCTGTTACAAGCGTGTAAAAACTTTGTATATTCATGCTGTCTTTGTTTATTTCTCTCCAGGTTTTAAGTTCTGCATTCGTTTTTGAAAGAAGCTGTGTTTCTTGCAAATCTTTTTTTAGTTTTTCGATATTTTGGTCTACATTAAAACGGCTTCCTAATCCTGCATCGATGGCGGTAACAGCGCCGTTCATTTCAAGCATTTCGTCAAGATAGTTTATATCCATAAAAATGTAGTTTGAATTGATTGTGGTGTCTGGGCAGTGAAGAATTCCAACGATTGGAACATCTATAGTTTGCGTAAAACCACCTCGTCCTTTGCATTGTACTGTTATGTAATAGCCTAATTGGGCATTCATATCGTCGGCAATCCAGCTTCCCACAACAACGCCGGTGCAGTATGGCTCATCAGCATTTTTTTCAAGCCAAGTACCGGTTCTTATACTTTCATGCAGCTTGTAAACAGATTTCGTCTTAATAGGGTCAATCCCTATGAGAGCTCCTGTTATGCTTCCTGACGCTTCAAAATAGTCTTCGTTAAAGAAGATTTCACATTCGCTAGCAAGTTCTGGAGTGCAGGGGATTTTTTCGCTATTTAAATAATTTGTTATAAGTTCAACATCTTTTTTTTCTATTAAATAGTCAATTGGAAGTTCTTCTATTTTTTCAAAATATCCTTTTGCAAAGAACTTAACTCCTGAACATTCGTAGTTTAAAAGATTTATATCAGTTTCATTTGCAATGCCGTAAATTAGCGCATCAAACAGCACTGTAAAAACTACACCAAAAGCCACTGCGCTTGCAGTAATTAGACTTCGCCTTTTGTAACGAAGCATATTTTTCCAAGCCATTTTCAGAATCATAATTTTTCCCTTAAAAACTTTGCAATGCAAATTTATTTTCCAGTTGGAATTGGAGCGTTTAAATTTTCAATCTTACCGTCGCGAATTCTAATAATTCTTCTAACCGTTTGCATAACAAGCTGATCGTGTGTTGAAAATATACAAGTTACATTGTGTTTTTCGTTTAACTCTTTCATAAGCTCAAGAATCATTTTACTGTTTTTTGAGTCCAAATTTGCCGTTGGTTCATCCGCTAAAACTACAGCAGGTTCTTTTACAAGCGCGCGCGCAATTGAAATTCTTTGCTGTTGTCCTCCTGAAAGTCTTGAAGGAGTTCGGTCTTGCAACCCATCAAGTCCCACTTCTTTTAGCATATTCCAAGCTCTTTCTTTGATTTCTTCTTTTGAAAATTTATTCAATAAAAGAAGCGCCATTTCTACATTTTCTTGGGCAGTTAATACAGGAATAAGATTGTAACTTTGAAATACAAAACCTATTTTTTCGCGGCGAAGCAAAGTTTTTTGTTTTTGATTCATGGTTGCAATGTCGCTGCCTTCAAGAAGTATATGGCCTTCTGTTATAGAATCCAAACATCCAATTAAGTTTAAAAGAGTTGTTTTTCCAGAGCCGGAAGGTCCTGCAATCGCTGTAAATTCTCCTTTTTCAATATCTGCAGAAACTCCATCTAACGCATGAACTTCAATAGTCGATTCAGGTAAATTTTTCTTAATCTTCTTCTTTTTAGATGAATCAACAAAATAGATTTTTTTTACATCTTGAATTTGCAAAATCTTTTCCATAAACTACCACCAAAATTTTTATGAGAGAACTTTTTCGCCAAATGCACGGCATTTTTCACAATCTTCACCGTTTGGCTCCAAGTTTACGGCTAAAGGTTCTTGAATAAGAATTGCTCCTGCAGCATTTAAACGTGCTTCCCAATCTCTAAGCCATTGGCCGTCGCCCCAGTCATAAGAACCGAATATTCCAACTTTTTTTCCACTTAAAGAGTTTTCAATTCCTGTAAAAAATTCTTCTACAGAGTCTTCAAGCACTTCATCGCCCATTGCAGGACTTCCCAAAAGAATTGCATCTGAATTTAAAGCTTCAGTTGAATCTGCATTTTCTGCAGTTGAAAAATAAGTTTCCGCGCCTTTAGATTCTGCTCCTTCTTTTATGAGCAAAGCCATTTTTTCAGTGTTTCCAGTTGTTGAAGCATAAACGATAGATATTTTCATTTTTTCCCCTTTAGAAAGCAAAGATAAAAACTGACGCCATTTTCGGATGTTTTTATTTTCCCTTCTATTATTTTTAATTTTATTTTAAGCGTTTTGATTTACACTAAGTTTACTAAATTTTTGTTTTAATTCCGAAATAGAGCTTCCCTGGTTGTACCATTGCAGACATTTTAGGCTGCAATTCCTAAAAAGCTCTTTTGTTTTTATTGCATACTCCACATTTGAGTAAGATTTCCAACATCCTGTGTATTTCGAATTAGAACCTTTGTTCTTTTCGTATTGGATTACATCGCTTAATGGATAACCTAAAAAAATTCCAATTTCATGTGGAAAGTCTTGCTCCTTGCAAACTTTTTTAAAAAGCTCGGAAAGAATTTCGTCAATTTTTTCAAAAGATTTATATCCTTTCGCGTGCAGGTAGTTTTTTGTTTTCTGCTCTGAAATAAGATTTTTTATAAGATTTTCGTTGTACACAAAAAAAAGAATTTTATTGCCAGAGCCTTTTAATAAGGCGACTTTTATTCCTTCTTTTGAAAAATCTGATTGAAATTTTGAAAAAAGTTTTCCATTGTGATGCAGCATATCTTTATTTATGGAAAATAAGTTTCCAGGTTTTATGCCGCATAAAGTCGGAGCACCTAAATGTATAAATGCTTGGTCAAAACTCATAAGTATTCCTTGTTGTAAGTTAGTTATTGCTAACTATTAAAATCAACATACCATTTACTTTTTTTTTCGTCAAGAGAATAATTTCAATAAACATATAAATCTTGAAAATAAAAATACTAGCAATTCTGTAATAAAAGCATTATTATTTAAATAGGCTGAAAGTCGGGTTTTATAGAATTATTATAGAAATGCTTGTTTTTCGTTAAAAAACTATACAATCTCGCTATTGTCCATGTTGATTTTTCAATTTTTATTATGCTTGGAAAACAACCTGCGCAAGTGCTTCGGGCATATAGTTTTTAACTAAAAGTTAATCAATTTTAGTTTTACAAAGGTTGATTTTCGCCAAAATATAACTTTTGTCGTGAGTGTGCGACACATTTTAATTTTAGAGGTCAAAAATGATTAAGACAGTAAAAGATGTTGATCTTAAAGGAAAACGCATCATCATGCGCGTTGATTTCAACGTTCCTATGAAGGACGGAGTTGTTCAGGACGACACACGTATCATGGCGGCTCTTCCTACAATCAAATATATTCTTGAGCAGAATCCGCGCTCGCTCGTTCTTATGAGCCACCTCGGGGATCCTAAAAAGGACGTAAAGAAGGCTCAGGAAAAAGCTGAGAAAGCTGGAAAAACTTGGACTGAAGCTGATTCAGAAAAATTCATCAACGGAAAGAACCGCATGGCTCCGGTCGTAAAATATTTTTCTGAAAAACTCGGAAAGCCAGTTACATTCCTTCCGGACGCTCTTGGACAGAAAGATGCAATCGACGCTCTTCCAGAAGGAGCAGTCGCAATGCTTGAGAACGTGCGCTTCCACAAGGAAGAAACTTCCAAGGATGCAGCTGAGCGCGAGACAATGGCAAAAGAGCTTGCAACTTACGGAGACATCTTTGTAAACGACGCTTTTGGAACAGCGCACCGCGATCAGGCTTCAACAGCTACAATCGCAAAATTCATGAAGGAGCAGCCTGTCGGCGGATTCCTCATGGAAAAAGAAGTTAAATATCTTGAGCCTATGGTTACAAATCCTCCAAAGCCAATGGTTGCCATTATAGGCGGCGCGAAGGTTTCCTCAAAAATCGCCGTTCTGGAATCGCTTCTCAAGAACGCAAAGTACCTTGTTATCGGCGGCGGAATGGCATACACATTTCTCAAGGCACAGGGACACAGTGTCGGAAAATCTCTTGTTGAGGAAGACTTCATCGACACGGCAAAGAAGCTTCTTGCAGACGCTGACGCAAAGGGCGTAAAGATTCTTCTTCCTGTTGACCACGTTGGGGCGGCAGAATTCAGCGCAGACGCAAAACCTGTCGCAGTTGACGGAGTTGACATTCCTTCTGACCTTATGGCTATGGATGTCGGACCTAAGACTGTTGAAGAATACAAGAAGGCAATCGGCGAGGCAAAGTCAATCGTATGGAACGGACCTGTCGGAGTATTTGAATTCGACGCGTTCGCAAAGGGAACTGAAGCCGTTGCACATCTTGTTGCGGAAGCTACAGGACGCGGCGCGATGACAGTTGTAGGCGGCGGAGATTCTGTTGCCGCTGTGAACAAGTTCCACCTTGCAGACAAGATGAGCCACGTTTCAACAGGCGGCGGCGCTTCCCTCGAACTTCTCGAAGGAAAGACATTGCCAGGTATAGCTATTTTAGCTACAAAGTAGCTGAAATAGCGTGGGGTTTCGCTTGGCGAAACCCGGTAAGTAAACCGCTTGACGGTTTAAGAAAAGAAGTTAGCCTTTTTTATTTAAGGTTTATACGAACCTTAAAAACGGATGGGTCAAGGTCTTGGGCGTAAGCGTGCCTTGACCAGACGTATTTGGAGATTTTATATGAGAGTTATTTTTTCAAGATTCATTGCAATTGCATTTTTATTTTGTGTATCATTTGGCATCTTGTCTTGTTCTTCATCAAAAGTTGTAAAGCGTACAATTTCAGATGAATGGGTTGAATGTACAAAGGATAATAGTAACAACTGCGGTTATTTTTTTACATCTGATGAAATTGGACAATTAAAGATGTTCGAAGGCGAATTTAAAAAAAATGCAGGCTATGATTCAAGCTGCTTTGGTTTTATATTCGGTTATTCATCTTCAAAAGACGGAATAGTTTCCGATTACATTCGTTTTGAAATCAATACGCTTGGTGAAATGGCATTGTATTCTTTTGATGGTACTAATTATAAAGATTATCTTGATGCAACTTCTGATAATAATGCCTATCTTGTACAAAATCCTTCTATAAACAAAGGTATGGGTGCTACTAACAAATTAAAAGTAGAGAAAAATTCTGATGGAACTTACAACTGCTATATAAATGGAGCAAAGGTAGCGTCAGAAATTCCTGCTCTTAAAAATGGAAAAAACGGTGTTATGGCATTTTTTAGTGTTGGAAAGCAAGACGAAGAAAAATTTCCTGAAGAACCTGTGGATTTTAGCTATAGAATAACAGGCTATGAATGGGCTAATTCTTTGTATTGATTTTTTTAATCATATAATTTTATATTGAAAATTTATTTTTAGGGAAGAAAATAATATGGCACGTACACATTACATCGCTGGCAACTGGAAAATGAATACTTCAAAGGCTGAAGCAGTTGCTCTTGCAAAAGACCTTGTTGAACAACTTAAAGGAAAGACAAACAAATTCATGATAGGTGTTCCTTTTGTATATCTTGACGCCGTTAGTCAAGTTGTAAAAGGCTCTAACATCATTCTAGCGGCTCAAGACTGCGCTGCTACCTCAAACGGTGCGCACACGGGTGAAGTTTCTACAACAATGCTTAAAGATGTTGGCTGCCAGTGTGTTATTTTAGGACACTCTGAACGCCGCCACGAAATCGGTGAGTCAGACGAGCTTATCAACAAAAAGGTTCGCAAGGCGTTGAACGACGGTCTTGAAGTAGACCTTTGTATCGGCGAACTTCTTGCAGAGCGCGAGGCTGGCGAAGCAGAGCAAGTTTGCGCTTTCCAGCTTTCCGCTGATTTGGCTGGCGTAACAGAAGAGCAGATGAAGAACGTTACAATCGCTTACGAGCCGGTTTGGGCTATCGGAACTGGAAAAACTGCAACACCTGCGGATGCCGAGGCAATCCACAAGTTTATCCGCGGATACATTGCAAAGCTTTACAACCAGAAAGTTGCTGACGAAATCATCATTCAGTACGGTGGCTCAATGAAGGCTTCAAACGCCGCTGAACTTTTGGCTCAGCCGGATATCGATGGCGGTTTGATTGGAGGGGCTTCTTTGAAGGCTGAAACTTTTGTTCCAATTTGCGAACTGTAGTCTATTTTAATATGAGTAAAAAACTGTCTTTAAGATAAGAAATAAGTTTTTATGAAAAATATATCTTGTTTTTTAGGCAGTTTTTTTGCTTTTTAAAGAAAATTTGCATTGGTAAATCTATTGCAAAAATTAAAGTATTCTACTAATATCTTATAATATATAATTGAATAAAATATGGCTTGAATAGCTGGTTTTGGAGTAAAAAATGAGTACTATTGGTGTTATTCTTCTTATTGCTTTTGTTATAATTTGCATTCTTCTTGTTCTTCTTGTATTGGTTCAGGATGACGGAAAAAGCGGAATGGGCGGACTTCTTGGTGGCCGTGGAACTGCTGCTTTTGGTTCACATTCGGCAAATGTCCTTACAAAAACAACAGCTGTTTTAGTTGCTCTATTCTTTGTTACCGCAATTGTTCTTGCGTTGCTAAATAAAAAGCCAAAATATACTGAAGACTTGGCACCTGCTGCTGTAATTGAACAGTCTGATTCCGCTACAGATAAAAATGAATCTTCTGCTTCTGAAAATTGGTGGGCAGAACAAAACTAGTTTTTTGTAAAATGCAGTTTATTGATTTTGTAAAGCCAGAGAATATTATTGTAAGTCTTGAAAGCACTGAAAAAGATGTTCTCTTTGCAGAGATGGTTGAATCGCTAGTTCGTTCTAATCCATCTCTTAATAGAAATGAAGTTATTTCAGCTATTTGTGAACGCGAATCCAAAAAGAATACTGCTATACTTCCTGGAGTTGCAGTTCCTCATGCGGAAATATCTTCTATAAAATCGCCTTTGGTTTGTATTGGAATAAGCCGAAACGGTGTTGATTACGAAATTGAGAGTGTTGAATCAAAAAATTATAGAAGTTCGTTTGTTCATCTAGTTTTTTTGATTTTATTTGAAAAAGGTAATATGGAAAGGCATTTGCATCTTCTTTCTGATTGTGCAAGGCTTTTTCAGATTCCAGATTTTTTGAATTCTGTTGTTACTGCTGCTTCTGCTCAAGAAGTTTTTAGTACAATTAAGGAATTTGAAGATTAATTTTCAGTTTGGTATTCGGATTCCACAGAATTGTTAGAACCCGGACTTAAGTGAGCTATAATTATAGATTGGGGGCAATATGGCAGATTCTGAAATCAATGTTATAACACATCTTTTGCAAGTTGAAAATGATGCTTCGTCATTAGTAAACGAATCTCAAGCAGAGGCTGATAAACGTATTGCTTTTGCGCGTTCTCAAGCGGATTCAAAATATAAAACTGAATATGAGCAAATTATTGCGAAACTAGATTCTGAATATAATGAAAAAATAAAATCTATAAAAGAATTGCATAAAAAAACATTGCAGGATTATAAAACTTCTATTGAACAAATTCCACAAAATATAGAGGCTTTTAATTTATTCTTAAAAAAAGTTCTAGCGCAGTCCTAGGTGGTCTTGTATGGATTATTCAAGTGCTTCTGCTTATGTTTATGCAAAGGCTTGTGGAATTCTAGGCAAGTCTTTTATTGGAGAAAAAGCTCAATCTTTATTTGATGTAAAAACTCTTTCTGAATTATGGGAACTTGTTTTTAATACTACAGTTCCGCAAATTCCTGAAGTAATGTTAGCAAATCACATGGAATACGAGGCTATAAGGCATTTTATTTCTGCGTATACAGGGTTGCTTTCAAATTATTCTCGTCCTCATGAATATCTTGTAGAACTTCTTCGTCGTTATGAAGTTGAAAATTTAAAAGTTGTTTCTGCCGCGTTAGGGTGGGGAGAAACGAATTGTCCTAGAGTTGTGGAACTTGGAAAATATAAAACCTTGCATTTTGAGTGTTGGCCAAATCTTGAAAAAATTACAAAAAATACAGTTTTTGAATGGTATAACAAAATTCCAGAACAAAAAAATCGATGGGAAATGGACTATAAACTTGACTTGCAAGAAGTAAACCTTTTATGGAGTAAAGTTTCAAAAACACATGATTCTTCAAAAAATGTATTAAAAAAATACTTTGTGCAGGAATACAACAAAAAAAATATGATTTGGGCTATGCGTTTAAGAGTTTACTACAATATGGATGATGAGCAAATTTTTAAGCATTTATTTTTTGTTGAAAAAAAATCGGCTGAAGATATTTTGTGTAAAGATGCTGTTGATATTTTAAAAAGGCGAATAGATGTTTATGAAGATTGGAAAGATTGGCGTTACGCATCCTATTTAAATCCTTATAACGAAGGGGATGTTTGGACTCTTGACCCAATGTGGATTGAACATAAATTTAGGCTTGATGAAACTAAAAATGCTTTGCATATCTTTCATCAAAACCCAATGACAGACATTTGTCTTGTTATGTTTTTTAAATTAAAACAACAGGAATTAAATTGTATTAGAGCCGCTGTTGAATCTCTTAGATTGCATGTTGAACCAGATGAAGCAATGTACGCAGCAGGGCTTGCCGTGCAATCAAAATGATGTGGAGGACTTGAATGGCAAAAACAACGCAAATGCGACTTGTTGAACTTATGACTCTGAAACAGGATATATCAACTGTAATTGAATATCTAGGCAAGTGTGGTTGTTTTCAGTTTCAGTCTAAAAAAATATCAAGTGAAAAATCTTTGCAGAAAAATTCTGAAAATATTGATAGGCAATTTTTTGAAAATCTTCAAAATGCAAGAACCTTTTTAGGTATTGAAGATGTAAACGAAGATGTCCTTTACTGCAATTCTGCAACTGATAACGATAGAGACGAAGCTGCAAAGATAATGGCTGCTGTAAATGAACTTTCTTCTCGTTTTTCTAATGCTAGAGACGAATCTCTTCGCATTCAAGATGCTTACAAAGAGGCTTTAGCTTTCTCAAATCTACAAGTTCCATATTCTGAATTGGAGCACCTTTCTTTTTTAGCTATTAGAATTGGAAAAATCCCTTCTGAAAATATTTCCTTGCTAAAAGATTCTTTAGGCACAAATGCAGTTATAATTCCTTTGGGAGAAGATAAAACTCGCATAATGGCTGTTACATCAAAAAAAGGCCGTTTTGCACTAGACACAGAGTTAAAAAAATATGGTTTTGTAAACATGAACATACCTTTAGATTTTAAAGGCATTCCAACAGATGTTTTAGAAGGGCTAAAGGTTAAAAAAGAAGAAAGTGCTTCTGTTTTGGCAAAACTTGAGCAAGAGCGGCTAAATTATGCCCAGACGCATAAAACTTCTATATTAAGGCTTCTTCAGTCATTTTGTATAGGAATGCAAGTTGCCGACGTCCAGAATTCTTTGGAGTCTACTTCTTTAGTTTATAGAATTACTGGTTGGATTCCTGCAGAAAACAGCCGCGACTTTATGAAAAATGTTGATGACCTTACCGAAGGCAGAATCGCCGTTAGGGAATATCTTCCTAGCGAAGTTCCTAGCGTTATAAATGGAGAAGAAAAAGTTCCTGTAAAGCTTTCCCACAAAAAGTTTGTTCAATCTTTTGAAAGAATGATTTTTAGCTATGGTTCTCCGCTCTACGGAAATATTGATCCAACTCCATTTGTTGCAGTATTCTTTACACTCCTTTTTGGAATTATGTTTGGGGATTTTGGTCAAGGTCTTGTGTTTTTTGTGCTCGGTCTGCTAATGCATTTTAAGGTTGTAAAGGTTGGCGGTTGGAGCAAGTTTTCACCAATTTTTATGGCGATTGGTTGTTCTAGCTGTGTAATGGGACTTATAACGGGTGAATTTTTTGCAAACGAAACAATTCTTGAACCTTTTGCCCTGAAAATAACAGGACTTTTTGGAAATCCACATTCTCCTATAGTAAAAATGATGCCAAGTTCGGATGCAGGCTCTGTTAAAGTTATTTTTGGAATATTTGGGGTTACAGTTGGCATTGGGTTTATAATAAATTCAGTTGGTCTTATTATAAATGTGATAAATTGTTTTATACAAAAAAAAGTTGGCAAAGCCTTGTTTGGAAAGACAGGAATTGCCGGAATTGCGTTCTTTTGGTATGTAGTGTTCTTTGCCTTAAGACTTGCTTTTTTTGATGGAAAACCAATTGTTGCTGATTGGGTTGTTATAGGTGTTACGCTATTTTTTGCCGCGTTTGGAGAGCCTTTTGAACGTCTTGTTGACAAAGAATATCCAGTGTTTGAAAATGGACTAGGTTCTGCCATTATAGGAGGTGTAGTTGAACTTATTGAAGTTGTTTCAACTTATCTTTCTAGTTCTATTTCTTTTGTGCGTGTAGGTGCATTTGCTTTAGCTCATGCTGTATTGGGATTTATAATTCACCTTATGACAGCAAAAGCTGGTCCGATAGGTGGAATTTTTGTAATGATTTTTGGAAATGCAGTTGTAATCGTTCTTGAAGGAATGATTGTTGCAATTCAGGTAATGCGTTTACAATATTATGAATTTTTTAGCAAATTTTTTAATGAAACTGGTACAGAGTTTAAACCGTTTCAGTTTCATTATGGAAATAAATAGAGGTGATTTATGAATAAAAAAATCTTTGTATTGGCTTCGATTTTTCTTTGTTTCAGTATTTTTTCTGTAGCTGCTCAAACAACTTCTGCTGAAAAAACTGAAAAACCTGCAACAGAGGCAACTTTTGTTCAAAAAACTGAAAAAGCAACTTCTTCTGTAAAGTATATTGCGGCAGCTCTTGCAGTAGGTTTTGGTTGTATTGGCGGCGGGATGGCTGTTGCAAAAATTGGTTCTGCTGCAATGGGCGCAATGAGCGAAAATGCTGAACTTTCCGGAAAAGCTTTGCCTTATGTAGGTCTTGCAGAAGGTATCTGCCTTTGGGGCTTCCTTGTAGGTCTTCTTATCATTGTATTGTAGATAATTTTAATCTATTCTGAATTTGAATTTTTATTCATTTTCAGAATAGTAAAAAGGACTAAATTTTGAACTTTTACATTATTGGTGATAGAGAAATAGTCTATGCTTTTAAACTTACCGGCATAAATGGAACCATTGCAGAAACTAGAGATGAAGTTCTTGATGCGTTCAACAAAATTACTGGTAAGGGGGGGCAGTTAGCACTTCCTGTTGAAGAAATTCCAAAGGTTCTTATTCTTACGGAGGCAACAGCAGCCCTTATAGAAGAAGAAGAGATGGAATGGCAAAAAAAAGGAAAGTATCCTCTAATCGTAGAGATTCCATGCCTTGATGGTCATATAAGAGGTAAAAAATCTCTTACAGATGCTATTCGAGAAGCGATTGGGGTTCAGATTTAGTATACAAAATTTAATTCATTAGGAATTTATTATGGAAGAATTGCGTTCTACAGAAATTTTAGATAAAGAAATTAAGGCTGACGCACGAAAGAAAGCAGAAAAAATTCTTGCAAAGGCTGATGCCGATTGCAAAAATATGCTTGAAAATGTAGATGCTCGTATAGAAAATGCTAAAAAAGAGTACTTGGCAAAGACTGAAGAAAAACTTCGTTTCTTTGAAAAAGATTTGGCTGCTTCTCTTCCACTTGAAAAGAAACGTTTTTTAGTTTCTTTTATTCAATCTTCTATAAATAAAGCAACTGATGCTTTTTTACAGTCTTTATCTGTAGAGGAAAAACTAGAACTTATAATGCGACAAATTCAAAAATATGAAAATTGTTTAAAATCAAAAAAATTGGTTGTTTCATATTATGGCTTTGAAGAAAAACTCTTGAAAAAAGCTTTTGAAAATAAATACACTATTGTTTCATTTAATAAAACTGATTTTAATAAACTGATTATCGAAAGCGATTGCGGTATAACTACTAAATTGGGGATAATTCTTGAAGCAGACGATAAATCTGTCCGGGTTAGAACAACTCTGAGCGAGATTATATGTCAACTTCAAGATGAATATAGAACAGAACTGTGTAAAACTTTGTTTGACGGGAGGCTTGAGTAGATGATTGAAGGCGAAATAACCCGTATTTCTGGACCTGTTGTTTATGCAAAAGGTTTGGACGGCTGTGGTCTGTACGATGTAGTTGATGTAGGTGAAAAAAGGCTTATAGGTGAAATTATTCGCCAAAACAAAGATAATGCTACAATCCAAGTTTATGAAGAAGATACTGGTATGCACGTTGGCGAAAAAGTTGTATGCCAGCAAAGACCTCTTTCGTTAAGGCTAGGACCTGGTCTTGTAGGTACAATTTACGACGGAATTCAAAGGCCTTTAAAAACTATGGCGGAACATTCGGGTGCTTTTCTTCTTCCTGGAGAAAGAACCGAGCCTTTGGATGTTAATAAGCTGTGGCACTTTGAAGCTGATAAAAATATAAAAGAAGGTAGCCCTATAAAAATGGGGTTTGTAATAGGAACTGTAAAAGAAACTGAATCTATAACGCAAAAAATAATGGTTCCGCCTACAGTTCGAGGAAGAGTCTTAAAAACTTTTAAAGGAACTGGCGATTACACTGTAGATGATGTTATTGGGACTACTGAACTTGACGAAGAAATAAAACTTTCTCAATATTGGCCTGTTCGCCAACCTAGACCGTATTCCGATAAGCTGGAAGTTTCAGAACCGCTTATAACAGGGCAAAGAGTTATTGACGTTTTCTTTCCTCTTTCAAAAGGCGGAACCGCCGCAATTCCTGGTGGTTTTGGAACTGGAAAAACAATGACTCAGCATGCTGTTGCAAAGTGGTGCGACGCAGATTTAATTGTTTACATTGGTTGCGGTGAGCGCGGAAATGAAATGACAGAAGTTCTTACAGAATTTCCTGAACTTATAGACCCAAGAACTGGACGTTCAATTATGGAACGAACTATTCTCATTGCAAATACTTCAAATATGCCAGTTGCCGCTCGCGAAGTTTCTCTATATTCAGGAATAACTCTTGCAGAATATTTCAGAGATATGGGAATGCATGTTGCTATAATGGCAGATTCTACTAGCCGTTGGGCAGAAGCTCTGCGCGAACTTTCCGGCCGAATGGAAGAAATGCCTGCAGAAGAAGGATTTCCTGCTTATCTTCCTACAAGACTTGCTTCATTTTATGAAAGGGCTGGTCGCATTATTTCCTTAAATGGGCAAGAAGGTTCTGTTTCTGTAATTGGCGCGGTTTCGCCTCCTGGCGGTGATTTTTCGGAACCAGTTACTCAGCATACAAAAAGATTCATTCGTTGCTTTTGGGCTTTGGACAGAGAATTGGCGAATGCAAGGCACTATCCTGCTATTGGCTGGATAGACTCTTATTCTGAATACGCTAGCGAAGTTCGTGAATGGTGGGAAAAACACAATCCTATTTGGTGGCAGGTTAGGACAGAAGCCCTTGAGCTCTTAAAAAAAGAGGACAGGCTTCAGCAAATTGTTCGGCTTATTGGTCCAGATGCTCTTCCTGATTCAGAAAGACTTATTTTAAAAGTTTCTGAAATGATAAAAAATGGATTTTTGCAGCAAAACGCATTTGATGATATTGATATGTACTGCTCTTCGGAAAAGCAAATCGATATTCTCGAACTTATTATGCTTTTTTATCATCGTTCGCTTGACGTGGTAAAAAATGGTTGTCCGCTTACAAAAATAAATTCTCTTCCTGTTGCAAATGAAATTGTCCGCATAAAGATGCAGATTCCAAATAACGAGCTTGATAAGATTTCTGTTATAAGAGGACATTTAGAAGAACAGTTTAGGGAACTTGAATCAGTTTACAGTAACAAGGTGGGCATATAATGAAAGGAATTGAATACAGAGGTGTGAACTCGGTCGATGGTCCAATTATTGCAGTTCAGCGTACTGAAAATGTTTTTTACAACGAAACAGTTTGCGTTCGCGACAGAACTGGTGTAAAACGTCTTGGTCGTATAGTTGATTTAAGCGAAAAGGCTTGCATAGTTCAGGTTTTTGGAACGACAACAGGACTTGACCTTGCTGAAACATCGTTTGAGTTTCTTGATAAACCGCTGGAACTTAGAGTAAGTGATGAACTGCTTGGAAGAGTTTTTAATGGGCTTGGCGAGCCAATCGATGGTTATCCAGAAATAATTTCTTCAAAGAAAATTAATGTTAATGGTTATCCAATAAATCCTTTTAGCCGTTCTTATCCGCGTGATTTTATACAGACTGGAATTTCTGCAATTGACGGAATGAACTCTCTTGTTCGTGGACAAAAACTTCCTATATTTTCAGGCAATGGACTTCCGCATAATAAGTTAGCCGCTCAGATTATACGTCAGGCAAAACTTAGAAACAGCGATGAACAGTTTGTTATGGTTTTTGCCGGAATGGGCATAAAATATGACGTTGCTCGCTTTTTTATAAATACATTTGAAGAATCTGGTGTTCTTTCAAAGGTAGTTATGTTCCAATCGTTGGCAGATGCTCCTTCCATTGAACGTATAATGACTCCTCGTTGCGCCCTTACAGCCGCAGAATATTTGGCATTTGAAAAAGGAATGCACGTGCTTGTAGTTATGACAGATATGACTAACTATTGCGAAGCCTTAAGAGAAATTTCTACAACTCGCGGAGAAGTTCCTGGCAGAAAAGGGTATCCGGGTTATCTTTATTCAGATTTGGCAGAACTTTATGAGCGGGCAGGCAAAATAAAAGGTTCTGAAGGATCTATAACTCAAATTCCAATCTTGACTATGCCGAATGATGATATTTCTCACCCAATTCCAGACCTTACAGGCTATATTACTGAAGGTCAAATCGTTTTGGATCGCGAAATGGATTCAAAAGGAATTTATCCTCCTGTAGCAGGTTTGCCATCTCTTTCTCGTTTAATGAAAGACGGAATTGGCGAAGGTATGACTCGTGAAGATCATGCAAACGTTTCTAGTCAACTTTTTGCAGCCTATTCAAAAGTAAAATCTATACGAAATCTTGCGGCAATAATTGGGGAAGAAGAGCTTTCTGAATTGGATAGAAAATATCTTGACTTTGGCAATAAGTTTGAACAAGAATTCCTTACTCAAGGTGAATATGAAGACCGAACAATAGAAGAAACTCTTAATATTGGTTGGAAGTGTCTTTCTATTCTTCCTGTTGAAGAGTTGTTTAGAATAAAATCTGAATATATTGAGAAATATCTTCCAAAAGAGGCATAATGGCAAGGCTTAACATTGCTCCTACAAAATCAAATCTTCTCGCCATGAAAGAACAGCTTTCAATCAGCCAAAATGGATATGAGCTTTTAGAGCAAAAACGCGAAATCCTTGTGCAAGAACTTATGCGAATGGTTGATAAAGTAAAAATTCTTGAGCGAGATATTGAAAAAGCTACACAGGTTGCTTATCCTGCTTTTAAAAGAATGCTCATGGCAGATGGTTCTGATCAGGTAAAACGGATTGCTCATTCTGTTCATTACGATTTTCAAATGGAAAAAAGAAATGTAATGATTGGGGGCATGAATTTTGACACTCTTGATGTAAAACTTCCTGAACGCAGAATTTTTTATTCAATGATAGGAACTTATGCTAATACTGACAAAGTTATAATTGATTTTTTTAATCTTTTGGCTCTTTTGACACAGATGGCTTCTATAAGAACTATAGTTTGGAGACTTGCCGAAGAAGTAAAAAAAACTCAGCGGCGAGTAAATGCTTTGGACAAGATGGTTATTCCTCAAGCAAAAGAAACAAAAACTTATATAGAAAATGTTCTTGAAGAAAAAGAAAGAGAAAATGTTTTTGTTCTAAAGGCGTTGAAGAAAAAATCATCAAGTTATTAAGGGTAAAAAAATGAAAGCTCTTTTCAAAAATGTTATAGTAGCGGTAAATGGTTCACAGTCTTCTATTCAAGCTGCCATGTATTCGATTATTATGGCAAAGAAATATTCTTTTTCTTTGAAGTTTGTATATGTTGTAGATACAGCTACAATGGAGTTTTTAGACAAGTGCAATTTTTTGATTTCGTCAGAGGTTTCTTCCTATGAAGAAGAGCTTAGGCAAAATGGAAAAAACTATCTTGAATATGTAACAAAGCTTGCAAAGTCTAAAGGTGTTTTAGCTTCAAGCGAGCTTAGAACAGGTTCCGTCTGCTCAGAAATTATAAAAGTTGCAGAAGATTCCGAAGCCGATCTTATTATCTTAGGCGGCCATGATTCTAGTGGAACTATTGTAGAAAAAGCTTCTGCTCGTAGAAGTGTTGCGCTTACAAACAGATATGAACTTATAACATATGCAAGGTGTCCGGTTCTTGTAGTTCACAAGCCTGATGTGGAATCCCTTTTTAAGATTTCATAGAGGTTTTACTGTGCTAAACTGTTATAAAATCCTTGGGGTAAGTCAAAGTGCTACCGCTGCAGAAATTAAAAAGGCTTACAGGCAGAAAGCTAAGCTGTTTCATCCAGATTTAACTAAAAATGCCGATTCAAAAGAGTTTCAGCAAATTGTAAGAGCTTACGAAATCCTTTCAGACTTAAGGCAGCGTTCTATTTTTGATGAGGCTTTTAGAACATCTTATACACAAAAAAAATCTGATGACTATTATTTTGACTATTACACTTGGCTTTCTGCTAGGCAAGATGAAGAAAGCCGTGCAAAGTTAATTTTTTTTGAGCTAATGCACAATCGTGAAGACGAGGCTGTAAAAGAATTTAAGAGAATGTCAATGAATCACGCTAATTTTAGCCTAAAACATTGGTTTTCTCGTGAAGATTTCATGGATTATGGATATATTCTGGCAGAAGAATTAGCGCTTCGCAATGAATTTTATGACGCATTTATTCTATTGGAACAAATAATTCGCTTAGAATATAGTTATAATTATTTTAGATTTTTTTTTCCAGAAGTAATTGAATTTACTTTAAATATCCTTAAGAAAAAAACAGAAGGATATATGAGCGATGAATTAGCGCTTGATGTGTGGGAAAGAGCATTGGATTTAGGGTTTTCTGCAGAAGATGATGCGTTCTTTTTGCAGAAAATGGCAGCGGCATACACTAGGCTTGGAGACACTTATACCGCTTCTATATGTATGCAAGAGGCTGTAAAAGTTTCTTCTAAAAAGAAAGAAACTTGTTTTAATAAAGTATAGAAAGCTTTTTACTTTGGTATGAAATTGTGTTGAAAACATTGCATTGTCAAGTGTCGCTTTCACAAACTGAGATTTTGCCATCTATGGTTCAACGCTAACGAGGAGTAATAATATGATAAGACTTAAGAATGATGAAGAAATTGAAGGTATAAGAAAATCCTGCCACCTTCTAGCAGATACTTTTAATTATGTAATTCCACAAGTAAAGGCTGGAATGACCACAAAAGCTATTGATGACCTTTTTGTTGATTACATAAAAGCTCATGGCGGTTCACCTGCTTGGTATTTAGAGGATTTTAAGGGAGCTGCTTGTATCAGCATAAATGAAGAAGTAATTCACGGTATCCCTTCAAAAAAAAGAATTATAAAAGACGGAGATATAGTTAGTCTTGATGTCGGTATTGATTTAAATGGATATATAAGTGATTCAACTCATTCTGTTTTAGTAGGAAATGTAAAGCCGGAAATAAGAAAACTTGATGAAGTTGCTCTTGAATGTTTGCAGGCTGGAATTGATGCCTGTAAAGTGGGTAATAGAATTAGCGATATTTCTAAAGCTGTTTACGAAATTGCTAAAAAACATGGATATGGAGTTGTTTATGACTATTGTGGTCATGGAGTAGGATTAGAGGTTCACGAAGATCCAAGTATTCCTAACTGTCCATCCACAGGACCTAACCCAAGAATTCAAGCGGGAATGGTATTAGCTATTGAACCGATGATAAATTTAGGAACTGCTGATGTTTATGTAAAAAATGACGGTTGGACAGTTGTTACAAAAGATCACAAGGTTTCTGCTCACGAAGAGCATACGGTTGCAGTTTTTGAAGATTATACTGAAATTCTTACAGACTTAAACTATAAAGGATAAAACCAGAGCTTTTTATAATTGCAAATTCGCTTGCGTTTTATTTAGTTTTCTAAAAATTTGACTTTAAACCTATGAAGAATAAAATAAAACGAGCCAAAGAAAAAAAATGGAACTCAAAAATATCTTTGCTTAAGCATATTGAAAATAATTGTAACCATTTTAAAAAAAATTGTTTATATTAGAAAATATAAGGATTTTTATTTGCGGAGGTAATTAAAATGAAGACATGGACAAAGAGAGTTATTTGGATTGTTTGTGCAGCGGTAATGTCTTTTGCTCTAGTTTCAATTTCATGTGGAAAAAAAGTTGTAAAAGGAACAGCAGATACTGCATTTGCAGAATCTAATTCACAAATAGTTCCTTCTGAAAGTTTGAATATAGTAGAAGCCTTGCAGAACTCTTTTAGAGCTATAAGCAATGGTGTTTTGCCATCTGTGGTTGAAGTTGATGTAACAGAAACAAAAACTGTTCAAACTATAGATCCTTTTCAAGATTTCAGACGTTTCTTTTTTGGTTATCCGGAAGATGAATCTGATTCTAATAAAAATGGCAGAACCCGAGAATATGAACAAAAAGGACTTGGTTCAGGTGTAATTGTCCGCCGCTCTGGCAATATCCTTTATGTTCTTACAAATAATCACGTGGCTGGTGGCGCTACAAAAATTTCTATTAAACTAAATGATGGGCGAGAATTTGATGGAAAACTCGTTGGTGCAGATTCTCGTATGGATATAGCCCTTGTTTCTTTTGAATCTAAAGACAGCTCTATCCCTGTTGCCTTGTTAGGAGATTCTGATAAAGTTCAAACTGGTGATATTTGCTTGGCAATGGGTGCGCCGTTGGGATACAGTCAGTCTGTTACGCAAGGAATTGTAAGCGCAAAGGGACGTTCTGGTTCTGGAATAGGCAATATAAATGATTTTATTCAGACAGATGCTGCAATCAACCAAGGAAATTCAGGCGGTCCTTTAGTAAATATTTATGGCGAAGTTATTGGTATAAATACTTGGATTGCAAGCCAATCAGGTGGAAGCCAGGGATTAGGATTTTCTATTCCTATTAATAATATAAAATCTGCCATAGATTCCTTTATAAAAGACGGAAAGGTTGTTTACGGTTGGCTTGGAGTTTCTTTAATGGAAGGTTCTGAAGATTATAAGAAAGCTCTTGGTGTTGAAGATATGCACGGAGCTCTTGCAAGCCAGATATTTATTGGCAGTCCTGCTCAAAAATCAGGAATAAAACCTGGCGACTTTATTGTAAAGATTGACGGTCACGAAGTAAAAAATGTAGAGCAGGCTCAGCGGGAAGTAGGAAGAATTGCAGCAGGAAAAAAAGTTGACTTTGAAGTATTCAGAAACGGAGAAAAATTAGTTGTTCCTGTTACAATCGAAGAACGTTCTGAAAAAGTTTCCGCAGATAATAGCAAACTTTGGCCAGGATTTATAGCAGTTCCATTGACAGAAGACGTAAGAAAAGAACTGGAGTTAGATTCTAAAGTTTCTGGTGTTGCGGTAACTAATATTGCTCAAAAATCACCAGCAGCTTCTTTGCGTCTTCAGGAAGGTGATGTAATAACTAGCGTAAATGGAAAATCTGTAAAAAATCTAAAAGAATTCTATACAGAACTTTCTAAAGCAGATAAGTCAGTTAATTTTGATATATATAGCAATGGTGGAACTATAACTACAGGAACCTATAAATTCTAAATCGTTTATTGACTAAGATGTTGTTTTTCTGATACTATATCAAATACACGTATGGTAAAAGGGTTGTAGTATCACCCCGTTAAATACTGCGGCTACTTTCATATAAGATTTTTATTTAGAGGTATTTAATATGTACGCACTTGTTGAATATAAGGGCAAACAGTACAAAGCAGAAAAGGGTGCTGTCCTTACAGTAGATTCAATCGATGCTGAAAAAGGAACCAAAATTGATGTAGATTCTGTTCTTCTTGTAAGCGATGGAGATAAAGTAACTGTTGGCACACCTTATGTAAAAGGTGCTAAAGTTCAGTTTGTTGTAGAAGATTCTTTCCGCGACAAAAAAGTCATTGTTTTCAAGTACAAGGCAAAGAAAGATTATCACAGAACAATTGGTCATAGACAGCATTATACTAACGTTCGTGTTGAATCTATTGAGGCATAATGATTACTGTGCTTTTTAAGCGCAGCAAAAGCGGTGTGATAAGCAGTTGTTCTGCTGAAGGTCATGCTGGGTATTCTAAAAAAGGATATGATATTGTCTGTAGTGCTGTTACAGTTCTACTAAAAACAACAGTACAGGTGCTTTCGAATACTTTTGGAATAGAACTTAAGACTGACCGCCTTAAACCAGGCAGTCTTAGTTTTGAAGTTTTTCTAAAAGAAAGCAATCCTGTTTTGGAATCCAAACTTGAATATGCAGGAAAATTTCTTGAAACTGGTCTAGAATCTGTAAGAAAGGAATTTCCGCAGTGTTTGAAAATTGTTTATACAACAGTTCAATAAGGCGTAAAGATAAAAACTTTCAAAGTAGTTTGTTCTTATCTTTGCAAGTTTGCGTTGCAAACTTAATTATTCAAAAGCAGTTTTTCATTTATGTGTAAAATTGCATAAAGAAGTCAACTTAAAAATGGGACTTTAATTGACTTTTTTGGGAGATAATCATGGGAAGAACTAGAGGCGGAAGTGGCGCAAAAAACGGACGCGATTCTAATCCTAAGAATTTGGGAGTTAAAAAATACGGCGGAGAATTTGTTACAGCAGGTTCTATTATTTTAAAACAACGCGGAACAAAAATTTTCCCTGGGAAGAATGTTCAGAAAGCTGGTGATGATAGCTTGTTTGCTACATCAAATGGAAACGTTGTATATCACGAAAGAATGAATAGAAAATTTGTTTCTGTTACACCCGAAGAAGTAAAATAAATATTTTTATACTTATTCTTTTCTGAAATTAAAGCCCGGTTTAGAGTTCTTTCTGACCGGGTGTTTTTTTTATTTAAGGTTTATACAAACCTTAAATACGGCTGAGTTAAATTCTTGACTAGGCGTATTTTTGCGAAGAGGTTTTTATGTTTCAGTTTGCAGATGAAGCTATAATTGAAGTTTATTCAGGTAAAGGCGGTAACGGTTGCATTGCTTTTCGCCGCGAAAAATATATTCCTCATGGAGGTCCTAATGGTGGTGATGGTGGAAAAGGTGGAGATGTAATATTTTGTGTAAAGAAAAATATGCGCACTCTTTCTCGTTTGCGTCATCATAGAATTTTTAAAGCAAAAAATGGTTGCGATGGAATGGGGTGGAACAAATTTGGCAAAGATGGAGAAGATGTAGTCATTTGTGTTCCTCCTGGAACTACAGTTCGTGATGCAGAAACAGGAGAGTTGATTCATGACTTTACTGCAGAATCAGAAAATGAACAGTTTTTATTTTTAGAAGGCGGAAAAGGCGGTTGGGGTAATGTTCATTTTAAGTCTTCAACAAATCAAGCACCTAGATACGCGCATGAAGGAAAGCCTGGCGAAAAGCGTATTTTAAAATTAGAACTCAGCATAATTGCAGATGTCGGCCTTGTAGGTTTTCCAAACGCTGGAAAATCTTCTTTACTTACTGCTTTTACAAATGCGCGGCCAAAAATTGCTCCGTATCCATTTACTACAAAAATTCCAAATTTAGGTGTTTTAAGAGTCGATTCTGAGCAGGACATAATTATTGCAGATATTCCAGGTATTATAGAAGGCGCTAGTGAAGGTGTTGGCTTGGGGTTTGATTTCTTAAAACATATTTCTAGAACTTCATGTCTTATTTTTATGATAGACTGTTCAGATTCAAATTACCTTTGTGCATATAAAACTCTTTGCTTAGAACTTGAAAACTATTCTAAAGAGTTGTTGAACAAGCCTAGAATAGTTATTGCCAACAAAATTGATGTTGAAGGCGCCGAGTCAAATGCAAAGGAAATTGAATCGCTAATTCATAAAATCGATAAGACTATACCTGTAATTCCTGTTTCTGTTTTAAGCGGAAAAGGAATGGGAAATGCAAGAAATTCTATAATAAAACTTGTTAATCAATTAGAAAATCCTGTTGAAGATAATAGAAATGCTCCTTCTATGCCAGTTCCTGATTTTATGAAGCAAGCATTTTTTGATGACGATTCTGTTCAATATCCTGGAAGTGAACAATGAAAATCGCTGTTTTAGGAGGAACTTTTAATCCGCTTCATATAGGACATTGTTTTTTAGCAGAAGCAGCGGTGAAAGAACTTGGATATGACAAAGTTCTGTTTGTTCCGACATACATACCTCCTCATAAAGAAATAAATAATTTTCTTTCTCCTGAGCATCGCCTTGAAATGTTGAATTGTTTTTGCACTGATTCTATAATAGATGGAAAAAGTTTTTTTCAAGTAGAAGACTGCGAGATTAGGCGAAAAGGTGTTTCATATACATTTGATACGCTGAAATATATTGAACGAACTTATAAGTTCGATAAAAAACTTGGTCTTTTAATGGGGCAGGAAAGTGCATGTCAGTTTGACAAATGGTATAATTCAGAAAAAATTGCAGAAATGGTTGATTTTGTAATTGCAACAAGAAAGATGGATGGGGATAATAAAGAAAATAAACAGTTTGAAAATGTTTCAAAGGGTAACTATGTAAATCAAAATTCTTGCCTTAATTTTGAAAAAAAATTTCGTTATAAGCATATAAAACTTGAAAATCCTGAATTGCATATTTCTTCTACAGAAATCCGTTCTAGAATTGCATCAGGAAAGGCGTGGCGTTATCTTGTTCCAGATTCTGTTTTTCAGTATATTAGTTTAAGGTTACTTGGAAAAAATAATGATAGATGAAAAATTAGTTGAAGAAGTAAGAAAGTTTACAGAATCTTCTGTTTCTAAGCAAAGATACGAACATTCTTTAAGGACAGCAGAAACATGTTCAAAATTATGCAAAAAGTTTGGCCTAGAAGAGTCTAAAGGTTATTTTGCAGGACTTTCTCACGATATGTGTAAAGATTTTTCTAATGAAGAGTTAATTTCTCTTGCTTTAAAAGATAGCAAGCCTCTTTCTGAATTGGAAAAACAAAAGCCATCTCTTTTGCATGGAAGGGCAGCAGCTGTTCTTTTGCATAGAAAATTTTTAGTTGTTGATAGTCAAATTTTAGAGGCTGTAGCAGTTCATACTTTTGGCAAAGCTGGAATGTGCGAACTTTCAAAAGTGCTTTATGTGGCAGATAAAATTGAACCTGGACGAGAACATATTACAGAAAAATATTTAGCAAAACTTGAAAATTTGTCTCTTGATGAGCTTACCTGTAAAGTTTTGCAAGATAATATTAGTCATCTTTTGAAAAAAGGTCGAAAAGTTGCCCCTGAAAGCATTGCCTGTTTTGAATATATTAAAGAAAATGAAAAAGCTTTTGCAAGTTAGCAAATTTTTGATTCAGGGTTTTGATAAAACCTAAAAACGGTTGAGTCACGGTCTTGAGCGTAAGCGTACCTTGACCAGATGTATTTGTTTGGAGCATTTTATGAGTAAAATTAAAATGAGAGATGAACAAAAAGGTGTTTTTTTCCTTTCAGCTATTTTTTTTATAATCGTTTCTGTTATTGTAATAATGAGCATATCCTTAAAAAACGATGCAGTTTCAGAAAAAATTGCAGACGATCAGGTAATAAGATTTCTTACTATCGTTGATGATAATAACGGTTCTGCAATATTTTCAAATTTGCTTATTTTATATCCTGTTTCTAATAAGGCGGTTGTTGTAAATATTCCGGGAAATATAGGTGCAATTTATCAGTCTTTAGGCCGTGTTGACAGGATTGATGACGTTTACAAAGAAAAGGGAATAGAAATCTACAAAAAAGAAGTTGAAACTCTTTTAGGTTGTAATATACCTTTTTATTCGGTAATAAAGTTAAATGATTTTTCTGAAATTACTGATATGCTTGGAGGCTTAAGAGTTTTTATACCTTCTCCTATAGATGAAGTCTCTGAAAGTGGTGAAAGGTGGCTCTTGCCATCTGGAGCAGTAACTCTTGATGGCGATAAAATAAAAACTTATATAAATTATAAATTAGAAGATGAATCTGATTCAGAAATTCTTGAACGCTATCAAAATGTTATAGTTTCTTTTTTTACAACCTTGCATGATCGTAAAGACAGAATTTTTTCAAAGAAAAAATTTTTTAAAAAATATAATAAACTTATAAAAACAAATTTAAGTAAGAATGACACATATAAACTTTTTTCTTTGATTTCTAATATGGATAGCGAGAGTGTATTTCGTCAAACTGTTACAGGTCTCCCTCGTATTGTTGACGGACAAAGATTGGTCTTTCCGTTAGATAATGGAGATTTTATAAAAAGAGCTGTAAAACAGAGCACAAATATTCTTATTTCGAATAAAGGCGCCTTAGCTAGCCGAGTATATGTGCTTGAAATAAAAAATGGAACTACAATACAAGGTCTTGCCCATAATACTGCTATACTTTTTCAAAATGCTAGTTATGACGTTTTAAGTGCTGTAAATGCCGATTCAAATAATTATGAAAAAACAGTCATAATTGATCATATTGGAAATAGAGAAATGGCTGATATGGTAGGTGAGTTTATTCATTGTACAAATATAGTTGAAGAGGAAGTCAATATTTACGATACTGAACCGGAAGATTCTGCAAATGTTGATTTTACAATTATTTTAGGAAAAGATTTTGATGGTCGTTATGTACGGTAAAACCGCAGTTTTAAGTTAATGGAGGTTATTTTTATGAAAAACATTGAAACTAAAGCTAAAGAAATTGCGAGGATTTTAGAAGATGGAAAAGGGAAAAATGTTGCACTTTTAGATGTTTCTGGCTTAAACAGTTGGACTGATTATTTTGTTATCGCAACAATTTCTAGTTCTGCTCATTGGCAGGGGCTTTACAAGCAAGTAAAAGACTATGTAAAAGATAATGATATGCAGATTCATGTAACTACAAGAAAATCTCCAGATGGGGATGACTGGAATTTGATAGACATTGGTCCAGTCGTGGTTCATCTAATGTCGGGAGCTGCACGAGAATTTTATGATTTAGAAAAATTATGGCATGCTGGCAAATGCTTAGACTTTCATAATTAATTGTTGAGTTGAAGTATTTAGTTTAAAAATACGTTTTGGTCAAAATCTTGAATTTAAGCAAATTTTGTCCAAAACATATTTATTGAAAAGTTTTGATTTATAGATTTTTTAACTATTCTTCATCTACGAATAAATCTTCATCTTCGTCTATATCGTAAGGATTTGTGTATCCATCTTCTGGTTCTGTGTCATCGAAAGGTTCGTATACATCGTCTTCATAGTCATCTTCAAAAACTTCTTCATAACTTTCCGAATCTTCATCAAATTCGTCAAGTTGGTCATCAGATTCGTTGTCATTGAAGTCTTCTTCAAATTCGTCATCAAATGAAAATGGACCTGCATACAATTCAAAATCGTCTTCAATAGACATAAAATGCTCCAGTAAGTAAGAATAGTTTTTTATAAATCGAAAATCGAGATTTTAGTAATTGCAAAAAGGCAATCTTGTTTTTTTCTAAAAACTTAAAATTCGATTTTATATTTTAGAACCTTTAAAGGTTATCTCTCTTTTAGAAATATAAATCAGTGTTTAAGTTGCGTCAACAGTTTTGTTGAATTTAAAAGTTTTTTTTACAAAATTAGCTTTTAGGGTTTGACAACATTAATAAAATCTGTATAATTAAATCAATATGTTAGATGAAACTTGCGTTTTCGCACCAGCAAAAGTTAATCTTGGATTAAATGTTTTGCCAGTTCGAGGCGATGGTTTTCATGAGATAGAAAGTATTTTTCAAACTGTTAATATTTTTGACAAACTTGAAATTAAATTTTTAGCAGATTATGGAAGTTGTTCTGTTTTTTGTGAAAGTCTAATTTTACCAAAGAAAAATACTATAACATTAGCATACGATGCATTCTGTGAAGTTGTTTCTGTTCCAGTTTGTTCTGTTTCAGTAAAACTTACAAAGCGTATTCCTGACGGTGGTGGTCTTGGTGGAGGTTCTTCCGATGCTGCTGCTTTTATCAGAGCTTTAGAAAAAGCATACGGCTTATCACTTACTGATGCTCAGCTTGATTTTATAGCATCAAAAGTTGGAAGCGATGTGTTTTTCTTTATTCATTGCGAAAAAAATGGTTGTGGATGTGCAGTTGTTTCTGGTCGTGGTGAAAACTTAAGATTTGTATCCAAACGTTCGGATTTGTATTTTGTACTTGCTTTTCCGAATGTTCATAGTTCGACAAAAGAGGCATATGCCTTGATTGATGAGCAGCTTGACAAAACTGATTCAATTTATCCTAGTTTAGATAAATTGGAAAGCATTTACTATTTGCCTGTTGAAGAATGGACTTTTAAAAATGCTTTTACACCAGTTTTGATCAATAAATATCCTGAGATTGAAGTTTGCTTAAAAAGTATCAGAGAAACTGGTGCTTTGTATGCAGAAATGTCTGGTTCAGGATCTACTGTTTTTGGTATTTACACTGTAAGGGAAAAAGCGTTAAATGCCATAAAATCTATCGGCTATGAAGGAATTAGATGTCTTATGACCTCTTAATTCTTTTTTATGCATATCAGCTTTGTGTTACGGAGGATAGCTTATGCAGATTACAGAGTTGCGTATCCGAAAGGTAGAAGACGAAGGAAAGCTTCGTGCTTATGTAACAGTTACATTTGATGACTGTTTCGTTGTTCACAATGTAAAGATTATTGAAGGTCAAAATGGTCTTTTCATTGCAATGCCTAGTAGAAAAACTGCTAGTGGAGATTATAAAGACGTTGCTCATCCTATAAGTCCTGAATTTAGAAGTGAGTTGCAGGATAAAATATTGGCTGAGTATAATGCAGGTCATGTAGAAACTTCTGGTTCTGTAGATTAGAATGTTTCTTTGATATATTTTTGGGACGTCGGCAAGCGGTAAGCCCCTGGCTTTTGGTGCCAGTATTCCACAGGTTCGAATCCTGTCGTCCCAGTAAAAAGGACTGTCTTTTTAGGCAGTCCTTACTTATTTTAAAGATAAAATAATTTCTTTGTGGTAAAGTTCAAACATAAGCACAAAAGCAGCAACAAAATACAAACAAATCCATTAAGGAAAATCTGTGAAGCTTGCTGCTAATTTTGTATGAATCACTCTTAAAAAGAAAGATGTTAATACTTCTAATCTAAGTTTTTAGAATCTTATTTCTATAGTCTAACCAAAATTTGCATGCCCAAAGGATTTACTGCAATTCCAACTTTTTCGTTTTTCTTCTGAGGGGCGATTTTTGAATGTATGAACGGAACAAGAAATCCGCACGCGCTTCCCACCAAAGCACCCGCCAATACGTCTGTTGTAAAGTGGCAGCCGCCTGCGATTCTTGTGACTGCGACCGTTGTTGCGAGCGTGTATGCTCCTGCAATCACCGGAATCTTTAGAGCGGAATTCGGCATGAGTTTTCCGAACACGTAGCTTGTGTAAGTCGCCGCCGCAAATGCAAGAGTTGTGTGTCCTGAAAAAAATGAAGCGGCCCAGTCGCCTTTTTCAATCTCTTCCTGCGGACGCTCATCAAAATACATGTAAGGTCTTGAGCGGTTTATGCATAGTTTTGCAAGCTCCTTGAATCCCCAGGCAAAAAGCATTGTCTCTGCGTACATTGTTCCGGCTTCGAGCCACTGGTTTTTCGGCGCAAAGGCGAGAAGCGCAGGAGAAACGCAGAGCGCGGCCGAAAGAACTGTTCCCGCGGCATCGAGCGTTTTTGAGTAGGGATTTACAAAGATTCTGTCGAATGCGTTTATTCCGCTTTTTTCAAATGACGTGTTTTTCAGTTCAGGCTTGTTGAAATCCGTGAACTTGTCAAGAGCGAATGTCGTTGCGCATAAAGCCAGCGCGCCTGTTGCAAGAGGAATGTCCAGAGCCGGTGAAAGATTGAAAGTCTTCTCGTTTTCTGTCGCGGAAATTGCAAAAAGGTTGTTTAGTGCAATTGAAATAATCGTGATTAGTAAAAATGTTTTGTTTTTCATATATTTAATTTTATCTAAAGTCCGAAAAATATCGATGAATTTTTGTTTACATCTGCGATACTTTTCGTAGCATCACAGTTTGTCTGTTTTGTATTTTATACTTGTGCTGAAAAATGAAATCAAAATGAAAAATTTCAGCGCGAGCATAAAGACAAGAAAAATTCCCACGTACATCTGCCTTGTGATTATATTCCAGAAGATAGCTGCGAGCGTAATCAGAACTGAAAGAATTGTTTGGGCAGAAAAAAACGGCTTTTGGACGGCTGCCTGACTCTTTTTGTCGGCCTGAATATTCTGAAGAGCAAGCTCAAAAAGTCCGAATGTCGAAATCAGAATGTCAAAAAAGTAATGCCCGATTTTGGTGAGGACATTCGCCGTGTGCAGGCTGGAAATCACCGTCTGGTGGAAAGTTGCGTTGGAAAAATCCGTGTATATTGGAAGAAAAAGCAGAAGAACGCACAGAATGTCCGCAAGAGCCATAAAAAATCTCTGGAGATTTTCGCCTGTCTGAAGAATTTGTCTTTCCGCGACACAAACAATCTCTCTGCCGCAAAGAAGCTCGTCCACGGAAACTTCCATTATGTCCGCCAGAAGTTTGAGCGAGTCGATGTTCGGAAGTCCGCGTCCGCTTTCCCACTTTGAGACCGTAACCCGCGACACAAAAAGTTTTTCGGCAAGCTGCTCCTGCGTCATGTTTTTTTGGGCGCGTAGGATTTTGAGTTTTTCGCCGAATTCACTTTCCTTTCGCAATTCTGTTTTTTCTTCGTCTTTCATATTCGCCTTTTGTGAACCGATTTTCAAATCATTCTGTCTGATTTTGAAAAATTTTGCAACATCCGTATTTTTTTCAATGAACGGACGCAGGAATCTAGTTTTTTTTTGTCATTCCAGTGGCAGTAAATTTGTCATTGCCGTGCTTGACACGGCAATCTATCTACATGGGATTATCAATCGAGTTTCTTTCAGAAACATCACAGGGTATAGCCCGATAATGACAAGGAGTTAAGCCCGGCAATGATACTATCCGTCAATTTCCATTCTGTCTTTTTTCAGGTAGAAAAGCGTTATTGCGAGCGTCAGGATTTCCGTTACGGGCGAGGTGAGCCAGATTCCGTTCATGCCGAAAATTGCCGGGAGAGCAAAGATTGCCGCAAGAAGAATCACAAGTCCGCGCGCGCTTGAAATCACCGCCGACTCCTTTGCCTTTCCGATTGACGTGAAGTAGAACGAGGCGATTGCGTTCAGTCCGCAGAGAATGTAGTTCCACATAAAAATTAGGATTCCGCTTTTTATCATCTGCTGAACCGCCGCATCGTCCACAAAAATTCTGCTGTAGAAAGATGAGCCGAACCCGACGAGCGCGACTGTCGCCGCCCCTGCAATGAACACAAGAAGGTTTGTTCGCGAGAAGAGTTTCCGTGCCAGAAGCTTTTCCTTTGCGCCATAGACAAAGCTTGCAAGCGGCGCCATTCCCTGCCCGAAGCCGCAGACAACCATGCTGAAAACGTAGGAAGTGTAGCCCACGACGGTGAACGCCGTAACTCCGTCAACTCCGAACCGTCTCATAATCACAAAGTTGTAGGCCGCCATGCTTATGCACATTGAAAGCTCGCCGATAAATTCCGAAAGTCCGTTCAGCATTGTGCTTTTGAAAACTTTGCGGTCAAAACTGAATTTTACGAATCTGAACACACGAGCGCCTTTCAGAAAATAAAAAAGAAGAATGGCGAATCCAATCACCGCCGAAACAAGTGAAGCCGCCGCAATTCCGCGCACCCCGAATCCGAAGCCCGCCGTAAAAAGCCAGTCGAGCAGAATGTTCAGGACGCAGGTGAAAGCCGTAACTCCAAGATAGAACTGAGGCCGGCCTTCCGCGCGCACGAACATTCCAAGCGACGCGTTCACGGTCATAACCGGAAGTTCAAAAAGAAGAACCGTGTAATATTGAAGAAAATATTGCGCGACTTTTCCCTCTGCGCCAAGAGCGGCAAGAATCGTCCGCAAAAGAAAAAACATGGCAACGCTCAAAAGAACTGAAATTGCGGCGCAGGTTGCCATCGTCTGGCTGAAAATCGAGCGGCAGCTTTTCTCGTCTTGTCTTCCCATCGCCATTCCCGCGAGCACCGAGCCGCCCACCGAAACCATAAGTCCTGCCGCAAGAAAAAGATAGATAATCGGAAGTCCCAAGTTCACCGCCGCAATCGCATCCTTGTGGATAAAGTTTCCCATAAAAAATCCGTCCGCCACGTTTATGAGCGAAGTGAGCACCATGCTGATTATCGCCGGAACAGAAAAAGCCAGAATCTCACGCGTCCTGTTTGCGCGGATTGAGTCAACGTTCATTGAATTCATAAATAAAATGCCTCTGTGTTGTTTTTAGATTTGCCGTCATCGTGCTTGACCCGCGACGTTTGCGAAGCAAACTCGGTTGATAATCCTTGCAGACTGTAGGCTCAAGCCGTATGACATTGAGAATTGATTTTGGCGCGCCGGAATCGTTTATGAGCCTATGTTACAGAAAAGAATAATTTTATACTTATGAATTCTTGCTTTTTTAGAATTTATTCAATAGGAAAGCACAGGTCGATTTCCATGTAGGTTGCGTCGGCGTTCACGCAGATGTATTTGTCGAATCCCATGCGGTCTGCGAATCTTGCGCCGCTTTTTGGAAACCACACGTTGTACATATTCTGGTATGCTGCGTAGATTTCCTTGTGGCTTCCCTTGAAGTGGTAGACCGCGAATTTTCCGCCCGGAATTACGCACGTGTTCTCAAGAGGGCAGTCCTTTTCCGCCTCGATGCACAAATCGTAAAGGCAGCGGTTCTCGTCCGAGCATGACGGATCGTCAAAAGTCCGCTCAAAGCAAAGCGCGCTTTTTTTCGCCGCCGGCTGATATTTTTCAAGAAATGCGCACCAGTCGTTTTTCATGTCGTGGTAGTTCCCGATTTTGCGCTCGTAAATCACAAAATGGTCCGGAAGATTTTCAATTGTAACTTTCGCAGAAACTTCATCAAAGCCCGCAAGATGTGCCTTTGCGTCCGCCGAAGAATGAAAAAAATCATGCTCAACAGAACGCCTCGCGCTTTCCTTCCTAAAATAAAACGGCGAGATTTTCTGCTGCCTCTTGAACGCCGGCACAAAGTTTGAAGGGCTGATTCCGTAGTCAAGGCAGATGTCGCTGATTGTCCTTCCGCTAGTTTTCAGTTTCATCGTAATCTGCTCAAGCCTCATCCGCCTTATGAACGAATGAACGCTCTGGCCCGTGTGCCGCTTGAACTCCCGGCAGAAATAAAATTTCGACCAGCCGCAGAAAGCCGCCACATCGTCAACCGAAATCTGCGCTGTCAGGTGGAGAAGGATATAGTCAATCGCCTTGTTGATTGTCTCCCGTGGAATCATGCCAAAAGATTAATATATTCTTAGAATTTAAATAAATCAGTGGAATAGTACCTGTCGCCAGAGTCTGGTAAAAGAGCGACTATATTTTTTCCTGCAAATTCGCTTCGTTTTGCAACTTGAACAGCTGCCCAGACAGCTGCTCCTGATGAAATTCCTACGCTGACACCTTCAGTTTTGCTTATTAATTTTGCAGTATTAATTGCATCATCATTTTCTACAGGAATAATTTCGTCATAAATTTTTGTATTTAAAACTTCTGGAACAAATCCTGCTCCAATTCCTTGAATTTTATGGCTTCCTGCAATTCCTGTTGAAAGAACGGCAGATGATTTTGGTTCTACGGCAATAATTTTAACGTTAGGATTTTTAGATTTTAGATATTCTCCCACACCTGTAATAGTTCCTCCTGTTCCAACACCTGCAATAAATACATCAACTTTTCCATCGGTATCATTGTAGATTTCCGGCCCAGTAGTTTTTTTATGAGCTGCTGGATTTGCTTTGTTTATAAATTGACCTGGAATAAAACTGTTCGGAATAGTCTTTGCAAGTTCATTCGCTTTTTCAATAGCACCTTTCATTCCTTTTGTGCCTTCAGAAAGAACAAGCTCTGCTCCATAAGATTGAATGATATTTCTTCTTTCAATGCTCATAGTTTCTGGCATTACAATTATTATCTTATATCCTTTAGCAGCAGCTACGCTTGCAAGTCCGATTCCTGTGTTTCCGCTGGTCGGTTCAATAATAGTGGAATCTTTTTTTAAAAGACCTTTTGATTCTGCATCTTCTATCATTTCTTTAGCAATACGGTCTTTTACGCTTCCTGTTGTATTAAAATATTCTAGTTTTGCAAGAACATTTGCTTTTAGATTTTCTTTTTGCTCAATGTGAGAAAGCTCTAGCAACGGAGTTCCTCCTATAAGTTCATCTGCTGTTTTAAAAATTCTACTCATTTTTTTTCTCCTGTAAATTTTAGTTTTTCTGCATAGCAGAGTGAAAAAGTAAGCAAATACTGTATAACCTACTTAATAAGTAGGTTATACAGTATTTGCTTTTTCCTGTCAACACTAATTTTAGTTTTAATGGAAATTATATTTTTATAATTTCTTTGGCTATTAAATTTAACATTGCCTGTGCAATTTTAGGATCAAACTGAGTTCCTTTGCCTTTTTCTAATTCGCTGATTATAACTTCTTTTGAAAGGTGAGGGCGGTAAGCTCTATCTGTTGCCATTGCGTCAAATGAATCTGCAACGCATACAATTCTTGCTTCTAAAGGAATTTCTTCGCCTTTTAATCCTTCCATATAACCTTTTCCATCATAGCGTTCGTGATGATATAAGACTGCTTGCCTAATATTTTTTATCCCTTCAAAGTCTTTTAAAACTTCTGCCCCGTAAATTGTGTGTTTTTTCATTTCATCCCATTCTTCTGCAGATAATTTTCCTTGCTTACACAAAATTGCTCTTGGAATTAAAACTTTTCCTATATCATGAAGCATACCTATGCTGTAGATATTTTGTTGAAAATCTTTATTATAACCTAATTCTTCTGCAATTAGTTTTGAATATTTTGCAACATGACTTGAATGTTTTTTAGTGTATTCATCTCTTGTATCTATAAATCTTGCGCAGAGATTTAAAAGTTCAGAGATTTCTTTTTCTGAATGAATTTGCTGATGTTTTAAAATAATATAGTTTATAAAAGTAATTATTAGCAGGAAGAAGGCGCTTACAGTTAGAATTAGAAAAAATAAAAATGGCTTATAAGAAAAAAGAGGTCTTTTTAGATTTGATACAAATGAAAATTCTGTTTCTGTTAAAAGGTCTTCTGAATATAGTACAAATCCTAGTTTGCAAAAACCTGCTGGTAAAATTTCTTCATTAGAAGCTTCTTTTGAGGGGGTTATTGTTATGCTTTTTCCTTCTTTTTTATAGAATCCGTTCCAACTGCTATCGATTCTTGCAGTTTCTGGAACAGTTAAACTCAAGGTCCAATTTTTAATCTTATTATACGTATTGTTATTTATATAAATATCATATTGTGCTCCCCATAGAGTTTTTTCTTGTTCCCAGCAGTTTAAAACACCATCGCTTCTTAAAGGAATTTTTATTTCAAAGTTTAAGCCTTTTTGAGATTCTGTATGAATAGGCTGGTTTTCTTTTTCAACAGTTGCTTTTTGATTAAATTTTACTGGGATTTTATTTTCATAACTTGCATAGATATATATTGATAAGAGAGGAATTGCTCCAAGTATTGCAAGTAATCCTGATAAAATAATAGCTTTTTTGTTCAAAATAAATCTTATAACTGCATTTTCGTTCATAATATCCTCTTGTGTATATGAAGAATATTATACAACAGAAGTGTGATTATGTAAAAATAAAGCAAAGAAAGCAAAGAAATATTTTTCTAATGTCCTAAAAAAACGGCTGACTCAAGTTCTTGACTCAGCCGTTTTTAAGGTTTGTATAAACCTTAAATGAAAGTTGCGTAGCAACCAAACTCCATTTTTGAGATTTTTGTTGTAAGTATGCTTACATTTTAAATTCTGTAAGAATACCCATTGACCACATATTTGTTCTAGGATTCCATGCGGCATCTAAGCCGAATTCAACAAAAGGTATTTTTATGCCAAGACCGCAGTATATTTGCGGTTGAATTTCGTCCCAAGCAAAACTGTCTGTTTTTATTGTTGCAGAACCATTGTTTGTTGCTTTTTCATTTATGCCTTCTACTTCCGCATCGTAGTTCCATTTGTGATTTGCATCTATAAAAGAAAATCTTGCTCTGGCACCGATGAATGGTCTTAAAATAAGGATTGACTTAGAAACCTGCACTTGTGCGTAGAAAGTGTGAACTTTTAGATCCATGTTCATGTCTGCATTCATGTTCATGTTTCTTTCTGTATTTTCAACTTTTACAGTCTGTGCGCTAGAAGCAAAAAAATCTATGCTTTGAGAAGAATAAATATATCCAGCGCCAACAGAAATCTTTGGAAGCAAAATGTTTCCTTCAAAAACTGCATAACGTATGTCTGCTCCAAAAGACATATAGTCAAGTCCTAATGAAAAATCCTTAAATTTTACAGCATCTAGCGAATGTGGAATTAAAGCTACTGCAAAAACTCCAATGTCAAAAGGCAGCACAAAACCACCGATTCTTCCTGTAACTGCGCAAGTAGGAACTGGCAATTTTGAAGGAAACTTAAAATTCATTAAAATGCTGTCAATCTGTTCGATTCCAGTTATTTCTTCATTTGCAGTATCTTTCATTTGAGAAAGAATTACATTTATAGAATCAGAAAGATTAGACGTGTCTGTAAATGTTCCTGTTATGTTTAGACCTGCTGTAAAATGCGGCGGAACTGCAGGTAGAAATTTGCCAATATGAGCATCTGGCTCAATAGATAAAAGCATTGTATTTTCAGGAACTACATCGACAAGAGTTGAAAGAGTTTTATTTAACGCGTTATTAATTTTTTCGCTGCTGGATTCCTGAGAAAAACAAAGTGGCATTGAAAAAATAGCAAGTACAGAAAACAGCTTAAGTATTTTTTTCATAATATCTCCCATAAAAAGTCAAGAGTAAAACTTCAGTTTTAGGATTGACTTCTTAAGTTGTTTCACAACGAAGTGAGAAACAACAGATGATAAGAAAGTTTGCGACGCAAACTTAAAAAGATAAAAACAGACGTCATTTTCGGCTGCTTTTATCTTACCTCCTTAACGCAATTTCGCAACGAAGTGAAATTTAACGTTGATATAACTTTTTGTTTATTCTACTATAGTATAAGTTTTATGTCAAAATGTACAAAATCACTCAGTGTAGATGTATCTTGCTGGAAATAGGAGTTTTTATGTTTGTTGGATGCGCTATTCTTTTATGTATTTTTATTTTTGTGTTTTCTATTTATATGGATGCAAGAAGACGACCTCCAAAAAAATATCGCAAATTTATGCCAGATAATTTTTATGATGAACAAGAAGAGCAGGATGCTAATGCATACTCAAAATTTGATTTAAGAGAAAAAAACAAATCTGATAGCGAGCTTTATGGAGGTATTCAAATAGGTGATTCCATAGTTCACTTTACAGATGATGATGACCTTATAGATGAATTTGGAGATGATGTTTTGTAAAAAAGATTAAAAGATTTTTTTTCGAAAAAAAAAGACATCTGAGTTATCAGATGTCTTTTGCCACAGGTTGGAATCGAACCAACGACATACGGATTTTCAGTCCGGCGCTCTACCAACTGAGCTACTGCGGCGTTGATGTATTCACTATATATTAAATAAAAAATTGTGTCAACAGGTTGGTTTATTTTTTTTATAAAAAACTAAAACAAAAGAAAAACATTCAAAATCAGGCATAAAAGTATTCAAGCTAGCAAAATTTATATTTAAAAATATGTTTTTTCTTGTGCTTACTTTGCAGTGGATTTATAATAATAGAATGAATTGGTTAGTTGTATCGAATAATAAAAATAAAGAGTTTGTCTCTTTTTTAAAAACAAAAGTTAAAGAAATCAATTTTTTTGAGTTTGATGAAAATTTTATTAATTTTGATGATTTAAAAAAAGTTTCTCATTGTGTTATTTTTGAAAATCCTAGCGATTTTGAAAAGGAAACGTCCTTTTTGTACGGTTTTTTATGCGGAAAAAATATTCCTATCTATATAATTTCTAAAGAAAAAAAATCATTTGATTTTCCAAACACACTTTTATTTGAAGATGTGTCTTTATTTAATGATTATCTAAATTCTAACTTTTGTAAAATTCAAGAAAATTTTTCAAAAAAAGAAGCCTTTAATTTTTTATATGAAAATGGTATTCCTTTTGATGCAGATAATTTTGCTTCTTGTATTGCAAGCGGAAAGATGGATATATGTAAATATTACCTTGCTGCAGGAATGAGCGTTGATTCTAGAGATAGGGATGGCACGCCAATGTTGAACATTGCCGCTAGAAATGACAGGTTGGATTTTGTCCAGTGGCTAGTGGAACAAGGCGCTGACATAAATGCTGTTTCTGAAGATCGCGGTTATACTGCAATAATGGATGCAGTGTGGCGCGGAAATATTGAAATTACAGAATATCTTATAAAAAAAGGTTCTGATTTGAATACAATAAACAAAGAAGGGCAGTCTATGCTTGTTCTTGCTGTAGGAGCTAATCGAACACAGATTTGTAAAATTCTTGCGGAAAATGGAGCAAATCCAGATATTCCCGATGCTATGGGCATGAGTGCTTATGGGTATGCAAAACTATTCAAAAAGGTTGATATTGTTTCAATCCTTGAAAAATATCACAAGGAATAATAAAATCATTTTCTATGAAGAAAAAAATTACTGATAAAATAACTGTTGCTTTTACTGGCGGCGGAACTGGTGGACATATTTATCCCGGTATTGCCGTTGTTGACGAATTTAGGAAAAAATGCGCTGAAAATAATCAAAATTTGAAAGTTGTTTGGATAGGAAACTCTAAAGGAATGGATTTTTCTATTGTGAATAATAATTTTGATTCAAATGGTTGTAAATCTGTAGACGCTTTTTATGGAATTCCATCTGGAAAACTTAGGCGTTATTTTTCTTTTAAAAATTTTATAGATGTTTTTAAAGTCTTTGGAGGCATTGTTTCTTCATTCTTTATATTGAAAAAAGAAAAACCTGCCTTTCTTTTTTCTAAAGGAGGATTTGTAAGCGTTCCCCCATGTGTTTGTGCAAAACTATTGAAAATTCCAGTTTATACGCACGAATGTGACTTTACACCAGGTCTTGCAACAAGACTGAATAGTTCCTTTGCAAAAAATATTTTGATTACGTATAAAGAAACTCAGAATTATCTTCCAGCTTCAGTTCGCGAAAAATGCATTTTAACAGGAAATCCTGTAAGACCGGTGTTTTATTCTGCTCAAGAAAATAAAGGCCTTGCATTTTTAGGCATAAATAAAAAGGCGAAACCGATTTTACTTGTTGTAGGTGGAAGTTTAGGGGCTAAACAGATAAATGAACTTGTAAAAACTGAAATTGAATGGCTTTGCGATAACTTTATAGTAGTTCATCAAACTGGGCAAAAAAATATAGAAGATACGGAATCTTGTTCTAATTCTGACTACAAGCCTTATCCTTTTATTTATTCAGAAATGCCAGATGTTATGGCTTGTGCGGATATAGTTGTTTCAAGAGCTGGGGCAAACTCTATTTGGGAATGTGCCGTGCTTGCTAAGCCTATGATTCTTATTCCTTTATGTGGAAGTGGAACTCGTGGAGACCAAGAGGATAATGCCGCCTATTTTGAAAAACAAGGAGCCGCTTTGGTTCTTTCAAGAGAAAATGCTTCTGGAAAAATGCTGAAAAATAGCCTTGAAAAAATGTTAATAAAGGAAAATCGAATAAGCTATGAAGATTCTTGTAAAAAGTTGATTCAAGGTGTAAAACCTGCTGAAAAAATTTCAGAAATATTATATAATAGCATAAAAAATTTATAACTTATTACTTTTTTATGGGAGTAGATTTATGACTTTTGCCCCTATTGATATAGGATTTTTTATAATAATTCTTGTTTTTGCAATATCAGCGCTTATAAAAGGATTTTTAAATGAACTGTTCAGTAAGATTTCTGTAATTGCAGGTCTTGCTTTTGCCATAATTTTTACTCCAAAATTGGACGTGTTTGTGCATAATTCTATAAAAAATGAAACTCTTTCAAAAGTTGTGTCGTTTTTTTTAATCTTCATAGTTGTTTTTCTTGTTGTATGCATAATCCAGCAAATTGTAAAAAAAATATTTTCAGGCGAAATTATGGCTGGTCTTGATAAAACGCTAGGTTTTTTGCTTGGCGTTATAGAAGGGCTTATTGTTACTGTTTTTGTAATTGCAGTTTTAAAAGTTCAGCCTTGGTTTAATATTTCTTCGATTTTTGAGGGCAGTTTTTTTTATAAGATGCTTGGAGCGTTTGTAAAGATTCCTGAAAATTATATTTCTAGTGTGGTTTCTTAATGTTTGAAAATCTTTTACATCAGAATGTATCTTTACAAATTGCTTCTGATATAAAAAACAATTGTTTGCCTCCTGCTATTCTTTTTAGCGGTTCTTTATCTTCTGGAAAATTAACAGCGGCTCTTGAAACTTCCAGAATCCTTTCATGCAAAGAAAGCAACAAGGGATTATGGAACTGTTCGTGTAAAAATTGCTTGCAGCACAAATCTTTAATAACGAGTGATTTGCTTTTAATGGGCTCAAGAGATTGCACTCCAGAAATAGCAGCTTCTTTGTTTGCATTCGAAAAGGCGGTGTTTAATAATACAAAGTATCTTACAGCGGCAAGGTATCTGTTTATTAGAAGCATTAGAAAGCTTACCATGAGATTTAATCCAATTTTGTGGCAAGGAGATGATAAATATTCAAAAATGGTTTCACTTCTTTCTGAAATTCAAGAAGAATTGGAAACATTAGATTTTCCTCATGAGCTTCCAAATGAGGAAAATTTAAAAAAAACTTGCGAAAAACTTTTAAAGCTTTGTTCAAAACTAGAAAGCGGATTTTTATACGATTCTATTCCTATTTCAAATGTAAGGAACATGGCTTCTTGGGTGCAATTAAAGTCCCCTAATGGAAGTAAAACCGTAATAATAGAAAATGCAGACAGAATGCTCGATAGCGTAAGAAACGCTTTGCTAAAAACGCTAGAAGAGCCGCCTTCAGATACGGTTTTTATTCTTACAACTTCAAAAAGAAATGCAGTTATGCCTACAATTCTTTCTAGAGTCCGCACTTATTCTTTTTCTAGCAGAACTCTTTGCGAACAGCAAGAAGTAATTGAGCGTGTTTTTCATAATCCGCAGTTTCAAGGTTCTATAGACGACTATCTGCTGACATATTTACCAGTTCAGCCTGAAGAAATAAAAAAAATTGCAAAGGAGTTTTTTAGTGCGATTGTGTGTTCAGAAATTCCTTCTGTTTCAGAAATTGTAAAAAAATGCGGAGATTTTGAACCTAGAGTTTCGTTAAAGATTTTTTTGAATGAAATCGGAAAACTAAAAAATAAGCTTATTTTATCAGCTGTAGGAACGGAAGCCTGCTTTCAATTATTTGAAGCCTTAAAGAATTGTTGGACTAACGTTACTGTTTTTAATCAAGGTCCGGTTGCTAGTCTTGAAATTCTTGTTAGAGATATTGCCAAAATAAATAAATCAAATGGAAATGTATTGCGATGCGCGGTTTTGTAAAACGAGTAATGAAAATGCTGCCTAAATTGCCTGATGAGCAGGTTAAGCGTGTGTTAAATTCTGTTTCCGCAGAGTATAATATGCTTTCTGCTGTAATAGAATCTATTCCAACTGGCGTTGTTATAGTTAACAAAAGCTGGTATATTTTGCAATCAAATAAGGCTGCTGATAGACTTCTTTTTTCAGGAGAAATAGAAGAAGGCAGCATTGAAAAAGAGCCTATATGGTTTTTCGTTGCGGAACCAGATATTGCTCAGTTTATAAAAAAAACTGCAGAAGCAGATAAAACTAATATAAGCAATGAGTTTACAATTAATTTTTATGATGGCTCCGTGCATTTTTTGGTAGTAAGCATTCTTTCTTATGTGGATGAGGGGGAACTTCTTGGAAATATAATAAAAATAGAAGATGTTACCCAGCAAAGAACTAAAGATGTTCTTGCAAGACGCATGGAAAATATGGCCGGTCTTACAAATCTTGCTGCAGGAATAGCGCACGAAATAAAAAATCCGCTTGGCGCAATTTCAATACACATTCAGCTTGTTCAAAAAGCCATAGAAAAAAAACGCAAGAGCGATGGAATGTTGCCAGATAAAAAATTACTTGAAGACCATATTGACATTGTTAATGAAGAAATTGAAAACCTTAATAATCTTGTAATGGACTTTTTATTTGCAGTAAGGCCTGTAAAAGCAACTCTTGTTTTGAGCAATATTGATAAGCTTTTAAAAAATATTGTTGATTTTTTTTCTCCTGAATTTAATAAAAATGGAATTTCAATTTCTCTTAATCTTCCAAATCAAGATGTAAAACTTCTGATTGATGAAAAACTTTTCAGGGAATTGATTATAAACCTAGCGCAAAACAGTCTTGCGGCAATAAAATCCAAGTTTGAAAATCAAGTTTCGTCAGAATTTAATGATAATTCAAAAATCAAAGGACGGCTAGATTTTGCAGCGGAACTAAAAGGCGATCGCTATGTGCTTAAAATTACAGACAATGGCTGTGGAATGTCAAAAGAAACTGTTTCAAGAATCTTTGAGCCCTATTTTACAACAAAAGCTAATGGAACTGGACTTGGAATGACAATGGTTTATAAAATCATAAAAGAATTTAATGGAGATATTCACGTAAAGTCGGAACTGGGAGAAGGAACTGTTTTTTCAATTTCAATTCCTATTCCTCAAACTGATAAAAAACTTTTGGAAAATAAAACAAAATGAGGAATGATTTATGAAGTTTACAATACTAGTTATTGACGACGAGGAAAATATAAGAAACGGTCTTGCCGCAAATTTCGAAATGGAAGATTACAACGTTCGGACTGCTGAAAACGGTAAAAAAGGTTTGGAGCTTATTGCAAAAGGTGATATAGACCTTGTTATTACAGATTTGCGAATGGACGGAATTTCAGGAGAAGAGGTTGTAAAACGCGTGACTACAGAAACACCAGGAATTCCTGTAATCGTGCTTACTGGACACGGCAGTATTGATGCAGCTGTAGATGCGATGAAGGCTGGTGCCTATGATTTTCTTACAAAACCTCTAAATCTTGACCAGCTGAATATCATTGTAAAAAGAGCTTTGCAAGGCCGGGAACTTTCTTTGCATCACAAAATGCTTCAAGAAAAGCTAGATGATGTTAATTCATTTGGAAAAATGATAGGAAAAAGTTTTGAAATGCAAAAACTTTTTCAAAATATAAAAAAAGTTGCCCCTTCAAAAGCGAGCGTTCTTATTACTGGTGAAAGTGGAGTAGGAAAAGAACTTGTTGCAGAGGCAATTCATAAACTTTCGCCAAGAAAAAATAATGCTCTTATAAGTGTAAACTGTAGCGCTTTGACTGAAACTCTTCTAGAAAGTGAACTGTTTGGCCACGAAAAAGGCGCTTATACAGGAGCTGATTCTATGAAAAAAGGGCGCTTTGAATTAGCTCATGGAGGTACTATTTTTCTTGATGAAATTGGGGAAATAAACCTTTCTACACAAGTAAAACTGCTTCGTGTTTTGCAAGAAAGAAAATTTGAGCGCGTTGGCGGCGAAGATACTATTGAAGTTGATGTTCGCGTTATTGCTGCTACAAATAAAAATCTTGAAGAAGAAGTAAAGGCCGGTAGATTTAGAGAAGATTTGTTTTATAGATTGAACGTTGTTCATCTTCAAGTTCCTGCGCTAAGGGATAGAAAAGATGATATTCCTCTTATGATTGAATATTATTTGAAAAAGTTTTCTAGTGAGGATGGAAAAGAAATTATTGGAATAGATTCAAAGGCTAGGGCTGCTCTTTATAAATACAACTGGCCTGGAAATGTTCGCCAGCTTGTTAATTGTATTGAAAGCGCCGTTGTTATGTGTTCCGGAAATGAAATAAAATTAGAAGATTTGCCGCCGGGAATCAGCAGTTATTCTGGAGAAGAAACTGTTTCTGTGCCGTTAGGCATTTCCCTTGAAGAAGCTGAAAAGATTATTATTGAACAAAATCTAGCTGCCAATAATGGAAACAAAACAAAAACTGCAGAAATTCTTGGAATAGAACGAAAAACCCTATCTAAAAAACTAGAAGAAAAATAGGATTATACCAAGTCATCTTCATTTATCCTCTTATTATTTTTGTAATCTTCAATAATCTCTTTGTAGGCTTGCACTATGAGTGCTGTTTTTTCTGTTGCAGTTTTTTGCATTTGAGGAAGATTTTTAACATTGTCAGGGTGATATTTTTTTAGAAGTTTTCTATAAATTTTTTTTATTTCAGAAAAGCAAATACCTGGAGTAATGTTAAAAATATTGTAAGGTTGTATACTTTTGTAGACAAATTGATAATATTTCTCTTTTCTTTTTTCGTATCCATTGCTCTTGTTTTTAGGATTAGAGTTAAGTTCGCCTTTTTCTAGTGCTTCGTTTAATAAGTCTCCTAATTTGTCGTAAGGTGATGTCATTTTAGATTACAGTTCCGTCTGGAATTATAGCGCCTTTTCGAATAACTATAATATCATCTGCACAGTAAAAATTTCCGTGGTCGCCGTTTTCGTAATGTTTGTTGTCAACATTAATTCTAACGTTGTTTCCTATGCGTGCATTTTTGTCAATTATAGTTTTCTGTATATTGCAAAATCTTCCGATTCCTATATTCGGAATATGATTTTCTGCATTTTCCAGCTTTTCATCTTTGTTTTCGTAGTAGTCCGCACCCATTGTTATGACGCCGTCTAATCTAGTTCCATTTTCTATTATTGAACGCAGTCCAATTATGCTTTGCCGTAGATTACATTCTGTGATTACACAGCCATCGCTAGTTAGCGTTTCACTTATTGTGGCGGCATTTATTTTGCTTGGAGGAAGATTTCTCATGTGAGTGTAGATAGGTTCGTCTTCATCGTAAAAGTTAAATTCTGGCGAAATTCTTGTAAGTTTTATGTTTGCCTCGTAAAAACTTTTTATAGTTCCTATATCTTCCCAGTAGCCATCAAAAATATACGCTTTTATCTTGGCTTTTTTTGTGGATTTTGGAATTACTTCTTTTCCAAAGTCCTTGTAGTCGTTATCTAAAAGTTCTTCAAGAGTCTTTGCATTAAAGCAGTAAATTCCCATGGATGCAAGATATTCTTTTTCTTTTGGAATGGAACGTCTGCTTTCTTCCGGAATTTTCCAACCGCTTAAATCTTTATCAATAGCAGGTTTTTCGCAGAATTCTTGAACTCTATTTCTTTCATCAATTTTCATAATTCCCAAGCTAGATGCAGTTGCTCTATTTACGGCGGTTGTTGCAATCGAAATATCTGCTTTTGACTTTAAATGATTTTCAAAAAAAGCGCGCAAATCCATTCTGTAGAGCTGGTCTCCACTTAATATTAAGTAATGCGTAGGTTTTTGTGCCTTAAAGTGATTCATGCTTTTTCTTACAGAGTCAGCAGTTCCTTCATACCAACCATTGTGTTCTAGCGTTTGTTCTGCTGCAAGAATTTCTACAAATCCGCCAGAAAAGCGGTCAAAATTGTACGAATTTGTTATGTGCAAGTGCAGTGAAGCAGAATTAAATTGCGTTAGAAGATATATTTTTTTATATCCAGAATTAATGCAGTTTGAAATAGGTATATCTACAAGTCTGTACTTTCCGCCAAACGATACAGCAGGCTTTGCCCTTTCTTTTGTAAGAGGATATAATCTAGTTCCTTTCCCGCCGCCAAGAATTAGGGCAAGAACTTTTGGTTCGTTTTTATTTTTTATCATCTTCCTTAATGATTATAAGTCTGTTTTTAAGTAAATGCAAATTTATAAAAAGATTAATTGTAAAAAGCCTAATTAGCCCAAATGTCGGTTTTTTTTATAAATTGTAAAGAAAACGCTTTCAGCGACTTTTCAAGGTTTGTTTACTACCCCTTGCTGCAGATGGTTGTGCTCGCACTTCGTTTGAATTGGTTTGGGGTGCTATGCAACCTTAATCCTTCTTATCGCACAAAATCTTCACAAATTGTAAATTCGCTTACGTTTTTGTTCTTTTTCCTAAAAATTCGAAGTTCAGGCTAATTAAAATAATGTTAAACCAAATTTTTTATATACCGATAAATAAGTAGAGAGAGAAATCTTATTGACTTTCACGGAGGCGGAAATGATAAGAGGGTGGTACATCGGCGCTTCAGGAATGACTGCTCAGCAGAACAGGCTTGACGCTATATCCAACAATCTTGCGAATGTCGATACTGCAGGTTATAAAAAGGACGTTACAGTTTCTAAAAATTTTCCTGAGCTTTTACTTAGAAGAATGAATTTTGACGGAGTTTATGAAACGCCGTTTGGTTCTGCAGATGCGGCTCCTGTAATTGGAAAATTAGGACTTGGGGTAGAAACTAACGAGAATTACACAGATTTTGAGCAGGGTTCCTTTAAGGCAACAGAATCTAAAACAGATTTTGCGTTTGGAGGAGAAGGATTTTTTTCTGTGCAAACACCTTATGGTGAACGCTATACAAGAGATGGAAACTTTATTGTTGGAAAAGAGGGGATTCTTCTAACAAAAGCTGGCTATCCTGTACTTGGGGAAAATGGATACATTCAAGTTGGCGACAAAGATTTTTCTGTAAATGAAGATGGCATGATTTATAGCGCTGATAACAATGATGTCATTGACCGTTTTAAAGTTGTTCGCTTTGACAATGAACGCTACCTAAAAAAAATGGGCGGAAGTCTTTATTCTTCAAATGAAATTTCTGGTCCTGCGCACATAGCGGAAGGTAATGAGCGGCCAAAATTTCTTCAGGGATTCATTGAAACTTCAAACGTAAATGTTGTAAACGAAATGGTCCAGATGATTGAAGTAAACAGAGCGTATGAAGCGAATCAAAAGACCATAACAAGCGAAGATTCCATGATGGGAACTTTATGGTCAAAAACAGCAATTTTTAATAGATAGGTAAGGTGAGTTATGGTACGAAGTTTATGGACTGCCGCAACAGGAATGAACGGACAGCAGGCAAATATTGATGCGATTTCAAACAATCTTTCTAATGTTAATACTACTGGATATAAACAACAGAGAGTTGAATTTGAAGACTTGCTTTATCAGAACAAAAAACTTGCAGGCACACCTGCTACAGAAGATACTGTAACTCCTGTTGGAATTCAGCAAGGTTCTGGTGTAAAACTTGCAGCTACGCAAAGAATTATGAAGCAGGGAAGTTTGCAGAATACAGGGGTAGATACTGATGTTGCTATTGTTGGCGAAGGTTTTTTTAGAGTTCAAAAGTATGATGGAAGTTATGCTTATACTCGAGATGGAAGTTTTAAAGTTGATAGCAATGGGCAAGTAGTTAATTCAAACGGTTTGCGAATGTTGCCAGAAATTATTCTTCCAGAAGGCTACGATGTTTCTACGCTGAATATTTCACAAGATGGCCGTGTTAGTGTAAAGGTGAATGGAGAAAATGAGCCTATTGAAGTTGGTCAGATTGAACTTTTTAGATTTCCTAATCCAGTAGGACTTCAAGCTGAGGGTGACAACTTGTTTGTAAAAACAAATGCAAGTGGAGATGCAATAGGCGGCCGTCCAGGATTTGAAGGTATGGGCGAAGTTAGACATAAATTCCTTGAACTTTCAAACGTTTCAGTCGTAAACGAAATGGTTCAGATGATTGTTGCTCAGCGTGCGTATGAATTTAATTCAAAAGCCATTCAGACTAGTGATAATATGCTTAGCACCGCTGTAAATATGAAGAGATAACTTTAAGAAATTAGGAGTTTAAGATGCGGCTTGGTTCAATTGATATGATAAACAGATTTAATGCAAATAATTCTTTTAATGCCGCCCAAAAAAGTGAAGAAAAAACAAAATTTTCCGCTCTTATTAGCGAAATTAAAAATAAAAACGAATCGCACACAATTGAAAAAGGTCGCATAAATGGCGATTACACTACAGGATTTTCAGGAACTTTTTCCGGAGAAGCTAATAAAAACGCAGCTCCTGTAGGCTTTGCTGCAAATCAGTCAAATGGCGTTCAAAATAGAAAAATTGACAAAACTTCTGAGCTTTATGAAAAATCTATGGAGCTTGAAAACTATTTTGTAAAGCAAATGCTAAGTGCCATGCGAAAAACAGTTTCAAAGAGTGCCTTTGGTGGCAACGATTTTGCAAGTCAGATGTATGAAGATATGCTTTTTGATGAATATTCTGTTAGCATGACAAAAAACGCTGGTTTTGGACTTGCAGATCAAATTTATTTAAGTCTTGAAAAAAATGTATAATAAATTGAATATTCTGTATTATTAATATAATATAGTCTTATGAAAAATATTGGTTTACCTGAAAAACTTTTAGGTGTGCATATCCATTTTGTTGGAATAAAAGGTACTGGAATGGCTGCCTTGGTTGAAATTTTGCACAATAAGGGAGCAGTTATAACAGGTTCTGATGTTGAAGAACATTTTTATACTGATGAAATTCTTGCAAAACTTGGACTAAAGGCACTGCCATTCAGTTCTAAAAATATAACTCCAGAAGTTCAATATGTAGTTTATTCTTCTGCCTATAAACTTGATAAAAATCCTGATTTAATAGAAGCTGTAAAAAATAATGTTCCATGTCTTTTATATACACAAGCATTAGGAAGTTATTCTTCTCGTGCGTATTCTTGCGGAATTTGCGGAGTTCACGGAAAAACTTCAACAACGGGCTTGGCAGGAACAATTCTAAAATACATAGATATTTTACCAGCGCAGGTTCTTGCTGGCAGCGTTATAAATTCTTTTGGAAATACGTGTACTTATACATCTCCTTTGATTAAGGATAATAAAAATTTTTCTGAAAATATTTTTGTTGCAGAAACCTGTGAATATCAAAGGCATTTTATGTCCTTTTGTCCTAAAAAGATTGTTCTAACTTCGGTTGAACCTGATCATCAAGATTTTTATCCAACTTATGCGGATATTCAAAATGCCTTTGTAGATTACATTTGTTTGTTGCCTGCAGGCGGAGATTTGATTTTTTGCGCTGATGATAAAGGGGCTGCAGAAACTGCTGATATTGCAAAGAAAAAGCGTCCTGATATAAATCTTATTCCTTATGGGCAAAACGCAATCGGTGATTTTAAATTAACTTTTGGAAACATCGAATCAGAGCAAAATACTTTTAATATTCAGATTTTTTCAAAAAAGCTTGCCATCTGTGTTCCTGGCAAACATGAAGTTTTAGATGCCTGCGCAGCAGTTGCATTAGTTTGCCAATTATTAAAAGAAAAAAAACTTAAACCTCAGGATTTTTATTCTTTGATTTCTAAAGGTCTATTGGCTTTTACTGGCGGAAAGCGCAGAAGCGAAATTATTGGCAAATGCAAAAATTCTTTTGGAGATAGTATTCTTGTTATTGACGACTATGGACATCATCCTACAGCAATAAAAACAACGCTTTCTGGATACAAAGAATTTTATAAGGGACGAAAAATAGTAGTAGATTTTATGAGTCACACTTATTCAAGAACACAAGCTCTCCTTTCAGAGTTTGCTTCTTCTTTTGATAGCGCTGATGAAATAATTTTGCACAAAATTTATAGTTCCGCTAGGGAAAATCCAAAAGATTTTTCAATAACAGGAAAAACTCTTTTTGAGCAAGTCAAAAAAAAATATTCTAGTGATAAAACAATTGTTTACTATGAAGAAGTTCTTGATGCAACAGATTTTGTTCTTTCTGAATTGCAGAAGAAAGCTCCGTTAAAATATCCTGATGGCTATCTTTTTATTACAATGGGTGCTGGCGATAATTGGAAATTAGGAGCTGAGATATTAGATAAACTTAAGGCTTAAAAAGTCAAATAGGAAATTAAAATGACATCGATGACAGGTTATTCTTTTATAGAAAAAACTTTTGAAAAAGCAATTATTTCTGTTGAAATAAAGTCTGTAAATTCTAGATTTTTAGATCTTAGTATAAATTTACCATCGTTTTTGAATCCTGTAGAATCTTTTTTTAGAGCAAAAATTTCTGAAAAAATTGTTCGCGGAAAACTAGATGTAAATATTCGTATAAAAGAACTTTCTTCTAGTACAGAAGTTTTACCAGATTCTAGCGCTGCGCTTTCTTATTTAGAAGCTATAAAAAAAGTTGCTTTAGCATGCGGTTATTCTTTAACCGACATACCTCTTAGCCTTATAATAAGTCAACCTGGAGTTCTTAATGAAAGTCGTTCTTACGACGTTGAGGCGTACAAAAATATTATAGAACCTGTTTTTGACGAATGTTTTGAAAAATTTATTGCCGACCGCAAACGTGAAGGCGAAAATCTAAAAAAAGATCTTGAAGAAAAATTAAAAAAACTTTACGAGTGCGCTGTATTTTTTAAAGATTGGCAGCCTCGTATGGAGCAAACTTTTAAGACACTTATAATGGACAGGTTTAAGGAATTGCTAGGCGATAAAGTTGATGAAAACAGGGTAATGTCAGAAACCGCCGCTATGCTTGTAAAATATACAATTAACGAAGAAATTGTGCGGTTGTTTAGTCATTTGGATGCTATAAAAATGGAAATAGAAAAAAATCCAACTCCTGGAAAAAGATTAGATTTTATTTGCCAGGAAATGAATAGAGAAATAAACACAATAGGAAGTAAAACCACTTTTGCAGATGTAAGCGCAATGGTTATTACGGCGAAAGATTCTCTTGAAAACATTAGAGAGCAAAGTAAAAACGTTGAATAAAGTTTTTTATAAGAAAGAGGTGCATTTTGAAAATTAATAGAGAATTAAGAATTGCAATAAGTGGAAAATCTGGTTGCGGAAACACGACTGTAAGTTCAATGTTGAGCAAAGAACTTGGAATTTCTCTAATAAACTATACTTTTAGGCAATTAGCTGCGGAAAAAGGGCTTACATTAGCACAGGTTATTGAAAATGCAAAAAATGATGACTTTTACGACAAATATGTTGATACTCATCAAGTTGAATTGGCTAAAAAAGAGTCTTGCGTATTAGGAAGTAGACTTGCTATCTGGATGTTAAAAGAAGCTGATTTAAAGGTTTATCTTTATGCAGATGACGAAACTCGTGCAAGAAGAGTTTTTAATCGAGAGGGTGGAAATCTTGAAGAAATAAAAAAATTTACAGCTATGCGAGATTCTGAAGATTCTAGACGTTATAAAAAACTTTATAATATAGACAATAACAAATATGACTTTGTGGATTTGTTTATAGATACTTCAAAATTTAATCCAGAACAAATAACTAATTTAATTATTGCTGAATTAAAGAAAAGAAACTTTATTTCATAGTTTATAGTTTTAGTTTATCTAAATGTTGGGTTATCAAAAATTTAATACAAAAACATATAAAATTCTTGATAACCCATAAAACTCAACTTTTTAATTATTTAATTAAAAAATGCATTAGTTGTTTTAGCAAATTAATATTTTTTATCTGCAAAACCTATCCAGCCATCATCTTTTATTAAGGCTTTTTCAAAGTCATCAAGCTTAAAAGGATAACTTTTTGAAAGCGAGCCTGCAATAAGCTTTACTTTTGCGGTTCCATCATCGTTGAAAACGATTTTACATTCAGTATCTTTGTCGCTGAAAGTTCTGAACATATCTTCAATAGATTTTTTATCCATTTCAATTGCCATCATGCCACAGTTGTACATATTTTGGCGGAAAATTCTTGCAAAATTTGTTGCAACAACAACATAAATTCCGTTTACTTCAAGTGCCCAAGGAGCATGTTCTCTTGAAGAGCCGCAGCCAAAATTTTCTCTGGTAATGATGACTTTTTTTCCTGCTACATCGGTTTTTGGATTAAAACCTTCTAGTTTTAAGTCTTCTAAAAGATATGGTTTTAAAGCCTGTTTTGAAATTTCTGTAAGATATTTTGCTGGAATAATTTCGTCTGTATTAATATCAGAACGATCCAAAAAAAGTACATCACCGCCGAATTGTTTCATTTTATTCCTCCTTATATAATCAATAGGGCATTTTTTATTTAAAAAGTGGAGAGTTTGTAATTTCTCCAGTTATTGCTGTAGCAGCTGCTGTGGCAGGACTCATAAGATGAACCATACCGCCTTTTCCCATTCTTCCATTAAAGTTCCTGTTTGTTGTTGAAGCGCAAACTTCTCCATTTGCAAGAACACCGTTACTCATTCCAAGACATGCTCCGCAAGTTGGATTTGTTACGCAGAATCCTGCATCTAAGAAAATTTCAATTATCCCTTCTTTTAATGCTTGTTTGTAAATTGCAGGAGTTGCAGGACTTACAATGCCTCTTACTCCCATAGCAAGTTTATGTCCTTTTAGAACTTCGGCTGCAATTCTTAAGTCGCTTATTCTGCCATTTGTACATGAACCGATATAAATTTGATTTACTTTAGTTCCTTTCATTTCAGAAACTTTCTTTACTTGGTCTGGTTTATAGCCAAATGTACAAACAGGTTCAAGTTCTGAAAGATCACAAGTTATAACTTTTTCATATTCTGCATCTTCGTCAGATTTCCATTGACTGTAATCTTTGATAGCTTCTTCTTTTGATTCATATTCGTCTTTGATAAACGGCCATAAATATTCAACTGTTTTTTCATCTGGATAACAAATTCCTGATGTTCCACCTGCTTCAACAGCCATATTACACAAAGTCATTCTTTCTTCCATTCCGAAGTTGTCAATTATAGGACCTGTAAATTCAACTACGCAGTTTGTAGCCCCATTTACTCCAATTTTGCTTATAAGATAAAGAATAACATCTTTTGCATAAACGCCAGGTTTTAATTTTCCGTTTAGAACGAATTTTATGGATTTAGGTTCTCTAAAAGAACATACACCTTTTAAAATTCCTACTTCAAGGTCAGTTGTCCCAACTCCAGCTGCAAACGCTCCAAATGCTCCGTGTGTACAAGTATGGCTATCTCCCATTATTACCGTATAACCAGGTCGGACAAAGCCTTTTTCTGGGAAAATTGCGTGGCAAACTCCATTGCATCCAATATCAAAAAAATCTTTAATCTCATGCCTTGCTGCCCACTCTCTTAAAATTTTGCCCTGCTCAGCAGTTTTGCTATCTTTTGCTGGTGTTACGTGATCAATTACAGCTTTTATTTTTGTATTGTCAAAAACCTTATCTTTATTTCTTTCTACAAGGTCATTTATTGCAATTGGTGTTGTAATTTCGTGACAAAATACTCTGTCGAGTTTCAATACGTAAGTATTTGGGAACGGAGTGTCTACAAGATGCTTGTCAAAAATCTTTTGAGCTATTGTTTTACCCATTTTTATATCTCCTGAATTTAATAGTATTAAAGTTATTTTAATATAATTAAATTGCTTTAATATTGCAATAGTTTTTTATACAAGTTTTTCAGTATATTGTATTTTGAGGCGTGCCTTGTAGCCACATTTCAAAATTTTTAAGTGCTATTTGTAAAAGTCTTTTTCTTGTTTCATAAGGAGCCCATGCTATGTGTGGGGTTAGCACGCAGTTAGGAGCATCCTTTAATGGACAATTTTTATCCATAGGTTCGCTGCAAAGGACGTCTGCCGCATATCCTGCAATTTTCCCAGAATAAAGAGCTTGGGCAACATCAGTTTCATTTACAAGAGCTCCTCGTGCTGTGTTTATAATATAGATGCCATCTTTCATTTGTGAAATAGATTTTTTGTTAATTATTTCAAATGTTTGTTTTGTAAGAGGGGCGTGAAGGGTGATAATATCTGAATTTGCCCAAAGTTCATTTTGATTTGCACAATTTTTTATTTCTTCGTTAGGAAAGTGCGGACATACTAAAGTGTTCATTCCGTAGGCAAGTGCGATTTTTTCAGTTTGTTTACCAATATTGCCGTAGCCTAGAATTCCAAGTGTTTTACCGCAAAGTTCTATAAGAGGTTTTTTCCAATAACAGAAATCAGGAGAAGAAATCCAATCTCCTTTTTTTACAGATTCGTTGTGAATTGCAACATGATTTGTAAAATATGTTAGCAATGCAAAAACGTGCTGGGCAACCGCCATTGTGCTATAGGCTGGAATGTAAGTTACGCATAAATTCGCGCTTTTTGCAGCATTTATGTCGATTACATTATATCCCGTTGCCAATACACCTATGTATTTTAAATTTTTACACTGCTTTAGAATTTTTTCATCTATTAAAACTTTGTTCAGTAGAATACAGTCACTTGTTCCAATTCGTTGAACAACTTCTTCAGGTTTAGTACGTGGATAAACGACTACATCTGCATATTTTTTAAAACAGTCCCAACTTAAATCGCCAGGATTTAATGCATTTCCGTCGAGAATTGTAAGTTTCATAACTTAATCAAGAACTTCAACGCCTGTTCCTGAAATTGCAGCATTTATAGCAGCTTCAATTCCAGCAGTTCCTTCGTCAAAATCAACGAGTACTTGGGACTTGTCTGGGTTCGCTACTACGCTAGATACTCCAGCAACTCCTTTTACAGCTGCGTCTACTTTTGATGCTGTATCGCTATCAAACATTCCTGCCACATATATTTTTTTCTGCATATAATTGCTCCGTTTGTTTTTACGTTGATACTTCTATTATATTCTATAAAGATTGGATTATCAAGAAAATTATTTCCTTTGTTCAGATATTTTGAAATTTTGTTTTTCCTAATTGCCCGCAAGCACCGCCAATATTTCTCCCTCGTTTTGTACGCAAAGAAACATTTAGCCCTGCATTTTCTAGTATTGAAATAAAATTTTGTATTTCCATTTTAGTTGGTTCTGAAAAAGGCAGTTCTGGAATTGGATTCCATGGAATAAGATTTATGTTCACATCAATGTCTTTAGCAAAGTCAATCATTTGTTTTGCGCTTTCTTTTCCAGTATTTTTTCCTGAAAGTAGGGCGGCTTCTAAAGTAACTCTGCGCCCTGATGTTTTTGCATAGAAATCTATTGCTTTTTTTAAATCATTCAATGGATTTGTGTTGTTTACTGGCATAATCTGTGAACGAAGTTCTTCATCTGCGGTCGTAAGGGAAACTGCAAGTCTTATATGAGGACCATTTTCTGCAAGATCATAAATTCCTTTAATAATTCCTGATGTAGAAAGCGTTATTCTGCGCGAAGAAAGATTTCTGCCTCTTTTGTCAGTAAGAATTTTTATGGCCTTCCTAATGCTTTCAAGATTTAGCATAGGTTCGCCCATTCCCATAAAGACTATATTGTCTAAAGTTCCAGCTTCTTGTTCAAGGTAAAGGAATTGTTCTACAATTTCAAAAGGTTCAAGGTTTCTTGCAAAACCTAGTTGCCCAGTTTTGCAAAATGCGCATTTCATTGGGCAGCCTGCTTGGCAAGATACGCAAGCAGTTTTTCGACCTTCTTTGTCTGTAAGGAGAACTGTTTCTACAGCAAGGGAATCTTGCAGTAAAATTTGCAATTTTATAGTTCCGTCAGAATCTTTTAGGCATTGCGATATTTTAGAAGAACGAATAATAGAGTCTTGTTTTAGAATCTGTCTAAGTTCTTTGCTTAAATTGGACATTTGTTCAAATAAAGTTGCCCCCTGTCCAATCCACTTAAATATCTGTTCACCACGAAATTTTTGAGTAAACTTAAAATATTCATTAATTTCTTCTGGTAAAAGACCTGATAAAATAATTTTATCCATTTAAAATTAGAATAACGGTTTGTTGTTTTTTAGTTTATCTAAAAGCTCAGATACAGCAGAACTTCTAACACCTTGCTTCTGAAATGATTCTAGAGCGTCAATAGCTTTTTGCTTGCTGTTCATTTTTATGTAACAGTCGGCAAGATCTATATAGAGCCTATAATTTTTTGCATCATTTTTTATAAGATTAAGAAGTCTTTCGCTTGCTTCTTCGTATTTACCTTCGCCTTTGCAAATTAAAGCCAGTCCAAGTGCTGCATATATATCAAAATCTATGTCTAATGCTCTGTTATAATATTCAGAAGCTGCATTGTAATCTCCTGTGTTGCGATAGGCATCTCCAATGCGAGTAAGAATTACCTTATTTTTTGGATCTATTTCTAATATTTTATTCCAATACTCAATTGATCTGAATTGTTGATTCATACCTCTGTAGCAATCTGCAAGGCCAAAGAGCGCATAAAAATTTTTAGGGTCTAATTCTAATGCTTTTTCGAAATAGATTATTCCTTTATCAAAAGTTTTTAATTTTCTGTGGCAGTTTCCTAAAGATGTAAGTATTCTAATATCACAATCTTCTTTGTTGACTTCATACATTTTTGTCCAATAGAATAGGGCATCTTTATATTCTTTGAAGTCGTAGTGCAGGTGACCAAGCCCAATCAACGCATAAGCGTTATTTTGTTCCATGTCTAAAACTTTTAAATAAAGTTCTTTAGATTTTTTAAAGTCATGAATTTTTCTATAGGCATCAGCGACCCTTGTCAATACAGTTATATTTCTATCATCATGGATTAAGTACTGTTCCCAAATATTTATAGCTTTATGATATTGATTTAAAGCCTTGTAGCAATCTGCAAGACCAAAGAGCGCATAGTTGTTTCCAGGATGAAATTCAAGGCAAGTGCTATAATACTTAATCGCTTCATTAAAGTGATTTTGTTTTCTTTCTGAATCACCAAGTCCAACTAAGGCATAGTTATTATTATCTTCAAGTTTTAAAATTTGATTAAAAGCTTCTTTAGCTCCTTTAATGTCATTTTCCTTTAATAACTGGTAGCCTTTTTTTGAAAACTCCGAAATTTGAGTATTCAATTCATTTTTTTCATCATTGTTTTTGATTTCTAACTGTTGTTGAGCATCTAAAAAAACTGGCTCTTCTGTAGGTGTGCTTAACATTTCGTGTTCATACAAATCGTTCATTAAAAATCTCCTTTTTAAATTTACGTTTTATTATTTTATTTTTTAATATATATAGGTTTCTAAAAAGCATTGCCGTGCGAAAACTATTGCAGTTCTGCGCACAACCCTCTTAATTTTCTTTTATAACAGAAGAAATTACTTGTGCAATTTTTTCATATATAGGTTCTGCTTTTGCTTTATTGTGAGCAAGAATGTATTGTTTTAATGCCTTTAAAGTTTGATTCTTTTCCATATAAAGATTTCCTACTCGGGTTAGTCCATCAGAATAGCCTGTGGTTGTATATATTCTTCTAGCTTCTTCAGTTTTACCTTCGTTGAATAAGATATTTCCTTTTCTGTTTAATATAGCTTTTTGTTCAGACGTAAGAGTTTTTACAGGCTGATCAGTAACCTTTATAAATCCTTGAGCATCTTGATTTTTTAGTTTAGTTTTGTTTTTTAAATCATCTTTCATAAAGAAAATTTAAGAACCTCTATCTATCTATTTTATAGTTGCAAAGCAAGATTGTCAATTTTTTTGTACTGATAAAAATCTACAATCGACCGACCATATATGCGTTTATCTGTTCGTTGCAATCTTCCAATTGTATCTGGCATAAAATGTTCTTCAGGCCTATGAACTAAAAGAGTTCCAGTTTCTTTTAAAATATTTTTTTTATCTGTTTCCGCAATCAGTTGTTCGTGAAATTTGTACGGAAAAGGGGGATCAAAAAAAATGTAGTCAAACTGGCTTTTACATCTTTTTATAAAATATTCCACAGGCATAAAATGGCACTGGATTTTTATGCCGCATTCTTTTTCTGTTACAGAAACATTTTCTAAAACAGTGTCAATTTTAATTCTGTCCTTTTCGCAAAGCTCAACGTGTTCTGCGCCTCTAGAAACGGCTTCTATTGCAATTGTTCCAGAACCGCTAAACAAATCTAACCAAGATTTTCCAGATAAATCTCCTAAAATTGCAAAAACAGACTCTCTCATTCTGTCCATAGCTGGTCTTATAATCCCTTCTGGACACTTTATAATTCTACCTTTTAGTTTTCCGCCAGTAATTCTCATTTATTTTTCCTACCTGCTGTTTAAAGACCAGTAAATTTCATCTTTTTCAAGGGAACTGTTTGTTTTTGCATAGTCAAATGCGGTTTTTCCTTCTGAGTTTCTTATAGAAGAAATAGAGCCACTGTCTAATAGAAGCTTTATTACTTGCGTTGAATTTGCATATTCTGCTGCATACATCAAAGGTGTTTTTCCTTCGTAAAATCTATTCATAGGAAGACCGCGGTTTATAAAGACTTTTAACTTTGCTATCTGACTAACAAGTGAAGAAGAATTTGATGTTAAAGAAAGAATAAATGCCTTAAAAATTTCACTTGAACCAGACGGATAAGTAAGAATAATTCGTTTTAAAATTTCTGGATTATCAGAATAGCAAGCAGCAATTTGCAGGGGAGTAGCACCATACTTATTTTTGGAATTTACATCTGCTCCGTTTTGAATTAAAATATTGACAAATTCTAAATTGTTTTGGTATCTGATTGCGTACATCAGGGCGGACCAACCTTCATTGTCTTTTGCATTTACATCTGCACCTGACTTTAAAAGCGAGCGAATTTCCCAATCGTTTCCGTTTTTTATGGCTGCCATTAGATGTGTTTTTCCATTTTTATCTTTTTGATTAGGATTTTCTATTTTTATAAGTTCTTCGCCATTTGTCTGAGGCTCTGAAATTGTTTCATCATCTTTAGGAGCGTAATCGTAAAGATAAGTCCGTTCGTATTTTGTAACTGAAGATGGACTTGGCGCAACTTTTGTTGATTTTAATTCAGAATTTATTGAATTCTTTGGATTTTGAATATTATTTTTTTCTTGTTTAGCAGTTTCTTGCTTTTTATCAGATGATTCTGAATTTGTTTTTAATGATTTATCTGTTTTTGCGGCTTCTGCTATAGTATCATTAGTATCGTCTGTCGAAAGTGAAATTTGAGCCGCAACTGCAGAGTTAATAGATTTTTCTGAGTTATCAGAAGCATTTTCTGTTGATGCTGTAGTTTTTTCGGTTGGCTGCTGCTGTGCTGTGGAATCATCTTTTATAGAATTTTCGCTTTCTTGTGAAGTTTGATTTTCTTTTTCAGAGGCTTCTTCTGAAGGGGTGGCAGTTTTTTGCAAATCTTCGTTTTGCTCATGATTTTCTGATTGCTGAACAGTTTCTAGTTTTGTGGAAGGATTCCAATCTTCTTCTGGAAGAACTGTTTTTAAGTAGTTTAATGTATTAGGGGCGGGGTTTTGCTTAGAATAATCTAAAGCGTTCATTCCTAAGTTATCTGCTTGAAGAATTGCTTTTCGGACTGCTTTTTTTGAACCATATTTTTTTAAAAGCATTTTTAAAACATTGTCATCAGTAGAATATTTGCATGTGTAGATTAAAGCTGTTTGTCCTTGTTTGTTTTTCGCTTTTATATCCACACCAGAATTTATCATCAATTTTACAAAAGATTCTGAACGGTCATATTTTATAGCTTTCATTAAAATCGTGTCTTTATCAACTCCGATTCGTGTTCTGTGCATATCGTTGTCATTTCTAAAAGCTTTTTTTACATCTTCTACGGAACCCGATTTTATAAGCTCATCGTATGAATCTGCTTTTCCAATTGCAAAGGTAGGCTGCAATAAGGAAAATATAAGAAAAAAAAGAGTTAAACAAAGAAGGTTGTGATTAGTAGAACGCATATAATTCTAATTATAATGATACAATTCTTTGGGGTCAACAAGAGAGTTGAAGAAGATAAAAGAAAAGTTATATCACTTTTGGTAGACAGAATATTCATTATAAAAAGAATTAAAAAGTGTTAAAATCCTACAAAAGCTCGATTTTTAATCTTTTTTTATCCTTATTCTTATACAATCTTGCTTAATTTTTCGCGAATAAATTCACTTTTTTCTTTCAAGCCGATTTTTCCTAAATTTAGCATAATCATATTTGGTTTTGCAGAATTTAGTTTTACGGTTCCACAAGATTCAGTAATTAACTTTAGCACTTTGTTTACATTTATATCGGAAACTTTTGCAAACTCTACAGAAACCGTTCCTTGATGTTCTTTTACGGATGAAACATTTAGTTTTTTGCAAATGATTTTTATTTCAGCTAGCGAAAGAAGACTTAAAACTTCTTCTGGAATTGGACCAAATCTGTCTAGCAATTCTGTGCAGACGCAATCAAATTCTTCTGTTGTATGAATAGCAGCAATCTTTTTATAAATTTCCATTTTTGTCTGCGGGTTTGTTACGTAAGTGTCTGGTATAAATCCTGTGTATTCAAGTTCTATTAATGGTTCTGTCTGGGTTTTATAATCTGTTTCCATAAGATTATTTACAGCTTCGTTTAAAAGTCTGACGTACATATCAAATCCTACTGAATACACGCTGCCTGATTGGTCTTTTCCTAAAAGATTGCCTGCGCCACGAATTTCCATGTCTTTCATAGCGATTTTAAAGCCGCTTCCAAGTTCTGTAAAATCGCTTATAACTTGCAGGCGCTTCATTGCAACTTCACTTAAAGACTTGTTCTCTGGATACATTAGATAAGCATAGGCTTTTTTGTCATTTCTTCCGACTCTGCCTCGAAGCTGATACAGCTGGGAAACTCCGTACATGTCAGCTCTGTCGATTATAATTGTATTTACATTGGGAATATCAATTCCGTTTTCTATTATTGTTGTCGCCACAAGAACATGGAAACCGCCCAGTTTAAATCTTCTAAAAATATCGTCTAGCTCTTCGCTAGACATTTGCCCATGCGCAGTTTCTATCATCATCTCTGGAAGAAATCGTTCCAGTTTTATTCTTGTTTCGTTTAAAGATTCAACTCTGTTGTGCAAGTAGAAAACTTGTCCGCCTCTTTCTACTTCCTTTCTTATGGCCATGGCAACTTTTTCATCACTGTATGCTTCTATAACAGTTTCTATAGGTTTTCTGATTTGAGGAGGCGTTGTTAAAAGGCTCATATCTCGAATTTTTAAAAGGCTCATGTGCAGCGTTCTTGGAATTGGAGTAGCTGACATTGCAAGACAGTCAATATTATTTTTTATTTCCTTAAGTTTTTCTTTGTCTTTTACACCAAATCTTTGTTCTTCGTCAATTATAATTAATCCTAAGTCTTTGAATATTACATCTTTTTGGATTATTCTGTGTGTTCCAATAAGAATATCCACTTGGCCTTGCGCAAGTTTTGATAGAATCTTTTTTTGCTCAGAAGATGATACAAATCTAGAAAGCTGCGCTATTCTAACTGGAAAATTTTTAAATCTTTCTGTACAAGTTTCAAAGTGCTGTTCTGCAAGAATTGTTGTTGGTGCCAAAAAAGCAACTTGTTTTCCATTCATAACAGCTTTAAATGCCGCTCTCATGGCTATTTCTGTTTTTCCATAGCCAACATCGCCGCAAACAAGCCTGTCCATAGGAACAGGTTTTTCCATATCCTCTTTTATTTCTTTTGTGACTGTAATTTGATCTGGCGTATCTTCATACGGAAAAGCCGCCTCAAATGTAGTCTGCCATTCAGTATCTTTTTCAAAAGGAAAACCACGGGCCGCCTTTCGCCTTGAGTAAAGGTCTATTAGCTTTTTTGCAATATCTTCAACTTCCTTTTTTACTTTATTCTTTCGGTTTTCCCAGTGCTTGCTTCCTAGTTTATCTAATCTAGGCGCATTTCCTTCATTTCCAATATAACGCTGGACAAGATTTACTTGCTCAATTGGAACAAAAATAAATTCTTCGTCTGCATATTCGAGTTTTATATAGTCTCGTTCGTTTCCTGCCGCCCTAACCCTTTCTATTCCTTTAAAAAGACCGATTCCGTAATTTACATGAACTACGTAATCGCCAGGATTTAAATCTACAAATGTATCAATAACCTGGCTTTTTACTCTGTGCAGCGATTTTGGAATGTATTTTCTTCTTCCAAAAATTTCGTTTTCTTGAATTACTCTTATTTTTAGTTCTGGGATAACAAACCCTTCTGTAATTGATAGCCCTTCTATCAATACAGGATTGTTTTTCGCCTTGGTAAAGTCTTTTAGAATTTCGTCTATTCTCAGAGCTTGATTTTCGTTGTCTGCAAATATGTAAACAGACCAGTCTGATTCTTGCATTTTTGCAAGCTCTTCTTTTAAATAGTTTATATTTCCAAAATAACTTTGAGCAGGCTCTGAATCTATATTAAGAAAATTTGATTCTTCTTCGCTGTTTTGAGGTTCTAAAGAGGTAGAATCTGTCTTTAGTGTATTAAATTTTATACACCTTGATATTTTTTCCAGGATAGAATCGAACTGAAAGCTAACTTCGCTTGGAGGAAAAACAGGAAAATCTGCCCTAGCCTTTTTATACATTCCCATAAGCTCGCGATTAGAACTTTCCTGCGCGTTTTCAAGCTTGTTGAAGTCAAAAAGAAAAACTCCTGTATTTTGGTCAAAATAGTCGATTATAGAAAATTGTTTTTTCCAAAGAATTGGATAAAATAGTTCTTCGCCTTCGCCTTGACCATTTTCTTTTAGCTCGTTTATAAGTTTTTTTGCAGCTTTTTGCGCTTCTTCATTAAATTTTAAATTAGGATTTTCGTTATTTTGATACTGCAAAAATTTTTCTTCTAGTATTGAGATTAATTCTTTATCCCATATAACCTCTTTCATAGGATAAATTAAAACTGAATCCAAATTTGAAACTGTTGATTGTGTTTCCGGATTAAAACTTTTAATGCTTTCTATTTGGTCAAAATCAAATACGATTCTAGTGGCAAGTTCTTCTTCTGGCAGAAAAATATCGAGAACTTCCCCTCTAAGGCTAAATTCCCCTTGAACTGTAACTTTAGGAACTCTTGTATAGCCGATTTTTGTTAATCTTTCTGCAATTTTTACAGTGTCAATTGTTTGCTTTTTCAGCAATTGAAAAATATTTAGTCTTATATAATCAGGCGGCGGCAGCGGAGTTTGAGCAACTTTTTGCGGAACAATAAAAATCTTAGGCTTCATTTTTAATGCTTGCGCGGGATTTTCGATTTTCATAGCCATTTTTGCCAAGACGCCGGCACGTTTACCAAATGTAATAGAGCCTGTTGAAACTGGGCGGTAACTTAAAGTTCCCCAATTAGATAGCACAGAAACATCTGCTTCTGGAAAAATTGTTGCTAAGTCAATTTTTAATTCCTCGGCTTCTCTTTCGCTTTGAATTATAACTAGAATGTCAGTTGCGGAAGATGTAAAATGCAGAGGGCTTCTAAGATTTTTGTTAGATGAGCCTGAAATGCTGTATTGAAGTTCGTTTAACCATTTTGAAGAGTTCGCATAAAAGTATTCCTTTAAGAAGAATGAATGAAGCGAGCCTTGTATTCCGCAAATATTTTTTGGAAACGTTGATTGAGGATTTGAACATGCTTCAATTGCATTTGAAAACTTAGACCAAAGATGAAGTTTTTTTTGAATTAAATTTGTTGATAATGTATTCATAATTAATGCCGATACTTATAGTAAGTTTTTTCAAAATATAAAATATAGGAGTATAAAATTGAAACGCAAACTTCTAGCCATTATAACGATTTTTTTATGCTTTGGACAGTTAGTTTTTGCACAAACAACAAAATCAGAAGAAATCGAAAACGAAAAACCTTCTGTTTCTATAAGATATTACGATAGAACTATGTATTATCCTGGAAACGCGGATAGCAATCCAATTTTTGTTCATATTTCTATAAAAAATAATTCTCAAACTACGTATCGTTTTAAATTAGCAGATGACAGGATGTTTAGCGTTGATTTTGATGTATACAATATAAAAAATTCTAAGCTTGAACAGACAGAAAATCTTATTAGAAAGAGAACTACAAATCAAACTGTGTACTTTAGAGAAATAAGTTTGGAAACTGGTGAAGAGTATTCGTTTGTCGAAAACCTAAAAGATTATATAGATATAAAAGAACCTTCCATTTATTTTGTATCTTTGAAATTTTATCCAGAACTTTACAAATCAAAATATAATAGTTTGTCTTCAAATAGACTTTCATTAGAAATTCTTCCTTCTCCTTCCGCAGCCTCATCTTCTATTCTTCCTGTGAATGAAAAAAATGCGGAGCTTTTAAAGCCTGAAGAAATTGGTCCTGACAAAGTTGTTGAGCAAACAATTATTGCGAGACAAAAATCTCTTTGGAATCAGTACTTTTTGTATATGGATGTAGAAGCTATGCTTTTAAGAAATTCCGCTGCAAAGCGAAAGTATAATTCAGCTTCTGCAGAAGAGCGGGAACGAATGTTGGCATCTTATAAAGCAAATTTAATGCAATCAAGAATTGACAATGATATTGTTGCAGTTCCTGAAAAGTTTGAAATAGAAAAAACTGTTTATAGCCGAACTGAGGGAACTGTAACTGTAATCCAGTGGTTTAAGTACCCTACTTTTAAGGAAAAGAAAAGCTACGTTTACAAAGTTCGCCAGCGCGAAGGTATATGGCAAATTTACGATTATACGGTTACTAATTTGGGAACAGAATAGAATGAAAGCTTTAATAATTTCAGATGATGAAACATTTTATTTATCTCTTGAAAAAAAAATTTCAGAACTAGGTTATTCTACTATCTTATATAAGTGGCTTTTAAAAGCTTTAGATAACATAGATGAAATTAATCCAGACTTAATAGTTTTAAGTGCAGAGGACTATCCTCGTCACTGGAAAGTTCTTGTTCAGCATATTGAAAATAAAATAAAAAATAAGAATTTAAGAGTTTTTCTTTTTACTAATAAGGATTTTTCAAAAGAAGAAAAAAAGAAGTCTGATTTTTTAGGTATTGAAACAGTTTTAAAAAATTCCGATGAAGATTTTTTTAATAAACTCAAAAATGAACTTGATTGTTCTTCAGAACAAAACTCTTTTAGTTTTTTGGAAACAAAAAAAGATTCAAAAAAATCTTTGTTAAAAAGAATTGAGCAGTTACACCTGGAGAGTTGATGAAAAATACCAAAAAAGCAAAATTTTTTTGTGAAAACTGTGGCTCTGAAGTTCCCGAGAACGCAAAATTTTGCAAGGTCTGTGGAAAATTTTTTAGTGCGGTTCGCTGCCCTAAGTGTGGTTGCACAGGTCGTGTTCAAGATTTTAAAAAAGGATGTCCTGAATGTGGCTATGCAGTTTCGAATGCATTTGTAAAAGAACCTGATTCAAGAGTTAAAACAGAAAAAAATGCGAATTCCTTAATTGCTTTTTTAAATTTTAATAAAAAAAACGAAAAAAAATCTGCGGCTTCAGAAACATCTTTGCCTTTGTGGATTTATTTTGTTACCACAGCATTACTTTTGGCAATGATTTTTGCAGTTTATAGTTGTATTCGCTAAATTTCAAAATCAAGTTGATTATTTTACAAAAATCTGATATTGTCTTTTTGTTAGCCCGGTTGGCGGAATTGGTAGACGCGCCTGGTTCAGGTCCAGGTGAGCAATCATGCGAGTTCAAATCTCGTGCCGGGTATAAAAATAAGGGGCACTAAGCGTAAAAAAGTTTAGTGTCCCTTATTTTTTTCTTTAAGATCTATAACCTTAAAGACGGCAATGCCAGGGGGGTGTGCGTAAGCGTATCCTTTGGCAAGACTTATTTTTATAAAAAGAGGTAATACTTTGAACATTTCGACATTTGTGCTAACAAAATTTTTATCTAAGAAAAAAAAAAGATAATGAATTATTTGTAGACTTTTTACAGTCTTTTTGGGATTTTAATAGCGATTATGTAAAAACGGCTTTGTACGAGGGGCGGCATATCACTCTCATGAATATTAAAAAAAATCAAAGCATTTTAAAAAATCATGTAAGACCGTATTTTAAGGAGTTTTATCCAAACCTAAAAGTAAAAAATATAACTGAAGATATTTTAAATCAATTTTTTAAATCAAGGCTAACATGCAAATGTAAAAATTATGACAGAGTTCTTTCTACAGGATTTTTAAAGAAAATAAAAACCTGCTTGGTAACCCCTTTAAAGTGGGCAGAAACAAATCGCTTTATTTCAAATAAATTAGATTTTAATATTATTTTTCCTAAACTAACATCTATAGAAGTTTATCATCGTGGTATTTTAAGCGTTGATGAACAAATAAGACTTTTAAACTATGACTGGCGCTGTTCAAAAGCTTATCTTGCGTTTTTTGTTGCAATAAATACAGGCTTGCGGCTTGGAGAAATACGGGCATTAAGAATTGGAGATGTTCAAAACGATTTTATAAAAGTAAAGTGGGCATATAATGATTATGATAAAGTAAAAACAACAAAAACAGGTGTTACAAGAACAGTTCCTAGCAGTCGGCTTGTTTATAAAAGAGTTCAACAGTATATAAAAACTTTGCCAAAAGAGTTTCAAGATGAAAAGTGTTATATTTTTTCTAGTTCCAAAAATCCTATGGAACCAATAGATGAAAATTTTTGTACGAGAAATTTTTATAGAGCTATGGATGAATTGGGAATAAAACGGATTAGGTATAATTACGAATCTGACAAAATGGAAAGCATTTGTTTTCATTCTTTAAGACATCAGACAGCGACTCGTTGGGTAAGTTCTGGCGTTGATCAAAGATTAATTGCTAAGGCTTTAGGACATAGCACTTATATTTTGCAGCAACGCTATTCCAATCACTTTGATGAAAAGATGATGGGTGAGCTGGCATTAGAGCTTGAAAAAAAAGGAGCCTTAGGAATCGACAGTTATTTAATGCTATAAAACTCAATTTTGTTTGTAATTGGATTTTTAAACTCTATTTCAGTTGCTCTGAATGAAAGTTTTTCATTGCTGTTTTTGTCGTATTCAGAATTATAAAGACTATCTCCAATTATTGGAAATCCGCACCAAGCTAGGTGGCATCTAACTTGGTGTCTGTACCCTGCCGATATTTTACAGTTCGCTTTAAAAATATTATTTTCAATTTCTTGAATTTTTATTTCTGTAGAATATTCTAAGTTTTTCCCTATTTTTTTTAAGGCTGACTTCCCAGATTCTTGTGTAACAGGTCTAACAGACTTTGAACTTTTTCCATAGTTTCTAAAAAATGATTTTAAAATTTTGGGTTCAACTAAGTTGCTATCTTCTGTAAATTCTACTGGGCAAGGAGGAAATCCCCCTAAAAACTCTGCATTTTTTAATATATGCAAACACTTTGCTTCATAATGCTTAAAAAATTTTCCTTCTTTTTGTTCTCTTAGCAAAAAACTATAAAATTCTTGTGTAGTTGCTATCAATAACAAGCCTTCTGTTTCTGTGTCAAGGCGATGAAGAAGTCCGTGTTCAAATTTTTTAAAAAATCCGTCTACTTTTAAAATTTTAGGAAAAAACTTTGCAGCTTGAAAAAGTGCATTATCTGTTTCATTTTCGCTTATTGGCGCTGAAAAAAGACCGGAAGGTTTTTGTATTACAACAAATGGTTTTGTTTCAGTTGGTTCTTGTATAATTTTTATTTGCTGCATTTTTTATACACCTTTGGCATTATTTCTTTTGGATACAGCTCTTTTAGTTTTGAAATAATTTCATAAAATCGTTTTGGAATTTTTGCTTTAAATAGTCTATATTTTTTGTGTCCTGGAAGTTTTATAATCATTTGTCTAGAGTGCAACATAAGGGTTGCATTTGGAAAAATTTTGTCTATTTTTCCATATATCTTATCACCTAAAATAGGACATCCAATATATCTCATGTGTACTCTGATTTGATGTGTGCGCCCTGTTTTTATTCTTACTCTAATAATTGAATACGGACCGTAACAAGCAACGCAGTGATAGATTGTTCTTGCAAATTTTCCTTCTTCTGTGGCTGTAACAGCCTTGAATCGCTGCCTGTTTTTCATATCCCGCACGATTTGCGTTTTTATATCTCCTCCACCAGCAGGCGGTCTTCCGCAAGTAATGCAGATGTATTCTTTTTGTATAAGCCGTTCTTTAAATTGTTTTCCTAGCCATTCTTCAGAACTTCTGTTTTTGGCCGTAATAATTAATCCAGAAGTATCTTTGTCTAACCGATGAACAATGCCAGGTCTTCTTCTTTGGATGATTTCATTATCAGAGCCTGCCTTTATTTGAAAAACAGGTTCTCTTCCCCAGTGATATAAAAGCGCGTTTACAAGAGTCCCGTTCCAATTTCCAGCTGCAGGATGTGTTACCATTCCTTGCGCTTTGTTTATAACTGTAACATTAGAATCTTCGTAAACTATATCTAAGGGAATATTTTCTGGCTCGATGTTTTCAGGAATATTGTCTTCCCATACAATGTCTATTAAATCGCCTGCTTTAATCTTAGAAGAAAGTTTTGCGTTTTTTCCATTTAATAATAATTCTTGCGTACCGCTTTTTAGTTTAGAACGATTCATTCCATTTGGAATTTTTGAAATATATTGATCTAGCCTTTCCGCTCCTTCAAAATCTTTTGGAACTATGTAGTGAAAGTTTGGCATTTTTTATTCCTCCAATAAGATTTTATTTGAATAAACTATCTTACTTCCAATTGTTTTGAAGGGCGAACGGTTTTTTCTTTTTCGGCAGAATTTGTAGAATCTTGTTGTTCATCAGATTTATCTGTTTCTAAAATTTCATTTTCGTTTTCAGAGTTTTTATTAGCTTCAATCTTTGGAGGCTCTAACTTTACAGCCGAAGAATCTTCTGCAATTGGATTTATAATTATCGGTTGTGAAATAACTTTTTTTTCTTTTTTTTGGGAATTTCGTTTTATTATGTGAACTATATAGTCTGTAATTCCTACGCCTAAGCTAATTCCTACAGAAGTAAGAATAATGGTTATTTGTTCGTCTGTGGAAAAAGAATTTTCTGATGAAGTTTTTGCAAACGGATTTACAAAATAGTTTGAATCAAAACCGTGTGCAGCGTATTTTCCAAAAGAATACCCTAAAGTTACATTTAAAACTGCAAAAGGCATAGTTCCAAAAGTTATGATTTCGGCTCTTCTTAAATCTTTTAATAAAAGAGGAAACTCATCATCCTTATACGGTTCTGCAGTTTCTGCAAATGATGCTTCAGAGAAAATTAAAAAAAACGCACTTATAAGTGTAAAAAATCTTTTTTTTAAACTCATTTATTTGAATAATCCCTTTCTCCAAAAATGGCAGTTCCAATTCTAACTTCTGTCGAACCTTCTTGAATCGCAATTTTGTAATCATTAGACATTCCCATAGATATGCAATTAAGAGCGTATTGCGGGAATTTTTCTTGTATGGAGGTGGCAACTTGTTTTAATAATCTAAAAGAGTTCCGAATTTTTTGTTCATCATTTGTAAGAGGTGCCATTGTCATAAATCCTATTGGAATAACATGGGGAGCATTGCCTTTGTTAATATATTCTACAACATCATATAATTCTTCATAAGTTTTAAAACCAGACTTGGAATCTTCTGCTGTATGAAATTCAAATAAGATTTTTATATTTTTTTGAATTTTTGCACACTGCTTTTCAATTTCTTGTACAAGTTCAAGCCTATCTACAGATTCTATTACAGATGCAATTGAAATTGCTTTTTTTACCTTATTCGTCTGCAGTTGACCTATCATATGAAGTTCGATATCAGGATATTTTTTTAAAATGACAGAAAATTTTTCAAATGCCTCTTGAACTCTGTTTTCTCCAAAAAGTTTTTGACCTTGCTCAATAGCCTGGCAAATTGATTCTATCGGATGAAACTTACTTACTGCTAATAATTTTACAGAACCGTCTTGGCGACCGTAATTCTTTTCTGCAGCTCTTATTTCATTAATAACTTCATTTAATCTTATCATTTTTTTATTATATCAGCATTGATTACATCAGACAATAACAGAAGTTCTTCTACTGAAAGAGATTCTGCTCTTGTCATTGGATTTATGCCTGTTTTTTTTAATGCAAAATCAGCCTTGTCAGAGTTGCAAAGAAAAGCTGAAAGGTTATTTTTTACGGTTTTTCGTCTAGAAGAAAAAAGAGCCCTCTGCATTTTTACAAAAAGATTTGGATTTTGGCAGCACGGAAAATTCTTTCTTTTAGTCATTGAAAATGCTCTTGAAGCAACATTCGGCTTTGGCCAAAAATTCCCGCCTGATAAGTCGATAATACTTTTTAATTCGTAAGCCCATTGACACAAAATTGAAAATGACGAATAAGATTCTGTTCCAACTTTTGCACACGCTCTTACGGCGACTTCTTTTTGGACTGTAAAAATATTTTTTTCAAAGCGTATATTTTCTTCAATTGTATCAGCAATCAATGTTGCTGCAATATTGTATGGAAGATTTCCAAAAAATCTGTTCGGTCCTCCATTTTTATCAAACTCAATTTTCCAGGTTTTTAAAACATCGCCTTCAACTATATGAAACTTTCCTTTTTCTTCATAATCACTAAAAAATTTGTGCAATAACTGTGAAAATCCTCTGTCGATTTCAAAAACAGTAAGTTCTGCGCCTCGTTTTAGAATTTCGCTTGTCATAGCTCCCAATCCAGGACCTACTTCCCAAACTTTTGAAGTTTCGTTTATTTCTAGACAATCAATTAATTTTAAGCGAGCTTGTTCATTTATAAGAAAATTTTGCCCGAACTTTTTTTGCATTGCCATTCCGTTTTCTTGCAAAAAATTGTTTAAGTCCGAAGGCGAATTGTAATCAGGGTGATTTAGTAATGGCATAAAAGCTTCCATAAAAATAATAAAAAGTTTACAACCTTGTTTATTTTTCTAAAAACTCGAAGTTTGGGCTAAATAGCATTTAATTTTGCTAAAAAAAAATAAATGCAAAAAAAAACTGACTTCAAATTAGAAGTCAGTTTTAAGCGGCAGAAGGGAGTCGAACCCTCGTCATCAGCTTGGAAGGCTGAGATAATGAGCCGTTATATGACTGCCGCATCTCTATGCTTATAATATATAAAACTTATAAACTTTAGTCAATCACTTATAGAAAAAATTATTAATTTTTTTGTAAGTTTTTTAATTTTATTCGCCTTCTCCATTTACCTTATTTTCAAATCTAGTGAGCGAAGGAAAGTAAATCATATCCACATTTCCGCAGGCTCCGTTTCTTTGTTTCGCAACTATACATTTTGCTTCTTGAACAGTTGTGTCGTCAGTTTTATCAAGACGGTCTCTGTGAAGAAATAGAACAACATCTGCATCTTGTTCTATAGAGCCTGAGCCTCTAAGTTGGGCTAAATTAGGTTCCTGACCTTCTGCATCTCTTGCAACTTGACAGAGCGCAATAATCGGGATGTTTAACTCTCTAGCAAGAGCCTTTAGTGATTTTGAAATTTCAGAAACAGATTCAAAAACTTTTGCTTTTGGATCATCGGTTGAAATCAAACCGATATAATCTATAAAAATTACTTTTACATCGTAATTTGCTTTCATTCTTCTAGCCATTGAACGTAATTCTAAAAGCTGCATATTAGGAGTGTCACAAATGTAAAGAGGTGCTTGGTAGCAAAGGGAAGCTCCATCTTGAAGTTTTTTAAAGTCTGCAAGGCTAAGGGTTCCGCTCCTGATTTTTCCTCCAGGAATTCTTGCTACTTGAGAAAGCAGACGCTGTCCTATTGATTGATACGACATTTCTAGTGAGAAAAATCCGCATGGAATATGTTTTTCCACAGCTATTGTTTGCATCATAGAAAGGGCGAATGCGGTTTTTCCTATAGAAGGACGGGCTCCAATTATTATAAGTTCAGAATTTTGAAACCCATTAGTCATTGTATCCAATCTTGCAATTCCACTTGGAATTCCTGTGAGGTCAGCATTGTTTTTGTATCTCATGTCAATTATGCTGATAGTAGAAGGAATAACCTGCTGCATTGTCCAAACATTAGAAGTAGAACTGTGATCTGCTAAGTTAAAAATTCTTTTTTCAATTTCTTCTAAAAGAAATTTTGTTTCTTTTGATTCATCAAAAGCTAATGCTTTTATATCTGCAGAAAGTCTAATCATATCGCGCCTTATAGCGCATTCTTTTACAATATCGACATAAAAAGAAATATTTGCGCTCGTAGGAACTGTTTCTGTAAGTGAAGCAATATAAGCCGCTCCCCCAGCCTGCTCTAATTTTCCTGTTTTTGTAAGTTCGTCTTTTAGAGTTAATATATCGCCACGAATATTTTGCCTATTAAGAGAAGAAAGTCCTTCATAAACAACTTGATTTTGAAATGAATAAAAACGATCAGGAGAAAGTTGTGTAGCAACATCGCTCATAGCGTCCCAGTCAAGAAGAAGAGCCCCTAAAACTGCTTGCTCTGCATCGAGGTTATGAGGTGGTATTTTGTCTTTTAATTCTACGTGTTCCATTCTTTATTTTCCTACCCTAAAAAGGAAGTTTATAACGCAACTTTTTAACGATAAAAACAGACTGTATTTTCGGTGTTTTATCTTAACTTCCTTAAAAAATAATTAACAATTTATAAACAAGTTGTCCACAAAGCGTCAAACATATTTAAATACAACAAAGGCCGTTCCCAAAAAGAGAACAGCCTTTATCTAAATCTAAAGATTTTTAATTTAATTAATCTTTAGGTTCTTCTTTTTTTTCTTCAGAAGCTTCATCTTTTGCAGGTTTTTCTTTCTTTTCAGAAACTTCTGCTCCACCCTGTGCTTTTACCGTAAACTTTACTTCTGCAGATGCGGCTTCATAAAGCTTTATAATCGCATGGTAGTTTCCTACAGATTTTATTGCAAGGCCTGGAATTTCAATGCGTTTTCTTTCAATTTCAAAGCCATTTTTAGCAAATGCTTCTGAAAGAACTGTAGATGTAACAGCACCGTAAAGTTTTCCGTTTGCGCCAGCTGGCATTTCAATTTCCAATGCAAGTGCTTCAAGTTTTTCCTTGAGGCTTTTAGCATTCTGTCTTTTTACTTCCTTGCGAGCTTCAATTTCAGCTTTTTTTGCTTCAAATAAAGCCGCTGTTGCATCATTGTAAGGAACAGCAAGATTTCTAGGAAGAAGAAAGTTGCGAGCATATCCGTTAGCAACATTTTTTACATCACCTTCTTCACCAAGGTATTTTACATCAACATTAAGAATTACTTTCATTTTTCAAGCTCCTCTTGATTCTTTACTGACGTCACCAGGAGTAGGATCGCCAGCTTTAATAAAATAAGTTAAATTTAAAAACTAAACTACTCTGTTACAAATGGAAGAAGACAAATTGAACGAGCTCTTTTTATTGCTCCAGCCAATTCCCTTTGGTGCTTTGCACAAGTTCCTGTAATGCGTCTAGGAAGAATTTTACCTCTTTCAGTTGTAAAGCGGCGCAAGCCATCTGAATCTTTGTAGTCAATTTTTGCTTTGTTAGCACAGAAACGACAAACTTTTTTGCGGAAGAATGTCTTTCCCTTTGCACGACCGTTGTCGCGACCGTCGTCTTCGCGACCTTCTGTTTCTACAGAAGCTGCTTTCTGAGCAACTTCTTTTTCTTCATACATATCTTTTGTTTCTTCTGACATTGTATTTACTCCAATTTAGAAAGGAATATCCTCGGGGAAGTCTCCTCCTGTACCACCGTATGAATCATTGTCATAACTAGGTGATGGAGTTGCCATTGGTTGAGTGAAAGTCTGTTTAGGTTGGAATCCGCCAGATGCACCCCCAGTCGTCTGACCGCCATCTGCTCTTCCACCTAAAAGCTGAACATTTGTTGCAACGATAGAAACTTTACTAAATTTCTGTCCGTCTTTTTCCCATCTGTCTTGCTTTAGATAACCATCAACCGCAATCTGTTTCCCTTTTGTTAGATAAGGTTTTAGATTTTCTGCAGTTTTTCCCCAAATTGTTACATCGAAAAAATTAGCTTCTTCGATCCATTGTTCACCGCTTTTACGGCTCCTGTTGACAGCTATGCTCACTGTAGCCCTGGCTTGACCGTTTCCAACATATCCGAAAGAACGTTCATCTGCTCCTAGGTCCTTAGTAAGTCTGCCTACAAGAACTACGTGATTTAAATCTGTCGCCATTGTTTTACCTCTAAAACTAATTATTTTTCTTCAAGTTTTACGAAAAGGTATTTTAAAAGATTGCTTTGAATCTTAAATGCCTTGTCGATTTCTGTAATCTTAGAAGGATTAAGTTTTAGTGTGAAAAGAATAAATCGTCCTTTTTTCTGCTTTTTTACTTCATAGGTAAGATCTCTGTCACCAAAAAGGTCTTCTTTTTCGATTTCAGCACCAAAAGATTTAAGCGTTTCGCGTACTTCGTCAGCAGCTTTTTTTGACTTCTCTTCATCAAGTGGGAAGATAGTCATAAGTTCATACTTTCTCATAATTTCTCCTTATGGACAAATGGAGACTACTACTAGTCTCAAGGGGTGTTCTTATATGTTACAAAAATATTAATTTATAGTCAATAACTAAGTTGGCAGCATACCACAATCTTCTTCAGCAAATTTGAAATTCGCTGAAAGCGTTTTTTTTAACAGTTATAAAAGACTTGAAATTTAGGCTACTTAAATAAAATCAAACTTTCTGCTGTTTATGCTCATTAAAAGACCTATTGCAGTCATAGCAGTTAGTAATGATGAACCCCCGTAAGAGAGAAACAAAAGTGGAATTCCAGTAATAGGCATTATTCCCATTACCATTCCAACATTTATAAAAAAGTGAATCATAAACATGCCTAAAATGCCGGCTGAAATATACATTCCAAATCTGTTGGATGCATTTTTTACAATTATTAAGGTTCTCAACATGAGTACCAAATATATTAAAAAAACAAAGCATCCGCCTAAAAAGCCCCATTCTTCAGAAAGAATACTAAAAATAAAGTCAGTAGATTGCTGAGGCAAATATCTGTAATGGCTTTGTGTACCGTGTAAAAAAGAGCGGCCAAAAAGACCTCCCGAGCCAATTGCTATTTTAGATTGAATTATGTTCCAGCCAGCCCCTAGCCTGTCTATATCTGGATTCATGAAGATAATAAGTCTTTGCAACTGATAGGTTTTTAGAACTTTATCTGCAATAGATGACATTGCAAGTCCGATTGTTATAATTGAAAAAGTGTATGCAATCCAATAAAAATATCTCCTTCCATGAAAGTACTTTCTTACAATCAAAGCTATAAAAAAGATTAAAGCGGAAGCCATAATTAAAATAAGCTTTAACTTAAATGTTGTAAGAGAAGTTATCAATCTAAAAGAATTTTTTGCTATATATTGATTCCAAACTGGTAAAATTGTGAAGAAGATTGTTGCAAATCCTGCACCTATAATAAAAAGCAAAAATCTTATTGGAATTCCTGATACAAAACACATAACAAGAAAAATTGGTATGTACACGGAGGCAGAACCCATGTCTGGTTGAATTAAAATTAGTCCGCAAGGAATAATAAAAATTGCTAATGCGATTATAAATCTTTTAATCTGATTTTCGTTTATAGAAATATCCAAATATTTTGCAAGTGCTAAAATAAAAACTATTTTAGTAAACTCTGAAGGTTGTATGCCAAAATCTCCTATTCCAAGCCAGCTTCTAGCTCCGTTTACTTTTTTTCCAAACAGGAATGTTATGACTAGAAGTATTATTGAAGCTGCATAAATCCATTGTGCAGGACGTTCTAATTTTCTGTAATCGTAGAGCGCAAAAAAAATCATAAAGGCAAGGCCGATTACTGTCCAAATAATTTGTTTTATATATTCATTAGTTCTTAAAATACCATCTGCGTCTATTCCTGAAGAATATATAAAAGCAATTCCTGTGGCAACCAAAATGATTACACAAATGAACAATATATAATCGAATGCGTCCCAAAATCTGCCTTTCATAATGCTTTTATTCCTGTCTATTTCCGTTTTTCATAAGGTATTTAAATCCAAGTGCTGTTACAGCCTCTTCATAAGTCTGTTTTGCAAAAATTCCTTGAATAATTATATTAGTTGCGTAAGGTGCCCACCATTCCCATGGATTGCAAGCTTCTACCAAGGTTGCTACAACAACTTGTTCTTCAACAGGAGCGTCGTATGGAGCATAGGCAACCATCCAAGAATGCCAGCTGTCTTTATAACCTGTTACTTCGGCTGTTCCTGTTTTTCCAGCAGCCTTTACAATTTTGTTATGCATTGGATACTGAGGAGTACCATCTGATATTGTATATCTCATTATTTCTTGTATTTGAGGCCAAACTTCTGGATTTACATTTGATTTAAAAAGAATTTCAGGTTTTATCTCTTGAACAACTTCGTTTGTAACAGGATCTCTAACTTCTTTTAAAAGATGCGGTTTATAAATTACGCCAGAATTTGCAACCATTGCAGCCATATTCGCAACGTGCAAAGGAGTTGCCGTCATATATCCTTGACCAATAGAGGCTGACATCGTATCTCCCCCTAACCAGCGTTCGTGAAATTTTCGCTCTTTCCATTCTGCTGTAGGAACAAAACCTGAAGTTTGACTAGGCAAATCTATCTGCGTTCTTTGCCCAAAGCCAAATTCCTTTGAGTATGAAGAAATTAAATTGATTCCAAGATGATCTCTTCCCACAATCCAGTAATAAACGTCACAGGATTGTGCTAATGCGTTTTTTAAATCAAGCCACCCATGTCCAGGTTTTTTTACATGGCAGTGGAAGACTCTATTTCCGTAGTTTAATTCTCCCTTGCATTCAATTTTTTTTGAAGAAGGAAAAGCATCTTCGTTTAGCATCGCTGTTGAAATCACTATTTTAAATGTGGATGCAGGTGGATAAGCTGCATTTACAGCTCTATTTAAAAGCGGCTGATTTTTAGAATCTTCTATAAGAGATTGATAATAAGAACTTGATTCATCTGTATTAAATATATTTGGATCAAAATACGGATATGAAACCATCGCAAGAATTTCACCATTGGAAGGTTTTAACACAACCACTGCTCCAACTCGATTGCCAAGAGTTTTTTCAGCCAAAGTTTGTATTTCAGTATCAATTGTTAAAATAAGGCTTTTTCCAGTTTTAGGCGGCTCAATAACCGGTTTGTCAGAAATTACTCGTCCGCGAACATCTACAAGGCGGCTTTCTCTTCCTGGTTTTCCTTGTAGAAGAGCATCGTACTGTTTTTCTATTCCTGTTTTTCCTACAATACTGTTTCTTGTGTATCCTTGATTATACATTAAGTTCATTTCTTCTCGTGTTATATCACCAACATATCCAATAACATGAGCTAAAGAACCTGTTTCAATGTAGGTTCGTATAGGTTTTGAAATCCAAGAAACACCTGGAAGATCTGTTTTGTTTTCTGCAATATTTGAAATTACTGAGAAAGGAACATTTGATTTTATCTGGAAAGAAGAATAAGAACGTCTGCTTCTTAACGGAACTTTCTTATCTATTTCAAGTTTTGAAATTCCAAGCATGGCAGCTAATTTGTTTGCAACAGTATCATAATGTCCCGCAGGAATTTCTCCTGGAGTTATCTCTACAGCAAAAGCGTTTGTATTGACCACCATTGGCAAGGTTGCATTTCGGTCAAAAATTTCTCCTCTTTGTGCTGGTAGAACATTTACTTGGTTTGAATTTATTTCAGATTGCGAACGGTATGAACTTCCATTTCTTATTTGCAGAAAAAAAAGCCGGTAAAAATAAATAAGAAAAAAAATGATTATCATAAAGCCAAGAAAGAGAATTCTGTTATTTTTATCTATTGATGAATTTCGGGCTGACCGTATGCTTCTACGAAAACCCATTATTCAATTTCCTCCGATTTTGTGCTTATAATATTTTTAAAAAGATTTAGGAATTTAAATACGAATGGAGCTAACAAAGAGTTTGCTATGAGTTCAAAAAGAAACATAACTGAAAATACTTGATATGTTATAATTGATGTATAGAATAGCGACATAAGCCAAATGATAAGCGTCTTTGCAAATGTTCCGCAAAATCCTATTAAAACAGGCATAAAAAATCCAGAATAATTTACAGTTCCGCCAAGCCAACCAGAAAGGTATCCAATCAAAGTCCTTAGAACGCAGTTAAAACCAAATGGTGCTCCTGAAAGGAAATCTAGAAAAAGACCAGAAATAAAACCTGTTGATTCTCCATACATTCTTCCATTGATTAATGAAAAATAAAGGACGCATAACAATACTAAGTCAGGAACTGCAGGTAAAACTGATATGTTTGAAAGAATAGCAGTTTCTAGTAATGAAAAACATAATAAAATAAGTGCTGAAACTGAAAAAGATTTTAGCATTTTTAATTCCTTGCATCATTTATTTCTCTAAGATTGACGACTATTACATTTTCGAGTCTAGAAAAATCAATTATAGGTGTTAATTCAATATCTAAAGAAGTGTCATAATCTACAACAGTTATTTTTGAAATTGTTCCTAGAGGTATATCTCTCATATAATTATTGTTTTCTCCAGAGGTTACAACAATATCGCCGTAGTGCAGTTCTTCCAAAACCCTTTTTCTTATATAACGCATTTTTAACACTTCTGTTTGTATGCCAGTGCCATTTACAAGACCTAAATCCCTTGTGTTTTGAATTCTTGCAGATATGATGCAATCCAAATTATAAATTGGCATTACAACGCTTGTAAGAACACCTACTTGAACAATTTTTCCCACAAGTCCAGATGTTCCGTGTTCGTATGCAATTACAGGCATATTCTTTTTAATTCCATGAAAACTGCCTTTATTTATTGTTATATAAGCATTTAAATTGTCAGTTTCCCTGGAAATTATTTGAGCAGGATAATTTTTTTCTTCAAGTGAAGTTGCAAAGTCTAACTGTTCTTTTAATCGTTCGTTTTCTTTGCGTATTTCTGCATTTGAACGTTGCATTTGTTCATAATTTTCCAATTTTATAACAAGTTCGTCATAATCTTTTCGAAGCCTGCTAAGTTCCTTAGCAGCTCCAAAAGTTCTTGTAATCCCAGAAACAACAGAATGCACGCCGCTTTCTATTGAAGAAAAAATCGAAAATCCGATTTTTTTAAAATTTAGAACAAAACTTCCTGAACTAAATGCCAGCATGACGCCAGAGAATAATAGGTATATAATTAGCATAAACTCTGAAAATTTAAATTTCAGAGAAAGTTTCTTTTTTGAAGCCATCTTACTTAATCATTTAGACTGTCGTAAACAGAGCGACCTGACGACATATCTTTAAATAGTTCAAAAGCTTCTCCTGCTCCAAGAGCAACACATTCAAGAGGATTTTCAACAAGAATAACAGGTACTCCAGTTTCCTTTGAAATAAGCTTAGGAAGCCCTTTTAGCATAGAACCGCCACCTGTCATTACAATTCCTCTATCTATAATATCAGAAGCAAGTTCAGGTGGAGTCTTGCTAATTACGTTCTTTATTTCTTCAACAATAAGTTTTACAGGCTCTTTTAAAGCTTCTCTAACTTCAACACTGTCTATTTCAAGTCTTCTTGGAAGTCCTGTAATTGCATCCGTTCCTTTTAATTCCATCTTTTCAATAGTCTTATCAGGTGCTGCATTTCCAATTTGAATTTTCAATCTTTCTGCGGCTTGGTGACCTATTATCAAGTTGTGAACACTCTTAACGTGCTTTACAAGAGCATCATTAAATTTGTCGCCGCCAACGCGAATGGAACTAGTTTCTACCATTCCTCCTAGAGAAATTACAGAAATCTCGGCAGTACCGCCACCTATATCGCATATCATGTGTCCTGCAGGTTCATAAATAGGAATTTTTGCACCAATAGCGGCAGCTTTTGATTCTTCTATTATTTCAACTTCTTTTGCGCCCGCTTTTAATGCAGTTTCAATTACAGCTCTTTTTTCAACTTCTGTTATGCAAGAAGGAATACCGATTTTCATTCTTGTAGATTTTATAATCTGATGTCTTGGAGTTATTTTCTGAATAAAATACTTTATCATTCTTTCGCAACTGTCGATATCAGAAATTACACCATCTGCAAGAGGTCTAATAGCCATAATATTGCTCGGAGTTTTTTCAAGCATATTTTTAGCTTCAGAACCAACAGCAACAATTCTCTTTGTTCCTTTTTCTACGGCTACAACGGAAGGTTCATTTATTACAATTCCTTTTCCGCGAACATAAATAAGTGTGTTACATGTACCGAGATCTATACCGATATCAGTAGAAAATCTGTCAAAAAATCCCATAAATACTCCCGGATTAAAATTCAGCTATTTTTGCAAGAGCTCCTGGATGATTTACTTGAATGCGCAAGGTTTTTCTCCATTCCGCACGAGCTTTCACCAAATCGCCCTGTTTTTCATATATTACACCAAGATTATAGTATGCGTCTGCTGAATTTGGATTTTTTTTCAAAATAGATTCAAATTCGTTTTTTGCCTCTGCATACTTTTTCTCTTCAATGTATATTGTTCCAAGAAGATTCATACTTTTTAATACGAGTTCTTCATTTTCGCAATCGTTTTTAATGCGGAACAAATATTGTTTTGCTGTATTTGCCTGTCCAACTTTGTGGTACTGTTCCGCAATTGATAAAAGAAGTGAATCCGATTCCCTTGTAAGCAAGGCTTCTGTAAATGCCGAAATACTTTCCATCGGCATTTCCAAAGCAGCATAACTTAAGCCTAAGTATTCTGCTGCATCTAGAGCCTTGTAGCCAAGTCGTCTTGATTCTTCAAGATATTTTACAGCAAGATCTGCATAATAGTAAGATGAAATGGTATTTTTATAAAAATATGCCTTTCCTAGCATATAGTTTAATTGAGGAGTTAATTTTTTTCTAGATTTTAACAAAGCCACTCTTATGGAATTAATAGATTCATCTAGATAGCTTTGAACAGAAGCTGAATCGAGTTGAGAAACCGCAAGAAAAAAACTTGCGTAACCGTGATATGTAAGGGCGGTATTGTTAAAAGGATTTGTGTCAAGAATTTTTTGACTTATTTCGTATACGGATTTATAATCATAAACATTCCATTTTTCAATAAGAGCACTTGTTGTTGCAGAATTTAAAGACTTCTGACGAATGTTTTTGCACAAGAAAACAACAAAAACAGTAAGAATTACTGCCACTATAAAGAAAATAACTAATAGAGGAATAAACTTACTTTTCTTTTTTGCGAAATTACTTTCTTCTATAATGTTCTTACTCATATTTTATAAAAAAAACAGACGAGATAGTAAGCCGGGTTCTGTCATTTATCTTGCGATAAACGTAACCATCTATCCAAATCCATTGTTGCCAAGTGGACTTTAGCGATTTACCCGAAGTATAAAGGCCGAAATCCAAACTTCTGCTTAATCTTGCTCCAAATGAGGTTTGCACTGCTGCAAGTGTTACCACTTGTACGGTAGTCTCTTACACTGCCATTTCACCCTTGCCATTTTAGGCGGTATATTTTCTGTTGCACTTTCTGTCGCTTTGGGGATATACATAAAAAATGCATCTTCCGCAAAACGCCCGGTTATTACCCGGCATTTTTTTCGGTGGAGCCCGGACTTTCCTCATAGCAATAAACTATCATTAATTTACGCTATGCGATTACATCTCGTCTGTATTATTTTAGTTTTCAGAATCGTCCGATTCTACAATATCATCATCTTCTTCATCTGATAAATCATCAGAGTCGTCATACAAATCACTGTTTTCTGAATCTTCTTCGTATTCGTCTGAATCATATTCGTCATCGTCAGCGATTTCGCTTTCAAAGTCTGCAAGGCTTCCTGCATCATTAAAGAATGTTTCCTGTTCTGATTCATCAGATTCTTCGTAAAACAAAATTCGGCTACAGTATGGACAGAAAAGAATATTTTCCCCTTCCCTAACTTCGTTTGCAAACTGCGCTGGAAGAATCATATGGCAGCCAGTACATACGCCATTTTTCACAGCGACAATACCTTCTGAATTTCTCTGGATAATTCTTTGAAATTTGAACAAGACCTCTTGATTAAGTCCTGGAGTAATGCCTTCCTCTTGTGATTTTAAGTCTGCAAGCTCTGATTTATAAGATTCTATCTGAGAATTTAGAGAGTCCTTGCTAGAAGTAAGATCTGATTCTTGAGATGAAATCATTGCCTCTGTTGTTTTCAAAGTATCATCAAGCTCTGCTAAAATTTTATCTTCTTTTTGAAGTTCTTTTCTTAATTCTGATTCTTTTACAGATGCTTCTGAAATCTGTTTTTCAAGAGCTTCATATTCGCGGTGAGTTGTTATATTATCCATGTTTTTTTCACCAGCTTCGCGAGTCTTTATAGCTGTTTCAAGGTCAAGTTTTATATTTCCAACTCTTTCTTTTACAATTTCGTAATCCCTATTTTTTTCAATATATTCTTTTTTCATTCTGGCAAGAAGTTCTTCTTGCGAAGTCAACTGTTTAGGTGCTTCTTCTATTAACTGTTCAAGCTCGTATTTTCTGCCAAGTATTACTTGAAGGCTTTTTAATTTATCAAAAATTTCTGTTATTACCATAATGATGTTCCTTTTTTTCTGAATATCGTTTAAATATATAATAAATATGCAATTATGTCTATTCTATATGTAAGCAAAGTTTATGTTTCAATATAGTCCCTAAGTCCATTAGCTCTTCTAGGGTGTCTTAGACGCCGCAAGGCTTTTGCTTCTATCTGACGAATTCGTTCCCTAGTAACATTAAAATAAAGACCGACTTCTTCCAATGTTAATGAATATCCATCATCTAAACCGAATCTCATTTTTAGAACTTCCTGCTCTCTTGGAGGCAAGGTTCCTAAAACTTGCCTTAACTGTTCCTGAAGCAATTTGTAAGAAGTTTGAATAGAAGGATTTTCTACTTCTTTATCTTCTATAAAATCTCCTAGTGAAGAATCTTCCTCTTCTCCAATCGGTGTTTCTAACGAGATTGGTTCTCTGGCAACGCTCTTTACCTGTTTAATTTTTGCAAGTGGCCATCCTAACTGCTGAGCAATTTCTTCATCTGTAGGCTCTCTGTTCAGTTTTTGCATAAGTTGACGGCTTTCTCGTACAACTTTATTAATCTGTTCAATCATGTGAACTGGAACGCGGATTGTTCTTGCTTGGTCAGAAATGCTTCTTGTTATGGCTTGACGAATCCACCAGGTTGCATAAGTCGAAAATTTAAAACCCTTTCGATATTCAAATTTTTCAACAGCTTTTATAAGACCAATATTGCCTTCCTGTACTAAATCAAAGAATTGAAGTCCTCGATTTGTATACTTTTTTGCAATAGAAACAACAAGCCTTAAGTTTGCATTGATAAGCCTGTTTTTTGCTTTTTCCATCATAAGACTGCCGCGTTTTATTTCTTTAGCTTTTGAAAGAATTTCATCAATCGTATTTTCAAATTCATACTCAAGTCTAGAAAGTTTTCTGTCAATTTTTTGTATTTGAGTATATATATCGCGAATATCGTCTGTAGTCATATTCAGTTCGGCTTCAACTTTTGGCGCTTCGGAACGCATTGAAATGCGGCGGCCGAGCCGTCTAAGATCTGCCGGTGTTGAAATTCGCAGCTCTTTCATCTTTTTTTCTTGCTTTTGCCTATATTCTTCGATTTTTTGAGTTGCATCAAGAAATTTTGCTGTAAAGCGATCAAGTTCTTCTGATTGAATATCAATTTTTTGAAGTTGAGGCTGAATCTTTTCTCTAAGTTCCACTAATTGCGGTTCTTCGAAAATCTTGCTGGTTTGATTGGTTTCGAAAAGCTGCTTTTTTAAAGACATATACAACTTCATTTCTGGAAGAATTGGTTTAATCAGTTCACTGTAACAAGCTTTTAATCTCTTTTTTTCAGCCATTTCTTCATTAATTTCTTTTCTAGGTCTTCCAGGTTGAATGTCAATACGTGTAAATGCCTTCTGTGCAACTGCAAAAAATTCAGGTATCATTATTCCAGAATTCAACACAACTTGTTTTATGATATTGTTACCATCTTCCATCTGCTTTGAAAGTATGACTTCTTGTTCCGCAGTTAAAAGATTTTCTTTTCCTATTTCGCGCAGGTAAAGGCGGATAGGATCATCAACGCTAGACTCTTTATCTCCGTTTACGAGTTTAGAAGAACTTTCTTTTATTTCATCAACATCTTCATCTGGAGAATTTTCACTTTCATCATCTTCAAGAATCGTATCATCATCTTGTTCTTCATCTTCAAAAGGATCTGTTTCGATGACTTGAATTTTTCTTTCTGTAAAGATTTTTAAAGCTTCTTCCATGTTTGGAGAATTAATAAAGTCTTGACCTGCAATTTCATTAATTTCATCCCATGTTATAACGGTTTTATCTTTTGCATAGTCTAAAAGTTTTTGTATAATAGGATTCTGTTCCTGTTCCATTGGATATAACACCTTGTTTTTACAGTTAACATTTGAGTTTTTTGTCTAGTTTAATTTTCTCTTCGAGCATGGCATTTAATTGGTTTTTGTCATCATCGGTTTGTACAGTAAATGCTCGTATGCGTTGCATTAAGAGTTCTCTTTGTTTTTCCAAATTCCTGCGCTTAAACATTTTAATTGAATCCTGTATAGTGCTTTCATTTTCATCTTTGAATTCTCCCAAAGATATAGCACTTACTATCAGGCTACTTACGCGGTCATCAGAACAACGATTTAAGATAGTCGACAACGACAATGAATTTTCTAAATAGCATTGCTCAAGAATGTTATAAAGCTCTTTTGCTATAGGTTCTTCAAAATCTTCAGAAGTCAATTCGTTTCTGATTGTTTTATACTTTTCTAAATCGGCAATTATGGCAATAACACTTCGCAGTTCTGCAGTAAGCTTTAATTTTGTAGGATTGCTTTCGTCTTTGTTTGCCGGCTGCCGATTGTTTAGACGTTTACGGGCTTGCTCTCGATTTTGAAAATCTCTATTAACGGCCTCCGGCTTTAAATTATAAACTTGACATAATTGCTCAAGACTTGACTCTTTTTGAATATCTGAACTTAATGCATCTACATAAGAGAAAAAGGAAAGAGAAGCCTTTGTTTTTCCCTCAGGAGTATCAATAGGATACTCTTCACCTAGTTTAGATAATAAAAAGTCGCTATCCAATATAGCACTGTTTACAGCGCTAGTCAAGAATTCTTTTCCAAAATTTATCATAATTTCTGCAGGATCTTTTCCGCCAGAAAGTCTTATTACTCTTACAGTTATGTCGGCCTTTCTTAACATAAGAATTGCTCTTTCTGTTGCCATCTGGCCGGCTTTATCGCTATCAAATGATAGCAATACTTCGTTTACAAAAGGACGGATTATTTTTATTTGACTTTCTGTAAGTGCTGTTCCTAGCGGCGCTACAGCGAATTCTATTCCACACTGGTGGTATGCGATGCAGTCCATATAACCTTCGCAAAAAATTACTTTTTTATTTTCTTTTATAGATTTTTTTGCAAAGTTGAATGCGTATAGTGTTTCCCCTTTTTTATATTGGATTAAATCGCCTGAGTTTAAATATTTTGGACTATTAGGATTGTTGTCTAATTGTCTTCCGCCAAAAGCAACGGCTTTACCCTGCCTATTAAAAATTGGAAACATAAGCCTGTTTGAAAAAAAAGCAATTTCAGGATACTTTTTGCTAAAAAGCCCCGATTGCTCAAGAAATTCTTTTGAAAAGTTTTTGCTAATTAAAAATTTTTTTAGCCAAAATCTGTCTGAAGGTGCATAGCCGAGCTTGAATTTCTTTATAGTATCAAGGCTTATACCTCTTTTGGCTATATATTCAAGAGCCGTTTTTCCTTGCGTAGTTTCTGTAAGAATATAATGAAACATTGAAGCTGTTCGTTCATAAAGTTCTGTGTATTCTTCAATAAGTTTTATTTTAGGATCGGTTTTTTGCTGAAAACCATCTTCGTAGTGAACTGTAATTCCCGCTTTTTTTGCTAAAGATTCTATAGCCTCAGCATAGGAAAGTTTTTCTTGTTCCATTATGAATTTTATGACGTCGCCACCTGCATGGCAGCCAAAACAGTAATAGAATTTTTTTTCAGCATCAACATGAAAAGATGGTGTTTTTTCGCCATGAAATGGACAACATCCCCACCAATCGTTCCCGCGTGGTTCGAGTTTTGTGTATTCCCCGATTATTGAAACTATATCAGAGTTTTTTTGTACAGCGTCAATTGTTTCTTTTGAAATAAATCCCGTCATACTTTATTTTTTTATTCTGTTTATATATTTTTCGTTTTTGTGAGCATTAAAATTGCTTGAAAATACGTGTTTTCCAGTTGTTGCATCTGTCAATCTAAAAAAGTAATAGTTAGTGTTTGCCGGCGAAGCTGCTGCTTTTAATGCTACCAGACCAGGATTTGAAATTGGAGCTGGAGGCAGCCCTGCCCATTTATATGTATTGTAAGGACTGTCTATTTCTAAGTCGTCATAAGTGATGACATCTGGATGGGGTTTCCCTTTGATTTCTGTTATTATATATTCAATTGTTGCGCAGGAATAAAGACCAATGTTGTGAGCAAGTCTATTTGTAAAAACACTAGCAATAAGTGGAGCTTCTTCTTCTATTCTGTACTCTCTTTCTACAATCGATGCTAAAATCACTGTTTTATAAAGTTGATTGCTATTCAAACTTTTTAATGCAGGAATGTCGCTTATTTTTTCAAAGAAATTGTTTGCCATCTGAGTTACAACGCTTTTACCTGTCATTCCTGGTGTAAAAAAGTATGTGTCGGGGAAAAGAAAGCCTTCAAATGTCTGCGCATTTATTTTGTATTTTTCAAGAAGTTCCAAACTGCGTGCCGCTTCTAAAAAATCTTGAGAAGAACAGACTTCTGAAGCTTCTAGTTTTGCGGCAATTTTAGAAACTGTAAGCCCTTCTGGAAAAGAAAGTCTTATGTATTCTTGCTGTCCAGAAGAAAGAATTTTGCAAATTTGAGCAACGGACATATCTGTGCTGATTTTATAAACTCCACTTTTTAAAGAGAAATTAGAAGAGTCTGTTGTAAACACGGTTTTAATAAGAGGAAATCTAGCGCATGTGTAAAATACAAAACTACTGCGGATAAGTTTTTTTTGTTTTAGCGTATGGGATATACTTTTTATAGTTGTACCCGAAGGAACTTCCACCCTGACTGACACTGAATTTTTTTTTGAAGAAACTGCCTTTGTTCCTATAAAAAACAAGACCAAAAGAAAAACAACAATTGCCGCCAATAAAATTATAATTAAATTAATTTTTTTCTGAAATTTCATGAATAAAACCTTAATACATCCTCAATTGATAAAGATTTATAAATTTCCTTTTCAATTTCTGAAGAAAATCTAAGCAATTCATTAGGAATTTGCGCTTGATACTTTCTAAAAAACAAGGCTAATGCGCGTATTTCTTTTTTAGTAAAGCTATACTCAAATAAATCGTCTTGATTTTGTGAAGATTCTATCAAAATACAATCTCCTGATTTTCTGTTGCAAGCATTATTTCCATATCATCTTTGTGAGCTATAAACTTTGCATACCATCTTGCAGCTTGTAAAATGGAATCAAGTTTTTTGTCATCGTATACAGGCTCATGGTGAAACAAAACAAGTCTTTTTATATTCCAAAAAGCAGCAAAATCAATTGCATAGCAAAATGCAGAATGTCCCCAATTTTCTTTTCTATATGATTCTTCTACTGTGTATTGAGAATCTAATACTATTAAATCTGCGTTTTCAAATACTGCTGCACGGCTTGGGATTTTTATAAAGTCGTTTCGTGTTAATTCAACATCTGTTGCATAAACAATTTTTTTGCCATTTTCAGAAAAAGAAAAACTGTGGGAATTTCCAGGATGCGACATTTTGCAAGTATTTATTTCTACATTGTTTATAAAAAAAGATTTGCCTTCTTGTGCTGTGTGAAAATTTATTTTACTTGCAAGAGATTCAAATGAGGCATTTTCTGGAAAAAAGGGAGACCTTTGCTGTTCTTTAAGCAACTTTTCCGCTTCTGGTACAGCTGAAAATATTTCGAGTGTTGAATTTTTATCATAGATTGCATCAAAAAAAGGAAGCCCCTGTATGTGATCCCAATGAAAATGCGAAAAAAATAGATTGTAATGCTTGTCTTTAGGTAAATGGTCTGATTTGCCAAAGCATCGAATTCCAGTTCCAGCATCAAGAATGATTTGAGTCTCATCGTCGCTAACAATTTCTACACAAGGTGTGTTTCCGCCAGTTGTTCCAAAAATCCATTCAGGAAGAGATGAAACAAATCTTTCTCTAGAATCGGTAGTTTCAATATCTTTTGAGGAAATGCGTTGAACTGCTGCTATAATCTTTGACTGAATCTGTTGCGATGTTAAAGGTGTAGGAACAGAACCTCTTACACCCCAAAAATAGATTTTCACTTTTTCCTCTCTATATATTGAAAAAGAATTCTTTCTACTAATTTAATCTATATAGCATGAGTTTGTCAAATGACAATTGCAATTCAAAATTCAAAAACTTTTATAAAAAAAAGCCGGATAAAAAATCCGGCTTTTTGGGGAGTGTAGGATTCGAACCTACGAAGGCAAGGCCAACAGATTTACAGTCTGTCCTATTTGACCACTCTAGAAACTCCCCATAAAAAGCTGCCTGTAGGATTCGGACCCACGACCCCGAGATTACAAATCACGTGCTCTACCAGCTGAGCTAAGGCAGCATATTTATTGGTTGTTCGTGTCGAACGTGTTTCATATTATACTTTCTTAAAAAAATAGTCAATAACAAAACTAAATATTTTTGAATATTTTTAATTTTTTTTGTTTAAAAATTAAGCTTTCAGGTAAAACTTAGAGTTTTTTATAAAGGTGAAAAAAAACGCTTTCAGCGAATTTTCAATTTGTTGAAGATTATACTTTTTAAAAGCAAGCGCTTATAAAGAAGCTATCTTTTTAGGTCTGGTCTAAGTTTTTCAGCTCCTCTTATGTAAATTCCTTTTGGAACAGAATTTTCTTCCATATAAGCTGTTAGCATAATTCTTATAACTTTTTCTAACCCTCCTTCAATATAGGCTTCTTGACTACAAAAAAGAGGAATATTAGAAGTATCTATTTTTGTATAATTTTTTCTGAAGGCAGCGCATGGATTTATTTTGTCTAAATCTTTTGTTAATGTAAAATGCATAGAAACAATGTCTTGCTCACTTAGATTGTTTTCTTCAATTATTCTGGAACACATTTCTAAAGTTGCATCTTTTATTGAATCTACAGAATTTTGGGCACAAGCAGCCCCTCTTATACAATATAATTTTTTCATTTTAAACTCCTATAAAACAGTTCGCAACGCAAACTGTTAAAGATAAAAACAGATGTCAATTTTTGTAGTTTTATTTTAATCATAATCTATATCAAAATTCATGGATAATTTTGCTTAAAAGTTTTTCTGATTCATCTTTTGCCCTTTTTTTAGAAGATGAAGTTTTATTTTCTTTAGGAACATTGTTTGAGTCTTCAGTTTTTTCATCTTCTGTATTATTAAAAAGGTAAATAGAACGTGCGCTTTCGTAAAGTGAATAATCTGGAAAAACTGCTGATTTTACAGAAAAGTTTTGGAAGTGTATATTTTTAAAAAGATTGTCAGCATTTGTTAAGTAAAGAAGTTCCTCAGTTCCGACTGTTTCCGGTCCAAACAGCCTGTCGGTCTTGGTTTTTTCTAAAAAGTAAAAAACGGCTTTTTTAGCGACCTCGCAAGCTGAATTTTGTAAATACTTTTCTAGAGTTTCTTGGTTTGATATAGAAGAATTTTCAATCAATTCTACAAAATCTTCGGGATATAAAACTGCTGTAACATCAAAATCAAAATTATATGAAAAATTGGGCTGTTTTTTATAGGCTTTTGAATAATCCTCCCCGGAAGGCAGAGTTCCGGAAACTTTTTGCGTAAAAGAAATTGGCTCCGTTTTAAATATTACTATTTTTGCATTTTTTGGAATTAAAAATTCCCAATGCCATGAAAACTTGCCTGGAACTATTGGCTTTGAAGATATTCCTGCTAGTTTTGAAATAACAACGCCTATAGAATTCGGTTCTATTTTAAATTGCCCCCATCCTATAAAAAAAATGGCACTTGCAAAAACTAAAAGTATAAAAAGACAGACAATTGAGCTAGCCCCTTTTTTTTTCATTAAAGCCTCTTGACTGGTAAAAATTTCTTTTTTAGTATAGCAGTGGTCTATGGGAACTTCAAGGCAATTTTTTGATAAAAAAAATACATTTCCTCTAATCCGTACCTTGATAAAAAGGTCGATTTTATTCTGTACATTATTTCTTTCTGTGCTTATAATTTTTTATCTTATAGGAAATTACCAGTCATTTTTGCCAGAAAACCAAATTATGATTTTAAAAGTCGCTCAATTTACTGCGATAAGTCTTTGTGTGCTTGTTTTAGTAGAAATTGTTTTTATGATATTTCTAAGAATTTTCTATTCGATAAAAAATAATGGTATCTTGAAAATTATAAAGCTAGCATCTTTAACTTTGCTGTTTTGTTATGGAATGGCGATTTTAATCATCTTTAGAGCAATAGAAATTCTTTCAATGGGGATAAACTGATGTTTCTTTTTTTTACAAATAAAATAAAAATTCCTGAAGTTTTAAAAAAGATTAATAAAGTATTTAAAAAAAATGGATTTGAATGTTACCTAGTCGGAGGTGCTGTCCGCGATTTTCTTATGAAAAAAAAGCCTTCTGATTGGGATTTGACCACAAATGCATTTCCTAATCAAGTTATGTCAATGTTTAAAAAGGTAATTCCTACAGGTATTGCCCATGGAACTGTTACTGTTCATTACATGGGAAAACAGATTGAAGTCACCACTTTTAGAACAGAATCTGATTATACTGATGGCAGGCATCCTGATTTTGTAAAGTTTGCTAGCAATATTCAAGACGATTTGAGTAGACGGGATTTTACAATGAACGCTATTGCAGTTTCCTTAGATACAGGAAGACTTGTAGATCCTTTCCATGGTAAAAAAGATATAGCAAGAAAGATTATAAAAACTGTAGGAAATCCAAAAGAACGTTTTTTAGAAGATGGATTGCGTCCAATTCGCGCAGTGCGTTTTTCTGCTCAACTAAATTTCAAAATAGAACAAAATACGTATAAAACTCTTTTTGACAATCAAATTAAAGAAAAAATTACATCCATAAGCGTAGAACGGTTTAGGGACGAATTTATAAAACTTTTAAAAGCCAGAAAACCTAGCGTAGGACTTAAAATTTTAGAAGAAACAGGCATTTTGAATTTTTTTATGCCAGAATTAACATCCTGCAGGAATTGCATACAAAACGATGGCAGAGGTTATCATATTTTTGATGTTATGGACCACTGTTTTTACGCTTGCGATGGAGCGCCTTGCGAAAAACCTTTGCTTAGATTAGCGGCATTGCTTCACGACATAGGCAAACCTGATGTAAGAATGGAACACTTCGAAAATGGAATTAAGATTGTAAATTTTTATAACCATGAAAAAAAATCAAAAGAAAAAGCTGAAATTCTTATGACAAGATTAAAGTTCAGCAACGCTGAAATAAAATATGTTTGTCATTTGATTGAAAATCACATGTTTCATTACGAATCTGCTTGGTCTGACAGTGCGGTTCGCCGGTTTATAGTAAAAATTGGCAAAGACAACATTGATGATTTAATTGATTTGAGGCTTGCCGATATGTATGGAAAATACAACAAGCCTGTTCGCATTCATGATAATCCTGCTTGCATTCTTTTAAATGAGCTAAAAGACAGAGTTGAGCAAATTGAAAAAAGTTCTTCTGTTTTGAACATGAAAAATCTTGCTATAAATGGAAATACCTTAATTAAGGCTGGAATTCCTTCTGGTAAAGAGCTCGGCAAAATTTTAAAAGAGCTTTTTAATATGGTTTTAGAAAATCCTTCAATGAATACAGAAGAAAAACTTACAGAATGTGCCTTGAAAATGTATCAAAGCACATTATGATGTAAAAGTCTTTTTGCTCAAAATTTCCCGGGCTTTCAGTTTATTAAGTTGAAAGCCGAGTTTTTTTATAAATGTAAAAAATGCTTTCAGAGGAGAATTAATCTTTGTATTTTTTTCCATCAGAAAAAGCTTTGCCAACTTTTTTTCCAAGCACAAGATAGTCTTTGTTTATAGGATCGTAAGTAATTGGAGAAAGGGCTTGAACATCGATTTTTCCGTCTTCAAGACATAGTTTTTCTTCAATGCCAACATTTTCAATAGAACCTAGCAGCCTGCAAGTTTTTTTGTCATAGCTTATTACTTTGCATTCCAGCACAAAGCTTAACTCTTCGATTACAGGCGCGTTTACAAATTCGCTTTTTGTAACATGAAATCCACATTTTTCGATTTTATCAGGCTCTTTGTTTGCAGAAACAAGACCTAAGTAGTCGCATTGGCCAGCGTGCTTTGCGTCTGCAAGGCTTACAGTGAATGCTCCTGTTTTCAAAAGATTTTCAACTGTTTTATGTTCGGGGCTTAAACAAATATTAATTTGATTGTCATCAGCTATCCCTCCCCAAGCGGCATTCATTGCATCTGGAATGCCGTTTTCATCATAAGTTGCAATAATAAGAACAGGCATAGGATATAGCCATGTTTTCGAGCCAAAGTTTTTTTTCATTTTAACCTCCAATACCGTTTGGCTAAGGCGCGCTTGCGTTTTTGTTTTTTTTTAACTTGAAGTTCGGGCTAAATAACCATATTCATTACTTCGCGGACTTCGTCTAGTGTTTTTATAGCAATTTCCCTAGCATGCTTTACACCGTCTGTTAAAACTTGCCGAATATATTCAGGCTCGTTTTCAAGCTGTTTTCTTCGTTCTCTTAAAGGTCTAAGCTCTTCGTTAAGAGCAGTTGTAAGTTCGCTCTTTAACATGCCGCCCCCGCCTTCACCTATTCTTTCTGCAACTTTTTCTGGACTTTCTTTTGTGCATAGGGAAATAATCTGCAATAAATTTGCTACTTCCGGTCTGTTTACCGGGTCATAAGTTATATGACGCTCTCCATCTGTCTTTGCTTTTTTTATAAGCTTTGCGGTTTCGTCTTCTGTGGCGCTGAGCATTATAGCATTTCCGCGGCTTTTGCTCATTTTTTGAGTTCCATCTAGTCCCATAATGCTAGGTGTTTTTGAAAGCAAAACTTGTGGAAGAGGAAAAACGCCTTCTTTTCCTGAACAAAATTTTTTATTAAATCTGTTCGCTATTGTTCTTGCAAGTTCGACGTGAGGAAGCTGGTCTTTGCCCGCAGGAACAACATTTCCTTTGCAAAAAAGGATATCAACTGCTTGATGCACTGGGTAAGTATACATTCCTGCATTTACATTTGTAAGTCCTGCAGATTGAATTTCTTCTTTTACTGTAGGGTTTCTGCTAAGCTCGGCATTTGAAACAAGCGTCAAAAAAGGAACTAAAAGTTGATTCGCTTCTGGAATATAACTGTGCGGATATATGATTACGTTTTCGCTAGGTTCAATTCCTGCCGCAAGATAGTCTATTACAAGCTGTTTTGTGTTTTGGCTAATTTCCTGATAAGCATCGTGATCTGTTAGGACTTGATAATCTGCAATTAAAATCATAGTTGGAACGCCCATTTTTGAAAGACGCACGCGATTTTGCAAAGAGCCAAAGTAATGACCTATGTGAAGCCTTCCTGTAGGTCTGTCGCCAGTAAGAACTCTGTATTTTGTAGGATTCTTTATTAAATCTTCTTCAAGTTTTTTACTTGCTGCAAGAGCTGCTTCATAAGTTGAACTGTTTATTGTTTCTGCCATAGTTTCCGCCTACTTTTCCTAAAAAATGTATATAACAAATATAAGATAAAAAAGCCCTTTTTCGCAACTGTTTTTTATCAGGTAAAAAGACGCTTTTTGAAAACTCGACTTTAGATTTAAAAAGTAATAGAATAAATCTATTATGAAAATGAAATTATTTCAGCAGTGGCTAGATTCTTTTTTAAATTTTGAAAAAACACGGACAAAAAATATATTTTGGCTAGAAACAATGAAATTCTTGTGTAAGAAAGCTGGAAACCCGCAAAATTTAGTTCCGTGCATTCATGTTGCCGGCAGCAAAGGAAAAGGCTCTGTGAGCAAAATGCTAGCTTGCATGATAGAAGCTGGCGGAAAAAAATGCGGACTTTACACTTCCCCGCATATTTGCAATTTTAGAGAAAGAATTGGAAGCTCTATGGGATTTTTCGAAGAGTCTGTTTACGAAAAATCTGCTGACGAGCTTTATTCTCTTGTTACTTCAATTCCCAAAGAAGAATTTCCTGCGGAGCGTCCTGTTACCTGGTTTGAACTTGTTACATTGTATGCATTTATATGTTTTAAAAATGCAAAAGTTGATTTTGCCGTATACGAAACAGGTCTCGGCGGCAGACTCGATTCCACCAACATTGTAATTCCACAGGCAAGCGTAATTACTTTAATAGAACTAGAACATACAGATATTTTAGGAAACTCGATTGAAAAAATTGCCTCAGAAAAGGCTGGGATAATTAAACAAAAAATTCCTTGTGTGATTGCTCATCAAAAATACAATGAACCTTATAAAGTCTTTGAAGAAAAATCAAAAGAATTAAAAAGCCACTGTATTCTTGCGGAAAAGATGTTTCAAAATGAAAACTATTCTTACAAAAACAATTGTCTTTTTTTTAAATTAAAATATTCTTCCGCTTGTAATGCTTTAAAAAAAGATGAGGAATACGAAATTCTATTAAAAATGGCTGGCAATGTTCAACTAGAAAATGCGCAGACTGCAATTGCCGCTTTAAAAACAGTTTTTCCAAATGCAACAAAAAAACAAATAGAACAAGGTCTTTCAAATGCATTGCTACCAGGACGCTTTCAAATTGAAAATATAAAGGGTGCAACCTGTGTTTTAGATGGCGCTCATACTCCATCAAGCATTGAAAACTGCGTAAAGACGCTAAAGGAAGTTTTTCCAAATAGAACTTATTGCCTTTTATTTGCCTGTGCAATTGATAAAGATGTAAAAGATATTGTTCCGATTTTTAAAGAAACGTTTAAAAATGTTTTTATAACTTTACCAGGTTTTGAAAGAAAATCTGACATAAAAAATATTGAAAATCAATTTATTCAAAATAAGATAGAATGTGTTGTAGATAGCAACTGCAATACAGCCATAAAAAACGCTTTGTTAAAAGCAGAAACTGAAAATTCTGTTCTTCTGATAACAGGCTCGTTCTATCTTTTGTCAGAAGTTTTTAGTCTATATATTGAAAAAAAACATTTATAACCATAGAATAAATAATTATGCGATGTACTAAAGCTATTATATATAAAGAAAATCTTATAAATAACATAAATGAAATTAAAAAAAATCTTAATTCTGGTGTAAAACTTTGTTGCGCGGTAAAAGCTAATGGCTATGGAAACGATGCAATTGCAAGCGCCCGCATTTTTGAAGAAATGGGGGCTGAATATCTTGCAATTGCAACCATAGATGAAGGCATTGAACTTAGAAACGCTGGAATAAAAGCAAATCTCTTGATGCTGAGCCTATGCACTTATGAAGAGTTTCCTGATTTGATTAAAAACAATATAACTCCCCTGGTTTTTGATTCTGAGTATATTGCCGTTTTAAATAAAGTCGCTTGTGAACTGCAAAAAAAGGGTTATCCAGTTTTTCTTGCAGTTGACACTGGCATGGGAAGAATAGGCTGCTATAAAGAAGAGGCGGCAGCTTTAGCAAAAATTATAGAAGAGTCTTCAAATCTTCAGTTGGCTGGAATAATCACTCATTTTGCGGTTAGCGATGGTATAAAGAGCAAAGACATAGAATACACAAAAAAACAATATGCTGATTTTTTGGAAGCTATAAATAATGTTCAAAAAATTGGAATCAATCCTGGCATTAGAACTTGTTGCGCAAGCGCAGCTGGAATTGCGCTTGCTGAAATGCAACTTGATATGATTCGTCCAGGAATTATTCTGTACGGATATTACGCAGACGAAGTTACAAAAGAATATCTTGAAAAAAAAGGCATTAGGCTGGATTTAAAACCTGTTATGCAATTTGAAACAGAAGTCTGCTCTATAAGGCGTCTTTTAAAAAATCATCCAGTAAGCTATGGTTGCACTTGGTCTTGCAATAAAGAAACTGATATTGCAGTTCTTCCAGTTGGCTATGCAGATGGGCTTTTGCGCCGCAATAGTCCTGGAATGAAGGTCAGCATAAATGGAAAAGCCTATCCAATTGTTGGCAGAATCTGTATGGATCAGTGCATGGTAGATATCGGCTTGAACAATAAAGATGTAAAACGCTGGGACAAAGCTATTATTTTTGGACCAAAAGATAAAGGTGCTATTTTTGATGCAAACGATATTGCAAAAATGACAGGAACAATATCGTATGAGGTTATGACAAGCCTTTCAAAACGAGTCAAAAGGATTGTAAAATAAACTTTTTATCAATATTAAAATGAGGCATTATTATAGGTTATTATTATATTGAGAAATTTAATAATAAATATTATAATGTTATGATTCTTTATAGCAAAATTTTAATATTTTTAAAAAGTCTCTTTTTAGATTTTTTAGAAATTTAAAAAGTTAGTAAATTAGTAAATATGGGAGGATTCCGCTTTTTACGGAGAAAAAAAATGAAAAAATCGAAAATATTTAAAACATTTCTTATTGCAACTAGCCTAACCACTTTGTTTTCATGCGTTTCAACAGGAGTTTCAAAACCATCTTCAAACGAAAACGGCAATAACGAAGACTCTTTTGTAGAAGTCAACGAGCCTTCTGAAAAAGTAAAACGAGAACCTAAACCAATTACCGTGCAAAATACATCAAATCAAAAAGAGCAGAATTTTAAAAATTTGCTAAAAAATCTTGAGCTAAAAGTTATTTCTGCTCCAAATTCTAACAAACCAGTTTATACAGGGCAACAGTTTTCTGTACCTTATGTAATCCAAGTATTAAATGAAAATGAAGCTGCAGAAGGAATTGATATTACAGTTTCATGGCCGATTTCAAGGACTAATGATACTGTTTCCTATGGTACAACTAAGCTAAAAACAGATGCCGAAGGCAAAATTTCTTTTTTACCACAAGCAGCTAGCATAGCCTTTGATGATAAAGTAACATTCTATCCTACTCCTGTCAGTTCCTCTTCTAATATAGTTCAAGAAGCCTATGCACTTGCAGTTGAATCTCCTTATAAAGTAAAGTCTTCCCTTACAAAATGGCCTGGTGGAATCATTTTTGTATATGACGTAAATGAAAAAGGAACGCCTACAACAAACAGTTTTAGTTTTCTTCAATATCTAAGAAATTCTGGAATAAATGCAGGAAATGCGCCTGTAAGCGATTCTTCTTATTTGAACAAAGAACCTATTGATGTATATAAAGAATGTATAAATATAACTTCTGGAGAAATAAAGCGAGCGGCAAACTTCTTGGTGGTAGGCTCCTTAAAATATGCAAAGCCTGCAGAAGTAACAGAAACAAGCGCAACTGTTGCAATAACAGCAGATATAACTTGCATTGAAATGAAAACTGGCTCAGTGGTATATAAAACTTCAATAACAGAAGAATCTTCTGGAAAGTCAAAAAGTATTGCAGAACAAGCTGCAAGAAAAATAGTTGCAGAAAAAGCTGCCGAATCAGTTATTTTTGGAATGTAAGGAGAGAAGATAAAAACAGCCGAAAATAGCGTCTGTTTTATCTTGAAAAGTTTGCGTTGCAAACTTTCTTATCAACTGTTGTTTCTCACTCCGTTGCGAAACAACTTAAAAAGTCAATCCTAAAACTGAAGTTTTAATCTTGACTTTTTATGGGAGAGAAGATAAAAACAGCCGAAAATAGCGTCTGTTTTATCTTGAAAAGTTTGCGTTGCAAACTTTCTTATCAACTGTTGTTTCTCACTCCGTTGCGAAACAACTTAAAAAGTCAATCCTAAAACTGAAGTTTTAATCTTGACTTTTTATGGAAGAGAAGATAAAAACAGCCGAAAATAGCGTCTGTTTTTATCTTGAAAAGTTTGCGTTGCAAACTTACTTTTCATGGGAGAACAAAATGATTTATACAGATACAAGAGATAGCAACGTAAAAGTCGATTTTCGTACAGCAGTTATGAATGGAATGAATTCTTCTACAGGAGGACTTTATATTCCAATTGATTTTCCTAAATTAGAAAAATCTTTTATAAATAAAAATCCAGAGCCTTCTTTTAGAGATGTTGCTTTCAATATGGCAAAACCTTATGTAGAAGGTGAAATTCCTGATGAAGATTTAATGGCTATTATTCAAGATGCTTATCCTTTTACTCCTAAAGTAGTCCCTTTAGATTCAGTATCTTACATACTAGAATTGTTTCATGGACCAACTTGTGCTTTCAAAGATTTCGGGGCTAGATTTATGGCACGTGTTATGTCTTATTTTAATAGGACACAAAAAGGAACTTTGCACATATTAGTTGCAACTTCTGGTGATACCGGTAGCGCTGTTGGCAGTGCTTTTCATAATGTTCCAGGTCTCGATGTTACAATTTTGTATCCAGAAGGAAAAATTTCTTATATTCAAGAAAAGCAGCTTTCTACTTTTACAGGAAATGTTCGTGCTTTAAAAGTAAAAGGAACTTTTGATGACTGTCAAAAACTTGTAAAAACAGCATTTACAGATTCTGATTTAAGGAAAGAATTTAGACTGTCATCTGCAAACTCTATAAATATTTCAAGGCTCTTGCCTCAGAGTTTTTATTATATGTATTCTTCTCTTGTTGTCCGCAACAGAGCTGAATTAGACAGTAAAATTGAAAATCCTGATATTTTAATGTCTGTTCCTTCTGGTAATTTTGGCAATCTTACATCAGGTTTAATTGCTAGAGAAATGGGAGCTCCTATAAAAGGTTTTATTGCCGCCACAAATGAAAATAAAACGATTCCAGATTGGATTGCTACAGGAAATTATGATGCCCGCCCATCTGTAGAAACTTATGCAAACGCAATGGATGTTGGTGCTCCAAGTAATTATGAAAGAATTAAAGCAATGTACAGTCTTGAGCAGGTTCGGGAACTTTTTGCTTCTTATTGGCTTGACAATGACGGAATAAAAGACGCTATTTATAAATGCAATCAAAAAACAGGCTATATAATTGATCCTCATGGAGCAATTGCTTGGCAAGCTTGGAACGACATTAAAAATGGCGCTATGCAAGAACTAAAAAATGGCAACAAAAATGATTGTCAAAAGCCTGGTCTAACTCCTAATCTTCCTTGCTGGGCAGACTCTGTTATAGATAAAAAAGCTGTATGCGTTATTCTTGAAACTGCGCATCCTGCAAAGTTTGGCTCAATAGTAAGCGAGGCTATAGGTCGTGAACCTGCAATTCCTGAAAGGTTGCAAGAAGTTATGGCTTTGCCTGATAATGCTATTTCTATGGAAAATGATTACAAAAAATTTAAGGAATGGCTAGAAAATAATCTTGCTAAATAAATAGGTTTAACGAACTGTTAGTTTAGTATCTAAAAAAAAGGGATAGACAAATCCAAAAAGTATTTTAACTTAATGGACAGTCTACCCTTTTTTATTTTTATAAAAACTAAAAACACCGGGTTCAAGTTTTTAAGAACGCATGCGAACTACAAACCTTGCTCCCGATGTATTGGTTTTACTAAAAGTATTATATAGCCTTAATTGCAAGCGCAAATATAAATACTACTGCAAGAATCCAAGTAATAACTGGAATTTCTTTGATTCTTCTGCCTGCAATTTTTGCAATTACGTAAGCAATAATTCCAAATGCAATGCCTTTTGAAATTGAGTATCCAAATGGCATTACTAAAATTGTAATAAATGCAGGAATTCCTTCAGTAAGGTCTGTAAAGTCAATTGAAGAAACAGATTGCATCATTAAGAATCCTACAAAAATAAGTGCAGGAGCGGTGGCACAAGATGGCACCAATGCGAACAATGGAGAAAGGAACAAAGAAACTAAAAACAAAATTGCAGTAACAACAGATGCAAGCCCTGTTTTAGCGCCAGCTGCAACACCTGAAGAAGATTCTACAAAAGATGTTACTGTAGAAGTTCCAAGACAAGCCCCTGCTACAGTTCCCACTGCATCGGCAAGAAGAGCTTCCTTTACTTTAGGAATATTGCCATTTTCGTCTATAAGTTTTCCCTGTTCAGCGACTCCCATAAGAGTTCCTATAGTATCAAAAATATCAGTGAACAAAAATGTAAAGAATACACCGAAGAATTTTAAAGAAAGCACACCAGACCATTCAAAATGGAACAAGAATGGTTTTGCAGGAAGAGAAACTGGCTTGAAACCTTCAGGAATTTTTGTAACTCCAAAAGGAATACCAATAATTGTTGTTGCTATAATACCAATAAGAATCGCGCCTGGTACTCTAAGAATGTAAAGAATGATTGTAATAACAAGACCAATAAGAGCAACTATTGCTGTTGTGTGTTCCATATCAAAAGCATTGAAGCCAATAATTGTTCCATTTTGAGATGTTACAATTCCTGCATTGTTAAGTCCAATAAGCGCAATAAAAAGGCCAATACCAACTGCAACAGCTTTTTTCATTGTTGAAGGAATAGAGTTGATAATTGCTTCTCGAACTCCAAAGAATGAAAGAACTATGAAGAGCAAGCCTTCTAATAAAACTGCTGTAAGTGCAAACCATGGAGAGCAACCCATTCCAAAACATACTGTATATGTAAAGAATGCATTGAGACCCATACCAGAAGCAAGAGCAACCGGCATATTTGCAAGAAAAGCCATTACAAGAGTTGCAATAGCTGCAGAAACTGCTGTTGCTGTAAATACTCCGCCGAAGTTCATTCCTTCGATGCCACCGAGCATACCTGGGTTTACAGCAAGAATGTAAGACATTGCAAGAAAAGTTGTAATACCACCGATTATTTCGCGGCTAACAGTGGAACCCCTTTCTTGAATTTTAAATAATCTTTCCATTTTAACTTATTCCTCCTTTAAAATGAAAAACACAGTTATTATACCACAATGCAAAATAAAAAAATAGGTCGAAAGCAGAAGTTTTCAAAAAAATTAGACTAAAATCGAGTAAAAAAAATAAAAACGTAAGCGAATTTTCAATTTATAAAAAACTGAAAATAAGGGCTAAATATTCTTTTTAAAATGAAGGACACTTTGCAAATATTGACACTATTTTTGCAATAGGAAAATAGATTACTTTCATTATAAAAATTGAAAAAGGCAATAAAAATGGAAATATTAAACATAGAATAAACAAAAAAAGTCCCAGATAAATAAAAATGTTTATCAATGGCGAAATAATTATGCTAGAAATAATGCCGATAGGAGCGAAGGAATTTAATTTTACAATCGAAATTGGAGCTGTTACAATTTGAGCCCCGCAACTAGCTCCTAAGTCTGTAGAAAGTTTTACAGGCAATTTTGAAATGGTAATAAAATTAAATAATTCGCTAAATGCAAGAATTCCTGCAAGAGCGCCGTACGAAAGCTGAAAAGAAATCTCGTTCAAATCGCAGGGTTTTATTATCGCATGGATTAAAAAAGAGGCTGAAAGTATATTTAACATTTTTATATCTTTAAAATTGCATATTGAACAAAAAATTAATATAAGGCTGCAAATCATTGCTCTTAATAAAGATGGCGACAAGCCTGCAAACCAAACAAATGTACAAATTGCAAAAGTCTGTAGAAAAGCAGATAAAAACTTGTTTTTAGTCTTTTTTCCTAGCTTTTTAAAAATAGAAGAAAACAGTGAAAGGTGCATTCCTGATAATGCAAGAATATGAGAAAGTCCTGCATTTTTAAAATCTTTGCAAAGACTAGGCTCAGCATACTCTTTTATTCCTGAAATAAGCGCCATAAAAAATCCGCCAGGCTTTCCCCAAGAATACATTAATCTTCTAAAGTGAATTCTGCATAAACCTCTTATGTATTGAATTTTATTAAATAAGGAATGTTCCTTTTTACCTTGCACAGCTTGTTTTACATAAAAAGTATTGCCTTTAAAATTGCCGTAGACATCAATTTTAAAATTTTGTTCACAAATAAGGGCATTGTTTTTGGCTTGTGTATAAAGTTTTCCTGGAAAATAAGCTTCTACGAAATTTTCAGGAATTTCAAGAAGAACAAGTCCATCACATTCACTAGATTTTCCTGTTGAATCAAGTGCAAAATCTGGTTTAAATGAAGTTTTATAAATTTTTTTTTGTTCATTTTTTACAGGATTTGAAATAATTTTGCCTTTTAAGAATATAATATTTTCAGTTTTTAAAAGACTGTTAAAATAAAAACTTTCCTTTGTCTTTATAATTCCTAAATAAAACAGAACCGCAAATAAAATTGCACTTAAATTGAGAATGTTAATTTTTTTTGAACCGGTATTTTTCTTATATTCTACCATTTCAGTTTTGCCAAAGCATCGCGAGCTGCGGCAATAACTGAATCTGAATAATCAAAATAGGTAACGGCAAGCAAAGTATCGAACGCATTCTTATTTCCAATAGCTCCTAAAGATGAAATTACAGAGAGTACAATTGGTTCTGATACTGCATTTGAATCTTTTTCCTTAAGCTTATTCAGCTTAGAAAGATAAGAAGATAGCGCGCTTACGGATTCTATAGGCGCAACTGCAGGAAGTCCATTAATTACTTCGATAAAATTTTCTTCGTGCAAGACGCTTTGCAAATATTCTTTTTGTGCTAACTCAAAAAAACTCAATGCAGTTTTTGAAGAGCGAGTCCACTTTTGTCTTACAAGCACATCATAAGAATCTAATTGAAGTGAAATAAGCTCTTCATTTGCAGAACCTGTACTTTCTACTATATAAATCGTTCGCAATAGTACATTTTCTGCAATTTCTGCACGGAAAATTTGAGAATTTTGAGAATTTTTCATAACTAGAGAAAATATTCGTCTACATTCAACTTCAGAACCCATTCTAATAAATTCTACAAGTTTTTCAGAAGATGTTTCGCTCAATTCAGAAATCGCTGTTTCAATTTCTGCAAAATATGAATTCCAAGAATTATCTAAATATGCGTTGTATAATATGCTAAAGGAATCTTTGTTTCCAATTTTCGCAAGTACAGTAATGCTTGTTTTTAAGATTGCTGAATTTTCTACTCTAGAATTGCTAGTTTTTATATAATTATTAAGCATTGCTGTAAAATTTTCATGAGGAATATCCAAGGAAGTTATTCTGTTTAATATTGCAATTTTTACTGTGTAGTCTGCAAAAATAGAATAAATCGTAAAAAAATTTTCAGAAAGTTTTGCCTTTTCTTCAGAAGAAAGTGTTTCTACATAGCTTTCGGGAAGAGAAAGAATTCCCGAAACGGCAAGAGCTGCAAGATCTCTGTCTTCCCCTAAGATTTCTTTATTTTCAATTGTAAAATTTATTGCCGCACAGGAAAGTTCGGCAGCTTCATCTTCGCTCGCTTCTCTAACGCAATTTGTTTTGTCAATAATATTACCTTTTATAAAGTTTTTTTGATTTAAAGAACCTTCCGCGCTTACGGTAGTAATAAACATAATTGTTATTAAAGAAATAAATATTTTTTTTGATTCTTTTTTCATATCTTTTCCTCTTATTCTAATGCTGGCAAATCGTCAGCATCGTTAATCTGTTCGCTCGGAGTTATTACTTCTTCTTTTGGAATATTTTTTAGAACATCATCTGTTTCTGGCAAAGTTTGAAGAAGCTGTTCTGTTTTTTCCTTTTGCACATTTTCTTGGATTTCTTTTACCTCATTTGAATTATTATTCTCGTTAGTTTTAGAAGAATCTTCAAGTTCCTGTTCATCTTTGTCAGTTAAAGTCATAGCATCGTAGATTTCTTTTTCGTTTTCTGGAAGAATATTGTAAACAAAACTTAAAACTTGATTTCTCATTGCTTCATCTATATGAAGACATTCAAAGTGCAATCTGGATTGATTGTGCTCTTCGTTATATTCAACTGTTCTTACCACGCCGAACATTACAATCAAATGTCCTTCAAGTTGATATTGGAGCCGTATCTGAATATTTGGAAGACCTTTTCCTCCAATTCGTATCAAAGCGCCTTTTTCAGAAATATCTTCAAGAATACATCTGTATCCAGGCCTTGTTTCTATAAGATTGTAGTCAACAACTTTTTCTTTTAAAATATAAAGGCTAGCCTGCAAATGGCACTTTGCCCTGACTGCATTTCTTTTATTTGTGCGGACTAAATTGTCAGTATGCTGTAAAAAAAGGCAGGCTCGCCCCATATAAACACCGGCATTCGTAACTGTTGTGTCAAAAACATAGCGAGCATCTCCAGTCCGCCATAAGTAGACATTTATAGATTTATTAACCCAATCTTTGCTTTCTACTGTTATCTGGTCTTTTTGAGTAGGAAGCCTGACTACAAGCTCTCTTGCATTATTTACGATTTCTGAAGAAAAAACGCCTTTTCCAGGCAGAATTATTCTTAACTTTTGCTTTGCAGAAAGCGAACGTGTTGATTCCAGTCCTCTTTTTTTGTCCTCTTCCTTTTCAATTTTAGTTCTAAATGAATACAATTTTGAAAGAAGATTTTGATTTTTCGCAGAAAATACAGTTCCTTGTTTTTCCGCTTGTGACTTTATGTGCGAAATGCACCTTGTTAATGATGGCAACGATATAAATATAGACACAGGTTGTTCAAGTTCACATAATTTTGCAACTTTCCATAAAAGAGAGAGTTCGTTCAAAGAAAATTTTCTGTCAAGACCTTCAATAAAAAAATTTATTTTATCCTTAAAAATGAGGTAAAGTTTTATTAAACCTGCAAGAATTACCGCAGCAAGAACAATTGCTATTACAATATGCATATATGTACACTTATCTCCATTTAATATAATATCAGATACTGTATGAAATTACATCAGTTTTTTGCAGAAATTGTTATTTTTTTAAGCGTTTTTTTTATATATGTCTTGCCTCCTGTTTTTGTTTCTGCTTCTGATTTTGCAGGATTTATAGCATGGACTTTTCCAATAAATGAGCTTGTCTTTGCAATATGCAGTTTTCTTTTATTGCTCTATTTAGATAAAAAACTTGAAAAGAATAGTTTTTTTTCATCATCAATAGAAAATAAAAAATTAAGTTTTTTTATAAATTCTGGAAAAACTCTTATTACGTTTGGTTTTTTGTGTTGTTTTTCCGCTTTTATGGAATTTATAGCCTATGCAGCACATTTTTCTAACAGTTCAACGGTTGTTGTTCCCAATGGATTTTTTGAATATACTTGTTTTTTTCTAAAATTTTTGCTAGCAGTTTTTTATGAAGAGATAATTTTCAGGATTTATCTTCCGGAAGAATCAAAAAACTTGCTCAGTAAAAAAATTAAAAATAAAAAGCTCGTTTGTGCATTTACGGAACCAATAATTGCTCTTTTGTTTGCATTTGCACATAGGTATCTAGGTTGGCCGGCCGTTATAAATGCCTTTGTTGCGCACCTTGCTTTAAGAATTTGTTATATAAAAACTGAAAACTTCTTTACCATTCTTACAGCACATTTTTTTTACAATTTAATTTCATTTTTTCTTTCTGTTGCCTTGTAAAATATTTATGAATTTTCAAAAAGTTCAAGAATTTTTGAATAAGTCCAATTGCTTACAAGAGTTCCATAATAAAAAGAATCTAAATTATAAAAAATAACGATGTCTTGCTCATTGCGCTCATAAAAATCCATAGAAAATTTACTTAATTCGTCGCTTTCTATTTGAAGTGTTCCTATAAACTTCTGCGGAAGAACTTCTGTGTATACAGAGCCATGCCTAAGTTCTTGAAATTTTTCAATGGAAGCCTGAGCTTTTTCTGTATTTGGAATTATATTTTTTCGCATGCCTTTTGAAATAAAACTAACTTTTTGAATTTCTATTTTTTTTGCCGGCTCTGTTATATTTCGTGGAATTATGTAAGGGTCTATCCAAAACCCAGAATCATTGTTTAGAAAAGCAGAAAAGTCATCTTCTGCTTTGAATACAGATGGTTTTTCATTCATACGCATATAAATCATTGTTTTTGAAAAATCTTGTTTTCCAAAAAAGATTGAAGCCGAAGGACAGTTCTTTCCTGAATAAGAAACCAAAAAGGATGAAGAATCGTCTAAAGAGAATGGCTGAAGCATTGTTAACCTGTCTGAATTTTTATACAGTATACGAACTTTTTTAAGTTTTTCTATAAGATTTTTTACTAATTTTTGCTCTACAGGAAATACGGCCTCTTTTTTTTCTGAAAAATCTTTAGATTCTTTATCGCAACTTGGAGAAACTGAACCTTTCCAAATATTGTTTTCTTTAAACAATTTAAGTTCTTTGCCATTTTTTGAAAGCACTATAGAATCAATTTGATTCTCATATTTTGGATTTAAAATAGCAGTTTTTATTCCCTTTTCAGAATTTTTATCGGGCCAAAAAGAAAGAAAAAAAATTATGCCGAAAAAAAGTGTTAGTGTTGGAAGTATATAAAATTTATATTTTAAGAGTTTCAATCAAAATCTCCTGTTTTTTTTAGTGTGGAAATATATTTTTTTCTATAAAGCAATGCAAATATAAAGCAAACAATTATGAAAACAGGAACAATCAAAAATTCTATGGCAAGTGTTTTCGCCCGGGCTTTAGAAAAACTTTGTTCATCTGTTATTTTATACATGATATTTGGATTTTCTGAAGATTTTTTTTGTATAGCGGCAAGTTCTTCTTCATTATTTAACTTTAACAGCTGATTTGAAAGAAAATCTAAATTTCTGTAGTCACCGTAAGTTCCTCCGATATAGCCTAGCATAAGCGAATTTACAAAATACTGGTCTGGTATAACTGTTATTTGTGTATCGTCTCTTGTTTCGTTTGAAAAGAATCCTTGTATTTTTCCATTTAATTTTAGAGCCAATGCATTCTGCTTTTGCTCGCTGGGTATAGTCTTTTGCTCATTTAGAATCATAGGATTTGTTTGAAATAAAGACTTTTTATTTTGAAAGTCTGGTTTTATTTCCCACGAAGAAGGAGAAGAAAGTAGATATGGTGATATATCTTTTAAGTTTTTATTGTTTTCTTGCCCTTCCTCAGTTTGAGTTTTTAAAATTGTTGGCCAAAAAAGTGTGAGTCCTTGGTTTGCATTAGTTTGTGGCAAAAGTTGAACCCAAAGGGGATAGTTTATTAGTTGAGTATAAGTGTTTTCTGAATAAGAACCATCTTCGTTTTGTTGCGTTTGCATTGTTATTCTAGCGCAAGAAATATCTGCGCAAATATTTTCTGAAAAAACTATTCCATATTCATTTAGCATTTTTATTAAATTTTCATTTTTATCTTTTGTAATGCGCCAAGAATTTTCTATATCGGCAGAATATGGAGAAACTGCGAAAAAAGCGTTTGAGCCAGAAAGTATAAAATCTTCTATTTCTGCACACTGAGAAGCAGAAAGTTTGCTAGAGCCTAAGACCAAAAGAAGCTTTGATTCTTGCGAAAACTGAGGAGAAAGGCTTTTTCCTTCAGAAACGTCTATTTCATTGCATATAAAACCTAAAAGATTCAAATATGGAACTACATAACTGTAATCAGAATTTAAATTCATTCCGTTTGCGCAAACTATGTTTACAATCCTTTGGCGGCTTGTCATAAGGTAAAGTATTTTTTCTGTTAAATCGTATTCGAGTGTGCCTGCTTCTATGACAAAAGGAATAGCTTCCCATTTTCCTTCATATTCAACAATTATTGCTGAATAAAATGTCTTGTATTCCATTTGGCCTTTTACGCTTACTGGAAGCTGTTTTCCATAAATCCCATAGTTTTCAAGAAGTGTTTTTGCAGAATTTTTTTCCACATTTTTTATAGAAAGTTTTACATTTTTATAAGAACAGAATTCTTGCAGATAGTCTTTAATATCTCTTGCTTGTGTTGTCAAATCCGAAAGTTCTTCGCTGTAAAAATAAGTTATATTCATTACGCTTTGCAAGTTTTGCATAAGGCTTTTGCTATATTCGCTTACTGTAAATTTTTTATCTTTTGAAAAGTCTTTTCTTAAAAAGTAGCGTCTTGAATCAGCAAAAATAAAAAGTATTGTGGTTATTAAAAAAAATATTTGAATTTTTTGAGTTTTGCAATATTTTTTGCCCTTTTTCTTTTCTATGCAAAAAACAGAAAGAAAAAGCAATGCAGCCGAAAACAAAATGTAAAAAACAACATCTCTTGTGTCAAAAATTCCTTTTCCGGCAGCATCAAAATGCCACGAAAAACTAAAAAGCTGTATCGCTTTTTTTAATAAGGAAGATTGCAAATATTGAGAAAATATATGTATAAAATTGGATATTGCTAAAAAAGCAATATTTGTTATTAATGCAACTGACTTTAATGGGATTAAAAACTCAATAAATATACATAGTGAGCATGAGCAAAATCCGTATAAAATCAGAATAAAAAATGCTAGAAAAATGCTGGAAAAATCCACATCTCCAAAAGAGCTGACGCAAAACGGAACTAGCCACAAAGGAATCAACATTAAAATAAATTGAATTTCTTTAGAGATTAAGTAAATTGAAACTTTGAAAAAATCGTTTTGAGCTATGTCTATTTCATTGCTTCGTTGAATGCATAGCAATGGAATACAAATCGTGCTTATATATGGAATTGCTGAAAAAAAATAGTGCAGATTTATGCTTGTGGAAGTAAAAAAGTTTTGAAATAAAAAAAATTGCATTGCACAAAAAATATTTAGGATAAGCGTGCACACATAAAAAAGAGGATTTGTTAAATCTGAATAGAGTCGGTATTTTAAATAATTCATTTTTACCCTTTTAGTTTTTCTGTTATTTTTAAAAATGCTTCTTCTAGCGTATTTGAATTGTAAAATTCCTGTATTTCTTTTGGAGTTCCGCTAGTGGCAATTATTCCATTTGAAAGAATATTTACATTTGTGCAAAGTGCATTTACTTCTTGCATAAGATGAGTAGAAATAAGCACGCTTGCATTTTTTGCATAGTTTTTTATCATTTTTCTGAACTGAATAATCTGAGCCGGGTCTAAACCATTTACAGGTTCATCTAAAATTAGATTTTCTGGCTTAAAAATAATTGCTCCTGCAAATGCCAGTCGTTGCCTGTACCCCTTTGAAAGAGAGCTTATTCTTGAAGTTAAAACTTCCTGCAAAAAACATTCTGAAACAGCTCTTTTTACGGCTTCAGTTTTTTCATCTTTTTTTAGCCCATGTAAATCCGCTGAAAAACTAAGATACTCAATTACCGTAAGATTTTCCGGAAAAGCTGGTTGCTCAGGAACATATCCAATTAACGCTTTTGCAATATCAGGATTTTCTTGAACATCAAAGAAAACTCCGTTTTTATTGCTTATAATGATTTTTCCAGCTGTTGGATAGTGAATTGCGCAAATAGCTTTTATAATTGTTGTCTTCCCTGCTCCGTTTAGTCCTAAAAGACCTGTAATGCCGTTATCTACTGTAAAGCTTACGTTTTTTACAATTTCGCATGATTTTGAGTTATACTTTTTCGAAAAATTAATCAGTTTTATCATTGCTTTATAGGATTCAGTCAATATATGGAATTTCAATGCAGAGTCTGTCTTTAGAAAGCTCTGCATTTGGATAGATTTTTTTAGCCTGCTCTAAAAGTTTTGGCAATTCTTTATCTGTGTATCTAGGACTGTAATGAATCATATACATTTTTTTTGAAGCAGAATTTTTAGCAATTGTTGCCGCCTGGCTTGCGGTCATGTGTTTTTTTTCTTTTGCCTGGTCTATAAGTTCGTCTTCAAACATTCCCTCGCATATAAGTAGGTCGCTATTTTTTACTTCCTCAGCAATATATGGTTTGTAGAGCGTGTCCGTTACAAAACTAAACTTTCTGCCGTGCCTCTTCTGTCCCATTACCATTTGAGGAAAAATTGTTTTTCCGTCCTCAGAAGTTACAGTTTCACCTTTTTGCAGCTTTCCCCATAATGGCCCCATAGGGATTTTTAATTCAAGCGCTTTTTGAGGATTAAATTCTCCCGGCCTGTCAAATTCTTCTAAAGTGTATCCTACGCAAGTTTTTGTGTGATCCAAAGGAAATGCGCGAACTTGAAAATCTGCTTCTTTGCGAACAATGCAAGGGGCTGTAATTTCTTTTACTACAATGGGATAGTTTATATACATATCTAAAACTTTGCGGCTAGTTTCAATATATTCTGCAATTTTTGGAGGACCATAAATGTAAAGCGGTTCGCTACGTTCTACTTGAGCGCTAAGCATTAATATTCCAGGAAGTCCTGTTACATGATCTGCATGAGTGTGACTTACAAAAATTGCGTTTATTTTTTTCCATTTTAGATTGAGACGCTTTAAACTTACTTGAGTGCCTTCTCCTCCATCGAACAAAAAAAGACTGCCATCTCGTCTAAGAAGAACGCTAGTAAGATGTCTGTATGGCAGTGGCATCATTCCTCCACAGCCTAAAATAAAAGCTTCCATATTCATGTAAATATAATACTGAAAATAAACTATTCTAACAACACGTTATTTTCGCTGACAGCGTTTTTTTCGCAGTCATAAAAAAACAAGTTTCGACTTAATTGTCTTTTAATGAACTTTCCAGCCTTTAAAACTTTTTTTCTCTTTTTTTGTGTTAGATTCAGAAGAATCTTCTTCAACTTGATTTTTCTCTTCTTTAATTACATCTAAAAGGTTGCTTAATAAATTTAATGTGTAGTTCAAACCTTTTACAAGGGCTTTGTCAGGATTATCGGCTTGTGAAATAATTTCCAAGGAATCAAAAATTTGGTTGTAAGCATGGTTCATTTTATTATATTCTTGGATGTAAGATTCTTTTCTTGTCATTTTTCATTCTCCCATAAAAAGTCAAGAGTAAAACTTCAGTTTTAGGATTGACTTTTTAAGTTGTTTCGCAACGAAGTGAGAAACAACAGATGATAAGAAAGTTTGCGACGCAAACTTAAAAAGATAAAAACAGACGCCATTTTCGGTTGTTTTTATCTTACCTCCTTGATACTAAGTTTTTTCCATAAATCAATGAATTCTATCATATACTGCTGAACATCATTAAAATACTTTTTTTGAAATTCGCATGCAGGAATTCCTATATAGCGGTAGTGCCAACATTCCCAACGGTAGCCAGTTATATCTTCATATTCCTTCGGAAAAGAAAGACTCCAGCCATATTTTGCAGCGTTTTTTTCAAGCCACTGACCTTGCGTTGTTTTTATAAATGAATCGTCAATGTTTCCAAAATCTATGGCAACTCCAAGTTGATGCTGGCTAGTACCCGGTCTTGCGCTTTCGCGTTCTGCTTCTTCAAGTCCATCTACTTTTACCCAATACTGAAAAACAGTTTTTTGATACTCATAAGAACGATAGGTTGAACTTACAAGAAGTTTTATACCATCATCAAGGGCGGCTTTTGCCAAAGTCTGCAACTGAAATTCTACATCCGGGCGCAAATAAAGATTATTACGATTTATATTGTAAAGGTCATTTTTTACAAGAAGTTTTAAATCTTTTGGAACATAAGATTCACCTACATTGTGTTTTTTATCAATAAGATAATATAAATTTAAATCTTCGGAAGTGTATTTTTTTTCTTCTTCTAAGACAGTTTGCAAATCTTTTAAAAATTGTTCTTTATCTTGAAAAACTAACTCTTTTTGAGCTCTTTGGCTCATTTTAGACATTACAACATCTATTTTTTCGATGTTAGGATTTTGTTTTTTTGTTGTGCAGCCTACGTTAAAAGTAAAACTCATAATGGCTAGAAAAATTAAAAGTGTTTTTTTCATAAAGGCAGTCTACCACTTATTCATTTATTTGCAAAGTTTAAAAAGGCTTTTTTTGTTACAATTTTGAGCGCTAGAATTAAGGAAATATAAGTTATAAACCAACTTAAAGGATAAGATAAATAGATACATCTAAGCGTATGGAAATTTTGTATTTGAAATATAGTTGCAAGCCATAAAATTCTTGTTCCGCACGCCCCTATTAAAGTTATAAGCATTGGAACTGTACTGTATCCAATTCCACGAATCGTGTTTGCCATGCAGTCCATCAATCCGCAGATTGCATAAGTTGCGCAAATTATTTTTAATCTTGAAAGTCCTGTCTGAATAACTGCCTGATTATTTGAATATATTCCTAGAAGCTTTTTTCCAAAGACTATAACTGAAAATCCAAGTATAAGACCAGTTGCAAATACTGTAATTTGCGAAATCCAGGTAACGCGTATGACTCTATCCTTCTTTCTTGCTCCCATATTTTGACTTGTAAAAGTGAGAGTTCCTTGACTAAAACCGTTCATAGCAGTGTATACAAATCCTTCTATGCTTTGGGCGGCACTGTTCGCGGCAATAATTGTCGCTCCAAAAGTATTTACGCTCGACTGTATAACAACATTTGAAAGGCTGAATATTATTCCCTGAAAACCTGCCGGAACACCGATTTTTATTATTTTTATAAGAATTGTCCTATTTATTGCAAGTTTTTTTAAGTCCAGACGAAAATCTTCCTCTTCATTTAAGAGAAGGAAAATAACTGAAGCTGCAGAAACTATTTGGCTGATTACAGTTGCCAATGCAACTCCTTTTACATCCATTTTTGCAAAAATTACAAACACTAAGTTTAAAATTACATTTGTTATTCCTGCTGAAAATAAAATATATAGCGGTCTTTTTGTGTCGCCTTTCGCCCTTAAAATGGCAGCTCCGAAATTGTAGACAACACTTGCAGTTACGCCGGAAAAATAAATTCTTAGATATACAGTAGCAAGATTTAAAACTTCTTTTGGGGCTTGCATTAAAATTAAAAGCGGTTTAGAAAATACAATTCCTACAATTGTTAAAAAAATTCCGCCATAGATACTTAAAAGTATAGATGTGTGTATGCAGTCATTTAAGTCTTTTTTCTGATTTCTGCATAGTTTATCATTTGAGGAAAGCTGTTTTGCGCTTTGCTCCTTTGCTCCAAAATAGTTTGCTGTAACAACATTGCATCCTATGCTTAATCCTACAAAAAGATTTACAAGAAGATTTATAAGTGAAGTTGTAGAACCCACCGCAGCCAAAGAATTGTCGCCAGCGAATCTGCCGACAACAATTACATCAGCGGCATTAAAAAGCAATTGCAATAGATTTGAAAAAATTAGCGGAATAGAAAATTTTAGAAGCTTAAAAAAGACAGAGCCTTCTGTCATGTTCAATTTTATATTTTTCATATGCTTAATTCCTATAAAATTTCAATCATATCCTTAAAAAAATGATTTTCAATTTTTGCATTGTTCATTAAATCTTTGTAGGAATAATAATTTTTTCCCTCGTAGAGTCTGCCAAAATTTATATATTCTTTGCCTTCGCTATCTTTTCCGTACGTAAGATTGTATTTTATTCCATTATAGACAAATTCAAATTCTTTTTTTGAGTCTATCATAAACTGAAAGTTTTCTTTTTTCATAAAATAACCTTTTGTTTTAAAACTGAAATATCACTTTTTGAAAAATCGTTGTTTTTTATCATTTTGATTATTTCATCTTTATTATATTTGCTCTGCGGATATAAGACAACAATGGAAGAATCGCCAGAACGCAGATAATTTTTTATTCCAAAATCTGTGTATCTAGTTGCTCCAATTGAAATCATAATGTGGTTTGGAAAGTTCGCCTTTTTTAAATAAAAAAGAATATTTTCTTCCGGCACAGAATTTGTCTGGGTATTAAACTTTTCAATGCACCAGTCGATTAGCGTTTTATAAAAATAACTGTAGCCAGTTACATCGCAGTCTTCGCCGTATTCAAAAAGCTCTTTATCTCTCTGCAAGAAGCTTGCGATTCTATAGTTGTCAAGAATTCCTCCCGGTTCAAAACGGTCGATTTTTATCAACTGATTAGAAAATCCTTTGCTATTTTTTCCCCAATTCTTTTTTGTACTGATAAACACATTTCCTTCCTTCCGGATTGAACAGTCATTTGAGGCTGCAAAATAAAGTGGACTTATAGAATAGACATTTTCATTTTTATATTCAATTTTGCAGATAATGGCACATTCCGGCTCTATTTGTAGGTTTTGCTCATTTTTTGGGAAAACAATTTTTTCTGAGCTAAAAGGAAATTCCTCTAAAAATACAGGAATTTCATCGCTTTTTGAAGGTATGTAGGTTGGAAAAATTGTCTTTGGCGCATTTTTATTGCTTTTTACGGATAAAAAGTTTTTAGCTTCTCCAGCTTGCTCCAAATGACCTGTAAAATTGCCTGCAATTCCAAATGCCGCCATATTTTTTAATTCTAAACACATAACTACAATTTATTATTTGATGACAAAAAACTCAAGTTGTTTTACAATTTTCAATTATGAAACTGGTTCTTTTTAGCACAAATTCAAATAAATACAATCCGGGAATTATGGAATTTTTTTCGCTTCCTAGCTGTTTTGAACAATGGGAAAAAGTCCTTAAAATTTATCCTGACTTAGAAATAACTTTAGTTTTGCAACTGCCAGGAATATTTTTGCTAGATATTTGTAATAATCTTGTAAAAAAGTCCTCAAAAATAAATTATGTTTTTATAAACGAAGATTGTGATTCTGCCCAAGAAATTTCAAATCTTATTGTGTCATTAAAGCCAGACTGCGCATTTGCCGCAACTTACTGGGCCGCCCCTTTTGACTGGTTGCCAATAAAAGATGCTCTTATAACTGAAAAATTAAAAGAAAATGGAATAAAAGCTTTTTGCCACAGCGCAGACTCCGCTCTTATTTGCTTTGATAAGTTTAGAATGTCAGAATTTCTAAAAAAAAATAACTTTAACTGTGCAAAAAGCGTTTATGTTCATCACGAGCTTTTTTTTATTCACAGAAATAAACATGAAATAAAGACAAATGTGTATCGCGAATATATTTTAGAAAAAATAAAAAAATTAAATTTTCCTGTTGTTATAAAAGATACAACTGGGCTAAGTTCTTTTGGAATGGATGTTTGCAAGACTTACAACGAAGCTGTTCACGTTCTTAATTCTAAAAAGAACAATGGAGATCGGCTTGTAGAAGAATTTTTAGAAGGATTTTCTTTTGGAGCTGAAATTTACGGTTCTGGCAAAAATTTTTCAGTTTCCCCTGTTTTGATAAATTCAGTAAATCAGTTCGGGCTTACAAGTCCCAAGCAAAATGTAAAGCTAGGTCCTGTTGCAAGCGATTCTTTTTTTATAAATGAACTAAAAAAAGAACTTGTAAGGCTTGCAGAATTATTAAATCTTGAAGGTATCGCTCAAGTTGATTTAGTTTTTTCAAAAGGCAAATGGTTTATAATCGAAGTAAATTCTAGAATTTCTGGAATGACGCAAAGTATTGCCGCAAGTTATGGAATGTCGTTGTATCAATTTTTAATCGAACTAATTTATTCCTTAAAGGATAATAAACCATTTTTGCAAAAAGGACTTTCTTCTAATTATGTTATGAATTTAAAATTTCCGCTGCTTGAAAAAAATCTAATGGAAAAACTTGCCTCTTTGCCTTACGTTTTTTGTGTAAATCAAATAGAAAACAAAGGCGCAAAGCAACTTAGGGAAGCAGGCTACCTTGAAGTTATTTTTGGAAACACTAAAGAACTTTCTTGCCTTATGAGCCAACTAGACGAAATAAAAACTTTATTTCCAGACCAAATAGAGCAAGTCTTTTATGAAAATGCAAAAAAACTTGCTGCAATAATTTCAAAGTAGCTATAAAACAGGTCTAAAGTTGACCTATTCTGTAGCATTTACCTTCTGCGAATTTTCTTTAAGACTTTTTTAACCCAAAAAGCCCTGAGATTTTCTGCAAGTTTATAAAATCTATATATAAATTTTAATGGAACGTCCCAGCTTCCAATCCGGTGAATGTTTTCGCCTCCAAAGTTTGCCTTGAACATATAAAGACCGTGCATTGGATGCGATTCATCTTTTCCTTCTGGAGGCATTCCATACATATCGTAATACTGGCTTCCATAAGTTTTTGCATCTTGCATTGCTGTCCACTGAAGAAGATGATTTGGCATAAGATTTCTTTTTTTATTGCTGGAAGCTCCATAAAGATAAATGCTTTCTGTTTGACTAAAAAGTGTCATTATTCCAGCAATTTCTTCCCCCTCGCTTTCTGCAAGGTACAATGAAACAGTCGGAACAGATTCTTTTTTGGCAAGAAGCTCTGCTGAATATTTTATAAGGTCTTTGTAATATTCTAAAGAATGGCACGTATTTCCATCTCGAGCATTTGTTTCTTTTGTCAGTTCATAAAATTTTTGAATTTTTGAATCAATTTCAGGATTTTCACCCGTATAGCGATGTATAACAACGCCTTTCCTTTGAGAAAGTCTGATATTATATCTCCATTTTGAATGCATTCTATTAAGAATTTCTTCTTGCTCTGCAGTCAAGTCTACTAAAGTTGTATCTGGAGGCTGAATATCAACCTTGCTTTTTTTTAACTTTAATCTATCTGCAAAACTTATAAGAGTCATGCCGTAATTAAACGCATCTCTTTGCTCCGGGCTTTTAAAAGAAACGTCCGGGTCAAAGCGAACAAAAATCGTATTCTTAGGCAATAGAGGCTTTAGCGCTTTTGCAAAGTCGTTTAAATAGTGAGCAAATTCGATTGTTTGAAGTTCAGCATTTTCTAATTCTTCTGTAACATTTTGCAAGACCTTGTTATTAATTAAGTCTTTATCTTGTTCTGATTCAATTAGATACGGAAGTTTCGGCATTAAAGGTATGTAAGCAATTGAAAACATTCCTTTTGCAAAACTTCTGCACAAAACTTCAATTTCAAAATCTTTGCAACGGATTTTTTTTACAGCAGCGCAATTGCTTTCGCTAAGATTTTCACAGTCTTCTTTTGGATATTCAACTTGAACTTTAAAACAGAACGCTTTCCAACCATGCCTAGCTTTAAAATTGCACCAAAAAGGAGTCTGAAGAAATGTTCCAGAATTTATAAATTCGTTTTTTTCCTTTATGGGCAGTATTGTAAAATTAAACATTTTAGCATACCAATCCATTTGAAGTTTTTTCAGTTTTTATAAGATGACTGTTGGCTGCAAGTTTTTTTCCTCCTACTTCAACGCAGTTATTTTTTACTTTTATTTCTATTTTAAAGAATGTTTCTGCATCAATGTTTTCAGGAGTCAAAGAGATTGGCTCTTCCCCTTCAAGTGAAATAACTGTTCCAGGATTTGCAAATGGAGCTGTTAGAACTTCTACACATTCTTTTCCATTTTCGTCAGTGTAATCTGCCGCTAGCAGCATGCCTCTGCTTTCAATTCCTCTTATTTTTCTAGGAGCAAGATTGTCCGCAATTATAACGTGTTTGCCAAGCAAGTCTTCTTCTTTTAAATAAGGAACTAATCCGCTTTGAATAACTCTGTCTGTTCCAGAACCATCGTCAAGATGTTCTATGTAAAGTTTTTCCGCTTCTGGATTTCTGTCAACTTTTACAATTTTTGCAACTTTTAAGCGAATGTTTTTTGCAAAAAAGTCTGCTTGCTGTTCAAATGGTAAAATTTCAGGTTGCTTTTTTTCTTGTTTTTTCTTATTTTCAGTTTTTTTGGTGTTTCGCTCATTCTGTTTGCCGCTAAATTTTTCTTTAAAAGCGACCATTGTTTTTTGATCCATTGGAGTAAAGTAAATTTCTGTTTGACCAATTTTATCAAGCCCTTCTGTTTTACCTAAATCAGACCAATTGTATCCAGTTTTTGTTTCAAAACCTATTTTGGATTCTTGAATGGTTTTTCCAAAATAGCTCATAACTTTTTGAGTATATTGCGGCATGTAAGGATTCATCATTATCATAAGGTCTTTTATGACATAGCATAAATTTTTTAGCAAAGAGGCAGCTTTTTCTGGTTCTGAAGTTCTAGTTTTCCAAGGTTCTGCAGCTTGAAATTTTTTATTGCACAAGTCAGAAATCATGAACATTTCTCTAAAAGCTTCTTTTAGTTCCGCCCATTCTAACAATTGAGTAATTTTTCCTTCTCTCGCTTTTATTTCGTCCCAAAAATCTGTTTCTATAGGAGCATCTGGAATTTTACCGTCATAGTATTTATTTACGAATAGCAATGTTCTATTTACAAGATTACCAAGATTGCCAATTAATTCACTGTTCATTTTTTCCATAAAATCTTTCCAAGTGAATTGAAAATCTTGTTTTTCTGGACGATTATAAAAAATGTAGAAACGCCAAGCGTCTGCAGGAATTCCTGTATCAATCGCATCCGTTCCAAAAACACCTACACCCCTGCTTTTTGAAAATTTTCCATCCTCGTAATTCAAATACTCCGTTGAACTCATGTGGAATAGCTTTGTGTAATCATGCCCAGAGCCTATAAGTGTGCATGGAAAAATAACAGTGTGAAATGGTATATTATCTTTTCCTATAAATTGAAACAAATCTACTTTTTCTTTGGATTTTGCTTCTTCACTTTCAGACGGCAGCCACCAAGATTTCCAGTCAAAGCTATCTTTATTTTGCTCTTTTAATTCATTTGCAAGCTGTTTTGTTATTGACATATAGCCGATAGGGGCATTAAACCAAACATAAAATACTTTGTTTTCATAGCCTTCCTTTGGAACTGGAATTCCCCATTTTAAATCTCTTGTAATGGCTCTTTCATTTAGGCCGTCTCTAATCCAAGCTTTTGTAATGTTGATTGCGTTTTCTGACCACCTGCCTTCAACGCTTGCTTTAGACATCCAGCTATCAAGATTTTTTGCAATAGACGGCAAATCGATATATAGATGTTTTGTTTCTCGAATTTCAGGAGTTGAACCGCAAGTTGCACATTTTGGTTCAAGTAATTCCGTAGGATCTAAAAGGCTTCCGCAATCGTCGCATTGGTCGCCTCTTGCACCCTTGTAACCGCATTTAGGACAGGTTCCATTAACATAGCGGTCAGCAAGAAATCTTTGGCATTTTGGACAGAACAACTGCTTGTTGGTATGTTCTTTTATAAAACCATTTTTATCCAGTTCTTTAAAAAGTTGCTGCGTTATTTCAGTACATTCTTGATTTGAAGTTCTACCAAATTTATCAAAATCAATTTTAAACCAGTCGTAAATTTTTGAATGTTCTTTGTAGTAATAGTCGCATAGCTCGCGAGGCGTCTTTTTTTCTTCAATAGCTTTTGTTTCTGTTGCTGTGCCATATTCATCAGTTCCGCAAATATAAAGCGTATCATATCCACGGCTTCTGCAAAATCTTGCAAAAACATCGCCTGAAAGCATCTGTATAAGGTTTCCCAGGTGAGGAATATTATTTACATAAGGTAAAGCTGAGGTAATAAGTCTTCTGTTCATTTTTGCTCCCATAAAAAATCAACAATAAAATTTATTTTTAGATTTGTATTTTAAAGTTATAAAAACCGAAATACGTCTAGTCAAGGCAGGTTTACGTTTAAGACCTTGACTCCGCCGTTTTTAAGGTTCGTGTATAACCACTAAATAAAAAAGTCTGCAACGCAAACTTATCAAAGATAAGATTTAGATATTTTTATCTTATCTTCTGTGCATATTGAATATGCTGAAGTTTATAGTTTTTTCCATTTCCATTCCAGGAGTTAACTTTACGTCCCAAAACATTGTATTGGCAAAGGTCATTCCTGCTGGTAAAAGTTCTCCAGTTATGTATTCCGGCCTATTAAATACGATTGGAACAAAAATAAGCCCGCAAGATTCGTTTGGTTCAAACATAAACGAAATATTGTTATCTGTATCAGTAACCCAAATTCCTTCAACATTGCTCAATTTCCCTGATTTATTAACTTGATGAGATGAAACTTTAGTGTTCACTTCTTGTTTCATTCCATCAGAAAGAATTTCAAGCTTAAAAGGATTAAAATTTTCAGCATTAAAATTTGTCTGAGCAAAGCTAGATTCAACTGCAAACTTAGCTTCTAGAACAGATTCGCTTTCATTTTTAATAATATACTGAATCATCATTCCGCTTGAAGAAAGAACATAATTTTTTTTGAGCGAAACTTTTTGCTTTCCATTAAAAAGAGCCTGTGCATAGAACTGAAGTTCGCAATGAGATTCTGAAAATTTTGTTTCAGAATAAAGAATTTTCGAAAAAATTGTGTTTCCTGTGGATTTGTTAAAAACATAAGAATTAAATTCATTTTCGTCAAAAAGGTGATCTACAAAAAGCCCTCTTTCATAGTCATCGCTAATACCTTCAAATTCTTCTACTCTATTAAGATTGTCTGCAAAGTTTCCGGAATTTTGCAAAATATCAAGCTCTTTTACCATTCCGCCAAGCGGTGAAATTACCGCAAAATAGTTTTGCATCCTAAAAACATATTCGCTAAGACCATCGCTGTTGTAGTCAAAATTAGTGGCTGCTTCAGAAAATTTTCCACATTCGCGTAAAATTTTTTCAGCTGAAGTAAGATTTTTATAAGCTTGCTGCCTATACGTTGAAGTTACAAATGCACCTTTTGAAGTGCAAATAAAGCCGTCTCCATTTTGAGCTTCCCAAAGCTTTTCGCGAGCCCCATTTTTTCGCATTTTGTCGCCGTGACTTTGGTTTACAAGAAGGCTTACATACAGCATCCGGTCATACAAGGCTCGGCTTTGCGGATATATCTGAAAAAAATCATAAATCGTAACAGGATAATGCTTATCCATTTTTACAGGCTGATAAGCTTGTATTCCCCACTGCCCGACTTCGCTGCTCATTCCGCTTGGAATATAAACAGGGATTTTCGAAGTTGCAGATTTTAAATAAGAAGAAGGCGTATTAAAAACAAAATCATTGCTTTGTTCTACTTCATTGTTCAATTGTTCTAACCAGCCAGAATCAAGAAGTTTTTTTAGTTCTGCGTGAGTAAACTGAATTGACAATCCGCTTTTACAGTCAGAAAAACGTTCCGCAAGATTTTTAGCGCTTTTTTGAACTTTTTTAGAAACTTCGTTCAGCCAATTTTGGCAAAAAGATTCTGAATCAGGTTTTAAAGAACTAAAAAGAGGACAAATGGAAATAGATTTTCCTTTGTCTGACATTATCAATGGAATAAACTTTAGCTTGTCGTTAGGAATTAAAGATTCATCTAAAAAAACATAATCCATTCCACAATTATTAAAACAACTTACAAGGGAATAATCCCATATACTTGCGCAAATTGTTATTCCTCTAGGACGTTTTCCGGTTAGCTTTCTTATTTCTGATGTTAAAAGTTCGATTTGTCCATTTCTGTCAATAGGAAAAAGAAGCGGAAAAGCAGGATCGTAATATCCGCCTCCTATAAGTTCAACCTGTTTTTTAGAAACAAGCTGCTTTATAATCTCTAAAAATTCTGGATGTTTTTTTCGTAGATGTTCAAGTTGAACCCCGTTAAAAGCAAATGACATTTTAAAATCTTTGTGAGTAGATAAAAATTGAGTAATAGGCTTATATACAGATTCATAATCTTTTTCAAAGATATCTGCTCGAGAAGGTCCTATTCTAGATGATTTTAAACAAAAACAAATGCTAACTGGGTTCATTTATGAAATACCATTATTTCTTGTAAAATATTCTATAACAAGATTGCCATATTTTAAAGCCTTTTGGTGCTTGCCAAGATTTTTTTTTGCTATTTTTTATCTTATTGCACGAAGTTAATTCTTCTGAACTGTTGTTACATTCTAAGTAATCACCTTGAGATATTGGAAGCAGTTTTATTACCTTTTTTGGGCAAACTTCAATGCATTTTCCGCAGCCATTGCATAAAGAATTTATAACGGCAGTTTCATTTTTAATTTCAATGGCTTGCTGCGGGCAAACTTTTAAGCAATCCCCTAAGCCTATGCAAGAAAATTTGCAATCATTTATAGAGCCGTATACAGAATTTACAAGATTGCAAGTTTGTCCCCAAGTTTTTTTCAAGGCGGATTCTTTTGAAAATTCTTTTTCGCAAGAACACAAAACCACAGCTTTTTCTTTTGCAGGCAAGTTTTTTTCCGTAGATTTTAGTTTATAGAAGATATACTGGTGCTCTGCAAAAAACATATTAGAATCAATCTTTGTCTGCTCTTTTACTGCTGGAGAATATACAGTTGTAAGAAAAAAAACAAGGAGCGCTAAAACTATTAAAATCAAAACTAGAATAATAATTTTTAAAATCATGGTATAACCCCTGGATTTAACCAAGATATATTGCATAAAATTAACACAAGCGACAGAATTGCAAGTGAAATCATAATAAGACTCTTTCTGTTCCCGTGTATCTCTTGATTTCCGACTATATTAATTCTTTTCTTTATAGAATAAATTACTGGAAGAATAATTACGAAGGATAAAAAAGAAGATGTAGATATTATCAAAATATCAGAAAAACTTATTCCTTCGTTTAAAGTCAGCAAAACTATTGGAAATGATAAACAAAACTCAGAAGTAACTCTATTAGATGTAATTCTTACAAGAGATTCTAAAAGAATTGAAATTACAATAAACACAAGAAGAGCAACCAAAGGATATAATTCCGCCAGATTTAGAGGAACTAAAAGCTTTGTAATTAGTAACCAGCTCAACATAACTGTGCTAAGGATTGTAACAAAAATTTTTATAATTGGAAGAAAAGCTTTATGTATTGAATCACATAAAATTATGGAATCATTTATTCCAATTCCATAAACAAGTACAGCTGAACTGATAAACAAATAGTACAGTGCAGAAAATATCATTTATCTTCCTCCTGTTTAACTTTTTGCAATATATTTAATTTTCTTTCTATTGCAAGATAGCCTGCAAGTAAAAGCGCAGAAAACACAAATGAACCTGGAATTGTGGCTATAAAATTCAAGGCAGAAACTTTATCTTCATTAAAGATTGCTATTTCAAGCTGTTTGCCTACTGCAGGCAAAGTTATTGTTCCAAAACCTAAAATATCTCTAAATAGAGAAGTTAGAAGCGAATATATTGAAAAAAGAAACGCTGGAATCATATTTTGTTTTAGTTCAGTTTTCAAATTATTTTGCTGATTTTCCATTAAAAATACTGTGGCAAAGGTTGTTATGGCCGGAAAGTAAATTATGAAACCCATTTGCATTGCAATTTCTGGCATAAACAAAATTAGCAACTGTTTGTAAAAAATAACTATAAATATTGTAAGGAGCATTACACAAGTTTGAGAACTTTTTTGAAGTCCGATTTTTTTCAAAAGAGTTCTAAATAAAGTTCCAAAAAACATAAGCAAGATTACTTCTAAAGCTAGCAGAATCCCACATACAAATCGACCAGGAGCAACTATCAGCATTGCGCAAGTTGCAGACATATATATAGAAATAGCTTTTCTTGTCATTTGCTTACCTCTCTTTCAGAATTTTCTACTATATTGCGAACTTTTTCAGACCAATAAGCAATTCTTGTATCGTTTGGCGTATTTTCAAGAATTTTTTTTACCCTGCCCTTTACTGCATAATATCCTTTAAAATGGCAGCCTTTGTTTTTGCTATAAACAAAGACTGTTGGCATAGGTCCAAAAAAAGTTACAACTCTTAAAGTTACAGCATAATATCGTTCTGCATCGTTTTTACAGTTCAGTTCATAAACTGCTGCGCTTGTTGAAAACGCAGATTTTATTTTTAGGTTTTGGCCTACAATCCAAGTTTGAGGTTCTTTTTCATCTAATACAGCTTGAACAGAAACTTTTAAGCCTTCAGTCCATTTTTTTGAAGAAAGTCTAGTCATACCTATTAATATTGAAAAAAGCACGACAAGAATTCCCAAAAAAATTGCATAATTCTTAAAAAAATCCTTGGTATCTATCTTTTGCAATTCTATTACCTCCAAAAATAAGTCTGATTAAGCCTGAACAATGCTTGGATTTTTAACTGACTGTCTTAAATACAATTTTAATCAGTATTATTTTTATATGTTCCAACCATTTTTAAAACTCTTAATCTATCTGTTCTATTTTCGTATTGCTGAATTATTATAGAAATAATGTTTGCAATTAAAACCGTGGCAACAGTTCCACAGGGAGAAGTTCCGCATCCCGTCATAAAAAATGCAATTACTCCTGATAAAGAACCGTAAATGATTTTTCCCCAAATTGTAATAGGAACAGTTCCATACCAAGGAATAAGAAAAACTGCGCAAAAAAGAGTTCCACTTGTTAATAAAGCCAATAACATGTCTCCCTGAAACATAACCCCATTAAAGAAAAACGGTGAAACAAATCTTACTAGCAACATATAAACAAAAAGAAAGCAACCTGGAATGATAGTTTTTACAAAGTTGTCACTAAAAAGAAATAAAGATGAAATTAGTGTTGCAAAATTAAACCTAAAGGCAGGAATAATTGATTGAGTGTCCCAAAATATGGACATATAACCTTCAGGAATAGAAACCTTAAAAATACTGAATACAGAATTATTTAGAACTTCGGTAAGGCTTGAATCAAATTTATAAATGGGAAAAAATCCATTTTCAATCAAAAACTGGGAAGGATTACGCATAGCAAGAATGTCAGTAGTAACGCCAAATGAAGGAAATAATTCGTAACCTACAATCCATAAAACAATAACGCTAAAAATAGAAGGATTTGCCCAAGCGTAAGAAAAGCCTCCAAAAAAATGTTTCATTACAAGCATTACGCATACAGTTAAGAAAAAAACTGCAATTGGCGAAAAAGTTTGAGGAATCAGCATGCCTGCTATAAGTCCCTGGTCTATGCTTATTATTGTGCTATAGTGGTCTTGAATATGATATTTAGTAATCTTATTACTTATGGTTTCGGCGCAAAAAGCTCCTATCGTAGATGCGAATATAACAAGCAAGGCGCTCCAGCTTTTTGTACAAGCTAAAAGAATAAGCTGAATGCCCAAAAGAATTGCAATTTTTATAGCATTCCAGCCTATTGAATGATTTATATAAATAAAAGGCCGTATAAGAATTTTTCTTTTTTTCTGTTCAGACATTTTTTACCTCCCGTAAAAAGGCAAGATAAAAACAGACTACTTTTTCGGCTGTTCTTATCTAACCTCATTATATTTCATTTTGAAATCATTTATCCGCTGGCTTAATGGAAGCCTTGCTGGACAAACCGCATTGCAAAGGCCGCAGTTTATGCACATCGAAGAAGATTCTAAATATTCTTTTTCTGCGCAAAGTCCGCCAGTAATGTGTCTATAAATAATATCTGGCGAAAGCTTTATAGGACAGCTTCTTCTGCAGCTGCCGCAACGCACACAAACTGACATTCTTTGATCTGGAGTTTTTAAAGTCGTTACAAAAGTTACAGACTTTACATACTTGGTTATAGGAACATCTAATGTTCCTACAGAAAAACCTGTCACAAGACCATTTATTATTATTGCGCCAGGTTTTTTTATAAATCCACCGCAATGTTCTGCAAGAGAATTAATTGTAGTTCCTATTGGAACTTTTATAAGACCACTTGCCACAGTGCAATCGCCATCTACAAGAACGTACCGTTCAATAACTGGCATGCCTTTTGAAATATGGTTATAGGTTTCAAATGCTGTTGAAGAATCTATAAAAACATCTTTTACAGAAATTTTACAAAAAGGACTTTTTCCCATGGATATTTTTCTTACAATTGGAACAACAAGTTTTTTAAAACTGCAAGGATACTTTTTTGGATTTAGAGGGACAAACAAAACTGGAAAATTCGTTTTTATAGATTTAATTTTTTCTGACTTTATAAAGGATTCCTCGCAGATAAATACAATGCCTTGCGCATTCATAGTTTTTGCAATAAGTTCACTTCCCTTTACAACGTCTTCTTGATACAGAGATGTAATCAACCTGTCAGAAAGCCTTGAAGGGTCGTCGTCAAAAAGTCTGACAATCAAAATGTTGTTATTACTCTTTGCAGCATTTTCAAGTTGCAAAGCAAGATTTTCAGGCTTATCAGATATAAATGTATTTAAAATCCCTTTTTCAGAAATTTCTCTAAGCAATTGCGATGAAGAAAAAATATCAAGATTTCTTGGTTTTATTCTCTTTCCAAGAAATGAAAAACTTCCATGCAGCTTTATTTTCATTGCTCGAACAGTTTTTCCGTCTGGAGCTGTGCACAACTTTGTTTCTAGAACTTTACCGGGAATTGGAGAATATATATATTTTTTTAATCCTGTTGAAGTGGAATTATCTAATGATTCTGCAATAAGCTGGCCTTCTTTTAAAATATCTCCTTCAAAAACAATTGCTTTGCACTCATTTCCCTGTTCTTGTTTTAAAGGAACCATAACGTAAGGCGGTACAAAGCCAGAAATTGCAGTTTTGTAAGATTCTTTTTTTAAGGTATGAATGTTATGAAAAGTTGTCATAATCACCTCTTTTTAAAACCTTTTATTCTAATTTTATAAACCAATCTACAAATTAAAGGAATTTGTAAAGAAAGAAGAATAATTATTATAGTTAAAATTGTAAGATTTTGGGAAGTAGAAGAAGCATATCCTCCTGAAAAATCTTTTTTTTGAAGTTTCAGCATTTTTTCTATGGCAGGGAAATTTAAGTCATCAATATCATTTATGGACTCTTCAATAAAATTTTGATTAAAAGCAATAGATTTTACTTCCTCTTTTATAAGTCCATCTTCCATTTTAAATTGAGAAAACGAAATCTGTTTTGTAGAAGAGTTTTTTTCATTTAATGATATATAAGGAAAAGTCGTAGCTTCCCATTTCCATTCCACAAAGTCTTTAATATTCGGCAACTGACCGTTTCCGTTTTGACTTGGAAGTTGAAGATTTGAAGATTTAGTTGCCTGTCCTAAAGAAAATGCAGAATATAAAAATGCCACTAAAAGAATAGCAGCAATCGCACAAGAGCAAGAAAGCAATTGAAAAGAAATCCTTTCAGTGAACGCAGGAACAAACTTTGCTGAACGAATTTTTATAGGAACAAAAGAAAATCTCTGGTCAAGCCTTTTTTCTAAAGAACTATATAAACTCATTATAGACAAATCAGAAAGAACGACACAGAAAAATAAAAGCAAGCACTTTAATCCAGAAAGAAGCATCATAAAAAAGGCTGATAAAAAGAATATATTTATGTAGACATTTTTTAAAATAACAGAAAATGCTTTTTCTCGTTTCCAAAGTTTTTCGCATATAAAAATTCCAGAAATAAAAAGACAATTTCCTGCAAGCACTCTGTAAAAAGGAAGAACAATGCTAAAAAGAATTGGGAATACTGATAAAACTGCATATAAAACTTTTTTCTCTGAAAAAAAAGTTAAAATGACGGCAAGAATTATGCATACAAGAACAGCAATAAAAGGATAAGAAACATTTTCGCCCCAACCAGAGTTTATTCCCTGTTTAGACAAAATTGAAATTACTTGAAGCGTGTTTTTTTTAAATCTTTCTGGGACGTAAATTACTTTTACCTGCTTATTTTTATCATAAAAAAAATTTTTTCTTTTTTGATAATACTCAGACTTTTCTATTCCAGATGTTGCAAGCGCTGCTTCTGGAGTTTGCTTAGAAAATGCAAGTGGAACTTTTTGATTTTCAAGGCAGATAAAATCTTTGCAACCATTTTTTTCAAGCAGTTGAATCACAAAAGAAGATTCCGCAGCTGCATCTACGTACATCATTGTGTAACCATTCCACATTTTTGCAGAAGGCAAACTTCTTAATACGTACATTAGAGATAGCGAAATTATTATTATTAGCAGAGGAACCGCATACTTTTTTATGTAAGTCATTTTAAAACAAAGAATATGCTAATCCAATAAAAAAACCTAGCAAGCAACCAATAGTTACTTCTAATGGAGTATGTCCATTAACTTCTTTTATTGGAGAATAATCAAGTATTCCCTTTTCTTTTAAGAGTTTTCCCATTTCGTTTATTTTTTTAGCTTGAACTCCGCTTGAACGCCTAACTCCAACAGCATCGCGAATTGTAATTAAAAAGAATCCTAAAGAAATCATAAAAATGTCAGAGGAAATTCCATTCCTAAAACCTATTGTAGTACACAATGAAGTTACCAGCGCAGAATGGCTAGAAGGAAGTCCTCCTGTTTTCCAAATAAGGCTTTCAAACATTTCTGAAATACTATGAATTTTTCCATAAACTATATTTAAAACAGTTTTTATAAACTGAGCACTAAACCAACTTGAAATACAAGCTAAAAAAACAGGATTTGTTAAAAGAGATTTTACATTAGCACTTATTAAAGAAAACATATCTTATATTCTATCATTCAAAAAAAAATTTTACTAGTAGAAATGTTTACTTTTTCATTTATAATAAAGATATGGATTTTAAGGAATTTAGTGCTGGAAAAGATGACGATGGAAGAAGAATTGATAAAGTTATTAGAATCTTTATAAAAAAAGAAAACCTTTCTGGAATTTACAAGGCAATAAGAAAAGGTCTTGTAAAGGTTAATAACAAAAAAGTTCAAGAATCCTATCATGTAAAGAATGGTGATTCTATAAAAATAGCTTCTTTTTTATTTGAAAAGTCAGATAAGAATGCTAAAGAAAATTCCTCTATTAGTTCAAATAATAAAGAGCTTTTAATAAAAAATCTTAATATTATCTTTCAAAATGAAGATTTTCTTGTTATAAACAAACCTTACAATATAACCGTTCACGGAAGCGAAACTTCGCTCGATAAAATTGTTCAAGATTATTACGATTCTTCTGCGCAAAAAGAATCAATTTCATTTAAACCAGGTCCTCTTCATCGTCTTGACAGGCTTACTACAGGAATTTTATTTTTTTCTTGGAGCATAAACGGAGCAAGGTGGTTTTGCCAAACTATGAAAGACCATAACCTCAAAAAAGTTTATTTAGGAATTTTTGAAGGAAAGATAAAAAAAACAGAAGAATGGACAGACTTTATAGAAAAAAAAGAAGCGACATTCAATAACTTTCATACGGTTTCTGTAGAAAAAACTGATAAAAAAGAAGCAAAAAAAGCGATAACAAAAGTCATGCCTTTAGGATTCGGCAAATACAACAATATTGATTTTACTCTTGCACAAATTCAAATTTTTACAGGCAGAACTCACCAAATAAGGGCGCAGTCTGCTAGTCATGGCTTTCCGCTTTTAGGAGACATTGCTTACGGAGGAAAAAAAATAAAAGCACAGCGGCAGTTTTTTTTGCATGCGCAAAAAATTTGCTTTAGCAAAGAAAATTTGCTCGGAACTAATTTAGAACAAGAAATAACTGCTCCATTGCCAAAGGATTTTCAAGATTTTCTTGAAAATCACCAATTCTGCGATTATAATAGTAGTATATGAGCAACTTTTTTGAAGATATTGTCCGCACATTTAAACCTTGTACCGTATATGCTCTTGTTGGAGAAAGTGGAACAGGAAAAAGTTTTAGATCCAAATTGCTTGCAGAAAAATATGGAATAGATGCGATAATTGACGACGGGCTTTTAATTCAAAATGACAAAATTCTTGCAGGACATTCTGCAAAAAGAGAAAAGACCTACATGGGAGCTGTTAGAGTTGCGCTTTTTGATGACAAAGAACATCGCGATGAAGTTGCTAAAGCCTGGAAAAAAGCGCATATAAAAAAACTTCTTATTTTGGGAACCTCTGAAAAAATGGTTCTAAAAATTGCAACTAGATTACAGTTGCCCCAGCCTCAAAAAATCATTCACATCGAAGACATTGCAAGTCGAGAAGAAATTGAAAAAGCCATAAAATCAAGGCAAATCGAAGGGAAGCACGTTATTCCTGTTCCTTCTATAGAAATTAAAAGGAATTATCCACAAATTTTTTCAAATTCAATAAAACTTTTTTTTAGAAAGAAAAAAATTCTAAATCAAAATGATGGAAAACTTTTTGAAAAATCAATAGTTCAGCCCGAATTTTCTAAAAAAGGACGAATAGAAATTTCAGAAGCCGCATTGACACAAATGGTTATGCACTGCGTTGCCGAAGCAGACAGTGCGGTCCGCATAAAAAAAATGTCAATAAAAACAGACAGCCGTGGCTACAGAATAATAATTACCATAGATGTTCCTTTTGGAACTCAGCTTACTGGAAAAATTCATAAAATGCAAAAGTACATAATCGATAAAATTGAAAGTTATACAGGAATTTTAATCGAAGAAGTAAGCATTATTATTGATAAAATTACAGGAACAGAAGATATTAATTAGCCTTTGCATTTTAAAGGCATTTTTTTCTTTTGCTTTACAGTAATCCCTAAAGAACTTAATACAGACTTTATTGCATACTCTAGTTCCAATCTTTGAGGATTCATAGGCAAAACAAAATTCCTACATTCTGTCCAAGTTTGAACATACAACTCGTTGCAAGAAGATTTAGATTCGGCTTCTTTAGACCAATCTGTAAGAGTTTTTATAAAATCCTCTATTAAAAAAACTAGTTTTTCACCTAACCTTACCTCGCTATTTTTATTTACAAGGTCATCAAGTTTTTTAATGCTTTTCATATATGCTGATTCAAATTTTTTGTTATCATACATAAGAGCTGTTGCTGCAGGCTGCAATGCCATGTAAAGGTCTGTATCCAGCGCATCTGAAATAATTTCAGTTGCATGTCCGCTGTTTATTATTTTTAAAAGCTCTTCTGTAAGTCTTGATGGCGAAACTTGAGCAAGCAAAGGGGCGTCTTGCCTTATGCGGTGATGTACTAGATAAGGAATCTTTGAATCTGTTTTCGCAGCGTATTTTATAGCCCGCAACATTCTAACAGGGTCTTCAACAAAAATTCTGTTTAGTGGAATTACGGGACGAATTATATGCTTTTTTATGTCCCGCATACCACCTACATAGTCGATTACTTGCTCTTGTACAGGCTCGTAGTACAGTGCGTTTAGTGTAAAATCTCTTCGTTGAACATCTTCGTCAATAGTACCGAATTCATTTCCAGTAGAGCCTTCCTGAATAGAACGAAATGTACTAACTTCAAAAATTTTTGTGCCAAAGATAACGTGCACTATACGGAAGCGCTTTCCAATTATTCTGGAATTCCTAAAAATCTTTTTAATTTTTGAAGGTGTAGCATCTGTTACAATGTCAAAATCTTTAGGAATATTACCTACAATAAGATCTCTTACAGCTCCACCTACGATGTATGAATGAAATCCATAATCTCTAAGCTTTGTTATTATATGAATGGCATCAAAATCTATTTTACTTTTTTGAATGCCATGCTCTTCTTTTACATAAACAATCGCTTTTTTTATTGGACGACCATTCTTATCAGTACCATAACGAATTAACACAATATTGCGATTTTATTACAGAGCGACGTTTTTTTCAAGCCAATTCAAAACATCTTCTGTAACTTTGTCGCTATCTAACTCATTAAAAAGCTCGTGTCTGTCTCCAGGATATTCAATCAATGAAACATCTTTTATTCCATTTTTCTTGTAAATATCTGCTAATTTTTTTATCGTTTTGCCATAATCCCCCACAGGGTCGTCTGAACCATATATAAACAAGATATGAAGGTTTTGCGGAATTTTTTTCATATTTCTTTCATTATGAACCAAACTTAGGCCGTGCATAAGGTCGCAGAAAAAACTTAAAGTAGAAACGCCTCCGCACCAAGCGTCATTTTTATACATTTCAATATTAGAAGGACTTGCGCTCAACCAATCCAAAGCATCTTTTTTTCCTGAAAATTTTTTGTTGTATCCAGAAAAAGCGACATTTTGCGCAAACTTAGATTTTGAATTTCCTCCCTTAAAAAATTTCAAAACTTTCATAAAAATCTTGCCAGCATTTATCTTGCTTCTATTAGGACCTGCTGTTCCGCAAAGGATACAACCTGCAAGTTTTTCTCCATGATTTTCAATATAACTTTGAGAAACAAAAGAACCGAACGAATGACCTAGAAGAACAATCTTTTTTCCTGGATAATCTTTTTGAACCTCGTTTATTACTTCGTCAAGGTCGCTTACAACTTTTTCAAAGCCATTTTTGTCTGCAAGCTTTCCAAATTCACCTTTGCCTTTTTGCTGGGCATTATATGCAGTTTTACCATGTCCTCTGTGATCATGAGCGCTGAATACGTATCCAGCTTCTGCTAAAACACAACCAAGCCTGTCATATCTCAAGGAATGTTCTTGCATTCCATGTGAAAGTTGTATAATTCCTCTAATATTTTCTTCATCATCAGGAATCCATCGGTTTACGGCAATTTCTGTTCCGTCGTTCATCAATTGAAAAAATTTTTCTGTTTGCATAAAAACGCTCCACATATAAATAAAAATTTGGTATTGTAAAGAAACTTATGAATACTATTATAACAGATAAAATGACTTTTGGGGGAAAATGTATTGCAAAAATTAACGGAAAATCTGTTTTTGTTCCATTTTCTATTCCAGGAGAAAAAATTGAAGTCGAAATTGTTTCTTCAAAGAAAGATTACGATGTTGCAAAAATTGTAAACATAATAGAAAGTTCTCCGCATAGGGTTGAACCTGCTTGCAAATACTATGGAATCTGCGGCGGATGCAATATGATGCACATTGAAAGTTCGTTTCAACAAGAACTTAGAAAAAATGTTTTGAAAGATTGTTTTGCCCGCAACGGAATAAAAACTCCAGCTATTCAAGTTTTGTCGTCCGCTCCGTTAGGTTACCGCTCAAGGTTTCAATTGAACAATGGGGGGCTTTCAAAACGTTCAGAAAACGAAATTGTTCCTATAGATTTTTGCCCTATTGCAGAAAAGCCTATAAATAATTGGCTATCTAATAATCCTTTTGAAAAAAGGCCCAAAGGAAGGTGCCACCTTTTTGGCTCTGAAAAGATGGTCAGTTCTAATAACGAAAAAAAATACGGACAAGCTGCTATAATTTCTGAAGAAAACAGTTTTAATAAGACTGAAAAAAAATCTAAAAACATAAAAAAAGTTTATTCAGGAACGATTATAAATCCTAGCGATGTGGTTTCTGTAAATATTTTAGGAAAAAAGATTTCTTTTGACGTAAAAGGATTTTTTCAATCAAATTTGCAAGTGCTTGAAAGCGCAATAAAAGAAGTCTGCAGAGGTCTTGTTGGAGAATCTGTATTAGATATGTATGCAGGCTGCGGAACTTTTTCAGTTTTTTTGGCAGATTTTTTTAAGAAAGTAACGCTTGTAGAGCATAATCGCGATGCGCTTGTGTTTGCAGCTCAAAACCTTGCAGGTAAAAACTACGAATTAATCGGTCTTTCTGGTGAAAAATGGGTTTCTTCACTACCTAAAAATGATGAAAAAAGGTTTGACGCTGTTGTAATCGATCCTCCTAGAAGCGGAATGGAAACTAAAGTTAGAAAGTGGCTTTGCTCTTCAAACATTCCTCAAATTCGTTCCGTTTCTTGCGATCCTGCAACTCACGCAAGAGACGTAAAAGAACTTGTAAGTTATGGTTATAGACTAGAAAAATTATTTCTTCTAGACTTTTATCCAAATACAAGCCATATAGAAAGTCTTGCAGTCTTAAAAAAGGATTTATAATTAATATCAATATGTATAAAAAAGTATACAAGATAATATTTTTTTCAGCTTTATTTCTTTCTCTTTCTTTTTATTCACAAGCGGTAGGTTTATTTGAGCAGGAGCTGACTGCTCAAAATTCAGATTGGACTGTAGTAAGCAGTGGAAAACTTATTTATAAACCGCAAGTTACCTCATATGGTTTCGCAGCATTAACAGATGGTAAAATGGTTGGCGCTTTTTCTGAAACTGGAAAAAAACTTTGGGAAAAAGGAATTAAAGGAAAAAATCCTTCATTTTTAAAAGTTTTTTCTTCCGACTTTTTAATTATTATAACTGATAAAAAAAATATAAATCTTGTAAATCCAAGCGGTCTTACACTTTGGACAAAAAAAATGCCTTTTGAAATTATTGCAGAGCCAGTTTTTGGAAGAGATTCTAGAATTTTTATTATGGGAAGGAATTCTGTAGCTTGTTTAGGTGTAAACGGAATTTGCAAATGGCAAATTGAATTAGACGAGCTAAAAAAAATTCCTCCTGTAGAAATGAACGATGGCTCTATAATAGTTTTCCACAAGAAATCTAAAGATGGCAGAACTGTAGGTACAAGAATTTCTCCTTTTGGCGAACTCCTTGAAACAATTAATTTTGCAGGGAATGTTGTAAATTCGTGCACTCTCCCCCAAAAAGGCGTTCTTTTAGTTTTTTCAGGCAATGGAGCGGGTCTTTGCATCGTAAAAGAAAACCGGACGGAAACAAAATGGGCAATCCCTTCGGTTGATAAAGTTTTTGAATCTTGCAATGCGCAAACAGGAGCAAATTTTCTTTCCTTAACAGAACAAAAATCTGCGTTAGCAATTGCAAAAAATTCTGAAGAAACTAGAATAATTGTATTTGGAAATGAAGACGGCTTTGTAACCGATTATTTTGATATACCTGCAAGGTATGCAGAACTTTCTTGTTGTCAAGCCACTTTAGACGGAACGAGCATATTTGTATCAGATAAAAAAAATGCATTTTTGTATTCAACAAAAGGACTTCCTGTTTGGAAAGGAAAATTTTCCCCTTCAAGCTCATGGAATTATTGTGCCTTTACAAATAAAAACTATCTTGTACTATGTTCAAATTCGTGGGTTTTAACAGGATTTAGAACTTACCAAAAGTTAAATTCAAAAAACAGCTACAGCAGATTAAAAAAAACTACCTACAACGATTTTTACAAGAGTTCAAATTCAAATAGTTTTTATATCTATAATGAAAAACTTCCTGCTGATTTAACTAAAATTAGCAGAGTAAATCTTTTGCAAGAAGGAAAATACGGTTTTCAAGAAAAAGAAATCGCATCTTCAATCATTACTGTTTCTAAAGCTTATTTAGACTTTCTTTCAACAAGCAATACAGGCGCAAGATTAGAAAAAAAATCAGCCTTTGAAACAGATGCAACAGGACTTGGTCAAGTTATAACTCAAATAGGTCTTATTGGAACTGATGATTTTCAAAAAATTCTTGCTTCAATTATTAATAAGGAAGACAAAAATGTTCAGTTGTATAATGCTTTAAAAGCTGTGAGCAATTTTGGATACGACCCTGACGGAGAAATTTTAAAAGCTTTAGATTATAGAAGAGCAATTACAAATACTAACAATACCTATATATTACTAGAATTATGCAATGCGGTTTACTCGGTTTGCCGTTTTATGGGCAGACCTGCTTTGTACAAACGTGGAATGGACATTCTTACAACCCTTCTTTACCCTCAATATAATAGTAAAATTCGCGAGCAAGCAAGAAAGACACTTGCGGAAATTGCAAAACTCAATATTTAGTAGCAAATAAAAATAAAAAGATATATAATGGAACGTGTTTTTGGAGGATTTATGAACTTGCATAAATTATTTCGAATTTTATTAGCTTGGTTTGTCATTACATTGCCAATTTCGGCATTGGAAGTTGACGAAGAAGAACTTAAATCTACTGGCAATGATGTAATTGTATTTATTAACTATACAGGTCCTCATTCAAAGATAGACTCATTGGCAAGTATAAAAAAGCTTGGTAGCGATTTAGGAAGCGTTGTTGCAAATGATCCTCTAAAAAGTGTTACCGCAGGAAGCTCAGATAAATATTCTGTTATTCATGCAGTGGATTCAAATCAAAAAGACAAACTTGATGCCGACATAATTTATATAGGAAGCGCGGCTTCTGTAGACCATATAGACAACTTGCGCCATATAATTGCAAGCTATCTTTCATCCGCTTACGGATATTCTGAAAAAGACGCAGAAACAGTTGCAGTTTTTGTAACGGTTTACAATGCCGTTTATCGCAAAAACTTTGAGGCTTTTAAGAGTAAGTACAAAGACATTGTCATTAAAAATCTTTCTGCTCAAAACTGTGGCCTAGACATAAATTACAAGGAATGGGCAGGCAAATCTCAAATAGTAATTCCTCTTTTCGATGTAAAAAACGGAGGTTTAAGCACGGTTGACACATCTGTTATCAGCGACAGCGAAGTTGTAAAGCATATGCAAGAAGATGATGACAAAAATGTTGACAGCCGAAAAGACATGGTTGACCTAAAAGAAAGAGAAGCTGAAGATGCTGCACAAAAAGCACAGGAAGCTAAAAAAGAAGCTGTAAAACAAGAGCAAAAACTTTCAGAAGAAAAACAAAAGACTGAAGAAGCAAAACAAGAAGCTGAGAAAGCCCAAGAAAAAGCTGAAAAAAATCCTGATGATAAAACAGCTCAAAAGGAAGCTGAAGAAAAACAGCAAGTTTATGAAGAACAAAAACAAGTTGAACAAAAGCAAGAAGAAGTAACTCAGCAAGCCCAAGAAACTGCAAAGGAACAGCAAACTGTTGCTGACAAAAAAAATGCAGAAGCCCAAGAAGAACGAAAAGCTATTGCAAAAGATCAGCAGGAAGTTATAAAAAAAGAACTTGAAAATGCTTCTGCTCCATCCGCTTACGGAATTGAACTTACAGACGAAGCGTCAATGCTTTCTGGTCTTATAAAAGTAAACACAAAAACTGGAAATGTAATAAAGGCATCTCCAGTAACCTATATTCGCAACAGAACGATGTTCCAAACTGATTCGAATTTCATTGCAATTGCTGGAGAAAAAAAAGGCAACGGAACTGTAAAACTTGTTCTTCTTACAACGGATTCTATGGAAATATGCGAAGAAAGCAATGAAGTTGTTGCAGAAGATTCAGTTCTTGTTCAGGATAATGGAGAATTTTACTGCATAATTGAAGATGGAAAAAATTTCAAACTTGCAAAATACGATGGCGAACTGAATTTAAAACTAAAATCAGATATAAATGTATTGAGCGGAACTCCTATTACCGTTGGAAGTGAGTATGTGATTGTAACAGGAACTTCAGGAAGAGTTTGTGTTCTTGGAAAATCTGATTTAAAACAGGTTTCTTCAGGAACCGCTGACGCAAAATAGTTTTGCCCCAAAGAGTATAAAAAGGCATGCCGTGCATTATCACGGCATGCCTTTTTATATGCGACTTTAGGAATATTATTTTCCCTCTTTTACATACCTATCAAGAAAAACCGCTGCTGCTTTTTGATTTACAAGAGCGGAAGGTCCGCCTATACAGCCGCCTTTGCAAGCCATTACTTCTACAAGATTGCCATCGCTTTCTGTAGGGAGAATTTCACCTGCATTTATTTTTCCGTAATGGGCAAGTTTTTTCATTCCGTCTTTATCAAGACCGTCGATATAATCAGGTTTTAAAATGGAAGAATCTTTTAGGCGTATTTTTACAGCTTCTAAAACACCGCCTGTTTTTGCAAAATTTCTTCCGCTTGCGCTAGGAATTTCTACAGAATTTTTTTCAAACGGTTTTAAACTTGAAAAATCAATTTCTTTTGCTGTAAAAAGGGCATCTATTTCTTCTACGCTAAGAACGTAATCTACAAACGGGTCTTTTAATCCTTCCCTTCTTTTTGCTACGCATGGTCCAATAAAAACCGTAATCGCTTCTGGATATTTTTTTCTAGCTTCTTGTGCAATGTAGTGCATTGGACTTAAAGTTTCGCTTACGCAAGGAATTAAATTTGGAACGTGCTTATTTACCGCTCTTACGTAAGCAGAGCAGCAACTAGTAGTCATAACTTTGTCGCCTCTTGCCATACGTTCCTCAAACTCTTTCGCCTCTTTTTTAGCGCAAATATCAGCGCCGGCAGCAACTTCCATTACATAAGAAAAACCTGATTCTATAAAAGCTTTTTCAAAGCGGCCGTAGTCTATTTTAAACTGGGAGGCAATTGCGGGAGCATACATGGCGACAAGTTTTTTTCCATTCATAATATGTTTTATAACGTCTACCAATTGAGATTTGTCCATCATAGCTCCAAACGGACAGTTTCTCATGCAGTTTCCACAGAAAATACATTTGTGATAGTCAATCTGCTCATGTCCATCTGGACCTTTAGAAATTGCGCCTACAGGACAAGCAGCTTCGCAAGGAACTGTAATTCTGATTATTGCATGATAAGGGCAGTTTTGTTCGCAAAGTCCGCAGTGAATACACTTTTCGCTATTTATATGAGCGTGATGTTCTATATGAATTGCTTTTTTGGGACAGTTCAGCATGCAAGGACGGGCAAAACAGCCTTGACACGCGTTTGTGACCATAAAATTCTGTTTTACACAGCCGTTACAAGCTTCATGAAGTACTGTAAGCATAGGCCAAGTAGGCTCTTCTCTTTCTAACGCCATCTTTCCATAGTCTTGGAGCTCTTTTTCGTCTTCATATTTTTCAACAGAAAAGCCCATTCCTGCAAGTGCTCTCATTTTTATCAACTCACGGTCGTGATATATACAGCAAGTAAAAGCGTGAGAATTTACTGGAATTATTTCTTTTGGAATATTGTTTACTTCGCGAGATGTTAGTTTTCCTTGTAATTGAAGTTTTGCAAGTTTTACAAGAATTTCTTTTTTTGTTTTTGAGGCATTGTTATTTAAATTAAGCATAAAATATTTTATCTTAAAACACACATTTCTTCAAACTATTTAGCCCAAATGTCGAGTTTTTTATGACAGTTAGAAAAAAAAGCTTTCAGCGAAGTTCATTTTCCTAAAAACTCGACATTCGGGATATTTAGGTTAAACTTAGAGTTTTTTTATATTTAGGTGTTTTCACAATCTAAAAATTGGTTTATAATAAAATATTAATAAAGAACTGAGTATCACACTTTTATGGGAGACAGAAGAATATGTCAAATAAAATTACAATTATCGGCGCAGGTCAGGTTGGCTCTACAATCGCCTATGCATTAACTCTCAAACAGCTCGCTTCAGAAATCGTTCTTGTTGACATTGCAAAAGAAAAGGCAATGGGCGAAGCTATGGATATTCGTCAAGGAACTCCTTTCATAGGACCTGTATATATCCATGACGGAGACTACAATGACGCAAAGGACTCTGACATTGTTGTTCTTACTTCTGGAGTGGCTAGAAAACCTGGTCAGTCTAGGCTTGATTTGGCACAGACAAATGTAAATATAACAAAATCAATAATTCCTGAAATTACTAAAGTTTGTCCAAATGCTCTTTATGTAATTGTTGCAAACCCAGTTGATATTCTTACATATCAGTTCGTAAAAACATCTGGAATTCCAGCAAATAGAATTTTTGGAACAGGAACTATGCTTGACACAGCAAGATTCCGCGCAAGAATCGCTGAAACTTACAAAGTTGCGCAGGAAAACGTGCACGGCTACGTTTTCGGAGAACACGGAGATTCTTCTTTTGTGCCTTGGTCTTTGGCAAATATCGCTTCTATTCCTGTTGATAACTATGCAAAGGCATATAACGGCGAAAAACTTCCAGATTTCAACAAAAATGATGTTGAAGATTATATCAGAAAATCAGGCGGCATTATAATTAATGCAAAAAAATGCACAAACTATGCTATTGGTGTTACAACAGCGACTTTGTGCGAAGCTCTTGCTTACAAAACTGATTCTGTTCTTACAATTTCTACCATGCTCAACGGCGAATATGGCATAAGCGACGTATGTCTTAGCATTCCAGCAGTTGTTGGTTGCAATGGAATAAAAGGAAGAATTGCAGCTCCTCTTACAGATGCAGAAACAGCAGCTTTGCAGCACAGCGCAAATTGCTTAAAAGATGTTATCAAACAGTTAACATTTTAATTAAATCTAAAAATTTTATGAGAGGCTGTCTTTTTATTTGGGCAGCCTTTTTTATTTAAGGTTTGGCTGAGTCAATGTCTTGAGCGAAAGCGAACCTTGACCAGACAAATTGATATTCTTTGGAGTAAAACTATGGAAAAATTTAGAATAGAACACGATTCTATGGGCGAAATGAAAGTTCCTGCAGACAAATACTGGGGAGCGCAGACAGAAAGAAGTCATGAAAACTTTGAAATCGGCGTTGGACTTGAAACAATGCCACGTGAAATTACAAGAGCTTTTGGCTATTTAAAAAAGGCTGCTGCTATGGCAAATAATTGTCTAAAGCCAGAGAAAATGACGGAAGAAAAATTAAAAGCAATAAGCCAGGCTTGCGATGAAGTTATTTCTGGAAAATTGAATGAACACTTCCCTCTTGTTGTTTGGCAGACTGGCTCTGGAACACAAAGCAACATGAATGCAAACGAAGTTATTGCAAATCGTGCAAACGAAATTGCTGGTAAAAAACTATGCCACCCTAACGATGATATAAACATGAGCCAGTCTTCAAACGATACTTTTCCAACTGCACTGCATATTTCTGCTGTTTGTGTAATAGAAGATAAACTTTTTCCAGCAATCGACACACTTGTAGAAACGTTCAAACGCCTTGAAAAAGAAAACGAAGGAATTGTAAAGTCAGGACGCACCCACCTCCAAGATGCTGTTCCTATTTCCTTTAGCCAAGAAATTTCTGGCTGGAGAACCTCTTTAGAGCGCGACAAGGAAATGCTTGAATCAAGTTTGCCTTACTTAAAACAGCTTGCGCTTGGCGGAACTGCTGTCGGCACGGGGCTTAATGCTCCAAAAGGATTTGACACAAAAGTTGCAGAAAAAGTTTCGGAACTTACTGGCAAGAATTTCATTACCGCGCCAAATAAATTTCATGCGCTTACTTCAAAAGACGAATTAGTTTTTGCTCACGGAGCTATAAAAGCTCTTGCCTGCGACATGATGAAAATCGCAAACGATGTAAGGTGGCTTGCTTCTGGTCCTCGCGACGGTCTTGGCGAAATTCATATTCCAGAAAACGAGCCAGGCTCTTCTATTATGCCGGGAAAGGTAAATCCTACTCAGTGCGAAGCTGTTACAATGGTTGCCGTTCAAGTAATGGGTAACGATGCGGCTGTCGGATTTGCAGCTAGCCAAGGCAACTTTGAGCTTAATGTATTTATGCCAGTTATTGCGTACAACTTCATTCAATCTGCCAGACTTTTAGCAGAAAGCATGATTTCTTTTAATAAAAACTGCGCTGTAGGGATTACTGCAAATAAAGATAAAATGCATCACAACCTTTACAATTCTCTTATGCTTGTAACCGCATTAAATCCTTATATCGGATATGAAAATGCCGCAAAAACTGCCCATAAAGCTTATGATGAAAACATCAGTCTTAAAGAAGCTTGTGTAGGGCTAGGATTCCTTACCGCAGAAAAGTTTGACGAAGTGTTCAAACCTGAAGCAATGGCCTATCCAAAAGCATAAAATATAATTAGGACTGTTTAGAAAAATGCCTTGCTATTATTTTTATAACAGCCCTGTTTTTTTACTTTCCAAAAACTGCTGTTTGCATTATACTGAACAACAATATATTGGTATATTTCGACTTTTTGTCGATATCTTAGTTATTTATGGGAGACAGTATGAATTATTCATATTTTCCTGGTTGTACATTAAAGAACAAGGCAAAGGACTTGAACGATTATGCCCTTTCAAGTGCTAGTGCTTTGGGATTTAATCTGGAAGAAATCCCTGAATGGCAATGCTGCGGCGGTGTATATCCGCTAGCGAAAGATGAAGTAGCGTCAAAACTTTCTTCTGTTCGCGCACTGGCTGCTGCAAGAGATTCGGGAAATTCTTTAGTAACGCTCTGTTCCGCCTGTTACAATGTTCTAAAACAGGTGAACAACGATATGCAAAATGATGAAAATATTATTCTCAAGGTAAACAATTATCTTAAGCAAGATGAAATTGAATACCACGGAGAAACAAAAGTTCTTCATTTTCTTGAGGTTCTCAGAGATGAAATTGGTTGGGACAAAGTAAAGGCCGCTGTAAAAAATCCTTTTACAGGAAAAAAAATAGGTGCTTATTATGGTTGTCTTCTTCTTAGACCTGGGAAAGTTCTTCAGTTTGATGATCCTGAAAATCCTCAAATTCTAGAAGATTTTATCAAGGCAATCGGTGGAATTCCTGTTATTTATGCTCAAAGAAACGAATGTTGCGGAGCATATACTCAATTCGAAAACCCTTCTATTCCACAAACCCGTGCAAAGGCAATTCTTTCGAATGCTGAAGATATGGGAGCAGATTTCCTTGTAACAAGTTGTCCTCTGTGTAGATATAATCTTATCAAAAACAAAGCAGAAAGCAAGCTTGATGTAATTTATTTTACTGAACTTCTTGCAGAAGCTTTGGGAGTGAAGAATGCTTGATTCTGAAATTGAACTCATAAAAGAAGAAATTCTTCTTAAAAGCGGTGTGAATCCTAAAAAATGTATGGTATGTGGAAAATGTTCTGGAACTTGTCCTAACTACGATGCAATGGAATATCATCCACATCAATTTGTTCAGATGGTAGAAAATGGGGAAATCGAAAAACTTTTGAACTCAAAATCTATCTATGCTTGTCTAAGTTGTTTTGCTTGTCTGGAACGTTGTCCAAGACAAGTTGAACCTGCAAAACTGATAGACGCTGTTCGTCAAGTTGTTGAAGAACGTCGAGGTCCTTATCACCTTGATCCTGTGCAAGTACCAGAACACTTAGATGCAGATATGCCTCAACAGGCTATTGTAAGTGCTTTTAGGAAATATAAGAAATAAACGGGAATATATATGGAAAGAATTGGTGTTTTTGTATGTCACTGCGGTACTAATATTGCCGGAACAGTTGATGTAGAAAAAGTTGCAGAAGAACTTGGAAAAGTTAATGGTGTTGTTTATTCAACTCATTATACTTATATGTGTTCTTCTGCTGGTCAAAAGATGATAGAGGACCATATAAAGGACGACAAATTAACAGGTGTTGTTCTTTGTTCTTGCTCTCCTCGTATGCATGAAAAAACTTTCCGTGCATGCGCAGAAAGAGCTGGTCTTAATCCTTATAAAGTGGAAGTAGCAAATATCCGAGAACAGACATCTTGGGTTCTTAAGGATATGGAAAAAGCAACAGAAAAAGCGATTGCTTTAGGAAAAGCTGCAATTGCAAAAGCTATTCTTGATACCCCTCTTATTCCAGGCGAAACTCCGGTTACAAAAAGAGCTTTAGTTATTGGTGGAGGAATTGCAGGTATTACGGCTGCCCTTGACATTGCAGACGCAGGCTTCCCTGTTGATATTGTTGAAAAGAAAACCACAGTTGGTGGAAAAATGGCAATGCTCGATAAGACGTTCCCTACTCTCGACTGTGCTTCTTGTATAGTAACTCCAAAGATGACTGAAGTAAGTCAGAATCCTAATATAAGAATTCTTTCTTACAGCGAAGTTGTTGGCGTAAAAGGATACATTGGAAATTTTACAATAGATATAAAGCGGCATCCAAGATACGTTGATGAAACTAAATGTACTGGTTGTGGTGCTTGTATTGAAAAATGTCCAAATGCAAAAGTTCCTAACGACTTTAATTTGAATTTAAACAACAAAAAAGCTATTAACATTCCGTTTGCTCAAGCCGTTCCAAAAGTTGCAGCAATTGATTCAACTTATTGTTTGCACATGAAGGCTCTTGCAAAAGGCAAAGATGGCGTTTGCGGATTCTGCGAAAAAGCCTGTGCGGCAGGTGCTATTAATTTTAAGCAGCAGGAAGAAATTCTAACAGAACAATACGGAGCAATCATAGTTGCAACTGGTTACAATCCTATAGATTTAAAGAAGTTTGATGAATACGCTTATTCTCAAAGTCCAGATGTTGTTTCTTCACTAGAATTTGAACGACTTTGCAATGCTTCTGGTCCTACAAATGGTCATCTTCTTCGCCCTTCAGACGGCAAAGAGCCAAAAACAATTGTATTTGTTCAGTGCGTTGGCAGCCGCTGCTCAGCTGATTCTACAAAAGGCCACGAATATTGCTCAAAGGTTTGCTGTATGTATACTGCAAAACACGCAATTCTTACGCGAGACCATTATCCAGACACAAACTGCTATGTATTCTATATAGACGTAAGAACTCCTGGTAAAAACTTTGATGAATTCTATCGTCGCGCCGTTGAACAATATGGTGTTCATTATATCAAAGGTCAAGTAGGAAAAGTAACACCTCAATCCGATGGAACGCTTGATGTTCAGGGGTCTGATTTGATTTTGAACAGACAGGTTCACATAAAAGCTGATATGGTCGTTCTTGCCGCGTCTATTGAGGCAGACAAGTCGGCTCGTCCGCTTGCAACAATGCTTACAACTTCAATGGACAACAACGATTTCTTCCTTGAAGCTCATGCAAAACTACGTCCTGTAGAAAGCCCTACGGCCGGCATCTTTCTTGCAGGTTGCTGTCAAGGTCCAAAAGATATTCCGGAAACAGTTGCTCAATCTTCTGGAGCCGCTGCAAAAGCAATCTGTCTTCTTGTAAAAGACAAACTTAAGAACAATCCTTGCACAGCGCATCCTGATGAAAACGCTTGCAATGGTTGCGGACAGTGTGCAAACGTATGTCCTTACGGCGCAATTTCTTATATAGATAAAGATTTCCGAGGACCTAACAGAACTACAATAACAAGGCATATATCTCAAGTTAATACGGCTATGTGTCAAGGTTGTGGAGCTTGTACAGTTGCCTGCCCTTCAGGAGCTATGGATCTTAACGGATTCAGCAACAAACAAATTTTGGCGGAGGTAGATTCTGTTTTATAAAACTTGTTTTTATTAATAACAGAAAAAATGATTATGAGTGAAAATAAAACAAATAATCCTGGTTGGACTCCGAAAATTGTAGCGTTCTGCTGTAACTGGTGTTCCTATGCAGGTGCAGATTTAGCTGGAAACAACCGTCTTGAATATCCTGCAAATGTTAAAATTATACGCATTCCATGTTCTTGCCGTTTGAACCCTTTGTTTATACTTAGAGCTTTTCAGCGCGGTGCTGACGGAGTAATCTTGTGCGGTTGCCATCCTGGAGACTGCCATTATTCTACTGGAAACTATTTTGCACGCCGAAGAATGACCCTTCTTTTTAGTATGCTTGATTATCTTGGCATTGAAAAAGCAAGAACAAGAGTTGAATGGTGTTCTGCTGCGGAAGGTGTACGATTCGCAGGAATTATGAATGATTTTGTTGCAAAAGTTACAGAACTTGGTGAAAACAAAAAACTGGAGGATGTAAGATGCAAGACAACAAAATAACATCTCAACTTATATCACGTGCAAAAGAACTCCTTTCAGAAGGAAAAGTTCAACGCGTAATTGGTTGGCGAAAAGGTCTTTTTGATTACGATGTCACTCCAAGTGTTTTTGAAAATGCAGAAGACCTTGAAAAGAATTTTGTTTATGACGAAAACTGTGGAGCAAATCTTTCAAAGTATCTTGTAAAAATAACAAGAGAAATTGAGATTAAGAAAAGCACAACCAGAATGAATAACACAATGGCAAAACAAAGAGACCCTAATGCTCCTTGCGCCCCTATTCCTTCAGAAACAGTGCTTGTATTCTTAAAACCTTGCGACACCTACAGCTTTACAGAACTTCTAAAAGAAAACAGAATTACTCGCGACGATGTATATGTTATTGGTATTCCGTGCGATGGAATGAAAAATCCAGAAACGAATAAAATTGCAGAAAGATGCGAAAACTGCAAGAGCAAAAAGCACATTACTTATGATGAACTCATTGGCGAAGAAGGCGATATTCTAGATTCAAAGAGATTTGATGAAGTTGCAAAACTTGAATCAATGACTACAGAAGAACGCTACGAATTTTGGAAGAATGAATTCAGCAGATGTATAAGATGCAATGCCTGCCGAGATATTTGCCCTGCATGTACTTGCGAAAAATGTGTATTTGATAACAACAAACTCTACACTTCGCAAAAAGTTGCGCAGACAAGTTTTGAAGAAAGCTTGTATCACATAATAAGAGCTTGGCATGTGGCTGGTCGTTGCACAGACTGCGGAGAATGTTCTAGAGTATGCCCAGAACACATTCCTTTGCATCTTCTTAACAGAAAATTCGTAAAGGACATTAATGAAATTTACGGTCCATACACTGCCGGTAGCGACATGGAAACAAAGCCGCCTATGCTTACGTTTGTTGAAAACGATGCAGAACCAAGTATTGTATATGACCGCTCAAAAGAAGAAGGAGGTGACAAATAATGCTTGCCCTTCCATTTGAAAAAATTGATGAATTTTTTGAAGCTATTGCATCAAAGGAAAATCTTTTTATCCCTGTTGACAACACTTCTGGAAAAGCAAATTTTCAGAAATGGGAAAAAGGTGCAAAACTTTCAAATGCTCTAAAAACAGTGCGTTCTGCAAAAGACTTTTTCTTTCCTAAAGCGGAAACTCTTGTTAATTACAAGATAAATGGAAAAGAAATCTCTGTTGAAGATCCTCGCAAAGATTTAGAAGACTTTGTTGTTTTTGGAGTTCGTGCTTGTGACGCAAAAAGTTTTGAAATCATCGACAATGTTTATCTAAAAATGACACCTGTAGATTCTTACTACAAAAACAGAAGAGATCACGGAACCGTAATCACTTTGGCTTGTTCAGAACCTGAAAAGACTTGTTTCTGTTCAACTTATAAAATTGATGCGGCAAATCCTGCAGGCGATGTGAGCTGTTGGCTTACTGATGATAAGTTCTTCTTTAATGCAAATACAGAAAAAGGAAAAAAACTTTTAGATTCAGTTTTATCTTTGCTTGTTGAAACCGATGAAAATAGCGTTGAAAAAGCGAAGAAAGAAATTTCTGCAAAAATTGAAAAACTTCCATTTGCACATCTTGACCTTTCAAAATTCAAGGGCGAAGATATGCTTAAGATTTTCAATTCTTCCGTATGGAATAGAGTTTCTGAAAGTTGTCTTGGCTGTGGAACTTGTACCTATGTGTGTCCTACTTGCATGTGTTTCGACGTTAGAGACTTTGATACAGGAAATGGCATCCGACAGGTTCGTTGCTGGGATTCTTGCATGTATTCTGATTTTACTCAGATGGCAGCAGAAAATCCTAGGCATACTCAAAAAGAACGAAGCCGGCAAAGGTTTATGCACAAATTAATGTACTACCCTATGGCTCATGATGGTGTTTTTTCTTGTGTAGGTTGCGGTCGATGTCTTGAAAGTTGTCCTGTAAACATGAATATTGTAAAAGTTATTAAAGCTTTTAATGAAGAAACAACGGAGGAAAAATAATGGAACAGAAAGAATCATTTATTCCTTATGTTGGTAAAATTATTGGTATTACTCAAGAAACTCCTGATGTAAAAACATTTCGCGTTGTTGGTTTAGACGGGAAAAAACTTTTTGAACATATTCCAGGTCAATGCGCAATGTTAATTGTTCCAGGTGTTGGCGAATCTATGATTTCAATAACCTCTTCTCCTACTTTGGAAGAGTATATGGAATTTTCTATTAAAAAATGCGGTTGTGTAACTGAATGGCTGCACAACGCAGAAGTAGGACAAGAAATCTGTGTTCGAGGACCAATCGGAAACGGGTTCCCAGTAGACACAAAGCTTAAAGGAAAAGACATCCTTGTAATAGCCGGCGGTATCGGAATCGCTCCGGTTCATTCTGTAGTAAACTACATGATGGATCACCGTAGCGATTACGGAAGAATTCAAGTAATTTATGGTTCCCGTTCAAAAGGAGACCTTGTAAGGCTTGAAGAAATGCAGAAAGTTTGGATGAAACAGCCAAACTGCTCTATAAATCTTACAATTGACCGGCCAGAAGAAGGTTGGGATGGACACGTAGGTTTTGTTCCGCCTTTTGTTACAGAATGTAATCCAGATCCAGGAATGACTGTAATCATGTGCGGACCTCCGATTTTGATTCACCTTTCCCTTGATGCACTTAAAAAATTAGGTTTTAAGGATTCTCAGGTTTTTACAACTATGGAAATGCGAATGAAGTGCGGAATTGGAAAATGCGGTCGCTGCAACATCGGTGATAAATTTGTATGCAAAGACGGTCCTGTGTTCAGTTTTGATCAGCTCGGAGAATTACCTCCAGAATACTAATATTACTGACCTGCGGTAAAAACTCCCGGGGATTTTAAGGGGCGGAAAGCCCCTTAGGAGAGGGGGCAGCGGAAAACCGTAGGTTTGAAGCGAGGGGCAGGCGCCCCTTTTAGGATGTAAGATAAAAACTGCCGAAAATGTCATCAGTTTTTATCTTTAAAAGTTTGCGTTGCAAACTTTCTTATCATGTGCAATTTCTCGCTTTGCTGCGAAATTGCGTAAAAAGTCAAGTCGAAAGTTGTTGTGTCAATTTATTGACACATTTCTCATTGACTTTTTATTGGAGTATAAAAATGGCAGAAAATAAAACTCAAATGGCTACAATATATCTGTTCGGAAAAAAATACGAAGTTCCGGCAGAACTTACAGTAATGAATGCGATGGAATATGCTGGCTATCAGCTAAAAAGAGGCTGCGGATGCCGAAATGGATTCTGCGGTGCTTGTGCGACTATTTACCGCGTAAAAGGCGAAAATCAGCTTAAAACTTGTCTTGCTTGTTCACAAAAAGTTATTGATGGAATGTACATTGCAACCCTTCCGTTCTTCCCGCTTGTAAAACAGGTTTACGACATCAACAAGATTAAGCCGGAACAGGCTGTCATGATGCAGCTTTACCCTGAAATTTATTCTTGTGTAGGATGCAACGCTTGTACACGTGCATGCCCGCAGAATCTTCAGACAATGCAGTACATTGCTTATGCTCAACGCGGTGATTTTGAAAAATGCGCTAATCTTTCTTTTGACTGCATTATGTGCGGTTGCTGTTCTTCTCGTTGTCCGGCAGGAATCAGCCATCCTCAGGTTGCTGAGCTTGCTCGCCGCCTTAACGGAAAATATATCCAGCCGCAGAGCCAGCATCTTCTTGACCGCGTAAAAGAAATCAACGAGGGAAAGTGCGAGGAACTTATTCAGAATTTGATGAAAAAGCCTTTGGCTGAAATCAAAGAGTTGTATAACACACGAGAAATTGAAAAATAATACGCCCAGGAGATAAAGATATGTACGGAAATTATCTTGACGATGCAGCTAAAATTGTTGCAGAAAAACGCGAAGAAAACCTTAAATTTGAACACGCACGTCTTACTGCGGAAGAAAAAGACGATTTGCTTTTGAAATTCCATCCGGATAGAATCAAGAGCCAGTTTGAAGAACTGAAAATCGGTCCTAACAAAGGACAGAAAGCTCCTATTGAATTGGCAAAAATGCTTGAGGCAAAGCCAAGAATCGAACCAGAACACATTGACTTGAACCATGTTGACTATGAAACCGATGTTCTTGTTATCGGTGGTGGTGGCGCTGGAACTTCTGCGGCAATCATGGCTTCTGAAGCAGGCGCAAAAGTTTTGCTTGTAACAAAACTCCGCGTTGGCGATGCAAACACCATGATGGCAGAAGGTGGAATCCAGGCTGCTGACAAACCGAATGATTCGCCTGCTCAGCATTACCTTGACTGTTTTGGTGGCGGACACTTTGATGGGAAGCCGGAACTTGTTTATACTCTTGTAAACAAAGCTCCTTCTGTAATCAAATGGCTGAACGACCTTGGTGTTGAGTTTGACAAAATGCCAGACGGAACAATGGTTACAACTCATGGTGGCGGAACAAGCCGAAAACGTATGCATGCCTGCAAGGATTATTCTGGGGCTGAAATCATGCGTACACTCCGCGATGAGACTTTTAACCGCAAAGACAACATAACAGTTGTTGATTTTACATCTGCAATCGAACTTATCAAGAATGAGAAAGGCGAAGCTTGCGGTGCAGTTCTTATGAACATGGAAACAAATGAAATCTACATCGCAAAGGCAAAAGTTGTTATTCTTGCAACTGGCGGTGCTGGTCGTATGCATTACCAGGGATTCCCTACTTCTAACCATTACGGTGCGACAGCCGATGGTCTTGTGCTTGCTTACAGAGCCGGAGCAAAGCTTTTGTATCAGGATTCTTTGCAGTATCACCCTACAGGAGCCGCTTACCCAAGCCAGATTCTTGGAAAACTTGTAACAGAGAAAGTACGCTCTCTTGGCGCAAAACTTATCAATAAGAATGGTGAAGTTTATATTCACCCGCTTGAAACACGCGACGTAAACGCTTCTGGAATTATCCGCGAAGTCCGAGAGGGCCGTGGCGTTCACAACGATGTTCAGGACGCTGTTTGGCTTGATACTCCAATGATTGATATGATTCATGGAGAAGGCACAATCTTGAAGTCAATTCCTGCGATGTACAATATGTTCATTAAATACGGAATCGACATCCGCAAGGAGCCGATTTTGGTTTACCCAACGCTTCACTATCAGAACGGCGGTGTTGAAATCGACAAGACTTGCCACACAAACGTAAAGAATTTGCTTGTTGCAGGTGAAGCTTCTGGCGGTGTTCACGGAACAAACCGCTTGATGGGAAATTCTTTGCTTGACGTTGTTGTATTCGGCCGCGAAGCTGGAATTGAAGCTGGAAAAATGTTCAAGAATATCCAGCTTTCCGACACCTCAAAAATGAACCTTGACCATGTAAAGGCGTTTGAAAAGGAACGGGACGCAGCCGGAATCAAAGGCGATGAAGTTTCTCCAAAACTTTTGCCGCGCTACACGCACGGTAACAAGGAATTCGAGAAGGCAATTCCTGGAGCAAGTAAATAGCTGAAACAAAACTGCTTTGATTGTTCAGAACCCTTTCTTGCCATTTTTTTGAAGTGGCGGAAAGGGTATTTTTTTCATTCCAAAGCAACGGAGCAAAACTCTTGAGCGTAAGTATGTATTGACCGCAATCAAAGTTTTTCATAAGATAATAATGTGTTTACCGCAACTAAAATAGAAACAGAAATCCTAAAACTTCTCGGCAAAAAAGACACTCAAAAAAGCGAGCCGATTGAGTTTGAAGAACAGCAAATAATAGAAGAAATCTGCAAAACAAAAGAAAAAGATTCCGCCGTAACGACGCAAATAATACAAAACGCGCTGGAAGGCTGCATTGCAAAAGGCTTTGCAGCTCAAGCAAGCGGCGGAATTAAAATCACAGACGAAGGAAAAAGGCAGATTTAAATTTACTGATACAAAGCGTTGTACTGCTTTGCAATCTGCTCCCAGCTGTAAAGACGCTTTCCTGCCTCGCCCATTTTGCGCGCGATTTTTTCACTAAGAGATTCCGAATCGAGTTCGGAATGACAAAGTTTTTTCATCAGATTCTGCAAATTTTCTGGAGTTTTCCAGTAAAGACATTTTTCTTCGGTTGTGGCGCGGTTGTAAACGCAGTCAAACGCAAGAATCGGAAGAGAAAGATTCATCGCCTCAACAAGAGATGGATTCGTTCCGCCTGCGCTGTGTCCGTGAATATAGACAAGGGCATTTGAGCGAAGCCAGTTCACGGTGTGCCCCTCATAAATCGGATCAAGCAGGTGGATATTTTTGCATGCGCTGAATTTTTTCTTTAAGCCACGGCCGTATTCCGACTTTTCCCAGTTGCCCACAAAAACAAGCGTCTCGTCCGGCATTTTAGAGAAAGATTCAAGAATAACATGGACATTGTTTTCAGGCTCAATCCGGCAGACGGTAACCGCATAAGGCTTTTTGCAGAACGGATATTTTTCAAGCAAAGAATCGTCCTGAACGCGCGAAACCTGGTCGCCGCCATACGCAATCAGCTCAACTTTCTTGTTTTTTACGATTTTTGAATATTCAGATTTTATATAGTCGGTGATTCCCTTGTTGTCGCCAATCACAACGTCAGAATATTTCACAGCCATTTTTTCGCTGAGCTTTAGAATCTTTTTTGCGCACCACTTCCATTTATCGCGCCGCCATTCAAGCCCGTCAATATTCGTTATGATTTTTCCCTTGAAAATCCGCCTTGTATATGGAAGAAAAACGCAGCCTGAAACACCAAGAACCAGCATTATGTCTGCTTTAGCAACAACCGAAAGTTTCATCGACTTGAAATCATAAAAAATACTGTCCTTGCCGTTCGCGTCCATTTCAAGATAAACAAGTTTTGCGCCCTTGTACGACTCCAATCGTTTTCCATATTTCCTGCCCGAACAGAAAACCGTGTATTCAACATTCGGCGGAGTAAAATCCAGCAAGTTGTCCACAAGCGACTCAAAACCGCCATAGCAGGCAGGAACGCCAACCGTGCCGATAACAGAAACGCGAAGTTTTTTAGGATTCTTTGACGGAATATTTGATTCAGGCATAAACTGCTCCTTTTTTATTTTTATTGACAAACACATTACATTCACATATATTCAAATTATAGGTACAATTTTTTATTGTTTTTGGAGGCGAATTATGGCAAGCACATTGGTACAAATTAGAGTAGACGAAGATTTGAAGAACGAGGCGACAAGCATTTTCGAGCAGCTCGGACTTGATTTGCCGACAGCGTTCAGAATTTTTCTTAAAAAATCCGTTGAAGAAAGAGGTATTCCATTCAGCATGAGAATAGAAAGAAAAATTTCTCTTAAAGAAGGAAAAAAAGCTTTTATGCAGCTTAGAAAAGAAGCAAAGAAAAACGGACTTCAAGAAATGACTCTTGATGAAATTAACGCAGAAATCCGCGCATACAGAGAGGAGAAATAAAATATGAAATATTATGCTGTCATTGATACAAATGTTATTGTCTCTGCTCTGCTTTCTAAAAATGAAGATTCTGCAACAGTCAAAACTGTTTTTAAGATTTTTGATAAAACCATAATCCCGGTTTTTAGCAATGAAATTATTGCTGAATATTCTGAAGTTCTTTCCAGAGGAAAGTTTAAAAATAAGTTTTCGACAAAAAACGTTCATAAAGCAATCAAAATGATTCTTGACAATGGCATTGAACTTTCTGGCATTCAAACAGAAGAAAAACCTTCCGACCCAAAAGATGCGATTTTTTATGAAGTTACAATGGATTCCCGCCAAACTGCTGACACTTTTCTTGTAACTGGTAATATCAAAGACTTTCCGATAAAACCGTTCGTGGTAACTCCAAAAGAAATGATGGAGATTATGAAGAAAGATAAGAATGGAAAGAGGTGATAAAATATATTTATGAACTAAAATATTCATCTTTTATCTCCCATTTTCTTTGATTCACATACTGCGTTTTTCACAAGTTTAAGTGCTTTCAATTTATTCTTAGAAATCAAAATTATTCCAAACGCAAAAATCAATGTCCGTCTGCACAAAGCTGATTTTTCATGATCTGAAAGACATTCGCAATTTTTTGAAAGACAGAGACCGTTTCTCAGCATATAAAAGTATCGGAAATCAGAACGGAGCGTTATTTTCTTCCCCCAAATTTTTTTATAAGAATCTCCAAGCTGATGGTGAATTGAAATATCAGGAAAACACAATGTTTCTATTCCAATTTTTCTTGCCCGCCAGCAGAATTCAAAGTCAACATAATCAATAAAAAGCTCTTCTTTCATTCCGCCGATTTTCTGAAAAACTTCCTTGCAGAAAATCATTCCCGAAGAAATTGCATGAAGAACTTTGACAGCATCGCTTCCCGACGGAACAACAGATTTTAACATTGAAACAGAAACCGGCTCTTTCTGATTTTTTACTTCATTAAAAAAGGTCGGCGCATAGATTTTACTTTTGCCAAATGATTTTATTTTCTTTTCAAAGTCGACGACATAATTTTCCGGGAAAACAGTATCCTGATCAGATAGCAAAATCCATTCCGAGCCAAGCTCAATCGATTTTTCAATTCCCCGGTTCTGCGCATAGGCAATTCCAAAGTTTTTTTCAAGCTGAATCTGAATAATTTTTTCATTTTTAAATTCTGGAAAATCAAGTTTTTCTGAACTGTTTTTTACGATTACAATTTTTTCGACCTGCGGAAAAAGCGATGAAACACAAGCCTTTAACTGAGAAAGATTCGGATTATAGGTTACGATTACGGCTGAAAAAAAGTTCATTATATTTTCCATGCTCTTGCTAAGTGAGACACTCTTTCCGATTCAGGCGGAAGTTTCATATAATCACCGTATAAAGATTTCAACACATAACCACTGTCATTTGGAATATTGAATTCAAAACCTTCAAAACGCCCCTTTTTAGTTGGAAAAATTTTGTTAATATCGAAAACAGGTTTTCTTGTGTTGTTTTCCCATATATAATTAGTTACATAATGTGTATTTCCAGAATTAAATATCCTTGATTTTTTGTCACATAATTTTGGTATGTCGAAAAAATATCCAATAAGATGTGCCAAAGGAATCAAAAATACGGAATTTACAATTTTTTGTATTTTCGTTATGCCAATGTTTCCACTTTTTATAATAGACTTAACAAGAATTTTATTCCAAAAATCAATCTTTTTTGCATTTCTAATATGTTTTTTTCTATTGCTAGAAATTTTATCCAATGGAAAAACATCAATCCAAATTCCATACTGATATTTAGATTCTATCTCCTTTTCTTCAACACGCGTTGTATCATCAGTAATTTTTAAAAAGCCAAAAGGGTAATTTTTATCTCCAAGATTTTTGAATTTCAAATCTTTAAAAGAATTTTCAAATTCAAGTTTTAAAAGAAGAAGTTTATCGTAATCTTCGCGCGACATAAAAACATCTATGTCATCATCCCAAGGAATAAAACCTTTATGTCTTACACAACCAAGTAATGTTCCGTATGCTAAAGTATATTCAAGATTATTTTTTTTGCAAAAATCATCGAACGACCTTAAAATGTTCAGCTCAGTTTCTTTTATTGTTTTTAAATTTAACTCTTTCATGAATTTATTTATCTCCTCGTATTTGCATACTGGCTTTATTAGTCTTATTTAAACGCTCCAAACCGTTACTATTAGTTCCGAAAGCTTCATGAGTCCAATAAAATTGATATGGATTGTAAGCAACATGTGTTGGTGCTTCAAAAAATATGCTTTTGTTAAAACAAAAACAAAGTGCAATTATTATCGCAGGAACAATTACAGTCTTTTTATAAATCGAAATTATTTCTATCAAAGTAAAAATCACAAATATTGAAAAATACGTACATAGCCTTGTGCTTATAGTCGAGAGACTTGGAAAACCAAAATAAAGAAACATAAAGAGACACATTCCATTAAAATAAAGTACATTTCCTTTTTTTCTTAATACAATTCTGTCAAACAAGACTGTAAAAAAAGTAAGAATATAGACTAAAGACTGACCTGTTATCTTTCTAGCTGTGGCTAGTACCGCAATTTGAGTGTATGCATATAGCTTCCTAAACAATGGATTTGAAGGAAGAATCTTTAACATCAATTCAAGCAAAGCAGGCAATAAGTCCAAGCCGACAAAATAGAAAACTATGAACAATAAAGTAACAGTCCCGACATTCTTTTCTTTCATTTTAAAAAGCGGATAATACATAAAAATCAGAAATAAACTTGAAAAATGGAAGCAAGTAGCTAATGCAACATAAAATAGATATTCCTTAAATGATATATTTTTCTTTTTTAATATTCCAAATATGAATATAGCAGCAGCAGTTGACTGCCTTATAATCACAAGGTCATAATAGAAAAAATACATAGCATAATACAAAAGAACAAAAAGGCATTTGTACTTTTTATCAAAATCTGTATTTTTTTCAAGAAAAATAGCCATCGTAACAAAACGAATTACTTCACAAAAAAAGAAAATCCATTGGTAACTGCCAAACAGTTTTGCAAAATTAATCACAACTTGAAACAATGGCTCTATAACGCCCCACTCTTTGTCAAGCCCGTCATACATTAGCTTATATCCAGGCCAGTCTCCTCCTGTTTCAAAACGAAAACCGCCAATAATAATCAATGCAAAGATCATTGAATAAAAAAGAACATTAGAAAGATAAACTTCGCTTTTTCTAAACGAATACATACTGCAAATAGAAAAAAACAAGATAAAGCCAAAAACTACAAGGTAAAACATTTTTCTACTCCTTCAAGAATAGTTTCCGGTCTTAAATCTTTTACGAAAACTGCTTTTTCGTAATTTTTCAGCTTTTCCCCTTGTGCCCCTAAATTCAAACTTACAATATACAAACCAAGCCTCATAAATTCACTTACAGCATAGGAAAATGTTTCCGGCAAAATTGAAGTGAACACAACCACTCCAATTTTGCCGGATTCCAGTATTTCCGGCAAAAATTTTAAATTATATTTTCCTGAATATTCCACAAAACGAGAGTTATGGTGAAAAAAGAATGGAGCTTTTCCAACTATATAAAATTTTCTGTTTCTTGCTTTTTTTATCCTTTTTACAAGTTTTTTTATAACGTTTTTTCCTTTTGGAATATTTGAACAATTGCCAACAACAGCAATATTGCAAGCATTTTTTATATTCAGCGGCGAAAAAGTACAATAATCCATTGAATGAGGAATTACTGAAATTCTATTTTTTATCTCCGGAAAAACCGAAGTCAAAATTTCTTTCGAAGAATTAGAGAAACAAACAATTTCATTTACAATCTTGAAATATCCATGCCAAAGCCTTCTCCATATTTCAGCCTTTTTTTCTAATTTGCACCCAGAACATTTTAAGCCACAATATTTTTCTTTTAGCAAAAGAGTTGCATTGTTTTTATTGCAAATGCAATGATAATCATGAACAAGGTACTTATTGAAAGATGTTCGAAAATTATTCATGACGAACAATAATATTTGCTCTGGATTTTTATAACCGCAAAGAGAATTGACAATCACATTCTTGATTTTCAGGCTTTTCACAAAATTAAAAACATTCTTTTTAGTCGCAATAAGTTTATCTTCAGCATTTTCAATAGAAAAGCAAAAATCATTTCTATAAGAAATAACACGGAAAATCAGAACGTTTTCTGCATAAAAATTCTGTTTTTCATAGTTTAAAGTTCCGCCACCAAGATTATGTGTGAAAACAACAGTATCAATATTATCTGAGTTCAATAGATTCAGCTTCTGCCGTTGAAAAAGAAGTTTCAGCAGAGTTCTTGAATTAATGAGAAGATATTTTATAGATATGCCTAGAATATGAAGGAATGGATTCATTTTTTAGTCCTCATCGCATAAATGGCTTTCATTAATAGAAAATTAAAATCAATCGCCATGAATAAAAAAAAGTTCCGAATTTTATTTTTAGATTTATAAAACTCATAATACTTTTTTTTGCTATTATTTAATAAAGTTTGACGTGCTGTCTCTTTTGAAAAATTCTTTTTTATTGATACACTTTCAAAATGGTCATATTGAATTTTTGTCGCAAGAATAACTTTGTAATTCAACTTTCGTATTTTTTCACAAAATATGCGCTCTTCGCAAAATAAGAAAAACCTATCATCAAACCTTATTCCTTCTTGTAGAATTTTTTTAGGCATCATCAAAAATGAACCAGGTAACACATCAACAGAAACATTATCTTTATCAAAATAATTCTGCTTATAGCAGACCAATTTCTGTGCATATCTTCTGAAGACTGGAACAGAAGATAAAGAATCATAAAAATATCCTGGTTGTTTCCATGCCGATATTTTATATATATTTTGGTCTTTTATATTCATCATTGGAGCTAATGCACCAATATTTTTATCAGATTTTGCAATTTGTAATAATTGTTTTAAGTTTTCTTCAGAAATACAAATATCCGGATTAGAAATCACCACAAAATCTGACGTAAAATTATTATTTAAGTAAAAATTAATACCAAAATTATTTCCGTAGGAATAACCTCCATTTTTGTCAGATTGAATTACGGTAACTTTTTTTGAATGTTTATATTCATATTGTAGTTTAGAATATGAGTCGTCTGTAGATTTGTTATCAATAAGAATGATATATTCAATACAAGAACAACAAAACAACTTATTTACCAGTTTTTTTGTTGTTGATGCATCATTATAATTTAAGATAATAAAAACACAACTTAAATTCTCCATTTATTCTACCTACCCAATTTCAAAAATCTATTTTTGTATTTACTTAATAGATTTTTATGATACTTACTCAACTCATAGTTTTCAGGATTCAAACCAATCTCTATATACTTCAAAACAGAGTCCACTATCTGCCTAAACTCAATACCATTTTTTAATGCTTTCCTAAAAGAATTCTTATATTCTCTATTTCCATTTTATTTTTCTCCTTGTATTTATTATCAATTAAGACAATTAGATTTAGAACTCTATATATAATCACATCATTACTGAAATTATCACGACCATTTTTTATTATTTATGCTCCAAAAACCGCCGCAACATTTTCTTCAAACAGTTGCTTTTCCTTTTTTATAAAATTTGTGTAATCTATCTGCTTGTTATTCCAAATTGCATAATTATCAAAAATTTGTTTTATTAATGTTGATATAACGGAGATGTTTTTTGGACTTTTATCAAATTTTTCTTCAATTGGAACATCTTCAAAATATTTTGCACTACCATTTTTGCCAGTAATAACGATGCAACCTTGCATTCTTGCTTCACGTGGAATTCTGTCTTTTCCTGGATGATTTCCGAAATCAATATAAACTTTAGCACGTGCCAGAAGATTCAACACTTGCATCCTCGTCATATTTTCTATAGGAACAAAGTTTATATCAGGATTCCTTTTTATTATTTTATTAGTAAACTTAAATCCTTTCGCAGGACTATAAACCACAATATTTTCTTTATTAATTTCACCAGTTTTTCCAGAGAAAAAGTCATCATTCAGATAATCTGAAAGATAAATTGGTGCAAGACTATGCTTTTTGCATTCCTCTACTGCATATATACTCTGACACAAATGAAAATGAATGCTTTGAACAAATTTAGAATCCATGGAAAGATAATTTTCTGGATTCATTACATTTCTTGTAAAAAAGGAACGTTTTACAAAACGTAAAAATCCCCATGTAGCAATTCTATATTTGATTGACTCCATGCAAAAATAACGAAGATAAAAATTATCTACCGAAAGCCACCAAATTGCTTTTTGAATGTTTTTATATTTTTTTAAGATAAAAACATTTGTTTCAGGAACAATTACTAGATTTTCTGGTGAATCCTCAATTTCAGGAAGCAGCAGATAAGAATTTATATATTGCTTATACTCATCAATTATTTTGTATGAATGGTTAATGTTTCCAGCATAAGCAATATGAGCACAAAATCCATTCTTATTCAAAGTAAATACAAGTTGATGAAGTAATTCTGGACCACCGGTTTTTATACCAGGGGGACAAACAACGTATATTTTTTTTGCAATAATTTTTTTGCTATCTTTCATTCTCTTTCTCCCAGTCTTTCATGCACTTTTCAATCACGTCGTCCATGTCGTAGTATTTGTATTCCGCAAGCCGGCCGCCGAAAATCACCTTGTCTTGGGCCTCTGCAAGCTCCTTGTATTTCTTGTAGACTTCCACATTTTTCGCGTCATTCACCGGGTAGAAGGGTTCGACTCTCTCGTGCCATTCGGTTGAGTATTCCTTTGAGATTACCGTCTTGTCCTGCTGGTAGAACGGATTTTCCGGCTCAAAATGCTTGTGCTCTATGATTCTTGTGAATGGCTCGTCGTGGCTTGTGTAGTTCACAACCGCGTTTCCCTGGAAATTCTGCACCCCGAGTGTCTCTATCTCAAAACGGACTGTGCGGTATTCAAGTTTTCCAAACTTATAGCCAAAGAATTCATCGATTTTTCCTGTGAACACGATTTTTTCCGCCATGCCATTCCATTTCTCTCGGTCCTTAAAATAGTCTTCACCGCATATCGTCTCAATTCCGCAAAGCAATCCTTCCGTCAGTCTGTTGTAGCCGCCAATCGGGATTCCCTGGTATGCGTCGTTGAAATAGTTGTTGTCAAAGGTGAACCGCACCGGAAGCCGCTTTATGATGAATGCAGGAAGCTCTGTGCAAGGTCTGCCCCACTGCTTTTCGGTGTATTCCTTCACCAGAGTCTCGTAGATGTCGCGCCCCACAAGGCTTATTGCCTGCTCCTCAAGGTTTTTCGGCTCAGTGATTCCGCTTTCATTTTTCTGCTGCTCGATTTTTGCCATCGCTTGTGCAGGTGTTGTTACGCCCCACATCTGGTAGAAAGTGTTCATGTTGAACGGCAGGTTGAAAAGTTTTCCATGGAAATTTGCGACCGGAGAGTTCGTGTAGCGGTTGAACGGAACAAAGCTGTTCACAAAATCCCAGACTTTCTTTTTTGAGGTGTGGAAGATATGCGCTCCATACTTGTGGACATGGATTCCATCTACGTTTTCGCAGTAGATATTTCCGCCGAGCTGAGGGCGTTTGTCTATGACAATGCCTATCTTTCCGGCTTTAGCGGCAAGATAGGCAAAAGTCGCCCCGTATAAGCCGGAGCCCACGATGAGATAGTCGTAATGTGAATGTTTTGTTTGAGTTGTTCCAGCCATTTACATTCTGGCTGAAAAGATAAATAAGTTTTAGAACATCAAAAAATCAGTCTTCTTTATAAGAAAATGTCTTTCCACATTCCGACTGTTTTTGTGCGATTTGGAAATTTCTTTTTATACACAGAATTTTTCAAAGCTGAAAATCCGTTTTTCTCATAAAACTTCAATACATCAGGATTATGCTCAATATCAGCATCAACAGAGACAAGACGGCAAGCCATAAAATTTTCATTTGCCTTGAACGCTTTCGCACAGGCAAAACGGATTAAATACGAGCCTATATGCTTATACTTTTCTTCAGACGAGTCACTTACTGCAAGTTTTGCAATCTTAAGAGCCAGAAGAAACAAAAAAGGAATTTCTTGCAATCCTGCTTTTTTCTTTTCTCTCGGATTCAAAGCAACTGTGTCTGCGACAAACGAAATATAAGCAATAATATTTCTTGTTTCTTTTTCAAGCAATAAAAAAGTCTGAGAAATAAAAAGAGACTGGTAGCTTAATGCGTCAAAATACAGGAAATCCTTGTATTCAGCAAATTTTTTATCAACAGAAAAACTTTCATTCAGATTTTTCTCAGAGAGTTTTTCAATTACAACTAATGAAGAAACATCCTCTGAAAGAAAATCAGTCATCTGCACAAACCTTGCTGAACATTTCTGATTCTTTCTGCATTTTTTTGATTTGTTCTTTGGAAGGTTTTTTCAGAACAGAAGCGACAATTTTTTTCCAAATATCCAGAGTTTCCGCAATAGACGGCTGAACAGGTTTTATCGTTGCCATTTGAATACCTCCTACAAATCAAAATATATCACAGTCATTTCCAAAAATCAATTTATCTTTTCAGTCTGCCTCCTTTTGATTACTTTTATAAAATCTGCCTGAAAGCTGCTCTAAAAATTCAACAAAGAGTGAATCTTTAAGAACAAACAGGCATAATGAATAGATCAGAACTCCAGAAAGAATTCCTAAAACCAGCTCAATTGAATAAGCCTTAAAATACCTGCCTACGCAAGAAACACAAATCGACATGACAAGCAAAGAGAGCAGAACCTTAAAAAGATGGACAATCATTTTTTTTACGTCAAAGTATTTTCTTGCCCAAACAAGTTGGATAGCCGTCACTGAAAATTCAGCGCAGACTGTTCCGCCTGCGGCCCCTATTGCCCCAAAATGCGGAATAAAGATCATGTTCATCGCAAAATTTACAGCAGCGCCAACAATAACCGAAAAAAGCGTATATCTTTCTTTTCCGACTGACATAAAAATCTGGATTCCAACGACATTGCTTACCCCTATAAGCACAATCACCGCATTCATAATCTTCATCACAGGAACTGCAGACAAAAACTGCTCTCCGCTGAAAAGAAGAACAGCCGGCTCAGCAAGGATAAAAAGACCTGCCGCGCACGGAACCGAGAACATAACGACAAACTGCAATGCCTTGTTTGCAAGACGCAGAAATTCATTCCTGTCTTTATCTGCATAATAAGACAAACGCGGAAGAAGCACGGCTGTCGCGGCTGTTATCATCATTATGACCATGCGGTTTATTTTTGTTGCCGCGGTATAGATTCCAACCGCCTCGTCGCCCTTTATAAAGCCTAGCATTGTAGTGTCCAAAACTGTGTAGATGCTGACAGCCGCGCTCATTGCAAAAAGCGTAAAAACCGGTTTCAGATGCTTTTTCAGATTCCTGGCTTTTATCTTAAAATCAACAAAATGTCTTGCATGTATAAAATTGCAGATGTTGCTTCCAACAGATGACACAACGCTTATCCCTGCGTATTTAAGATAGTCATTCTGGTTCCGGACAAAAATAAACAGAAGAGTCAGGCTTATGAACTGGAAAGCGATAGACCGAACCGTTATATACTTGAATTCCTCAAGTCCTGTATAAAGCCAATCCATGCCAAGAGTCGTAAAAAGAATTGACGCGCCGCAGACACACAGCAGTTTTCTATAGCTCTCAAACGCAGGAACAACAGCCAACGCAAGCGCAAAAAGGATGTATGAGACAACCGTGGAAATCATATTCAGGGAAAAGACTTCTTTCACAAAAACAGAGAGTTTTTCTCTGTCATCACGTAGCTTCGCGCTTTCCCTTACCGCATAAGTGCTGATTCCAAGCGCGGCAACCAAAGCAAAATAGCTTACAATCGACTGTGCAAAATTGACCTTTCCTATATAGACCGGTCCAAGCACACGGCTTGAATACGGAAAAGTTATAAGCGGAAACACAAGCGACATGACAGTTTTTGTCATGTTAAGCACCGCATTCTTTTTCAGTGACTTGGGAGAAAGTGTATTTTCCGGGGACTTTTCTGTTTTGCCGCTCATAAAAATTAAATAACCTCTTCTACCTCTTCCTCCCTCACCATTTCCCTACACGAGTCATAAACCACCTGCACTTCAATCCCTGTGGCTGAGCTTGCCGAAGCCACACTTTCAATCACGCTTTTCCGCACTTCCTCGCCGCCAAGCCACACAGACTCATCTTCATCAGCAACCGGCGACAAAGTGCATATATATAGAAGAATTTGTTCAGTTTTGTCCGTTCTTAGCCGTTCAAGCACAAAGGAAAGCATAGCCTCTGTAACGCCGTTCGGAAAAATCACAATATCTTTTTCCGCCCAAGAGCCGCCGGTTTCGCTTGTGAGAAAATCGTGCATTTCGTTTATTTTTTTCTGCGTGAATTCGTCTGGCGCGGAGCCGCAAAGAATGGCGTGTCGGGTCAAAATCTTCTCCTAAACATTGCTATTATCAACATTATAAATTGCTTTTAGACAATTTTCAAGTATTGCTGATAGCAACATAATAATTTTAATGACAGATATTCTTTTGGTTTTAGGAAACAATATTAGAAAAATAAGAAAGGAATTTGGCTGGACTCAAGCGGATTTGGCGGAAAAATCAGGAATTTCAGTTCCTTTTATGACACAGATTGAACTCGGAAGAAAATCCGCCTCACTGGAAGTTGTCCAAAATATTGCGGCTGCACTGAATGTTTCCTATAAGCAACTTTTTGAAGAAAACAGTTCTACTTCTCAAGAAAAAACAAATTTTTCATTGCTGGAACAAAACATCACTTCCTCTGTTGTAAAGAAAATCCATGAAGAATTTGCAAGGATAAAATAGATTTTGAAATTAAAATCATTTATAGCAAAGTTGTAAAAATCAACTATTTCTCGTTTCAGACATCAACTTCATGCAATCCTCACTTTTCTCCTTCTTATTGCTTAAAAGCACGCATCCCTATATAATAGAACAATCTAATATTTTTCGAGGTTAAAATGACTGGTTATCTAGGCGGAGTCCTTTCTTCTGGGCTTTCATTTGTGTTTATCATTTTTACGATAGGCGCTCTAGGCTATCTTGTTGGTGGTATCAAAATTAAAGGAATTGAACTTGGCACTGCGGGAGTTTTGCTTATCGCTCTTCTTTACGGCGTTCTTGTAAGTTATGTTCCAAATTTTAATGTTCAAGGCACTGAAATTACCTTATGGAATTCAGCTATCAAAGGAAATTTTGGTATTGTTTCAAACATTGGAACCGCGCTTTTTGTTACGGCGGTAGGTCTTATTGCAGGTCCAAAGTTCTTTAGAAGTTTTAATAAAAGCACATTTTCCTACATTATTCTTGGCGTAATTGTTATTGCAATTGGAACTATTACGGCTGTAATTTTTGTAAAGTGTGATAAAAATCTTTCTCCAGAAATGGCAGTCGGTCTTCTTACAGGAGCTTTAACTAGTACTCCAGGTTTGAGCGCGGCAAAAGAAGTTGCACAGAATGCTGACCAGACTGTTGCCGGCTACGGAATCGCATATCTTTTTGGAGTAATGGGCGTTGTTCTTTTTGTTCAGATTGTTCCAAAAATTTTAAAAGTTGATATGCAGAAAGAAGTTGAAAACTTCAAGGCTGCAAATTCAATTCAAGTTCCAGACCCAAAAGGAAAACTTGTAAAACTTGATCCGTTTGACTTCTTCCCTTTTGTATTAGCCGTTGCTTTTGGCTGCATTATCGGTGCAATCAAGATTCCTGTGGGAACAACTCAAACCGTAGCGGCAGATGGTGAAATTATTAAGCAGATTTCTTACTTCAATCTTGGCAATTCTGGTGGTTGCCTAGTAGGAGGCTTGATTGTTGCACACTTTGCCCACTTAGGATTTTTGGATCTTCGCATTAAAAAGGAAACATTAAACTTTATGCGCGAACTTGGGCTTGTTCTTTTCTTGATTGGAGCAGGTGTTCCTGGCGGTGTAAATTTTGTTGCTAATTTCCGCGTTTCTTACTTCTTGTACGGTGTTGTTCTTACTTTGATGCCTATGATTGTAGGTTATATCATTGCTCGCTATGTATTCAAGCTTAGCATTTTGAACAATTTGGGTTCTATTACCGGCGGCATGACTTCAACTCCTGCTTTGGGAACTTTGATTGCAACTGCTGGAACTGATGAAGTTTCAAGCGCGTATGCCGCAACCTACCCTTTTGCACTTGTTTCAATAGTTCTTGCGGCAAAAATAATTGTAATGGCTTTGTAGTCTGTTGAATTAAAAACATAAAAAAGGACTGTTTCTTAATTTTAAGAATCAGTCCTTTTTTATTTAGCTTAAACTTCGAGTTTAAAAAAAATAATAAACGTAAGCGAAGTTACAATTGAGACGTTTAGCTCTAATGTTTTAATACTTCAAAACTTTGTATTTTAAAATAGCCATCTTTTGATTGATGAAATTCTACTTTTTGAGAATTGGAAGAAAGTATTGTCCCTACAAATCTTATTTTTTTTCCCTGAAGCCTTAATAATTCTTCTTTGGTTTCTTTGCTACATTCTGCTGTATAATTTTTTCCTTTTTCGGTTTTTATTACAGGATACACAAAAGGTTCATTTCCGCTAGCAATTATAGTTCCAACAATTTTAACTTCTTGGAAATCGTGTTTTCCAAAAGATGTGAATAAACTAATTGCAATGCAAACGCATACAAATAAAAATGATATTTTTTTCATGCTAGTTACCTTTTTTATAATATTAGTCTGGCTCATATAAAAGCACAAAATGAACGTCAGGGTCTTTTGGAAGCGAAAAATTAATTTCCAAAATATTTTTTCCAATATAATGCAGTGAAAATCCTCCTATTCCAAGAGGAACTCTTCCATCTTCTTTGAACGGCGAAAAAATTGAAGGATACAATTCACCGTCCTCTATATCCTTATAAAGATTTATTTCAGACGAGTAAATATCGTCAAATTTCTTGTTTAAAGAATACATCGATGTTTCATCATCTGTTGCTAAAAGACATTCAGAAAAACCGTCAACAATCTCTGAAAATGAAAAATCTTTACCAGAAATTTCACTTACTGCAATTTCAACGGAATCTTTTCCTGCATAAGAATTTGAAACAATTTCTTTTATAAGTGATGTACCATTAAAATTGCGTACAAGAAATGCTCCAAATGTGTACGCGTTCGCATACGAAGACAATACATCGTTTCCAGAGTTCCAGTTTTCAAATCCTAAATAATAGCCGCTTGTAAAAGTGTACAATCTAGAATATAGCGGATTTTCTTTCATTTTACTTCTAGAATTGCCAGTAACTTCAATCATGTAGTCTTCGCAAACCATAGAAAGCATTTCTGTATACCAGGTAGGAATTTCTAAAACGTTTTGACGCACTGTTTTATTCAAAAAACATAAAAGATGCTGATATTCATGAGCAAGAGTTGAGTAAACGGTTTTTTCATATTTTTTAAGAAAATAATCATCAATATATATTATTTTTCCTTCATTTGACTTTTTGAAAGCTGATTGTTTGTAAACGTCTGCTCCGTAAAAATATCCAAAAGTCCCACTAGTTTGATTATATGAGGAATCTTGATCAATATCAAAAACAAGAATTTTAATTGGGTCTGATGCAGAAGACTCTATAAAAGATGGATTTGCCGAGTTTGCTATAGCTGTGTCTTGGGTAGAACTAAAAACTTCTGTTTCCTTTTTGTAAATTTTGTCAAACACAGTTGCAAGATTTTTTAAATCAGTTTCTGAAACTTTTCCATTCAAAAGCTTTTGTTTATCTGTAAAATCAGAGTAATTGCTGTCTTTTTCAGAAACATAATAAACTTCGCAATAAGTTCCTGACGCCTTCTTTTCAAATTCTACAAGTACAGATTCTTCATTTTTATTAAAAATATAAAATTCGTTTTCGCCTTTTTCCTTTTCATTAATTGCAGTTGCCCTGATTTTATTAAGATAGAGACAGGGATTTCGTTCAAATTGCCTTGCTTTTTCAAATTCTTTTATATAAGGAACGGTTGCATTTTGGTCATTTGATTCCAAACTTTTTGTAGAATTTTGCAAAAGTTCTTTTTGATAAAATTCTTTTGAATCTTGAAAAGAGTTTCGCAAAATTTGAGAACTTCTTTCTTTTGTTGTGTAATTTTCCACCCAACCAGTTTTTGTAGCTTGAACCCATTCACTATTTTTATTTTCACTAGGATTATTTGATTTTAACAAAAATACTTTGCCAGTTTTTTTAGGAAAAGTTATTTTTTCACTATTTACAGCCATTTTTTCTAAATCAATAATTGAATCGTAAGAAAAATCTGATTTTTTCCAAACGGCAACTTTTGCAGGTTCTTCTTCCTCTTTTGTTTCATTGCCTATTTGAAATTGTAAAAAATCACAAGCTGTAAAAATAAAAACTGAAAAAAATCCCAAAAATAACACGAAAAGAATAAATATTTTTTTACAATACATTTTTTCACTAGACTTTTTAAAATCTTTCATAACTTTTTCCTTTTATTTTGTAGTTAGATTTTTTATGCCGTCCCAATTTTCAGGGACACCTTTTTGGATATAATCCTGGCAACGCTCTGCAAACACAAGCGGAGCCCTGTCTTCTGGAACTAAAGAATTCGCATGGCGAAAAATCTTTTCCGCCTGGTCAAACTTTTTATTAAGATAAAGTTCTAGGGCTTCATGGAAAACATCTATTTCCTCCAACTGTATTCTAGATAGTTCTGAACGGAAACCCAGTATATTATATAATTGAACAGGAACTGTTTTTCCCACAACTCTGACCTTATCAAGTTTTCTGGCCACAAGTTCACCTTTATGCGACCCAGAATTTGCAAGATTCCAAGTTGATTCGCTTGCAAGAATCCAAGTATTATATGCCTTGTTTACTCCTTCAAGGCGGCTTGCAAGATTTACATTATCCCCCATCATCGTGTAGTTCTTTTTCATATCGGTTCCCATGTTTCCAACAAGCATTTCGCCAGAATTTAATCCGATTCTTGTATAAAGCTCGCTTGAAATAAATCCATCTAAAATGTGTTTTTTATTAAAGTCAGCTTCAACCTTTTTCATTTCTATAGCAGCAACGCAAGCATTGTAAGCATGCTCAATGTTCGCAATTGGAGCTCCAAACATAGAAACAATGGAATCTCCAATATACTTATCTATAGTTCCATTATGTTTTAAAATAACATCGCTCATGGAGCCTAAATACTCATTCAGAATTTCAACAAGCCTTTGAGGAGTGTTTTCCCAAGGGTCTTTTGCCCCTTCTTTGTACACATCGTTATATTTTTCGCTAAAAGAAGAAAATGACTTTATGTCGCTAAAAAGCGCTGTAATTTTTTCTGTGCGGCCTCCAAGTTCTGCCATTTTAGGATTTTTTATAATTTCATTTACCACATCCGCAGAAACAAATTGCGAAAATGTCTGTTTTATAAATTCTTTTTCTTTGGAAGAAAAGAAGAATCTTAGGAATACACCCGAAACATAAACTAAAAACACAAATAAAAAGGTTGCTGTAATAGGAATATAAATACTAAAAACTGGTAATAAAATATTTGGAATTAGAATACAAACTATTGAAACAAGTCCTAAAACAATATTCTGCGTTTTTTGATTTAAACCATGAAGTGCAATTATTAAAATTCCAATAACAAAAACAAATATTGCATACATATATATCCAAGAAAAACTTTTTATAAAATCTTCTTGAAGAATAGTATTTAAAACATTCGCGTGCGTTCCAACATTCGGATAACGATCAATAAATGGAGTCGCCCCCATATCAGTTGTACTAGAAGCGGTTTCGCCTATAATACAGAACGCTCCATCTAATTTAGACCTTAAAAATTCAGATTCATGATTGTATAAATCAATTTCACAGTAAAGGTTTGTAAGAATTCCAAATCGACCTTCATTTTCATAGTATTCTTCATCGTTCCAAGAATCCCAGACTTTAGAATAAATTTCATCAATTGTAAAATCGCCTACTAAACCTTTCCAGAATAAATCTTTAGACTCTTCGTAAGCAGAATCCAGTTCATTAATTGCTTTATAAATACTTCTTTCGTATAGGCTTTTTCTAAAATTCGTAAGTTTTGTAAAATACTCAAGGCGTTTGTTAAAATAATGCGAATACTGCTCTTTAGATATTGGATATTCAAAATCTCTATCAAGGCTATAGCCTGTGCATAAATCTAGCAAACTCTGCTTTTCAGCTAAAATATCTTCGTAATCCTGAATAAGATCTAGCACTTGCGAATAATATTGAAGAAAATTGCCATATTCATCAAATAAAGGGTCGCTATCTGCAATCGTCCTAAGATTATCATAAATCTGAAGCTCTTTTTGCTCTAATCTATAAATATTATAAAGCGCAATGTGTTTAAAAGATGACTTAAAATCCCCATGAAGCCAATTTATTAGCATACGTCCATGTGGATCCAAAGGAATTTTTAAGTCTTTTGACTTTCCCTCTCCTGGAACTAAAATATCTTTTAAAAAAAGAGCATTTTTAGTGCGTTCTATGCTTTTTGTTCCTAAAAAATCTAGCAAAGGAGCAAACACCAGTTGGCCTGCATACTGATTATCATGTTTATACAAAAGTTCAATTCTTCGTCTAGTTCCATCTGAATCTATGTTTACATTGGTAAAACCGATTCCACGCGCGCTTTCTGTAAACTGCGGAATAGCAGGTGTAAATCCTGCGAGACGCTCATCTCTCTGCCGTTTACTATTGTATTCGTTGTCTTTTTTTATAAAGCCGCCATTTGTTCCTAAGTCTGTTACATTGTTTAGTAAAAGGCGTTTATTTACATACTCAGTATCATTATAAGGAATGTTTACATCACGAGTGTTTACGGTAAGCCAAGTGTTCCCCATAAACTGCAAAGCCTGCTGAAATTTTTTGTCATTATCAACATAACATTTAGAAACAGAATCTCTTAAGTAGAAAAAAGGCTGAATAACTCCTTTTTCTAAAATGTCATTTTTTGTTGACTGACCGAACTTTTTAGAAATAGCTACATCTAATTCATTAAAGCTATTTATAACGGAATCTTCCGCATAGTCCAAAGTCCCGGTTATATTCTGAATTACATCATCATGAATTGTTTTATTAGAAGGAGAAAGGTATTCAATATCGAAAACAACTCGTTCTGCGCCCAGTTCCTTCATGTGAATTAAACTGTCTGCGATTATATCGCGGCTCCAAGGCCATGAACCTAGATTAAAAATTGACTCATCATCAATTTCTGCATAAAGAATATTTTTATTCTGGGCGGGCTCTTTTTTTAAATGCATAAGCATATCGTAAAAACGATAATCTAATTTTTCATAAAAATTAAAAAATCCCAAGACTCCAATTACTATTGCAAAAACAAAAAATAAAACAATATCAAGATATTTTACAAAAAAATGCTGATTTTCGTGATTTCTCTTTTCCATATCAAAGATTATATCATGAAAACTGACTATGTGCAAAACTGTTTATTTATGTGTGTATTCATGCAGAATTTTTATAATCTATCTTTTATTTCATTGTAAGCCATTTGAGCAACATTTTGTTCTGCTTCTTTTTTAGACTTTCCATCGGCAGGTCCGTAAGTTATTTTGTCAAGTTTTACACAAACTCTAAAAATTTGATCATGTGCCGGACCTGATATTTCTTTTAATTCGTAAACCGGAGTTCTTTTGCACTTTTGCTGGAATAACTCCTGAAGAAGAGTTTTATAGTCTTTTCCGCCAGTTTGCTGAACCTTTCTAACTTCAGGAACAATAAAAGAAAGAATATATTTTTCTACAGCTTCAAATCCGCTGTCTAAATAATAAGCCCCAATTACAGCTTCCATGCAATCTGCAAGAATAGCAGGCTTTTTTCGTCCGCCACTGAGTTCTTCTCCATGACCTAAAACAAGCATCTTGTCAATTCCAAACTTTAAAGCTATAGGAGCAAGCGTTTTTTCAGAAACTACTACAGCTTTTATTTTTGCAAGGTCACCTTCGTGATGATCTGAACTCATGTCGTTATACAAAAAGTCTGCCGTAGCAAGCCCTAGAACAGAATCTCCAAGAAATTCTAATCTTTCGTTATTGTATAATTTTTCAGAAAAATTTTCATTCGAATACGAACAGTGATGAAAAGCTTGCTCTAACAGCTTATAGTTATGAAATCGCAGTCCTAAAGGTTTGCAAAACGAGACAAGCATTTCTTTTCGTTCTTTGGAAATTGTATGATTCATGTTTTTTTACTTTTATTTTTGTTAAAATAAAAAAGGGGTTACCTAATAAGTTTTATAATTAAAATCAAAATAAAACTTATTTTTGGAACAACCCCATTTTATAAAGCCAAAAAAAGGTTTACTGCTGAGATTTGATGAACTCGTAAGCATCTTTTACTGTTTCAAATTCATTTGCTTTGTCATCAGGAATGCTTACTCCAAGTTCTTCTTCAATCGCATAAACCAACTCATAAGTATCAAGGCTATCTGCTCCGAGATCACCACGGAATGAAGAATCAAGAGTTACTTTAGATTCATCAATATCCAACTTTTCAGCAATAAGTTTTTGGATTTTTGCGAATAATTCGTCCATTTTTTGCTCCCTTAATAATTTTAGCCATTAGATTCAGGTGTAATAACCTGACGTCCACGGTAGAAACCGCACTTAGGGCAAACTCGATGAGACTGAATCAAATTTCCGCAGTTGTTACATTCAACAAGCTGCGGTGCTTCAAGCTTCATATTGATTGTCTGACGTCTTTTTGTAACGGCCTTAGATGTTTTGGATCTTGGTACTGCCATTTATAAAACCTCACTATAATTAGAAAAAATATCTGATTTATACTGTGATTTAATATACAACAGTTCCAATCAGGTTGTCAATGTATTATAACAGAAAATAAAAAAAAGTCAACATAATTACAAAAAATGTCATAATAATTTTTTAAACTTCGCTTTAATAGCGTTTTCAACATTTTTAGGAACCATTTCAGAAATGTCTCCTCCAAAATGAGCCAATTCTTTTATTGTGCTTGATTTTAAAAGAATATATTTTTGATCAGTCGGAATGAAAAGAGTTTCTATATTCGGATCCAAATTATGATTTATCATCGAAAGCTCAAATTCATAAGAAAAATCTGCTGAATTCCTTATTCCTCTTATAAGGACTTTTGCATTAATTTTTTTTGCGTATTCTACAATAAGACCGTTCCAAGCATGAACAGAAACATTTTTATAATCTTTTATCAATTCTAAAAGCATATTTGTGCGTTCGTCTTGATTAAAAAGATATTTTTTATTTTCGTTTACAGCAATCACTACATCAACTTCGTCAAAAAGTTTTGAAGCCCTTTGAATTATATTCAGATGTCCTATAGTCGGGGGATCAAAAGATCCTGGAAAAACAGCTTTAGTCATATATAAAAGTTTACATAGTTTGACGAAAAGACACAAGCATAGTATTATATATTTTATGAACAGAGTAATTTTCTTTTTATTTATGGCAATTTCTTTTATTTCTTTAAATTCGTGTAAATCAACAAAAATTAAAGAGTCAACTCAAGTTTCTTCCATAGAAAAAGAAGTTGATGAAGAATTTACTCGTTCCACACAGGGAGTTGCAATCACAAAGGAAGAGTTTAATGCAGATAAAAAAGAAATTTTAGACATAATATCAGAAATGTCTAAAATAATGGCAGTGTATGATTACAACAGATGGTTGACCTACATAGATCCAGATTCTATAAAATATTGGAGCAATCCCGCGAACCTTTTGCAAGCTTCTAAAAGACTTCCAATAAAAGGGCAAAGGCTTTATAACCTTTCTGATTATTTTACTTATGTTTTTGTCCCTTCTAGAAAAGGCCGATCTGTAGAAGAAATTCGTTATATTTCAAGAAGCAGCGTAAAAGCTGTTCAAGCAAGAGAAGATACTGATATTGTTTATTACAACTTTGTAAAGATTAATGGAAAATGGATGGTAAAAATTCCACCGCTTTCTTAAATTAATTCTTTTAATTCTTTTATAAAAATTAATTCAAGCCGATTACACAAGGCTTAATACAACTATTTTATTGATTTTTTAAAATACATAACATATAATTTACAAGATTTATTGTTTAAATGTTTTCCAGGAGGAACATTTTATGAAAATGACAAAAAAGGTTATTTTAGCAGGGCTTATTTCTATGTGCGCTTTTGCATTTGCTCAGGAGCAAAAAGTTCAAAGAAAAACTCAGCCAGAAAAAACAGAAACTTCTGTAGAAGAAGACTACCTTAGCGATGTTGACGGTGTTGTTATTATGGCGCTTGCGCAATCTGATGAATATGACAACAAGCTAGTTGCCATGCAGTTTTTAGAAGAAGCTGTTGAAAATGGCAAAATAAATGAAGATATAATGAATGCTTTAAACCAACTTGCAGGCGAAGGAATTACTTCTCAGTCAAGAACAAACGGCAGACTTATGAACAACTTTCCAGATATCCGCAGAAGAGCCTGTCTTGCATTGGGAAAAGTAAAAACCGAAGAATCTAAAAACTGCCTTGTAAAAATTACACTTGCAGAAAACGAGCCTATGGTAATTGCTGCGGCTGTAAATTCTCTTGGAGAAATAGGAATCAATAGCAATGATGAAGTTGTAGATGCTATTTCTTTTGCAAATAGACGAAACCAAATTCTAAATCCTACAAGCTCGCTTGCTTTTGAAGTCATTGATACTTATGCAAAGCTAGCAGATTCAACTCAAAACAAAAAAATTATAATTGATTCATTAGGAAAGATTGCTGCTGACTACCACTATAATTCAGTTGTTAGAAACAAAGCCCTTAAAGCTTTAAAGCAGCTAAATGACGTAGGCACAAACAAATCTGCATCAGAAGCAAAATAAACACTGAACAAAAAGAATATACCTAAAATTCAATTAAATTATTATAGAAAACACGTCTAATCAAGATATTAAGTTTTGCAATTAAAGCTAAATTCTTGATTTAGGCGTTACTGTTAATTACTGCAATTCTGATAATCTAAAAATCTTACAAATTAGAAAATAGGAACAAGCGATGGAACCAATTATTTTAGCATCTTCATCTCCACGTAGGCAAGAAATATTAAAAATGTTGGGTATCCCTTTTAGAGTAATAATGCCAACTACAGAAGAACTTTTTTCAAGCGTATTAGAGCCAGAAGATGTTCCAGAAATGCTCGCCCGCGAAAAAGTTATATCAGCAGTGCACTCTCTTCCGCCTATTCAAGAAATTCCTTGGGTGCTTGGAGCGGACACGTTGATTGTAAAAGATGGAAAAATATATGGAAAGCCACAAGATCAAAACGAGGCCGAAAGTTTTTTAAGAACCTTTCAGGGAAGCACTCACAGCGTAATTACTGCAATAATCCTTTACAACGGACGAAAAAAAACAACTTCTTCCAGAGTATGCAAAACAGAAGTTACATTTGCGCCAATGACGGACGAAGAAATAAACTGGTACCTTGACACAGGAGAATGGCACGGTGCTGCCGGTGGCTACAGAATTCAAAGCCTGGCTTCTGTTTTCATAAAAAAAATAGAAGGCTCTCAAAGTTGTGTTACAGGCTTGCCTATACATGAACTTTTTGATATACTGAAAGAACAGGGTTATTCTATTTTAGACTGATTCTGCCGTGCAGTTTTTTTGCACGCATCTTCCGTACCGCTTATGGCGGCATCGAGAAAAAGAGTACGGGGCAAGGCTAAGACTTTTGTCAAAATCTTGCCAGTGAAGGAGAAAATCATGGCAGTTGTAACCATGAAAAACCTGCTCGAATCTGGAGTTCATTTCGGGCATCAGGTAAAACGTTGGGATCCTAGAATGAAGAAATTTATCTTCACAGAAAGAAATGGGATTCATATCATTGACTTGCAAAAAACTATTGCTGCAATCAAAGACAGTTATGAAGCAGTAAGAAAAGTTGTTGCTTCTGGAAAGTCAGTTCTTTTCGTAGGAACTAAAAAACAAGCTCAGCAGGCAGTTCAAAAGGAAGCAGAACGCTGCGGAATGTTCTACATTAACAACCGTTGGCTTGGCGGTATGCTTACAAACTTTTCAACAATCAAAAAATCACTTCTAAGACTCAAGAAAATTGAAAAAATGGAAGTAGACGGCACTTTCGAAAATCTTACAAAGAAAGAAGTATCTGCCCTTCAAAAAGAAAAATCAAAGTTAGAAAAAAACCTTGGCGGTATCAAGGAAATGAAGGAGCTTCCTGGAATCGTATTCATAATAGATACTCACAAGGAGCAGATTGCTGTTGCAGAAGCTAGAAGAATGGGTATTCCTATTATTGCTGTTGTTGACACAAACTGCAATCCAGACGGCATTGACTACCCTATTCCTGGCAACGACGATGCTATCAGAGCAATTTCTTTGTTCACTTCAATAATTGCAAATGCAGTAATTGAATCAGACAACGAAAACGGTCTTAAGATTCTTGAAAATCTTGATGGCGATGAAGAAATTGTTACAGATGCAGTAAGCAAGAATGAAGACGAAGAAATCGTTGACTATTCTAATTATCAGCCTACAGAAGTAAAAGAAGAAGATATTGAAACTGACGAAAAAGACAGTTTAGTAGATGAAGACAAAATCTACGATAATAAATAAACTTTTTAAAAGGATTTTTAATTATGGAAATCAAAGCATCTGATATAAAGGCACTTCGTGATTCTACTGGTGCCGGATTGATGGATTGTAAAAAAGCTCTTATAGATTGTAACGGCGACATTGCAGAAGCTGAAAAACAATTGCGGGAAAAAGGTCTTGCAGCTATGTCAAAGAGATCTGACCGAGCAACTGGCGAAGGTCGAATTTTCATAAAGCAAGATGACAAAAAAATTGCTATGGCAGAAGTTACTTGCGAAACAGACTTTGTTGCAAAAAATTCTGACTTTATTGCTGTCGGCGAAAAAATTGTTGCAGAAGTATTTGATAAAAATCTTAATGAAGTTACAGATGGACTTAAAGAACATCTTAATGAACTTGCAATTAAGATTCGTGAAAATATGTCTGTACGCCGCGTTGTATGCGTAGAAATTCCAGAAGGAGCTGTTGCATCAACTTATATCCACCACAACTTCAAGATTGGTTCTATTGTAGTTATCAAAGGTTCTACAGATCCTAAAATAAAAGAATTTGCACATATATGTTGTCTTCACCTTGCTTCAAAAACTCCTGCATACATCACAAAAGATGAAGTTCCACAATCATATATTGACGAACAGACAGAAATTTTTAAAGCACAGATGGCAGAAGATCCTGCTATGGCAAAGAAACCTGAAAATGTAAAAGAAGGTATTCTAAAAGGAAAGGTTAGCAAGAATCTTGCAGAAATCTGCTTTATGGATCAGATGTACCTTGACGACGAAAAGAAAACTGTTGCTACAGTACTTGCTGAAATGGGAAAATCAGTTGGTGCAACTCTTACTTTTGATAAGGTTATTCTTTACATACTCGGTAAATAATTTGTAAAACGGCTACCCTACTTAATATTTTTAGGGTAGCCATTTTATTTAAGGTTTATACGAACCTTAAAAACGGCTGAGTCAAGGTCTTGAGCGTAAGCGTACCTTGACCAGACGTATTAGTTGCAAAACATTTTAAAAAGACAAAGAGGAATCTTAATTATGTCAGAAGAAAGAATGGAAAAAACGGTGTCCGCATTAAAGGACTCTTTTAATGGAATTAGAACGGGTCGTGCTTCTGCTGCAATTTTTGACAAAGTACGAGTAGATTATTATGGAACAAAGTCTCCTTTAAATCAGGTTGCAACTATTTCTATACCTGAAGCGAGAACTGTTGTTATTCAACCGTTTGACAAATCTCTTATCACAGAAATTGAAAAAGCAATTCTTACAGCAGATCTTGGATTAAATCCTTCAAACGACGGAAAAGTTATTCGCATTTCTATTCCTCCTCTAACAGCAGAAAGAAGAAAAGAACTTGTAAAACAAGCAAAAACAATTGCAGAAAATTCTAGAACAGCAATTAGAAACATTCGTCGAGATGGTAACGATGATTTAAAAAAGCAACAGAAAGCTGGAGAACTCACAGAAGATAGCTTAAAACAAGAAGAAGATAAGTTACAAAAACTTACAGATAAATATATTGCTGAAATAAACAAGATTTACGAAACAAAAGAAAAAGAAATTTTGGAAGGCTAATGGCAATCGATAAAAAATCGCTTCCCGTTCATATTGGAATAATTATGGATGGGAACGGTCGCTGGGCAAAAAGGCAAAATTTACCTCGAACAAATGGTCACAAGGCTGGCTTGGATACTGCAAAACTTATTGTAAAAGCAGCGTCTGAACTAGGAATAAAATATGTGACCCTATATGTTTTTTCTACTGAAAACTGGAAAAGAATGCAAGACGAAGTAAATTACCTTATGGGGCTGATAAAACTAAATCTTCGCGCAGAGTTTAATTTTTATAAGCAAAATAAAATGCGAATAAAACATTTAGGAAATCTAGAAGAACTTCCTAAAGATGTTCAAAATGAAATAATTCAAGCAGTTAATGAAACAAGTCATTTTGATGGACTTACAGTTACTTTAGCAATAAATTACGGTGGAAGAGATGAAATTGTTCGTGGAATACAAAAATTGCTTGCTAAAGGGACTAATCAAAATATAACTGAAAAAACTTTTGAACAATTTTTTGATGTTCCAGAACTACCTGATGTAGATTTGCTTATACGCACAGGCGGGGAACTAAGGCTGAGCAATTTTCTTTTATGGCATTCTGCTTATGCGGAACTGATTTTTACAGATACGCTTTGGCCAGATTATACAAAAGAAGAATTTTATAAAGACATTGAAACGTTCCAAAATCGAACAAGGCGATTTGGTGCGGTTTTAGATAAATAGTGGGATATTTATGAGTAAGACAGTACAGCGATTATTAACTTTTTTTATTGGAATTCCTCTTATTGTCGGAATTGTTTTTTTAAGTTATTTCAATCACTTAATCTTAAATATTGTAATATCTGTTATTTCTGTTATTGCAGCTACTGAAATGTACAATATTTTTTCAAAAAAAACTGTTTTATTTAATAAATTCCTACTACAACTTTTTACAATACTTTTACCCATAGGAACTTATCTTTTAATACTTTTCGGTAAAAGCACAACTTATATAGCTTGGTTACTTCTGTTTGAAATATTGATTTTGCTAGGAGTTGAAGTTTACACTCACAAGAGTTTTGATGATTCAAACCAAAGAATAACTGCAAGCGTGTTTATTCTTTTATATTGCGGATACATGATTACCTTCGTTTCTAGAATGGGAGCATTTAAAGACAGCACTATTATAATTTGCATATTCCTTTTAGCAGTTTTTATGTGCGATTCAATTGCCTGGCTATTTGGAGTTCTTTTAGGAAAAAACAACAGAGGTGTGTTCGCAGTTAGTCCCAATAAAAGCATCGCAGGTTTCTGTGGAGGCTTTTTAGGTTCTATTGCGTCTTGTGTTTTGGCATGGTTCTTATCAGGGCATATTTTTCAGAAAGATATATTATCTGGAAGTGTGTGGAAAGCCATTCTTTTAGGTTTTTTATGTGCAATTTCTTCAATAACTGGAGATTTAGTAGAAAGCGTATTTAAACGCTCTTCTGGCGAAAAAGACAGCGGCAATATAATTCCTGGTCGCGGCGGAATTCTTGATTCAATTGATTCAATTCTTTTTAGCGCGCCTGTTTTTTACATTATTTTTTACATTCTCTATTCACCAGAGTTCCAAAGTCAGATTATAAAGTAAATTATGAAAAGAGTTTTAGTTTTAGGTGCAACAGGCTCTATAGGAACAAATACCTTAGACATTGTTAGAGCAATGCCAAAAGATTTTTCTATTTGCGGTCTTTCCGCTCATTCAAACAAAGAAAAACTAGAAAAGCTTTGTTTAGAATTCAACTGCAAAGGAGTTCTTACTTCTTTGGAATCTAAAGATTGTATTAAGTTTTTAATAGAACAGTCAAAACCAGACATCGTTGTAAATGGAATTGCAGGAAGCGCAGGACTTTTACCATCAAAAACTGTTATAGAACATGGAATCGATTTAGCACTAGCAAACAAGGAAACTGTTGTTATGGCGTGGTCTCTTATAAAAGATTTGGCCAGACTTCATAATACAAAAATAATTCCTGTAGATTCTGAACATTCTGCAATTTTTAATCTTATAAATCAAATCGGAAATAAAAACATTGATTCAATTTTGATTACAGCAAGCGGGGGACCATTCAGAAACTATACAAAAGAAAAATTAAAAACGGTAACTGTAAGTGATGCTCTAAAACACCCTACTTGGAATATGGGGAAGAAAATAACTATTGATTCGGCAACACTTGCAAATAAAGGTCTTGAAGTTATAGAAGCTTGCAGACTGTTTGAGCGTCCTGTTCAAAAAATAAAAGTTGTTGTGCATCCTCAAAGCCTTATACATTCGTTAGTTAGAACAAATGACGGTATGTTGTACGCTCAAATTTCAGATCCTACAATGAAGCATCCGATTTTTAGCGCGCTTACCTACCCTAATAATCAAGTTTCCCCATTAGAACCATTTGAACTTTTCGACCATGAAATGACATTTTTTAAGCCTAGATTCGACGACTTTCCAATGTTAAAATATGCCTACGAGGCAGCAGAAAAAGAAAATTCTTATACCATAGCCTATAATGCAGCAAATGAAGTCGCTGTGGAAGCCTTTTTAAAAGAAAAGATAAGTTTTGCAGAAATTTCTAGAATTGTAAAATCAGTTTTGGACAAAGATTGGAATCATAAAGCAAACTCTTTTGAAGATATATTTGAACAAGACTTAAGAGCCCGCAAATATGCACAGGAAGAATTATGAAAATTATAATTGGTCTTTTATGTTTATTTTTTATAATCCTTTTTCATGAACTAGGACACTTTATTTTTGCCAAAATTTTTGGTGTCAAAGTTGAAAGTTTTTCAGTAGGAATAGGTCCGTGGTATATTCACAAAAAAATTAAAGACACAGATTACAGGCTTTCTTTTATTCCTTTAGGCGGCTACTGCGGACTAAAAGGCGAAAAAGACTTTTCAAAGGCTATTGAACAAAATTTGCCTTATATTGAAGCTGAAAAAGACTCTATGTATGGTGTGCATCCTTTAAAAAGAGCATTAATTGCATTTGCAGGGCCTTTTTTTAACATCTTTTTGGCATGGATTTCATTTTCTATAATTGCAATTACAGGCTACACTTATTATTCATACTCAAATCAAATCAGACTAGCAGACGAAGTCTATCCAGAACTTCACAGCGCCGGAAGAGAAGCAGGTCTTCTTTCTGGAGATAAAATTATTGAAATAAATGGGAAAATCATTTTAAATTTTGCCGATATTGTTGAAGAAATTTCTTCTAGACCAAATGAAGATGTTGAAGTTGTTGTTGAACGCAGCGGAAACAAAATGAATTTCACAGTGCATACCGACTTTGATAAAAAAACTGCAAGCGGAAAAATCGGAATTACAGCTTATTCAGATGTAGTAGAAAAATTTGAAGCCAAAAGATATCCTTTTTTTACAGCTCTTCTGCAAGGCGTAAAAGAAACTGGCAAATATATGATTCTTACGGTAAAAGGAATTGTAAACCTATTTAAAGGAGCAGACATTTCTGAATCAATTTCTGGACCGGCAAGAACAGCTGATATGATGGGGCAAATTCTTTCATCTAGTTTTTCAGAAAACTTAAAGACGGGGCTTGTAAATCTTTTAAATCTTATTGCATTAATAAGCATTTCCTTAGGAATTATGAACTTGCTTCCTGTTCCCATCCTTGATGGCGGATTAATTATTTTCGCACTAATTGAATTTGTTACCCGCAAAAAACTTTCTCCAAAAGTCTTGTATTATATACAGTTTATTGGACTTGCCTTTATTGCAGTTCTTTTTTTAATAGGTCTTTTTGGAGATGTAAAGTATTTTTATAGAAAATTTTAGGAGACTTGCAAAATGAAAAAAATAACTAGCTTTATAATTACTGTGCTTTTTTCTATTCTGTCTATAGAACAAATATTTAGCCAATCTCATATTTCAACTCAAGCGCATCAAGAAGCAATTTCTGCGATAGTACCTTCTTCTGATGAAAATTCTATTGATAAATCATATTTTAGCATTGGAAAAGATGGTTTTTTGGTAAAATGGACTTCCGATGACCAAGGAGAACACTACCAAATAACAGAACTTGAAATAAAACTTGCCGCCGTAAGTCCTTCTGGCAAAGAAATTGCAGTTTACGAAACCGATGGCGGAACTATCAACCGCCTGAGCATTTGGAACTGGGATACACTTACAAAAAAGATTTCAAGACGTTTTTCCGACTCTATAACTTCACTTTCATATACGGAAAAAGGTACTTATATAATTGTAGGAACAGCAACAGTTGACGGGGCTGTTTTTATCAGAGCTTCAGATGGCGGTGTTGTTGAAAAAATTCCTGGCAAAACTGGCATAATTTCTTACGCAAAGACGAGTTCTACAGAAAAAACTGCTGTTATGTACTCACCTGCGGGAAATCTTTCCTATTACAATTTAAATGGAGGCAGATTAATAAACAAAATTCCTGTAATGCAAGGAATGGAGCAAACTGTTCTTTTTAATAACTATCTTTTTTTAGCGGGCGTTAAAGATGGAAATATCTACGTTTCTTATGCCGTACCTGGTTACAGCATAAGCGGACATGTAATTTTTTCAGAAAAAGCACAAAATCCAATTCTTTTGGCGTCAAAAAATGATAAAAATCTTTATTACCTTGAAAATGACTTAAAAGGCACTTACACGCTAAAAATGCTTGAGAATCAAGAAAATAAAGCTGTTTCAAAACCTAGAATTGTGAAGACTTTTAAAGGTCCAAAAGGAAATTCCTCTATAATTTGTGGAACAAAGCTCGGTAATGAACTCATGTTTGGCACTAGAAGCGGCGCAATCTACAAGGCAAGCGCAGAGCCAGAAACTAACGCTGTTGCAATGAGCTTGCTTACAAGTGATGAAGATGAAAAAATCCTTGATATGGCGCCTTATGAAGAAGATTTTTACTTTCTTACAAAAAATGATCTTTATCGCTCTAGTTTTGATACTGGAATTGTAAACAGACTGGGAAGCAATTCTGGGCAGACTCAACTTATTCCATACGGAAATAAAGTTATCCTATGGTCAAAAGGAACTAGAGAAAGCGTTCAATTATATGATTATTCAAAGCCTGAAACTACAACTTTGTTTGTACCAAAGACGAGCCTGCAGTCTGTAAGGCTTTTTGGAAATAAGCTTGTAGAAATGGAAAGCAACTCTGTTATCAATGTTTTTGATATGGAAACAAAAAAGTTGACAGAAGTTTATACTGGCGCAGGCCTGCAAGATGCAATTATTGCAGAAAATGGAAAACTGTACGTTGCTAAATCTTATGCAACAAATCCACACTCTTCTCTTTTGTGTATAGATATGGTTACAAAAGAAACTGTTCCTACACCTTTACCAGGCAACGTTGCATTTGCACTAAATTCCAGGGGCAACGATATTTACGGAATAACGATTTCAACTGAAAACAATTTAAAGGCAACAAAAGTTATAAAATACAATACAGTTTCAAACCAAACTGTAACGATTTTAAGACTTGCTGACGAAGATTCAGATGCATTTACTTATCTAAAATATCCAATTCTTTATACAAATATAGGAAAAGATAGCGTAAAATCTTACAACCTTTCCACTTCAAAAAGGTTCACTTTTAAAAGGTCTGCTTCTTTGCCATTAAAGATATGCGAAAATTCTAATCGAGTTGTTATCTTAAATAGAGACGGAAGCATAAGTTGGTATAACAGGGATTTGCCTCAATATCTTGCGGATTGGTATCTTACAAAGCAAGGCGAATGGTACGAATACTAACCTTTTAAGATTTTACGAGTTATATACGTCTATATATTTCAAGGCAGATTTTTCCCAGGAAAAATCTGCCTGCATGCCAGTTTTTCTAAGGATTTCTATATCTTTAGAATTTGAAAAATAAATTTCCAGGGCATATTTCACAGTATTGAAAATCGCTTCAGGAGTTAAATCTTGAAATTTAAATCCTGTACCAGAGTGTTCTTTTTCGTTGTACTGAACAACGGTGTCTGCCAAACCGCCAGTATTTCTTACTATAGGTATTGTTCCATAAATCATTGAATAGATTTGATTAAGACCGCAAGGTTCATATTTAGAAGGCATTAAGAAAAAGTCGCTGCCAGATTCCACTTGATGGCTTATTTCTTCGCTATATCCTATAATGTATTTTAAGTTTGAACATTTTTGCGAAAGTTCACGAATTTCATTTTCGCACCAGGTTTCTCCTGTGCCAACAACAACAAACTGAACATTTAATTCCTTGCACATTTTGTACATGCAACCATAAAGAGGAGCAAAGACTTCTTTTATTCCTTTTTGTTCAGCAAGTCTCCCTATCATTCCTATTAAAGGAATTTTTAAATTTTGCTCAAGCCCAAATTTTTTTTGCAAAAAAAGTTTGCACTCATTTTTTTCGGTTAAATTATTTTGGCTGTAATTTTTACAAATATATTTATCTGTCAAAGGATTCCAGTCTAGAAGATCAACTCCATTTAGAATTCCAGTCAAATCCATAGAACGAATTCTTATAAGTCCATCTAGTGAAAAGCCCCCCTCTACAGTTTGAATTTCTTTTGCATATTCGCAAGAAACTGTAGTTATTTTATCCGCGCAAGTAATTCCTGCTTTTAAGAAATTTATTTCTCCATTATCTTCAAAACCTGTTATTAATCTTAGTTCTTCAGGCAAACCTAAAAGTTTAAATGCGTCATAAGGATATTTGCCTTGATACCCCATATTGTGAATTGTTAGAACGGTTCTTACTTTGTAAAAAGAGGATAAAGGAATTTTTAAAGAAAAATTCTTAAAAAGCGGCAATTTTTGTCTGGTAGAATCTTGTTTTAATAGCTTTAAAAGCACTAAAGACAAGCAAGCGGACCAATCGTGACAGTGAACTATATCTGGAATCCATTTTAGTTCTGAACACAAAGAAAACATTGCCCTTGAAAGCACTGAAAATCTAAAAGGATTATCATGAAAATCAGGCTCAAACTTAGAACCGTAAATTTCTTTTCTTCCAAAAAGCGGTTCGTAATCAAAAAAATATACCGGAACATCAGAATTTGGCAGATTGCTAGTATAAAAAGAGCCAATAAGCTCAGTTATCCCAGTAAGAACTTGTACATTGTGTTTTACTAGAGTTAAATTTTTTCTGTCTATTTCATAATATCGAGGAATTAAAATTTTTACATCGTGTCCTAATTTTTTAAGAGATTTTGAAAGAGCGCTAACTACATCTGCAAGGCCACCGGTTTTTGCAAATGGCTGCGCTTCTGCACTTATCATTAAAATTTTCATTATGGTTTTGTATGCGTTGCTTTGTAAAACGCCTGCTTTGAATTTAAAATAGTTTCTTCAGAAACACAATAAGCGATTCTAAACCAACCTTTTGCACCAAAACCAGAGCCAGGCGCGCACAAAATATTAAAACTCTTTAAGTGTTCACAGAATTTCATATCATCATTATTCCAACCTTCAGGAACTTTTACAAATAAGTAAAAGGCACCTTCTGGCTTTGCATACTTTAAGCCTGCATAATCCATAACGCTTGAAATTTCTTTGCAGCGTTTTTCGTAAAGAGAATAATCTACAGGAGCATTCCAACTGAGTGCCACAACTTTTTGGAAAAATGCAGGTGCATTTACAAACCCCAAAATTCTTGTCGCAAGGACGCAAGCGGCTTTTAGACTTTTTGAATCTTCGCAATTAGGATTAATGGCAATATATCCTATTCGTTCCCCAGGAATGCTCAAATTCTTTGCAAAGCTTGTAACCACAACAGAATTTTTATACAAAGGGAAAACAGCAGCCACTTTTTTGTCACCGTATACAATAGCTCTGTACGGTTCGTCGCAAACTATGTAAGGCATTCTACCTGTATTTTTCCCATGTTCCAAAAGAAGCTCCGATAGCTCTTTAATTTCTTCTGCTGTGTAAATGCGTCCTGTAGGATTATTTGGAGAATTTATTATAATAGCTGCAGTTTTTTCGCAAAGAACTGATTTTATAGCATTAATATCAAGTGAAAAGTCAGATTTTGTGCTTACAGGCTTTAGAATTCCTCCGTGATTTTTTACATAATGCCCATATTCTGCAAAAAAAGGAGCAGGAACAATAACTTCATCATCTTGATTTAAGATTGCCTTAAAAAAGACGTTCATGGCTCCTGCGGCGCCAACTTCCATTACAATATTTTCACCAGAAATTTTTATACCTTGCTCTAATGAAGTTTTTTCTGCCATAGCATCGCAAACCCACGAATAACCAGAATTAGACATATAACCGTGACAACCGTGAGACTTTTCTTCTGCAATTTTTTTTATAGCCGCCTCGACTTCCAAAGGAGGATCTAAATCAGGATTTCCAAGGCTAAAATCAAAAACATTTTTTTCACCATACTTTTTTTTAAGAAGGATACCTTCCTCAAACATTTTTCTAATTACGCCATTTTCAGGACTTTCTAAAATTTCTTTAATTTTAAGAGCTATCATAGTAACTAAATTATAACACATTTGTTATTGAAAATAAAAGAAGTTTTATTCTATAATATAAATCCAATGCAATTTTTTACTTTTGTTGCTAAATTGCATTGAAAACTTTTCTTATGGACAGAACATGAAAAAAAATATTTTGAAATTTATAGTTTTTACGTTGATTACTTCAAATTTATTTTCTCTTCCTTTTAATTCAAATCTTTCTGGCGATGATATAGAAAAAATTAAAGCAGGTGAAGTTTTAATAAATAACATTGATAACTATAGAAACATTAGTCTTTCTAGCGAAAATCCTGCGGCAAAAAAACTTATAGAATCTGTAAAAAAAACTAATCCAAATTACCTTGCAGAAGTAATTCAAATTAGACCATATAAAAATAACGAAAATTTACAGCAAGTAATCCGCGACGCGCTTGAAAATATAAGCGATTATGCAGGTATTCCCTATTGGTCAGAACGGCACAACAGATATTACGATTTATATTCAAGCGCAGTAACTATCCGAACAGATCATGTAAGTGATGAACTTACAAAAATTCAAGCAGAATTATATATGGAGCCTTTTGGAACAATTTATTCGCCTATTGAAATTGAACAGACAAGCGATTACCTTTTTTATCAATCCACAAATACTAATGACTTGAAATTTGAAGGCATTACTTGTGTAAGAAAATATAATATGAAGAGTGTCATTATTCTTATAAGAGATGGAGATAATTGGATTTTATATGGTGTAGGCGGAGTAAAAGCTCCAAGAATCCCTTTTTTAACTCATAGAATAGAAGTAAGCTTTATAAATCGAATAAAAACTTTTTGCAATTATATATTCGAAAAAATATAATTGCAAAAAAACTTACTTTAAGAAAACATTAAATCCTGTTGTAATTACAAGACCGTAACCTTCTTCATATTCACTGCTGGAATACTTTGAATACGAGGTATATTTCCCCGGCTTTTCGCTACCAATTGAAGTAAACCAGTTGTGAACATAACCTACGGTTCCATATAGAATTAATGGAAAATCTTTATTGTTTAAGTTTATGCTTGCGCCAAGAGAAAGAACGTTCGTCCATTCATAGGTTCCATCTCTCAAGAAAAATTTATTCAATTCGTCACGGTTTTTTGGCGCCATTTCTGAATAAAGATTGCTTCCTGGAACTTGTTCAGAACCCCAGTCTACACCGTGCCGTATAAACTGATACTGAAAGAAGCAGTTCAACATTGAATGAGGCTTTCCTTCTAATCTTAAGAAAAATTCGTCAGAGTTGGGCGGAAGGTAGTATCCTAAACATTCTCCATTATTAGTATAGGATTCTGAAATATAATTATTTGCATAAGGCTGATAAAAAATAGCTTGATGAGTATAGCAATATGGCTCTATTTTTGTATATCTTACAGAAAGGGTTGCAAAAGGTATAAAAGGCAAAACTATTTTGGAACCTGCTTGGTAAGCAAACATACATCTTGTAAGAAGAAAAATATTTGCAGTAGGGCTTACAATTTCATCTACATAAACTGACCCCCAAACATAACCATAACGACTAAAATTAAACTTAAGGTTTCCAAATAAAGAAAGATTGTCGTAGTCGCCAACATTGTTTTGGTAAACAACTTTGTCCAATAAAGGAAATGCATAGCCTAGTTCAAAACGGTTTGGATATATAGAAGAACTTCCAAAATCAAAGTGAAAAAACTTATAATCAAATGAAAACATTCCTGTTGAAAAAAGATTATGATAAAAATATGAATCCACAACACTTTCAGATTTCTTTCCTTTTCCATCAGTTAAATACCAAGCTCCATCCGTTATATAGTTCTGATTAGGAAATTCTAGAAAACCTGTTATAGAAGAAAGCCTTATTGTATTAAAAAGGCTTATGCTAACATCCGCACCGAAAAATGGCCTGGCGCTTGAATTTAAAACTAGGCTGCTTCCGTTATCCATGGCTGCCCATTCTCTGTTGTAGCGACCGATTCCAACTTCAATCATGCCGTTTTTAAATGAAGCATGAATTTCGCCCTTCATTGACATTCCAAATGCAAGATTGTCAGTCCAGCCTTCAAGGCCAGAGGCATCCATTTTTGAAAGATAGTAAACAGAACCGTCCCATTTTTTTCGATAACTATATGGCAGGCAATTATAATTTCTATATTTATTTATAACTCTCCAACTAGGAGTATCTTCTTCACTGCCAGACCATTTTATTTGCAATTTAGTATTTTCATCGTATTCGTATTGCACACCTTCGTCATACCACCAAAGACCAATATTGTAAGTGCCAAGCTGCGCAAGAGGCATTTTTGAAACTTCAACTAGCGCAGTGCAACTGTATGAAACATTTTTCCCAATATCACCATCAAATTTTAGAGTATCCCAAACTTCGTAGCCAAAGGAATTATTGGAAGAGTTACTGTAAATTCCTCCTGAAAAATATGAATTAATAGAATTATTCACTTGAAATGTTATAGGAAAATTTTCATTATTTTCATTATTTTGATTTTGTTCAAATCTAAAAGAAAGATTTCTTAAATCTAAACCGTTTTTTTTAGGCAAAAGCCTCTGCCTGTGGAAGTCAATAACAGCTAATTCCATATTTTTTTGATAGTCTGCAGATTTTGAAACTGCTATATTTTGTTCAATTTCGTCTAGGCACTTTAGAATAAAACTTGCTGTGTAAGGCCGTGTTGGCGGAAGCGTTCTACACAACCCGCGTACATTAGCATTTTCTATTACCGCATATACATCATCTTCAATAGAAACAGTTGTGTTAGTTTGAGCAAAAAGTGGAATTGCACAAACAAAGAGCAAAAAGAAAAGCGATTTTTTTACGTTTTTTTTCATACCTCAATTACCTATTTTTATGTTTGTAATAGTTTTTAAAATTGAACTATTTGTCTAAAAGTCAGTTTTTTTATATAAATCGTGAAGGAATCGCTATCAGCGGCTTTTCAAGGTTAGTTTACTAACCCATGCCACCGATGGTTGTGCTCGCGCTTCGTTTGAATTAATTTGGATTGCTATGCAACCTTAACTGTTCTTATCTCACAAAATCTTCACAAATTGTAAATTCGCTTACGCTTTTATTCGTTTCTTAAAAACTCGACATTTGGACTATATAATTATATTTAATACATGGATTTCATTCAATAAGGTAAAATTTTCTTGTAAAGTTTTGCATATAAAAAAATAAACTCTATAGATTTCTATTCGTTTTTATCGGCTTATTTAAAACTCTTGAGTTAAAACTTGCCTTTGCAATCTTGCATTTTAAAATATCTGCGCAGAAAAGGAGATTGCAAATTCTAGACCGCGAGCAATTTCTCCAGCACGGTTCTTGTTATTGTACACGGCTTTATACGTTAGTCTTGAATCTAAAGAAAACATTTCGTTAAATTCATATTTTTCACGCAAAGTTATTGCATTTGTAAAAGAAACTGTTCCCGAAAGAGAATGGGAGCGGGCTTCTTTTGCAGCAGTTTCAGCATCTTCACCTTGACTATATTTTGCAGAAGGATAGTACGAATAGTAGCCGTCTTCATTTTTTTTGCTAAACATACCAAAAGAATTTTCACCGTGGGCAACAAAAAGATATTCTAAAGAAATTGTATTATTCGTAAAATTTTTTAGACCAACCCTTGCCTGGGCAGCTATGGAATCTGGGCCGAAAGGTGTTCCAATCCAAGAATAAATTGGAACAGAACCGTTTGTCTGCATGTCGTAACGTTTAGAAACTAAAGACCACTCTTCCCCAGTTTTTACGTAGCAAAAGGGATAAACGTAAACGCCCTCTAACGAGGCTAGCCAAAATCCATACTCCTTAGGATAGATAAAATCCACTCCTAATTGATAAGCGCTTCCATCTGGAATGGAACGCCCATAATTTGAATTAAGTTCTATTTTTGACTGAATTTCGTTTTGCGCATAAAGGCCATAAATCCTTAAATATTTACATGGATTTATATCAAAATTGAATGCAACATAAGCGCAGACGTGAGCTTCGCCGTAATTCTTATCCTCCTCTTCTGTTTTATACTCCGTCCAGGAGCCAAATGAATGCATAATCATCAAAGGATTTAAATAGCGCAACTCAAAATTGCTATTTATTAAAGTTCCTTCAAGGATTCCAAATCTAAACCAATTAAAAACCGTTGCCTGCGCGTAGTGAATGTAAAGATATTTATCGCGTTCAATTTGCGCTACATCAAGACTGTAATTAAACTTTGGAGAATAGACGTTCAGCTGCGCACAAAACTGAGTCTGAAAAGTAGAGTTATAAATGACGCTTCCTGTGTGCGTATTGCCAATTTGAAGGCCTTCTTTTAATAAATTAAGGCTTATGCCCCAGTTTTCAAATCTTTTTCCAAAAGAACCGTATGCCCAAGCAGGTTGTAAAAATTCAAATTGGCTTGCGTTGTATGGGAAATTTACAATTAAATTAGAATTTTCAAAGCTGCCGTTTTCAGATATCCAAAAATTAGAACCAAAGAATGGCGTTGTTTCTATAAAAAACATATTGCCAAAATCAAGTTTTAAATTTGCCTGCGCAAACTTTTTTACAGCATCTTCTCCATTAGAATTTGAAGCAGCTCCATATCCACTGTGGGCTGTGTAGTCCGTTGCAAAATTCCAGTCCAAGTCTTTATTTGTTTTGGCTAAAAATTCTGCAGAAATTGCAGGCGTAAGCCCAATTTTTACACCAGGGATTGAAAAAAGTCCTTTTTTGGGCTCTAAATAATTGCTTATTTTTTTGTAAAGATTTCTTGCGCTTTCTGGAACTTGTTCAAAATCTATTTGCTCAAATGCCATCTGCAATTCATTAACCGAAAGCGGAGCGCAAGCAAAAGGCGAAACTTTTCCAGTCGCATAGAATAATGCATTTATGCCTTCATAAATCCAACTGTTTGCGGGAACAAGCTGCTGTCCACCTAATACGCAATCTTTTGCGTAAAATGTAAAACCAAAAACAAATAAAAAAACAGTAAATAAAAAACTTTTTAATCGCCTCATCTTTTCAAGTATAATAATTTTTTAAGCGGTAAGTCAAAGAAAATTGCAATTTTTGCTAGCTGCATATATAATAACTTCAAATGAAACTTGCAATAGATTGTAGAATGATTGGAACAGGCGGAATTGGAACATACATAAGTTCCCTTCTGCCATTTTTTCTTAAAAATTTTGACTGTCTTTTAATAGGTCGCCCTCAGGATTTAAAAGAATTTGCCGGAGAGCATGAAATATGCAACATAAAGACTTTTTCTTTAAAAGAACTTTTATTTTTTGACAAAAAAATTTTAAAAAAGATTAACAATTGCAATGCATACTACACACCGTACTGCAATATTCCAAATGGAATAAAAATACCAATTTATTCCACGATTCACGATGTTGTATTTTTAGACAGACCTGAACTAGCTTCAAAACTTGGCATATTGGCAAGAAAATGGTTTTACCTTAGAGCGGTAAAAAAATCTTGCAAGATATTTACGGTATCAGAATTTTCAAAGCAAAGAATTATATGCCACTTGCATTGCAAAAAGCCCGTCGTTGTAACTTACAGCGCAGTCCCAGAATTTTTAAAACCAAGAAATACAACTCCAAAAGAAAAGAAAAATGAAATTTTATTTGTAGGAAACATAAAAAAGCACAAAGGATTGCATACTCTTTTGCCAGCCTTTGATACGGCAACAAAAAAAGGACTAGATGCAAAACTTGTTATAGTTGGGAACGCAAATAATTTTAGAACAAAAGATGAATCAATAGATAAACTCTTGCAAAAAATAGATTCCTCAAAAATTATTTTTACAGGTAAAATCTCAAATGAAAATTTAACAGAACTTTACAGTTCTTCAAAATTGCTAGTTCAGCCATCTTTATATGAAGGATTTGGCTTGCCTCCGCTAGAAGCTCTGAAAGCAGGAACAAATGCTCTTATTTCCGATATTCCAGTTTTTAAAGAAATATACAAAGATTTTCCTGTAACATTTTTTAAAACAGAGGACATAAATGACTTGTGCGCCAAAATAATACAAATGTACGATTCTCCAGCTCCTCAAAATATTCCTGATTTATATACATTTGAAAAAACTTATTCAATTATCGAAAAAAATATAAAAGAAAACCAAAGTCAATTTTCTTGAAAATTCTTGCTCTTTAAGATAATATTATTCTATGATTATTACACAAACCCCTTTTAGAATGAGTTTTTTTGGTGGCGGCACAGATTTTAGCGGCTTTTACAATGAGCACGGCGGAGCTGTAATTAGCACAACCTTTGACAAATACTGTTATGTTACAGTGCGTCACTTACCACCTTTTTTCGACTATAAAACTCATCTTACTTATTCAAAAGAAGAAAAAGTAAATTCTTATGAAGAAATACAGCATCCTGCAATACGCAACGCAATGCAGTGGCTAGATATGCACGAAATTCGGCTAACTTACGAATCAGACTTGCCTGCTCGCTCTGGATTAGGAACTTCATCTTCTTTTGCCGTTGGAATGATTGAAGCTTTCTATGCAATAAAAGGGAAATACGCCGACAAAAAAAAGCTTGCAGACGATGCAATCTATCTTGAAAGAGTTTTATGCAATGAAGCCGGCGGTATTCAAGACCAGATTGCGGCATCTTTTGGCGGGTTTAATAGAATTAATTTTTCAAGCGATGGCTACACAGTAAAACCTGTTATCATAAATCCAGAACGAAAGAAAAAATTAAACGCCCGCCTTATGCTTTTCTTTACAGGCTTCAGCAGATTTAGTTCTGATATTCAAAAAGGAACTGAAAAATCAATGAAAGACAAAACTGCGCAGCTATTAGAAATGTATAGCCTTGTAGACGATGCTGAAAAAATTCTTACAAATAAAAATTCGGATTTAGATGAATTTGGAAAACTCCTTGACTATACCTGGAAACTAAAGAGAGGAATTTCAGGTGGAATTTCTACCAATTCTATAGACGAACAATACGAAAGAGCCATAAAGGCAGGCGCTCTTGGCGGAAAACTTTTAGGAGCTGGAGGCGGAGGCTTTTTGCTCTTTTACGTTCCAGAAGAAAAACAGCAGGCTGTAAAAGACGCTCTGCATGACCAAATGCACGTTCCTTTTAATTTTGAAAATGACGGAACTAAAGTTATCTACTATGGTCCGGAACTTTACGTTGAAAAAGAATAAATTTTAAGAGGTCACCAAATGAAGTACATAGATCAACTTATAGAACGCTACCCTAGCCTTGAAATTTGCAAGCAAAATATTGAAAAGGCGGCTCAAATTTTAATCAGCAGCTATGAAAAAGACGGAAAACTTTTAATTGCAGGAAACGGAGGTTCTTGCGCAGACAGCGACCATATAACAGGAGAACTTTTAAAAAGCTTTTGCAAAAAAAGAATCCCCGACTCAAAATTTATTAAACAAATAAAAAAGATTGATGAAGAATCCGGTGAATATCTTGAAAACAGGTTGCAAGGTTCTTTGCCAGCCATTGCCCTTACAAACAACAACGCTTTAATGACCGCCAGCTTAAATGATGTTGATGGAAACGCAATGTTTGCGCAGCAAGTCAATGGCTACGGAAAAAAAGGCGATGTTTTTTTAGGTATTTCAACATCTGGCAATTCAAAAGATATTATTTATGCAACGGCAGTAGCAAAGGCAAAAGGCCTTTATACAATTGCGCTAACAGGAAAAGACGGTGGAAAACTTGCAAAAATTTCTGACGTCAGCATTATTGTTCCTCAAAACGAGACATTTATGATTCAAGAACTACATCTTCCTGTTTATCACGCGCTGTGCCTTCAAGTGGAAGAGCATTTTTGGGAAGTGTAATTTATGAAAACGATTATAATGGCAGGCGGAAAGGGAACTCGCATTCAGAGCGTAAGAAACGATGTTCCTAAGCCAATGATTGAAATTTGCGGAAAGCCAATTCTTCAGTATCAAATTGAAAATTTAAAACAATGCGGATTAACCGATATAACAATCGGCGTTGGATATTTAGGCGATGCTATAAAAAAATATTTTAAAGATGGAAAAGAATTTGGCGTAAACATTGATTATTTTACTGAAGATTCTCCTTTAGGAACAGCTGGCGCGCTTTTTAAAATGTTAGATGGAAAAGACTGCGAAGCCGTTCACACAAAAACAGTAATTGACGACGATTTTCTGCTTCTTTGCGGAGATGTGATTTTCGACATTGATTTTATAAGATTCATAAATTTTCATAAGCAAAAAAAAGCCTGGGCTAGTTTAATGGCTCATCCAAATGGACACCCATACGATTCTTCAATTTTGATTACAGAAATTCTTCCTCCAAAGTTTCCTGGAGAGCTTCCGCAAAATACGCATAGAGTTGTAAAATGGCTAGCAAAAGAAGATGAACGACTGTGGTACAGAAATCTTGTAAATGCAGGAATAGAAATAATTTCGCCTCAGTTGCTTAGAAAAACAGCAGAAAACTTTGTTCCCCGCCATCCTGAAACTCCTGACAAAATAGACCTCGATAGAGATGTCTTAAAACCAAACATCAGTTCAAAAAAAATATTTGCCTACGAGACACCAGAGTACATAAAAGACATGGGAACGCCAGACAGGTATTACGAAACTGAAAACGATATAAAAAGCCATAAAGTATCTTCAAGAAATCTTAGCCACAAGCAAAAAGCCATTTTTCTTGACCGAGATGGAACCATAAATAAAAAGAACGGATTTATAACAAGTCCACAGCAGTTTGAATTAGAAGAAGGCGCAGCACAAGCTATAAAAAAAATAAATAAGTCCGGCTATCTTGCTATTGTTGTAACAAATCAGCCTGTGATAGCGCGTGGCGACTGCACTTTTGAACAATTGCAAGAAATACACAACAAAATGGAAACTCTATTGGGAAAAGAAGGCGCTTTCATAGACGCCTTGTATTTTTGTCCTCATCATACAGACAAAGGATTTCCAGGAGAACGCCCTGAATACAAGTGCGATTGCCAGTGCAGAAAACCCAAGCCAGGACTTTTGCTTCAGGCTAGCCAGGATTTAAATATCGACCTAAGCGAATCTTATATGATAGGCGATGAAAAAAATGATATTCTTGCCGGGCAAGCAGCTGGGTGCAAAGAAAGTCTTTTAGTAGACAAGAACAATAGTCTGCTTGACTGTGTATCTAAAATAATAAAACAATAAAAGAGCATTATATGAAAGTAGCTATTGTACACGATTGGCTTACAAACTACGGCGGAGCCGAAACCTTTGTAGAACTTCTTTTAAAAATTTATCCTCAAGCGGATATTTTCACTCTTGTTTATGACAAAAAAAAGATGAAAGGACATTTTGAAAAGAACAAAATTATAACTTCTTCACTACAAAAAATTCCATTTTCTACAAAGATATATACAAAATTGCTAAAATTCATGCCAAAAGCTTTTGAATCTTTTGACTTGTCAGGCTACGACCTTGTTGTGTGCAGCAGCTCTTCATGCGCAAAAGGTGTAATAGTTCCACCTTATATACCTCAAGTTGCTTATATCCACTCCCCTATGCGCTACGCATGGGACTTATTTTTTGATTACAAAAAACGCAGCGGCAGATTGACTAGATTTTTTATGTCTAAATGGATGCCAGAAATTCGTCAATGGGATTTTATTTCAAGCCAAAGAATAGATACCCTTGTTGCAAATTCAAAATATATAGCTCGCAGGATAAAAAAATTTTGGAATTTAGATGCAAAAGTTATTTATTCTCCAGTAAATGAAGAACGTTTTTTTCCAGACTTTTCTAAGGAACGCAAGGACTTTTATGTTGCATTTTCAAGGCTTGTTCCGTATAAAAGAATTGATTTAGCAGTTCAAGCCATAAAAGGAACTGAAAAGAAACTAGTTGTAATCGGTTCTGGTTCTGAAGAAAAAAAACTAAAGCAACTTGCCGCAGGAGATGAAAATATAACATTTACAGGCAGAATCGATGATAAAGAGCTTAGAAATTACCTTCAAACTTGCAAGGCAATGATTTTTTGCGCAGAAGAAGATTTTGGACTTGCTCCGCTTGAAGCGCAAGCCTGCGGGTGTCCTGTAATTGCATTTGGCCGCGGAGGAGCTTGCGAAACCGTAAAAGATTGTAAAACTGGTATTTTCTTTGAAAAGCAAGACATTAATTCTTTAAAAAATGCATTGGAAAGATTTGAAGAACTTCACAATCAAAATATTTTTAAATCAGAAGAAATTGTTGAACACGCAAAGACATTTAATCAAGAAAATTTTATAAAAGAATTCCAACAGACCGTAAATAATACAATTGAAAAAATAAGCATAATGAAATAAAATGGATGTGTAATGACGTCAACAGAATTTATATCTTTATTTAAGAAAACATATCACAACAGAACAAGTTCTTTTCTTTCTGGCTTAATGCTCATGATTGTGGATGCGATTTCACTTTTTTGTTGCATTGGTTTGGCATTTTTAATCATAAACTTGTTCAAACCAGAACTTATAAATTTCCGCTCTTTTGTAAACTATACACTTTATTTTCCTTTAGTTTTATTAGTTTTTTATGCGGCAGGTCTATATCCAGGCATAATGAATTCCCCGTCTGACGAAATTCGCAAAATGACAATTTGTTCCTTTTTTTGTTTCATGGGAATAGGCATAAGCATTATATTTGAAGACGGCTCTTCTGATAATATCATTATGGTTATAACGCACAGTATTGCCGCCGACAGCAGCAACATCGCTGTAATCTGCGCGCTTCTTTTAGCCACGCCGATATGTGCAATTGGACTGCCAGCTTGCCGCGAAATTGGCAGACATATTTTTGGAAAATTCTTTTGGTGGGGAGTTCCCGCTGTAATATACGAAACTAACAATAGCGGCGCAGTTGTTGTAAACCGATTAAAAAAGCGCAGAGATTTAGGTTATAGACCTGCAATAATAATTGATAATTCTGTAAAAGAAAGCTTTATCCAAGACGGAATTCCAGTTTTTCCAGAAACAGATGAAATTTTAAATGCCATAAAGAAACTTAAAATAAAAGTCGCAATTCTTTGTGACTATACAGGCAACAGAAAACAGATTTTTACAACCTACAGATACACAATAAATATTTCTAAAAATCAAGATAGCCTTTCTTCTTCAATGCACATAAGAGATTTAGGCGGAATAATAGGCTATTCAACAACTCATAATTTAACAAGAAAAGGCAGCCTTTTTACAAAACGTCTAATTGATTTATTTTTAATTTTTATTTCGCTTCCAATAATCTTGCCTGTAATGCTAATTCTATCTATTCTAGTAAAAATTACGTCAAAAGGACCTGTTTTTTATGGGCACAAACGAGTTGGAAAGAATGGAAAAGAAATAAAGTGCTGGAAATTTAGATCGATGTACAATAATTCCCAAGAAATGCTAGAAAAAATTCTTGCAACCGATCCTATAAGAAAAGCAGAATGGGAAAAAGATAGAAAATTTGTTGACGATCCACGAGTTACAAACTTTGGAAAATTTCTTAGAAAAACAAGCCTTGATGAGCTTCCACAGCTTTTTAATATTTTGATAGGACAAATGAGTTTTGTAGGTCCTAGACCTGTTACAAAGAGTGAAATAGAAAAATATGGCGAAAGCGCAAACTTTGTTCTTTCTGTAACGCCAGGTCTTTCTGGAATGTGGCAAATTTCTGGACGCTCGGACACAGGCTACGAAGAAAGAATAAATCTCGATACCTACTATATTCAAAACTGGTCCGTATGGCTTGATATATGGATTATTATAAAAACAGTATGGGTTGTTATCAGAGGAAAAGGTGCATACTAAATGAAGCGTTTTTATATTGTAATAGCATTTTTACTCTCAATATCTGCGGCTTATTCAAATCAATATAAAATCACAGATGTTGACTACAACATAAAAGGCATAACAAGGAAGTATGTTTTAGACACAAAAATTCCTGTTGATAAGAATAGAATTTTCAAGTCGGAAGATGAACTTATCTCCTATATAGATGATTACACTCAAAAATTAGAAAATACAAGAACATTTGAATCTATCGAAGTTGATTTTATAGTAGACGAACAACCGGTAGATTTTACAACAAACGCAGAAACAGAGAATTTAGAGCCCTTATATTGCGTTCATTTGAAAGTTGCCACAAAGGATTCGTCTCACCTTTTGGCTTTACCCTATGGAAAAACGACGCCAACAGGAGATTCTGGACAAAATATTGTTGTAAAGTTTAAAATTAAAGATACAAATTTTTTAGGGTCTATGGAAACCATGGGAACTGATGTAAATGTAGAAATAGAAACAAAAGAAAAAGGCTCTACCCCTGATTTCAAGCTAGGCTTTAATACAGAATTTTACACGCCGTTTAAGATGGGGGTTATAGACTGTTCTTGGGGAAATTCTTTTGCCCTTTCATACACGTTTGGAAAGCACATACCTGAATGGGATATTAAAACAGGTTTAGATTTTTCTATGCCATTTGACAAATTTTCTTTAAAACTAAGCGTAAATCAATATTCCATAAACGATTTAGACTACTATCAAAAAGAAGATTCCAACGGAATTTACAACGACAACATATACTTTAAAGAAAGTGTGGATTTTTCTGCGCCAATAGAAATTCAAGATATTCAAAACTGGGGAAAAATATATTACACGCCAAAGTTAGGATTTGGTTACAACTGGGATTTTGACGGAATTCGCGATGAAGACCTAAAAGGACCTGTTATTTCTGCAAATCAAACTGTTTCAACCTCTCGCGTAAACTGGATTGGCAATTTTAGAAACGGCATTAGTGTTTCGATTTCAACTCCATTTAGCTATAATTTTCAAACTGAAGAATTTGTTTCGGGTATAAACGGAGAACTTAGTCTATACAAAGCATTTAAGTATGCGGGAATTTATTCAAGAAGCTATGCTTTTGCAAACCTGTCTTCTATTCAAGATGGAGGAAGAGAAAACATAGGTTCTAGGCTTAGAGGAATTCGTTATAAACAGTATTTTGCAGAATCAACGGGCCATTCAAATTGGTATGCAACAGAAACGCCTGCAGCATTTGTATTTAATATTGATGTGCCAATTCATATATTTACTTTTAGATTTGAAGATTGGCCTTTTATAAAAGACCATCAAAAGCTTAGTAAAATAATGTCTATCTTTGATAATGAAGTTCAACTTTCTCCTTTTTTAGATTTTGCATTGGTTCACAATAGAATTACAAACACAAATTTTCATCCTACCGATGGTTTTTATTCTGGCGGACTAGAAGTTCTAGTCTATCCGAAAAAGTGGAAAAATTATACTGTTAGAGCAAGTTTTGGTGTAGACTTAGGCAGAAAATTGCCATATTTCAAAAAATTTGTAAACCAAGATTGGCGAGATTCTGGCGTAAGTTCTTATGAACTTACAATTGATCTTTCTATGTTCTATTAATCGCAAAAAACAGTGCGATTTTATACATTTTTGTAAAATCCTATTCTTTAGCCAAAATTTCGAATTTTTATAACTGTAAAAAAATGCTTTCAGCGAATTTAAAATTTTGTTTATTTTTCTAAAAACTCGAAGTTTTGGCTATTTATCTATTTTTTATTTAGTAAAGTTATCTTTGAAAATTGAATTTGCGCATCGTTTTTCCAATATTCTTCTGGAGAATATGTTTTTAAGATAGAATAAAGTTGAACTGCAAAAACTGGATTATTATTTTTTTGTGCAAGGGCTGCAAACTCATTAAAACCTTGCCAAACTTTATTGTTAATTCCCCAGTCCACTATATCTTCATATAAAACAGCTTCTTTTAAAACCGATGCTAAGCCTTTGTATTCAAATTCTGGATTTCTTTTCTTTACAACTTCATAAATCTTAGTAAAACCGGTAAGAGTACACAATGCGCTGCAATTAAGAGCCTTGTCTAAAGCATTTTTAGAATTGTAATATATGGCAAGATTCATATAAGCTTGCAGCAAACTGTAATTTTGCGCACGATATAAAGAAAAAAACTTTTCAAGAGCATTTGATTTTGTACTTGAAATTGTTTTATTTATTGCTTTTATAAAAGCAGAATCCTTGTATAAACTGTCTTGAGCAATTATAAGCAATAAGTATTTTTCATAGTCATCATATTTTTCTTGAATAGAACTTATTTCTGCCAATGAATACAAAATATTATATTTTTCAGCAGGAATATCTAGAACATCAGCATTTTTTAAGGCTGTTTCATAAAAATTAAAAGAAAGAGCATACTCCCCTTCTAACTTATAAATATTACCACACAAAACATCCGCTTCTGGAAATGGCTTTTTAGATTTTATAAAATCTATCAGCTTTGTTTTTGAATCATCAAAAGTCTGAGTACCATATTTTTTTTCATAGCGATTTATAATCATAAGAGCATCATAATCTTGTCTTTCTTTTAAAATGCCTTTAGAAGCGGACAAAAAATCACCTGCGTATTTTACCTCAGCAGGTTTAAAAGAATTTTCCAGAGTAAAAACTTCCCAATCTACCCTATTTTTTCTAGTTTCTATAGCTTTTTCTGCAAGTTTTAATGCAAGAGAGAAATCAGAATCTTCAAATGCAATTTCGGCATCTTCAAAAATCCGCTGATCGTTATAAATGTAATCAGGTTCTTTTACAGTTTGAGCAAAAAGTGGCAAATATGTAAAAATAACCAAACAGAATAAAAACTTTTTCATAAAGTCTCCAAAATTACAGAGAATTTAATTCTTCTTCAAATACTTTGTCGGCATCTTTTTCATCTATTGTGCGTACTATTTTTCCTTTTTTAAAGATGATTGCCTTTCCATTTGCGCCTGCAATTCCAATATCAGCGTGTTTTCCTTCGCCAGGTCCATTTACCACACAACCCATAACTGCAACTGTAATATTCTTATCCAGCGCAAGCAGCCTTTTTTGCCATCGCTCTACAAAAGAATGAACATCAAAGCCTAGCCTTCCGCACCTAGGACAAGAAACAAGATTAACACCGCCTTTTCGTTTGCCACATTCTTTTAAAATGTTTCTAGCGGCAATAACTTCGTTTTCTGGAGAAGAAGAAAGACTCACCCTAATTGTATCTCCGATATTTTCAGAAAGAAGCGTTGAAAACGCTAAAGCAGACTTTACAACCCCGTCAATAAGCGGTCCTGCTTCTGTAACGCCTAAATGCAGCGGATTATTATATTTTTGCGCATAAAAGCGGTTTGACAAAACTGTCTCTTCTACACTTGAAGATTTCATGCTAACAACGTATTGATCAAAGTTTAATTCTTCAAAAACTGAAGATTCTATGGCGGCAGTTTCGCAAAGCGCCTGAGAACGGGTCATTAATCCTTGTGCAACTTTTTGCTGAAGTTCTTTTGGATAACTGCCAGAATTTATACCTATGCGAATTGCAACTCCATTTTCACGGCAAGCATCAACAACTTTCTTAGTATTTTCTTTTGAGCCGATATTGCCTGGATTTATTCGTATTGCGGCGACATTCCCTTTTAAACATTCAAGTGCAAGCCTGTAATCGAAATGAATATCAGCAACAAGAGGAACTTGCGTTCTTGAAGCTATTGCACAAAGGGAATTTGCGCTTTTTATGTCAGGAACGGCAAAGCGAATTATGTCACAGCCAAGCATTTTTAAATCATTTATCTGTTTTAAGATTGCATCAAGTTTATGGGGATTTTCTTCTAAATCTGCTATAGAATCTTTCCACATGGTTTGAATAGAAATTGGATTTTTACCTCCAATTCCAATTCTTTTTGTAATTCCTTTTCCGCCAATAAAAACTTCTTTTGAATTCATGTAAAAATTATATCACATTTTGCAAAAATAAACACATTATACTTACTGAACTCTGAAAAAATCTAAAAAGAATAGTCAATGCCAAGCCCAATTAAAAAACTGCGACGAATCATAAGTTCTTCTTCAGAATTTTCTATTTCATAAACAATTGGAAAAAAATCAAACAGATACTTTGCCGTAATAAAAAAATTAAAATTGTTCATTTTCATACCAAATGAAGAACCTATTATCGCCCCCAAAGAAGAAAATGTTTTTATACTAAAATAATGTACACTGTCAGAAAAATTATTAAATATATATTCCATTTTTCCAATGGGAAAAGAAAAGTTCGGGCCTGCAAAAAAACTATAATTCACAATTCCTAAAGTATCGCCAAATTTCGCTAATGGGGCTAACTCAATAGATTTATAAGAGTAGCAATAACTAATAGAATCTATTTTTACAGAAAATCCATTGAAGTTTATATACGAAAAATCTGCCTGAAACGTTACTCTTGGAAAAATTGGCAAGCTGTATGCAAAAAAGGCATTCACACCAAAATTGCAATGCCATAAAAAATTTGTATCAAAGCCAGCTTCTTTTGCTGCAGATATTTCCGCATTTAACTGAGAATCTTTATATTCAGTGCCTATTCCAGCAGTTAAAAAAGGAGAAAGGCCAATCTTTATATTCTCTGCAAAAGTGCAAGAAATTAAAACAAAAAAATAAGCAAGAAGGAAAGCCACTTTTTTATCAAGTTTTTGAATTTCTTTTATAATTGCCATATTTTTTATTTTTATATAAAATATAGTTCATGGTCAATAAGTTTTTTTTCTTTTTGTTTTCATATTTTGCTATATTTTCAAGTTGTAAAATCGATATACAGGAACAAAAATCAAACAAAGAAGAAAGCGCAACAGAAGTCAAACAAAACTCTTCCATAATTAATGATTTTTATGCAGTGGGAGGAAATAACTGCGTAACAGTAAAATGGGCGCCGATTTCAAAAGAATACAAGGTTTTTCTTATGGACGGAACAGATGACGAAGAAGCAATGAAAACTTCAACCGCCGAACAAAGCAAAAAACTGATTGCGATTCCTGACGGAACAAAATCCTATCTTTTTAAAGGACTGGAAAACGCAATTTCCAACGAAAATGAGACAAAAAAATCAGTCTACACCTACACTCTTATTGTTCAGGACGCAAGCGGAAACGAAATTGAACGCCAGGCGGCACAGGCAACTCCAGCTGGAGAATTTGAGTACGAAAAAAATGAAAGCGGGGAAATTGCAACCACCGGCGCGTGGATTTTTCTTTCTGCGGTTGATTCTCCTACTCCACAAATGGCAAGCACGAAAGGTTTTGTAAGAATGGAAGGAACTCCAAACATTTCAAACGCACAGATTGCAAAAATAAAATGCAAACCTTACACGATAACCGCAGAAACACTCAGCATTTTTAATAATCCAACTGCGGTCTCAAAAATCGTGAGTGACGGAAAATTTGCACAAAGCGAAGAATATAAAAATCTTTTAAAATTCCTTGAGGACGGCGAAGAAATCCAGTGGTTCACGCTTATGCCAACCGGGAACAGAATTGAAGTTTACGGAAAAATCGTAAAAAAATCATTCGACGAAAGCGAATATACAGAAGGAACGGATTTTTCTGTTGAAACTGCAATTTCCCTCTTGGAAGAAGATAGAATTTTCAGAGACGGGACAAAAATCAAGACAGGCGGATATTACGCAAATGGCGACGGTGGCAGCGCAATCTACGAAGTTTCAAGCCGCGCGCTTTACAAATACGGCTCAATAAAAACTGCCGGCGGACAGTGGTGCAACATTTTGCCACAAGGAAACACTCTGAATCTTGTTGCTTTAGGAGGCGGAAACTGCTTTCAAGTAAAATGGAGCGAATACAAAAAATGGCGAGAATTTCAGGCCGCTTACAACGACTACAAAACAAAATGGTACAACTTGCCGGAAAATTCAATTGAAAAAAGCGATTTTAAGTTTTTCCAGGAAATAATGCTGCGTTCAAAAGATTCTGGCGTTGATTCTGAAAAATGGAATGCGTTCAAAGCCGAAAATCCTGAAAAAAATGGAAAAAAAAGCTGGAAGGACTACGTTTTAAACGATGATTCGGACAGAATTGCCGAAGCGAATGAAATTTTAGCCTCCGCAAGAAGTTCTGAAAGCGAAACAATAACTTTAATTGTACCAAGCGGAAACTACAGAATTGCAAGCGACATAAATATCATCCTAAAAAACTATGTTTTGCGAGGAAACACAACGCGGCGGGAAATAACGCCAGACCAAATCGACTCTTTTGAATCAACTTATGCGGAAAATGCAGATGAAGCAGGCTCTTCCGCCTCAAATCCAGACGGAACAATTTTTTACACGGACAACGGAAACTGCGGAACGCTGAACATAATGGGACCTGCGGAAAATGTTTTGATAGAAGGAATAACGCTTGAGTCGCGAGAATTAGACAGCCGCAGGACTTTCTGGCACAATCCAAGCGACAAGGATGGCGTTTACACAGATATAAATTACGTCGGGCGAGGAACTTGCGAGCCTACAATGGCAGACCAGCAGTGGTTTTCGCGGCAGGTGCAGGTTTCCCAGTGCAGCAACGTAACTCTAAAAAACTGCGAATTCATAATTACTTCTCACGTTCGAGACAAAGCTGTTTACCCTTCAAATCCTGAAAATCCAGTTGACATCTACGATTTTGGCGGAGAAGAATATTTGTATGAAACAAAAGGAAACTTGCAAGTTATAAACACAGATTCAAAACTTGTCGGATACCAAGCAAACGCTTATGTGGAGCACTGCGACCTTCACACAGACAAGCAGTTCACATCCGTAACTTTTTTTGACAGCTGGAACAACGTTACCGTAGATGACTGCCTTTTATACAATATGTCCGGAGTTTTCCGCGGCGCAAGCATGGGATTTTTGGATATGTTCGGCGGTCAGTGCAATAATGGAACAGTAAAAAATTCAACGCTTTACCACAACTGCCACGACGAGCAGATTGGAATTTTCACATTAACAAAAAATGCTGTAAACTACAAGGAATCAGAAAAAATTGACGGAGTAAATTTCACAGGAAACAAAGTTTACGCAATGCGCGACGAGCACGTTGACAAAGCAAAACCGCGCACAATGACGTTCACAGTCGGCTATGACGACTCGCAAAATATCTACAACGTGAACATAAGCGGCAATTATTTTTATGCAAAAGACTTGCCGAGCAAACTTTTTACATTCGGTGGATTTGTAAAAGATGGCAGAAAAAATATTGTAATTCAAAACAACACAATCGAAATGGAAGATTCTGGCGGTGTCTACATGTTTGAAACCCGTCCTTATGTAAAAATTCTAAACAACACAATCAAGTTGGACTCTTCAAAAGGCTACATCGGCGGAACAATTTTTTGCTCAAGCAACACGGACACTGCATCTTACATTCAGCCGGAATTTTCGGGAAACACAGTAAACATAAACTGCACTTACATCGGTTCAATTTCTACCGCAACGGAAACTTATTCAAACGGGACTGCAAAAGGAAACACAATAAATATTTTTGGCGACCAACAGGGAACTCTTTTTAATGGCTTGAATGAACTTTGCGGCAACACAATAAACATTCAGGGCAGAATAAAAGAAATCTATTCAAACAGCGGAACTCTTTATCAGGATGTAAAAATTGACGGCAACACATTGAACTTTTCCTTCAACGATTATGAGGACGAATACACGCCCGGAGCAGAAGGAACTTTATTCCAAAACGGACGCGAAGGCTTTACATTTGCCACAATAAGCGCAAAAACTGAAAACGGCTCAAAATTTTTTATCACAAGCAACAAAATCAACGCGCAAAACTGCACAAGAATGAACAAGCACTTTTTACGGTACACAAAAACTTCTGTTCCTGTATTGATTTCAAACAACCGGGCGCAAAAATTCAACTATCTGCGCGGAATTTCTGATGAAAATGCGGACAAAATCGTGTATCTGAACAATTTTGATAACTACGGAAACCGACTGAACAAAAATGACTGGTACACGGACGGACTTTTGAACGATACAGAAAAATATCTTTTCCGCTACGATTCACAGACAGATTCATACATTGCAATAAAACCGTTTTTTACCACAGGAACAATTGAAATTCCTCAGACCTACGACGACGGAAACCACGGCACAAAAAACATAACAATAATTGAAGAAAATTTTGCCGCCGGGAAAAATTACATCAGCGGAATAAAAATCCCTTCATCAATAAAAGAAATACGAAGCAAGGCTTTTGACGGCTGTGGACTTGGAAAAGAGATTTTTATTCCTTCAAGCGTGCAAAAACTCGGTTCATAAGTATTTACTAACACAAGCTCTAACTTGGTAATAAAATGTGCTGACACACAAAAATCTGCCCTTTGGCAAGAAAACTGGTACACCGGCAATGCGAAAATTGAATGGGGATGTGCTTTTTAAATTTTAAATTTAGAAAGCACATCGTCCATAACTTTTATGCTATCGTGTGTAGTTTGAGCCATTTCAGAAATATTTTGAGCAGAAGCATTTATTTCCTTTCCACCTTCAGACATTTCATCCATGCTTCCTTCTACTTGCATAGCAAGCATATTAAGACTTCCAGCAGCGGTTGTTACATCTTCGATAGCGGCAGACATTTCTTTTGCAGTAGCTAGAACAGCAGAAGTAGATTCTTCTACATCATGCAAATTTGCAAGAACTTGTTTAGAAGATTCATTTTGCCTAGACATAGTAGCATCTACGTTTTGAACCAGTTCTTCTGTAGAATTTACTTTTTCCGTTATTTTTTCAAATTCATTTACAGAAATTTCTGAAGTTTCAACAACTTTTTCTATTACAAGACCTATAGCTTCAAGTTCTTTTTTTATAGAATTTGACTGAGAAGCAGAATTTTCAGCAAGCTTCCTAATTTCATCTGCAACAACAGAAAATCCTTTGCCAGCTTCGCCTGCATGAGCAGCTTCAATCGCAGCATTCATAGCCAATAAATTTGTTTGCGCAGCAATTTGCGAAATAACAGAGTTTGCGTCAGCAAGGTGTTTAGACTGCTCCGCCATATTTTTAATTTCATTTGCCATTTCACTCTGATGAGTTTTTCCAGAGTCAGTAATTCGAATAAGCTCTTTGTATTCACCTGCTAGTTTCCCAACCGCTTCTGAAATAGCTGCAATGTCCGAAACCATTTTTTCAATAAATGAAGACGATTCTGTAATTTTTGCAGACTGCTCTTCTATATTTTTTTCAAGAGAATCTACTCCATTGCTTGAACTATCAAGAATTTTTTGAACATCATCTAGTGTTTTATTTTGTTTTTCAATTTGCTTTTTTACGCTCAAAATATTTGACATAATTTGCGAAATTGCACTTGCCGACTCTTGAGAAGTAGAAGCTAAACTGTCTCCTATGGTTTCCAATTTACTTTCGGCAGAATTAACATCTAAAAGAAGACTTCGTAAAGTTTGAATAAACTGGTTTACAGAATCTATCATTTCACCAATTTCATTTTCTTTGCTTGAATCGATTTTTACAGTCAAATCTGATGAGCCAGTTTCTCCATTTAAACTCTTAAATGCTATAGAAGTTTTTCTTAGAGGTTTCATTACAATCTGAAGAATTATAAATAAAATAATTCCAAGACTCAAAAGAATTGCTGCAACAACAATTGGAAGCGCGTGTTTTGTAAGTCTAGAAGCGCTCCTGCTCAGCTCCTTTAAGTTTATGCCTACATATAGCATGGCATTTCCATCCTCGCTATCAATAGGACTAAAAACAACCGCAGAAACAGTTCCATTGTGGCGATCAATAAGGTCAAGTACATGACGCTTTTCATAAACTTCGCTAATAATGAAAGGACTGCCCATTTTTCCACCAGTTGCAGGATTTCCGTTTTTATCTACATCAGAACTTTCAACACTAGTATCTTCTATAAAGATATTTATACTACAGCCAAGAGTTGAAGCATATTCACTAATCCAACTGTGATCAGAAAGTTCCTTTTGAATAAACAAAACACTGTTATCTATTTGAGGAAAGATTGTAGCTGCTGTTGCAAGGACTTCATCATTTTTTAGAGAAATACAAGAATTAGTTTTTCCTTGAATTGCATTTGATAGAACTTTTTTCTCAGAAACAAGCGAAACTGAATCATTTTTACCTACTGAATAAATTGTTTCGCCAGAAGTATTTACAAGAATTACGCTGTAAAGTTCAGATTCGCTATACATCTCCGAAAGTCTTTGGAAAATTTCATTTTTTGAATTGAGTGAAGACCAGTTTATTTTATTCAAAGAATCTAAAAGTTTTTTTTCAAGATTTTTCTGTTTATTATCAAATAAAGCATGAATTTTATTTGAACTCGCCATGATTTCATACTTTTTCATAGTTGTTATTTCGCCTAAAACCATTTTATAAAGAAAAAGCGAAACACAAGCAGAAAGTATGACTGAAAGTACAATTGAAATAACAACAAGTGTAGAATAAATCGATTTTTTCTTTTTCATAAAAGTACCTGAAAAAACAAAAAATTTCTTGAAAAAAAAATTCAAGATTAGTATCTACTTATATTATTTAGGTATTTAATAAATGTCAAATTCTTTTGCGGATAAATTGTTTTGTTATCAAATGCCAAGCTCTTTGCACTAAAAAACTCGGCATTTGAGTTTTGGGTTGAAAATCGAGTTTTTTATAACTGCGAAAAAACGTTACAAACGCTTTTATTCATTTTTTTAAACTCGACTTTCAACATAATAATTCTACAAAATCTCTAAAATTTTAGCAAACAATCATAGAGAATACCATTGCAAACAAAGCAACTGTTTCGCAAAGACCTACAACCATGATGTACTGAGCAAAACCTTTTCCTGTTTCACCAAGAGCATCTGAACCTGCAGCGCCTGCTTTTCCCTGTGCAATTGCAGAAAAACACATTGCAAATCCAGAAGCAATGCCAAGTCCTAATAAGAACCATGGATCTTTTTGAGAAGCTACCATTGACTGCATAAGGAGGAAACCGTAAATAGTCTGTGTTAAAGGAGCACCTGCAAAAACTGTAAGAATAAAAGGAGCCGGCTTGTTGTTTACGTAACAACGTTTCCATGCGCCAATTGCCCCCTGACCTGCAATACCAATACCAATTGCAGAACCAATTGCTGCAATTCCCATTACCAAAGCTGCGCCAAGCATACCAAAATTCATAATTAACTCCTAATATCTTATTTCTTATCCGCATTACAGAACGGACTATATTTAAAGCCAGACCATGACATTCCTAAATGAGTTGAAAATTCCAACGTATTTAAGCGAACACCATGAACAATAACAGAAAGCAAGTTTAAAATCATATTCAAACCATGTCCAAATACGATTAAAACTACAAACGCACCAAATAGCAAAGCATGTCCCAAAAGCGGTCCTGCCATTTCGTTTACAGTATTTGAAATAGCAGCTCCTGCAAGCCCTACCGCCCAAAGTCGTATATAGGAAACTATATCAGAAAATACATTTACTACCCCAAGAAGTACGGAAATAATATTCTTACAACTTTCAAGAATGGATTTGCCTATGTTTCCTTCGTAATTACTAAATATAAAACTTAAAACAAATCCACACGCAACCAAAGCTATAGAAAACATTCCTATTGGAATTCCGTAAATTACTTCGGAAAAACTGAATACTGTAGAACTTACAACCATTGAAAGAACAACATAGAACATTCCCCAAAGTTGAAGCAAAGAACCTAGTTCACCTAGCATTTTTAGGGATTTTCTATTGCGAACAATTCCTTTTATATGAGCAACAGAAAGCTGCAAAAATGCTAACGTAAAACAGAAAATCTGAAGATTTTGCGCAGAAGTCAAATATCCTTTTGAAACATCCGCTGACCAAAATGGAAGCCAATGAACATCTGAATAGGCATTAGAAATCTGAGGAACAGAAAGCGCCACTAGCCAATTTGGTAACTGTTCAGGTTTTAATCCAAACCAGGTACACGTTACAAGTCCCCATATTACAGTCGAAAGCCCTAAAATCAGCATTAATCCAGAAAGCGCGGAAACGCCTTTTTTAGTTTTTAGCGACTTTATAATCATGAGTATAGCTGCAACTGTTACTAAAAGTCCGTAGCCACCATCACCAAAAATCATTCCAAAGAAAATCGAAAAGAAGAACAAAAACCAGCCAGAAATATCATATTCATGATAACCAGGTACAGTTCCTAAGAAATCTGTAAGAGGATAAATAAGACTTACAAGTTTATTATTCTTTAATTTAGTAGGAACACTGTCTTCTTCAGAAGGGTCGCTAAAAGCCATTGCCCAGGAATTTTCTTTTACAGCATTTTCTAGTTTTTCAAAACTGTCAACAGGAACAAAACCTGAAATCCAAGCAAGGTCAGAATCTTTGCCTTCGGATTCCTTTCCCATTCCGCTGTAGACATTTTCAAACAAAATGTCACTTTCTAAAGATTTCTTAAAATCTGCAATAACAGGAACGTAAATAGCTTCCGCCTTCAACTTGGCATCAATATCATCGGATTTTCTAATATTGTTTTCTATGCGTTGAGCAATTTCGCTTGTAGAAATCTCTGGCATAGGAACCTCGTAAGCTTCAGGAGGAAGACTTTCTGGACGTTCAGCGGTAGCATCAAGCAAAAGAAAACGAACTGTCTTTTTTTGCTTATTAACGCATAAAGTCTTTACAGAGTCATCAATCAGATAGTATTTATCTTCCGGGATTTCATACATCTTAAGACGAATATTCTTTTGGGCGAGGTATTCAAAATCTTTAGGGTTTACATCCCCCCAACCAGAAAAACGTTCTAAATCAAGACTGTCGCTAGAAATTTCTTCAAGCAGACGCTTTTTTTGCTCATAAAGAGAAATAACCTTTTCACATTTTTTAGAAACTTCTTCAGAAGAAAGTTTTTTTGGAGTTTCATGTTTTTTTGGCAATTTTATGTCACCAAGTATAGAACTTGCAGTTGTAGCGTTATTAGAAGCTTCTTTATAAGCCGCTAATTTTTCGCCGCTGCCTTCTAATTGCTCTAGGTGAACAACTCCAATTTCTTTTAACTTTTCCAACGCCTTTCTGCGTTCTTTATTAAGAACAACAATGGAGACTTTTTTCATCTGTACAATCATTCTGCAGCCTCCTCTTTGTTAGTTGCATTAGCATTTGCCTGAAGTTTCTTTTTAGAAATTTTGCTTCTTACGACTGCTGCAACCTGTTCATCACCAAGATAAACAGAAATTTTCTTTATATTTGCTTTTGTCTCTGGAATTTTTACCTTTTCAAACAAGTTTACACGCTGTGTAGTTGTTCTAAGTTCCTTAGAGAGCAAGCGAACTTGTTCATCAAGCACGCCAGCTTCCAAATCCAAAGACAAAGCCTTTTCCATTCTGTCAGCAGCTAAATCAATCCAAAGCGGAGTTTCATACAAATCGTAATCACCACGATTAAAATCAGCACCTTCGTAAATAGGAATAGTAACACCGGCAATATTACCAAAACCTTTTTTTATATTGCTTACAGTAACCATTCCAGGCTTAAATGCATCTGCTTCTCCAAAAACAGAAATCCATTCATCGAATTCCTTTTCCAGCGCAATGCGTTTTGCCCTAACTTCTTTTGCCTTAGCCTCTATTGTACGAATCTCTGTTTGGAGCTGCTGTTTTTTGAGCGTAAGCGTAGGAAGATAGCGCTGATACATTTTCAACGCATCTTTTTGAACCTTTTGCTCATTTTTAGTCAGCTTTATTTTTGCCATACAGTTTCCTTACCAGTCTTATTTATTTGAAGGCCAGTATTTTTCTACCAATGCAGTTTTAATACCAGTTTCAGAAGGTTCAAAACAATCAGCAAGAATCTTCCAACCAAGATCCAATGCTTCTTCCAAAGGAATATTTTTTGAAAGATCCATCATCTCATTTTCAAATTCTTTTCCAAATGCAAGAAGTTTTTCATCCCATGCGCTCATATTGAAACCCATGGATTTTTTTTCAAGAGTATCTTTATAGTTTGCGTAAAGACGAATCATACCGTCCATAAGAGCCCGATGGTCATCGCGGGTTGAACTGTTTACATTCTGTTTTAATCGCGACAATGAACCAAACGGCTCAATTCTTCCGCCCTTAAGATAGTACTGACCTTCTGTGATATAACCAGTGTTATCTGGAACTGGATGAGTAACATCATCTCCTGGCATTGTAGTTACAGCAAGAACTGTAACAGAGCCAGCATTGTCAAAGTCTACAGCTTTTTCATAGCGGCTTGCTAGCTGAGAATACAAATCTCCAGGATAACCACGATTAGAAGGAACCTGTTCCTGTGTAATTGCAATTTCTTTTAACGAATCTGCAAAGTTTGTCATATCGGTAAGAAGAACAAGAACATCTTTTCCCTGAAGAGCGAACTGTTCAGCAACTGCAAGAGAAAGGTCAGGAATTTTTTGACATTCAACAGTTGGATCTGCCGCTGTATGAATAAACATTACAGTCCTAGAAAGAGCCCCACCGTTTTCAAGCGTATTCTTAAAGTAAAGATAATCATCGTATTTTAAGCCCATTCCGCCAAGAACGATTACATCGACTTCCGCCTGCATTGCAATTCGCGCAAGGAGCTGGTTGTAAGGTTCGCCAGAAATACTAAAGATAGGAAGTTTCTGCGAAACAACCAACGTATTGAACATATCAATCATTGGAATACCTGTTCGAATCATTCTGCGAGCCATTATACGTTTTGAAGGATTTACAGAAGGTCCTCCAATAGCAACAAGATTGTCTGTAAGAGCAGGTCCATTGTCGCGAGGTTCTGCAGAGCCATTGAAAATTCTTCCAAGCAAATCTTCGCTAAAACTAACTTCCATTCGGTGACCTAAAAATTTTATATGGTCACCAGTATTTACACCTCGTCCACCAGCAAAAACTTGGAGAGAAACAATATCTCCATCAATTTTATTTACTTCTGCAAGCGATTTTCCATAAACCGTTTCGATTTCGGCAAGCTCACCATAAGCCACATTTGTAGCTCTTACAGTGATAACACTTCCTACGATGGATTCAATTTTGCTATAAACTTTATTCATTATTCACCATCCTTGAGAAGAGCTGCAGCTTCTGCTGTAAGGGTTCCATTCTTGGAAGAATACAATTCGTCGATTTCAGCTTCTTTAGCCTTAAACTCTGGGGCATCCCACGCAATGTAGTTCCAGTCAAGAAACTTCTGACGAATTTGATTAAAGAATGTTCGAGCAGAATCTTTGTCTTCAAGATTAAAATTAGAACCAAGAACTGTAAGAACCTTGTTGAATACATAATTTTGTCTTTCTATGGTAACAGCAGCATCTACTTCGTCAAACGAGTTCTGCTGAAAGTAAACGTAATCAAGGAATTCGCTCTTCATATAGAAAATAAAATCTTCAGTAGAAGTTCCTTCCTCGCCTACTACTTTCATCATTTGATTTACTTCAACGCCTCGCTTATAAATCTCACGTGAATATGCGACTTTTGGCTCCGCAACAACGCCTTTGTATTTCGACCAAGAAGCAATTGGATCGATTGAAGGAAATTTTCGAGCATCAGAGCGTTCCCGGGTAAGACCATGGAAAGCACCTACAACTTTTAATGTTGCCTGAGTTACAGGCTCTTCGAAGTTTCCACCGGCAGGAGAAACTGTACCGCCAATTGTTACAGAACCAAAAGAACCGTCTCTAAGCCGAACATAGCCTGCCCGCTCATAGAATGCGGCAATATAAGATTCAAGATATGCAGGGAAAGCTTCTTCTCCAGGGATTTCTTCCAAGCGGCCTGACATTTCTCGCAAAGCCTGTGCCCAACGAGAAGTTGAATCAGCAAGAAGAAGTACGTGAAGTCCCATCTGTCTGTAGTACTCTGCCAAAGTAACTGATGTATAAACAGAAGCTTCTCGCGAAGCAACAGGCATTGAAGAAGTGTTACAAATAATAATTGTTCTCTTCATCAACGATTCGCCTGTTCTAGGGTCTTTTAATTCAGGGAACTCTTTAATAGTTTCTACAACTTCACCGGCTCGTTCACCGCACGCCGCGATGATTACGATGTCAACATCGGCATTCCTTGAAGTTGTATGCTGAATAACTGTCTTTCCTGCGCCAAAAGGACCAGGAATACAGTAAGTACCGCCTTTTGCAACCGGAAAGAACGTATCTATAAGACGAGTTTTTGTAACCATTGTTTCTGTAGGTGCAAGTCGTTCTGCATAACAGTCGACAGCACGCTTTACAGGCCATTCAAAACACATGGTCAGCTTGTGTTCATTGCCTTTTTCGTCAACAATTACAGCCATTGTATCGTTTATTGTGTAAGAACCAGCAGGAGTAACTTCTTTTACGGTGTAAGTTCCAAGCAAACCAAAAGGAACTAAAATTTTGTGCGTAAAAGGACCTTCTGGAACAGAACCAATTGAATCCCCTCTTAAAACTTTATCTCCTGTTTTTACGGTTGGAGTCCAATCCCACTTTGCAGTTTTAGAAAGAGAATCAACATAAACTCCTCTTTCAAGGAAGAAACCTGCTTTTTCTGCAACAAGGGGCAATGGATTTTGCAGACCATCATAAATTTGCCCAAGCAAGCCAGGACCAAGCAGAGCTGAAAGAAGGTTGCCTGTGAATTCAACTGCATCACCAGCTTTTATCCCCTGCGTCATTTCATAAATCTGCATTTGAGCTACATTTCCGCGAATACGGATTACTTCGCCCTTAAGTTTTTTGCCTTCTACATTTACATAGGCAACTTCGTTCATGGAAATATTTCCGTCAAATTCAACGGAAACCATATTACCATTGATACCGACTACTTTCCCTTTTGTATCCGTCATATCGTTTCTCCAAGTATAGTATCATAAATTTTATGATAAGAATCAGTGCCTTTATCCTTATCAAACTTTTTCATTCTTTCAACCAGCATCAATCTTATTCCATAAGAAAAGACAGCATCGACTGAAAAATTATCTAAAGGCTGAATTTCGTCTAAGACACTTAATCTATATTCAAAAAGATATTGTTCCGCAGAAAGAGGGCTGTCCATTCCGACTGCCGTTCTAGCTGCTTGAATTATATCCTGCGTACATGATATTGGCATTGGTCCTATATCTTTTTTCATTTTCTGCGCTCGAACTTGGCACAGTGCATAACGAAGCGCTCTTTCAAAATCATACCATTGATTGAGAAATAAAGACCCAGTTTCTACAGGAACACGAGGTGGTTCTAAAGAAAGTTCATTTAAAATAACTAAATCTTTTTTATCAAGAAAGCGAGAACACAAATCTCTGTAATACTTTTCTGTTATTGGCAGTGAAGATTTTTCTTCAGCAGCAGAAATATCAGGTAACTGCGAAACCAGATAATATTGTTCTTTCACTAATTAGTTCCTTTAGCTGCATTCTTCATAATCTGCGCAACACGTGGATTCAGATAAGATGTAAATAAGTCTGCAACAGATTCTGCTGAATAATCATAGTATGCAGCTCCATTGTTAATACCAATTCTAAAACCGGCAGAAAGGGATTTATCAACTTTTATTTCAAGACCTTTTGCAAGTTCTGCTTTTAAAGCCGCTTTAAATTCAGATTCAAGTTCCTTGCAATCTTTTTCGCTCAAAAGAACAGAAAGAGCGGAAGCATCAACATTTTTGCTCCAAGACTTTACTGTTTCTGGAACTAAGTTTTTAAGCAAATCCTTTGAATAAACTTTTGCACATTCAGAATTTACAAACGCATCAAGCTCTTTTAGCAAAGAATCTCTAAACGAAAGAAGCATATTTCTACATGCTTGAGAAATAGCATCGTCACTAGCTTTTTCAAGCCTTTCGATTTCGGCCTTTGCATTCTTTACCATATCTTCAGATTTTTTTTGAGCTTCTGATTCTATGGCTAAAGCTTTTTTTTCCGCCTCTTCTATAATTTTTGCAGCCTGCTGCTCGGCAGTAGCTACACCATCTTTTTTAATTTTGTCAATTAATTCTTGCAATTGAACGTCCATTTCTACCTCACTAAAAAGTTGTCTTTTTCTAAATCATTATAATAAAACGATTTAAAATACTTCTTTTTTTAACTATAGAAAACTAATATATAAAATATAAAAGCAAAACTATGATTTTTCAAGTTATATTTTGTTTTATTTTTATAAAACTCGAAGTTTAGGTCTTTCAATCTAAAACTTGAACTTAAACACAGTTTTAGAAAAATATTCTTGTCCAGGCTCAAGGATTGCAGAAGGAAATTCTTTTATATTTGGAGAATTTGGAAAAGCCTGTGGTTCAAAACAGATTCCGCAAAACGGCATATACATTGCTCCGTATTTTCCAGGCAAATATCTTACATACTTTGCATTATAAAGCTGAAAACCTTCGCAATTTGTAAAAACCTCCATAGATTTTTTTGATTCCGCCTCCGTTAGCGTAGCGATTTTTACAAGAGGCACAGTTCTTTGCGGAATTCCTAAAGACATTCTGTACGCATTGGTAACAAAGCAGTTATCATAACCTTTTTCATCCTCAATCTTTTTGCACTCTCCAATTCTTCTTGGCTGAATAAAATCGAAGCGACTATTTTTTACAGATTCTATAGCACCTGTTGGCAGTTGATTTTTGTCTTGCTCCAAAAACTTATCGCAATTTAATTGAAGAATATGATCTAAAATAGAACCAGAGCCTTTTAAGTTGAAATAAGAATGGTTTGTTATGCTGATTGGAGTTTTTTCATCACAAACGGCTCTGTAATTAAATTCAAGAGAATTATCCTCGCAAAGAAGATATTCAATTTCAACATCCAAATTTCCTGGAAAACCTTGAAAACCATCGGGAAATCGCTTTGAAAAACAAATTCCGCTAGATTTTTCATTTTGTACAATTTTTGAATTCCACAAAATATTTTCCCATCTAGGAATTCCTCCGTGAAGGCAATGCCCGCCACAATTGTTTTCTAATTTGTATTTTTTTTGCCCTAATGAAAACTGCGCATTTTCAATTTTATTTGAATATCGGCCAATAATTGCACCAAAACTCCCCCAAGAGGTTGCATAAGATGAAAGAGATGAAAAACCTAACACTACATCTGTAAAAGAATCTTTTTTATCAAAAAGTTTTACACAGGTAATTGTACAACCAAAATCTGTAACAGAAAATGACATTCTTTTGCTAGCAATAGTAAACAAAGTAGCTTGAGAACCGTCAGAAAGAGAGCCAAAACAAATCTTTGAAATCTTCATAATCATAGTTTTCCGTCAAGGGTAAGCGCAAATTGAACTTCTAAAGGAGAACAAGAAAGCTCAGATGCAATTTGTTCAATTTCGTATCCTTTTTCAAACATATCGACTATTTGCTGCTTTAAACCATTTTTGGTAGAAACAGGTTTATCAGAAACAAAAACTTTTGGAGCTATAACAGGAATTTCAGCATAAGACGCTCCAGTTCCTGTAACATTTACAGTTGCAGTTGTATCTATCATTTTTTCAGAATTTTCATCTTCGCTGAACAAGGTGTTTTGAGCAAAAGACTGCTTTTCAACTGCGTTTTCTCCTGTCTTTGTAAGAACAACTGAAGATTCTGCGCTTATAGAATTATTCTTTTTAGCCTTATTTTTCCCATAAGAATCAGCAATGTGTTTTGCAACATAAGAAGTTTTTGAATTAGAAGAAACCTGATTTCTAAAATCTTTTAAGGCAGCATTTCCTAATTCCTGTTCAGACAGAAGTTTTATTTTTTTGTCAGCCTCAGCAATAAGAATCTTTAACTTTGAAATTCTATCTTCTATCAGGTTAATATTTCTTGTTGTATTATTATTCAAGTCTATAAGAATTTTATTAACACTTTCTTTTGTATTTTCTATAATACTATCAGTATTAAAAAGTTTTTTAAATCTTACTACAAAAACAATCCATAAAGATATGTTAAAAAGACAAAGAATAACTATAAGAAAAACCAAAATTCTACCTCTTTAGATCAATATGCTGCCCTAAAAAAGGTTCTTTTAAAGGACTTGAATCTTCAGAAGATTCTGATTCAGATTCTTCGCCATTATTTTTTTTAGACTGTCCATAAAATGTAGAAGAACTATTTCTATTATTGTTTATACCAGAAGATTTCTCACTTTCTTCTGACTGCTGAACCTTCTTATTTCTTTCTATATTTTGGCGAACAGCTTCGGACTGCTGCATGGCTTGATTTAATTGAATTCCTTGCTGCTGATAAGAAACTTGATTTGCAACATTCGATAACTGAGAATACATTGTTTGTAAATCTATAGGCTGCAATCCCATAATTAGTTATATCCTTCAGGTCCTTTTGTAAAATCTATCGAAGGAGGCTCGTAAGGTCCTCTTCTTGCAAATGCGTTTTCATAATAAAAAGTACATTTTGAAACTTCACTATGAATTTCATCTAAAACATCGCGCACGTAAATCTTTGTTCCAGGATAGACTGTTCCTTCAACCTTTACTTTTCCTACGGCTTTTAAATCTCTAAGATGATTTTGAAGAGAATCTATTTCCTGAGCCAACTCTTTTGCTTCTGAAACAATCTGTTTTTTTCTTTCTACAAGAGAACCTAAGGTATCTTCTTTTTCTTTTGGCAATGAACGGCGCTTTTTCTTTAATTCTTCTAGTGTATTTATATCAAGGTCGATATTTTCTAATTCTTTCAAGAGTTTTCCGTGCGAATCAAGAAATTCATCCAATTTTTTCTTAGCACGAGGGTCAACACCAACACTTAAAACTGTAGTAGTTCCTCCACCAGGAGACCCCACAGTCTTTGCACAAATTTCTTCAGTAGCAAAAAGATTTCCACCTGTAATTTGAGCCTTTTTTCCATAAACTACAATATTTTTCATTGCAGTTGCATTGCAATTCATAAGGCTGTCGGTTGCAATAATATTTTGCTCAACCTCAAGGTTCATTCCCTGAACAAATTTTACAAACAAAGACTTTCCAGCTTTTATAGAACCTTCGTTTTTGCCAAAAACACCTTGATGAACAATAACGTCTCCAGACTCAGAAACAATATGACATTTTCCAACTGTTCCGCCAATATCTATAGTTCCAGAAGCGCTTACATCAAAACCGTCTTCTACAGCACCTTTTACAATAACAGAACCAACAAAAGTTATATTTCCAGTTTTTATGTTTACAGCATCAAGGGTAAGCATAGGTTCAACTTTGATTTTTCCATTTTCAAAAAGCACCTGGCCATCTATAGAAGCCAATATTGTAGCACCATCTTTATCAAATTCTACATTTTGCCCTAAAACAACAGGATTATCCTTGCCATTTTTTGCTTCCAGGTAATGTCCATAAAGAGTTTTTCCGCCCTTGCCTTTTGTTGCGGCAATTCTAGTAGCAAGGACTTGTCCCTTTACAACATTTTGAATTCTATTAAGTTCTTTAAAATCTACATTTCCAGACGCAGATTCCTGGGCTTTTAATTTAGACTGATCCGTTTCAAAATTATATTGAACATAAGAATCTTTTCCATCAACAGGCAAAATAGCACTCGCCACTTCATAAGATGTAGAATATACAGGATTGTCAACAAATTCTAAGATTTTTTCTTCGTTTATGCCGCAACGAACACCTTGGGCTTTTAAAGCCTTTTCAATGGCATCTGCGGTCAGCTCGGAACCACTCATAGCAGGAGCATCCACAGTTATGTATCCGTGCATTTCATCTTTTGAAACCTCAACTGCAATTACGGCATCTGCAGAAGCGATATGCTTATAAGAACCTATTGTCTCATACTTTCCATCTGTACCATTTTTTATATACTTTTGAATAAGCTTACTATCAAAAGACTCTGTATCGGGACGTTTTACAGCATCTGTAACTTCTTTTTCATCAACTAAACGGCCTTTTCCCTTAGGAAGGATGACTTTTAATTTAATTGCCGAACCAAAACGATGCACATAGAAAAGTCCATCTGTTGAAACTTCCTGAGAAAGTCCTAGTTCGTTTTCGTTTCCAAACATATCAAGGTTTGAAGACTTTTGTTTTTCAATAAGGCTTTCAGGACTCTGATATATTCTTATTTTCCAATTTTTCTTTCCAATTCCAAAAAAACCTTTACTTCCCTTTTCTACAACTTCATATTCAAGATTTTTTGTTTTTGTATCAAACTGGATAGCTGCATCCGCAAGAGCTTCGTCAATTGAATCAGCGTTTACCTCTACATTTTTAAGCTGCTTGTCAATTTCGAGACGCTTTTTCATTTCTTCACGAAGATCGTCAAGTGAAACCATATTTACATAATTCCTTTTCTAAGGTTTGTAAGCTTTGCGCGCAGGCGCAAATTAGCTTTTGTGTGCAACTGCGAAATTCTTGATTCACTAACTTCAAGAACTTCTCCAATTTCTTTGAAAGTCAAATCTTCGTGATAGTACAAAACTATAACCATTTTTTCTTTTTCAGGAAGTTCGTTTATAGCTTGAATTATAACTTTACGAATTTCTTCGCGTTCTGCAATTACGTCAGGATTCATGCTTGAAGGAGATTCAATGCTATCACCTATGGACATACTGTCGTTATCGTCACCTGAATACCAGACTTCGTTTAAGGAAAGAATACTGGTTCCAGAAACTTTCATAACAGTTCTGTGATATTCGTCCTCAGTCATTTTTAATTCTTTAGCAATTTCACTATCGCTTGCGGTACGTCCAAGTCTTGACTCGAGGCTTACAATGGCATCTTCTATTTCTCTTGATTTTTGACGCACAGACCGAGGAACCCAATCTATTTGCCGTAACTCATCGAAAATTGCACCGCGGATTCTTGTTACCGCATAGGTTTTAAATTTTACACCCTTTGCAGGATCATATTTATTTATTGCATCTAAGAGTCCAAACTGCCCAAAACCTACTAAATCATCAAACTCTATGCTATTAGGCATTCCTACAGCTACTTTTCCAGCAACATATTTTACCAATGGCATATACTGACGAATAAATTTATCTCGTATTTTTGAGGACTTTGTTTTATGAAATTCTTCCCAGAGCAAATCTTCTTCTTTTTCATCATTTATAGATGTCACTGATGTATCTTCTTCTATTGTTTTGTCCAAATTCTCTTCCATAAAGATTATCCTTATTTTACTTATCTTTAGCCAACAACGTACTTATTGCCTTAGCCATAAGAGCACTGTCTTCTCCTCTCGCAAAAGAATCAACATCTTTGCTAGAAGCCCCATTTTTAGAAAAATCCGAATCTTCTACCATTTGTTCCTCCTGTGTAGGAAGGATGTCAGAAGATGTTGGAATATCTCCTAAATCTGGAAGATTATCCAATTCATCTAAATCGTCAGAAATGGATGCTGAAGTCTTAGAAGCAGGTTCTTTTTTATTCGAACCGTCTTTTTCCACTTCATTTAAGTTTTTTGCCTCTGTACCAGAAAAATTAGAAAGATTTTCGCCTGAAGAAAGAGGAACAAAACCAGAAGTAGCTTCCTTATTCGCTGAAGCTACCGCATTTTGTTCTTTTTCCGAAACGTTATCTTTATTTTCGGTTTCAGTTTCAAGATCGCTTTGATTCAACATAGAATGATTGCTTCCTACGTTAAAAGCCTGTGTAGTCCCATCGGAAGGAAGCTCTTCATCTTGAACCATTATGTCAACCTTATGTTCTGATTTTCCAGAACTAGAACTCTTTGGCTCGGTAGAAATTGAAGAATTGGCATCTGATTCAAGAAAATTACCAAAAACAAAACTTACCGCAAAGCCTAAAAGTCCAAAAATTACAGAAAAAACAAGAGCTTTTATTAGAATCGTTCCAAATCCTGATCTTGAAAAAAGCCCAAAAAAAAATGAAATAAGAAAACCGAAAATAGAAAAACCTATGATGTATCTGCCTTTTTTCAATTTCCCACCTCAAATTTGTTTTTATATATGCTATTATATACTATATTCTAGCAAAAAAACAGTTTTTTATTTAATATGCTTAATTTTATTTCTTAAAATTTATTTTTCTTTCCTAAAAATTTCTTTAAGAAATTAGAAACACCTTCGTTTCCAACTATATCAGTCTTTTCAATTCTTCCTACAATATGTTTTAAGCATACTGAAGGTTTAGAAGTTGGATTTACAACTATAAACGGCTTTTGCCTAATCACAGAAGCTTGAACAACGGGATCGTCGTAAACAAAACCTATATAATCAACTTTATACCCTAAAAATTGTCCAACAATAGTTATTATCCTTTCAGAAATTCTTTTTCCTTCGTCCGCAGAATGAACTCTATTAACTAAAAGTTTTAGATTTACAGGACGATCCACAATCTCTGTTGTAATAATTTTTATAATTCCATACGCATCTGTTATAGCAGTTGGTTCTGGAGTTGTCACAACGTAAACTTCGTCTGCAGCAGCAACAAACTGAAGCACATTGTTCGCAATTCCCGCGCCTGTGTCTATAATGATTATATCCGCATTTTGCAAGGCACTAAACTGTTTTGCAAAATACTTTAATTCCTCTTCATTTAGATTTGCAATTTTAGAAAAACCGTTTGCGCCAGCAATAAATTTTATTCCAAATTCAGTATCTAAAATGATTTCTTTCATCGTCTTTTTCTTATTTATTACGTGCATAAGATTATATTGCGGGACAACGTTCAAAAGAACATTTACATTTGCCATTCCAAGGTCACCATCTATTAATATGACCTTTTTTCCAAGCTGGGCATACGCAATAGCCATATTGACTGAAATATTTGTTTTTCCAACTCCACCTTTACCGCTTGTAATGGCAATAATTCTTGTAGAGTGATTCTTTTCAGTCTTAATCTTGTTACTATCTGAACTTCCGTTACCTAAAAGCTCGCGTAATTCTTCTGCCTGTTCTTCCATTAATGTTCTCCAAATTTTTCATCTATATGTGCTCGATCAATTTCAAAACCTTCTAGCCGTATTAATGCCTCAACGATACCAGCTCTATTAATATTTCTTGCAGCCTTTTGTCCATCTGTTATATAGGAAACACTTTTATTTTTTTCGTGCATAACACTTATAAGGTTTCCATAATGAGCAGATTCATCACACTTTGTTATTATAACAGAACTATAACCAAATGGCTCATAATTTTGCATGATATTTATTAAGTCGCTAGCCTTTGTAGAAGCGGTCATAGCCAAATAAACTTCAGCGTTCATACCTGGAATGCTTAAAGTTTCTTTCATAGCACCAATATGAGTTGCATCATTAGGACTAAAACCACTTGTATCAATGTAAATTGCATCCACAGAGTCTTTTAGGCTTTCAAAAACTTGTTTTAAATCCGAAGCATTTTCTGCCTTTATTACATCGCAATCAAAGATACTTCCAAAACGCTGAAGCTGTTCAATTGCTCCAACCCTCATAGAATCTGTAGTTAAAAATTGAATATGGGGTCTTACCCCTGTATTCCGCTCTGTGGAAAGTGTATATTGGGTTGCAAGTTTTACCAAAGTGGTTGTTTTTCCAACTCCAGTAGGACCTACAATGATTGTAACGATAGGCTTTCTATGAACTTTTTGTTTAGAAATGGAAATTGTTTCTCCAATCCAGTCAACCACAGCAATTTGTAAACTTTTAAAATCGTCAAGAGCATCTAAAGAAAAATTTTTCTTTATTTTTTCTGTAATGAACCTTATATATTTTAGCGAAAATTCATTATTTTCCAAAAGATTTTGAATCTTCACTATATTTGGATGTTCAGAAATATTTGCAGTAGCAACAGAAACAGTTTGTTCTTGCAAAGTTCTTGTAAGGTCTTCTATTTTCTTTTCGATATTGTTTATCTGAATATTTGTAATCAGTTTTTCAGTAAGACCATTTTTTTGAAGAATTTCATTCTTATTTTTTAAAAATGAATCTTCTGTATTGGAAAGCAAATTTGCACCTCTGCTCATTTCTGGATTAGCGCTTTTTTTATGAAAATCAGAAGAAAATCCACGAGGTTTTACTCTGTAAGAAACTTCAATTTCTTCATGCTGCCCAAATCCAAAAAGACCGCCCCTAAGAACCTGCCTTAAATTAACAATTTCATAATCACTTTGAAAAAGTTTATAAAGTTTTTCCTTTGCTTCGTCTAAACTTCTAGCTAATATCTTCTGAGTAGGTATTGTAGAATCGTTTTTAGTCATTTCAATTTCCTTCCTCATCAGTAATTTCGCCAAGCACTTCAAGTTTTATTCCTGCGCCTGCAGCAAGTATTTCTTTTTCGGACAGCACTACAACACCTGGCATATCGCGTTCTAAAGAGCTTTTTACTTCTAATCTAATTAAACTAGAACACATTATTATAGGCATAAAGCCTCTTTTTTTTCCGATAGTTAAAATGTCACTAGCACTCTTTATCCATTTTCTGCCATCCACAGGATCAAAAGCAACGTAAGGTTTGCTTCCATCTGCAGGAACTTGCGTATGCTCTAAAAACTTTTGCGACCAACCTTGCGAAAGGCTATAAACGTGCAATACATTAGCTTCATCAACATACTGCATGCATATTTGCTTACCTAACGCTTCACGAACTTTTGCTACTAAATCCCAAGTGCTTCCAAGAACAGAACCAAAATTTGAAAGAGTTTCCAAAATTGTAACTATATCACGAATAGAAACTTGCTCTGCTAGAAGAGCTTTTAAAACTTTTTCAATATCCCCATAGCTGAACTTGCGTCCATTGCCGTTCATTACTTCTTCAACAATGATAGGATTAGTTTTTTTAGTAGCTTCTATTATTGCAGCGACTTCCTGCCTTCCAAGAATTTCAGAAGCATGAGAACGTATAATCTCAGTTATATGAGTAGCTATTATTGTAGGAGAATCTACAACTGCATATCCAGCCTGCTCTGCATCAAAACGCTGATCCTCTGGAACCCATATTGCAGGCATTCCAAAAGCAGGATCTTTTGTAGGCTCTCCTTTTATTTCCTCAGTAACTGAACCCGCATTCATGCACATATAATAGCCAGGTCTAACAGAGTAACTTCCAGCTTCTATTCCTCTAATCTTAAAAATGTATTCGTTTGGCGGAATATTTATATTATCCATAACGTGGATACTCGGAACGCTAAGCCCTAAGTCAAGCGCTGTCTCTTTACGAATACGCGTAATTCGTTCAAGAAGCTCAGCTCCATTTTCTTTTTCTACAAGAGGAATTAAACCATATCCAAGCTCAAGTGAAAGCGGATCCAAAGGGGCAAAAGAATCCTTTTCCGGATTTGAGCCAGAAGCATTTTTTTTAGCATTCTTTTCTGCAACTTCTTTTTCAAGCTCAATCTTTTTTTCATCATCCTTTTTTCTAGCCAACCTTATTCCTACAAAAATAAAAAGTCCACCAATCGGAATAAGAAGAAATTGAGTTCCATTTCTAAGGGCGACACCGATTACACACAGAAATACGCCTACAATTTCATAAATTGTTCCATCAACGGAAAATTCGTGTATAATCCGCTCGCCAAGCTCAACATCTGACTTATCACCGGTTACAAGAATACCTGTTGCAAAAGAAAGCATTAAAGAAGGAAGCTGACTTAACAGTCCGTCTCCAATAGTAAGATTTGCATATATGGAAAGAGATTCTGAAAAAGACAAATGATTTTTTAACATTCCTATAGCAAAGCCGCCAATTAGATTTATAATAGTAATAAAAATTCCCGCTTTTACATTTCCTGAAACGAATTTGCTAGAACCGTCCATATTAGAATAAAAATCTATATCACCGCGAAGTTCTTCTTTCATTTTTTTTGCTTCATCTTCAGTGATATAGCCCTGAGAAAGCTGATTGTCGATATCAAAAGATTTTGTACTCATTGCATCAAGAGTGAACCTTGCGGCAACTTCAGAAACTCTGCTAGCGCCTTTTGTAATAACAACAACTTGAACAACTATAATAATAATGAATATTACAAATCCTATTATTATATTGTTTCCGCCTGTAACAATATCTGCAAAAGCTTGAACCATAGAGCTCTGGGTGCTAGCCAACTGATTAGGATTAGAGCCATTAGCAGTAAGAATAAGTCTTGTTGAAGAAATATTTATGCCAAGCCCAAAAATTGTTGCAAAAAGAATCACTTGCGGAAATGAAGAAAAAGCAGATGGCCGCGGAGTATATATTACTACTAAAAGTATTACAACAGACAAAGCCAGATTTAAAATCATAAAAGTGTCTATTAAAAACTTTGGAAGGGGAACAACAAGCATTAATACAACAACTATAGCCATAACAGCCATAATATTGCTGTATATAAAATTGAGAATACTACCCTTTTTTTTATTTTCGATTGCCATTAAGTCCCCACCCTAGACAAGCTACTTATTTTTTTGAGTTATATTTTAACACTTCTGCATAAATTGTTGCAAGAACAGACAAATAACTTTCTGGTATTATATCACCAACTTCGGTATCTGTATATAGTCCACGTGCCAAAGGTCTATTTTCAACAATAGGAACATTGTTTTCAGTGGCAATACGGCGCATTTGAAAAGCAATTTCATCAGCCCCCTTTGCCGTTACAGTAGGAGCATCTGCTACAGCTATGTCATATTTTAAGGAAACTGCAAAATGAGTAGGGTTTGTTATAACGACATCAGATTCTTTTACCATTTTTGGCATATTCTGCTGAAGCAATTGCTTTTGAGCCTGCTTTAGACGGCTTTTTACTTCAGGATCTCCTTCCATCTCCTTGTATTCCTGTTTTACTTCATATTTTGTCATCTTCATAGATTCCATAAACTCTCTTTTGTTCACAAAATAATCAAAAATCGAAATTATTAAAAACAAAACAGCGGCTATAAAAAGCATCTTTGAAGCGATAGAAGAAATAAGCAAAACAGAATCAACAATTGCGCCATTTTGAATTGTAAAAAGAATTTCTGGAATATTTTTTCTTATTAAAAAAAAACAAATGATTATAATTATTGATACTTTTCCTAAAGACTTCGCAATATTAAAAAGACCTTTCATCGAAAATAAAGATTTTTTAAAATAATCTGCAAAGTTTGGAATTATTTTTGAAAATTTTGGAAGGATTGCCTTTGGAGTAAATACAAACCCCTTGTTCTGCACAATATTTGCAATAATCCCGACAGCTAAGCCAGATGCAGTTATAGGAACAACAAAACGCAAAAGACTTCTAAAAAATATATACACAAAGGAAGGCGAATTTATATCATCGTTTATGCGATTAAAAAAGAATGTGCAGATTTCTGTGCATCCTAAAAAAATATTTTTTGCGCAAACATTTAAAACCAAAAGCGAAACAAGAAAAACTAAAGCGCTGTTTAAGTCTTGACTTTTTGCAATCCGTCCTTCTTCTCTTGCTTTTTTTAGTTTTAGCTCTGAAGGCTCTTCTGTGCGCCCTTCATCTTCAGCAGCAAACCATTGTAAATCAATATCTTCAAAGCTCACTAAGAACCGTCCTTGCCGACAGCCTTTAATAATGAAAATAAAGCTGCAAAACCAGATTCAAAAGAATTTGCAAAGAAATTGCACAAAGAATTAAACATCATAGAAATTAAAAGAAAAGCTAGCAAAATCATTATAGGAAAACCTTCAGAAAGCAAGTTCATCTGCGGAGCAGCCTTTGAAAGCAAGCCTGTGCAGATTGTTATCAGTAAAAGGATTCCCATCACTGGCAAAGAAATTATTAGAGCGTCTGCAAAAAGCTCTGTAAGCCCCTTTAAAAGAAAGGCCATAATTTTTTCTCTGCCGTCAATCATGCCAAAAACGTTTAACGTTTCAAGACTTTTTGCAAGACCTTGAATAAAAAGCTTTTGAAACCATTTATTCTGCATAAAAATAATCATTGCAACCAAGTTAAAATATTGACCCAAGAGAGGATTTTCTACTTGCGAAAGCGAATCATAGGTTGAAGCCGCACTAAATCCCATTTGAAACGCAAAAAACTGGGCTCCAGTGCTAAAAGCCGCCAAAATCATTGAAACATAAAATCCAATTATAATGCCAATCATTGCTTCGCCAGCAATCAAGGCAATGTAATACAGGGTAAAAGCGCCATCTCCATTAATAAAAGTTTTATAAGCAGAAAAATCTGCATAAGACATAAGAAGATAAGAAAGATAACCTACAAAAGCAACTTTAGCGACTCTTGAAACAGTTCTCATTGAAAAAAAAGGAAGAGTAAATATTAAACCAGCGCAACGGGCAGCAACAAGAAGAAAAAAAGGCGCAAAGTCCACAATCTGATTTATCATTTTTTTACCTTGCGATATTTGGAATCATTTCAAAAAGATTTATTGTGTAACCGCGAAGCCTTGTAAACATCCAGCCGCCAATTAAAGCTATAACCACAAGAATTACAATAAGCTTTGGCAGAAAAGTAAGCGTCTGTTCCTGAATAGAAGTAACAGCTTGAAAAATTGCAATTATTAGACCAACAATAAGAGCTGCAAGAAGAACTGGAAGAATTAAAACAAAAATCTGGAAAATTCCATCTCTCATAAGATTTACAATTTGACCAACCGACACAATTCCTCCCATAAAAAACTAGCATCATTTTTGGCAAAGTTTTTTATTCACAACTACAATCGCAATACAGAATTAAACAATTGGGTTGTAAGAAGCCCCCAACCATCAACTAAAACAAAAAGCATAAGTTTAAAAGGCATCGAAATCTGAACAGGAGGGAGCATCATCATACCCATTCCCATAAGAATACTTGCCACAACCATATCTATTATTATAAACGGAATATAAAGTATTACTCCGATTTTAAAAGCCACTGTAAGCTCGTGAAGAATATACGAAGGTATAAGAATATGGGTTGGCACGTCTGCAAGAGTATTCGGCTTTTCCATTTTTGCCATATTCATAAACATAGCGATATAAGAAGTGTCATCGCTCATTTGGCTATACATAAAAATTCTAATTGGAGATTCCGCTGCTCGGTATGCTTCTTCAATTCCTATTTCCCCATCAGAAAGCGGTTTGTAAGCTTTTTCATACATTGAAGTAAAGGTTGGCCACATGACAAAAAGCGTCATAAAGAATGCAATTCCATTAAGGACTGCAGTAGGAGGAACTTGCTGAAGAGAAAGAGCTCTTTTTATAAAATCAAGAACAATTGAAAATCTAAGGAAACAGGTTAGAAGAATAAGAAGGCTTGGAGCAAGACTTAAAATTGTAAGAATTACAAGCAACCTTACAGAAAAAGCAACCTCGGTTCCAGTTCTTGGCTGAGTTACTTGAATAGAAATATTCGGAACCTCAACAGGCCGTACATTTCGTCCCATTTCAGTTGTACCTTGAGCAGCCCCCTGAGGAAAATTATTCTGAGCGCAAAGGATTACTGAAAAAAACGCAAAACAGAACAAGAATGAAATTAATTTTCTTTTTTGAATCATATTATTCACCTTTTTCAAGACGCTCTTGTTGATGTTTCAGCATATCAGAAATTTTTGATTCAGAATCAGTAAAAATATTTTTTTTATCTTTAGGTCCTCCTGGCATAAAAATATCAAGAATTTCTGCAAAACTTCTAGGTTTTTTAGTATTTTTATGCTTGTCCGCATATAAATTCATGGCATCTATAAGCTCTTTGTCCTGAACTTCGCTTATAAGATTTATGGAATTGTCAGCAACACCGATTATATATGCGTGATCCAAGAGAGAAATAACTTGGACAGTTTTTCCCGGCGCAACATTTATTGAAGCTACCTGCCTAAGAAACTGGTCGTCAGACACCTCTGTCTTCATGTTTTTTTTCATAAACCACATTACGCCGTAAATACAAGCAATAACTATGGCTAAAACAAGAATCATTCTAAAAAAAAGCCAGAATGTTGAACTAGACTTTTTATTTTCTGCAGAAACTTCTGGTGCTTCCAAAAGAATCGAAGATTCATCAACAGAAGCTGATTCCATCTCAGAATCTGTTGGAACAGAAATTACAGAATCTTCTGAAACATTTTGCACTTGCGCAAAAATTTTAAAAGAACACAATGAAAAAAGTACAAAAAATGCACTAAAAACTTTTTTATAGTTTCCCATTTTCCCACCCAAGAAACTTAATTAAAGTTACCTCGAAAAAGAATATTCAGAGGCTTGTCTAATGTAAATCAGAAACTCTTTCCAACGGAGATAATATTTCTGTTACGCGAACACCGAAGTTTTCGTCAATAACAACAACTTCACCTTTTGCAATTGGCTTATGATTTACAAGAATATCAACAGGTTCTCCTGCAAGCTTATCAAGTTCTATAATAGTGCCTTCGCCCATTCCAAGTATGTCTTTTATTTGCTTTTTGGTTCGACCAAGTTCTACAGTCATTTCCATATAGACATCCATAATAAGGCCTATATTACCCTGCTCCTGCGAACTTGGCGCTCCTTGCAGTGTTGGATACTGAAGAGTTTGAACATTTGGAACGTGCATAGCCATCTGATTAGGCATTGCGCCGCCCATAGGTATCTGCATTCCCATTTGATTAGGCATTGCACCCATTGGCATCTGCTGCATTCCCATTTGATTAGGCATTGCGCCACCCATTGGCATTTGTTGCATTCCCATCTGATTAGGCATCGCTCCCATTGGCATCTGCTGCATAGAAGGTTGCTGAACAGCTGATTGCTGCCCCATATTAGCAGCCTGCGCAGCATTAGCTTCATTAGATTCGTTTCCGCCGTAAGCATTGCTAATCTGCTCTGCAGGTTCTCCACCTATAGCTTCCATAAGAGTATAGGCTTGTCCATCAAGCGAAAGAGGATAACTAAAAAGCGCAAATGTATTTTGCGGAATTCTTATCATTGCCTTTGGATTGTTTACAGCTTCAGGAGGATTGCAAGCAAGTCCTGGAAATTTTCCAGTTTTATCCAATTCTTGAATTTCAGAGCCAGTATGCATCGCAACGACATCGGAAATACAAGACAATGCCATTTCATCAAAATCAGCATTTTCTTCTTTAGAGATAAGATTAACCAGTTTTTGGGCAAACTCTGTAGCCAAAATATACATGTGGTCGCCCATCATTCCCGATGAAAAATCAGAAGTAACAGCAACAACAACTTCTGGAAGTTTTGCAAGAAGAGCATCTCTGTCCAAAGTTTCTACAACAGGAGTTCCACAAGTAAAATTAGCGCCAGTCATGCCGTTAAGTTTTTCTACAAGAGAATCTTTAATATTTCCTGCAAATTTTTCAAGAGCTTTCTTGTCAATATGAACAGCAGGTCCACCAGACACATGACCAGAAGCATTCAATCCGTCAAGTGAAACACCAGAAAGCAAAGCATCAATTTCATCCTGTGAAATAGCACCATCACTCATAATGAATCATCTCCTTCTACGGAAAGTTCTTCAAAATCATCCGCAGTAACATCTTCTATTTTTCCTGTAACCTGAACTGCCATCTTTTTTCCAACAACACCAGGTTGACAATAAAATTTCTTTTTATTTCCAACACTCAATTTCAAAGGATCTCCAATCTTTGTATCAGAAAGTCTAACCACATCTCCAACTTTTAACGCAAGAACATCTCTAACAGAAAGATTTATAGAACCAACTTCAGCAACAACTTCCATATCTACAGTAGAAAGTTTTTCTTTTAAAGTTCCTAAATACTGCGTTGTAGAACTTCTTCTAACAGACGAAAACCAAAACTGAGAAGAAAGTTTTGAAACTATAGGTTCAAGCGTAATGTAAGGAATACAAAAGTTCATCATTCCTTCTTCATCTCCGACCTTTGTTTCAAGGGTTATTAAAACAACCATTTCAGAAGGAGGAACAATCTGCGCAAATTGAGGATTTGTTTCAATCTGCCCCAAGCGAGGTCTTAAATCCAAAACCTGAGCCCAGGCTTCCCGCATATTTGCAAGAATTCTTACAATAATGCCTTCCATTACAGACTGCTCAATATCTGTAAGATCGCGATTTTTATTAGAAGAAACAACTCCTCGCCCACCAAAAAGGCGGTCAATCATACAGAATGTAATTGCCGGGTCTATTTCAAGAACCGCATTACCCTTTAGCGGATCCATATTTACAATTGCAAGCGTTGTTGGAGAAGGAATTGAACGAATAAATTCTTCGTAAGTTAACTCATCAACAGAAGCCACATGAACATGAACAAGACTTCTTAACTGAGCCGAAAGGCTTGTTGTTGTAAGACGCGCAAAAGTTTCATGCATATTAGAAACGGTTCTTAACTGTTCCTTTGAAACTTTATCAGGACGTTTAAAGTCGTAGATTTTTATTTTACGAGTATCATTAACAGCCTTAAAGTCATCAACATCTGTATCTCCAGAATTGATTGCAGTAAGGAGCTGGTCAATTTCATCCTGCGACAGAACTTCAGTCATCTACATCTTCCACCTTAAATCCAACAATTACGACTCTATAACTTCAAGCTGCAAAAAAGAAACATCTTTTATTTTAGAAGAACTTAAAATCTCATCATTTATAGCGTTTCTAAGTTCGATTTTTAAACGCTGCTCATTCTGAGGTTTTAATTCCTCTGCAGTCTTCTGAGTAAAATATCGGCGTAAATAATCTTTTAGTTCAATATTTCTTTGTGTAATTTCTGTAGAACAAGCTTTATCTTCGTGTTTATATCCTAAAACCACATCAACGATGACAGTAGCAGGAATATCATCGCTTGTTTTTGTTCTTATTGCTCCTAAAGATGTATACCAATCAAGGATTTCTCTTTGAGCAACATATTCATCGCTTATAGGAAGGGCTGTCTGACTAGCTGTATTGTTGCCAACAACTTTCATAGTTATAATAACGATTACAACAATAAGAACTATAGCTCCAAGAGCAATTGCAATCCACTTTAACAGAGATGGAAGTATTCCTCCTAAGCCACCTTTTTTTGCAGGAGCAGAGTTTGTTCCGCCATCTTCAAAACCGTCAAGTCCGTCATCTGCCATTTTCTTCCCCTCCAGGAAAATTCAGTCTAATACGAATCTCAAAACTGAGCATAAAAACTGCTAGTAAAAAGTCATTTTAATAGCAAAAAATGTTATTATAACATTATACACCTAAAAGTGCGCCTCGTCTAGAATAATTATATCTACACGACGGTTATAAGCTCTTCCTTCCGGTGTATCGTTCGAAAACTTTGGCCTAGTATCTGCATAGCCTGCAATTGAAAACATATTTTCATCAACTCCATAGTCAGCAAGGTAATGCAAAACGGACATCGCACGCTCTGCAGAAAGCTCCCAATTGCTAGGATACTTAGAATCAGAACCTACAGGTGTATTGTCTGTATGTCCTTCAATTCTAAACCGCCTTCCTTTTAATTCTGGACTTCTAAAAAATTCTGAAAGACGGAGCAAACTGTCTCTAGTCTCATTTATATTGAGCTCTGCACTTCCCTCTGCGAAAAAACTGTCGGCAGCAAGGGTAATCACAACGCCGCGTTCGTCGCTGGTAACTGTAATTCTATTAGTTTTTTTGTCAGGCTCAAAAAGACTGACGGCTTTTTTCTTTGTAAGACCTAAAGATTTTCCCTTTTCCATAGAAGGAAGAGAATTTATTGTGTTACCCAAATCGCTCAATCTTCCTGCAGAAAGAGACATTCCTCCGGAAACAGTTTCTGTTTCATTCATCTGAAGAGACTGCGTTATTGTCGCCATTTGAGTAACGTCCACCTCAGAAGGATTGTACAGCATTACAAAGAAACAGAGCATAAGGGTAATCATGTCACCGTAAGTACCTTGCCAGGCAGTACTTGGTTTTTCAGGCTCTTTAGCTTTTTTTCCCATAAAAGATTTCCCCTAGTTAGTCTTTTAGAACGTCAGCTTCAACAGCTTTGCGAGTTACAGGATCAAGGTAAGTAAGAAGTTTTTGTCCCATAATTCTAGGATTTTCACCCGCTTGAATTGCGAGAACGCCTTCAAGAATCATTTCTTTTGAGCGCATTTCTATTGCATTATGAGCTATAAGCTTTGTTGCAAAAGGAGCTATAAGCCAGTTCGCCATCATAGAACCGTAAAGTGTCGTGATAAGAGCGACCGCCATATTAGGACCTAACGACGACTTATCCTCAAGGTTGTTCAACATACCAATAAGTCCTAAAACGGTACCCATCATTCCAAAACCTGGAGCATATCCAGCCCATGCGTTTAATATGCCAATCCAGTCCATGTGCCTGGATTCAATTTGGTTCATTTCGTTTTCCATAATAGTTCTAATAACATTTCCATCAGTACCGTCTACAACAAGGCGCAATCCATTTCTCATAAAAGGGTCATCGAGATCGTCCAAACCGTCTTCAAGAGCAAGAATACCTTCTCGCCTAGCCTTGTTAGAAAGATCCATCATGGTGGATATTATTGTTTTTTCACCAAAATCCGGAACTTTAAATGCCTTTCCCATTACTTTAAAAAGTCCTAAAGTCTTTTTTAAAGGGGCAGCAATAAAAATTGAAGCATAAGAACCACCAATTGTCATAAAAACAGATGGAAGGTCCCAAATTCCTAACATAGTACCACCGGAAGTCAAAACTGACATTACAATACAGGCAGCACCGCCAACGATACCGATTATTGTTGATATATCCATTTACAAAACCTCTTGGGAATTGATTCCTATTTTTTTTCTGTACTCAATAACACGCTCAATTATTTCTTGAGGAGTCTCTTTGACTACAATTCTCTTTCCGGAAAGCATACATAAAGTCAAATCGGGATTTGTTTCCATACTTTCAATCATGTGAGGATTTAGCCAGTACTTTTTTCCATCTAAGCGAGTAACTGCTATCATCTTTATATTTTCCATAATGTTTTGCATAACGTCAAGTCTTTTGATAATCATTTATTCAGACTATTAAAACATTATGCATTGCAAACTCTTTTTTATTATCGTTTTTTTTGTTTTTTAACTTTAAGCAAAGTATTTTAAATTCTAACAGAAGGTCTAAAGCCGAGTTTTTATAATAAAAAAAATGATTTCAACGAATTTTATTCTTTTTTCTAAAAATTCAACTTTCAGCCTAGAATTAAACTAATTCTAAAAGCAAGCGATTAAGAAGCAATATGCCGTCCTTTGTCATAGAAACATTTGTTTTTCCATCTTTTTTATAAAACCGAACTTTTTTTTGAGATTCCCATCTTTTGAGAACTTCAATTTTTTTTTCTGACAAAGACTTATTAAAACGCTCTTCATAAACTTCAAGGGAAATACCTTCAAATGTTCTAAGCCCCATCATTAAATATTCAAATTCAATTGTTTTTGGATTTAAAAATTCTTCAACAAAAGCTGTTTTATCTAAGTTTTTTTTACAATTGCCAAGCCAAAACTTAGTATACAAGGAAACATCGTTTATATTGGTGATTCGGCAAGGCTCTTTTTCATAAAAACTGCCAGTTGCCCCCGCTCCGCAGCCTATGTAGTTCTCTAGATTCCAGTAAACCATATTGTGCAAGCACTGCTTTTTAGGTTTAGAAAAATTTGAAACTTCATACTGCAAAAAATTCATTTTTTCAAGAATATTTCTTCCAGCCAGCCAAAGTTCATCGGCAAAATCGTAATCATATTCAAGTTTTCCTGAATCAATCAGTTTTCCCAAGACTGTATTTTCTTCTATTGTTAAAGAATACATCGAAACATGAGAAATTTTATAATCAGAAAGGATTTTAAGACCTTTTGCAAAAGACTCTAAAGTTTCACCAGGAAGACCTGAAATCAAATCCACAGAAAAATCAATGGAGTTATATTTTTCAAAAAAGGAAAGGCAATTTTTTATTTCATAAAAAGAGGCTCGCCTATTTGCAAAATGCAAAACCTCATTATTAAAACTTTGGATTCCACAAGAAATTCGTGTAACTCCAATATCTTGCAAACAGTCAAACAAATCTGCGCAAGCATCATCTGGATTAATCTCAAATGTAAATTCTTTACATTCCTTAAATTTTACACAAGAAAAAATTGTTGAAGCGATTTTTTTTATTTGATCGGAAGATAATATGCTAGGAGTTCCACCTCCAATATAAATTGTATTCCATTTTTCGATTGCATATTTTTTTGCTTTAAATGCAATTTCATTGCAAACTGCTTCTATGTAAGAATCAGGAACAAAGGAGTTTTTTTTATCTGGAAGAATACTAAAAAAATCACAATATGCACATTTTGACTTGCAAAATGGTATGTGAATATACAAAGAGGTTTCCAATTTTAAAAGAGCCTGACATTGCTAAACGGAAAAAGCAGAACTATGGCAACAGCCTTTATATCAGACTTTTGAACCGCTCCCCAAAGCCTTGAATCAACACAAGAGGTTCTTTTATCGCCAAGGACAAAATATTCAGAAGGACCAAGTTCAATTTCGTCAAAAGAACCGGCAACTCCTAGCGTATAATCCCAGGAAGCTGGCGCAGTATCAATATCAATATTGTACGGCTTTTTTACGAGTTCAAATTCTGTAAGAAAAAATTGTTCCCCCTTAGGCTTTACGTAAAGAACATAATCTCGCATATATATGGTATCTCCAGGAACTCCAGCCACTCTTCTAATAGTTTGATTCTTTCCCATTTTTCCGTTTAAGTTTTCTGTAGAAATCTGCTGAGCTGTGAAAAAACGCACTATTATGGAAACAAATTTTTTTCCGAACGAAACTTTTTCAGAATCTTTGCAATCCAAAAGGACAACATCGCCTCGATTTATTTTAGTATCAAGCGGAGAAAACAAAATATAAGAATCTTTTTGAATATCAGGCTGCATAGAAACAGAGCGCTGCAGAACCGGGAAAATCAAAAAGTTTATAACAAGATTTATAATAATAAAAACAGAAATAAAAAGCATCACAAAAAACGAGACTTTTTTTTCCATTTCTCTCTTCATGCTATAGGAAAGTTCATAAATTTCTTTATTCATATAAATAAAATATCATAAATAGTGCATAACTTGCAACCTATTAAACTATGCTCTATAATTACTTTTATGGCAGAAGGAAGAAAAATAATAGCAGAAAATAGAAAAGCTCGATTTAACTACTTTATAGAAGAAACTTACGAATGTGGCATAGAACTAAAAGGAACGGAAGTAAAATCTGTAAAAAACGGAAACATATCTTTTCCTGACGCCTTTGCAGAAATTCGTGGCGGAGAAGTCTTTTTAAAAGGTTTTCATATAAACGAATACGTTTTTTCTTCAATATTTAATCACGATCCAGACAGACCAAAAAAACTTCTTCTACACAAAGATGAAATAAAAAGGCTTATAAGAAAAACGGAAGAAAAGGGATTTACACTGATACCTTTAGATTTTTACTTAAAAGATGGCAAGCTAAAAGTTTCTTTAGGCGTGTGCAAAGGAAAAAAACAGTTTGATAAACGGGCTACAATAAAAGAAAGAGATGTAAATCGAGAAATTCAAAGAGAATTTAAAAAGGGAATTCAAAATTAGTGAATATCAGGGGCATAGTATTAAAAGGAACATTATTTCTCGCACTATTGTGTTCTAATCTGAACATCTTTTCGCAAGAACAGCAAGAAATTGACTTTTACGGTGTTTTTTCAAACGATATAGATGCAAACATGACCCACATAACAGAAGATTTATTCTTTGCGCAATTAAAAGAAATGCAGCTCAATGCAACTATAAACGACTGCAGAAGCAATGAAATAAAAAATGCAAACTTTTCAGAGAAAGAAAACATTGATTTTTCACAGTCTAAACAAAATTCGCTTGCCTGCTTTATTATAATTAGTCAGAAATCAAATTCTAAGTGGCTATGCGAAGTAAATGTAAAAAATCTTGCAACAAACAAAATTCAAAGCAATATTCAAGAATACGATTCATTTTATAAAATAATGACAGAAACAAAAAAGACTTTTTCTGAAATATTTAAAAACTTATTTTCTTCAAGCACAGAAACTCTAAAACAAAACGAAGTTAGTCAGAATAAAAATCAGACTAGCATTATTTCCGCTGATGAAATTGCAGGAACTTGGAAAGGAGAAGAATTTGTAGACAGGATTGTACTTCTTAGAAGCGGAAAAGGATTTGTTATCTTTAAAAACGGAGCTTCCATGAACGTTTCTGTTTCTATACAAAAAATAGATAACCAAAATACTGTTAACATAAAACAAATCGGCGGAAACAATGCATCTTACTTTCCAGAACTTTCTAGGAAAGCCGCTCTTGAATATGCAATGTCCGCAGCCCCTGTTGAATGGTCTTTTACAAGCGTTTCTACAAAAATTCTAAAAGGAAATAAAAAAACTCTTATTCAAAAAACTCCAGAATCAATTCCTGAAAAAAGCCAAATCCCTGTGGAGTGGCAAAAAGTTACTCGATAACAACAGCACCTTGCCGCAGCACAACAATTTTTCCGTCATCAACTTTCGCAATAGTTGAAGGAACTGCATTGTTTTTATCGCCATCGTCTACAATAAGAGCAACTTCGCTAGAAAATTCTTTTTCTATTTCTCTTATATTTGAAAGAACTGGACAAGAACTTCTGTTCACGCTTGTTGAATAAATTGGAACTCCAACTTCTTCAATTATTTTTCTAAGCCAGATATCACCGGGACATCTAACTGCTATAGTCTTTAAAAAATCAAATTTGCTTCTTACAACCAAAGTAAGAGGACCTGGCCAGCAATTTAGCAATTTTAAAGGGATTTCATCATCTGTAATATTTTTTAGATATTCAGGAGATGCAATAAGCTGGATAAAAGGCTTGCTTTCCGCCCTGCCTTTTATCTTTCTTATTAACGAATCTGTAGATTCAACTAGACCAGAAAAACCATAGACGGTATCAGTCGGCAAAATTAAAACTTTATTTTGTTTTAAAAGAGAAACACATTTTTTTATAGAATTTTCATCAGATTTGAGGCAAGTCATAAATAGGAATTCCTTTTACAAAATCAGTTTTTTTATTCCTAAATGTTATATTACCTTTGCTTAAATCAATCAACAACATTATAAGAAAAGAAAGGGAAAACACCAAAAAAGAAATTATCTTGCAAACACTTTCTGGCAAATAAGAAAACATCTTCCTTTTTAAAACCGTACCTGTATCATAAAGCTTTGTCTGCATAGGTTTTAGCCCTTTTATTTTTACAAGTTTTTCCCCTTCTCCAACATAGTCAAGCTTTCTAGCATAAGAAGAAATAACATCTTTATCCTTCAAAAGCGCTGTATATTCTAAATTTAATTCATTGTTTAAATTTTGAATAATATCTGTTTGGCGAGAAATCTCTATTTTTTGCTTCTGAAGGTGACCATAGCTTACAATTCCATTTCTGCCAAAAAAAAATGAAAGAGATGCATAAACAAACGTACCTAAAAAAGCGGCAACTAAAATTTTTGTGCGAATCATTATAATTTTATAATCGGCATTTTTTTTATTTTCTGAAAGAAAAATGTGTGCTATAATCAAATATATTTTAAGATTCTAAAATTGGAATAAATAGTAGTGTTTTTTTTATCATTTTATGCCGATAATGAATCTGTATGAATTTCAAAATTCATGCAAATAAATATCAATCCATGAGAGGAACAATATGAGCGATTCAACAGAGAATACAAAAGACCTGGACAGTTATGGAGTATGGGTAAAAAGACCTCCTCAAGACGCATCTGAAAATGATTTAATATCTGAAACGTTGCCAGATTTTTCAGACATTGAAAACACTGCAAATGAAGAAACCTCTCAGGAAAATCCTATTGTAACAGATGAATTTAATATTGACAGCCTGGACTTAAACGAAACTTCAATTTCGGATAATGAACTTTCAGATATTTCTAAAGACATGGAAGAAAATACTAAAAATTCTGCAGAAGATAAAACGCCTATGGAAGCGGAAGATTTTTCCGCAAGTTTTGACGATGGAGAAATCTCTTTAGACGACTTTATGGACGGAGGTTTTACAGATCCAAATCCAGGCGCCGCTCCTGAAGAAAACAAAAGCTCTTCAGATAGCATCGATTTCGGCGGCGACGGTGAAATCTCTTTGGACGACTTCTTAGACGAGCCTTCGGAGAGCACAAACAAAGCGGATGATGTTACAAACGATGAGCCACTAGACATAGACCTTGCATTCACAGAAAGCGATGAAGTTCCTACTGAAGAAATTCAAGCAGAAGATGATAACTCAGACAGTTTCGATGACAATGGAGAATATGACGATATGTTTGATGAACTTGACAATTCAAATACTGAAAACAAAACAGAACCTTCTTTTGACGATTCAAAAACAGAAGAACTTTCATTAGACGACTTTGGAATTGATGACTCTAGCGATGATGCGACTGCGGTTGCTGCAGGCGCTGCGGTAAATGCAAGCGCAAATACAGAAGAAGTTGATTTAAGCGACTTTGGTGTGGATAGCAGCGCAGAAGAAACACCTGTACAACAAGACGTTCAAGGCGCTAAAAAAGGACAAGTTGTGGACTATGACCTTGCAGTTACAGAAGAAGAAGCGACATCTACAGCTCCTACTGTAACAGAAATAAAAACTACAGATGCTCCTGCGGAATCAGAAAATGAAGAACCTGCAAAAAGCGAAGAAACTTCTTCTGTAAGCAACAAACTTTTAGAACAAATTATCGCGGATCTTTCTGGTCTTAAAAATGAAATAAACTCTCTAAAAGGTCAATTTGAAGAATTAAAAGCAAAAGACACAATTGCCGCTTGCGAAAAAACTGAAGAAACAATTTCCACAGAAGAAGAGCCTAAGATTGTTTCTGAAGAACAAACAGGATTTTTTAACGACAGCGATGATGACGAAACTATTGCATTAAGCGGCGCAGAACTTGACAACATCATGAACACCGCAGACATTGCGGAAGAAGATGCGAAAACATCAGGTGAAGAGGAATTAGCTGAACCTGAAGTTTTGCCAAAAAAAGGCGGAGAACAAGAAGAACAAACTGAAGAGCCTTTTACAAATCCAGCAGAGATTTCTGATACAATTGAAAATCCAAATGAGGACGTTAAAGAAATTCCTATCGAAAATATTGAGTCAGAAGAAGATTCTGGCAACGAAACTATAGTTAAAGAAGAATCGATACCAGATTCAGAAGATGCAGCAGATGATGCGGAAATTCCTCAGGTTGATGCTAATACAGAAGAGCCGTTGCAAGAAGCTGAAGAAGAAGTTTCCGATGTTAAAGAAGAGCCTACTCCAGCAGCGGAAGAAATTAATGCTACTTTTTCAGATGACAATCCTTTTGCAGAAATCGGTGAATCACCTGTAGAAATTCCAGAAGAAGAACACGATTCAGGGCTTTCTCTTGATGCAGAAGAAAACCTTGAAGAACCGAATTTGGACAACATTGCAGAACAAGATATAGAAGATGAAATTTCTATTCCTAAAACAGATGAAATTGTTTCTGATGAACCTAATAACGACATTTTAGTAGAATCTTCTTCAAAAGATTTTATGAGTTCTGTAAATGATGCAACAGAAATTTTGGATACACCAACTGAAGAATCACAAACAGTTGAAGAAGTTGACAGTGTAGAAGAGATTCCTTCTGTTGAAGAAATCGCAGAAGTTGCAGAAACCCCTCAAAACACATTGCAAGAACCTGCATCCAGCGAAGAAGAAACTAGAACAGAAAACACATATTTTGAAGAAGATACTTCTTCTGATCCTCTTACTGACGAAAATATTGACTATCTCAAAGATGAAGATGCAGCCGAAAGTGCAGAAGATGTTCAAACCATAGAACCTGCAGAAGAAGTTCCTGAAGCAAGAGAAGAAGTCAAATCAGAAGACAGCAATTCTCTTCCTTCGGATTTAAGAGAAGATGTAAAATCTGTTTTGCAATATATGGATCAACTTCTTGAAAACCTTCCTGAAGATAAAATTATGGAATTTGCAAAATCAGAACAGTTTACAACTTATAAAAAATTGTTCAAAGAACTAGGACTTTCTTAATTCTAGACATACAAACGAACTTGAAAGCTATCTAGAACACTGCCAAATGCAAGTTTTTAGATAGCTTTTCTTTTATAAAATGAACGATGCAACTTTTTTTACTGCAAAAGATGGTTCTCTAACTTGCCGATACAACGGTATTATGCTTCATTCTGCATATTCTCCACAAAAAGAAGCAGAAAGGTTTGTTGATTCGCAAGTAATTCCGTTTATTCCCAAATACATTATAATTTTAGAGCCTGCAATAGGTTTTTGTTCTGAATATTTTAAAAAGAAAATTCCTTCAGCAAAAGTATGCGCCATAAGATTTTCAAATGAATTTAGCAAATTTAACAACAAATTTGATTTTGTATTTAACCTTTTTGAACCAGATTTTGAAGCCCGGCTGTTTAACACTTTAGGAGAAGAAGGTCTTTTTTCATCTTTATTTTTTACATGGCCTGCAAGTGCAAAAATTTTTCAAGCAGAAGAAAAAGTTGCCTTGTCAAAGATAAAAAAACAACTCAATCTAGCGCAAACGGTGCTTTTTACGCACAACTCTTTTGCAAGGCGATGGTTCTTAAATTTTGTAAATATTGTAAGCAGAATTGAAAAAACGCAAACCCTAAAAAAAACAAATTTTCCTATAGTTTTATGCGCTAGCGGACCTAGCCTGCAAAGTTCTGTAAAAAAACTAAAAGAACTTGAAAACAATCTTTTTATTATAGCGGTTTCTTCTGCTCTGAATGTTCTTTTAAAAAATAATCTAGTTCCAGACTTAGTTATTTCTACAGACGGCGGTTTTTGGGCAAAAAAACACTTATATCCGCTTAAAAAAAATAAAATTCCGCTTGCGCTTGCAATTGAAGCAAATCTACCCCAAATTTTATTTTCAGAACTTTCTATAATTCCATTGATTTATTCAGACGGTATGGAATCAGCATTTATAAAAAAGACTGACATCAACTATGTAATTGTACAAAGAAACGGAACTGTGAGCGGAACAGCTGCAGAACTTGCTTTGTCTCTTACAGAAAATTTAGTATTTATGTGCGGGCTTGATCTTGAAGCAGGTTGTGGCATTCAGCACTCTCAACCAAATATTCTTGAAGATGAAAATTCTGCAACTGATAACTTTTTTTGCCCAAAAGAAACTAGAATTTCAAAATCAAGGTGCAACTCTTCTTCGCTGCGAATTTACAGAGAGTGGTTTTGCAATTTAAATGAAAAAAAATGGCAAAGATTTTTTAGGCTTTCTGATAATTATAAATACAGTTCAAATCTGGGGTGCATAAAAGACGCAAACTTTGACTTTTTAAGAGAAAATCTTTTAAAAATGAATTATAGTAAATCGCCATCAGCTTTTTTTTCAGTTCCGCGAAAAATAGACAATAAAAAAAATAAGGAAATATTAAAGTCATTTGTTCTAAAGAACGAAAATTCTAAAGAATGGCTAAAAAATAATTTTCCTTTAGATTTTTTGCTATACGAAAGATGCAATAATTTTACAGAAAAACAGATTTTATTAAAAAAACTAAATGAAAAAAATAAAGTTCTTATAAAAAAAATAGAATAGGAAAAATATGCCGGTTATATATAAATCTTTTGAGCTATCAAAGACGGGTTTGCCAGTTCCAATTTTTAAGTCAGGAAAACCTATGCATTCTAAATACAATCCAGAAAAAGAATCTGAAAGTTTTGTGCAAAATATTGAAAAAGCAGACTTCTTTGTTGTATTAGGAATTGGAAGCGGTTTTCATATTCAAAAAATTGCAGAAAATTTTCCAAATTCAAAAATTATTGGCATTGAAGGTTTTGACGAAGACATAGAATTCTTAAAATCAAACTCTAAAATCTGTGCAAACTTAGAAAATAAAGAAAATGTTGTTATTTGTTCAGAAAAAAAGCTAACAGAAAATCTTTGCAAGCATTGGATTCCAGCAATCTACCCTTCTTTTAGCATTATAGAATACAGAATTTGGTGCGCAGAAAACTTAAATCTTGCAGAAAGCATAAAAAAAAGCATAAAAGAAACGGTTGAAAAAATAAGCGCAGACTATTCAGTTCAAGTTCATTTTGGCAAAATCTGGATGCATAATATTTTAAATAACTTAAAGCACAATGCAAAATATTCTATAAGCTTTTCTGATATAAAAATAAATAAAAATAAAAAAGCAATTGTTGTGGCGGCGGGTCCTTCGCTAGAGTCAAAAATTCAATACTTAAAAGAAAAGCGCAATGAATGCACAATAATTTCTACAGACACGGCATATAAAACACTTTTAAGCTGTAATATAGAATCAGATTTTGTCTGCTCGGTGGACGCACAAAACGTTTCTACAGAACACTTTTCCAAAAGAAATAATTTCAATACAACTTTTGTGTTTGACTTAGCGTCTAATCCAAGTACTCCTAGTATGCTTTTAAAAAATAAGAAAAAAATTATTTTTATAAACTCCGGCCATCCGCTAACGTGTTATATACAACTAATTTACAAAAACCTTGCATTTGAAAAACTGGATACAGGTTCAGGAACAGTAACAATTGCTGCTTTAGATTTTGCAAAAAAACTTGGATTTTCAAACATCGAAATTTTAGGAGCTGATTTTTCGTATCCAAATGCAAAACCGTACTGCAAAGGAACTTATCTTGAACAAAGTTTTCTAAATAAGATGAATAAATTATTGCCACTAGAAACTCTATACAACAAGCTTATGTTCAGAACAAAACTAATAGAGCTAAATGATTGCAAAACAAGCCAAACTCTTTTATCGTACAAAAATTCTTTGGAAGAATGGATTATAAAAAACAACTTTAACTATAGAAAACAAGATTATATTTATTTTTTAAATGAAATAAAAGAAAAGCATAATTCAGACAATAGTCAAAATAATGTTTTATATAATCAATACAATTCTAACAACAATTTTGATTACAGCTATCTAAAAAGCATACTAAAAGAAGAAATCCTCAAAGAAAAAAAACACAAACTGAATAAATTTGCTCTTACTAATCTTGAAAAATCAATGCTGCCATACATTAGTTTCTTAAGGAAAAAAAAAGCAAACAATAACTTTGAAAACCTTATAAATCTTGCATTGCACGATTTTGTTCGATATACTTAAAACTATGAAAAATAAAATTATTTCACTTTATTCTGTTTTTATAACTTTAATATTTATTTTTTCTATCGCATTTTTTTCTTTTAACTTAATCACCGAAACTAAAAACGGCAAAGATAGATGTGCAACCAGATTCAATTCCGTTGTAGAATTAGCGACTAAAAATCCTGGCAACATAAACGCAGAAAAACTTTTTTACGAATACAACGACTTCGCTCTGATTAATATATATAAAAATGGAAAAATAATTTCAGCTTATCCAAAGATTAGCGATAGTCAAGATGATTTTAACTCAAGCTTTGTGCAAAACTTTTCATACAGTTTTTCATACGGACAAGATAATTACAGCATAAAAGCAGTTATGTACACTCTTCGACCTGCAAAAATATATGCCAGCGCGTTGATTTCATTTTTAATAATTCTTATAGCAACAATTTTCACTATTTTATTGATAATTTTTCTTACAGCAAAAGAAAAAAAGACAAAAGATAGTTCTAATAATTTAGAAAACCAAGATTCTGTGTTACAAGGAAAAGAGCAAAATGATGACCCAAAGAATGTAGAATTAGAACCTGAAAAAGAAAATTCTACAGACGGACAAAATAGTAACGAATCCCAAGAAGATAATTCTGAATTTAAAATCGAAAACGAAAAAGAAAACAATAACGAAAATGATTATCTATACGAAGAAATAGATTTTGAAGCTAAAAATGATGCTCAAAATTTGCAAGAAAACAGCGATGAATCCATATACTATGAAGCCCCTGCTTTTGCAGAATCAGAAACAAACTCAAATGACAGTGAACTAGATTCAAACAAAGACGCTAACAAAGAACAAAATGAGTCAGAAAAAAGTGATTTAAATACAGAAGCAAATAGTGTTCAACAACAGAGTTTTCAAGAAACACTTGCAAAAGAATTAATTAAATCTGGTTCTACTGAACAAGATTTGGCATTAATACTTATAAAAATTCCAGAATTAAACGAACAGTTATATAAAAGAATTTCTTCGGAATTAGTTCAAAATTTTATGATAAAAAGCAATCTAATTTTTAAAAAGGAAGAAGACTGTATTGCTATCATAAAAAATGAGATGGAAATAAATGCTGCTGAAGAATTTGCAGAAAAAATACGCAACCAAATTCTAACATTTGAAGGTGTTTCTAACTGTTTTATAGGAATTTCGTGCAGAGCAGTACGCCTTGTAAATGCAGAAAGGATAATTCTTGAATCAGAACAGGCATTAGAACACGCGCAACAAGAAAAAGATTCTCCTATCATAGGATTTCATGTAGATATTGAAAAATATATGCAGTACATAAAAGAAAATGCCAACAAAGCCTAATGTTTTTTGAGAGGACAGGCTTCACTGCCCTTTTGAATTTTCGTCTGTTTTAATAGAATTTTCTTTTGAATCTGCGTTTTCTAATTCTATATTTTTTGAATCTTCTTCATTTTTGTTTTCTATTTCTTCTATTTTTTTTTCAAATACAGAAATATTTTTATTGTCATTAAATTTTTCTTTTAATTCAGATATTAAGCTTTTTACCAAATCATAATCTTCAAGAGCAAAAACCACATTAATGTAGTTTACCAAAACATCCGCATTTTCAGGATTTTCCTGCCATAAAAGGCGATATATTTCTTTAGAACTTTCAAGATTTCCGTTCATTGCCCTTATATAAGCAAGAGACATTTTTAACGAAAGGTTTTCAGGATCTCTTTTTAAAAGTTTTACAAAAATCTTTTCGGATTCAGACCAATTTTTTAACAAGGCATAAGTTCTGCCAAGCTTGTAAAAAGCCGTCCAATAAAGTTTTTTATTTTTCATGGCAAGTAAATAATAGTCAGCAGCCTTATCGTACTTGCCAAGTTCAAAATATGCGTCGGCAATTGAAAGATATTCAATATAAATATTATCCTTTTTTACGGTTGACTCTCCAGGAATAGGAACGTGAACATTAGCAGCTATAAAGAAAGATGAAAAAAAGACAATAAATACCGACGCAAAAAGTTTTTTCACAATTTACCCCAAAACCGTTTTTTCAATTTCAAACAATTGAGAGCGATATAGACAAGAAATATTATGTCCATAATCAGCAATCAATTGAATTATATTTCTTGCATTTTCTTTTGAATCAACACCATTAAGCCTGTCACCTGCATCACCAAGACCTGGCATAATATACGCTTTTTCATTCATAACTGGATCTACCCACAAAGTGTAGCAAGTACAATTTTCAAGAGCACGGGTAACACGAATACTTCCTTTAAGTGTAGAAATTGTATTAAAGAATGAAATTGACTTTGGATGCACACCTTGACTTAAAAGATATTTTACAACAGTTACAAGAGAGCCACCTGTTGCATTCATTGGATCTGCAAAAATCAAGTCTTTTCCATCTAATTTTTCAAGATTAAAAAATGATTTGTTCAGGTCAAGAACATATTCCATGTTTGATTCTTTTTTACTATCGTTTCTACTTATTTTAAACAAAGCAAAAGGAGTTAGATATTCATGGGAAGAATACTCTTGAATTTCTTTAGACATTATCATACTAGGAAGAAGAGCCCCTCTTAGCATAACGCACATAACTGTATTTTCAAGCTTGTAATCTATATCTGGAATTTTATGAACTGCATAGTTTTGAACTGGAAAATTTACAGGAGTTTTTACGATAATATGACCTTTTTTATCGCTATGCTTATCTGTGTACGCCATTCTAAAAAGCATTTCGTACGCTCTTTGGCTATAATACATAAATTCCTGATGATCTGTTCTAACATCGCGAAGCTTTGAAATTACGCGGCTAGCTTCTGCATGGGCTCCTTCTTCTGTTTCAAACGAATAGACCTTAATATTTGGATGAGATGCGCAAATTTTTTGCATTTCGTGCCCCATCTTGTCATAACCTTCTATAATTTTATTTTTATCAACAGGATCAAAATATTTCATAGTTTCCTTGAACATATCGTCAAGTCTTTTTAAATCTTCAACATCTTTTTGAGTAAGATAGCCGTCTAAATCTTCCGCTTTTAATATAATTTTGTTGTCTTCCATTTTTTTCCTCCATTAAAAAGCCAAGATTAAAACTTCGGTTTTAGAATTGACTTTATATTGCAATCTCGCAACGAATGTGAGAAATTGCAGTTGATAAGTAAGTTCGCAACGCAAACTTTTTAAGCTAAAATCACAAAACAAGGATTTTATGCAGTGATTGTTTTTCAATTTTTATGCCAGACACAACAAGATGCGTAGGGCTTTCCATAAATACGTTAGAATCAGTAAGTCCAAAAGCAAGAGACAAGGCTCCCCTAGCCGCAGGAACTGTTCTAGAATCTTTAAACTCAAATTCAAGTCTAAGCAAATATTGATTATCTGACAAAGGATCGTTTTCCATTGCCCCGCGAACATTTATAAGCTGAAAGTTGAGCCTAGCACCTGTAAGCAAAGTTAAAAAAGACTGCGGTTTTTGCGCAAAAAAACGAACTTGATTATCCTGTATTCCATCTTCATAAGAAAGCCATTCGTAAGCATCTTGCATAAGACTTTCATAACCGTTGTCAAGATTTTCGTTATTCAAGGAATTGTAGCGCTCAACCATATTTAGAACATCTCTTCCAAGACACACAATGTGTTCTGATGGGCAAGAAAGTTTGAGATTTTGATTTTTAAAAATCGAATAAGAAACGTTCTTGCCTTCTTTGTTTTTTAATGAAAGAAACTCCTTTTCCCAGCCATTTTTTTTGGTCAAGGCATTATCCAAAACAATTTTAGGAAAATTACAATCAGCAGACAGCTGAAAAGTTGCGCCTTTCCGACTGCGAATCATTCCAACATAGATTGTATCTATGCGCTCAACAACAGAAGCAGCATTTTTGGGAGAAAGATTTTGCACAGAATTTCTTAAAATCTTTTCTATAAGTTTTTTGTCCATAGAGGCAGGAATTCTTAAGTAAAAAGAACTTTTATTATCCAAAAGCTCCAATGCACGAACATTTTCCTCAGGCAATGAAAGAGATTTGCAACTAAACAAACAAAAAAACAATATAGAAAAGAGAACTAAAAAATTAAACTTCTTCAATAGCAATTCTCCATTTTTTATCATCGGCATCAACTTCTGTTCCGTTTGGAAGAGAAGTTACAAACTCTGCTGAAGAAGCAAGTGTTTCTGATGAAATAAAATCCTTGAACATTTCAAAAGAAGCTTTTAACTCATCATCGCCACAAACTTCAAGATTGATTCTGTCTGTAACTTCAAATCCTGACTCTTTGCGGAGATTCTGGATTCCTCGGATTAAATCGCGGACATAGCCTTCTTTTTTGAGCTCATCTGTAATTTTTGAATCAAGCCCGACTGTCAAAGTTCCTTCATTCAAAACTTTAAGACCATCTTTTTCAAGGCGTTCAACAAGGATTTTGTCAGCATTAAGTTCAACAGAAGTTCCGTCAACATCAATAGAAAGATTTGTTCCTTCCAAGATTGACTGAATCTGTTCCGAAGAAAGTTCCTGGATTATTGAAGCCGCTTTTTTCATTTTTTGGCCAAGCTCTTTTCCAAGAACCTTGAAATTTGCCTTGCACTTGTATTCTACAAGCTCATCCTCGCGGTCGTGGAATTCAACTTTCTTGACGTTCAACTCCTCGCGGATAGAATCTTCCATTTCAGCAAGAACACGTTTTTCATTCTCGTTGCGCGTAACCAAAGCAACAGATGCAAGCGGCTGGCGATTCTTAAGATTGAAAGTATTTCTTAAAGAGCGCCCCATAGAAACTGCCTTTTGAACAGTCGCCATCTTGAATTCAAGTTCCTCATTATGCCATTTTTCGTTGTAAAGTGGATAATCGCAAAGATGAACAGATTCCTTGTCTTCTGAAGTCCGTAAATTCTGCCAGATTTGCTCTGTAATAAATGGAATAAACGGAGAGGCAACCAGACTAAATGTCTTTAACGCAATGTAAAGAGCCTCATAAGCTTCTTTTTTGTCAGCATCGTTTTCCGACTTCCAGAAGCGGCGACGTGAACGGCGGATGTACCAGTTGTTCATTTCATCAATGAATTTAACAATCGGGTCAACAGCTCCGCTCAAATCGTAGTCATCAAGTCCGGCTGTAACATCTTTTATAAGTTTCTGCGTAATTGACAAAAGCCATGCATCAAGCGGATTTGAAGGAAGTTTTTCATCAAACAGATGACCAGTAGGCTGAATTTTATCTATATTCGCATACGTTACAAAGAAACTGTATGAATTCCAAAGCGGAAGAATTATATTTTTGATTACATCGCGAACGCCCTCATCGCTGTAGCGAAGGTCGTCTGCCTTTACAACCGCAGAATGAATAAGGAAAAGTCGAAGCGCATCCGCACCGAATTTATTGATTGCCTCAACAGGATCGGTGTAATTCCGGAGCGATTTTGACATTTTTCGTCCGTCAGAAGCAAGAACAAGTCCGTTTACAATACAATTCTGGAAAGCAGGCTTATCAAAAAGATGAGAAGCAAGAACTGTCAATGTGTAGAACCATCCACGGGTCTGATCCAAACCTTCAGAAATGAAATTTGCCGGAAAATGCTTTTCAAAGTATTCTTTATTTTCGAAAGGATAATGCTGCTGTGCATAAGGCATGCTTCCAGACTCAAACCAGCAGTCAAAGACTTCCGGAATTCTGTGCATTGTACCACCGCACTTTTCGCAAGGAATTGAGATTTTATCAACGAACTGCTTGTGCAAATCGTCCGGGTAAACACCAGAAAGTTTTTTTAGTTCATCGCGACTTCCAACGCAAAGCTTATTTTTACAGTCAGGGTTATCGCATTTCCAGATTGGAATTGGATTTCCCCAGTAACGGTTGCGGCTTACAGCCCAGTCACGAGCACCTGCAAGCCATTTTCCAAAACGCCCTTCCTTAATATGAGCCGGCTGCCATTTTATCTGACTATTTGCCTTTAAAAGCTGTTCGTGATGATCTGCAACTCTTACAAACCAAGAGCCGATTCCTCGGTAAATCAAAGGAGAGCCGCAACGCCAGCAATGCGGATACTGGTGAACAACTGTGTCGCGCTTAACAAGTTTTCCTTCTTTTTTAAGGCGGTCCATAATATCTTTATCACAGTCTTTTACAAAACGCCCTGCGTAATCAGAAACTTCTTTTGTAAACTTACATTCCGCATCCATTGGCTCAACATTCGGAATTCCTGTTCCAGCAAAGACTTTGTTGTCTTCTTCACCAAAAGCTGGAGCTATATGAACGATTCCTGTACCATCTTCTGTAGAAACATAATCCGCATTAAAAAGACGGAAAGCACCTTTTTCACAAGGCTGATGGGTTTCTTCTGAACATTTTGCAGGCTCTTTTAAATACGCAAAGTATGGGAACAGCGGCTCATATTCCGCACCCAGGAATTCAGTTCCAAGTTTTTTGTAAATGATTTCATAATCGGACTCGTTTTTATAATAAGCGTGAAGACGACTTTCTGCCAGAATGTAATAGTCGCCAGATTCTTTGTCGAGAATTTTTACATATTCAATCTTTGGTCCCATGCAAAGCCCCAAGTTTGAAGGCAATGTCCAAGGAGTGGTTGTCCAGGCAAGGAAATAAGTTTTTCCGTTCGCCATTTCTGCATCATCTATCGTTTCTGGAGCTTTTGTAACCTTGAAACGGATTGTTACAGCAGGATCCTGCTTTTCTTTGTATCCCTGGGCAAGCTCATGAGTAGAAAGAACTGTTGAACAACGAGGACAATATGGAAGAATATATTTTCCTTCGTAGATAAGACCTTTGTCCCACAAAGATTTTGCAACCCACCAGATTGATTCCATGTAATCTGGATTCATTGTCTTGTAGTCGTGGTCAAAATCAACCCAGCGCCCCATCCTAGTAATTGTCTGGCGCCATTCAGAAGTATATTTTAGAACCGAAGCCTTGCATTTTTCGTTGAAATTCGCAACTCCGTACGCTTCTATTTCATGCTTGGAATTTATGCCGAGCTCTTTTTCAATAAGATTTTCAACCGGAAGACCGTGGCAATCCCAACCAAAACGACGCTCAACTTTCTTTCCCTTCATTGTCTGGTAACGCGGAATAATATCTTTGATTGTTGAAGGAATAAAGTGACCAAAATGCGGAAGTCCTGTAGCAAAAGGTGGACCATCGTAGAAAACATATTCCTCTGCTCCTTCCCTCTGGCTAACTGATTTTTTAAAAGTATCGTCCTCTTTCCAAAACTTCAGGATTTCTTCTTCCTGCTTTGGAAAATCTGCTTTTGGATTGACTGGCTTATACATATCCTATAAATTCCTTAAACTTATTTTAAAATTATGCCAAAAGGCAATAGACTGCAAGAATTAAAAAAATTCTATAAAATCAAATAATTATAACGCAAAATAACAATCTAGGGAATGGTAAAAATATTGTTTGTTGTAAAAAGTAAATGAATTAAAAAAAATGCCGATTATAAGAAAGAAACAATAAAACAGACTGAACATTGAGTTTTATGGAGTTAAAAAAATGGCTGTTTCTCCGCTTAAAAAACTTTTTTTTCTGATTATTTTATCTTTCTTTGGTTTTAATATTTTTTCTCAAGTTCCAGACCAATTTGTGGGAATTTGGGAAGGCAAGGATAGATATATTTTGATTGAAACAAACGGGCAATTTTCAATTGTTCTAAAGATTTTCTACGGCTGGTATCTTGACCGCCTTGCCGAACCAGATTCTATGGCAGAGTTAAAAAAAAGGCCAAGAAACGCAGCAACCAGAGGCGACGGAATAAAAATCAATGCAAGTTTTTCAAAATCAAATCAAAACAATTCTGTCTGGGAGATAACAATCTTTAATAAAAACAAAGAGGTTTCAACTATTCCGGTTGCTATAAAAGATAAAAAAATGTACCTAAACTTTTTGCAGAACACCTTCAAAGATGAAGAAAAAGATATTGGACTTTGGCAAGGTGTAAACTATTCAGAAGGAATTCGCATAGCAGAACGAAAAAATCAAAAAAGCATATACTCTTGGTACATTTTTAAAAGCGACATTTACAGAATTAAGTATTGGGAAACAGAAATGGAGGCAAATCCCGATGTCCAGGTAGAATTTACAGACAAAGAAAATCTGCATAAGATTCCCAAATTTATAACATCTGCAAAAAAAACATATACTTGCACAACAGGGAAATCGTCAAGAATTAGAAATGTGGAAAAATTTAGTTCGCTGCCTTCTTTTTTTAAAATGGAAGAAGATATTTGCGCAACTTCAGATGAATACTTAAAAAAAATTGAGGACTCTGGTTCTGCGCAAAAATTAGTTCAAATCTTAATAGAAGCGGAAAGTAAAATAAAACCGCCTGCTAAACTTTACTTTCCAACAAAAGATACGGATAAACCTTGGTCTATTTTGAATCAATTAGACACACAAGACGTACAATGAGATTGTAAAATACTAAATAAATTGTTATCATCTTTGCATGATTACATATTTAGCAAAACTCGGCGAATTAACTTTAAAAGGCTCTAACCTACACGAATTTGAAAGACTCTTATACAAAAACACAAAGGACTGTTTAAAACATTCAGAAACGCAGGCTGCTGTAACTGTTCGAGCAGGGAGACTTTACATAGAATGTGAAGAAGGTCAATGCAAGAATGTTGAACAAGTTCTTTCTCACCTTTTGGGAATAACAGGCTGGGCACGCGCACTTACTTGCAACAAAGACATAGACGAAATAAAAAAAACTGTGAGATTTGCTGCTGAAAATGCAAAAAAAATTCGAGAATGCAAGTCGTTCAAAATAGAAGCAAGGCGAGCAGACAAAAACTTTCCATTAAACTCATACGAGATTGCGTGCAAAGCCGCTTCTGCAATTTTTGATGACGACTTTATGACTGTAGATGTTCACAATCCTGATTTAAAAATATTTGTAGAAGTAAGAGAAAAGTGTTACATATATACAGACGCTCAAACTGGATGCAGAGGCCTTCCAGTAGGTTGCAGCGGCAAAGGGCTTTTGCTTCTTTCAGGCGGTCTTGATTCCCCTGTTGCTGGCTACAGACTTATGCGGCGAGGAATGAAAATAGAATGTGTTTATTTTCACTCCTATCCATATACTTCAATTGAAGCTCAACAAAAGGTCGAAAGTTTAGCTGCGCAAATTTCAAAATATGGAATTCAAACTTACTTGAACATCATTCCTTTTACAGACGTTCAGATGAAAATTAAAGAAAAAGCCCCTCAAGAATGGACGACCCTTATGCTTAGAGTATGCATGATGAAAGTTTCTAATATGCTTGCAAACAGAGTCCATGCAGATGCAATAGTTACTGGAGAAAGTCTTGGACAGGTCGCAAGCCAAACTATAGAAAATATGAACGTTACAGAACACTTTGCAGAGTATCCGCTTCTGCGTCCTCTTGTAGGACTTGATAAAGAAGAAATTATGGAAACTGCGCATTTTATCAACACTTATGAAACTTCTATTCTACCATACGAAGACTGTTGCGTTTTATTTTCTCCAAGGCATCCAATACTTAGAGGAAGAATCGAAGATGCTGAAAAAATATATGAGCAGCTTGGTGTTGATGAATTAATAAAAGAATCTTATGAAAAAAGAGATGTCAAACACTTTGTTTTTGGAAAAGAAGTTTAACAATTTTAGAAGCATCGGTATCAATGCAAATATTGTCAAACCGTTGCTTCATTTTTTTATCAAAATCTAAATCAAGCAACAGTTCATCTATCTTTTTATAAATTTCTTTAGGCTTTTGAATAAAATAGCCGACTTTATTATCGATTGCAAAGTGCATATTTCCCAATTCTTGATTGTGTAGGTATTTGCATATAATAACAGGTTTTCGGCAAGAAATAATTTCCATCAATGTGGCAGGACCTGCTTTTATAACTGCGCAATCACAAATCTTTACAAGCTCATCAAGAAAATTTACAAATCCATAAGGATGAAGGCGTTTATACACAATGCTCAAAAGACGCATGTTTTCATACTTTAATTTATCTCTTCCGCAAATCACTGCAACTTCGTAATCTTCGTGGTGAGCAACAACACATTCATTGATAATCTGAGTTGCGCCAGGAAGCCCTTCCCCTCCACCAACTAAAAGAACCATTCGTTTTTGCGGATTGAATCCGTGTTTTATTTTTAACTCTTTTATTTTTTCAGGTGAAACTGGACGGAAGGCTTCGCTGTTCATTAAAAACGGAACGACTGTAACTTTTTTTTCAGGGATGCCACATTTTTCTATAGCAAAATCTTTTGCTTGCTGCGAAAATACATAGTAAGTTAAAGTCCGCTCATAAAACCAACTTTTTGGAGTTGTAAAAGGGTCTGTAACAATTGTTTTTAACTGAACTTCAAAAGGAAGTTTTTGTACAATTTCTTTTAAAAAGGGTGTTAACACAAAATGGAATGAAATTATATCTGTTGGACGCTCTTTTAAAACAAGTTTTTTAAGATAGCCTTTTATTACGGGCTTTAATAAAACTTTTACAAGAGAGTTAAAAAATCTTACTCTGCCAAGTTCATAGATTAATGCAAAGGAGCCTTTTAGATAGTTGCAAGAAAAGTTATATCCTTTTTCTAAAATTATGTGAGCAAGACCGTGTTTTTTAATTCCTACACACATTTTTACTTCTGAATTAGGCTCGTATTTTTCAATAGCTTGCTTTAAAACTTTTGCCGCTGATATATGCCCTGCTCCAGTATTTAGATACAAAAACAAAAATTTTCTTTCTTCCATAAAAACTCACTAATAAATAATCTTAAATCCTATCGATAAATAATTATTAAAAGAATCTACAAGACTAGAAAGCCAAGCTTCTCTAGCATCTTTCACAGCCTGAATAGAAAGCGTGCCGTCTAAATCATCTTTTGGAAGAGCTACATTTTTATAAATCGGAGTGTCGATTCCATCTTCGCGAGTATATTCAAATTTGTAACCGCCAATTAAACTTACACGCATATTGCGGGCTGCTAAAAATTCATACTCTCCAGTAACACCGACTTGAACGGTGTACATTACAGTATCTTGGCGCAAAAAATTTGTGTAGCTTTCAGCAGAATCCATTCCTCTAGTATCTGTTTTTACGCTTCCTGAACTATCAAATTCTGCTCCGCTTTTTATTAAATCCACAACTTCCTGATCCGAAAGAGAAAGATACGGATTAGAATGTCTTACAAAAGAAGTAAATGAAGATATTTTTAAACTAGAAAACGGTCTAAATTCTAGGCGAACAATAACTCTATCGCTATTAGGTGGCAATTCGGAACCGACACACATTCCTGCATTAACATAATCTTTTGTGTTATACGAATCACTATCTGCAACGTAGGCAGTGTAGGTATACGGCGTTACAAGCGTATAATCTATAGACATAAGATTGCAAATAGAATTTTCAGGAGAGTAAACAGCTCCAAATCTAAGCGCAGAACGAATATGCGCTGAATTCCAATGGAATTTTATAAAATCTTTTATTCCTATATCGTTTATAAGCATTTCTGAATTTAAAGCTAAAGATTTTACAGGCTTCCAAGTAAAATCAATACCGGCAAGAACGTTTGCTTGAGAACCATCAATCTTATTCATTATAAAAAATGGAACGGGCATAATGTATTGAGGAACAAAACCATCGCCAAAAATGGCAGACTCAAATAAAGAAATTGTAAAACGCTCTTTAAAAAAAGGAAATCTTATAGAATGAAAAGAAAGAAACTTATTAAACTTATAGCTTTGAGAATATCCATTAGATGTTAAAAGTGCAAAAAGCTGAACATAACTAAAGCGTTTTCCATAATAATTAAAAGAAGTGTTTAGCAGCTGATAAGAATTAGGGTTCAGCACTAAATCTGAATAAGGAAAAAGACTATAGCCAACTTTGTTTAGCCCCGCTGTAACAAACAAGTCTTTATTACCCAGAAAAGCAGATATTTTTGCATCAGGCAGCAAACTTACATCCCCAAAATCAAACGCAAAAGGCTTTAATTTTTGTTTGCGGCTGTCATAAATATATTTTGGATTTACTTGCTCAAGAGCAACATTGTTATTAAATCCTCTCACGCCAACACTATAGCTAAGCGCAAAAAAATCGTTAAATAAAAAGTCTCCAACTGTGTAGATTCCTCCAGAATATAACTCCTTATGAATTAAATCGTTGCTAAGCGAGGAATCAGTTTTTTGAGGAATTTTTATTTTTATGTCAGCATTTCCATCTGCACAAAGATGCCATTTCTTTTCAAAAAAACGGCTGCGATAATTCAAAGCTTTTGCTTGCTCATCTTTTTCGCCATTTTCTAAAACTTGATTAAGAATATCTTCTACAACAAAAATAGGATAAGGTTTTACTTGCGGGATTGTTTTTACATACCCTTTTAAATACCAGCCTAAAGTGTCAAAATAAAATTCATCGTTAACTTCTACACCAACTTGCGCAAAAAGAAATGTAGAAAATAAAGATATAAAAAAAAGAGTAGACAAAAGTCTCAGTTTTTTCATAAAATCCTCTTCGTAAAAGTATACTTATTTATTGAAGCAATTGCAACTTATATGATATTCTAAAAGTCAGAGGTTTTTATTTTGAAAGCGCAAGAGAAGGAACTGATTTTTAATTTGCTAAAAACGGCTGCAGATAACTTTTACGGTTACGAAGCCCCTGATTTTTTGCAAAAACCAATTTTCAAAGACGATAGCGTGCCTTCTTCAGAGAGAATTTCAAGCACAAATGAAAATGCTCAACTTTCAGAGCAAAAGAACCATCTCAGCATGGAAACCTTAAAAGAAAAAATAAATTCTTGCACTCGATGCCCTCTTTACAAAACAAGAAATAATGTTGTCCCTGGCATGGGAGTTGAAGGCTCTTCTGTTTTAGTTATTGGAGAAGGTCCTGGCGAAGAAGAAGACAGGCAGGGACTTCCATTTGTTGGCCGGGCAGGCCAGCTTTTAGACAAAATGCTCGCAGCCATACAACTGGACAGAAATATAAATTGTTACATTCTAAATGTTGTAAAATGCAGGCCTCCATATAATCGGGATCCGTTGCCCGAAGAAGCTGCGGCATGCAAAAGTTTTTTGGACGCGCAAATCCATATTCTAAAGCCAAAGATAATCCTTGCGCTTGGAAAAGTTGCCATAAGAAATTTAATGGATATTCAAGGAGAGTTTTCTTTAAATCGATACAGAGGGAAAATTTTAGAATATCAAAAAATTCCTGTTATAGTAACATATCATCCAAGCGCTCTATTAAGAAATTTAGAATTTAAAAAACCTGCTTGGCAAGATTTAAAATTTTTTAAGGCTCAACTTTTAAATTTAGAACCAGATTATGCAAAAAATTTTGTTCAAAAAAACTGACAAAAACATCTCACGCTTTTATCTTTTGTATAATGCAATTTCTTACCGTTGTTGCGAGATAACTTTTATCAGGAGGAAAGTTTGAATTACCTTCAAATTGCTTTAAACGTTCCATTAAATCAAACTTTTACATATTCGCACTCTCCTACAGAAAACAACGAGACAGAGTTAGAAAATCTAATTGGAAAGCGAGCAGAAGTTCGCTTTGGCAATAGAAAATTAATAGGATTTATTGCTTCTGCAAGCAATGAGATTCCAAAAGAGTGCCCTGTGCCAAAAGAAAAAATCAGACCAATTACAAAGATTATTGATTCTGAGCCAATTTTTAATAAAGAAATTCTTGATATAGCGAAATGGATTAGCACCTATTATATATGTTCAATCGGCGAAGTCCTGTCTTCTATTCTTCCATCAGGAAAACGAGAAACTAGCGAAGGCGGATTTTCATTCGAAGACGAAATTTCAGAATTTTCAGGAAACTTGCTTTCCAAAGAGCAAGAAAGCGCTGTAGCTTCTATAACGGCAGCAGCCAATACAAAAAAATGCTCATACCACTATCTTTACGGACCTACAGGAACTGGCAAAACTGAAGTGTTTTTACAATGCGCGCAGTGGCTTCTTTCGCAGCAGAAAGGAGTAATATATTTAGTTCCTGAAATTGGACTAACTCCTCAAGTAATAAAAGCTGTAACATCAAGATTTGGAAACACAGTTGCAGTTCTTCATTCAGGATTGACGCCAAGCCAACGCTTACGAGAGTGGAAAAGAATCATACACAAAGAAGCCAGAATTGTTGTTGGAGCTAGAAGCGCAATCTTTGCTCCAATTCCTAATTTAGGACTCATAATAATAGACGAAGAACACGATGCTTCATATAAATCAGGAGCTACACCGCGTTATCATGCAAGGCAAGTAGCTATGCACAGAGCAAACTCTCTAGGTATTCCTTTAGTAATGGGCAGTGCCACTCCTTCTGTAGAAGCCTGGTATCTTATGGAAAAAGGAAAGTTAATCCGTCACAGATTAACAAAACGTCTGGCTGGCGGTGCTATGCCAAAAATCAAAATTGTTGACCTTTCCAAAACTAAAAACAACGGCTGCATTTCTGACGAACTTGCAAATGAAATTAGAAACACCATCGAACAAAAAAAACAAGTCATACTCTTTTTGAACAGAAGAGGTTTTACGCATTTTTTTAGATGCAATTCATGCGGATACGAAATGATGTGTAAAAACTGTTCAGTTTCTTTAACTTATCACAAAAATGAAAACAGGCTTCGCTGCCATTACTGCGGCTGGTCTACAGAGCCTCCTGCAGAATGTCCTCAATGCGGTTCTCTTGACGTAGGCTACAGTGGATTTGGAACAGAATATATAGAAAACGAAACCGCAATAAAATTTCCAAATGCCAAAATAATAAGGATTGACACCGATGCTCTTACAAAAAAAGGAGAGCTTGAAGAAAAACTAAACGCCTTTAGGCAAGGTGAATACGACATTATGCTAGGCACACAAATGGTTGCTAAAGGTCTAAATTTTCCAAATCTTCAGCTAGTAGGAGTAATTCTTGCAGATACGGCTCTCCATTTGCCAGATTTTCGCGCAGCAGAAAGAACTTTTTCCCTTATAACTCAAGTGGCAGGAAGAGCCGGCCGTTATTTTCCAGATGGAAAAGTTTTAGTGCAAACCTACAATCCTTTAAGAGAACCTATAAAATTTGCTTGCGAAGGAAAAATTGAAGATTTTTATAAGACAGAACTTGAGCAGCGAAAGATTTTAGGATTTCCACCTTTCAGCAGAATGGCAAGGCTTGTTTTTCGTTCATTTTCACAAGCTCAGGCGGAAAGAACAGCAGAACAAGCAGCCTCTATACTAAGAAATATAATTCAACAAAAAGCAGAAATAATTGGACCTGCAGAATGTCCCTTATCAAAGATTTCTAAAAATTACAGATTCCATATAATCCTGCGTGGACAAGATATTAGAATTCTGCAACAAGCTGTTTACATTCTTTTGGAAAGATATACACATTCGCCTTCCGTTTATATAGAATGCGATATAGATCCTGTAAGTTTGTTGTAAAAATCAGGTTGAAAGTCGAATTTAAAAAATTATATATGACGCCTTATTCCATTAAAATTTATTTTATAAAGAAAAAGCCCGTTAGCAGGGGCTGTAGCTCCAGCTTTTTTGCGGTCTTTGGAAAACAAAATTTTTTGCATTGAATCCAAAGGCGCATTTGTCCTTTCCAAATTAATAAGAGTTCCAGTTAAAGTCCTTACCATTTTCCACAAAAAAGCATTTGCTTCTATTTCAAAAACAACCATTTCGTTTTCTGCAGGAAAAACTTTTTGGCAAAAAAAATGCGCTTTATCAATAAACCGGTTAGTAGAAATGCTCTTGTCTCCGCTTGCAGCAAAACTTGCGCAATCAATTTCGCCATTTAAGCACTCACAGTATTTATTCAAACGGTCAATATTTGGAAAAAAGTTTACGCACCAAGCATAGCGGCTTTGACTTGCCTGTATAAGTTCAGGACAAATAAAGTAACGGTAAACCCTGCTTGTCGCTGAAAAACGCGCATTAAAATCGCAAGGAACTTCGCTAGCCTCTAAAATGCGAATATCTTGCGGCAACAAGCAATTTAACGCCCTTGAATAATTTTCCACAGGAATAGAATCAATTGGAGAAAAAAAGTTCGCCGCTTGAGCAATAGCATGAACACCGCTATCAGTTCTTCCCGAGCCATAAAGAACTGTTGAGCATTTATGCAATTTTTCAAGGGCCAACTCAATTTCCCCTTGAACAGTTCTCATATAATTCTTTTGCTCGCCACAATCTTGACGCTGCCAGCCACAAAAGTCAGTTCCATCGTAAGAAATTGTAAGTAAAATATTACGCACGTTGCATCCTAAAAATCGTCATCGTTAAGTTCTGCTGTAAGTTTATCGTAAAGGTCTCTTGCTTTTTCTAGCAAAGGACCAGGCTTGTCTTTACTGGATTTTCCTAAACCAAAAATTCTAGCAATTGCCGTTTTTGACTCAGAAAGTTTTTTTAATCTCAATTGAATATCGTCTTTTTGTCCATAAATATATTCCAAAAGTCCGCAAAGATAAATTACTCCGTCCCAACCATAATTTTTATCCATATCCGGCCCCATATTTGCAAGCGTGGAACTTTTTTCGGTTCGTTCGGTTTCATTGTAAATTGACTGCTGATAAAAGAACAAGGCTTTTCTATAAAAAACAGAGGAAATATAATCGTAATTATGATTAGGACAGACAGCGTTTAATTCCCTTGTCAGCCAAGCAAGACGTAAAGAAATTATTCCAGATTTTAAAGTTGGTATCATTTCTTTTCCGACTTCTGCATAAGTTAAAAGCGCAAGGTAGTACATAGCGCAACCGTCAAAAAGAGTGCGCTCATGCTTTAAATTAAAATGAGGAAAAATTTTTTCAACTTTTTCTTTGCGCTCCTCTTTTTTGTGAAGCAAATTTGAAATAATATCTTTATTCTTTAAATCCTTAAAGTCGCTCCAAAACAATGCCGCATTGCAGTTTGGACAAGCTCCAATTTCGTAAATCAATGGATAAACCCGACCAAATTTCGCAGAAGGCTCAAAAGTTCTATGAAGGTCATCTGAAAGTCCTCCTGCAATCATTCTTCCGTTTCCGCTAAGCATGACTTCTCGCTCAAAAGTTTTTCCGCACACAGGGCAAAGAGACTTTTCCTTTGACCAATAGGATATGGCAGGCTTCTTTTTTTCAACATTCTTTTTAGACGATGGCATGGACAAATCTCCTATTAAACAGATTCTATCATAACATAGGCAATTGCATACTCTTTTTCATGACTTAATGACACATGAAGTTTGCATTTTCCACATATTTTTTGCAATAATTTAGCGGCCGTTTTTTCCACTTGCAAGGAAGGTCGGCCAGCGCAATCTTTTACTATAAAAACATCTTTCAAGTCAAATCCCAAAATTCCAGTTCCTAAGGCCTTTCCAAAAGCCTCTTTAGCCGCAAAACGCACTGCATAATGCTGGCAATTAACAGAAAAAGAAGCTGCTTTGCTCATCTCCTTTTCGTTAAAAAAACGATTGAGCATATTTGGCGACGAAACCCATTTTTCAAACCGGCTGACCTGCGTTAAATCTACACCAACACCAAAAATCATACGCCTTCAAGTCCTGAATGTTCAACTTTATTCACCTGTTCTTCAGATGATTCTTTTATTTCTTCCTCGCCATCAAAATTTTCGTTTTCTAAAGCCTCTCCTTTTTCAGAAGCTTCAGTTTCTTGCTCAGATGTATTTTTTACAACGGTAACAGAAATTTTATCCAAGGATTTTTTAGAAAGAACAAGATTCACAGGAATTTTTATATCTATAGGAATTTCATAAGTTCCAGGCTGAACTATATTTTTTAAATCAATAGAAACATCATCTGGCAAAAGAGTATAATTTTCTAATACTAAAAGCGCCCCGTCAACCTGAAAAGATATTGGAATAAGCTCGCTAGAAATTTCTAAACCAGGGCTTAGATTTTTTACAACAGGTACGATTGACTTAAACTCCTTAGAAGAATCGCTAGGAACAACCGTAATTGTGACTTTAAAATCGCCTTCCGGATAAGGAACAATCAAATCGTTTATATTATCGAGTCGAATATCTTTGGAAAAAGACTTTGCCGCTCCAGAAAGAATTATTTTTTTTGTATAAATAGCCTTTGTTTTTTCAAGAACTTTTGCAGGACCTATAACTTTTACAGTAGAAGGATTTATTGAAATGTCTTTAACGGTATAGCCTCGCTCCACATCTCCAGAAACCGCTGCTTGAACCGGAACATATTTTACTGACTTTTCATCTAAAACAATCTTTAAGGAATCTGGCTTTACAGAATACTCTAGCGGCTCAATTAAAAACATATTTTCAGAAAGTTCTACTTCAACAGGAACTTGATATGTGCCAGGCTGCGTAAAATGCTCCACGTCAATAACAGCCTTAAAACCAGTGCTATAGATTGAAGGAATATTTTCTGCCGTAGTTCTGACACTTATTTTTACATACTTTGGCAACTGTGAAAAAGGAACCATAAGACCGCCAGATTCAACAGTCAACGGAACAGAAATCGTTTTTGTTTCAAGCATCGTTATTTGGTGAAAAATATATATTACTATAGCAAAAACAAGACAAATTGCCTTAACAGTCCAATTTTCAGTTATTTTTTCAATCAGCCGTTTTTTGTTCATCTATGGTGTCCTCCACGTTGTAGGCATCAGGCGTTATTTCAAGCAAATTTTCAAGAACTTTTGTAATTTCTTTTACGCTTAAATCGTAGTGAAGATGCGAATCGTACGCCAAACTTAAAGCCCCAGTTTCTTCTGAAACAACAAGAACCACAGCATCGCTTACTTCAGAAAGTCCCAAAGCGGCTCTATGCCTGGTTCCAAAAGTTTTTTTAATATCATACTGCTCGCTTAACGGCAAAAAACAACCTGCGGCAAGAAGTTTTCCTCCTTGGATAAAGCACGCCCCATCGTGAAGAGGAGTGTCCATTCCAAAAATTGTAACAAGAAGGCTAGAAGATAAGTCCGCATTAAGTTTTGTGCCTGTTTGCATTATGTCATCAAGTTTTGTGTGCCGCAAAAATACCGCCAGCATTCCTCTTTTCTGCTTTGAAAGCATATCAGCTGCAATCAATACAGAATCAACATAAGAATGCTTAGAACGACTGCCAAAGGCAAACCATTGATTTTGACCTATTCGCAAAAAGAATTTGCGCATTTCCGGCTGAAATACAATCGCAAATCCAACAAGAAACAATGGCATTATAATTTTAAAAATCCAAAGCAAAGTTTCAAGATGAAGAAAAACCGCGCTAGCATAAGCCAAGGCAACAATAATAGCCGCCTTTATTATCTGAATACTATTAGACTTTACTAACATTCTATATGTTTCGTATAGAATAAATGTTAAAACTCCAATATCTAAAACCGGTCGTAAGTAATTATATACAGTAAAAAAGCCTTCAAAAGATTTCAATTTTAATTTCCTTCTTATGAACTTTGCAAACGCTTATTTTAAACATTTTAATTTAGAATATTATAACCTAAGACTTTCAAAGTATCTATAGTTTCTGCTACATCGTGAACGCGGACAAAGGCTGCGCCATTTTGCACAGCAATTAAATCTGCCGCAAGAGTTCCTGCAAGACGCCATGGGATTTCTTTTTGCGTCATCTGCCCAATGCAAGTCTTTCTGGAAAGAGCCATCAAAACAGGAAAACGCCCATCGCAAAGTTTTCCGCAGTTCTTTATAAGAGAAAGATTCGCCTCAAGATTTTTGCCAAATCCTATTCCAGGATCAACTATGATTTTTTTTGGATTTATGCCACAAGAAACGGCATACTCTGCTCTTTTTTTTAAATAAGAATCAACTTCTCTAAAAGCGTCATCGTAAACAGTGTTTTTTTGCATATTAGAAGGCAAACCCCGTTTGTGCATCAAAACAACTGGAATATTTACGCAAGCGCAGTAAGATGCAATTTCACTGTCATCTTCAAGAGCGCTAATGTCATTTAGGATATCTGCGCCAGCTTCAACAGCGGCCTTTATAACATTCTTTTTTCTTGTATCAACAGAAATGGGAATATCGCTTTCTTTTCTAATTTTTTCTATTAGAGGAATAACACGCTCAATTTCTTCCTGTTCGCTTACATATTCGCTTCCAGGCCTAGAAGATTCTCCGCCAATATCAAGAATGTCAGCTTTCTGGCGAACTAATGACATCGCTCTTTCATAGCCCCCCCTGCTTTGCTCCCAAAATGAATCTGGAGTAGCATTCACAATCCCCATCACAAAAGCCGGCAATTCTGTAGAAATGGTTCTATTAGATAAATCAAAAGTCATTTTATTCCTCAAATTTGTTAGATTTTATTTTTGCAAGAGAAAGAGCCGCAAGTTTTAAATCATCGCAAGTCATGCAGGCTTGCATGCAAACCTGTTCCCTGGTTCCTTGAGAATAAAATTTTGAAGGAAAAGCTTTTACAATCGATTTTTTTATTCCGTTTTCAAGGCACAGACAGTGCAGATATTGAGAAACTCCGCCAACCTCAACCCCATCTTCAACAAAAATTATTCCGTCATACTTCTTGCAAAGCTGTAATAAATATTTTTCATCAATTGGAGTTATAAATCTTAGTGAATAAATATCTGCAAGCACGTACTCCAATGCTAAAGCACGGCTAGCCGTTATACATTCAGAATACATTCCCCCTGTTGTTACGAAAAGTATGCGAGGGGTATTTTTATTCTCTTCAAGGTCAACTGTAAGCGTTGATTCAAAATCGCAAGCCTTGACGAGAACGCCTTTGCCTTCTTCTATAGGAGCAGAAAACTTTATTTGTTCTTTTGGACAAGTCATTTTAGGATAGCGGATAATTATTGCGCCTTCAGAATTTACCGCATACTCAAGACAATATTTTAAATCTTGCGCCGTTGCCGGAGAAAGAATCTTAATTCCAGGAACAGGTCTAAAAAGAGCTATGTCAAACAATCCCTGATGAGTTTCTCCATCTCCAGGGACTGCCCCTGCTCTATCTAGCAAAATTACAACGTGAACGTTCTGCAATGCTATATCGTGAATAACTTGATCAACTGCCCTTTGCATAAATGTTGAATAAATGCATACAAAAGGAAGCATTCCGCCTTCCGCAAGCCCTCCTGCAAAAGTTACTGCATGCTCTTCGGCAATTCCCACATCAAAAAAACGTTCTGGATAGTGGCGGGCAAAACTGTCAAGACCGGTTCCCTTAGACATAGCGGCCGTTATGCAAACAATGTTTTTTCTAACTTGCGCTAAATTCATCAGCTCATTGCTAAAACATTCAGTAAAACTTAAATTGTCAAACTTTTCGACTTTTCCATCTGAAATGCAAAAAGGTCCGATTCCATGGAAAAGCTCGGGATGATCTTCCGCGGGGCTATACCCTTTTCCTTTTTTAGTAAGAATGTGAACCACAACAGGCTTTTTAAGTTTTTTCACCCGCGTAAAAACATTTTCCAATTCGCGAATATCGTGTCCGTCTAAAGGGCCAACATATTCACAGTCCAAATCTGCAAAAAGATTAGTAGAAAGGACTAAGCCTTTAAAGCTTCTTTTAAATCTTTTAAAAAACTTTAACAAAACTTTGCTTAAAAAAGGAATTTTACTTATAAATCTTTTTAATCCTCTTTTAAAATTTTGATACGGACTTGTTGCAGAAATTCTGCTCAAATACCGGCTTATTGCGCCTGTATTCTGATCAATAGACATTTGATTGTCGTTTAAAACTATAATCAAATTTTTAGAAAGCTGCCCCGCATTTGAAAGAGCTTCCATTGACATTCCGCCAGTCAAAGCTCCATCGCCTATAACTGCAACAACTTTGTTATTTTTTCCCTGCAGTTGCCAGGCGGTAAGCAAACCTAAGGCGCAGGAAATTGAAGTTGAAGAATGGCCTTCGTCAAAAAAATCATGAGGACTTTCGTTTTTCTTTGTAAAACCGCTTAAGCCTCCGTACTGTCGCAAGGTGTAAAAACGTTCATAACGACCTGTAAGCAATTTATGAGCATAGCACTGATGGCTAACATCCCAAACAATCGCATCATTTGGACTGTCAAAGACTCGATGAAGAGCTATGGTAAGTTCAACAACTCCTAAATTGCTCGCAAGATGCCCGCCATTGTGACCTACAACTTCAATTATTGTACGCCGGATTTCATCTGCAAGCTCTGCAAGCTGCTGATAAGAAAGAGTTTTTATATCTGCTGGAGATTTTATATTAGGAAGTAACGTAAACAACTCCAATTTTTGTAAAAATTATAAAAAAAAAGACCGGGTAATTTTTCAACCACCCCGGTCTGAATAAACAATGTACAAAGTCAAACTGAATAACAGTTTTTACTTTGCCTTATGTCTATTTCTTCTAAGCATCTTCTTACGCTTATGTGTCGCCATCTTCTGGCGTTTTCGTTTCTTTCCACAAGGCACGATGGCACCCCTCTACTAGTAAAGTGATATTCATTATCTATTAAAATTAAAATGAAGTCAATAGTATTCAAATAATTTCACGAACTATTCCACAGAAAACTTTTTAAGCAAAAGCTGCTCAACTTTGCAGGCAATTTCATCTTCGCTTTCTGAATCAATATGAATTCTTATAGCATCTGGAATATCTTTCATATAAGTGTATTGCTTTTTAGCATACTTTCTACTATCTTTTTGAATCTGTTTTTTTATTAGCTCAATGCTTTCTGAAGTTGAAAAATCATTTTCAAACCATTCCCTGTAACCAATGGCTTGCATTCCAGGCATATCTGAAGTCGCCCCGTTTTTTATAAGCTGCTCAACTTCTGTCTGCAAGCCCATTTCAAACATCTTGTCCACTCGCTCATTTATGCGCTTAAAAAGCTCTTCACGATTTCGCTCTAAAATTATTGTAAGAAAGTCAAAAGAATCTCTCAGCTTGTTTTCTAAAGGAAATGAACTTCTAGGCTTTCCCGTAAGACGAAAAACTTCAAGAGCGCGCAAAATTCTATACTCATCGTTTTTATTAATTTTATCAGCACTTACAGAATCAACTTTTTTTAATTCGCAATACATATATTCAATTCCTTTTTCTATGCATTCATTTTTTAACTGATTGCGAATTACTGCATTTGATTCTGGAGTCTGAGGCAAGCCTAAAAGAAAGCTTCTTATATAGAAACCAGTTCCGCCAGCCACAACAGGAATTTTTTTTCTAGACCAAATATTTTTGCACAGCTCATCGGCAGATGAAATAAAATCCGCAACTGTGAACTGAGTCTTACAGTCGCAAATATCAACAAGGTGATGCTTCAATAAGTTTTTTTCTTTCAACGAAGGTTTTGCAGTCCCTATATCAAGCCCCTTATAAACTTGCATTGAGTCTGCGCTTATAAGTTCTCCTCTGCCTTTAAAAAACGAAAGACTGCTTTTGCCAAAAAGATTTAAGGCAAGAGCAGTCTTTCCTGTAGCAGTAGGTGCAAAGACAACAACTACAGGAATCTTTGCATTAACTACATTTTCATTTATCATTTAATTTTTCTGATTTTCAATTCTATATGTTACTTTGTTGCAGAAAAGTTGCCTTGCAGCTACAGAAACAGCTTTTCCTGCATTTCTTTCGACTTCAAAATCCTTTATTTTAGCCAACTGATAAGCACGGCGACTTGCTGCAACTGTTATTTCATAAATATTACCTTCAAAACTTGCAAGCTCTTTTAAAGGAAAAATTGTTTCCATATTCAAAATACCTCATAAAATTTAAGCTTATTGGAATTCAAAAAAACGCAAAGGCGAATATTTAGAATACCTATATTTATCTTTATAATATATTGGTTTATAAAGAAAATTGCAACTACTTGCAAGCTAGATTGCTATTCACTAGACCAAAAGCTCTTAACACTAACAATTCTGCTAATGCCTACTGTAATGTATATGATTTTTGTGATATAATCAAAGCATGTCAAAAAGCCTTACTATGCAAGCAACAATAATTTCTGTAAAACAAACAGGCGATAACTTTTCAACAGCAACTCTTTTAAGCAAAACTGAAGGAATTATTTACGCAACGCTATATGGAGGTCCAAAAAGCAAACTGAAGTCGCTTGTTTCTGCCTGGAACACAGGAATAGCCTACCTTTCTTATTCAAAAAATAGCACTAATTTTAAGATTTCAGACTTTGACGTAAAAAAATATCACCTTTCGTTTAGAGAAAGCATTGAAAAAAATTGCGCTGCTTGCATTGCTGCTGAAATTGCCATAAAAACAAAGTGCGCAGGAAACAGCAGTGTTTTCTGGAATCTTTTCAGCGGCTTTATAGATGGTCTAGAATACTGCAATACCGCAGAGCAATGTTCTGTAGGTCTTTTGCGTTTTTTTTGGCGCTATCTTGAACTAGCAGGTATTAGACCTGATGCAACAAGGTGCGCATCTTGTGAACAAAGTTTTTTAACTAGTAAAAACGATATTCATAAGGTATCATATAGTTTAGAAGGCGCGTTTTACAATCCTATAGAAAACTGCTTTTTCTGTTCAGATTGTTCAAAAGAAAAAATGCCTTTTTTTCTGAATTCGCAAGCAATAGAGTACCTTGCAAACCTTTCTATTCTTAATCCAAAAGAAGCAAGGGTTCTTCCCCTGACAAAAGAAAGCGCAGGTCAAATAAAAGAGCTTCTATTCTATTTAATAGAATCTGCTTGCGGAACACAATTAAAATCAATCGAAACAGGAATGGGAATTTTATGAGAGCAACAGACATAATCACAAAAAAAAGAGGAACATATGCATACTCTGAAGATGGCAGCCGTACACTTTTAGAAAGCACAACTCTTAGCGCAGAAGAAATAAAATTTATAGTTAGAGGCTATGTAGACGGAACTATTCCAGATTATCAGATTGCAGCCTTTCTTATGGCAGTTTATTTTAATGGAATGACATTCGAAGAAACCAGCGCGCTTACGGAAAGCATGCTGCATTCTGGGCAAACCATAAACCTTCACGGCTATGAAGATATTGGACTTACAGGACCATTTGTTGACAAACATTCTACAGGTGGCGTTGGAGACAAAATTTCGCTGCCCCTTGCGCCTATAGTTGCCGCATGCGGTATTCAAGATCCCATGATGAGCGGAAGAGCTCTTGGCCACACAGGCGGAACTTTAGACAAGCTTGAATCGATAAACGGCTACAATGTAAATATGAGCGTAGAAAACTTTAGAAAGTTAATTGCAAGCACAGGTTTTGCAATGACTGGGCAGACTAAAGAAATTGTTCCTGCTGACAGACTTCTCTATTCTCTTAGGGACGTAACTGGAACAGTTGAATCTATTCCTCTTATAACAGCAAGCATTTTAAGCAAAAAAGTTGCCGAAGGAGCAGACTCTTTTGTGTTCGACGTAAAATGTGGTTCGGGAGCATTTATGAAAAATCTAAAAGATGCGGAACTTCTAGCATCTTCGCTCGTAAAAACTGCAAAGCAAATGAATAAAAACGCCCATGCCCTTATAACCGACATGAACACACCTTTAGGCAAGAAAATAGGCAATTTCTTAGAAATTGAAGAAACTGTTGACTGCCTAAAAGGACAAGGTCCTAAAGATGTAATGGAAGAAACCTTTGCGCTCGCTGCGCAGATGATTTTATTAGGAAAAAAGGCTCAGTCAAAAGAAGATGCAAAAAAAATGGCAGAACAAGCCGTATCTTCTGGAAAAGCATATGAACTTTTTATGGAAAATGTTCTAAATCAGGGTGGAAATCCAAAAGAACTTGAAAACCAATTGGGAAAAAGACGTTCTAAATACAAAACAGAACTTTATGCCCAGCAGGACGGCTATATTTTTATAGAAGCATACAAAACAGGAATGGCAGGAGTAACTCTTGGAGTGGGACGAAACAAGACCACAGACAAAGTTTGCGCCGAAGCGGGAATCATCCTCAATAAAGTTTCCGGAGATTACACTAAAAAAGGTGAACTCTTGATGGAAATCTATGGCAAAAATCAAGAATGTTTGGAATCTGCAAAAGCTCAACTTCAAAATGCAGTTTCGTATTCAGAAAATGAATGTCAAAAACGCAGCTTAATTTTAAAAACTATTGAATAAGTTAGGAAAATAAAGTGAAAAAATATAATAAAAAAAATATTTCTAGACAAGAAATTATTGCTCTTCATGAAAAGTATGGACTTTCGCCCTTAGAAGCCTCAATTTTTACTAGAAGAGGAATTACAAGCGGTTCAGATATAATGTATTACCTTGAAAATGATTTAAGATTTATGCATGAACCATTTTTATTTAAAAACATGGAAGATGCTGTAGACAGAATTACAGGAGCCCTTGAGGAAAAAGAAAAAGTCCTAATTTTTGGAGACAGAGACGTTGATGGAATTACTAGCACTGCCATTCTTTACAACTGCTTAAAAACTGCAGGCATGGATGTCCAGTGGCGACTTCCTATTGGAGAGGATTCTTACGGACTTTCTGAAAACGCAATAAACGATTTTGCAAAAGATTACGGTTCTTTAATAATTACTGTAGATTGCGGAATTTCTAACAGCAAGGAAATAGAATACGCAAATTCTCTTGGAATTGATGTAATTGTTACAGACCACCACAATCCTCCAGAAAATTTAATAAACAATTCAATTATTATTGACCCTAAAACAGAAGATTCTGGCTATCCTTTTAAAGATATTTCCGGAGCGGCGGTAGCGTTTAAACTTGTAAGCGCGCTTAGATTTTCAAAAACCGACTTTTATGCGCAAGATATTTGCCTTCTTAATGCTCAAAAAAATGATGACAACTCTATTGAGCTAAGCTGCATAAAAACTAGAAATCTTGTAAAAAAGCAGACATTTGCAAAAACTTTTTCAACCTACCCTATTTCCGTTTACGACACAAAGTTGCCGGATTTTCTTAAAAACCAACAAATTTTTGTTTGGAATGAAAATGCTGTAAAAGAAAATCTAAAAGAACTTTTTGGCAATGGCGTAGATTTTCAAATGCTTGACATTCAAAAGGAAATTGAAAAAATCATTCCACAAGTAAGGGGAAAATCTTTGAAGCAAGTAAAAGGTCTTTCAAAACTTGCAAAGTATTCTTCAGAGCCTACTACAGAAATCGAAGGATTTTTTAATATTTTTGTAACTTGGATTCACAAAAAACAAGAAGAAATGTTCCCAAAGCATTTAAGCAACGCTTTGCAAGACCTGCAGCTTGTAGGAATCGCAGCGCTTGCAGACATAATGCCTATGAAAGACGAAAATAGAATATTTGTAAAAACCTGTCTTTCACAAATTAATCAGAAAAAAACTAGAAAGGGAATTGCAGAACTAATTGCAAGAATGGAGTTTTCTGGCAAAACAATTTCTTCAACAGAACTTTCCTGGAAATTAATTCCACTATTGAACGCTTCAGGAAGAATGGGCCAGTCAAATCTTTCCTTAGAGCTCCTTATAAACGAAGACGCTTCCGAAAGAAACAAACTCGCGCAACATATAACAGAATTGAACAACCAGCGCAAACAGTTTGTAAGCGATGCAGAATTTTACACAACAAATCAGGCTAAAGAAAATCTTGAAAAGTTTCATAAAAATTTGTGCATTGTAATCGATGAAAAAATTAATCGCGGTGTTACAGGAATTTTAGCAGCAAGAATAATGCAAAAATACAGTGTACCTACAATCGTTATAACATTTTCAGAGGATAAAACCATTGCGGTTGGTTCCATGAGGAGTTGCAGAGGATTGATTGCAACTGATTTTCTAGATTCATTTGGCGACTTTTTTATAAATCACGGCGGGCACAATTGCGCGGCAGGATTTAGTTTTAACTCAAAAGATTTAGAAAACTTTGAAAAAAAAGCCGAAGAAATAAGCAGAAGCATAAAATTAGAACAAGAAAATGATTCTGTTGAAATAGATGCGGAGCTTCCTGTAGAACACATAACTCCAAACATTCTTGAACTCGTGGCGAAATTTGAACCAGTCGGAGAAGAAAACCCGGAACTAACTTTTATAAGCAAAAACTTAAAAATTCAAGATGCAGTTATTGTTGGAAAATCTGAACGCCAGCACTTAAAACTTACATTTGATTGTGGAAAATATAAATTTCCTGCAATGTTTTGGGGAGAATCAGAACGATTAAACAGAGATTTTTCAAAGGGAGATAACATTTCAGTTATTTACACAATAGGCAAAAATTCATTCAATGGAATAACAACTCCACAGATGATAATAATAGATGCAGAAAAAAATTAACTACAAACTTAATTTTTACTTATTTTATGGAAGGAAAAAATGTTAAATAAATTTTTTTTAAGAAAAAATTTTTCAATACTCTCGATATTCGTGTTTATAAGCGCAATGAATATGCATGCGGCAACTTTAAATTTTCAGGCAGAAGGATTCAGCGGTTCTGTATTCTACAATGAAAAAGCAAGACCTGGCGAAGCAGTTTTTGCAAGAATAAAAATGAAAATTGCAAGAAGCTATAAGAAAAAGAACGGTCCAGAAGTTCAAGCCACTATGCTGCTTTATAAAAACAATAAAAAAATTGACTCTTCGCAGTTTTACTTTTTAAATGTAAAAAATAAAAAACAACTTAATCCTGAACTTCTTACAGGAATCCCGCTTTCAACTTGGCTTTCTGCAGATGACAGCTACTCTTTGAAAATCGTTTTTGAAGCAGGTTCCGGTGTTCCGAATGAAATTCAGTTGCCATTTCAACTTGAAGACGTAACTTTCGAAAAAGAAGTGTTAAATTTAGATGAAAAAAATTCCATGATAAAACAAGATATCGGTCCAGAAAGGCTTGCTCAAATTGAAAAACTAAACACGATTCTTGAAACTATAATGCCGCAAGACATTTATTCGCTAAAACCATTTATAAAACCAATAAATTCAGAGCGAAAAACAGCTAACTTTGGAGACAGACGTGTATACACATTTACAAATGGAAAATCCACAACAAGCCTCCACTACGGAAACGATTATGGAGTTCCTGAAGGAACTGATGTTCTTGCATGCGCAGAAGGCCGGGTCGTTATGGCAGAATTTAGAATTTCAACTGGCTGGAGCGTTGTTATAGAACATTTGCCAGGTCTTTACAGCCTTTACTATCACATGAGTTCAATAAATGTGAATGAAAATGATTTTGTAAAACCTGAACAAAAAATTGGACTTTCAGGTTCCACAGGACTTGCAACAGGACCCCATCTTCATTGGGAAGTCAGGTTAAATTTAGCCGCTGTAAAACCAGAATTCTTTATGCAAGATTTTACTTTTAACGGAATTCAAGATTAGCAAAATTTTCTTCTTCCAAATAAAAAGAACCATTTTTTATATAAATTCCATAAGTTTTACCGCCTTCACATTCATGAAGGCGTAGCGTTTCTTTTTTTGAAAAGAATAAAGAAACAAAAATAAAAGGATTCAAAGAAAAATCTGCTATTTTAAAAAGTTTTTTTTGAAGTTGCAACGGCTGAACAAGCAAGCATCGATTAAAATCAATATAATATTTGCTTAAATTTGAACCAATTTTCTTTAGCTTGAAATCACTTTTAGAATCTTTAGAAATTGAAGTAATGCCGTAAACATCTAGCGGAAAATAAAATACAGAATTGGAAAGTTCTGTCCTTATAAAATCTACTGCCAAAAAATTGCCATTCCAAGATCGCTCAATTACGGCAATTTCAGTTCCAGCGCTATCAAGCACAGCAACATTTGCACTTACAGTATTAGTTCCTATTTCTTCTGAATTTCCAAAAAAACGAATTCTAAGGATTTCCTCTCCTTCCATTGAAATATTTTTTGAGCTTAAGATGCAATCCACAAAAGACAATATATTAAACAAACAAAATGCTGCAACCAAAAATAAAATGATTTTTACAAAAAAAACTTTTGACTTGCTTTTATTCATAAAAATTACTGCCCTATCAACTTGAAAAAAGCGCTTTCATCGATTACGGGAATTCCTAGTTCTACAGCTTTTTTATTTTTAGATGATCCAGAAGCAGGATTGTTAGTTACAAGATAAGAAAGATCTTTTGTAACAGAAGACTTGCATATTCCTCCTAAGGATTTTACAATCTTTTCCGCCTCAGAACGCTTCATTCTTACAAGTTCACCTGTAAAGCAAAAAGACTTTCCATTTAGCAAACCTTCTGCAGATTTTTCGATTGTTATTGTGTTCAGCGCAAGTTTTTCCATTTCCTCTCGATTTTCGGCAAAACCTTCTACAGCGATTTTCGCCATTACTTGAGCAAAACCATATACTTTAGCAATCTGTTCTTCTGTAAGCGAAAGCAATTTTTCTAAAGTGTTATAGCCTGCCGCAACCAGTTTTTCAACTGTTGTTTCGCCAATGCCTTCAATATCAAAGCCTGCCACAAAAGTCGCAAGAGACATTCTTCTATGATTTTGAATAGATTTTAAAACTTTTTCCGCTCCTAAAGATTTTTTTTCTTTAGCAACACTTTCTTCGTTCAAAAAAAATGGTATTAAATCTTCAAGACTAAGAGCATAAATATCAGATATGCTGCGAATTTTTCCATTTGAACAAAGATTCATTATTAGCGTAGAACCTAAATCCCTAATATCTACAACTTGAACCCATTTCATAACTTGGTGAACTACCCTTTTAGGACAGTTTTTATTTGGACAAAAGAGTCTTGAACCTTCATCTATAAGCTCAGTCCCGCAAGTTTCGCAAACATGAGGCATTTCAATCTCAGTTTCAACTGAATTCTTTAAGTGAATTGCTGATTCTATTTTTGGAATTATTTCGCCACGCTTTACAACTACAACCTTGCAGCCAATTTTTACGCCTAAATTTCGCATTGTGTCAGGATTTGCAAGACTAGCCCGCTGTACAGTAGTTCCATTTAACGATACTTCGTCAAAAATGGCTACAGGCGTATATGTTCCACCGTTAATGCTCCATTCAACCCCTCTTAAAGTAGAAACAGCTTCTTCCAGGCTAAATTTAAAAGCTATCTGGTGGTCAGGTCTTGCTCTTGAAGCATCTAAAAGATTTATCGTTCTTTCTTTTATAACAAGACCGTCAATATCATAGTCAAGATTTTTTCTTAAATCCATGACTTGGGCACGATAATCTATAACATCTTGCGCAGAGCGGCATATATTTAGCACAACTGTATTGAATCCAAGTTTTTTTAGCCATTCTATTTTCTGCTCTTCATCATTAAATGGAGATTTTCCTTCTGTGCAAAGAGCGTCATAAGCTATGAGCGTTAGATTTTCACTTCCTTCGCCATCTTTTCGCTTCATTATGCCATTAGCCGCATTTCTGCAATTAGCTTTGTCAGAATATTTTTGATTATGAACACTTCTTTTCATTATAACTTCGCCACGAATACCACCCGTAAAGTCGCAAGAAGAATTCTCATAAGAAAGATTTTTTATTACGCCTTGCATTTTTATAGCATTTGCGGTTACGTCGTCGCCTACAGAACCATCTCCACGAGTAACAGCCTTTTGGAGTTTTCCATGAACATACTGAAGTTCAAGCGAAGCTCCGTCCAATTTGTATTCAACAAGATATTCTGAATAGACATGTTTTTGCACCCAAGATAAAAACTGCTCTGGATTTGCGGCTTTTTCCTGGCTTCCCATTGGCATTACATGATGAACTTTTGCAAAATTACCAGAATCTGCTCCTATTTTTTGAAACAGCAAATTATCAGGATCAAGATTTTTCAGTTCATCCCAAAGCGAATCGAATTCTTGATCGCTTATTTGAGCTTCCCCATTATAATAAGAATCCTGATATTTTTTTATAAGGCTTTCAAGTTCTGAAATACGTATTTTTTTTTTATTTTCATCGATTGCAGATTGCACGTCAAATAAATCGTCCATCATATCCTCTAAAACTAAAATCTTGGCCTGCTATTCCTTTTCAAAATAAAGCTCACTTATAGTTCTGTCCTGTTCAAGTCCTTTTTTTTCAAATTTTGTTTCTGGGCGCCAATTCTGATGCGGAGCAAAAGATTCATACTTATTTTTGAGTCCAGGTGTTTTAGAAAGCTCTTCTAGCGCAGACTCTGCATACTCTTGCCAATCTGTTACAAAATATAAATAACCGCCTGGAGCCAATTTTGAAGCAAGCAAATCTGTGCGAGGACGTTGAATCAATCGCCTTTTGTGATGTTTTTTCTTTTGCCACGGATCCGGGAAAAAAATATGCAACCCGTCAACAGAACCGTCAACAACCATCTGCTGCAAAACTTCTATGGCATCGTGTTCAATTATATAGATATTTTTTAAATTTCGTTTTTTTATTTCACCTAAAAGCCGTCCTACGCCGGGCCGATGAACTTCTATTCCCACATAATTTATGTCAGGATTTTTTTCTGCAATAATTGCTGTTGCAGCTCCCATTCCAAAACCAATCTCTACAATAACTGGATTTGTATTGCCAAAAATATCAAGAAAGTTGAGCTTTTTATTTTCAAAAGGTATGCACCAAACAGGTGACAACTCCTCGTAGTCCCGCTCCTGTGCTCCAGTCATTCTTCCAGCTCTTAAAACATAAGTTTTTACAACTCTGTAAAAAGGGTTATTCCCCCCTGCTTCTCCGTCGTTTTCGTTGTGTTGATTTTCCAATTTTTCCATATATCCCTTATAATAAAATTATTTATTTCAGATTTAAAATTTTTTTTTATTAACAGGAGGAAGCAAAAAAATTACTCCTCCAGAAAAAATCTCATAGCACGTCCTATAATACGCTGCTTTAGAATTTAGAGAAAACACATCTTCGTCAGTTTTCCAGGAACTATTTTTTTCACCATAGTATAACAAAATATCTGAAGAATCATAAATAGCAATTTTTTCATTATAATCTTCTGTTAGCAATGTTTTTATTTTTGTAGAAAGAACATTTTTGTACATTTCAGTATCAAAGACTGAAAAAACAGTTTGCACTTCCCTGCCTTCTGCATCTGAATACTTTAAATCGTAAAGTCCAAAAGGAATTGCATCATTATTTGCCAAAGCAAGGTTAGAACTTCCCGCCCATTGAGTAGAATTAGAAGAAATAAGTTCTGGCGATGTATCAATCCAAGTATAATTATTTTTTTTACAAGTAACAGAAATAAAGTCAACCCGGCGAGCATCAGAGCCAGTTTCCACAAAAACAGAAAGTCTTGGAACTGCAAAAGATGAGTCGTCTTTAAAATCAAAAACAACAGATGAAGTTACAGAAAGAATTTCTGGTTCAGAATTTTCGCAAGAAATTAGAAAAAAAGAAACAAAAAGAAGCAATAAAAATTGAAAAATACTTATTTTGTTTTTAAAGGAACTATTAGGCATATCAAAAGTTAAAAATCAGATTTATGACTGTAAGGTCACTAGAGGTAAATTGATTTACTAAAGATTCAAACTTTACATCAACCTTCTTGCAAGCTTCATCAAGGTAAGAAAGATAGTACAAACCAAGATCAGTACCTTCCTGGCCATCAGGAATTTCCCGATAAAAATCGATTAAAGTTTTTTTGTTTGTATCAGCAGTTGCCTTTGTTTCTATGCTTTCTTTTACTTCTTGAAATTCATCATCTTTGTTGTAAAGAGTAATTTGCAAGCGTCCCTGCTTTCCTATAGAAGTAGAACCACCTCCAAGTTTCCAAGAAACAGAAACTAAAACGTGATTTTTTTGCAATTCCCTTACAATTTTTTGCCTCACTTCAGGATCTACCACAAGAGAATTTATGTCGTCAACATTAGGATACATATGCTTTGCTTCTTTACGAATATTGGCATTTTCGCTATTTAATGCAAGCTCCATAACCATAACCGAAATATATTCTGCAACACGGGACTTTTCCATATACTCTGAAAGCAGATTCCGAACTTTCATTATCATTTCATCAAAACCGTTTACACTTTTAAAAAGCGTAAGGACGTACCAATTCATAAGACTCATGCGATTCATAAATTTTTCAGTCATGAGCATATAAATATTTTTTTCTTCAATAGAATAATCTTTGTTATCTCGAATGGCAGCCCATACAGGTTCAAGAATTTCATTACGAATATTGCAAATTACTTCATCTTTGTTAGAAAGAACGAGACGAAGCTGTTTTTCACTCATTTTTGTTTTTTCGTCAATTAAATGAGCAGGATTTGCACGGTTATGCTTACGAACACATTCGCACTGAATTATAGATGCATAAATTTCTCTATCAAACTGCTTGTACAAAAGCGAATATACAATAATTTTTGAAAGATCCATTACTTCTTGCCTGCTCGAAACAAACTCAGGCATCGACATTTCAATCTTAGAAATATAGTCGAGAAGCAACATATTTTGAATAGACTGAGGAGAAAACTTATTTAGGGAAATTCCATATTCATCAATATTGTCTGCAAGACGAATTCTTAGCAAACGTTTATTATGGCTTATAAAGTTAGATGCTCCGTTCTCAGTTAAAATAACTTTTAGAGGAAGTTCAAGCATTAATTTCTTACCAGATGCACACATGCTATATTCGATCTCCCATATTTCTTAATAAACTTTTTTTAGCAAAGTGGATTCTATTATAATCAATGGCACTTGCAATGTAAACTATTAATATTATAAACTAAAAACATGAAGAAAAACAGTTTTTTTTTCATGTTTTTAATTATTTTTCTCTTTTTTTGCAATAAGATTTCTTCGGAAAATAACTTCAATATCAATACAAATAATTTTAAAACTGGATTTGAACAGTGCGAAATTTTAGCAAGCTTTATAGAAAAATTAGGATATCCATACAAACGACAAAATTTAATTTACAACGAAGAAGAAACTTTTCCATACAATATTGAAATAAATTTTAATAAAGAAGATAAAAATCAAAAATCATTTTCAAAAAATCAGTACTCTTCCGCACCTAAAACTATAGCTTTTATAATAAAAACAGAAGACGCATTAATTAATCTAAACTTTGCAGGGCAGCTAATAGAGCATTTAGAAAAAGAAATTAGCAATGAAAACGTTAAACTTGTTTTTACTTACGGAGATGAACCGTTCAAAGAGCTTCCAATTTTTGCAAGAGGAAGCCAAATTTTTGCACAGTCAATTTTTGAAGAAGATTCTATTTGTGCAATCTGCGTGCGGTTTTCAAACAATAAAACAAGTTTGATTCCTGGAAGTGGAAAAAACTGTTCGCCGTCATGGCTTGTAAAACTTATTTCCTTATCCTTTTTTAAAAACAACATTCCATACAACATCAAAGGCACAGTTTCTAGTTCTTTATACAGAATAAATATTCTAAAAAGTGATATAAGAACAGCAGACTTTTTAAGGCAAGAAATTCCAGCAGCAGGAATAGAGTTATTCTTACCTTCCAAAAACGAAAATTTTCTAAATGAACTAGACTTTTTTACATATATCGTAAAAAATTTTAATAGTTTTGCCAGCGAACAATGGGACCAGCATTGCAATCCTTTAAAAATTGGAAATTTTACATACATTTTAAGCGAAAAGCTTTCTGTAATTCTTCTTATTTTTGTTGCGTTTATAAGTTTATTTATACTTTGCGAATTTTCTTTTATAACTAAAAACCCTATAAAACAGGAAATTGTTAAAGACATTCAAAAAATTTGGTATATAATTCCGTTAGCAGTTTTGGTTACAGTTTTTTCTTTATTTTTAGGACAAGGAATTGTCTGGATTTTGTCAAAATTCATAAGTTTTGACATTTACACAAAAATTGCAATAAAACTTGTAATTGGCTTTGCAATAACATCATTTGCCTATCTTCCATTTTTTAAGCAAAAAACATCTCACTATCAAAATTCTTACTCTTATATAACAACGCTTAGCACTGTTATAAATATATTTTTATTCACCTGCGTAGATATTTCTTTATTTTATCTTTTTACAATTGAATATTTAATTGTTTACCTTTTTAGACCGTTTAAAAAAACTTGGCTTTTATCGCTTGAGTTTATTATTATGGGAGCACCATTTGCTCCTTATATTTACGAAATAATAAAGTATGGCAACTTGCAAGCTGTTGAACAAATAGCCTACAGTTCATTTGCAATAAATATTTTTACTGCAGCAGTTTTTGTGCCGTTTGAAATACAATGGTTTAGAATTCTTTCAGGCTTAAATGATTTTTGGAAAAAAACTTCTATTTCTGCAAGAAAATTCTTAATTCAAAATGTAATCGCCGTAGCATCTGCTATATTAATCTTTTTAGCAATCATGATTACTGTAACAAATTCAATTCCTCAAAAATATAAGAATAAAAGAACAGAAGAACAAGTGCCTTTAGAAGAAAACTATTCAGAAACAATTTCGCTAACTTATTCTGACAAAGAATACTTTAGCGAAACGGAGAGAACTTTAAAAATAAATCTTACAGGAAACGTTCAGGCAATTGTCGTAACTGTAAAAGGCAGCAGCCAAAATTCAATCATATACTCTGACAGTCCATTTGTAAGCAACAAAAACAACTTCAGCGACACTTTTATAATTCCGCAAAGACCTCCAAAAAGCATGCATTTTAATTATATTTGCGAGCCTTCTGACGATTCAACGATTTTAGCAACTGCCTACTACATTAAAAAAGCTGCTAATGAGCCTGAAAAAATATTATACAAGACACAAGAGCTTTCTATCAAAAAAAAGACGGAGCAAGAATGAAAGAAAAGTATTTTATTCATGTAGATATGGACGCTTTTTTTGCCTCTGTAGAACAATTAGACCACCCTGAATGGAAAGGAAAACCTGTAATAGTCGGAGGTTTGCCAGGCGAGCGAAGAAGCGTTGTTTCTACGGCATCTTACGAAGCTAGGAAATTTGGAGTCCATTCTGCAATGCCAACTTTCCAAGCGTATAAGCTATGTCCGCAAGGAATATTTACACATGGAAACTACCATCGATACTCACAAATATCATCTTTTGTAATGGAAATTTTAAAGCAATACACTCCAGATGTTACACAGCTTTCAATTGATGAAGCCAGCATGGATATTACAGGAACTCAAATGCTATTTGGGACCCCAAAAAATCTTGCGCTTAAAATAAAAGCTGAAATTTTTGAAAAAACTGGACTAACCGTTTCTGTGGGGCTTGCTTCAAGCGCTTATCTTGCAAAACTTTGCTCAGAAGTAAACAAGCCAAATGGTTTTTTCTGGATAAAACCAGGCGAAGAAGAGAATTTCATGCTAAATTTGCCGCTTTCCAAAATTTGGGGAATTGGAAAAAAGACTCTCGAAAAAATCAAAAAAGCAGGATTTCGCTCTTCCAAAGAACTTCACGACAAACCTCTGAACTATCTAAAAACTATTTTTGGAGATGGAACTGGAACATTTTTGTACAACACGTTGCGAGGGATTCCTTTGGAAAGTCCAAAACAAAGCAGCCATTCCATAAGCGCAGAAACAACATTTGAATACGACTTATGCGATGTTTATAGCGGAGAAACAGCAATTTTAGAACTTTGCCACACGATAATGTTTCGCCTTTTAAAAGAAAAATCTTACAGCAAAACTGTCATGCTAAAATTACGATACGACGATTTTACAACTTTTACTGCACAAAGCACAGAACAAGAATATATTACAAGCGTAGACGATTTATATCGCAGAACTTGTTCGCTTTTTGAAAAAAAATATGAAAACGGCAGAGGAATAAGGCTTCTTGGCGTAGGCGTTGAAAATGTAGAAAAAGAAATGTCTGCAAAACAAGAAGTTCTATTTGATTTTGGAGAAAAAAAAAGACAAGCAGTAGAAAACGCCATCTTTAATCTAACAAGCAAACATCCAGAAATAAAAATCAAAAAAGCACGGCTTGTTTCTACTGAAAAAGACTAAATAGCCCAAATGTCGAGTTTTTTGCAAATTGTGAAAAAAAATGCTTTCAGCGAATTTACAATTTGCTGCAGATGATTGCGCTCGCACTTCGTTTGAATTGGTTGGGGTTGCTATGCGACATTAATTGCTCTTATCGCACAAAATCTTCACAAATTGCAACTTCGCCTGCGCTTTTTGTTTATCTTTCTAAAAGCTCGCCGTTTGGGATAAATATTTAATTCTATTCAAGAGGGGCAAAATAGCCTGTTTCATCACGACCGCTTCTATTCATAAGGTAAGACTCCACTTCTATAGGAAGAAAAGCTTCACCAAAATTAGTGTTCATTGCCGAAACAAAACTAAAAGAATAGATTCCTGTAGGAATATTTAAAAGCTCTTTTACAACCAAAGAAAGCCCTTCAGGTCTAAATACATAGTATTCTTTTCCAGACGTCCGTTGAAGTATAAAGCTCAATTCTTCATCGCAAGCTTTCTGCGTAACCATAACAGAAGAGCAATTTATATCATTGTTATTCAAATAGGAAACCGTATCTGTAAGACTATATTTATCAAATGCAGAAAGTCCTATTTTTCCAGCAGAAATTATTATAATCGATTTTTTTAATCCAGAAGAAACCAAATCATTTGCCGCAAGTCTGAATGCCAAATCTAAAGAAACAGAATCTGAAACAGGATTTTTAAGACCTTCACTGCTAAACTTTTTGGCTCCATCGGCTTTTCCTTTATATTCAAGAACCGGAAGTTTTCCAGCAGTAACAATTCTTAAAGTACCTTTTCCGCCAAAGAAACCGCTCATTGACTGGGCAATTTCTTGAACAGCAATATCTACTTGCTCAGAATTTTCATAAGTCTCTTTGCTTCTATCAATTATAATAGTTATATCAGCATAATCGGAATTATAAGAAGCTCCTAAAAATTTTAGCTTAGAAACAGGACGCTTGTCCTCCGTGATATAAAAATTATTTTCTTTTAGCCCCACTATTGGATTTCTATATCTATTTTCAACCTTTACATCTAATCTTACTTCTGGAAACCTGCTAGCATCAAGCCTATCTACCTGAACAAAAAGTCCGCCCACAAGTTCAGAGACCTTAGTCATAACATAAACTTCATTTGATTTTACATCTGTTACCAGAATATTTCCATTTACATCAGGAACAGCACTTGTAAGCCGGTCTGGAGCATTGCCAGTTGTAATATTTGTATAAGCGCTGCCAGAATCCGTATCTACGGTAACAACTTTATTTGAATCGCATACAATAAGATATTTTCCCCAAACTTTTAATGATTCAGGATGATTAAAGGTCTTGTCTTCGCACAATTTTTTTACAAAATTGCCTGCCTGATCAAACTGGTATATGCATCCCGATATTTCATCTGCAACAAAAACATAATCATTTACAACAGCTATTCCTGTAGGACCTTTTAATCCTTCAAAATTTGATTCTTTTCTATTTCCAAAAACAAAAAGACCATTTCCTTCATTGTCAAAAACAGAAATCCGGCTATTTCCATAGTCGCTTACATAAATATTTCCCCTAGAATCTTGCGCTGCATATTGAGGGCCAACTAACTGGCCTACGTTGCGGCCTTTTGAGCCAAAATACTTTAAGAACTTTCCTTTTTCCGAAAAAACAGAAAGCCTGTCTCCAGCGCTTTCGCTAACGAGCAATCTTCCATCGCTCAATCTGATTATATCTATGGGGCGGTCAAAACCGTTTAGAGGACCTGTCAACCTGTTTAAAACAGTTCCATTAACGTCCATCAGAACAAGATCGTTAGAACCGTACGAAAGAATCCAGCAAGTTCCATTGCTATTAGGCAAGACAGAAATAGGTCCGCTAAAAACTAGATTTCCATTGAAATTTCCAGAAAAAACACCTGCTTCAGAATAACGAACCTGCTCATCTGCGGATTCTGACAAAATTCTTCGCTCTCTAACAATTTCTATTCTATTTTGAAGAAGCAATCCTCCATATCCAGAATCAGCGGCTCTATTCCAGCTCTGCAAGGCTACTCCTTCCATTCCAGAGCGGTAGTAAGCTTTTCCAAGCCAGTCAAGAATAAGATTGTCTTCGGGAAGATATGAAAGAGATTTTTCAAATTCCATTACAGCATCGTTGAAAGAGCCTCTGTAAAAAGCTTGCACTCCTCGCCTAAACTCTTGTGCAGCAAAGCCTTCTTCTGCAGTTCTAACTTCTCCAGAAGCGAACAAGCCGGCGGATGCTGTCTGCGCAAAAATAATAGAACTAACTAAAAGAAGAAAAACAAACGAAAAAAACTTTTTTAAGCAATTCATTTTTCAACTCCAACAGAGGAAACTATTCTAATATGTTCTGCAATTTCTTCGCTATCGCCATCAATTTGTTCAGCCATTTCAAGATACTTTTTTGCATCTGAATAAAGACCTAGCTTATAATAAACCCATCCTAAAGAATCTAAGCACGCCGCAGAGTTAGGACTTGCTTGAGCCGCCTTTTTGCAGCAACTAAGAGCTTTTGCAAGCTCTTTATCTTCGCAGGCGAGAACGTAACCAAGACCGTTCAGTGCTGTAATATTTTCGCTGTCGATTTCCAAAGACTTAGAATAGTATTCAAGGCACTTTTCAACATCGCTCTGCTCCCAAGCCACATAAGCAAGAGCGGCGTACACAGAAGCCGGTTTATAGCCACTTTCAAGGAGCTTTCCAAGTTCAAAAGCGGCAAGCCTTTTTCGCCCCGAAACAGCATATATTACGGCCAAAATAAACCGACACTGCTGAACTCTCTCAAGGTGAGTTCCTGCTGTAACAACTTGCTCAAGGTAAAGCATTGCATCTTCGTATCTATTTAGTTTTGCATAGCATAGCCCAATATAATAAGCAGTTTCAGAACTATCCACACCCGAATCAGATGGAAGTGCTAAAAAAAAGGCCAAAGCATCTGAATATTTTTTTTGATTATATAATTCTATTCCCTGAATCAGAACATTTGAATCTGGCATTTCCCACCCGCCTTTAGAATAAGAATAGTCTACATTTTACAATGAAAACTGATTACAGTCCACCACCTCACTAGCCATAGGCAATGCGTAAACTTTTGAAATAGAGACAAAGCCTTTTTTTGCTATATCAAAGTCAGAATCTTCTCTTACCGCATGATTCAAGCTGCCGCATCTAAAAGAAGTTTCTAAAAAAGTATCTTTATCTTCATATTCAATAAAATCGTCGTAAGAACGACTTTCAAGAATTTTAGCAGCCCTTATACCCTTATAATTTGGATATGAAAAAGCATTCACATTAACAAAAGTTTTTTCTTTTTGAACATCTGAGCACATTAAAAGCTTTTCTATATTTTTAGATGCAAAATCTGCAAGAACGTCAAAGTATTCTAGTTTATTATCAACATATTCAAGACTAAATGCCACAGAAGGAATACCTTCAATCACACCTTCTCTTGCAGCAGCACAAGTTCCTGAATAAACAATATCTGTCCCCAAATTTGCGCCTTTATTTATTCCAGACAGAATTCCATCAGGTCTTATAGGCAAAATATCGCTTTTTAAAGCTGTAATAACGCAGTCCACAGGAGTTCCAGAACACGTCCACACATTTTTTTCAACAAGTTTTACTTTATTTTTTTTATACATAGTAATGCCGTGAGAAATTGCTGAACGGTTTCCATCAGGAGCTATTATAAAAATATTGTGTTCTTGCGAAAGTTTTTGAGCAAGAACAGAAAGACCTTCTGAACCGTAACCATCATCATTGGTAAGAAGAAGATTCATCGTTAACCTCTAGTATTTTTGCGCCATCAGCGGAGTGTACTTCATAGCATTTTGGCTTAAATCCAAAAATTTTTTCATATTCATAAAGTCTAGCCATAAATTTTTCCACATCCTGCGGACGAATTATTGTATAAACGCAGCGTCCAAATCCCTTTCCAGTAATTCTTCCACAGGTTTCAGGATTTCTTGTAGATTCCAAATTTGGTTCAAGTTCCAGAACCCTTTTTAAAATCCAGTCAATTTCCGGGCAAGACAAATCATAAAAATCCCGCAAACTTTCATGGCTATGATTTACAGCCCTTGCGAACTTTGAAAAATCATTTTTTTCAAGTGCTGACAAAGCTTCCAAAACGTCGTAATGTTCCCTCATTACGCAAAGAAGTTTTCTTTTTGTATCTTCGCTAACAACAGATAATTCTTCATTTATATCAGTCACGTTATCAATATACTTCCATCCGCCAAAGACGTTGTTTTTAGATTCTCGCAAATCCCCTAGCAGAAGCGCATTTTCAGGCTCGTGAAGTGTATCTTCGTTCCAGACATTAAAACGAGGCACGCTGGCATCAACTAGAAAAACTTTTCTGCCTTCAAATGGAACTTTAAAATTACAGTAACTGTTTTTAGAATAATCCGTGCAAATAAGGTTTCCCCTTTTAGAATAAAGCGCTGAATAAATATCGCCAATATGGCTTTCTTGCTGCAAAAACAGTCTGTTTGCCCTTTCTATTACTTGTATAAGTTGGACATCTGCGCAAGAAATATCAAAAAGATTTTTTAATGCTATTGCAAAGGCAACTTTTATCGCAGTGGTTATGCCAAACCCCGCGCTAGGCAAAATTTCAGAATAAACGGTCACATCTATTCCTGTAATTTCGAACCCTGCACTTAAAAAACCATAAACAACAGATTTCAAAGCGTTTGCCCAGCGATCTTCCTTTCGATTTTTTAAATTACTAAGCCCCGAACGTTTTCTATCATCAATCTGATAAAAATAACTTCGAATTATAGAATCCTTATTTTTAGAAACTGAAACATACACAGGGAGGTTCACCGCCATGGACAAGGTTTTATCCTTAAAGAACCATGAATGATCCCCAACAAGATGAAAACGTCCTGGCGCAACTGCAATAGACTTAGGAGTGTTTTCATATTCATTAAAATGTATATCTTTTATTTTTTTTATCATACAAGCAGATATTCCCTTTCTTTTTGCAAATCACCTTTGTAAAACTTGAGTTTTTGCAAAGATATGTTTATATTGTAAATCAATGAGCGTTTTTTTACAAATTTTTTATATTTTTTTATCAGCTATATGTCTTGCGCTAGGAATTCCAAATGAACTGTATATTTTTGGTTCCCCGTTTTTTGGTTTTATAGCGTTTATTCCTATGTACTTGGTCTACCGTTCATTAAAAAACTACAAGCAAGCTTTTTTCCTTACAGGATTACAAACTTTTTTAGTTCATCTTTTCACAAGTTTTTGGCTAGGAAATTTTAAAGACTTTGCAGCCCTGACCTTAGGAGCCTCTGCATTAGGAACCGGCATAGAAGGAGGCATCATTGGACTTTTTCTATTTTTGCCAAAAGCAACTTTTTTTTGCGAAGGAAAACTTTACAATGCTGACAACATACAATTCTACTTGCTGCCGTCTTTTAAAATTCTTTGGTTTTCAATAGTGTATGTCCTATACGAATGGATAAAATCAAACGGCTGGCTAGGATATCCTTGGGGAACAGTTTCCATGTCAATGTACAGTCTGAAAAAAATAAAACAGATTGCCGACATAACTGGAACTTACGGCATTACATTTATAACTGTTCTTATATCGTCAATATGCGCTGAAGGATTTTCTTTGCTAAAAGACATAAAAAGCAACGAAAACTGTGAGTTTTTGGCAAAAAATTATATAAATATAGCAATTTTTTCATCAATTTTAGTGTTATCTTCGTTTTTGTACGGTTCTTACAGATATTACCAAACGCGAACACCAGAAAAATACTTAAATACATTAATAGTTCAGCAGAACGCAGATCCTTGGTCGCAAGAAAACGATACCAACACCATAAAAGTTTCTCAAAAGCTGACTAAAGAAAAGCTTGATGAATTAAATCAAAAGAACATTCCTGTAGATTTTATAGTATGGAGCGAAGGCTGCCTAAAACATTCCTTTCCGAATTCAATTTCACATTACAAATACTTTCCTGCAGAAGAACCTCTAATTCCGTTCATACAAAAAACTGGTATTCCATTCCTTTTAGGCGGACCTGTAATAGAACGTACAAAAAATAAAAAAAATGTATTTAACGGAGCTCTTCTTTTTGATAAAGAAGGAAATTACAGGGGCTTTTATCCGAAAAACCATCTTGTTCCATGCGCGGAAGTTCTTCCATTTGCGGATGTTCCTGTAGTTGCAAACTTTTTTAAAAAGGTAATAGGAATTTCAGCAGGATGGACTCCTGGCGACCAATATGTTCTTTTTGACATACAAGGACAAAAGGCGCCTTTTCCTCCAAAAAAAGCTATAAAAATAATCTCTCTAAAAGAAACATTTCAGGAGCAAACTAAAAGAGAAGAAAGCAATCCGTACATAAGAATCTCAACGCCAGTATGTTTTGGCGATGCCTTCCCAGACGTTTGCATTCCTCTAGCAAAAGCGGGAACAGAACTTTTTGTAAACATAACAGACGACTCTTGGTCAAAAACAAAATCCGCAGAATATCAGCATTTTGTGGTAGCTTCTTATAGATCTATAGAACTAAGAAAAACTATGGTTCGCTCAACAAATGCAGGATACTCTGTAGTTATAGATCCAATAGGAAAAGTTCTTGCAGATATGCCTTTGTTCGAAGAAAATGCAATGTTTTTTAAGGTGCCTATTTATAAGAACAAAGAAACCTTTTACCTAAAACATGGAAACTGGTTTGCTCATATCTTAGCGATTTTTGTTATTTCATTTTCAACCTATTGCTATATAAAATATTCAAAACAGACTTCTGATATATCAGAAAGAAAGCTTTTTAAGAAAAAAAATAAAAGCAGGATAAAACAATAAAAAATACTTTTAGAGCGAAAGTTGAGTTTGAAAGATTGCGTTGCAAACTTTCTTATACGAGGAGAAAAAAAAATGCGTTGTCCTTATTGTGGAAGCCTTGATGACAAAGTTATAGAATCTAGATCTATGGCAAATGGAGAAAGCATAAGAAGACGAAGAGAATGTGTTTCTTGCGGATACCGATTTACAAGCTACGAGAGAATTGAAGAAAAACCATTTATGGTTGTAAAACGAGATGGAAGAAGACAGCCATTTGATTCCGCCAAACTTGAAAAAGGAATCAGAAGAGCCTTAGAAAAACGTTCCATAGCAACTGCTACAATAGAAAACCTTGTAAATGAAATTGAAGACGAAGCTATAATGAGTTGCAAAACTTCTAGAGAAATTTCAACATCGCAATTAGGAGAACTTGTTTTAAAAAGGCTTTACGAACTAGACAAGGTTGCATATATTCGTTTCGCTTCCGCCTACAAACATTTTGAAAGCCTAGAAGAGTTCATAACAGAAGTAAAAAATGTTGAAAAACTAAAAGTCTAGAAGCCTATTTTTGTAAAATATTTTTTCAAAAACAACAAATTCTTTATTGACACAAAACACTGATTTTGCTAGTATAACAACACGTATGGCGATGTAGCTCAGTAGGTAGAGCACCCGGCTCATATCCGGTAGGTCACAGGTTCAAGCCCCGTCATCGCTAAAAAGGAACTTACGCAAGTAGGTTCCTTTTTTTATGCCGTCAAAGTGCAAGTATTATCAACCAACTACACCAACTCTTTACATCAATCACAAAAACAATTATCATGTACTTTATGGAAACATTTAAAGCACCTTTTAAAGGGCGTTCACTTTTAAATTGGATTGACTGGACGCCTGAAGAAATAGAAACATTGCTAAACCTAGCAATTCAAGTAAAAGACGAAGCTCACAAGGGCGAAATTCACCAACGATTTTTAGGAAAAACAATCGCATTGATTTTTGAAAAACGCTCTACTAGAACAAGAAGCTCATTCGAAACCGCGTTTGGAGAAGAAGGCGGACATCCCGTATTCATGTCTACAGATGATATTCAGCTTGGTGGAAAAGAATCTGTAAAAGACACTGCCAGGGTTTTAGGAAGAATGTTCAGCGCCATTGAATTTAGAGGTTTTAAGCAAGAACACGTAGAGCAACTTGCAGCTTTTTCTGGCATCCCTGTAATAAACGGCCTTACAGATGATTTTCATCCAACTCAAGCTTTAGCAGATATTATGACATTAAAAGAAAATTTTGGCCATCTAAAAGGACTGCACCTTGCCTATTGCGGAGACGGCCGAAACAACGTAGCTCGTTCGCTTATGCTTATATGCGCTAAAATGGGAATCAACTTCTCTATTTTCAGCCCGAAGGAACTGTTTCCTGATTCTAAAATAACTGAAATATGCGAACCGTTTGCAAAAAAATCAGGTGCAAAAATTCAAATAAGTGATAAAATGGATATTGTTTCAGGAGCAGATTGCCTTTACACAGATGTTTGGGTTTCTATGGGCGAAGAAGCTCTTAAAGAGCAAAGAATTAAACTTCTTTCTCCATTTCAAATAAATACTAAATTGATGGCTGCAACAGGAAAAAAAGATACAATTTTCATGCACTGCCTTCCAGCTGTAAAAGGCCAAGAAGTTACTGAAGAAGTTTTCGAAAGTTCTGCAAGCCGCGTTTGGGATGAAGCAGAAAACCGAAAACACACAATAAAAGCCATAATGCTTGGGCTTATTTAAGCATTATAAATCAATATTTGGAGAAAAAATGAAAAAAATTATCTGTACACTTTTAGCACTTATTTCAATGTCAATCGCTGCATTTGCAGTTCCCTCTCTCTATAATGAAAAACATGAAGAAAACTGGACTGACTTGCGATTCACTCAAATTCCTATTTACAAAGTCCTAGACTCAAGGGATGCCTACGTAGTTCTTTATGCAAAAAACGTATATGGTGTAGGAAAAACTGTTATTCCTAAAAAATGGGCAAAAACAACTGCTGATTCTCCAAAAAAATTGACAGTTAGAAGCCTAAGAGCAGGAAGACTAAAGCCTTTTATGACAGTTGTAAAAAAGGGCAATGAATTCTATGGAGTTATACTTTCAGTACCTTTAAACAAATCTGATAACACTTGGGGAGTTGTTCAATCAGGCGTACAGCTTGAAGGAGTTGACAAAGAAGTTCTTGAAGAACTTGAACTTTAGAAAAAGCGTGAACAAGGCGGTAATTGCGAACAAGAATTTAGTTCAGTCATTTTACTGTTTTATAAACCTCAAACAAATTAAAAGGCTGTCTATTTTTGGCAGCCTTTTTTATACTTAGACATGGCATTAAGTTTTTATAGGATTTACACAGCAATCAACATATCAAAAGGATTAACAAATGCAAAAACTTACGACAGAACAAATAGAAAATTTTAAAAATTTCATAGCCTCCCATGATTTTTTCTACGTAATAGGACATAAAGAACCAGACGGAGACTGCATCTCTTCTTGCTTAGGAGTTGCCGACATCTTAAAAAAGAGCAATAAAAACTTTAAACTTCTAAGCGCAGGACCTTTTAAAAGAGTTGAAATCAAAAACTATGCAGATTTTTTTTCTTCAGAAATGGATTTCATGTCTAGTCGAGATATAAAAAAAACAGGTCTTTTTGTTTGCGATTGCTCAGAATTTCACAGGCTTGGAGAAATTGAAAATGCCGTTTTTGAAGAATTAGACACCTTTATCATAGACCACCACAAAACTTCAGAATGTCCTAAAAACGCAAATTCAATTATAGATTCCACAGCCCCTGCAGCCTCTCTTATAGTTCAGCAATTATATGAAAACTTTATTGGACCTATTCCAAAAGAAACTGCTGAAAAACTTTTTTTCGGAATTATGACTGACACAGGATTTTTTAGATTCCTTACCGAAAAAGATGCAGACTCAATAGAGCAAATATCAAGATTAGTTGCAGCAGGTGCAAACCCTAGGAAAACTTACGATTTAATGTCAAGCGGAAAAGCTTTTTCCACACGCAAGTTGCTAGGCGTAATGCTTGACAGGGCAAAACAATATATAGATGGAAAAATCATTGTTACTTACGAAACTATGGAAGATACAAAAAAATGGGGACAGGAAGGACGGGACTCTGACTTGCTATACTCTAGCCTGCTTGCAGTCGAAGGCGTAGAAGCAGTAGTTTTTGTTCGCCAAGAGACAGAAACTACTTGCACAGCAGGATTCCGCTCAAAAGACAAAATTGACGTAAGTGCAATTGCAGCAAAGTTTGGCGGAGGCGGACACAAAAATGCATCTGGCTTAAGTACTAACGGTCGCCTAGAAACTTTAATACCTGCAATTGTAAAAGAATTTGCCAGAGTAATTTAAAAGCAAAAAATAGCATGAGAATTTTTCTGTAAATTCAATCTTATAAACTTAAAAACAGAAAATGAGGAATGTCTTATAAGTTTAAGTTCGCCCCTGCCATAAAATCTGTATAAATGGCAAATACACCACATTTTTTACTTCTTAGCCCGAATATCGTGTTTTTTTATAAATTGTAAATCCGCTTACGCTTTTGTTCATTTTCCTAAAAACTCGAAGCTCGGGCTTCTTAGACATTCCAAACCATTTTCTGTTTTAAATTCATTCTTTCTTTCAAGCTTCAGTTTCAAGCTGGATTTTCACAGATAATAAAAACTTTAGTTTGATTGCTCTTTTCTTAATTTCTGAAGTTTATAAAGACTTTCTTTATCGTGAATATAATAACCTACCTGCCTTTCGCACAAACCTACCAATTGAGAGATTCTTTTATTTGTTGGACAGATTTTTTTCTTTTCTAAATGTAAAGAAGAATTATGCTTTTCCCAAGACTTTGTATGTGAAATAAACTTTTTCAAAATCGCCTGATACTCATATTCGGATTTTTTTTCACTATTAAAAAGTTCTAGTCTTTTTTGAAAATATCTGTGCAAATGATATGCTCTATCACGCCGTTCTTCCATTTTTGAAAACCTTTCTCTTTTCACTTCAAGCTCATCTTTTAAAGCCAAGACTTTGCTTTGCAAATCATTATAGTCAATCATGCAAAACACACTTACTGAACGCAAAATTTCTTCTGTCAGATAGTAACAGCTTTTTAAAGCGCATATTAGAACAACTTTTTGCTCATAACTTCTTTTATCCCTAAAAAAGGAAGCCAAAGTGCTGCGTTTATTCAACAGATACTGAACTTCCGCAGAGTTTTCATAACGCTTTGTTTTATATGGAACTCTTTTCAGTTTTACAGGACACACAGGAGAAAAAGTAACAATCTTGTTTGCAAATTCATTTTTATCATACTTTTCGCTAACTTCTTCATAACTTAATTCATTAAGAACTTCTGTAGAATGTTTTCTAAGAGAATCTTTATACAGAGTTCTTTTTATTGACATTGATCTAAACTTTACAACGGAATGAAAATAAGCTTCAAATGGAAGTTTTTGTTTTATAAAATTTTCAAAAAAGTTTTTTTCATTTTGAAGAAAATGTAAAACAAGCTCACTTATTAAATCTTCGTCATTGTTTAAAATTTTATACTTAAAACTATTTTTTTGAATTTCTTCAACTAAAAGATTCATTCCTTGTTGCTTTGAAATAGCTCCCGCTCTAACAAGTTCAGGTATACTTTCTAAATTTAAACACAATTTTGACATATAGTCTCCAATGGAGATTCAGAATAAAAAGTTTGTGACGTACAGCAGGCATTGTAAACTTTTGCGATAAAATTACTAAACTAAAAGCTAAAATTAAAAACTTTTTTTAGCAAATATCAAAACTCCTTTTTTGATTAAAACACAATTAAATATAATCTAATTACATTTTTTTAATATTTATTATATAACAAGCAAGAATCATGCCAAGTTTACAAAAATCCGATTATTTAATTGTAGACTATACAAAGAAAATCCACTAAAATAAAAATATGAAAATATATTTAGCAACCGGAAACAAAAATAAAAAGAGAGAAATGTCGCAACTCCTTAAAGAATACGAAATTTTAACGCCGACAGATGAAAAAATTGAATTTAACCCTTGCGAAAATGGAAAAACTTTCTACGAAAACAGCATTATAAAGGCAAAAACGCTTTATGAAATTGTACACGCGCCTGTAATTGCAGATGATTCTGGCATTTGCGTAGATGCGCTTTCAGGAATACCTGGAATTTATTCAGCAAGATACGCTGGCCCTGATTTTCCACAAGGAAAACCAGATGGATTAAAAACACCTCAAGAGCTTCAAAATGAAATGCTAATTCAGCAATTAAACGATGTTCTTGTGTCAAAAAAAGTAGACACGTCTTATTTTTTAAACGGTCCGCGTTCAGCTCACTATACTTGCGCAATGGTTTTATATTTGGGCAAAGATAGAGTTTTTGTTTGTCAAGATACGATGGAAGGAACTATTGTAGAAAAACTTGAAGATTCAAAAGGACAAAACGGTTTTGGCTACGACCCTATTTTCTTTTTGCCACAGTACAATAAAACGGCTGCTGAACTTTTACCAGAACAGAAAAATGCAATCTCACACAGAGGCAAGGCTACCAGAGCTCTTGTAGAAATAATAAAAAATCTAGAAAAAGATAATATTTTTTCCTAAAGTTTTTACTATCTTTCTCCGAAAATATCTGTAGAAGTGTAGTATTTTTTGCTTGCTTCATGCAAAGATGTGCAGATGCAGCCTTGTAAACAGATGCACACTTTGCAAACCATGACAACAAGGATGTTGTCTTACAATATTCCAAGGAGGAATACTATGGTAATCAACCACAATATGTCGGCAATGTATGCCAATCGTCAGCTTGGAGTTTCAGGACTCAGTCTTTCCAAGGACATGGAAAAACTTTCATCAGGCGAAAGAATCAACCGTGCAGGCGATGATGCTTCAGGACTTGCAGTATCTGAAAAGATGCGTGCACAAATTCGTGGATTGAACCAGGCTTCACAAAACGCTTCTAACGGTATCAGTTTTATACAGACAACTGAAGGTTATTTGCAGGAAACTACAGATATTATGCAGCGCATTCGTGAACTTGCAGTTCAGTCGTCAAACGGAATTTATAGCGATGAAGACCGTATGCAGATTCAGGTTGAAATTTCTGCCCTTGTATCTGAAGTAGACAGAATTGCTTCTGCAGCTCAGTTCAACGGAATGAACATGCTTACAGGCCGCTTTGCTCAGCCAACAGGTGAAAATGTTGTAACAGGCTCAATGTGGTTCCACATTGGCGCAAACATGGACCAGCGTATGCAGGTTTACATCGGAACTATGTCTTCAACAGCTCTTGGAATCCGAGAAATTGGAAACGAAGAAAAAATTTCACTTGCTACACCGGAAGATGCCAACCGCGCAATCGGCGTAATCGATGAAGGTCTCAAGAAAATCAACAAGCAGCGTGCTGATCTTGGCGCATACCAAAACAGAATGGAATACGCTGTAAAAGGACTTGATGTTTCTGCTGAAAACCTTCAGGCTTCTGAGTCACGCATTCGTGATTCCGATATGGCCGCACAGATGGTAGAGTTCACAAAGAATTCTGTGTTGCAGCAGGCAGGTACTGCTATGCTTGCACAGGCTAATAGTCAGTCACAGAATGTATTGTCTTTACTAAGATAGTGTGCTAAAATTGTTATATGAGTTTGGTTCTTTCAAACTCGTATAACAATTGTGCGGTGTTTTCCAACTCTCTTTATTTACTCAAATCACCACATCACAATTGCACTATCAGATATGGATTCAGACATATCGTAAAGTTCTTTGAAATAGTGTCTTTTATGCCTTTGCTAATGGCAGTAGAAAAAGATGGTTTATATTTACGTAAACTCTCTTTTTCTGCTGAAAGGGACTGAAACAGAACAAGTTGGCGCAGAACTTGTTTTGCCCGCATAAGCAGAAATAGAACAGGAAGTTCGGGGAAAATTAATTTTTTCCCATTACTATGGCATGGAGGGCACAACTATGGTAATTAATCACAATATGAGTTCTTTGTATGCAAATCGTGTACTCGGCATTTCTAATGACGGTATCATGAAGAACATAGAAAAACTCTCATCTGGCGAAAAAATCAACCGTGCAGGAGATGACGCTTCAGGACTTGCAGTTTCTGAAAAAATGCGTTCACAGATTCGCGGATTGAATCAAGCCAGCAGAAACATTGAAAATGGTGTTTCATTTATTCAGACAACAGAAGGATATTTGACAGAAACAACAGATATTCTTCAGCGTGTACGGGAACTTGCAGTTCAATCAGCAAACGGAATTTATAGCGATGAAGACCGCATGCAGATTCAAGTAGAAGTATCACAGCTAGTTGCTGAAGTTGATCGTATTGCTAGCCAGGCACAGTTCAACGGAATGAATATGCTTACAGGTCGATTTGGAAGCAACTCTAATGAAGTTATGCAATTCCAAATCGGTGCAAATATGGATCAGAATGCTCGTGTATTCATTGGAACAATGACTGCACAGGCTCTTGGACTAAAAGGAGCACAGGGTTCTGAAGAAGTTATTACTATTTCAAGTCCAGAAACAGCTAATGCAACTTTAGGTTCTGTAGACAACGCTCTTCTTATAGTTACAAAGCAGAGAGCAGATCTTGGAGCATATCAAAACCGTTTTGAAATGGCTGCTAAAGGTGTAAATATTGCTGCAGAAAATACGCAGGCTGCAGAAAGTCGTATCCGCGATACTGACATGGCTGCAGAAATGGTAGAATATACAAAGAATCAGATTCTCACACAATCTGGTACAGCAATGCTTGCACAAGCTAATTCACAGTCACAAAACGTTCTTGCCTTGTTAGCATAGTTTTTAAGAGAATGCTGGATGTCATCTCTTAAAAAATGACGAAGTGGGAGGGGCGCGCCCCTCTCCCACTTTTTTTTCAAGGAGGAAGCCTTATGAACACAATAACTTCATTCAGGCAAACATTGACCACGGATGGTCATTCAAATGTTTACAACTCTACAAAACTTTCTAAAAACGCAAATTCTGCAGATGTTAAAACTTTAGTAGCTCCAACAGGCTCTGAAGTTGCCGAAAGCATTGCGCAAAATGTAGCCGAAGTAAAAGCAGACGCTCAGCAATTGCAAAAAATGTCTGACCTAATAATGGGAAGAAAACTTCAATTCAACGTAAATAACGAATTAGGAAGCGTTGTAGTAAAAGTTGTTGATCAGAATACAAATCAGGTTTTAAGAGAAATACCGTCTCAAGAAATACAGCAACTTAAAATCAACATCAGAAAAGCTATTGGCATTATTTTTGATGAACTGATTTAATTCCTGTTTATTTCTTAAAAAGGGAAACAGATGGCAGGAATAAGCATACCAGGTGTTACAGACAAGTATAAAACAAACGACACTGTTGAAAAACTTATGCAAATTGAGCGAATTCCGCTTACAAGGGAGCAGAAGACGCTTGAAAACTATAAGAGCGAGCAAGAGACTTGGCGTTCTTTAAGCAGAAAGGTAACATCTCTGCGAGACAATGTAAAAACGCTATATTCATTTGAAAACCCGTTTAACAATAAACTTGCAGAATCAACGCAAGAATATGCAATTACAGCAGAAGCAACAAGAAAAGCTTCTTACGATTCTTTTAAAATAGATGTAATTCAAACAGCAACCGCAGACAGATTTCTTACATCTGAGCTTCCTGAAGATACAAAAGTTCCAGCAGGAACATATACATATAAAATCTCTGACAAGACTATTTCAATGAGATGGAAAGGCGGTTCCCTTCAAGATTTTTCCACAGCGCTTAACAAGAGAGGAAACAATCTTTTAAAATCAAGAGTGATTGGCGCCTCAAAAGGGAAAAAAACGCTTGCAATAGAATCGCTAAAAACAGGAGAAGAAAACAAGCTTTCTTTTGAAGATGACGCAAAATCTTTTGCAGAATCTACAGGAATGATTGTAAAAATAAAACCAAAATCAATTACATTTGCAAATTCCAGATCAGAACTCCTCGCTCCCCCGCCAATAGAACTTGAACAAAACAGGCTTCCGCAAGTTTCTGCAAATTCACTAAGCGTTATTCAAGATAAAATAACAGTTCCTGCAAGGGGTGGATTTCAGACAAAAATTCCTGACTCCATAAAAACTATTCCAAATGCACATATCCAATTTTCTATAGAAAAAAAAGAAATTCAGGATATTACACAAGAAATAAATAAACAAAGCCAAAAGCCAGAACTTCCAGATTCAGGCACTGCAACTTTTAAGGATGTAACGATAATCAACTCCCCAGTAGACGCCATGCTGCCATTGCAACCTACAGAAAAACCAGAACCTGTAACTCCTATAACAACTTCGGACATAGTATTTGCAGTTATGGCAGACGGTTCTGAAAAAATTATTCAAACTCCAGATATTCTTATAGAAAAAAAACTTATAGATATAAAACTATCCGATTATCCAAATATACAAGCAATAGCAGTCAGAAATAGAAACACAGGATATTCTTTTACAGTATCTTCCATATCAGGGTTTAATCCAAATCAAAATTTAGGATTTACACCGCAGCATCCTATATCAACGGCACAAGATGCAATTATAAAATACGAAGGAATTACAATAAAACGCCCTGACAACGATATAGATGACATTATTCCAGAAGTTACCTTGCACGTTCACGAAAAAACCGACAAAACCGCAACTCTTTCAATCAAACCCGATGTAGAAGCTGCAAAAGAAGCTTTAATCACTTTTGTAGGAAAATACAATCAAGCGATGGCGGAATTAAACATACTTTCGCAAAACAAACCAGAGCTTATAGAAGAGTTAGATTATCTTTCCAATGACGAAAAGGAAGAACTCAAAGAAAAACTTGGAATGTTTACAGCAGATTCATCTATTTCAAGCTTAAAATCAAATATGCAATTAATTGCAAGCGCAAAATATGCGCCATCAGAATCTGCTCAAGTCACGATGCTAAATCAAATTGGAATTGCAACAAATGCAACAAGTTATTCAGGATATACTCCAAGCAAGCTTAGAGGATACCTTGAAATTGATGAAAAAAAACTTGATTCGGAACTTGAAAAAAATCTTGATGACATAAAAAATTTATTTGGATTTGATTCTGATGGAGATTTAATAATAGATTCTGGACTAGGTTACAGAATGGACAAGCAATTAACCGCTTATGTTCAGTCTGGTGGTATTTTTGCAATGAAAACCTCAAGTTTAGACGGAAAAATAAAATCCAGCGAACAAAAAATTTCTAAGCTGGAAGACCAAATGCAATCCAAGGAAGCAGAACTTAGAAATAAATATGGTCAAATGGAAGGTACGCTAAACAACCTTGAAAGCCAACAGAATTCTATACAGAATTTTTCAAATAGTTTTAGAAGAGGTCAATAAAAATAGCAAAAATACTATTTATATTATAAACTAAAAAATAGGTCAAAAGGAGGACATTATGGATTTATTCATGAATGGCGAAAAAATAGATGCAACTCTTGAAAATGAAAAAACAGTTGGCGACATATTAAAATCTTTTGAGCTAACTTGCGAAGAAAACGATGCGGCAGTAATAGGCATTATTATAAATGGAAAAAATGTTACGGCAGACGATTTTGATGAAATTTCTAAAGAAGAAATAAAAGATTCTACAAAAATTGAATTTAGCGTAGTTACAAAGCAAACAATCGCAGATTCTTTTAAAAAAACAGCCGACCTTTTTAAAAAACTCGAACAAGAAATGAAAAAAATTCCTGTTCAATTTCAAAACGGAAAAGAAAAAGAAGCAAATCTGTCTATAAAATCACTTGCCGACAGCATAGAAGATTTCTGCCATATAGCGGCGCTCGCCTCTCTTTTTAAGGAATATTCGATTGTTTCAATAGACGGAAAGCCATTTAATGACTTTTTTGCAGACTTTTCTCCTATTCTTTCAGATTTTGAGCAGGCCTTAAAAGACAACGACACAGTAACCATAGGAGATTTAGCTGAATACGAAATATGCCCAAGACTTCAAGCCATTGCAGAAACTTTAGAAAATTTGAATTAAAATAAACAGAGGCGGAGGAAATATGAACTTTATCTTACAAGCAAAGATAGCTCGCAACACTCAGGAAGTCTATTTTATAATTTTATTTATTTTAGTGTTGATTTCTGCACTGTTTTTAGTCCAAGCATTGATAAAGATTAATAAAAAAAGAAAAGAATCTGCAAAATACATTGAACTGCAAAAAGAAAAAACAACCACAAGAAAAGATGTTGCAATTACTGCTAAAAAATACAATTTAGATGCTCAAGAAGAAAATGTTTTATGGAAAATCTGCAAGCGGTACAAAATAAAAAATATTCAATACATCATAAAACAGCTAAACTCTTTGGATGTTTTTTTCAAGCGTTTTTATAATGAATTAAAAGAAAACTCTTCAGAAGTTGAATTAAGCGCAATGTTCAAGCTTAGATTTAAGTTAGAACGATTTTTAGCGGGTACAAGCATTCTTTCTTCGACTCATTCAATTCCTTTAAAGACTAAAATTGATGAAATCTTTATAGACGGCTCAAAAAAAACATATACTGTTGTAGAAAACACAAAAGACTATCTTGGTATTCAAATTTCGCAAAATGACTTTTATGCGGAAAACAGACCCAAGGAACTTGAAAAAGTCGCGTTTACGTTTACAACGCCTACTCAAATGAGTTACGCTTTTGTTACTAGGCTAATAAAATATTCCACAACCAAAGAAAACTTACCTATTCTTTTAGCAGCACACACAAATAAGCTTTTGCAAAAACAGCAAAGGCATTTTAAGCGCAAAAATATAAGCGAGCCTTGTTTTTTTACATATACAAAAGAACAAAAAACAAAAAATGGAAAAACAACATATCCTTCATTAGGGCAAAAATATAAAGCAGAAGTTATAAATATTTCTGGCGGTGGCTGCTGCATTACAACATCTCTCCCCATAAAAGAAGGTCAATTAATTTATCTAGAACTAGTTATGAAAAACGGAACTGTTAAAGCCGCAGGAAAAATCGTAAAAACTAGAAAATCCAACCTAGCAAACTTTTTTAACCTGCACATTCAATTTATTTCAATAAGTTTAAAAAATAGAAACAAATTAATTGCTTACGTTTATGACTACGAGGAATAGGAATTAAACAATTTTGCAGACTTACCGCACAAAACTTTATAAAACAGTTTTTTATCACATATAATTTTTCACTTGAAAAAGACTAACTATTAGAGTATTCTAAAGGTTATGAAAATCATTGGGCTTAAGAACCTTAAACGAGAAGAAGGTTACATTTATTACAGAAGGAATTTTTTAGCTGATGCGCTTGTAGAAGTCCCTGGTAAAAATTTTGAAACGCCCATAAAATTTTGCATAGAAACAACTCCTCTTGGAACAAAAAATATTGAAATAAATCTTTCAAATTCCATAAATTATCCAATTATCCCTATAAAAAAAGCACTTAAGGAATATATTTTAACTCAAGACAAAGAAGGCAAACTGCCATTATGACATTTACAACACATTCTCCAGAAGAAACCATAGAGATTGGAAAAAAGATTGGAACTCTTTTACAAAAAGGAGACATCCTTGCGCTGCAAGGAACTTTAGCCGCAGGCAAAACCACAATTACAAAAGGAATTGCGCAGAGTCTCGGCGTAAAAGACGTAATAACAAGCCCGACTTTCTGCCTTATAAGCGAATACGAAGGAAAAATGCCTTTATACCACATGGATGTATACAGACTTGACGGGGCAGAAGATTTTGCAAATCTAGGAACGGAAGATATGCTCTATGGAAATGGAATCTCAATAATTGAATGGAGCGAAAAAATAATGTCTGAATTGCCAAAAAAAACAATTAAAATTGTCATTACCCCAAACGAAGATGGCTCTCGCTCCATAGCTATAGAAAACTGGCCATACGATTGGAAGGAATAATAATATGAAAGCACTTGCAATAGATTCTGCAGTTTCAAAACTTACCATAGCTGCAAAAAATGAAGAACGAACTGTTTCTGTTATTTTTGATATTGGAATGAAGCAGTCAGAAACAATTCTTCCGGCAATCGATTATGCGCTTTCAAAAGTTGAACTTTCCGCAAAAGATTTAGACTACACTACCGTTACCGCAGGACCAGGCTCTTTTACAGGATTGAGGCTTGCCTACTCTGCATTAAAGGCAATTGAAATGGCATATAAAATTCCTATATATGAAATTTCAACTATGGATGCATACTCTTATGATTTCAGAAACCTTCCGTTTACAGTGATTTGTGCAATCGATGCGAAAAAAGACCGTTTTTACGTTGCCGCATACAATCAAGATAAAAAAATAATTGATGATGGCGACTTTTTAATAGAACAAGCAGCTGAAAAGCTTAATGCTGAAAACGCTACACAAACCATTGTAATTTGCGGACCAGATTCAAATCTTTTTGAATCAAAAATAAAGGAAGCCTTGCCTAAAAACAAATTTATTTCGCTGCCATTTAATATAGATGTTTCAAAAGCCCTGTTCAACAGCGCCGAAAAAAATATAGAACTCGGTAAAAGCAGCCTAAAAGAATTTGAAGGTCCAATCTATTTAAGGGCAAGTGAAGCAGAAATCAAGCTTTCTCATTCTTAAACATACTAGAAAGAGAACCTATTTTTTCGCTATTTACATTAGATGCAGCAGTATTTTCATTTTTTATAGCATTAAAAACTTCTTGACGAAAAACTTTTACATCGCGAGGAGCCTCTACACCAATTTTTACTTGATCGCCTCGGACTTCTATTATGGTTATGGAAATATCATCTCCAATTTTTATTTGCTGGTCTATTTTTCGGGAAAGTATTAACATTCTATTCCCCCTTCTTTTTTAAAGCTTCAACAATATTAAATTTTGTAGACCATCGATTATCATTAAGGATAACTTGAGCACATAAATTATTTTTTCTATTAATAACAACAGGACCTAAAAAATTGGCTGTTATAGCAGAACCATCGCAAGGAACTGTTACAATAGTCATAACAATAATATCTTCAGGGGAAGCTACTTGCAAACTCTTTAAGGAATTGTCATCTATGTCAATTTCATAATCAGAACAAATCAAAAAAGGATCAATTAAAAGAAATGCAAGATTTTTATTTTCTATTGATTGAAGCCAAATAAAAGGTTCATATTCGGATTCAATTAACGCATATTTTTTATACTGCTCAAATCCCATTATTCCATTCGGAAATGAAACCAAACGCTTTTCTTCGACATTTACAATTTTTCCAGATTTTGTACAAACTTCCATGTTACTATCCTAATTGTATTAATTTTCCTGCATTAAAAAAAATCTAACGCATGTAATTTAGCAAAGTATTATTAAACATCTTTCCGGCATTGCTTAAAGTTGCCTGATATGCATAATCAAGCATTTTCATATCAGTTATAGCCTTCGTAAAATCCAAATCACCTTCTGTGCTTATTTGCTGAGTAACGTTTAACGCTGTAACTTGATTTCTGCTTATATTCAATTTTGCTCGCTCATATTCAGAACCAGATTTTGCAAGGCGTGTTACAAGATTGTCAATTCCTTTATCCAAGGAACCAAGCACTCTGCCTCCTATAGATTCTGTGTCGCCTTGCAGAAGCGCATTCCTAAATGCAATTACAGTATCAAACATTGAACCGCCACTTACACGGACACTGTTTCCAAGATTATAGGGCGGTTTTTGACTGGCATCTTTTATAATTCCTAGTTCATTTAAAACATTGCCGTTTACGTCGCTAAGCCACAACTGTCTTGCATCTGTGGTTTCAAAATTAAGCCCGCCTGTAACAGGATCTATGCTAGCCCTAACAGCAGCACCACTGTCGTTTATTTTCGCAGAAAGCGCGTAAACGTTGTCGCCGGCATTTACAGAAATTTCTACGCCATCAACACTTATAACAGAATCATTAGAAGCCTGCCAGCCTGAAGCATCTCTTCCACCAAAAACTTTTTGCTCTTCCGCCCAAAAAGTTCTGTTTCCAGCGTTATCTAAAGTCATAAATTTATTTTCATCAACTTCAATTTTATTTGCATCAATATTGCCGTTATAGCGAACTGTTTCAATAAGAGGCACTCCAGAACCAGAAACATTGCCCATTTCAATTTCAAAAGCAGTAGACTTTACGTTAGTTCCACCAAAAACAGAATTTCCATCAGAAGAAACTGCATTTGCGTTTTGAACAAGCTCTTTGAGCAGCTCATCAACTTCTCCAGCCATATTTTTCATATCTTCCGGAGTATAAATTCCATTTGCGCCAGTAACAGCAAGCTCGCGAATTCTTTGCATAATTTCAAGAGAATTGTTCATATACCCTTCTCTTATGCTAAACTGTTCAGTAAGAGTTGTTGCGTTTTTTTCAAAATTTTTTACTCTTCCCAAATAAGACTGATACCTGACCAAATGCCCTGCAGCAATAGGGTCATCGCGAAGTTGTTGTATGCGATTTTGGCTTCCAAGCTGATTATTTGCTTTATTCAATCTGCTTTCCTGAATTCGCAAATTAATTTGAGTATCCATATTATTCATATTTGAACTAACTCTTCGCATATTTACCTCTCATAAAAAAGTTTGCATTGCAACTTTTAAGATAAAAAGTCAAGATTAAAACCTATTTTAAGATTTTAAACGCCTAAACGATTTATAACAGTATCGAGCAAACTGTCCCATACTGAAATAAATTTTGCAGCGGCATTATATCCATGTTGAAATTTTATTATTTCAGACAATTCTTCATCAATATTTACGCCACTTATAGAATCTCGCATTGTCCTAAGATCATTCATTACAGCTAGCTGGCTATTAAAATTGATTTCAGCCTGCTCTCCCTTTAATCCGACGTTTGTAACAGAATCTGCAAAATAGTCGTCAAAGGTGCGTTCGTGTCCAATCATGACTTTTGTATTTCGCACGGAAGCTATTTCAATGGCAGCACGTGCATCGCCTGCATTTACATTGCCAGAATTATCCATAAAAGCAGCGGCAACGCTTTGGACATCATTTCTAACAGCAGAATTCACTTCAATGTACCCTGCAGGATTTAAAACAGGACTTACAGAAAATTGTGCCTGTGCCAATGAATTTACAGCGTCTGCGCTTGCATAGTCGTAAGCGCCTTCTGCGCCGCTACTTCTTAAAATTCCAGAATATCCTGTAAGGAAAAAGCCTGAATCTTCAACATGGCGGATAACAAAATCAGGATTTTCCATTGCCGCAGCTGTTGTTGCTTTTAGCACAAGATTCGAATTTCGGTCAAGATAAGCTTTTACTTCGCCATTAGAATCATTTATCCTATTGATTACGGTTTCTACTGTATCTGTAGGATAATAAGAAACTTGAACGTTGCCAGAAGGTCCGCTCAAGGTCATTGTGCCTTCAAGACCAATTTGCTCCTGCGGATTTAATTTGGTAGTTCCTGTAAATCTAAAAATATAAGAATGGTCAGAAACTCCATCGCCATCGCGGTCAAAGTTGCCATTTACATTTTCGACAAAAGAATGCTGTGTAAAAAAATCTAAACCAGTAACTTTGTTCGCGCCATAGGCATTTCTGTGAATATCATTTACTAGGTCTGAAAAATTCATCGTCATTGTATTCAAAGACTGAATTTCATTGCGAATGTCTGTATCTCGAAGTTCAATCAAAGCTCCCAGTTTTCCACCAGAAATAGAAGCATCATTTTGAGTGTCGGCCCAAACAAGTTTGCTATAGCCATTGTTGTCAACAACAGTTTCTAATTCAAAACCTCGTGAAATTCCACCCTGAACCAATACCTGTCCGCCAACATGAACAAAAAATTCATCAGCATCGCGAGAATCTGTAGAAATATTTACAAGTTTCGAAAGTTTATCTACAAGAAGGTCTCTGCGGTCGAGCAAATCATTAGGATTGTCACCCATTGCTTTGCTTCTTACAATTTCGCTATTTAATGAGGCGATTTGTTTCGCATAATTATTTACTTGTTTTACGGTAGCTTCAATATCGCCGTTAAGAAGTTTTCCAATTCCAGAAAGTCCTTCCCATTTAGTCTTTATAGAATCTGCCAGGCTTTCTCCTCTAGAAACAACAGCTTGTCTTGCAGCATGGCTTTCAGGATGAACAGAAAGTTCCTGCCAGCTTTCCCAAAACTTATCCATATTTGAACGAATAGAAACGTCCTCAGGTTCATTATAAACCTGTTCTATCATTGTATAATAATTGCTTCGAGTTTCCCAATAACTTTCAAGATGCTGTTGCTCTGTAATTCTTCCATCTAGCATTTCATCACGAATTCTTTCTATAGTTTGAATAGAAACTCCCTGACCTATCATGCCAGCCCTTTCAGGACGCTCTAAATCAGCACGATAAAGAGGATCAAATTCTTTTAATTGAACTCTCTGTCTTGAATAACCTTCTGTATCAGCATTTGAAATATTATGACCAGCAGTTGTAATGGCATCAGTATTAGCCATTATGCTTCGTTTTCCTAATTCAATTCCAGAAAAAGTAGATCCCATTTTATTGCTCCCGTAAAAAGTTATTATTAATACAAAGTGTTTACAACAACGCTTTCTGGCTGCCGATGGATTATTGAACCATTGCGCGAATACAGTTTGTTTCTATTATGCGGAATGGCATTTTCAATTACATCTTTTACAAATTTCCTAGTTATATTCAAATAGTCGCCAAGAGCTTTATTTTCAGTTCTGCATCTAACAAGTTTTCCTCTAACAGAGCATAAAAGTTCATTGCAGTCTTGTGAATTTTTTATATTCTGAACAAAACCTTCCCGTTCCTTATCAAGCTTATTAAAAGAATCCATTTTTAGATTTATTTTTGAAATAACTTTCATAAGTTCTGCCCAGTCTTTATTGTTTACTGCAGTTTTAAAATCACTTTGAAGAACCAAAACTTCTGAAAGAATTGTATTTTCCTTTGTTAAAATATCTTTATATTCCATAAATTACCTCTTTTCTGTTATAAAACAAATCGAGTTTAAGCTATTTAGTTTATCGGCATATAAAAAATCAACTTTATACAATATTTTGTTTAAAATAAGCAGGGCTGTTAGATTTTTATTTAGCCCAGAGCTCTGATTGTTTAAGGGCATTATCTAAAATTATGATAAAAATTTAAAAAATCGCTGTGACAAAGAATGTTTTAGAAATTCAATAATTAAATCTTGACGAATATACTCTTTTTCTGATATAGTGAATTCCGTTGACATTACGGTGCCTGTAGTTCAGCGGTAGAGCGCCAGATTGTGGATCTGGTTGTCGTGGGTTCGAGCCCCATCAGGCACCCTACTTTTTCTAAAGTTCTTTAGAAAATGCGCCCGTAGCTCATCTGGATAGAGCTTCGGACTTCGAATCCGGAGGTAGCAGGTTCGAATCCTGTCGGACGCACTAGTTTATTTTTGGGCCATTAGCTCAGCTGGTAGAGCAACAGACTCTTAATCTGTGGGTCGCAGGTTCGATCCCTGCATGGCTCACTCAAAAATATAAAGTAGATTGCCTGGTCAACCTAGGTAATGACAGAATACGTCAAGGCAAGCTTGCGTTCAAGACCTTGATTCAGTCGTTTTTAAGGTTCGCATAAACCTTAAATAAAAAACGGGCCATTAGCTCAGCTGGTAGAGCAACAGACTCTTAATCTGTGGGTCGCAGGTTCGATCCCTGCATGGCTCAATAAACTCGCGAGAGTGGTGAAATTGGCAGACACGCTAGACTTAGGATCTAGTGCTTCGGCGTGAGGGTTCAAGTCCCTCCTCTCGCAAAACTTTTTTTTCACTACAAATATTTCTAAGACACATTCGATTTTGCAGCCCTTTAGTAAAAAAAACAACAATCCTATTTTTTAATCCCCTTGCAACCGTTTAATATAACAAAGCTGGTTTTCAAACATTTTTGCAACAAAATGCTAAAAGATTATTGACATTATTTTCTATATAATTTATATTCAATCACATAGCATTTGTATTTATGCGGAAATAGCTCAGTGGTAGAGCGCCACCTTGCCAAGGTGGATGTCGCGGGTCCGACTCCCGTTTTCCGCTCTATCGTTAGCCGGAAGGCGCCAGTTTATATGCGGAAATAGCTCAGTGGTAGAGCGCCACCTTGCCAAGGTGGATGTCGCGGGTCCGACTCCCGTTTTCCGCTCTATACCAAAAAGCGGTTCAGGTATGAATCGCTTTTTTTATATTTAGGATTTTTTCGAATCCTAATACGTTTGCGTCGCAAACTTTCTTATTTATCTGCAACTTTTCATTTTATGAAAACAGTTCATGGGAGCTTTAGTGTGAAACTCACAAAAGAATTCGCAAGTCTTGAAAAATCAGCTGTAAAACTAACAGTTACAATCGGAAAAAAAGATGTACAGGAAACATACAATGATGTTCTTAACAAATATGTAAAGAACGCACAAATTCCAGGATTCCGTAAAGGTCATGTTCCAGCATCTGTTCTTGAAAGAAAATATGGCGATTCCCTAAAAGCAGACGCAATGAGCGAACTAATCGACAAGTCTTTAAATGAAATATTTGAAAAAGAAGAAGAAAATCGTCCTCTTCCATATCAGCAGCCAGTTATGGAAAAAGTTCCAGAATTCGACACAACAAAAGATTTTGTCTTTACGGTTACTTACGATGTATTCCCAAAAGTTGAAGTAAAAGACTTTAGCGGAATTGCCGTAAAAGAACCTCAAGTTACAATTGGAGACAAAGAGCTTCAGGATGAATTAAAGGCTGTTCAGGAAAGAAATGCCATTGTAATGGACAAAAAATCTGATGAAAAAGCGGAAAAAGGCGACATCGTAACAATTTGCTATGAAGAAATCGATAATCCAGAAGCAAAACGTGACGGCTACGTATTCACTCTTGGAACAGAAGAAGATATATATAAAATCGATGACGACATCATTGGAATGAAAAAAGATGATGTAAAGGAATTTGAAAAAGATTCTAAAAAATTAAAGGTTACTTTAAAATCTTTGAAATCAAGAAAGCTTCCAGAACTTGATGATGACTTGGCTCAAGATGTTAGCGAAAAGTTTAAAACCTTAGATGACTTAAAAGCAGACATCAAGAGAAATATGGAAACTGCAAAAACAAGAAAAATTGCAGAATTAAAAAGCCAGTCTTTGCTTGAACAACTTGTAGAAAAAAATCCTTTTGAAATTCCAGCATCAATGCTTGCAGCAGAACTTGACGGAAGATGGAGAATGATGGCGCAGCAGTTCCAAACAACTCCTGAGCAACTAGAAAAAATGATAACAGCTTCTGGACAAACAAAAGAATCTATGCTTGAACAGTGGACAGGAAACAGCGAAAAAATGCTAAAAAGCAGAATAATTGTTGATAGTCTTTTAAAGGCAAGAAATATTTCTGTAACTCCTGAAGAAATAGAAGAAAAATACAAGCAGATTGCCGATGAAGGTGGAATCACGGTAGAAGAAGTAAAAAAACACTATGCAGACCCACGCTCAAAAGAGTGGTTAATAGATGACGCAAAAGAACAAAAACTTTATGAAGAACTTTATAAAGAAGTAAAAGTTACAAAAGGTGACAAAATAACGTTTGCAGAACTTTTCCAAACAAAATAAGCCTTGTACAAAAAGGGTTGTCCAAAAAGTAACAACTTATTAGACAACCCTTTTTTTTGCTTTTTGTAAAAAAAATCGCTATATTCTTATTTATAAAAATAATTTCTTAAAAATTGTGAACAGAGGAAAAAGATGAATGAAAAAATGAATACATTAGTACCTTACGTAATAGAGCAAAGCGGAAACGGTGAACGTTCCTATGATATATTTTCACGACTTTTAAAAGAAAGGATTATTTTTGTTGATGGCGAAATAAATGATGCAAGCGCAGACTTAGCAGTAGCTCAACTACTTTTTTTGGAATCAGAAAATTCTGAAAAAGACATCAGCATTTACATAAATTCTCCTGGAGGCTCTGTAACTGCAGGACTTGCAATTTATGACACAATGCAATATGTAAAATGTCCTATTCAGACAATATGTATGGGGCAAGCTGCAAGCATGGGAGCATTTCTTTTAGCAGGCGGTTCAAAAGGCAAGCGTTTTGCCCTTCCATCTTCAAGAGTTATGATTCATCAACCTTGGGGAGGTGTTGAAGGCCAGGAAACAGATATTGCCATTCATGCAAAAGAAATAATCCGGCTAAAAAAACTTACAATAACTCATTTTGCACATCACACAGGAAAACCGTATGAGGAAGTTGCAGCAGACATGGAACGCGATTTATTTCTTTCTGCAGAAGATGCATTAAAGTATGGAATAATTGACACAGTTATGTATGGGAGAAAGTAACAAATGAAAAGATTCAACAACGATACAATCTACTGTTCATTCTGCGGAAAACCTGCAGACAAATCACGACATCTTGTTACAGGCCCAAGCGGAAACATTCACATTTGTGATAAGTGCATTGCAGTATGCCAAGATATTTTAGAACAGCAGGAAAACGAATTGGTTCCCATTGAACTTTCGCAAGTACCTACCCCAAAAGAATTTAAGGAATATCTTGATCAGTACGTTATTGGACAAGACCAGGCAAAAAAAGTTCTTTCTGTTGCTGTATACAACCACTACAAAAGAATGTCAATTTCAAAGATTGCCCAAAAAACAAATGATGTTAAAATTGAAAAATCAAATATCCTTCTTATAGGTCCAACAGGTTCTGGAAAAACACTGCTTGCAAAAACTCTTGCAGAAAAACTAAAAGTACCATTTGCAATTGCAGATGCAACCACGCTTACAGAAGCCGGTTATGTCGGCGAAGACGTAGAAAACGTTCTTTTAAAGCTTATAAACGCTGCTGATGGAAATATTGCCGCAGCAGAAAGAGGAATTATTTTTATAGATGAAATAGACAAAATTGCTAGAAAAAGCGAAAACACATCTATTACTAGAGACGTAAGCGGTGAAGGCGTTCAGCAAGCCCTTCTTAAAATTATAGAAGGAACTACAGCTAGCGTTCCTCCTCAGGGGGGAAGAAAGCATCCTAATCAAGAAATGCTGCAGATAGATACAACAAACATTCTTTTTATTTTAGGAGGAGCTTTTGTAGGTCTGGACAAGATTATTGAACACCGCACGGCAGAACACTCAATGGGATTTGGTTCAAGTGTCGGAAAACTAAATGCTGAACAACAGATGGAACTTCTCAGCTTGTGTACCCCGGATGACCTTGTAAAGTTTGGAATTATTCCTGAATTAATAGGTCGTATGCCTATGACGGTTGCCTTGAAAGAACTTACAAAGGAAGATTTGGTTTGCATTCTTACAGAACCTAAAAATGCCATAACAAAACAATTCCAAGCATCTTTTGAGCTAGACAACGTTGACTTGCAATTTGAACCACAGGCAATAGAAGCCATTGCGGACGAAGCGATTCGTCAAAAGACAGGTGCCCGTGGCTTACGTTCAATCGTGGAAAAACTTTTAACAGATATAATGTTTGAAATTCCTAGTATTTCCGGCCACAAAAAACTTGTTATAACAAAGGATATGGTAAAATCAGAAGGAAAAATCGATCTTAAAAAAGTTCTTGAGATTATTCCAGATTCTCCAACAGCAGTAAATGCTTAAGTTTTATAGTATCTAAAAGAAATGTTTAATGTAAATAAAATCTCTTTTAGATACTTATAACTTTTTTTGCAATGTCAACTGTTTGCAAGACTGTCTTTTTCCAACTAAAATCGCCTGCCCTTTTTATCCCTTTTTCAATCATAGCGGAGCGAAGTTCTTTGTCAGTCACAACAAGCTCCATTAAACTTGCAATTTCATCTATATCATCAGAATTAAAATACTTTACAGCATCCTGCCCCATTTCTGGCAAAGCTCCGGCATTTGAACAAATTACAGGAACTCCAGTTGCCATTGCCTCTAAAATAGGCAAGCCAACGCCTTCATTTACAGACGGAAAAATACAAGCATCTGAACCAGAGTATAATTGAGGAAAACTTTCGTAAGGAAAATAGCCTGTAAGAAAAATATCAGATGCAAATTCCGATTCAAATGCAGCCTTATGAATTTCAGCAGAATAAGAACCGTCGCTGCCAGCAATAACAAGCCTATGAGGAAATCCTGTTTTCTTTTTGAATATTGAAAATGCTTTTATAAGCTCGACATGTTTTTTTTCAGGACCAGAAAGCCTTGAGCCATAAATAAAATAAGGTTTTTTTATTGCAAATGGCTTTATATCAACTACATCAGAATTTAATTCAATTGCAGGGAAAAACAACTTGTGATCGATTCCGTTGTAAACGACTTCAATTTTATCTTTATCAATTCCGTGACTAATTAAATCATCTCGAATGAAAGCGCTTGCGGCAATAATTTTTTGAACGTTAGAAAGACCTCGTTTTATTTGAAGTTTTTGAATCCAGTCTTTATTTCCTTCAACAACATTTGAAAGAATGGTATTTACGACCGCAATTCCAGGAATCTTAAAAGAAACGGGAAGAACTCTTTCCGGCGCGGGATATATAATTAAATCATAGTTTTGCATGGTTCCAAATTTTGAAGAATTTGTAAAATGCCACAAACGTTCCATATTTAAACTGTCCGCAATATTTACAGACTTATACGCTATATCTTTTCCAGATGTATATGTAAAGCGATCTAGTTCAGAACCAAAAAGCTCAACTTTTACATCGCTTTCTGAAGAAATATTCGAAACAAATGACAAGATGTAAGTTCCAAGTCCTGAACGCGCGTGATCGCAGCCAAAAGTATCTATACCAATTTTCATATCCTTTTATTATAGCACAATAATAATTACTGTGCTATACTCACAACATGATTGAAAATAATACATTCTTAACTCTAAACTCAACTTTACAAGAAAATCTTTCAAAAATAGACATAAAGACACCTACAAAAGTGCAATCTGTCGTTATTCCTATTATAACAGAAGGCTCAAATCTTATTTTTCAATCAGAAACGGGGACAGGCAAAACTTTTTGCTATCTATTGCCATTAATTTCAAAGATATTAAATAATCAAACTGAAAATGAAAAAAAAGATTCTTCTATAAAATTAATAATTTGCGCGCCAACTTTTGAATTAGCTTCTCAAATAAATCAAAATATAAAAAAAATATGCTCATTAAAGTCTGCTCTGTTTATTGGAGGAGTCCCCTTAAAAAGACAAATAGAAACTCTAAAAGAGAAACCCGAAATTATAGCAGGAACGCCAGCAAGACTGGTTGAACTTATTCATTTAAAAAAAATAAAACAGCAAAATGTATCTGCTATAGTTTTTGATGAAGCAGACCGCCTTGTAAAAAAAGAATTAGTTGAAGAAACTAAAAATTTGTTGCAGCAAATGCCAGAAAACTGCCAAAAAATTGTATGCTCCGCAACAATTGATAAAAACACAAAAAACTTTTTTAAAGATTTTAAAACTATAGTAATGCCAGAAGAAGATGTCTTAAAAAAGAATATTGAACATTGGGCGATACATGCAGAATCAAGAGATAAAATTGAAGTTTTAAAAAAGTTTATTCTTGCAGAAGCTCCTGAAAAAGCTTTAATTTTTACAAGCCGTGCAGATCAAGTTGAAAATATTTATACAAAATTGACATATAAAAAAATTCAGTGCATTCCTCTTCATTCAAGATCTGACAAAAAAGACAGAAAAGCTGCGCTAGACAGATTTCGAAGTGGAAAAATAAAATTTCTGATTACAAGCGATTTAGCCGCAAGAGGTTTAGACATAAAAGGAATTACACACATTATTCAATTAGATTTACCATCTGATTCAGATTTTTTTATTCATAGAGCAGGAAGAACAGCTAGAGCTGGAAAAAAAGGAATAAATATAGTTATAGGCGATGAATATGAACTTAGAAAACTTTCTGCCTTAGAAAAAAAACTTGGAATAGTGATATATCCAAAAGAAATTATTTACGGAAAAGTTTGCGCTCCACAAATTTAATTTAAAATTACTTGCGCAAAAAAGTGCATTGAATCAACTCTATAAAAACAGTATACTAAAAAGATAAATGAGGTTCATGTGTTTTTAAAAAGTCTTGATATATTTGGTTTTAAGTCGTTTGCTGATCGCACCCATATTGATTTTTCTGACGGAATAACAGCCTTGCTAGGACCTAACGGTTGCGGAAAGAGCAATGTTGTTGACGCTATAAAATGGGTTCTTGCAGAAAAGAAACCTAAAAATTTGCGTGCAAATGAAAAAACCGATGTTATCTTTACAGGGACAGAAAGAAGACCTGCTTTGAATGTAGCAGAAGTTACTTTAACTATGTGCAATGAAAATGGTCTTCTTCCTATGGAAGAGTCAGAAATTGCCATAAAAAGACGCCTTTATCGCTCTGGAGAGCAAGAGTATTTTATAAACAACAAACCAGCAACTTCTAAAGATATTGTAAAACTGTTCATGGACACAGGCGTTGGAAAATCGGCATACTCTGTAATGGAACAGGGAAAAATAGATCAAATTCTTTCTAGCAAACCAGAAGACCGTCGCTATCTATTTGAAGAAGCAGCAGGAATCAGCAGATCAAAAGAAGAGTGTGCAATTGCAGAAAGAGAACTTGAACAGACTCGCCAAAACATGCAGCAAATTGAAGTTGCGATGGCAGAAATAAAGCGTTCCTATGATAGTCTAAAAGTTCAGGCAGAAAAAACATCTAAATACCGCAAAATAAAAGAAGACATTTTTAACTACGAATTAGATTTAACTCTTTTAAAATTAAAAAACTTTATCACTGACAAAGCTCGCCACGAGAATGAACTTGTTGAAGTTGAAAAGAAAAGAAATCAAGTCAGGGCGGAAATTGAAGAAATAAACAATACAATTTCTGAAAATATGGATAAGGTAAAGGAAATGCAGGAAAGAGTGTATTCCATGCAGGCAGAACTTATCGGTATTCAAAAAGAAAAAAATGGAAAAAATGACCTTGCAAATCAATTAAACACGCAAGCTAGATCCATAAAGGAAAAAATTGCCACGCTTGAAATAAAAAAACAGTCAACAGAAGAAAATATTGCTGAACTTGAAGATGAAATTGATGAACAGGAAGCAGAACTTCATTCAAAAGAAAAGCAAATTGCCGAAGTTGAAAAAAACATTGCAGACTTTGAAGAAAATATTGTAACTGCAGGAACACAAATAACATCAAACGATAAAATTACTGTAGAAAAAAAGAATGAAATTTCAGCTTTAGACGAAAAACGAAAAAATCTTCAGAATGAACTTGCTTCAATAACAGAAGATATTGTCACAATGCTTGATTCAAAGCTGAAAGATGCAGGTTTTTCAGATTCCGCAATGAAAAAAGCAAAAGATTCATTTGTGGAAAAATTGCAAAAGCTAAAGATTTTTGTTGAAGGCCGAAAAAATATATTTAACGACTTTGCAAAATCTTCGCATGAACAAAAGAATTACGAACAATCCGCAAAAGATGCAGTTCTTGCATTCGATGAAATAAAAAAAATTGCACAAGAACTAGATGAATCGTTTTTAGAGTATGAAAAAACCAGTCCTGCATTTATCGTAGAATTTCTAAGTCCAGAAGGAATAATGACTAAAAAAAGGGATTTAGATAAAAAAATATCTGAAAATCTCAACGAAATTGAACAATTAAACAAAGACATTGAATCACTGAACAGCCAGAATTCAAATCTTGTTTCTAAAATAAGCGAATACAAGGAAACTTGCAGCAAGCTTCGCGAAAACAAAGCTAGAATGGAAACTCAAATTCAGTCATCTATGCAACAGACTAGCCTTTTGCGAAGAAATTTAGTATCTTCACAGAACTCATTGCGTTCCATAGAAGAAGAATATGATGCGGAAAGCAAAAATGCTGACGAGATAAACGAAAGAATAGAAGAAATTCAGCAAGAGCTGGCGGAAATTGAACATAGGGGAATAAAGCTTGCAGAAGAATTAAAAGAACTTGATTCAAAAATTGCAGAAAACAATTCTAATGTTTCTGGAAAAAAAGACAAGCTTATAAAAAAGCAAGAAGAACAGAATAAGTTTCAAGCTCAATACGAAAGACTTTCTTTATCTCTAAATTCAAGCGACACTGAAATTAAAAATTTAAAGCAGAATTTCCAGGAACAGCACAGCCGCAGCTTAATGGAATTTGAAGAACATATGTACAAAATTACAAAAACTTCTGCAGAGCTTAGAGAAAAACTACTTTCGGCAAAAGAAGAACTTAAAGCATGTGGCCAAGTAAATTTGATGGCTCCTGAAGAATTTAGCGAAATAAAGGAGCGATATGAAAGGCAAAAAGCAAACTATGAAGATACTCAAAAATCTTTAGATAATCTTATCCGTGTAAGCGAAGAAATAAAATCAAAATCTTCTGAAATGTTCCTTGAAACATATAACAAGATTAAAAAGAATTTTCACAATATGTTCAGAAGATTATTTAACGGAGGAAGAGCTGAACTTAGACTAGAAGATCCTCAAAACGTGCTTACAAGCGGAATCGCAATACTTGCGCAGCCGCCTGGAAAAAAACTTGAAAGCATAGCCCTGCTTTCTGGCGGCGAAAAAACAATGACAGCGGTAGCCCTGCTCTTTGCAACATATCAAGTGCGGCCAAGCCCGTTTTGCTTGTTAGATGAAATCGATGCAGCTCTTGATGACAAAAACGTTTCAAGTTTTGTAACAACTTTGGAAACTTTTGCAAATGTCAGCCAGTACATTGTAATTACTCACAACAAAAAAACTGTTACTAGCGCGGGAACCATGCTCGGAATCACAATGGAAGAATCCGGGGTTAGCAAAATAATTGCACTAAAACTTGACAAAGATATAAAAATTGGAACTAAAGACAAAATTAAGCAGGACAACTTTGTAGAAGAAGATGTTCCTCCAGAAGAAGGCGCTTATATTCCACCGCGTCCACCAAAACGCATTTACAATCCGGACGGAACAATAACCGACCCTGAAATAGAGAGAATCAAAAAAGAAGAAGAAAAAAGAAAACTTCAAGAAAAAAAACTTGCAAAAGAAGCAAAACAAATTGAAGAAAATAACAGTTCTAATTCAATGGATGAAAAATTGCAGCAAGTAGAAAAAACTAATAAGGATGAAATAAAATAGCAATGCCTGCTGTTCAAGTTTTCTTAAAAAAAATTGAAAGTTTTCTCAAAACAAACAGAAGAATAACTCTGACAATTTGCGCTATATTAATCTTTATGACTTTAAGCGCGATTGTAGTCCTTGTTTGTTCAAAGTTTCAGCACAAAGAAATTCATAAAGATGCTGAAAAAACGCTCGTAATAGACCAAAAATTGCTTATTCCCCAAGGTCCAACAGTTTCCAGCGAATATGATACAACAAGAAAAACTGAAAAACAGTGGCCTCAAGAAGAAATTGGCAAATGGTTTACAATCCCCAACGAACAAGAACTTCAAAAACTGTCAGATGCAAACGATAGAACAATTTCTGATATACTTGGAGCAGCTCCATGACTTTTTTTAAAATACAAAAATCTTTTAAGAGTTTATTTTTTTTAGCCTTAACATTTGTCTTATTTTCTTGTGCCTCTACACCAAAAAAACAGCAAGAATCGCCTATTAACGAAGCAGAAACAACTTTGCAAGAAAACGAAGAGCAAAAACAGGCGCTTTCTGAAAATAATTCTGATAATTTGAGTCCAACAAACAACAAAACTTCTAAAGAGCAAGAAGGGAACGAAAATACTCAAAATTCAAACGATAATCAAAATTTGGAAGACTCTAAAAATCAAAATGAAACTGAAATTTCAGAAGGACAAAAAACTGAAAAATCAGAATCTGAAAAACCTGAAAATTTTGATACTGAAAAAGTTTTGCCAGAAGCCTTGCCAGAAATTCCCTATCAAGATACTACTACAAACGAAAGCGTACCTGAGCAAAATGAAGACAAAAAAATCTACGAACCTGTTAATTCTTTAGAAAATGAAAAAGAACAACTTTTAATCCAGGACGAAAATCAAAATTCTGTAGAAAATTCTTCAGAGCAATTAGAAAAAGAGCCATCATCCTATGAAGAAGACAAAAAAAATCAATCTTCTGAAATTGAAACGCAAGAAACCAGTCAGGAAAAAAATGATGATAAATCATTTTTATTTAACGAGGCAGAAGAATCTTCGGAAAACACTGAACTGCCTAACGAGCACGAATCTAAGAAAGAAATAAAACCTTCTAGAAGCGTAGATATGCACAGAAATCAATACATTAATATAACTTATCCTGGCAAAGGCTGGATATATCAAGGCAATATTGATAAAGACGGTAATTTGGATATTAGAAATAAGAATTTTATTTTTGGAGGAAGAAAGCTCGGCGGCAAAGACCAGACGTTTACGCTTCGTTCAAGAATGGCTGGAACATTTTTACTTCATTTTTATAAAAATGACGCATTAACTGGCGAATACATTGATGACTATCTCGAAGTTAACGTAGATAATTCATTGCCAGAAAGCGACGAAAAAATTGAAGCACCTTTGTACGCGAATATAGTTCCCCCTAAAGCAACCATTACGGCTCAAACCATAAAAGATAATAAGAAACTGATTGAAAATACTGCGAAAATGTCTTCTCTGCCGGATAAAAATGAAGCAAACAAAAACTCAGAGGACTCTAATAAAGAAATATCAAAAACTCAAAACGAAGATAAAAAAGAATCAAGCTTAAAAACTGTAATTCAAAATTCGGAAAACAAAGAGTTGCCATTAAAACAAGAAGAATCAATAAATGCAACTGCAAAAAAAGACGAATATTCTTTGAAAAATTCGCAAGCCGAATTAGAACAAATAGAAAACACAAAACTAAATGCGGAACAGTTATTAGAAAAGGCTAAAAATGAATACAACAACAAGCAGTATCCTCAGGCACTTGAATCTATAACTATTTTTTTTGACAAAGCATCTTCAAAACTAGACGAAGGCTTGTATCTTCAAGGTCAAATTTTAGAACAGAAATCCCCTGTACAGAACATAAAGAACGCAATAGAATCATACGATATGGTTGTAAAAAACTATCCATCTAGCCGCTTATGGGAAAATGCAAATAAGCGAAGTATTTTTCTTAAGCGTTTTTATATAAATATAAGATAATTTTGGAGGTCCTATGAAAAAAGGAATAAAATTTGTTTGTGCAGTATTTTCTGCAGTTGCACTATTAAGCTCATGCACTGTAAACAAAACTGTAGAACCTGTGAGAACAATTACAGTAAACGGAAAAGGTTCTATATCAGTTGAACCGGATATTGCAACTATAGAATTTTCGCTATCTACAATAGGTTGGAGCGCAAAACAAATTACAACAGACAACAACACACTTACAACCAGACTGTGCGATTCTTTGAAAAATGCAGGCGTAAATGAAAACGATATTTTTATTGGAAATTGCACCATTTCTACACCAACTGCGCAATACGAAGCAAAACGAAGTATCGTTGTTACTGTAAGAAATCTAGAACTAGTTCCCGCTGTAGTTGATTGCAAAACATCAAGTGTAAGATTAGTTTCTTTTAAATATGAAATTAGCGATTTAGCAAGCGTTGCAAGAAGGGTTAGAACAACTGCAATTCAGCAAGCACTTGATACTGCAGGTCAAATTGCAGGCCCAAGTGGTTCAAAAGTTGGTCAAGTTGAAGCAATTTCAGAATTAAAGGCTTGCGAAGAAGTCTTTTCAGCAGGAAAGATAAATGTTACCTCAGAAGTAGAAGTAACTTATTCACTTCAATAAAAAGTATATTTATAGTTTGCGATGCAAACTTTCTTATAGGAGAATAACAAATGTTAGATTATAAATTTATAAAAGACAACCTTGAAGCGGTAAAAGAAAACATAAAGAACAGAAATATGCATGCGGATGCAGATAAAGTTGTAGAACTGTTTGATAAAAGAACAGCTTTAGTAACAAAGCAGCAAGAACTTCAGCAAAAACGAAATGAAAACGCAAAAGCAATGAAACAAAAATTGGACGACAAAACTAGAGCCGAACTCATTGAAACGGGCAAAAACCTAAAAGAAGAACTCGCCCAATTTGAAAAAGAACTTTCAGAAACAGAAACAGCCCTTGAAGAAGCAGCTCGCCAGATTCCAAACATGATTCATCCAGATGCGCCAATAGGAAAACTTGACACTGAAAATCTTGAAGTAAAAAAAGTGGGAACTCCTAGAAAATTTGACTTTGAGCCTAAAGACCATGTTCAACTTGCAGAAGAACTAGACTTGTTAGATTTTGATAGAGGAACAAAAGTTTCTGGACCAAAATTTTACTATCTCAAAAACGAAGCTGTGTTCCTTGAACAAGCACTTATAATGTATGCGCTAAATACATTGAAAAAACACGGATTTGAAATTTTTATTACACCTGACATTGCAAAAGAAGAAGTGCTAAAAGGCATTGGATTTAATCCACGTGGAAACGAATCGAATGTTTATTCAATTGAAGAAGAAGGAACCTGTCTTGTTGCAACAGCGGAAATAACGCTTGGCGGTTATCACTCTGGCGAAATACTTGAAAAATCAAAATTGCCGTTAATGTACGGCGGACTTTCTCACTGCTTTAGAAGGGAAGCTGGCGCTGCAGGACAATTTTCAAAAGGTCTTTACCGTGTTCATCAGTTTGATAAAGTAGAAATGTTTGTTTACAGCACACCAGAAAAGTCTGATGAAATGCATGAAAAGCTTCGCCAAATTGAAGAAGAAATTTTTACAGGGTTAGGACTTCCTTTCCATGTTGTAGATACTTGTTCAGGAGATTTAGGAGCTCCAGCCTACAGAAAATGGGATTTAGAAGCTTGGATGCCTGGAAGAAACGGCGGCGAATACGGAGAAGTAACATCTACTTCAAACTGCACAGACTACCAAGCTCGCCGACTAAACATAAAATACAAGGATGATGACGGCAAAAATAAATATGTTCACACTTTGAATGGAACTGCAATAGCAGTAGGAAGAGCTATGCTTGCAATATTTGAAAACTATCAAAATGCCGACGGCTCAATAACAATTCCTCAAGTATTAGTTCCTTACTGCGGATTCGACAAAATCGGACCTAAAAAGAAGTAATACGTCTGGTCAAGGTACGCTTACGCTCAAGACCTTGACTCAGCCGTTTTTAAGGTTCGTATAAACCTAAAATACGCCTGGTCAAGGTACGCTTACGCTCAGACCTTGACTTTACCGTTTTTAAGTCTGCATAAAACTTAAATTATACAAAAAGAGTTTTTGTCGCTTTCTCATACAAAAAGCGGCAATCTTCTTCTTGCAAGCTTGTGTAACTACAATCAGCGGCGAATATCTTTTTATCATCAGAATAGAATACAGTATCTGCTCTGCAAGTAACAAAGATTTTTCTAGACACAGAAGGCGAATCTTTTAAAACAAAAGTCATTTCAAGAGGATATTCCCCGCCTTCTTGAATCGAAAAAGCTTCATTTAATTCCGAAGCAAGAACAATTCTCTCATGATTTACAAATAAAATATCGAGTGGTTTCAATCTTCCTTGAATAGATTCTATTGTTTCTACATAATCTTCTACCATATATCTGCAAATATTGATTAAATGCACGCCATTTCCTGCTTTTCCAGATTTTCTTGCTTGAAGTACAAATTTTTCAAGAAGATTTTTTGCTTTTTTCTGATTTTCTAAATCTATAGAACTCCAAACAGGTCTTGAAAACAATTTAAATCCCATAGCTGGAACGCAATCTAAAGAATTTTGCTTTGAAGAATCTAAAGAATAGTAAAGTTTTGCAGAAAAATCATATTTTTGTTCTATAGGGACATCTTTTATTCTGGAAATAACTTGAGGAATTACTAAAGCTGGACCAGAACTTACTTTTTTCATTTCTGTTATAAAAAAAAGCCCTAGCCTATTAAAATAAAATTCAACCTTAACTTTTTTTCCTTCAAAGGAAGAAATTTTTTCTGGAGGATTCGTTAATAGAATAATTCCTTGTTTTAATACAGAAATATCTTTTGAAGGAATTGCAACAGAAAACATTTCAGAAGAAAGCGAATGGATTTCAAGCTGTTCTTCTGCAGAAGTTTTTTCGTTCTGGGAAACTGGCGTTATTGTAAGAGGAACATTTCCATCAATAAGATATTTTAAAACTAACTCACGTTCTATTCCCGAAAGTTCATTTTTTTCCATAAAAAACCTCTCTTATAAAAAGATATATGAATTAGCAAGGTTATTTTGTTCCCCACCCTACAATTTTTAACTGCTCTATTTTTTCAAACGAATCGTTTAAGTAAGACACTTTTACATCCAAATATCCATACTCACAAAAAAAACGGATAGGAATTTCTATTGCGGAATCTTCAAAAAAAGGCTTGCCCACAATAAAAGAATCAAAAAGTCGATTTTGAGAATTAAGAGAAAATTCCTTTTTAAAACGAGCTTTCCAACCGGATTCAACATCGTGCTTAAAAAGTATAAGGAAAAATGCATCAGTGCTTTCAATTTGATTTATAGAAAAATTCCAAGAACATATAGAATCGCAAAAAGAAAGCAAACTATTCATTAAAATAGAATTAATTTCTGTTGTATCAAGACTTCCAAAACCTTCCAAACATGGATATATCCTGCTTTTTTTTTCAGCGGTGGCAACAATGTAATTTTGAGGAGTAAGCTTTACCTTGCTATCTATATAGGAATTTTTAGAAATATCTTCAACAAGGCGAGTACTTTCAAGTTCTTTTGTCCAAGATAGCTCATTTTCCGTTTTAGTTGAAATTGATTTTAAAGTTACCTCATCAGCAACAAGTTCTTCGGTCAAATGATTATTAGAGCATGAATTAAAAACAATGCAGCATAGAAAAGATAAAATAAAAAAAAAGTATACCTTTGAACAATTCATACATATATATTGTAACATATTTTAAATGAATTGTAAAAGATATACTTTTATTGTGGTCTGCAATATGCAACCCCTGTTTTTATTCAAAGTTATTTTAATCGCGAACTGTATATATCCAACCATCAGGGGCTTTAATTTCGCCCATTTGAATACCTGTAAGAGTTTCGCGAAGTTTAGCCAAAACCGGACCGATTTTTTCCATTCCACTAGGAACAAGAATTTCTTTTTCGTGGTCAACAATCTTTCCAATAGGAGAAATAACTGCGGCTGTTCCACAAAGTCCACATTCTGCAAAATCAGAAAGCTCATTTTTGTTTATTTGGCGTTCTTCTACTTCAATTCCTAAATAGTCCTTTGCAACTTGAACAAGGGAACGCCTTGTAATAGAAGGCAAAATGCTGCTAGATTTCGGAGTAACCAGTTTCCCATCCTTTGTTACAAACAAAACGTTCGCGCCGCCAGTTTCTTCAATATATGTGTGAGTAGCAGGATCTGTATAAAGATTTTCTGCATAGCCGCATTTATGAGCGTCAACTATGTTGTACAAACTCATAGCATAATTTAAGCCTGCCTTTATATTACCAGTTCCGTGAGGAGCTGCCCTGTCTAAGTCAGAAATTCTCACAACAATAGGTTTTACGCCACCTTTAAAATAAGGTCCTACTGGAGTAACAAAAATTCTAAACTGATATTCAGCAGAAGGCTTTACACCAATGACAGCATCCGAGCCAAACATAAATGGACGTATATACAGAGTTGCGCCAGTTCCAAATGGAGGAACCCAATCAATATTTGCTTTTACAGTATCGAGTACGGCTTGAACAAATCTGTCTTCTGGAAAAACAGGCATTTCAAGCCGGCGGCAACTGTCCGCCATTCGGCTAGCATTCAAATCAGGGCGGAACGTAACAATTTTACCATCTTTTGTGGTATATGCCTTTAGTCCTTCAAAACAGGTTTGCGCATACTGAAGAACACCTGCACATTCGCTTATGCAAACATTTCCATCTTTTGAAAGTTTTCCTTTGTTCCAAGAGCCATCTTTGTATTCTGCAATAAAACGTTTGTCTGTTTTTATATAGCCAAATGGAAGATTTGACCAATCAATATTTTTCTTTCTCATTTATATAACCTCACAAATCGTCGCGCTAAAGCCCGGCATAATTTTAATTATACTGTAGCACTTTACTTTATCTTACGCAAGAAAGAATCTTTATATCCATCATTTTTAAAGCGATTAAGCACAGTTCCATATTCATCCATTCCTATAGGTCCAATCAAAACTTGATAACCTTTTTTAGAAACTAACGGAACAAGCGTAATAGGATATTTTTTTCCATACTTAGAAATAAGCGACTTTATATTATTTTCATCAGAAAGCACCGCAATCTGAACGTAGTATTTGCCGCTCTTAAGAGAATTTAGACTTTCAACTGTGTATTTATTTATCTCAGAATATGGATTTTCTTCTTTTTGCACAGGAACTCCTTTAGAATCTTCTTCAGAGTCTTTAGAAACTTCGCTTGATTCTTCTGCAACAGTTTCAGGATTTTCTGCATCTGCAGAAGCCTCTGGAGGATTTGATTCTGCAGGAACAAGAATTATACCTTCATAAGATTCGTCGTTTGACTCTGGCTCACCAACTTCTGCGACGCTCTTTTGTGGAGCGATGCCTTTATCGCTACCAGCTTCATTTAAAGAAGTATCTTCTTCTGAAGGAATATTTTCTGCTTCGATTTTTTCACTATTGCTTTCAGTTTCTTCTGCTGGCGGCAATTCTTCTTTAGAAACTTCCTCCTTTGAAAGATCCTCCTCTGGAAGCTCTTCTTTTTTTATAGCTTCCATTTTAACAGAGTCTTCTTCCTGAGGAATATTTTCTGTATTTGCAACAGCTTCGCTATCTTCTGTTTCTTGTGGCAGTTCTTCTTTTTCTACAGGAGAAATGAGTTCTTCATTATTATCCTCAGAAATTGATGCGCTGTCTTGTATTTTTTCTTTATCATCTTCTTTTAAGTCGTCCAAATTTTCTGGAGCTACAGATTCTGAAGGAATTTCAGCTTCCACAGCATCTTCATCCTTTGCAACAGGCTCTTTATTTTCAAAAGCCTCCTCTGAAGCCAAGTTTTCAGGCTCAACAGATTCTACTTCAGCTTCGCTTTCTTTTTCTTCTGTTTCTTGCACATCATCAAAAGAAAGTTCTTCTTGATTTACTTTTTCAGATTCAATTTTATCATCCTTTGCAGGCTCTTCTTCAGTAGCTTGTATTACTTCTACACCATCATTACTTTTTTCTTCACCCTCTGAAGCTGCTAAATTTTCTTCAGACGTTTCTGCAGGGACAGTTTCAAGAGAAGGAGCAGTTTCTTCTAAATCAGAATCTTTAGTTGTTTCTTCTTCTGCAGGAGTATTTTCACTTTCGACAGAGGCTTCTGTTTCTTGCGTAGCTTCCTGGTCATTTGAAGCGATTTCTGTTTTTTCTTCAGCAGATTTTTCGCCATTAAGCTCTGCAACTTCTGAAGTTTCCACTTTATTTTCATCAGTATTTTGCTCAGCAGCTTCTTCTTTTTTATTTTCAACGCCGATTACCGCAGTTCCTGTGCAAGCTTCATCTAACTGCCCAGAACGCTTTGTAATCTTTACGACGGTGTCAGCACCCTTTTTTATTCCAACAAGTTCCGCAGCTTCAGGAGAAAGAAGAATTGCAACGCCTTCAGAAGGGTCTAGCGCTCCAATAACAAGAATGTCAATATTTTTACCATTAGTTAAATTTGTAACAATAATTGTGTCACCTGGAAGATAACCAACTGTTTTTGCAAATGCACCTTTTGGCATCGCTCCTTCGTCAGCGACTAATGCACGCCCATCTAAAGAAGTGCTAAAAGAAGTAAACAGCAAACCTACTAAAAAAAGTGAAGCAAACAGACTAAAAATCTTTTTCATATATATACCCCTCTAGTTTAACCCTTTGTATTCACAAAACTTATTAAGTCAGTGGCAAAGGCTGCAGAAAAATCTTTTATTCCAAATTCAGAATTCAATTTTTTTCTATCTAAAACTTTTCTTTCCCCATAGTTTATTAAGTTTCCATCTTTTACGGCAACTATTTTCCAAGACACCTTTTCAATTTGACTTAGCGATGGAAGATTTTTTTCATCATCTTTTAGATTATTAAAAAATAGTTTAATTTGAACAAAATAATCGGCAAGACCTTCGCTTGACTGCGCAAAAGCTTTTTCAAAAAGTTTTTCATCATTTTTGTCAGAAGAAGAAACTACTGTTGGAAAATTAGAAACAATAAATCCAGAATCAAAAAAGCAATTCATAAGCTCATCTTCAAAAACCAAAGACGCTTCGCACACGTCTTTTATGTTTCCTGATCTTTGAACAAGTTCAAAAGAAAGTCCTTTGCAAAAAACAGACTGAACTCCTAAAAAAACAAATCCAAAAAGAATAAAAAATCCTTTTTTCATCAACAACTCCCAAAATTCTCTCCAAAAATCCCCTTCTTTTTAATGTTCGGAAAAAAAAATATTTCTGTTTAGAGTTATTTTGAATATATAATAACGTTTAATTGAGAAACAAATCTGCTTATGATATAATAAGGCGAAAGTCAAGTTTTTAGGAAAAAGAATAAAAGCGTAAGCGAAATTGCAATTTGTGAAGATTTTGTGCGACAAGAACAATCAAGGTTGCATAGCAAACAAAAGCCATTCAAACGAAGCGCGAGCACAACCATCTGAACGAATTGCAAGTTCGCTGCAAGCGTTTTTTCAAAATTTATAGAAGCGAGACTTTAGAACTGTCAAACTAAACACAACGATATAAAACGAGGCAATAGCAATGATTAATGAAAGGCATTTATATATAATTGGCGCTGGCTTTGCAGGACAGACTATTGCAGACGATATAAAACGAAAAAAAACATTTGGCTCTGTAGCAGCTTTTTTAGACGATGATACAAATCTAATAGGAAAACAAATAGATGGCATTCCCGTTTTAGGACCAATTTCAAATATTACTGCAATCTTAAGATGCACAGAGCAAGACGAAGCCATTATAGCTATTCCAAGTGCAAGCGTTGAACGAATTCGGCAAATATACGAAACCCTAAAAAAAAGCGGATTTTCGCACATAAAAATTCTTCCAGGAATTTCTCAAGTGGTTACAGGTTCTGCTCACCTAGTTCAAACCAGAGAGATTGACCCATTAGATATACTTGGAAGAACTCCTGTAAAAATTCCTTTAAAAGAAAGCCTTTCATACCTTAGGGGAAAAAGAGTTCTAATAACAGGCGCAGGAGGTTCAATCGGCTCAGAGCTTTCAAGGCAGCTTCTTTCTGGAGGAGCTGAGCGCCTGTATCTTTTTGGTCATGGAGAAAATTCTATATATCAAATTGACAGAGAATTAAGACTCTTGCAGCACGAGGGTGTAGGCGAAAAAGCAACTATTGTTCCAATCATTGGCGACATGACAGACAGGGCATACACAAAGTATATTATAAAAAAAACAAAATGCGATGTAATCTTTCACTGCGCAGCCTACAAACACGTTCCGCTAATGGAAGAAAATCCTGTGGCTGCAATACAAAACAATGTATTTGGCACTAAAAACCTTTTGGATGCAAGCCTTGAAGAAAACGTGCAAAGATTTGTTCTTATTTCTACAGATAAAGCTGTTTCTCCAGTAAGCGTGTATGGGGTTTCTAAAATGATTTGCGAAAAGCTAGTTTTGCAAGCGGCAAGTCAAACGGAGAAAAACAAAAAATTTATGTTTGTGCGATTTGGAAATGTACTAGGCTCAAGAGGCTCTATTCTTCCACTTTTTATGGAGCAGATAAAAAATGGAGGTCCTGTAACTGTAACTTCTGATGACATGGAACGCTTCTTTATGACAATCCCTGAAGCTTGCTCTCTTGTCCTGCAAACCGGAGGAGTTGGAAACAACAAGGAATCTTATCTGCTAGATATGGGCGAACCTATAAAAATAATAGACCTTGCAGAACAAATAATAAAATTTAGCGGGCTAAAGCCTTATAAAGATATAGATATTAAAATAATAGGCAAACGAAAAGGCGAACGCTCAACAGAACCTCTATGGTTAAAAGAAGAACAACCCGAAAAAACAAATTTTCCAAAAATCTTAAGGTTAAAAAACATATACTTTTCTAAAGAACGACTAGATTCTTTGCTAAATGAATTAAAACCAATTTGCTTTTATGAAAATAACCAGCTAAATCAAGATATTTACAGAAACAAAGATATTCTTATAAACATTCTTTGCAACAACTTTCCGTCTTTAAAAGGATTTTATAGCAAATAGGAAATAAATTATGAGCGATGCAGATTCATTAAAAGTTCGTTATTCAAAACCTTCAATTTCAAAAGAAGAAGAAGATGCTGTTTTAGACGTATTGCGTTCAGGCTGGCTTACAACCGGCAAATACGCTCTTAAATTTGAACAAGATTTTAGCGATTTCATGAATAAAGATTCCTCCAGCCTAAAAAACAGAAAAGACTTTGGACTTGAAGATTCTAGCGTCATAAGTTTGGCAGTAAATTCAAACACTAGCGGAATGATTCTTGCAATGGAAGCTTGCGGAGTAAAAAAAGGAACTGCCATTATAACAACTCCCTACACATTTGTTTCTACAGCAGCCTGCGCAAGACATTTAGGGGCAGATGTATACTTTGCAGACATTGAAGAAGACACTTATAGCATTGACTGCAATAAAATCGAAAAAATTTTAAAATCTTCTAAAGGAAAAAAAGTAAAGGCAATTGTTCCTGTGCACATAGGCGGAAATCTTTGCAATATGAAAAAAATAATGCAGCTTGCAAAAAAATATAATGTCAAAGTAATTGAAGATGCAGCTCATTCTTTTCCAAGCAAAACAGAACTAGGCTATGCAGGTTCAATTGGCGATATAGGAGTTTTTTCATTTTACGTAACAAAAACTATAACTACAGCAGAAGGAGGAATGGTCTGCACTAGGAATAAAGAACTTGCAAAAAGAATGACTTCAATGCGCATGCACGGAATGGACAGAAACACTTGGGACAGATACACCTCTCCTAGAGCAAGCTGGGAATACGATATTATTGCTCCTGGATACAAATTTAATCTTCCAGATATTCTAGCCTCAATCGGTTGCTGCCAACTAAAAAAAGCAGAATTGTTCTTTTCGAAAAGAAAAGAAATAGTAAAAAAATATAATGAAGCATTTAAAAACTGTGATTTTATAAAACTGCCGCCAGATTCAGAAGGAAATGCTTGGCATCTTTACTTAATGAGAATTATCCCAGAAAAATTAAAAATAGGCAGAGATGATTTTGCAAAAACGTTACAAAAAAATGGAGTCGGAATTTCCGTTCACTTTATTCCGCTTTTTAGATTTACATATTGGAAAAAACTTTACAAAAATTTTACAAAAGATAACTTTCCAAATGCAGAAAAACAATACACTTCAACAATAACACTTCCTCTTTGGCCAGATATGACAGACGAAATGATTAACTTAGTAATCGAATCTGTTTTAAAAATAGGAAAAGAATACCATGCGTAAAAAAACAGCAGGACTTTCAAAAAAGAACACAAACTCATTTTTTTCAAAAGATTATTACACTGATTGCAGCAAAAAAGGCATATTATATGCAGCTTTAGTGCGTTCACCAGTGGCATCTGGAAAAATAACTAACATAACCATGAAAGATATTCCAGAAGGATACTACCTGTATACAGCAAGAGACATTCCTGGTGAAAACAAAATAAGAACCCTAGACACAGAAACAAGAGTCTTTTGCAGCGAGCACGTTCATTTTTTAGGAGAACCAGTTGGAATTCTTGTAGGACCGGAACTAAACACAGTCCGAAAACTTGCTGACGAAATTCAAATAACTTTTGACATTACGACAATTGAATCTGCGCTGCAAAGGGTTTCAAATGAACTTAAAAGACCTGTTTTGAAACTTCCAGATCAAGTAGACACAAAAGACAACGACATTGCTGAATTTGTAGATATGATGAACATTATGCCTTCGTTAGATCAACTTCCTAAGCAAGATAAAGATTTTAGCTATGCAGAGCCGTCGCTTATCGAAAAAACTATTGAAAATGTAAATCCTTATGAAAGAAATGAGGCTGAAATTGCGAGGAGAATAGTTAAAACAGGGGTTTTTGCCACTGCAAAAAGACCTTCTACAATTAAAAATCTTTTTGCAAAAGCAGATTACGAAATTTCAGATTCTTTTTCTCTAGAAGAGCTCAATCCCGACTGGTGCGAAACAAGCGGAGCGCTTTGTTTTTTTGAAGGCAGCTCTTTAACAGTTCTTACACCTACAAAATGGGCCTATCACCTCGTAAAAAATATTTCATCAGTTCTAAATATTTCAGAAGAAAATATTTACATTCAAAAAACGCTTTCTTCAGATAAAAATTCAAACGGAATTTGGAGATGCACAACACTAGCTGTACAAACTGCCCTTGCCGCGCTTTTAAGCCAGCATCCTGTAAAATTAATTTTAACAAAGGAAGAGCAGCAAAAATTTATGGCTCCAAGTTTAAAAACAAAAGTAAATCACAGAACTGCCATAAATAAAGACGGAAAAATAAAGGCTATGCAAATAGAAATCGACTGCGATGCAGGATTTACAAATCCGTTTGCAAAAAAAATTGCAGACCGCCTTGCAATTGCTGCAACAGGAATTTATAACATAGAAAATATGCAAGTTACCGCAAAAATCCGCACGTCACAGAATCCACCATCATCAATATATACGGAACTAATCGATTCTCAAATATTTTTTGCAATTGAAAGCCACATACAGCAAATTTGCCAGAAAACAGATATTTTGCCAACAACGCTTAGAGTTCAAAATATTGTTTTAAATCCTAAAAAAAATGTTTCCCAATACTCATTAAACTTAAAAAAAGTAAACGAGACTGTACAAGCAATCATAAAACAAAGTGACTTTAACCGAAAATACACAACGTACAGACTTTCTTCAATACAAAACCTATCCGAAAACGGAAGAACTTTTTTCGCACTGCCAAGAAGAGGAATTGGCCTTTCTTGCGGATACGACGGTTCTTGTTTTTTAGGAGATGAGGAAGTCATTGCAAATCAAAAAATGGAACTAGTATTAAACATTGAAGGCAATGTTATTATAAAAGCTGTAAATCCGTCTGAATCAGTTCTTTCAATATGGAAAAACATTATTTCTAGAATGTTGCAAATTGAGGAAGAAAAAATCTTTATAGACACAGACTTCTCTTCTTCGCAAGAAATTTCTATGCCAGAAAATTTTTATAATGACATCAGCATAATGACGTTGCTATTAAAAAGATGCTGCGCAGAAATTCAAAAGAAAAGATTTCACTCGCCTCTTCCAATTGTAGCAAAAAAAACTATAACACCAGCAATGAAAAGGCAATGGAATCCGGAAACTTTTTGCGGAACACCATTTCAATCGGTTGCCTTTGGCTGCGCAATTGTTGAAGTTGAACTTAATGCTGATACATTCCAAGAAAAAATAAAAGGAATTTGGATTGCAATCGATTGCGGAGAAATTCTTTCAATAAATGCTGCCGAAAATTCAGTAAAGCTTGCAATTCAGCAGGAATTAGAAAAACTTGTAAAAGACACGAAGCTTTCTGCAGACCAAATAAAAATTTCATTTATGCAATCGAATGAAACTCCTTGCCAAATTGGAAAACTTGTCCACAACATACTTCCTGCAGCATTTTCTTCGGCTCTTTCGCTTGCTTTGTTCCACACAATAAACGAATTACCTTGCACAGAAGAAAAACTTTACGAACTAACACAACTAAAAGAAGAATTAGAAACAAATCAAAATGAAGATGAAAAAAAATCTTCTGAACAAAAAAATAATGCTGGAGAAAAGGAATTGCCAGAAGGGGCTGATAAAAAATGAACATTCCAATAATACTCAACGGAGACAGAATTATGATTCAAGCTAGTGCCGATGAAAAACTGTTAAACGTTTTAAGGCAACAAAAGTGCCTATCCGTAAAAGAAGGCTGTACAAAAGGAACCTGCGGTTCATGTACGGTACTTTTAAATAAGAAACCTGTTCCTGCTTGCAAAATTCCAATTGCCTTAGTAATCAATAAAGAGATAGAAACCTTGGAATATTTTTATAAATCAGAAACTTATTCAGATATTATAAAAGGTTTTTCAAAAGCAGGAATAAAACTATGCGGATTTTGCAATGCCGGGAAAATTTTTGCAACCGCATACATTATTGGGTTAAACGAAAAGCCTACAAGGGATTCCATAAGAGAAAACATAAAACATCTTTCTCCGTGCTGCACAGATATTGATACCCTTATAAATGGAATCATATATTCATTTGACTTTTATTCTCGCCGCACAGGAACTTAAAAAGTCAACCCTAAAACTGAAGTTTTAATCTTTTAAGTTTGCGTTGCAAACTTTCTCATTGATTTTTTATAGGAGGCAAAAATGGATAACACAGAATGTAATGTATTTTATGCAAGAAATCTTTCAGAACTTTTTTATCACATAAAAACTATTGCAAACTTAAAAATAGTTGGCGCTTGCACAACTTTAGACCAAATGCCTAAAAAAACAATTTCAACAACAAATATTCCAGAACTAAAGCAAATTATCAAACATGAACGATTTATAGAATTCGGTCCTGGAGCAACCCTTTCAGAAATTTTAAATCTGGGAGAACGCCATCTTCCTAAAATTTTAACAGATTCCATAAAGACAATTGCAAATCCTTTTGTAAGAAATATTGCAACAATAGGTGGAAATATCTTGCATGAAAAGCAAAAACTTACACTTTACGCTCCATTAATGGCTTTTGATTCTATTTTAGAGTTCAAAAGCCCATCTGAAACAAGAAATATTCCTCTTACAATGTTTGAAACAATCCCTGCAGGCTTTGTTCTTACCAAAATACGAGTTCCATTAAGAGATTGGGATATAAGTTTATTTTTTAGGCTTGGTCCAGAAAACAAAATAACCGACACTTCTGCATCTTACACTTTTTTGGTCGATACAGAAAAAGGAATTGTAAACAATATAAAAATAGCTTTTGCTGGAAAAATAACATTCAGAGCAAAAGAACTTGAAAATAGATTATTAGGCCTAAGATTGCCACTATCTTCAAAAGATATTGATTTTTACATTGCAGATGCCGCATTTCAGTTTGAAAAAGAAAGTGAAGGCATTGTTTATAAGCCAATAATAAAACAGCAATATTTAAATCTTATAAGATATTCAATAGAACAGTTAACTTAACTGAATTTTATCGGGCTAATCTATAAGCATACAATCGCCATAACTAAAAAATCTGTACTTTTGGGCAACAGCTTGTTTGTAAGCGTTCATTATGTGTTCTTTACCAGCAAATGCGCTTACCAGCATGATTAAAGTGCTTTCTGGCGTATGAAAATTAGTGAACATTTTATCTACAACCTTAAATTCAAACCCAGGATACATAAAAATTCTCGTAGACGACGTGCCAGGATGAATAATTAAATCATCATTCTGAACAAGCCCTTTTTGTTTTGCATTATAAAGACTTTGCGCAGCGCTTTCGAGCGTTCGAACACTCGTTGTACCGACTGCTAAAATCGGGCGTTTTTCTTTTTTTGCTTGATTTATCATATTTGCAGTTTCTACGGGTATTGAATACCATTCTTCATGCATTTTGTGATTTTCAATATTTTCTTCACGAACAGGCAAAAAAGTTCCGAGTCCAACATGAAGAGTTACAAAACAGCGTTGAATACCAATGCTGTCGAGTCTTGAAAGCATTTCCTGTGTAAAATGCAAACCTGCGGTAGGACAAGCGGCAGAACCAGTGTCTGTAGCATAAACATTTTGATAGCGTTCAGAATCTTCTTCTGTATCGGAACGCTTTATGTAAGGAGGCAGCGGAATATGCCCATTGCGTTCAAACCACTGCTCATCAATAGGAAAATCAAATTTTAAAGCACGGAACTCTGTTCTATTGTTTCCAGGAATATCAATTATAGTCCCTATTGTGCCATCTGGAAAAGAATAACGCATTCCTGGTTTTTGCTTTTTTGCAGATTTTACCATTGTATTCCAAACGGCACAGTCTTTATCCACTGTATTTAAGAACATAAATTCTTGTTCCCGGCCAGTGGTTTCTTTTATCCCATAAACTCTTGCTCTACGGACTCTAGAATTATTGAAAACCATAAGTGTGTCAGAAGAAATTAAAGAAGGCAAATCCTGCATCATTTTGTGCATAATTTCTCCGTTACTTTTATTTAGAACCATTAATTTGTCCTGCCCCCTAATTCCGCTTGGGTGCTGGGCAATTAATTCCTGAGGTAGATCAAAATTAAAATCTGAAGTTTTCATAATAAAGTTCCCTGCCCTTCATCAGTATCATACTTTAATCCTAAATGTTCATAGGCCTTTTTTGTTACAATTCTTCCACGCGGTGTTCTTTGCAAAAGACCGCACTGAATAAGATAAGGCTCGTAATAATCTTCAAGAGTATCTATGCTTTCACCAATACTTATTGCAAGTGTTTCTGCGCCAACAGGACCGCCCGCAAAGTTTTTTATTATAGAAACAAGAATTTCTCGATCGTATTTTTCAAGTCCCAATGAATCTATTTCCAGTCTACTAAGACCTCGTTTTACTGTGCTTTCATTAATAACAGAAGAACCTTCAACCTGAGCAAAATCACGCATACGCCTTAAAACTCTATTAGCAACACGAGGTGTTCCTCTGCAACAGCGAGCAAGAAGCAAGGCCGCATTTTCTTCTATTTTTACATCAAGAATTTTTGAACTTCTTAAAATAATAGAAGCAAGTTCTTGTTCAGAATAAAAATCAAAACGAGGAATAAAACCGAATCTTGAACGCAAAGGACTAGAAACACTGCCAGCTTTAGTCGTTGCGCCAACCAGCGTAAAAGGAGGTATAGGAATTCTAACAGTTCTAGCGGCAGGTCCCTGCCCAATAATCCAATCAAGCTCATAATCTTCCATTGCAATATAAAGCATTTCTTCTATTGCAGGTTTTAAACGATGAATTTCATCAATAAAAAAAACCGTTCGCTCTGTTATTGTTGAAAGAATGCCTGCTAAATCTTTTGGCTTGTCAAGAGCCGGAGCAGACGTTACTTTAAAATCAACGCCTAATTCATTTGCCGTAATCTGCGCAAGAGTAGTCTTTCCTAAACCTGGAGGACCTATTAAAAGAAGATGGTCCAAAGGCTCGCTGCGCTGTCTTGCAGCTTCTATAAATGTACTTAAATTCTTTTTTATTGACCGCTGCCCTAAAAAGTCTTTTAAAAGCTTCGGTCTAAGGTTGTTATCGTTGTCCTCGTTTGCGCTTATATCAGCGCGAACTATTGTAGAAAAATTATCTTCATCAGTGATATTCATCTAAGCCATCTCCACAATAGCACGCCTAAAAATAGTTTCTTCTTTTTCTTTTTGATTCATAGAAGTAAATTTTTCATCATTTAAAAGCGCCTCTACAATCAATGAAATTTTTTGTTGAACTAAAAGCCTTTCATAGCCCATCGCTACCAAGGAATTTTCAACATCGCTATAGTCAGAATTCTTTTTTATAGCTGAACTAGAATTTTCTTCATGAACAGAAAGTTTTCCTTTTAACGCAAGAAGCATTTTTCCAGCAGTTTTTTTTCCTACTCCTGGAATTTTTTCAAGGCGGGCTAAATCTCCAGAATCAAGAACTTGTGCCAACACAGAACTGCTTACGCTGCTCATTATTTTTATAGCGCCTTTTGGACCTACTCCGTCGACTTTTAGCAAATCCAAAAATAATTTTCTTTCATCTACAGTTGCGAAACCATAAAGATTCATTAGCATATCAGTATGCTGAAGCCACAAAAAAACGCGGCAAGAAGCTCCAACAGAAGGAAACATATCTAAATTTGTGTCTGGAACACAAATATCCCATTCTATTCCATTTGTTTCGACAAACAGCTGCTTTGGAAATTTTCCTGTAATCGTACCCATCAAAGAATTAAACATCAGTCTATAATAGAATAAAAAACAAAAATAATAAAGATAGCACAGATAGACAAACATTCAACGGCAGGTGTAATGAATATGTGTTATTGCGCCTGCAAGAGCATCTGCTGCGTGGTCTGGACGAGGAATTTCTTTTAGTCCCAGCAAAATTTGAACATATTTTTCAACTAAAATTTTATCTGCATTTGCAGAACCTGTAACTGCTTGCTTTATCTGATTCGGTTTATACTCGCAAAGGGGAACAACGTTTTGGGCTAGACACAAAGTTACAACTCCCTTTGCTTCCGCAACGCTTATTCCGCTCGTAACATTTTTTACAAAAAAAAGCGCTTCCATACAAGCTTCATTTGGGCGAAACTCTTCAATCACGGCTTGAATCCGATTATAAATAGAAAGAAGCCTTTCTGAATGGGATTGCGTAGATTTTGTAGTTATGCAGCCATAACTGACCATTCTATACTTACCGCTAGAATAATCTACAATGCCAAAACCTGTATTCGCAAGCCCCGGATCAATTCCTAAAATGCGCTGTATTTTTCGAGAAGATGTTGCTATATCTGAACCTGGCAGCTGCTTAAAACTGAAATCTTTGTTAATCATAAAAAAATAACCACGAAAAGCGTATAACTATCCGTGGTTTGCAAACAAAAAAGCACAAACGGAACTATCTAAAAAGCGTTGTAAAATTGAAACGCCATCCTACCCAAGTTTAAGATGACCATTAACTTTTAGCTTTTTGAATAGCCCCATTAATTAAAAACTACTCTTCTATTTCAAAGTCGTCTGGGAATTCTGCTGTGTGATAAACGTTTTGAACATCATCATTGTCTTCAAGGCGGTCTATCATCTTTTGAACTTTTGCAGCAGTTTCCTTGTCAACTGGAGTATACGCATCAGGTACCATTCCTACATCAGCAGAAAGAGATTCAAATCCTTTTGCATTAAGAGCATCTGCAACAGCAGAGAATGCTTCAGGTGTAGTTGTAACAGTTATAACACCGTCCTCATTAACAATGTCGTCTGCGCCTGCTTCAAGAGCAACTTCCATAACTTCATCTTCGTTTACTTTATCAGCATCGTATTCGATAGTTCCTTTTCTTTGGAACATACGAGAAACCGAACCTGTAGTTCCAAGATTTCCGCCGTTCTTTGTAAAAATATTGCGAACATCAGCAGCCGCTCTGTTCTTGTTGTCTGTAAGAACTTCAACCATTACGGCAACACCGCCAGCAGCATATCCTTCGTAAACAAGTTCTTCGTAAGCTGTAGCACCGTCTTCACCAGTACCTTTTTTAATTGCACGTTCAATATTGTCCTTTGGCATATTGGCTGCACGTGCCTTAATAATTACTGTTCGAAGACGTGGATTGGAATCAGGATCTCCACCACCCATTCGGGCTGCAATAGAAATTTCCTTAATGAATTTTGTAAATATCTTACCGCGTTTTGCGTCGGCAATACCTTTTGCATGTTTAATAGTTGCCCATTTACTATGTCCTGACATTGAAAACCTCTTATAAATAATACGAAATAGTTCTTTATTTTACATTAAAACGGATAAATATGTCAATGTTTGTAACAGTTCTATATCTAACTTTTGCGCTTTGATTAAAAAGTCGAAAGTATTCTTTTTTCTAAAAGCTCGGCTTCCGACCTAAAAGCGCAGTTTTCTCAGGTTTTTGAACCATAGAAAACCATATTGGTCCGCAGCCGTTTTGAACATCCGGCAAGATATGAAAACCGTATTTTGTTTTTTCAACATTAGGAATAAAATCCATTTTGCAAAACTTAGAAATATCTTCTTCAATTTTAGGAACTGAGTTTTCAAAAGCATTTTTTGCATCTGGAAATTTTTTATATAATTTTTCAAGCGCGCCATCATTTTCGCAAACGTTCAATGCGCAAGTTGAATAAAGTAAATAACCGCCTGGAGAAAGCAATCTGTATGCGCATGACAGAAGCGCCCATTGCTCCATAGCCAGAGTTTTTATTCTAGCAGGCGACCACTGCAAAAGATATTTTTCATCATTAAACACGTGCCTTTCGCTAGAACAAGGAGCATCCAACAAAATTCGGTCATAACATTCGGTATTCTTTGTACACATTTTTGCAGCATCAGAACAAGTGATTTTTATCCGCTTGCGAATTTCTTCAGGAACACAAGTTGCGCAAACTTGAACAAGCCTTTGTTTTCTAGCAGGAGAACGTTCATTGCTATGCAGAGTTGCGTTTTTTTCCATTCTAGAAGCAAGAACCAAAGTTTTTCCACCAGGAGCTGCGCACATATCAAGAATTTTTTCAGAAGTTTTAAGAGGCAACTGCAATGCTGCAAATATACTGGCAGGATCTAAATAATATGGTTGAAAACCTTCAATATGCCAGCAAGCGTGTACAGATTCCTTATTAAAAGATTCTTTTAATGCCGGCCACCTTTCATTAAAAAGCGATGAATAATATTTTTCAAAACCTAGTTTTCCACGAAAATCTTCTTTACTTTCATTTTGCTTTTTTTTCATCTTAGTTCCTGTAATGTGCTCAAGGGATATACATTAAAAAAAGTCAGTATATAAATCAATATTTTTATTTCTTGCAGAATTGAATTCTTCCAAACTTCTATTATAATCAGGATTTTTAAATGGAATTACAACTTTCCAAGAACCGTTTTCATCACAGCTGTAAGAAAGGATTCCTGCAGAAAGCTTGTATAAAAGAATTTTTTTTGCAGATTCATTTACCAATTCTAAAAATTCAGCATCTTCATTCATTTTCTTTAGAACAGCAATCGCAGACGGGGCAAAGCGCTTTTCAGAAATCATTATGCAGTTTATGCCTGCTTCAATTGCTTTTATAGCGGCAGTTTCTGGAGGGTAACCATTTTTTGCAAGAGCAGCCATAAAAACGTCATCGCTAAAAACAATTCCTTTGAATTTTTTTTGTTTTCTAAGATTTTCGGTAATCCATTTTTTAGAAAAACACGCGGGATTTTCACTATCTAAAGCAGTAGTCCTTGCATGAGACATTAAAACTCCTGCCGGATTTAATGAAAGGACTTTTTCAAACGGCAAAAGAAGTTTATTCAATTCTTCCATGGAAAGATTTATTTCTGGAAGCCCTGTGTGGGGGTCTGTATTTGAATTGCCAGGAAAATGTTTTAAAACTGTTTCTATTCCATTTGCTTTATATCCATTAACGCAAGCTTTTCCGTATTGTTCAACTTTGATAGCAGAACCAAAACTCCTGCCATCTAAAAAAACTTTGTTTTGCTCAGTGCAAACCTCTACAACAGGAGCAAGATTTATGTCAAAACCTAAGGTTTTCATCTGCTTTGCTTGCAAAGAATATAAATTATACGCCTGTGCAACAGTAAGAATTTCAGAAACTTTTTCCTGCGAAGGAAGCGGACCTGAAACTATTTTTAATCTGTTTACATAGCCACCTTCCTGATCTATAGACAAAAAAGGAGGAACTAACTGTTTTTCATAGCAAAACTTTTTTATAGAATTGGTAAACTTAATTATTTCCTTTGGGGTCTCTTTTAAATTAAACGAAAAAAATAAATATCCACCGGGAATAAGAGCCTCTCCTTCCCTAGAACTTTGAAATTCATATAAAGAGCCAGTTTTTTCAACAGGAACAAAAACTGTATCTCCTTCAATATTTTCCACAAATAATTGAGAAATCTTTTGCGCCTCGCTTAAGTTAGAAAAAAACTCTTCAAAGGCATTTTTTTTCTTCAAATTGATAAAATCAATTTCTTGCTGAACTTTTAATGCAGATTTTCTACAAAGGAGCTCTTTTTTGTCAAGAATGGAATCATCTAATCGATTAGAACAAGATGCAAAGAAAACTGCACAGAGCAAAAAAAATGTTTTTTTAAAAAAAAGCTTCATGAAAAGATTATACAAATTTCAAGATTTTGGAGCAATCATTTAACTTAAGAATCGAGTTTTTGTGAGACCATGATTTTAATCTATTTACAACAAAAAGCGCTCTGAATATAATACAAAACATGAAACATATAACCGAGCTTTCCGTAAGATCTTATGAATGCGACTCTTACAACCATGTAAACAATGCCGTTTACCTAAACTACCTTGAACACGCTAGAATGGATTTTTTAAATTCAATTAATTTTGACTACAATGGCCTTGTAAGAGCAGGCTTTTATCTTTACGTAACACACATAGATATTCACTACAAAGCTTCTGCTCATTTAAACGACAAACTGTTTATAGAATCTGAACCAACAAAACTAAAACATATTATGGGAGAATTTTGTCAGACCATAAAAAAAGAAGACGGAACGGTCTGCGCGCAAGCAACAGTAACTTGGGCAAGCGTAAATGCACAGGGAAGACCTTCTAAAATTCCTGAAGAATTTTTAGTAGAAGGCCTTTACCCAGAAAACTAATTTTCAGGCTGTTTTATAAGCGACTCAACAACTTTGCAGGCTTCATCTAAATACGGACTATCGATGCTTTCTATATCGCCAGCATCAACTGCCCTGGAAACGCTTTCTTCCATTGGAATTCTTGCCAAAACAGGAAGATTAAAAGAGGCCGCAATATTGTCTATGTTGCTTTTTCCAAAGACAGTGATTTCTTTTCCGCAATCAGGACATTTTACATAGCTCATATTTTCAACTAGTCCCAAAACAGGAATGTTCATCATTTTTGCCATTTTAACAGCTTTTTCAACAATAACGCGCACCAACTGCTGAGGAGAAGAAACAACAATTATTCCATCTACTGGCAAAGATTGGAAAACTGTAAGAGGAACATCTCCTGTTCCTGGAGGCATATCTACAAACATAAAGTCAACATCGCGCCAATTCACATCCGTCCAAAACTGCTTTACAGCGCCTGCAATAACAGGCCCCCTCCAAATTACAGGATCGTTTTCGTTTTCCAAAAGAAAATTCATGGACATCAACTGAATTCCAGATTCAGTAACCACAGGATTTAGAGATTCCCCGTCACTTTCCGCACGGTTTTGTCCTGCTCCAAAGCTTTCTGGAATTGAAGGACCTGTAATATCTGCATCCAAAATCGCAGTTTTATAGCCAGCCTTTGAAAGCTTGCAAGCAAGCAGGCTTGTAACCAAAGATTTTCCAACTCCACCTTTACCGCTTACTATTCCTATAACTTTCTTTACAGAACTTCCAGCACGCAGCCCAACGTGAAAATCTCGTTTCTCGCAAGACTTTTCGCACGAACCACATTCATGTGAACATTCTTCAGCCATACTAACCTCCCATAAAAATTTGCAACGCAAACTTTTTAAGATAAAAACAAGAGCCATTTCCGACTGTTTTTATATCATTTTTTTATTGCTGTATTTAGCAAATATGTTTCCCTGCAAAATCAAAAAAATCTGACTCACGCTTTTCTTCAAGAGAAGAAAGTTTTTTTACAAGTTTTTCCAGCTCTTCCGCAGAAAGAATATTTTCCTTTAAAAAATATAACTGCATTAAATGACATAAATTTGAAGCGCTCTCTGGAGCATAACCAATCATTCTTTTTAAACTATAGGAAAGTAATTTTCTGTTTCTGTATTCACCAATTCCACAGTTAGAAGTTTTTTCATAATCCTCTGCAATTTCTTCCCAAGAAGCACCGCACAACGCGGCAAAGATTGCACAAGTTACGCCAGTTCTATCGCTTCCTAATCTGCAGTGAATATAAAAAGGCGCTGGCTTTGAAATTATAAACCTTGAAATAGTTCTTAAAATATTTGAAAACTCCGCCGCATCAGAATGAAAATAAACAAGATTGTAGTCTATGTCTACGCAAAGGCGATTTTCATTATTTTCTATTTTTTCTATAATTTCTGGCATCTTTTCGTTTTCGTAAGAAGATGCAACTTCATAGCCAGAAAGAGTTATATCGCTTTGAATTCCATATTTTTCTAAAGCCTTTAAAACGTAATCAAGCCTAGAATCCTCTGTATCAAGCTCAGGACGAGAACGCTTATATGGATGATAGCCTCTATAAAGACATGAAGTTCCTGGCGTAAGCCTGAAATTCGCTATTTCAGAACGGCAAGCTGGACAATCCAAATTAAAATCTTCCATAGTTTTTACAATTTTAAAAGATTTTAACTTTTTTACAAATTCTATATCTCCCCTATCTTTTAATATAAGGCGATTGTTTAAAAATACATTCTTTTCATCAGGATTTTCTTTTAAAACGTGATGTCCATCTGAAGAAATAACATAAAATCTAAATTCTGGAAATCCAGAATTTCCAGGGACATCTATGTCAGGTATTCTTTTCTGAAGCGAATAAAAAGTTTTTCCTTTTCGCACAACTTTTTTTAGAAGCCACGAAGAATCAGATCCGTTTATCCAACCATTAAAAGTGCCAGAAACATAAACCGAATCTCCATCGACTATTTCTTTATAAACTGATGGATCGCAATAAAATTCAAAAAATTCATTATCAATAAAATGATAGCCAAATTTCTTGTAGTCAGTCATTTATAAACTCCAAAAAATTCAAGAATCGCCTAAAATTAAAAAAATTAATTTTGACAGTCAGCACAAAATAAAATATAGCAAATCTAATATAGCACATAAAATTTAGAATTCAAAATAAATTTTTGTTAAAAAAAAATCAATTTTTCTTAAAAATACTGTTGACACTTTTTTTACAAACGTATAATATACTAAACATCAAGCGGGTGTAGCGAAGCTGGTTATCGCGCTGGCCTGTCACGCCGGAGATCACGGGTTCGAGCCCCGTCACTCGCGTAAAAACTTCCTAGAATTAGGAAGTTTTTTTTTATTTAACAAGCAAATCTTAATCATAAAATGAAAAAAAAGCTTGCAAAAATTTTAATCGATAACAAAATTTGCTCAAGACGAAGCGTAAAAAGTTTTTTAAGAAACAACAAAATCCTCATCAATAACAAGCGCACGCAAAATGAAAACGAACTTGTAGATATTCAAACAAATGCAGATTCCAGCAATTTTAAACATTGCAAGATTTTCATAAATAACAGTGCCTTTTTTCCTAAAAGCTACACCTATATATTAATGAACAAGCCTTCCGGAGTTGTATGCAAAACGGTATCTGATAAAAACAAAACAGTCTATTCGCTTTTTGATAGTAAAAGCCTTTATTTTAATCCATTAAATTTACATACAGTTGGAAGGCTTGACCTAGATACAGAAGGACTTTTAATACTTACAGATGACGGAGACTTTTCGCACAAACTAACCAGCCCTGAATCGAAATGTCCAAAAACTTATTTTGTCGAGCTAAAAAAAACTTGCAATAAAAACGAACAAGAACGAATAAAAAATGTATTTTCCGCACCATTTGCTCTTCCTGCAGAAAAAAAATCACAAGCATCAGTGTGCAATGGCGGACAAATTTCATGGATTTCTGAAAAAAACTGCATGGTTACAATCAGCGAAGGCCAGTTTCATCAGATAAAAAGAATGTTCTTGGCAGTTGAAAACGAAGTTTCCTTTTTAAAGCGAACAAAAATAGGCAGACTAGAACTGCCAAAAGATTTGCAATCAGGAAGCTGGCGTTTTTTGACCAAAGAGGAGCTAGAACTTTTTTAGAGCAAAATAATTACATTTTACACATTAATTGACAGTTAGTATTTAGAATGTTACAATTATAAATTATCTATAATTAATAAACTACAAGGATTTTATTATGAAAAAAACTACGTATACCATTGGTGCCGTTATCATACTGTTGTTTTCCGCATTCGTTTTTATTGCGGTTCCTGTTTTTTCAGGTGGCACAAAACAAGAAACTCCAGTATTAGGAAAATACAATGGAAAAGAAGTTCGCTATGAGCAAGGCTCCGATTTTAACAACATTGCTTCAAATTATTACGAATATTTTAAGCAGCAAGGCTACGAAATTAACGAAAACGATATGAGTTATATATATTCTATGGCTTTCAATGAAACCGTAAGAACTATGGCTTACTTAGATTTTGTAGAAGAAAGCAATTATACAGTTCCAGTTTCTAAAGTTAATAGAACAATGATGCAGTATTTTCTTGACGACAAAGGCAAGTATTCTTCAAAGATGTACCAGGACGCCCCTAAATCAAGAGTAGAAGAACTGCGCTCAAATATTGAAAAACAGTATACTTTCCAAAGATTTTATGAAGACAATTTTGGAAGCCAAACAACAAAGATTGGAAAATATCCATTGTACGAAGAAAAAGTTTCAGATGAAGAAATCAAGTTCATTCAAAACATGAATAACGGACAGCGTTCGTTCAATATGGCTTCATTTAATATGAATGAATATCCTGAAACAGAAAAAGTTGCATACGGAAAGGCTAACGCTGAAAAGTTCATAAAGTACGATTTATCTGTAATAACCATTAGAGAAAAATCAAAGGCGGAGAAAATTGCCAAAAGCATTAAAAACGGCGAAATTTCTTTTGATGACGCGCTTTCAGAAAATTCTACGTTCTCTTATACAAGCGAAAGTGGAAAAATGAATAGCAAACTTCAATATCAACTTACAAAGATTATTAAAGATGAAAAAGATATGAATGCTGTGGCAGCATTGGAAGTAGGCGGCATAAGTGAACCAGTAATTACAGCAATTGATGAATATGCGATTTTTAGAGCAGACGGCGAACCTGTTCAACCTGACTTTTCAGATTCGCAGACTATAAATACTGTATACAACTATATTTCGGCTTATGAATATAGCCATATTGAAAACTACTTTACAGAAACTGCAAAAGCATTTATTTCTGTTGCAGAAAAAAAAGGATTCAATGCGGCTTGTTCACAGTATAATGTAAAAAAAGAAACTATTTCCGCTTTTCCTTTGAATTATGGAAATGCATCGATACTTAATTCTATGGACACTTCAAGCGCAGCTCTTTCAGGCGCGCCTAGAAATGAAAACTTTCTAAAAACAGCTTTCAATCTAAAGGAAAAACAGATTTCTGAACCTATTGTATTAAATAGAAATATTGTTGTTCTTGAATTAACTTCTATAAAAGACAAAGCAGCGGAAGCAATTCCTTCTGAAAAAATTGCAGATACAATTGCAGATTACGACCAAAGCTCTTCTTCAAGAATGATTCTTTCAAGCAAGAAACTTGTTAACAATCTTAATGATTTTTTAGCAAAGCTTTCTGGCTCAAATAACTAATAAAGCAATAAATACAATAAAAGTTTAAAATGCTTGCAACAAATAGCAACACAGAAGAGCCTTGCCTGGTAGATACTAGACAGGGCTTTTCTGTTTCATATAAAAATAAATTACTTTACTCTAAATACAATCCCAAAAAAAGTATTGAAGAAATAGTCGAAAGTTATAAAATTCTTGAAGGAACATTGATTCTTTGCATTTCGCCAATTTTGGAATACGGGCTTGAAGAGCTTGCAAAAAAGCTGCCTAAAAACTGTTTAATGATTGGCTGCGAAGCTGACAAAAAACTTTTTAAATTCGCAGAAGAAAAAACAAAGAATCTTTCTTGCAGCAAAGAAAAAAAGTTTATTTTATTAGATTACAAAGAACTTTTTGACTTGCCATTGAAATTAAACAAGGAACAAAACAGCTTAACAGGTTTTAATTTCCTAAAACCTGGATTTTTTAAAAGAGTTATAAAAATAGAATTTAGCGCGGGTTCTATTTTTTACAAAGATTTTTATGAAAGACTATTTATGGCTTGCAGAGATTCTGTTTCTCAGTTTTGGAAAAATAGAGTTACTCTAATAAAAATGGGAAGAAAATATTCTTCAAACATATTTAAGAATTTAAGTTTTACTTCTAAAAACCAAGCTCTTCCGCAAATAAACAAACCTATAGTTGTTTGCGGCGCAGGCGAAAGTGCGTTAGAAACATTAAAGTATGTAAAACCAATTCAAGACAAACTTTGTATTATTGCAACAGACGTGCTTTTGCCAACGCTTAAAGAGTTAAATATGTGCGCAGACTATGCAGTTTGCGAAGAAGCGCAAGCAATAATTGCAAACGCCTTTACAGGTTGTAAAAATAACTTTAAAACTCTTATCTGCAGTTTAAGCTCATGCGCTTCGATACCTAAAAAAAACGATTCTTTATTTTATCTTTCAATGTTTTGCGAATCAAATTTTCTAAATAGAATAAAGTCAAAGAATTTTACAGTTTCAGAACTCCCACCCCTAGGCTCTGTAGGCTTATCTGCAATTTACCTTGCACTTCTTATTAGAGGCAGCAAAGATGTTCCCATATTTTTTTCGGGCATGGATTTTTCTTTTTCTTTAGGATTCTCCCATGTAAAACTTTCTATGCATGACAAAAAAAGGAGAAGCATCTCTTATCGTCTAGAACCGTTTTATTTTGTTCCAACTGCATTGCCGCAAACGTGCCTAAAAACAATTGGCAAAGACGGAAAGTATGTATTTTCTAGCAAAATAATGCTTTCCTATGCGGAACTTTTTAGATATACATTTTCTAAATCTGAAAATTTATTTGACTGCGGAAAGACAGGTATTTCTCTTGGAATAAAACAAACTTCAATAGAAAAAATAAGAGAATACTTTTACACTGAAAAAAGTTTGCAAGATACATATTTCAAATCAGCCAAAAAAAATGAACAAGGCGAAAATTGGATTGATTTTTTAAAAGAAGAACTAGCAGCATTAAGTAGACTAAAGAATATTTTAACTGGCAAAAAAGTAATTCCCCAAAAAGATGTGGATGCAACTATAATGTCCATTTTAAAACAAAGAGAATACCTTTACATCCATTTTCCAGACGGATACGCTCCTTCTTGTGAAAAACAGTTTCTTAATAGAGTAAGAATAGAAATCGACTATTTTATAAAAATCATTAAGGTCGAACTCAACTTTTAGCCTGCTAGTTTTCTTCTTGCTCTTTTAAAACAGCAAGGAACGCGCTTTGAGAAAGTTCTACATCGCCAAACATCTTCATGCGCTTTTTTCCTTCCTTTTGTTTTTCAAGAAGTTTACGCTTTCTTGTTATGTCCCCGCCATAACACTTTGCAAGAACATCTTTTCGAACAGCGCTAACGGTTTCCCGTGCAATTATTTGTCCACCGATGGCCCCTTGAATTGCAACTTTAAATTGCTGGCGGCTTATTTCATTCTTTAAGCGTTCGCAAACTTTTCTAGCACGTTCAGCTGCGCTCGGTTTATAAGCAAGAAAAGAAAGAGCATCCACTGGTTTAGAATTCAAAAGAATATCAACTTTTGCAAGGTCTGTTGGTCTATATCCAATTACTTCATAATCAAACGAAGCATAGCCACGGCTATAACTTTTTAATTTGTCGTAAAAATCAAACAAAACCTCTGCGAGCGGCATTTCATAAGTTAGCTCAACGCGTTTTTCATCAAGATAGTTCATGTTTGTCTGTTCACCACGTTTTATCTTGCAAAGCTCCATTAAAGAACCTAAGTAAGTTGCAGGAGTTATAATAGAAGCTTTAATATACGGTTCTTCAGCATCTTTTATTCTGCCTTGAGGATATTCACTTGGATTGTCAACAAAAGTTTCGCTGCCATCTGTAAGAGTTACATGATAGCGGACAGAAGGAGCTGTAAAAATTATTGCCTGATTGTAATCGCGTTCAAGACGCTCCTGGATAATTTCCAGGTGAAGAAGACCTAAAAAGCCACAACGAAAACCATTTCCTAAAGCGAGAGAATTATCTTTTTCGTAAACAAGACTCGCATCGTTTAATTTTAATTTTTCAAGACTGCTTTTTAATTCTTCGTAATCGTTAGAATCCATTGGATAAATAGAAGAATACACAACAGGCTTCACTTCCTTAAAACCTGCAAGAGGTTCTGCGGCAGGCATGGAAGCCAGCGTAATTGTATCGCCGACGCTTACATCGCTTACGGTTTTTATGCCAGCAATTATATAGCCTACATCGCCAGCTTCAAGTTTTCCGGTTTCTTCGTAATCAATTTTGAATATGCCAATCTGTTCAACTTTGTATTCAATTCCATTGCTCATCATTTTGATTAAATCGCCAGTTTTTATGGTGCCATTTTTTACCCTGACATGAACTACAACGCCTCTGTAAGGGTCGTAGTGGCAATCAAAAATCAGAGCTTGCGCAGGAGCTTTCACATCTCCTTGAGGAGCAGGAAAATATTTTACAATAGCTTCTAAAAGCTCATCTATTCCCTGCCCTGTTTTTGCAGAAACCAATTGAGTTTGACTATCATCAAGGCCAAGTTCATTTGTAATTTGTTCACGAACGGCGGGAATGTCCGCAGAAGGCAAGTCAATTTTGTTTATAACAGGAACAATTGCAAGGTCCTGTTCAAGAGCCATATACATATTGCTTACAGTTTGACTTTCCACGCCTTGAGAAGCATCGATTAAGAGCAAAGCCCCTTCGCAAGAAGCAATTGCACGGCTAACTTCATATGAAAAGTCTACATGTCCTGGAGTATCTACAAAGTTCAACTCATAATCAAATCCGTCTTTTGACTTATAAGGAATTGTAACTGCTTGACTTTTTATAGTAATGCCGCGTTCGCGTTCTATGTCCATATTGTCAAGAATCTGATTTTTCATCTTACGTTCATCAATAATATTTGACTTTTGAATAAGGCGATCAGAAAGCGTAGATTTACCGTGATCAATATGGGCTACAATGCAAAAATTGCGTTTAAATTTCATATCCATTTTTATACTCCGTAAACATTCCTCTTATATCTTGAATTAAAATTTTGATAATCAATAATTAACAAATTTTTAAAAATAGTATGGGCTATCAAGAGAAGCTCCTAAACCTATAGAAACATCTAAATATCCTTTTTTCCTATTTTTTGTGCTAAGTCTGATTCCCACAGAATCTTTTTCTTCTGAAAATTTTACTTCATAAATTGTAACAGGATCAGTAACAGAAAAACCGGATTCATCCGCAATGCTTCCAGGAATAATTTCTGTTATTGTAAACTTATTTGAATTTAATGTAGAACTAGAAACCAATCCCATTCCCAAAATAGGAATCAAAGAAGACGTTACCAAATCTGACTTATAAATTTCATATCCAGGATTTTCAGGCCTCTTTTCAAGGTAAAGCAATGCAGATTTTTTTTCTTCTTCGCGAACAAAGTCAAAAGAGATAATCATATCATCGCCAAAGTTTCGCATAATATTCTGAAAATTTTCCAATGTAAGAACAGTTTTTCCTGCTACAGAAGTTATAACATCGCCTTTTTTTAGTCCTGCAAAATCAGCAGAACTTCCTGGCATTACATACTGGACTTCTAAGCCGCAATTTTTCATTGCAGTTTTTTTTGTGTGGCCAAAGCAACCAATCCAAGGAAGAGTTCTTTTTCCTCCATTATAAAGATATGGCAGTTCTTGCCGCAAATATTCAACCGGAATTGCAAAGTTTAACCCTTGATACTGAAGAATTCCCGCAAAAACAATTGCTTGAACTCTCATTTTAGAATCGATTAAAGGGCCTCCTGAGTTTCCAGAATTTACGGCTGTGTCAATTTGAAAAACGTCTCCCATTGAAAAAAGCTTTCTATCAAGAGCAGAAACAATTCCACTTGTAATGGTTCCGTGAAGACCCAAAGGAGTTCCTATTGCGCTTACCTTATCACCAATGGAAAGTTCAGAACTAGAACCCAGTTCGAACACGAACGGAGGATCAATTTCAACTTTTAATAACGCCAAATCAAGGACAGAATCGTAGCCAACAACCTTTGCTGGAATCCTATTTTCCTGATCCGAAGTTAATTTTATATACAATCTAGAATAGCCTTCGTACTTTGGATCTACAAGGTCGCTTATAACATGATGATTTGTAATAATATAGCCACGCTTGTCGATAAAAAAACCAGAACCCAAAACCCTGTCTGCATATCCGACGCCATTTTTTATGGCAATTCCCTTATCAATCCAAATTGTTACTGTTGCCTCAATGCAGTTTGCAATTGATTTTGGCAAAAGAGATTTTTCCACTTTCATTCCAGGAACATCTGCAAGATATGAAGCATACAAAGCATTTTCATCAATTCCTAAATTTGAAGTTTCAGCTCCTAAAATGGATTTTAATGAAGTGTACAGTTTAAAGGCTTGAAAATTTTCTCCTTTAGAAATACTTTCTTTTAAGAGCTCTTCAACTTTTTGTTGATATTGACGGAACAATTCTTTGTCATTTAGCAAGCTAGCACGCCAAAGAGCTTTTACAGGATTATTAGCTGCAATTTCTGCAATACGTTTTTTTTCGTTTTCAATAACATCGCTATCAGTATAGTCGGGTTTTGAAAAAACATTTTTTGGCTGCTTTAGAGAAGTGCAACTAGAAAAACAGCACAACAAAGAAAACAAAAGTATTATCAGTTTATTTTTTTTATTCAACATCTTGTATAATTTGGACATATAATTTTTCAGCAATTTTTACCGCCAACATTCTGTTTTTATTTCCTTGAATTAATACAGAAACTCCCTGATTCAAGGAAGGAGAAATATTTTCTAAAACAATCTTTTCATCTTCAGCAGAACCTTCTTGCCCTACCCAATAAAAATTACTAGAAACTCCCAAAGTTACAGGAAATTCAGTTTCATTTTTTTGAACTTTTATGGGAATAGAATTTTTAGTTGTTATTGTCACTAGATTTTTTTCAGGCAACTGATAAAACTGCGCTTCTTCAATTAAATCAGAATCTTCTGCTTTTGGATAGCGCGTAAAGCGAACATCCCAAAGTCCATCGCCATTAAAGTCCCAGCTTGTAATTTTAGAACCACCTGCAAAATATTCTTCAGTAAAATCTGGAATTGTATCTGCATTTGTGTCAATCTGAATCATTTTTAAGTATATTCCCAAATCTGAAAAAGAAGAACCAAAAAGACTTAAAGCAAGCTGCTCTTGTTCAGTTTTAGAAAGCTGCATTCGATTTTCAATGTCTGAATCAAAAAATTCTGTTGTTTCAAAAATACCATCACCGTTATTGTCTACAGATTTTATATAAGGAATTCCTTCTTTAAAAATTGCATGAGCATAAGGGATTTCTAAATTGTAATAATCAGCAGAAATTATATTTCCTTTATCAACATTAAAATGTATTTTTACACCAGGGGATTCAGAAGATGTAAAGTCATAAGAAGAACAAAACGCAAAAAAATCTTCTTCGGAAATACCAGGAAATTCATTTTTTACAACGGGAACAAAAAAATCTGCTGAAAATTGATTTTTTACAGTTTGAAGACAAACCATTTCAAACGGCGACCAACTAAATTCTTCATCTGTCAAGTTAAAAACTGTAGAAGAATTCTGTTTAGAATCTAAAATGCAAATTATTTTTGTTACATAAGGAAAAGTTCCATAAAAAATTTGAATATTATTTTTGTTCAGCAAAACATACTCAGGAACACCAAAATCGCAGGAAGATGACAATTCGCATATTCCGTCGTTATTTTTATCCCACTCAAAGAAAGAAGGTCTTCCACGAACATATTGAATTCTTAAATTCGGTTCGCAGTCGTCATCTGTATCAGAAAGTAAAATTCCTTCAAACGAATTTAAATGTTCACGCACAGATTCCACAGTTATTTGGTCCGTTATATATGGAAGAATTTCTTCAAACATTTCTAAATCAACAGATTTATCCGCAAAACTGCAAAAGTAATCCCAAGCTTCCTGCTGACCTATAAGACCAACTTTTAGCGCTACAATTGCATACAAAGGGTGCGACATTCCATGCGCCGTAAAAGCCTGCAACATTCGTTTTTGCTGTTCGCCAGAAGCAAACGCTGTTGCATAAATTTCAAGCTCAGCTTCTGGATTATCATATTCCGGCATTTTAGAAATAAAAAAATCTGCAATCTTTCTTACCAAAAAATCTGAATCACCATTTGTTTTTAAATTGCGAGCTAAATCGTATTCAAATTTAAAGAACAGAAGCGGAAAGCGCTTGTCATCTGGATAAATTTTCCTTGCAGAATTAATTTTATCGCGGGCTTTTGCAATGCTTTGTTCAGTTCTAATCCGGTAATATGACTTTACTCTAATATATTCTGCATCAAGGGAGTATATAAATGGAGATTCATCAAGAATTGAAATTGCTTTTTCATACTCACCTGTGTCGCTTAAAAAATCCGCGTAAAGAACCCTTGCGCTGTCGCGATTGTAATCGACCCATTCTCCCAGAGCAAGGGATTTTTCAACCAAAGGAATTGCAATTGCGAGAGGCTGTCCCATTCGGTAAAGAGTTGCCGCCTTAAAATACCACAAGTCAGAAATTGAATCATCATAGGATAAAGCCAAATCAGTTTGACTAAGAGCATTAGACCAATCTTTTGCAGAAAGATATGAGCGGGCAAGCTTTAAACATCTTACAGCAGTTTTTCGATTTGCTACGGCAACATCGCGTTGGTCAGCAAAAATTTTTGAACAAAAAAATAATGAAAATAAAGCTAGCAAAAATAAAAACACTTTAGAATGACGTTTTTGCATAAAATCTCCAAGTTTTAGTTCTTTACAATCCAATCGTTAAAGCCAAAAACACTACCTACAACTGCAACAATGTTCTGCTCTTGTGAATACAACTCTTGCACAAGAGGAATTAAATTCTTTTTTTTAGATTCAACATGCCAATTTGACAAAATATCAGAGACAGATTTTTTTCCACCGCTGCAAGTTTCTATAAAATCGCCAGATTGACGACTCCTTATACAAAACGGAAAAGGTATATTTTTTAAAAGAACTGGATTTTTGCCTTCAAAAACAATTTCCGCCTTTTCGTTTTTTTTGCAGACAGAAACAGTTCCAAACGGAAAAGAAAAACTGCCTTCTTTTTCTATTATAGCAAAAAATCCTGATTCAGTCGCTATTTTGCAAGATTTTTTTACACTAATTTTTTCATCTTTATATTCAAGCTCAAAATCACCAATCGACATAGAAAGTTCTTTAGAGCCATTTGATTTCATAACTTTTTGCTCAAAATCCAAGACAAAAGAAAAAGGAATTCTAAAATTGCATCCAAGGAGTAAAAAAGCATCAAAAATCGCCTGAATTCTTATAATTTCAGAAAGACTTGAAAAATAAGGAAAAGAAAGAGTTCTGCAATTCTTGCAAGATGGTTGCCATTCTACCTTGGAAGATTCTTGTTCAATAAAATCTTGAATCAAAGCAACTTTTTCAGCTCCTTTTAAAACCGCAGTTTGCCATCCCTGAAAAGAAGAATTCAAAAACGGGACAAGAGTGTTGCGAATTTTGTTTCTAAGATAATTATTATCAAAATTTGTAGAATCCGTTCGCCACAATATATTTTTTTGATTAAGATAAGTTTCAATCTCGCTACGGGAAATATTGAGCAAAGGGCGGATATATTTTTGGCGTTTTTTGCGGATTCCAGTCATCGCAGAAATTCCGCTGCCTTGCAAAAAACGCATAAGCAAAGTTTCTTCCTGGTCGTTTTTGTTGTGGGCCAGGCACAAGCAGTCCAAATTGTTTTCATTTATAAAAGATTCAAAAATTTCGTAGCGCAAAAACCGGGCGCTTTCTTCAATTCCCCCTTTTCGCTCCTCTGCAATAGAAAAAACCTTGCCTGCAGGAATCGTTTTTAATTCAAAAAAGAGATTTTCATTAATAGCTTTTAATTTTTCACAAAGACTTTGAACATAAGCAGAATCTGCGAAAGTTTCTTCGGATTTTCGTATATTGTGATTTATATTTATTACGAAGACTGAAAAATCATATTTTAAACTTAAAGAATTCAATGCCAAAAGAAGAGATACAGAATCTGCCCCTCCAGAAACAGCAATTCCAATTTTCATCCTATGAGAAGACGAAAATTCCACATTAAATCCGCACTCTTCTAAGCCTTCTAAAACCTTTTCTTCAAACGAGCTTTTTAAACTATTCTTATTCATATCGATTAAATTTAAACACGTCTAATCAAGGCACCCCTCTTACGCTCAATGCCTTAACTCTGCGTTTTTAAGATTTGTATAATCCTTAAATAAAAAAAGCCACCCTAAAAGCGAAGTGGACTTAACACTTAGCATATTAAGGTAGCTTTTAATAAAAACAGTTAAAAATTAGCGTGCAGGAGCAATGCTAACAAGGACATCCTCTGCATCTGTAAGAACTGTAATTTTGTCAGAAAGAGAAATATCTTTAACCTTGAACTGATCGCCAACATTAAGTTTTGATACATCAATTACAACTCTTTCTGGAAGATCAGCAATTGCGCACTGAAGTTTTACAGATGGAACACGTTTTACCATGAAACCACCCTTAAGAACACCTGCTGGAGTTCCTGAATACTGAACTTTGAAAGACTGAACCAATTTTTCATCTGCTGCAGGAACAAAGAAATCTGCGTGAAGAACTTTGTCTGTGCGGATGTTGTATTCTGTATCTTTTATCAAAGCTGTGTAAGACTTTCCGTCCACCTTAAGCTCAACTGATGTAGTTGGTGTTATAGAACGCCAAACCTTGTTGAATTCTACCTCTCCTACTTCAAGCATGGTAGATTCGCCTTTGTCGTTATACATAACGGCTGGGATACTACCTACTTTTCGAAGACGTTTTGCAGATGCTTTACCAGTAACTGTGCGTACCTTTGCATTAATAACCTGCTTTTCCATTTCTTAAAGCTCCTTATATCCTAAGATAAATGTCTTTGTAGTATAGTGAAAAATGGGGAGGATAGCAAGGGGGGGGAATTTTGTAAACAATCCAATATATTTCACGAATAACAGTATTTTAAATCTGAAAAGAACTTGTAAACAAAGCTGTTTTTGCAATATATTGTAGTTGACGAGAAATAAAAATGAACTACATTCTTTGCCACAAAGATATTCCGGTTTTAAGATTCTCAACCGAGGATGAAGAAATCTCCGAAGTCTCTGAAATCCTATGCAGGGAGCATCTTCCTGTCGGAATATCGCCGGACAATGAAAAGGGAAAAACGCTGAAAAGCCAGTTCCGCTCCTGGTGGAAAGGCCGCTCAATTCCTGCGAGCCGCCAGAATCTTGATACCGCCCTTGAGCAGCTCGGAAATGTCACCACGGATTATCTTATAGAAAAAAGCTACGGACTCAGCCTTTCTGACCACTACTGGGCAAAGCCTTTAGAAAGCAAACTCTCATGGCAAGACGTGAATTTCTTTCAGAACAGTTTTTCAGACGATGTAGGAAAAGCCCTCTTCGGCGTACTGAACTCAGACAGTACGGACAAGCTGAATCTTGTTTCCCCTAACAACACATCCGACGGTTGGCTCAAGAAAAAATGGATAATCAACAACAGCGAGAGGATTCTTCTAAAAGCTGGAAGCCTTTGGCAGCAAGAACCATTTAATGAGGTTTTGGCATCAGAAATTTGCAGCAGGCTCGGAATAAAGCACGTTGAATACAAAATCATAAAAAACGATGGAACTTTCTACTCGTCATGTCCCGACTTTGTGTCGCCGCAGACTGAGCTTGTTCCGGCCTGGCACATTGTGAACACCTTAAAAAAGAACAACAACACTTCGAATTTCAGCCATCTTATAAACTGCTGCGGGGGACTCGGATTCAAGAACACAGAAAAACTTAAGCAGGAAATCTGCAATATGCTCACGGTTGACTTTATAATTGCGAACACAGACAGGCACTACAACAACTTCGGATTTTTAAGGAATCCTGACAATCTTGAATGGCTCGGGCTTGCTCCAGTGTTCGATAGTGGAACATCAATGTTCCATGATGAAATCCTTTATAACCTGAAAAATCCATATCTGAGAGAATCCTCAAAAATAAAGGCAAAGCCGTTCGCCTCGAACCAGAAAGAGCAGATGAAACGTATTCCGTTCAAGGAATACTGCTCGGATTTGGACTTTGAGAGGCTCAACAGTGTTTCAGAATTCTTCGGAAATCTCATATCAAAAAATCCATACATCGAGCCGGAACGCGCGGAAATTTTGTGCAGAACACTGGATTCAAGAATAAAAGAGACCGAAAGGCTTTTTGAAAGCCAGCAGGAAAACTAAGGAAAATAATTTTTAGAAAAATTCTAGTATTTACCTTAGAAAAATGGCGAAAAAATTAACATTATTTGTAATCGAAATATTATTGTTGTTCGTTTTATATATTGATAGCCATATATTCTATGCCAATTGCACATTTTTCTTCAAAATGAAATTTTTTATAACCGTCATGTAATATCAGAAGCAAAACTAATTTTTTATGAACTAGATTTTCATTAAGCTTTTTATTTTGAACGGAGAAGTTCTCCATAAGCATACAGAATCCGGGCTTGGAACCTTGCTCTGGGTAAGAGGAACGGCTGTCGCCTTTTATTCCGCCTCAAATTCACGCAGGGCGGTGATATTCCAGGAACTTTCAGAATATGACTATGGGATTCCTCTTGAGGAGGGAAAGCTGCCCTACATAAAACAGAAAGTAAGGGTTCTGTACAAGGCAAGAGGAAGAAAAATCGACCTTCTTAAATTCACGCTGTTCAACCTTGAAAAAAAGTATATGAATGATTTTTACAGGCTCGGAACGCTTTACTGGCTTGAGCTCGCATCGTATATAGACTCAATATCCGGCAAAAAGAAAGGCGGCTGCACAAAACGCCAGCCGTATATGCTGACAGACAGATACATCCGCAGGAGGAAAAGGCTTAATGAAAATCTACAAGGACATTCTCAAAGCCCTGAGCATTGACACTGTTTACATCCTTAACAAGAAAACGCTTTATATGTGCATGCCTGTTGAGATAAACAAGGACAGATGGTCTGTCCTGTGCGATTCAGACAGCATCGAAGGAAAGTCCGCATTAAAGGTAAAATATCACGGCTCGTTTATCTACCTTGAGTCGATGATAATCCGCAGACCGCAGAAAGACATCTACTCCTTCGCATACGAGGTTCTTATCAGCAAAGATGAATTCGCAAAAGACAACTTCAAAAAGACATTCTTTCATGAGCTTGGCGAGATGGAGAAAAAAAGCGATGCCTGGAACAAGAGAAAGGAGGAGCGCTACGAGATAGGATTTGACGAGGAAAGACAGAAGCTCATCCGGTTCAAGAGTCCGGAGCAGCTTCTCGTCGCCGACAAAATACAGCTTCCGTGCTTTATCAACAACCTGTCGTACTCAGGCGCAAAAGTCACAACGCTTGAAGGTAATTTCCACAAGGACAAGAAAGTATGCCTGAACCTTTCATTTACAAGCCCGATAGAGCAGATTCCTCTTATAGGCACTGTAAAGAACTGCATAATAAAGTCCACGTTCGACAAGAAGATAATCTCAGTTCTTTCGCTCTTCTTTGAGAATTCGCCTGTCGGGTACAAGCAGCGGCTCGACACATTCATATCGCAGCTGAACGGAGAGTAAGATGCTAAGACTTTTCTGCAAGGCCTGCCGCATGGCGGCGTTTGTCATCGCAATATTTATAGCCATATCTGTGCTTTCAAGGCTTCTGCCGGCAACCGGAGCATTTATTGCAAGAATCAGCGCAGCAGCGCACAATATTCTGAGCGGAATAGAGAACTTTATTTCAGGACTTGTAAAATAAAGCGAAAAAACAGAAAGTGCTAGACAAAAAGGTGTAAATAAAAATATAATACAAGACGTGAAAGAAATAGATGCCGATGAATTCATTGCAGAGTCGGAGCGGACAAGAAAAACAAGGGAGACTCTGCACGACTTCAGGAAATTCTCAGACTCAGACTCTTATGTCATAAGGGATTTCAAGAAACTTGCCCAAAAAGGACTTTTATGGCAGTTCATGGACTCAATAGGACTAAAAAAAGAGGAGCATAAGATAAATGTCTACTATCTGATGTACGGCCGGAGCGAGCTTGTGAATGCGCCGAATGTGTTCCTCTGCAGGGAAAACATGCAGCCTGCAAGATGGTACTACAAGGTTGGCGAGAAGCTGCCTGAAAGGATAAGCTTCACACCGGTATATACAGCCGATGACTTCCAGTACAGGAAAACCGCAGGGCTTCAGATGCTTGAGAATCTCAGGGATGAGTACACTTATTCCGGACTTGCGGAAAGATTCAGCATAAACTATTACCAGCTCAAGAACATGCTCTCAAAAAGAACAAATCCTGTCACCGGGAAAAGATGCTACAAGATTCTTCCTCAAGAACATTTTGTAATAAAACTCAGGGATGTGATAAACCCGGACTACTGGTTCATCTTTCCGGAGGAGCTTGAAAAACATCTTGATAAATCATAATCAGAGACTTTAGGCACAACTTTTTTTGTCGTTGTTTTCAATTTATTTATATAGGAAATAAATTCAGAATTATTTTTTATTCCAAGTTTTACAAAATAATTATTGAGCAACTGTTGCTTTAATTTTTTTTCAGCCGGATTTGCGTTAATCAGTTCTTCATGAGCTTTTAGAGTCGCCTCTTTTAGCGGCAGCTGTATTGAATACTCAAGTATTTTATTTACATATTCCTTTCCCAGTGAATCGGAATTCAAAGAATATATAGAAGTGTTTTTAGATTGAGAAGCATTTCTCTCTATTTTTAACAGTTTTCTATAGGAAGACGCTAAAATCAATTCATATCTGGATTCCAGTATTTTAGAAAAGAAGTTTTTTTGTAAATCTGTAATATAAGGAGTCTTATCTATAATCTCCGCTATTCCATCAAGCGTCAAGCGTGGATATATTTTTTTCAATGCCCTATTGCAGTCTTCATTTTTCAAAGAACTGATAAAATCCCTGTAATTAATTTTCTTATCATTAATTTTGATAGAAGACAATGGAATTGAATACACCCGATAATTCAGTTCATTTTTGTTTTCAAGTATACCTTTTAATGTACTTTCATCTGCCTGTGGAAACAGTGAACTACCACAATCATAAACAGGCGCAAGAGAAACTGTATTGTTTATAGAATCATATAAATACCCCCAATTACCATTATGCCTATCCCAGTTTCCAATAAGAGCGTCAACTATAAACATATCCCAGAATCGTTCTTTCAGTTCATCAAAAGAAAATAAATCCTGTTTTTCAAAAGACTCAAGAATATCAGCCAGTTCTGTTCCATAACCATTTCTAGGTGAATCAATAATCTGATTTTTCAATCCTGCAAATGGTATAAGCTCAACTCCAGGTTTTCTAAAATCTTTGCATGCAACAACAATCTTCTTTTTGCCCGAGTCTGTTGTATATGTGCCTAGTATGGTTTTTTGAACAGGTATACCTGCAAGTTCAAATATATGACATCCAATGTATTCAGAGATACAGCTGTTTGTATAGCTCAATTCTGTTTCTTTTGTTGGAGAGGCAGGGAATTTCACCATATAATCCTCTCCATCAATAATAAAACATCTTTTGCTGCCATTAGCCCCTAAATACGACTTTAAGCTGTTCTGCCTGCAGCTTGTGAAATCTCTTTCATTGCTTATCATACAAATATGTTCTCCTTAAATATGCCGCCTGTTTTTCTGAAATTTCCTGATCAATTTCAGCAGAATTGATGGAAGCCTGCAAATCGCAGAAATCACAATCTATATGAAGATAAGGCTCCTTATTTTTTATTTTAAGCAGACCAGACTTATAATTACACAAAGACTCTTTCAAATATCCTGGCAATCCTGTTTCATAGCAACTTTCAATTTCCTTTTCTATTTTTATATCTTCTATGAACTCGCCAATGTCAAACATAGTCATCTCCATATATTATAAGTATACTACAAAACAGCTCATAAAAAAAGGAGCACAGCAATTATCGCCACGCCCCTTTTTTGCAGCCAGAACAACAAGTCTATTCTGATTTTGTAAAGGTAAGCTCAAGACCGCTTACATTGAAGAGCAGATTGAACCAAAGAGATACAGACTCAATTTCTGATTTCCAGGTGAATGTTCCGTCATCATTGTCTGTAACAGAGAATGTCTCTGTGTTATCAATTTCATTGCCGCCAGCTGTAACCGTCCATTTTACAGTCACCTTGCCGCCAGAAACAGTGTATGTTCCGGAATCTGTGGAGATGTTTGACTTTGAGCCGCTGTAAGACCAGCTGCCGTCAGAGAGCGTGAACGCACCGCTTATGGCAGAGCCGGTGGCTTCGTATGAATACTTGCCATTTACAGAAGAGGTCGATTCTGAACCGCCGGAATCTGTGCCGGATGAAACTAAAGTGAATAAATCACTAGTTCCACCAGTTGTATTATAATCTACAGTGTATTGAAAATATAATTCCTTATTATTTTCATCAAACGGATAGCCGTCCAAGCCATAATAAGTATTATTCAAATGAATATATAACGCACACCCTCCACCTATTCTTATATCTGAAATTTCATCTGAAAAATACAAATCTTTAGACAAATCCAAATTATATGAAGAGCCGTCAATAACCACAGATGTGTCAGAAAATGAAAGTGTTTTATGGGTAGCATCTGTTACTATTATACCATCACGTTCTTCTATAGCTTTCCAACTTGTTCCAGAAATCTTTGCATACAGAGCCTTCTTCTCTGCTGTGGTATCCTTTACGTCCTGATTTCCGTCATCTGTGCCGCTGTCATTCGCACAGGAAACAAAAGAAGCTGCGGCAAAAAGCGCAAGAGCAAGGCTTAAAACCGCTTTGACAGGCATTATTTTTCCTTTAAAAATTTTCATTTTTTCCCTCTTAAAAAGTAATATTTAATCTATCTCTTTAATTATAAGCCATATCTTAAAAAAAGTTAATGGCAAAAATACAACATTCTTGCCACCAACCTTTTTCTTCTTTTTATTTGTTCACATTCAGATAATACGAGGCTGGAACCGCATATCCGTAAGACGATGAGGAGCAAGGGCTTTCCGTAATCTTCTCAAACACAAGAATCTCCTGGGAATCGTCGTTGTTATACTTAACGATAATTCTTCCAACAGGAGTAAGATTATGACTCTTGCTGCCGAGAACATAATTGCCATCGCTGTAATAATACGGAACGGCACATGAGCTCATCGCCTTTTCTGCCTTTTCAGCGGCATAAGCGGCTTTCTGGTCGTTGAGCCTGCGCCTTCTAGCCTCAAGGACAGCAGCCTTTCTGTTCGCCGCCGTAGCGTCAGTGTCCACAACCTTGTTTCCATTTTCATCATTTTTGTAGACCGTCTGATAAGAGACAGAAGACTCGTCAACGCTTACAGAATCAAGGGCGAACGTTTTTGAATAGAATTCGTCCTTTACTCCTGAAGAAGATGCGAAATATCCGTAATCCTTTGAATGGCTTATAACAAAGCTTGCGCCGGACAAAGAGCAGCTTACAAGGTCGCCCTGCACAGCGCCGGACTTGTCCCTTGAGGAATCCTTTGCGTAGCATGTGACGTTCGAAGTCTCCGGGTCAACAGACGCTGATAGAGTAAATAAAAATATTATATTTATCAAGATGAATCAGCTTATTTTTTATGTTGCCAAAAGTGAAAATCTAAGATACTGTATCGATATGCGACGCCATGCTTTCCTGCATGGTCATGAGCCACGCCTGACGTGGCTTTTTTTAAATAATTGTAATATAATTGGGCAGTGTTATTTCTTAAATTTCAATTCCGAAAACTAAGCTCTTAAAATTCACACATGCCGTTTCATAGCTAACGATGTCATCGTCTTCATATACCATAGACGCAACAAATTTATCATATTCATCTTTGTATACAGAATCATTCTCAAGTTTTTTCAACGAGGAGACAGCAAACTCTTTCAAGCTCATATTTTCGACATCGCCACCTCGCTTTCTGTCATTCTCAAAAATTTTACAGACCAACTGATAAAACGAGGATATGCTCTCAGCTATGATGTCTTTCAGAAAATACAAATCATACAGATGCCTAATCATTGCAGGATCATTCTTTGTATGATTTGACGAAGAGCGGTCTTTGCAATCTATTCTCCATAACAGTGCGGAAAACTTATTGGCTGCAATTTCAAGCGCACAGACACAATCAATCTCGGCAGGAGAATTTTCTCCTATATATTCATTAATCCAGGAAAATATGATTTTTCTTACAGGAAGTTTTTTTATAGGTTTTACACAAACTTCAACTTTTACCTGTGGTCTTAATGAATCATTGTCAAAAATCTTAGGATAATTAACATAGAATGAGAAAAACTTGTTGCCGTCTCTTGCTGTTACAGAATTCTTTTCAACAGACAAAATTTCTTCTCTATTTATTGAGTCAATTATTTTTTCTCTTAAATTGTGCAAATCGGCTCTTTTCCAGTTTTCTGGAACCTGAACCGTAAAATCAATATCCTCAGAAAACCTTTTTATCAGCTTAAAGCCTTTTGACAGGGATGTTCCGCCAGAAAACTCCACTTTCACTTCTTCCGATGAAAACAATGAGAGTATCTTCAATATCTCAACGACATAATAGTCCTTCTCCACAAATGACTTGTCAATGCCAAGCTCAAGTGAGACTTCTGTAATCAAATCCTTATCTAACTTTTTCATACTTTATGGAAGCCTTTCCTATCTGAAGCCGTCTTGAAACCCTTTTGTTTACTCCAAGGACAAACCGGTTCGGAACCTGAGTCGTCTCCCTGTTTATATATTTTTGCTCCGATATTGTAGGAATAACGTCCACTCCAAGTTTTCTCATCGCAATTTCTGCAATTTCCCTTAAATCCGCAGACGGAATTGTTTTTCCTGTATATTTGGAGATTTTTGTTTTTACATACACTCCGTAGCCCACTTTATAGAGAAAAGCCTCTTCAGTCAGTTGCCTGAAAACTCTTCCGACCTGATCCCTGTCAGACAGATAGAAAAAATCTCTGGGCATGAAAACTATTTCCTGAGAACTGGCGATTGTATTTTTTATATTTTTCTTCAAGCTTTCCCTGCTCATATCCAAACCACCCCTGCAAAAATACGACACTTTTAAATATATTGTATTTTATATCTTAGTCAAGAACAAATTCAAAAAACACTTTGAAAGATTTGAAATGATATTATCAGCTGCAGATTTTATTTGCTAACCCTGCCATATAAGGCAAACAAGTATTCACGCATACATATTTTTTCAAGGGCGGCAGAAAAACTTTCCCTGTCAGAATCCATAATATTTTCCAACAAATAGGCAGATGACATATCATTCGCAGAATCCCAATATTCTTCAGAACGGTGGTTTGTTATGCGGCAATAATTTGCAAAAACTTCTTTTGAAGGAGCACGTTTCCCCTGCTCAAAAAGAGAAACCAATGCATGGTTATCCAATTCCAATTCACGAGCAAATTCAGACTGGGTGAGACTATTAGATTTACGATATTCCTTAACGTCAGTTGAAAATTTTTCTAAATTAAACTTCATGTCTATTCTTTCTTACTCAATAATTATAACATATAAATCGGTAAATGTTACAGGTTGCAACATTTTTTATGATAGAAATTCAACTTTTTTCTTGTTTAACTCGCCATTGGCTATTACCTGTATAAAAATATGAAGTCGGATGATTTGAAAAAACAGAAAGAGCTTGACCAGTTTTACAAGACCTGCTTGAAATACAGTTATGAGCAATACAAAAATAACAAATAAAAAATAATCCTTGATTGTATATACAAAATAGTGTACACTAATAATAAAAAAGGAAACACGAATGACATTTGAATGGGACGAGAATAAAAATAAAGTCAACAAGAAAAAGCACGGTGTATCATTTGAAATGGCAGTGCGTGTTTATCTTGACGACAAGCGAATTGAGAAACTTGATATTGAGCACACAACTCTTGATGAAGAACGTGTAAACATTATTGGCAAAGTTTCAGATGTCTTAATTTTGTTTGTTGTAGCAACTGATAGAAACGGCAAGACAAGAATTATCTCAGCACGAAAAGCCGAACATGATGAGGAGGTTGAATATTATGAAAACTATGACGCTAGATGAGGTGAAAAAATTGCCACCTCTTTCTGCAGAAGAAGTTGCGGAAGTAATAAACTTCAAGAACACAGATTTTGAAGACTGCCCAAAACAGAGCAAAGAAGATTTAGCAAAATTTCGTCCGTGGCACGAAGCTCACCCCGATTGGTACAAGCCGACAAAAACAGAAGTTCATATGAGGGTTGATACTGATGTTTTGGAGTGGTTCAAGAAACAGGGCAAAGGCTATCAGACGAAAATAAATGCTGTTTTGAGGGCTTATGCGTTTGGGGTATAGAAAAACCACAAACTTTTTCCTTGTTTAAATCGGCTCCATGCATTAGAATGTATAGCAAAGGACTGAAGGATGTTTGGAAGAAAAAGAGAAATTTACGAGGACATTGACACGGACTGGATAAGGCTCGCATCAAGCCATCCTGAGATTGCCAACGCAATAATGGCAAAGGAGGAGCTTGAGAAAGAGAACCTGAGCCTTAAAGACCAGATTGCAGCGCTCAAGGAGCAGCTTTCAAATAAAGCCAGTCCTTCCGGCTCGATAATCACAGACCCGGCGGTGATTAAGACCATAGAGGAACGTGACAGGCTTGAGAAGGAAAACCTTGAGCTGAAACAAAAACTTGACGGCTTCAAACAGGCCGCTGCGCCTTTTGATGGGGAAACACAAGCAGATATGCGTGCGGAGCTTGATGAGCTCAAGAACCGTATAAGAAGCGAGATAGATCTCTCAAAAAGCCTTTCAGACGCCCTGAACAAGAATAGAGAGGAGCTTGCACGCATAAAGGAAAACTATAAGGAAAAAGCTATGGCTGAAAATAACGAAATTACACAATGGGAATATAAAAGAGAGAATTACTTTCCTAACTTCGAGTATAATTACGATAAAAAACTAGAAGACTTAGGAAAAGAAGGTTGGGAACTGCAATGCTCAGTTGACACAAATGTATTAATTTTTAAACGCCCAAAGCAGGATACAAAAAAATCAAAAACACAAGACTACGGATACGGAAGATAAAAAAAGGCTAGCCACACGGCTAGCCTTCATTTTTAGTTAGTGTCCACTATTTTGCCTTACAATTTCTTTCACTTTTTCAAGAAGGCTAGCGTCCCGGAGGTTATTTGCATTGTAATAGTTTATCTTGTTATTAAATTCCTGATGGTCGATTTCTATCTTTTTTTTGAAAAATTCAGTATATCCGTCTTCAGGAGGGGTGTTGTACTGTTTTGAACGGCTACGTTTTCAATGCAGTACTGGATGAACTCCACCACATTCTCAATGTAGTTCATGCACTTCAAGTTTGTGTTCTTGAAAAAGTCAACTTTAATACAGTCAGAAAATACCCTAAATTTCTAAGCAGCTACAGAAATAACTGCTGATTTTTTTCTGTAGATTGCAGGAAGCAGACCGCCTGGATTTACAGTGGAAATTCTTTTTCTGTTGTAATAAATCATGACATAACGGAAGACCACGGTCCTTACCTGTTCTACCGTCATTTTTGTTGTATTCATTCTGTACAGTTTTTCTTTTTTCAAAGTTGCAAAGAATGATTCCATTCTTGCGTTGTCGTAGCACTTTCCGACATCGCTCATGCTCTGGACTGCATGATGTTTTCCAACTGCGAGCCTGAAAGCCTCGCTTGTGTACTGGCTTCCGGCATCACTGTGAATTATCACTCCTGACTTCGGTTTTCTCATTTCAAAAGCCGATTCCAGAGCGGAAATACACAGTTCCTTTTTCATGTTTGTATCCATAGCAAGACTGATTACCTCACCGCCGAAACAGTCAAAAATAGGGGCAATATAAAGCTTTCCGTCCTTGCATGGCACCTGAGTTATATCAGTCAGCCACTTCTGGTCCGGAGCTTTTGCTGTAAAGTCGCGCTGCAGAAGATTCTGAGGTCTCCGGGCTTTTTTATCAGCCTTGGTAAGCCCGTCAGGACTTCTTCTGCTCGGTTTCATAAGATTGCCTTTTCGCATTGCACGTCTTACAGAACTCAAGGAAGTCTGTATTCCCTTCTGAGTCAATGCAATCAGCATTCTGTCTGCCCCGTAGTTGTCATTGTCAGGGTCCTCATCCAGAACACGATGTATCTCTACGAGCAAATCCTGCCACTTTTTCGGCCGCTCTCCGTTACGCATTTGTAATAACCTTTTTCATTGACCGAAAGAGACTTGCACATTCGGTTCACATGATATTTTTTTCTGTTGTCAAATATGAACCAGTGAATGCTTCTTACCGTTACTACTTCCGGTCGTTTACGAAAAAACGGAAAGCATCCTTGAGGATGTTATTAGCCTCGCGGAGCTCCGCATTTTCTTTCATCAGTTTTTTTTCACGCTCTGTAGGCGGAGCGTCTTCTGATGTTTTTTGTTTAAAGATTCGTTCACGGTTATAACTTTTTCGCCAATCGGCTAAAGTTGCGTAAACAAGTCCAAGTTGTGCACAGGCCTGTTTTACTCCGATTTCATCAGACAGTTTAATTGACTGTTCCTTGAATTCTTTGCTGTACCTCATTTTCATACCCTCTTTATTCTCGGGTATTTTTCGACTGTACTTTTATAGTATCCGTTCAGTATTAATCTTCTTCTTTAAATTCACTCTGTTTCAAATAGTTATCAAATAGACTGCCTGTATTTACTATTCTTGCAAAATTTATATTAGATTTTTTTACAATCAAATCTTTAGCAGATTTCGGCAAAGGCAATATAGCACGTGCACCATCAACTGAGACCAATAACCTTTCATCAACAAAGGAATTGTTATAATATACTCTATATTCAATAGCTCTCGCATTCTTATCTGGAAATTTCGTAGCCCAAGGTTCTACAAATTCCCTATCTTCGGCAACCCTTTCTATTCTGAGGCTCAAATCTTTTTTATATGTAAAAACCCCCAGCTCATCATTTTTAATCCAATCATCTCCAGATGATTCTGCAAGTAGAACTTCAACTTGATTATAATCCATAAAACATTCCTCCTAAAAAATACAATAGTTAAAATATAAGTATAGAAATAAGAATCGTCAATTTAAAATAAAACAAAAAAAACTGTATATCAATATATCATTCTTTTGCAAAATTATTTAAAATTTCAGACGTTGATTTTTCCATATTTTTATCTTCAGAATAACAAAAACTAATGCTTTTATCATCGTAAAACTCTTTATATAAATCTATTCTTAATAATTTTGTTTTTTCAGAATTAAATGCTGTACGTTTTTGGCCTTTTGGATTACGCCTAACTTTATAACAAAAAACTTTGTTAGGATTTTCAGAATCACTTTTACTTAATGAATATGCCATTAAATTTCTTTGTTCCGAAGGATATTTTAATGGAATTTTTGTTGGAATAAATTTATTTAGATTTTCAGAAAATTGCTTTAAAATATCTCCAAGATTTTCCCCATACTCAATTCCAAAATACTCTCGGAGTGTTTTAGGAGCAATTAATAACCCACTGCCATTCGCCTCAACAATTAACTCTTTTGAAAAATTATTTGACTTAATAAAATGAAGTTCAACCAATGCGTATTTATTTTTCTTTTTCAAATTGTTTCGACAAATCGTCTTACTAAGACAGTATATTTAATTTCTTTATAATAAAATAAAAAACATGCTATAATCCAATTATTTTGAATCATATTATCTCTTAAAAGTTTTAAATTTTCTAATGCCAATATTTTATCCTCGACATGCTTAGTATTAAATTTATTGTACTTTAGAATATATTCACTTTATAACTATCATTTCAAGAAAAAAAACATTCTACTATTGGCAATTTTATCTTTTCCCCACTTTATACTTCAAAATTCCGTTCATTCCCCAGCAGAACAAGTACCATGCACTTGAAAAAACATTCATTTTTAGGACTTTGCGGTAGATTTTCCATTGTGGCTTTATCATTTTTGTTTTGCTTGCGGTCATGCTATCATCTCGCATTCTGTAATCAACAAGAACATCTTTGTATCCCATTGCACATAAACCGTTTTTCATTATATCAAGCCAATACGCATAATCATCACGAAGAGCTTTTAATTCTTCCTTAAAATAGATTTTCTGAGGAAGTTTTGAAGTATCAACAATTGCAGCAGATGGAAAAATCGGACAATGACGAAGCAACTGCTTAAAAGTTCGTCTTCCTTCAAAAATGTAAGGCTTTAAAAGTTCTGCGTCGCATTTTGAATTCATTCTTCTGTATGAAGAAAAATAAATCGCCACAGATTCATCATCATTTTCTTCTATATAATTAATCATTTTAGAAAGATATTCAGGATGCCAAATATCGTCGCTATCTAAAAAAGCAAAATATTGTCCCTTTGCAACTTCCATAGCCTGATTTCGCGCTCCAGATGAACCGCGGTTTACCTTAGCCCGAATAAGTTTTACTCTTGAATCTTTATCATCATAAGATTGCACTACGTCTGCACCTGCACCATTATCAGGAGAACAGTCGTCAACAATTATCATTTCCCAATTTTTGTAAGACTGAGCCAAAACAGACTCTATGGTCTGCCCAACCAATGCAGCACCTTTATACATTGGCGTAATGATTGAAACGAGTTTTTCTTCCATTTTAGTTTCCTTGTAAATAATTTTTTAAAGACAATATTTTTAGCCCCATGCGAATGCACAAGGCTTAATTTGAGAAAAGAATGTTTATTTGATTATTTTGAATTTGGGCGTTTCCCTGCGCTACGCTTCGGGCCGCTATGTTCGGGGTTCCGCTACCGCTCCATTGCGTCGTTCTCTCCGTTCACTTAGCAACGGCTTCGCCGCCCCTGCCAGCGCTAACGCATCAACGACTTTTACTGCTAAAACAGAAATAAAATAAGCGCCAGCAAATGTCAAAAATAGAGCAAGGGGAAAACATTCTGTATAAAAATTAAAATGAGCCATAAGTTGAATCAGCGGGAAATGAAAAAGATAAAGAGGGTACGAATAGTCCTTTTTGCTCCCTATAGAACTTAAAAAAGTAAACCTAGTTGAAAAAAACGCACAAATCAAAGAAAGCGAGGCAGGCATTAAAAATTCAGTTTTAAAAACATAATGAAGAGCAAAAATAGCCACCGATGGAACAACTAGCAAATTTATCTTTTTTAGTATCCAATCCCAGTTAAAAAACAAGAACATTCCACTTGCAAAACAACTAACAAAGGCTGGAAATTGATTTGCAAGCTGTTTTGGCAAATGCAAAGCATTTGCATATCGACCTAAAATAAAAGTGTATAAAACTGAAAGAACATAAAGAACAAGCAATAATATATTCAATTGCTTTAATGATTTCATTTTTTTGAAAAAACAAATTAAAATTGGCAAAACAACATAAAATGCAATTTCAATCTTTATTGTCCAAAGAGCCCCATTTACAGCAACAAACTTTCCTTCAAAACATCCTGGAAGAGTCGGATGCATAAAATTTAAGAATATACAATTCCAAAAAAGATACTTCCAAGTTTCTGCATTTGTAAAGAACTCTTTTATAGGAAACTCACTTGCAAACGCAAATGCTACAAGCCCCCCCCGACAGAAATATAGTACAAAGGAAGAATTCTTATACTTCTTTTTACAAAATATTCCTTCAAGTTCTTTGAAGAAAGAAAACTTTTTGTAACCCAAAAACCACTTAAAATAAAAAATACGCAAACTGCAACATGACCATCAAAAACAGGCCTTAAAATAGATACAGTTCCAGATAAATCCAAAACATGCATAGAAATAACCAAAAAACAACAAAAAAGACGTATAAAGTTAAAATTATTTTGTTTTAAAACCACAGGAATAGTTAATATCATATTTTCCTCAATATGCAAAATAGAGTTTTGATTTTTACTTAGGAAAAGAGGATAGATTTTATTATCTTTAGTTTTTACTATTTAAAAACCAAACAGAGATTTATCAAGTTTTGAAGCACGGGTTATAGAATATATAGTGCCTATAGGCAACTGATTATTTCCATGACACGGAACAATTGTTGTTGCACCAGTCTGAGAGTTAAACCATTTTTGATGGGAGCCTTTTTGAGAAAGCAATACAAATCCATTGTCTAGCAAAATACGGACAATTTCTTTTGATGTTAATCTAACTGGCATCTAAATAACCATCTGCAAGACTTTTGATTCTGCTGGAACATTAAAATCAGAAGGCTCAAAAAAAAGTTCCGCAGCTTCTTTGAAATTTTCTGCCGCTTCTTTCTGGGTTGTTCCACAAGAATTTATACCTGGAAGTTCAGGACAATAGGCTGCCCAAGAATCAACAACATCATCATATTCCAATACAACTCGTAATGTCATTTTATTCCTCCAAGTTTATAGTAATCAACAATCTGAAATCAAACTTTATAATACAAATATATAGTCTATCTGATTAAAAGTCAAATTTTCTTTGCAAGCTCAAAAGCAGCTGCAATTGTGTCATCCATGTCAAAATACTTGTACATTCCCAGGCGACCGCCAAAAATAATTTTATTTTGTTTGGAAGCAAGTTCTGCATATTTTGCATAGAGCGCATTGTTTTTCTCATTGTTCATGGCATAATAAGGCTCGTCGCCTTTTTTCCATGACGCAGGGTATTCGCGCGTAATATAAGTTACTGGCTGCGTGCTAAATTCAAAGTGCTTGTGCTCAATTATTCTTGTATATGGAGTTTTCGAATCTGTATAATTTACAACTGCGTTTCCCTGAAAATTTTCACAATCAAGTTTTTCTGTTTCAAAACGAAGACTTCTGTATTCAAGCTCGCCATAGCAGTAGTCAAAAAACTGGTCTATCATTCCTGTATAAACAATTTTATCAGCAAGATTTTCAAATTCAGAACGATTTTCTAAAAAGTCACAATTCAACCGAACTTCAACACCGGAAAGCATTTTTTCAACCATTTTTGTATAACCGCCAACTGGAATTCCTTGATATGCGTCATTAAAATAATTGTTGTCATAAATAAAGCGCACCGGAAGCCTTTTTATAATCGATGGAGGAAGTTCTGCACAAGGTCTGCCCCACTGTTTTTCAGTATAACCTTTTATAAGGCGCTCATAAATATCACGCCCAACAAGACTTATAGCCTGCTCCTCAAGATTTTGCGGAATCTTGTCTTTCATCTCGGCGGCCTGCTCTTCAATTCGTTTTTTTGCCTGAGAAGGAGTTATAACATCCGGCCAGATTTTATTGAACGTGTTCATATTGAACGGCATATTAAAAATCTGCCCATTATAATTTGCCACAGGACAGTTTGTATAGCGATTGAATGTCGCAAAACGGTTCACAAAATCCCAAACCTCTTTATTATCTGTATGAAAAATATGCGCGCCATATTTATGAACATTTATGCCGTCAAGATTTTCTGTATAAATATTGCCAGCAATATGTGGTCGCCTGTCAATAACAAGACATTTTTTACCTTTAGACGCAAAAATATTAGCGAGCGTTGCATTGAACAAGCCCGCACCAACGAGAAGATAATCATAATGCATAGTGAAGAGTTCCTTTTATCAGAAAATAATTATTACTTTAGCCCGAATGTCGAGTTTTTTTTCAGAAGAAATAAATTGAATAAGCGGGAAGAAAAAGAAAGCGGCAACCGAGTCATTCGGAGCGATGGCAAGCAATTTTTGAAGAAAATTGCGCAGTCCGATACCTTGTTGCGCCCCGCATGACGAATTGACACGCTTTTTCTGGTAGCTGATTCAATTTTTATGTCGATTTTACAAAACTCGACATTCGGGCTACTTTAATAATTTTAGTATCAGTTTTAATGGCAAAAATTTAGCAATTTTTATTGCAATCGTATTTTTCAACGCGCCATTTATTGCTGGTAAATAAAGATATTTTTTATCTTCAATAAAATTTTCTGTAATTTTCTTATCCTTAAAATCAGACTTTAGATAAGCAAGCAAATGAGCCACATACTGATTCTGAAGCCAAAAATTTGAATATTTTTTTATTTCTTCTGACTGATAATTTTTTGAAAGGCAAATATCCCGGCGGATTTCATAGGAATGAAACTGATTTTCAGAAAATGTTTTATATCCTTGCATTGCAGAATCATCTCGAATCAAATAAATAAAACAATCCCTTGGGTCATAATAAAGAGAATCAGCTTTGTCTATCGCATTTAAAATGAACTCCAAATCCTCGCCGATTTTCAATCCCGGAGTAAATCTTAAATTGTTTTTCTGCAGAAAATTGTTTTCATATATGCAGCTGCATATATGAAAACAGAGTTTTTTTGACAAAAAACTCTGTTTTAATAGCGGATTTTTCAGAACTTTTTTATCAAACTTATTATAAACATATTTTTTTTCTTTTTCGCCTGTTGAAGTCTTATATCCAAAAGCATAAATATTGCAGTTTTTATGCTCAGCAAGCAAATTTCGCCAAAAATCTAAAGTTCCGCCTGCAATTGTATCATCAGAATCCATAAAATAAATGTATTTGCCGCTTGCATTTTCCAAGCCGACATTACGGGCAACAGACACGCCTTTATTTTCCTGATTTATTACTTTTATACGAGATTCATTTTTTGCTATCTGCTCTACAATTTCAAGAGTTTTATCTTTTGAACCGTCATTTACAACAATTATTTCGCAATCTTCAAGATTTTGAGAAATAAAAGTATTAAGAGTCAGGGCGATAAAACGATCAACATTGTATGCGGGAATTATAATTGAAAGAAGCATAGAGTAACCTTAAAGAAAAGATGGTATATATGGAGTCAATAAGTACAATTATATGACTGCTTAAAATATATGCTATGTTTATTTTCTAAAAAAAACAGTGTAAAATACAAAAATTTTAAGCATTTTTAACTCAAAGGAAAATATAAGAATCTACAGTTATCATCATAATCAGGAACTGCATATTCAAAAAATAACTTGTCATCTAATTTTTCAATTTCCTTAAAGCCAAGTCTATTTTTATAGTAATCAATTAATCTGTTTGTATTTATTGCAAAAACAAACAAATCTTTACAAGCCACTTTTACAGCAACATCTCTTACCATAGGCAGAATTAAATTCCAAAAGATAAACTCTCCTGTCTTTACTGAAAGGTCATCGTTCGAAGCAATGCTTTTATATCGTTCATCAACCGCAAAATGAGTAAGTTCAATAGCAGGAATTAAAAAACTATTCTCTTTATCATTATACGGTAAAGTAGCATTCTTTAGAGAAAACCAAGCAACCAAATTCTTATTGCGTTTATCCCTAACAAGATATGTTTTATTCAGCATTGTTATTTCATGCTTTTTAGCAAATTTTACAAGATATTTTGTTAGTTGAGTTTCCTTATGTTGTATTCTAAACTTTTTTAATTCGTAACTATTTACGTCATCAGAAAGGTGTTCAAGATAATAATTGCCAGCTTCTAAAATCATTTTTTTCTGTAATCAAACGCGGGTACAATAGGAAAAACATACAATTTTAATCTTTCTGCTATTGTTGTTGTATATTCATTTTTTACAGGCTTAGCATTCAAAATCTGCTTAATGGCTCTCTTTCCTTCTTTACCCTTAAATACAATTGCATTTACATTCATATTATGCATAAAACACCTCCTATCCAACACAAATATATAGGTAAAACATATAAAAGTCAATTTTATCTATCAAATACGCTCCAAAAGTTGTTTCCATCTTTTTGCAATATTTTCTGTCGAAAATGGTTTACTATTTACGTAAGCTGTTTTTCCAAATTGCTCTCTAAGTTTTTCATCACTCATAAGAATCTTTAATTTTTCAGCCAAATCATCAGTATTTTCGGGCTTACATAAGAAACCGTCTTTACTATCCTCAATCACTTCAGAAGGACCTTCCGGGCAATCAAAAGAAACAATCGGAAGCCCGCAACTCTTAGCTTCAAGCAAAACCATCGGCAAGCCTTCAAAACGGCTAGACATACAATAAATGCTCGCAGATTTATATAAATCTACAACATTGTTTGTCGGAGATAGCAGTTCCACATAATTTTCAAGCTGTTTTTCAGCAATAAGCTTTTTCAACAACTTTTCATCCTCTCCACTTCCAACAATTTTAAATTTCCAACTAGAAAATTCTTTCTTTAATTTTGCAGCCACTTCTACAAGAAAATCAAAACCTTTTTGTCTTGTATAGCGTCCAATAGAAAGCACAACCGTTTCATTCCAACTATTTTTTATCGAAGATTCAAATGAAAGAGAATTAGGAATCACAAAACAGTTTTTTAGAAATGAATAATGGACTTTATCGTGTTCTGTCAAAACAACAACAGCATTAAGCCTTGGATAGAAAATTCGTCGCACAAGCCGATGAAATTTTGATGCACTAAAATAGTTGAAATGCTCACATCCAACAGTTTTCACATTAGGAATTCTTGTAAGCAAAGCATTAAAAAATGAATAAGTTCCTATTACACAATCAATATTTTCATTTTTTACGCATTCAATGATTTTTGCCTTTAGTTTTTTATATTGTAAAACCTTTGAGAAGCCTTGTGCTGAAGAAATTTTTAGACCGAAATGAAAAATTTTTACATCAGAATTTAACACATACTGTGTACAGCCTAAAATAGAGTCTGTGCTAAAAATATAAACTTCGTACTTCAAATTAGAAAGAATGTTTGCAAGATTCACGACCGCACGCTCAGTTCCTGCACGTTTTGTAATATCTGTAAGAATAATAGAAAGTTTATGCATAACATCTCACTTTCAAGATGTACTTTGAACAATTATTGAAAAACAAAAATAGCACAACTGTTAAAAACATTTCGCAAATTCCATATAAATCAAGAAAGTTAAAAAAGGCGAATCTTGCAAGGACAAATAACCACTGTGAAAGCAATAAAAAAAATGGTATTCTAAATCTATTTGACAATAAATTCATTTCAACTTTTTTTAAAATTTTTCCAAAACAAAAAGAAACAGGCAAAGAAAATACCAATGGCAAGTTTAATAATTCAACATATATAGATTCCCCAAGTCCTCCTTCGACATTCTTTTTATTAGCAACAAGAGCCACATAGTATGAGCCTTTATGAAAAAAATTTGTAAAAAAAGAAAACCAATCCTCCAAAAACAAAGGTAATTGTATTCTTGCATCTATATAATCTTTATATTCCAGATAATACAATGGAACACCTATAGAATTTCCTTGACCATAAAGAATATATTTAAATATTTTGCTTAATGAAGAATCTGAAATTCTCTCTCCTCTAAGTACGACTGTAAACCATGCAATTAATAAAATTGAACAACTTGCAATTATAATAAGTTTAAAAAAGGAAATTTTTATTATATCTAATCGCCATAATACATAGAATGAAAATACAAAAGGAATAAAAAATACACTTCTACTTCCTCTTAACGAAGATGTAAAAGAGTAAATTAGATATATAAAAATCAAAATTAAAATTTCTTTTTTCGTCATTTTAAACATAAAAAGACAATAAAAAAGACTTATAAAAATTGTTCCAACACCTTTTAAATAAAAGGGATAAGAACTCCTATCTAATATAGATTGATAACCATTTAATTTTACATTTTTTATATCAAGATATGATTTGTACAGAAGTAATGGCATTATTAAGATAATACATAAAAAAATGAAAAATTTTGCAGTATTATTTTCAGTTCTATTATCTAATCGATTATTAGTAAATTTTGAATAATAATACCCAAAATCTATAGAAATTAAATATAGAATCGTATAAAACATAAAATCAAAAACTGTTCTGTCTTTAAAATGTATACTAGTTAGAAAAAAATAAAAATCATTAACCTGCCGATTTAAATAACCAATCCATTCAAAAACAATTCTCGAATACAGAAAAAAGACAGAAAATATCAAGAAAAGTGAATATAAAGATAGAATTCCGTTACTCTTTGAAGATTTTATAAAAAAAACAGAAAATGTAAATATTACAAGAAACTCAACAAAAGCTAATGAATATTTCTCACTTCCTAATTCAAATAGAATCATTGAAAAAATATCTAAAATTACTAAAATCAAATATATTAAAATCCAATTATAACTTTTTTTCATAGAATAAACTACTTTCTCAAATTAGTTTAGATTTTTTACCCTAACAAAATTTAGCCAAAAATTCAGTTTCAGAAACAACTTTTGTCTTTATATCATATACTTCATATATAAACTTTGCTTTTTCTCTAAAATGTTTATCTTCACTAATTAAATAGTCAGCCTTAGAAGCAAAAAACAAATGATTTGAATCTCTCTTAATATTTTTTAAATTATTTTTATTTTTGCTTATCTTATCATGAAAAATAGGATGCATTTCCAAAAGCATATATCCATGAGAAATAAGAACTTCTAAGGGAATATTTGCTCCATATCTTAAAGAAAACCAGTTTTGGGCAATAGTTTTCCAATTTTCTATTAATTTTTCAAAAGAATAACCAAAACTTCTAAAAAATGAAGCACAATGTTTCTGAAAACAAACCACTAAATCTGAACTATTATTTGAAAAATTTAAAAAGTCATCTATATGATCTGTTATATAATCTCTAAATTTCTTATATGCTGAACCATCTTTAAATATTGAATTATAGAACCACTCTAAAAACTCTTGAAATAAAACCCCATCAAGTTTTCCTTTAGTAGAGATAAAAAAATCATACAATGGATGCTCTACATTTAATTTTGATATATCAATAGTAATTTCAGGAAAAGGCAAATTTACAGATTGAAAAGGAAAAGTTATTTCTTCATCGTTTTCAACTTGTTTTCTACATTCCGCTATTGATTTTTTCTCAATAACTATATCCTTTGAGTTCGAATTCCATCCAATGCACCATGCATCTGATAAATTCTCAAAAAAATTAAAATCAGCCTGAATTTCATTTTCATATTCTGAATTATACTTTGCTAATCTATCTTGCACATGACAAACAGAAAAAGGAAAAGCATACTTTTTTTTCAATCGAAAAAGAAGAGATGTCAATTCAGAATCAGAATCATTTCTATTTTCATGTAAGTAGCTCACAACATTCCAGTCAAGATATATATATTTTTTTTGCATAAATCCGTTTTTCGTTGGCAAAATACTATAGATTTGCTTTTAGCGAGAAGTTTTAAAGTATCTTAAGATAATTTTTACAATAAAAAATAATTTTAAATTACATAAAAAAAGAATAAACTTTCGTTTTATTGAAGTTTTTGTTAAATATAATCTTTCTTCATTCCAAAGAGAAAAATATTCATCTTTTAAGTCAATGGCACAAAGTAAAATCCACATTTTAGAAAGTGCTTTTCTTTGTTTTATTACAATGGAATACTCAAAATCAGATGCTAATTCTTTTTCTAGTAACTCACATGCAGTAATAATTTGAGTAATTTTCTTTTCATCAAGACTTGCTGTCAAACTAGTTTGATTTTGCAAATTATAATGATACAAAGGCTTATTTACATAGGATATTGCTTTAGCCTCAGAAAATAATCTTGAACAAATGACAACATCTTCCGTCACATCTACTCCTTCTGTCCACATAATATTGTTTTTTGTAAAAAGTTCTCGTTTAAATAATTTTATCCATAAAAATGCAAGCGTTTTTCCAGAAAGAATCTCCTTTAATGATTCTCTAGGATTTTTATTTAATGGATTTATGCAAATTTCTGAATGTCCCCGAGATTCTCTGAAATAATCACATCCTACAATATCTGCATTTGTTTCTTCTGCCTTTTTATATAATTTTTCTAAATAATCAGGTTCAAGCCAATCATCACTATCCACACAAATAATGTATTTTCCATGGGCTTGCAATAATGCCGTATTACGTGCCGCAGCAAGTCCACGATTTCTGTCATGATGAAGTATAATTACTGAATCTTTCATATTCTTAAATTGCGGCATAAGCTTATTTATAATTTTAACAGAATCATCAGGACTACAGTCATCTACAAATATGAATTCACATTTTTCAGCAATAGTATTTGTAAACAAACTTATAACAAATCTTTCAATAAATCTTTCAACATTATACACAGGAATTAAAACAGAAATTATTTGGTAGATTGTAATATCAAGTTGAAACAAGATATTTAAGCAGCATTTCTATGTGAAGCGCAGCTTTATCTTGGAATCTGCTTGCTTCTATATCTTTTTTCTCAATTTTGAACAAGAAGACACCCTCTTTCAGGCAGATTCAGGTTGTTTTCTTGTTTTTTTTTGCCCATTTCATTCAGCCGGTGAATTTACGGGTTCAACTCCCGGTTTTGGGCTTAGGCTTTTGCCTAGAATTTTTTCTCTTTCGGAAGAGCAACTAAAAAACCTCATGGGCGGGCAGAACACAGTTGAACTTTCGAAAGAGTTTCAACGGAAGGAAATAATATGGTAATAACGTACTCAAGCATGAAAGGCGGAGTCGGAAAGACAACCGACTCAATTCTGACGGCGACAAACCTCGCCGCAAGAGGATTCAAGGTTCTTTATTTCGACCTCGACCCGAACAACTCCGGCACAATGTACTTCACGGCAGGAATCGAGAACATAGCGGAGACTATCGAGCGGTGCAATGTCTTTGAAAGCCTCAGCCACAACAGCATAAAGAACTACGCTGTTCAATCACGAGTCGAGAACATCGACATCATTCCCAGCCACCTGAACATTCACAAGCTTAGAGGAATCGGCTACAACGAGCTTCAGAAAACTCTCCGGGACAACGGCTATGACTATGTCGTGATTGACACCGCTCCGAATTATGACAACATCGTCATAAACGCGCTGATTGCAGCCGACATAATCCTCACTCCGCTAGAATTCACATCCTTCAATCTTACGACAACAAAATTTCTCCAGCGTCAAATCTACGACGACTGTCCGCAGCAGGCCGAAAAATGGTTTCTGCTTTACTCTCACTGGCAGGAAAGAATGTCTGTTTTTCCGACATCAACGCAGTCCCAGTTCGTGGAAGTGTTCGAGAGCGAATTCCAGAACATTCTCGATGTCCACATTCCGCAGACTTCCGCCGCTGACAAGTATGTTCAGACAAACGAGAAAGTCAGCACGAAAAGCAGGATTGTCGGCACAAGAAGACTCGCCGTGGAAATAAACAAGCTTGTGAATATGCTCGCAGAGAACAGCGCTGAAGCAGAAATATTCTGACCGGCACGTGCCGGCTCTTCCTACAAGGAGTGTGATAAAAACTATGGCAAAGACGCTTAACATAATAACCGCAGGAAAAAATCTGCCGTTCGCAAACAACGGACTTAAACTGTCCGAGAACATCCTTATCGAAAAAATCGAGGAGCATGAAAAATTCAAGAATCTGTTCTCTATAGACAAGGCTCTTCTCGACCGCATTGCAAAAGACATGGAGAAAAACAAATTCGACTCAAGCCAGCCTGTCCATATCTGGGTGACAAAAGACGATGGTGGAACTGAGCACAACTATCTGATAGACGGATACACAAGAGTCGCCGCCTGCAAAATGGCCGGAATAACTATGATTCCGTACTTCAAGCATACATTCGCGACTTTCGATGAGGCTCACCGCTATGCGCTCCACCTGCAGACCGACAGAAGAAACCTTAGCGGAATAGACCTTTTGAAAAATATCCAGGAGCTTATGGGAAGCGACTATATCCAGAGCATCGAGGGAAACAAGAACGAGGCTATAGGAAAAGAACTTGGAGTGTCTGAAAAAACAGTCGAGCGCGCGAACAAAGTGAACAACATGGCGAGCGACGAGCAGATTGAAAGAATCGAGAACGGAGAGGCTTCCCCGAATCAGATTTACAACGAAATCGTCGAGCAGGAAACCGTTGACGAAGAGGCGACTGATGAGCAGCTGGAAAGAATTGAATCAGGCGAAGCAACAGTAAAGGACATCTGCAAGGAAATCAAAGCTGAGAAAAAATCACGCAAGGCGTCAAAGAAGAAATCTTCCGACGACGACATTTCCGAATCTCTCTCCACAAACGAGGGAACGCCCACCGGACTGAACTTCAACCATTCGGACGGAATCGAGCGTCCGTCATACAGGCTTTCTCCTGAACAGGATTCCGAGCGTACAAGGGAACGCAAAGCCGCTTACGAAGCCGGGCTGAAAAAAGGCAGCGAGCTTGCTTATGAAATCTACGACTTCATTCTGTCTGAAATTGAGAGCGGAAAATCTGCCGAGGAAATCCGCAATGACAGCCATTTTGCAGATTTCTCCACGGCAAGAATCTACAGGGCTTTCAGTCTGGACGACGAGCAGAATCAGGAAGAAGAACAGTCTGATTCAGAAAATGATGACTCAGATATTTCTGATTTTGATGATGTATTTGATGGAGATGAGCGACCATGGCAGATTTAAATTCCATCATCAGAATTTTAATTATTTTGGTTCTTATAGCAACTGCATCATGGATTATAAACTATATCATAGTAGTTTTTGTATGCAATAGAAGCAAAGAATTTTTCTTTGAACAATTTTTTGATTTTCTTATAGCAGGAATATCCTTTGCTGTGCTAATTTGTCCATTTTTGTTGTTATGTAAACCCCATGATAAATCTTCTGATGAAAAAAACTGTTATGAAATCACCGTTAATGAAAAATCATTCAAAACTTCTGGCTTCAAGACAAAAACGGACGGCTCAATAGAGTTCACTGCTGATGATGGAACAATAATCCGTGCTTCAGACTATGAGATAAGAAAACTTTCAGGCTCTAATGATATTTCAGAAGGAGAGAACAAATGATAAAGGCCTTCAATTCAATAAAAGAATTTCTTCTGGCAGTTTACCAGGTTATGTTTGTCGATGCCAAGGAACGATATGAGTTGACAGAATTCTATCTGGAAAAATGCCGCCAGAGCGACAATGCAAGGAATACAACAACAAAATGACCGCAGGACAGTTTGCAGATATTGTAGCCGAGATGAGAGCGGCAAGAAAAAAAGAAGAACAGCTGAACCTGTTTGAGGAGAACAAGGAATGAAAAGGAAAAAAATGATTCTTGCAGCAATCAAACTGACCATTTCAATCATACTTACGGTTATCGCTGTCGGATTATACATAACAGGCGCAGATACTGAAAGTTTCATAGCATATTCTTTTTTATTCAACGCATTTGTGGTTGCGGACATTATTTCTGAAATAGCCAAGCGTAAAAAAAGAAGGAAGCGAAAAATGCCCCAGATTCTCATAAACAATAACGGCATAGACCTGGAGGAAATCGAGAGAATGCAGAATGAAAAAGATGGAAATTCAATACAAGAAAAACCGTGCTCAAAGAACTTGAAAAACAGAAAAGATAGCTTGAATCAGGAGAAACAGCCAAAAATGAAAGAAATAAAAAGAATCCCTACCCAAAAAACAAAAAGAACCGCAATTTTTACAGCCATAAAGCTTGCCCTTACAGTTCTTTTTCTAATTCTAAATATCTCAGTTATGGTCACCAATGGAGAAAATCTACTGCTGTTAATTTCCTTTATTCTGGTAACTCTTGCCTGCATTGCGCTGCAAATAATTGAACATATCCGAGAAATTAGGAGCTGCAAGCTATGAAAAATAAATCCCTAACATTACTGCTTTTTATAATTCCAATGTCATTTTTCTCATGCGATTCAGTGCCAGTGCAATATGGAAACTACGACAACGTCAAAACAGTCAAAGCGACGGACTGGGACAGCAGATATATCATAAAAACTGATTCGGAAGAATACATAGTATGGAATGTCAGAAACAGCCTCTATAAAAGCCATGACTATCTAAAAAGAAACACTGTCTCTTTCAGGAAAGGAAACACGGAAACAACAATCGTGCAAGTGGATGAGCCTACAGACAAGAAAAGCGTTACAGCCGTATACAGCACAGCAACAAGAATAACAATCTATTCAACAATTCTTACCGTTGAAGAACTTTCAGGGAAGGAGAATCCAAAATGACAAAAATTGAAAAAGAAATTTTCGGCAAATGCAGAACAGCCTTTGAAAGCTCGTGCTGCGCAGAATTCCGTCTTTATTCAGATGAAAAATTCTCCGCAGAAGCAATGAAAATTCTCAAATCAAAAGACTTCTCTTTTTCACTGGAGAAATCAGAGGAGACACAGCAGTCATGTTTTTCAGCAATTCTTTCCCCAAAAGAATCCTATGCCTGCCTTTGTTTCATAGCAAAAATACGGCACGAGGAAAACATTGAGCAGGATTTAAAGAAAATCATTGATGCGATTGAAAAGAATACAGAGAGAGACAGCGAATAGTTTATAACAAGGAGAATAACGAATGAAGAAAAATGAAAAGGAAACTGCCTTTTTGATTGCTGTATGTGCCTTTATCTCATTGCTTATTTTGAGTCCATTTATATTTTTTCTACTTAGCAATGAACACAAGACGGAAACAGTATATTCAAATTATATGACCATCAAGAACAAATATACAAAAGTAAAACCAGCAGAAAAAGGGGCTTTTGCAATTCTAGGTGGTATCAGTTATATCAACTTTACAGAATCTCCAGAGGAAACTTTTTACTACCTAAAAACTGTCAGGAATATTTCAATATTCAAAATAGACAAAAACGGAAACAGAAATTATTCCCATAAAATTATTCAAAAAAGAAATCACAAAGTTTCCAAAGAAATTTACGACAAGTACAACATTGGGGACAGGCTTGTGCTTGATAAAGAAAACGAATGTTGGAATATGCCAGAAGATATAAAACTTGAAACAGTGGAGAATAAAAATTGAAAAGACTGGAAAAAATAAAAAGACTCATAATAACAGCAATTCCCTTGGCAGTCTTAATACTGTTCTTCCTTGCAACAGAAAAGGAAATATTAAGAACAGTCCTCTTGATTATGATTATAGCCTTGACAATTTACTTTCTGCACATTTTGGGAAAAATTGTTGATATTGACAACATAAAAGAATTTTCTGATAAAAAATTAATATCAAAAAGAAAGTACATGGAAATAGAATTTTTTAATCTTGAAAAAGAATGCTGTTACTTTCCAATCGGTGAAGACTACAAAACCGCATTTTGCAATATGAACAAAATAGAAAAAGAATATGAAAAACGGTTTTGTATTTCTTATGCTCCGTTTGCAGAAATTAAAAACATAGAAGATAAGAATTATCCATATAAATATATCATATCAATATATTCATTTATTGAATCAAAAAGAACAGGAAAAATCATAAAAAGAAAACTGCTGGAAAAACTTTCGAATACAAAAGATTTTAACCTTTCTGATTTTGACTTGCCAGAAGAAATTATAAATGAAGCTTCCTATGCGTTTTCTGACTGGCAAGTTTTGTAAACAAACTGGAGAGCAGCCATGAACTACATATCTACACTCCAGCAGAAAGGATACATCGAGACTCTCTCAAACCGCACGGAAACTGTCCATGCGCAGAAGCTCACAGACGATGACTTCGCCGCAAGGATAACGTCAGTCTTTCTTCCGTTTATCGACAGGGACATTCCAGACGGAAAATTCATTCTGATGCAGGAAAAACTCAAGGGGATTCTCCGTGAGCACGGCAGGAATCTCCAGAAGGAGGAAAAGGCATGAGATTTTCTGTCTTCGCATACTCTCAGGAAAAACTTCTCGAATACGGACTTGATGTAACGGACGCACTGATTCTCGACTGGTTCGCGAATTTCTTCATCGGAAAAATGGAGAAGCGCATTTTCAAGGATTCCTCCGACAATGCAAAAATTTTCGGCTGGGTAAAAATTTCCAAGATAATGGAAGACCTGCCGGTAATCGGAATCACATCAGAAAAAGGTATACGGCGAAGATTCGATGCGTTCGTGGAAAAAGGACTCATGCAGAGAGAAACCATTATAACACAGGGCGGAAAACGCTCGTACTACAGGACAACGGAAGCTTACGACACGCTTCTGAATACAAAGGCGGCTGAAAAACAAGAGTTACAAAAATCGACTTCTGACAGAAACGGAAAAATTCCGCAAAGGAATTCCACTACCTTTGCGACAAAAGAAAATCCGCAAGAGACAAAAACGACCCATGCGGAATCAGAAAAGACTCCTGAAAGTTCGCATAGGAACTCCGCTACCTTTGCGGAAAGGAACGGAAATACCTATGCGCAAGGGAACTCCAGTTCCTATGCTTTAAACGATTCTCTTACCAGTGATTATCCAGTTACTGATTCTTTAAAAAATGAATTCAGAAATTCTGCTGCTGATTTAAAGACTGCCTCAGAAAAAGTTTTCGGAAAGAACGCATTTGACGAGAGCTTCTCGGAAAATGCAGCAGCATTCTTTTTGCAGAACAAAATAAGAACAGAATCAGCGGAAAACTATCTTGAGTTCATAAAAAAACGTGTCGCGGAAAAAAAGCCTGCAAATCCGAGAGGGCTTGCATACAGGCTTTTCTTCCAGAACGACATTCTTCAGGAATTCATAAACTGCGAGAACAAGACTTCTGAAAAAGCGGCTGAAAATGAAAAATATCTCTGCGTATGTCCGGTCTGCGGAAAAGAGAAAGTCAACATCTACGCAAACTGCCCTGAATGCGGCTTTGACATGACAACCGCAAACGACGAGGAGAAACTTGGAATCGCGCGTAGAATCTGGAATCTTCCGGCAGAAAAGAAAAGGCTTTTCAAAATAGACGAGGAGAATTTCATCAGACGGAAAATATCTCTCGGATTCGCAAGGCTTGCAGACAAGGACACTCGCGAGCAACTGAAAACGGAGATGAGCGAGATATACAGGAAATACGGAATAGAGGCATGAGAAAAAAGAAAAAACGGCTGGATGACTTTCTGAGCTTCTTTGAGAGCAAGAAATCAGACGAAGAGAACGAAAACCTTGCAGTCCTTAAGAGGATAATGCGGTTCCTGAAAAATTTCAGAAGCCAGAGCCTGCAATACAAAATTGTATGGACTGTAAGAATAGCGCTTTGGGCAATACTAGTCTGCGCGGCAGTGTTCGGCATTGCGATGCGGATTAGAAACAATATCAGATAGACCGACACGTGTCGGTCGAGGAGCAAAAAATGGAGCTTAACGATGTGAAACTTTTCGGACGCATAGTCCGGGATGCGGAGATGAAAGTCCTGCCAGACGGCATGAAAATCGCGGCTTTCAGCATAGCGACAAACAGAAGCTACAAGGATGAGAAAGGCGAATTTGTGCAGATTGGAAACTTCTTTCCGCTTTCCGTGTACAACCAGTATGCGGAGAAAGTTCTTCCTTATCTTACAAAAGGCAGAAAGGTTATTATTGACGGCTACCTGAAGCAGGACAGATGGGAAAAGGACGGAGTGAAGAAAAGCGCGACAGCAATCGGCGTAAGGAACATCCAGATTATTTTCGACGCGAAAGATTCGGCGGAAAAGGGCAATGTTCCGGCTTCCGAAACTGACACAACTCAGCAGCCGGAAGCACAGAATGAGGAAAGCATGATTTATGAGGACGAGCCGGACTTTGATTCAGACATCTACTCGGACACAGAGGAGCTTGTCTAAAAATGGACAGGATTCTGTCAGCCGTAAAATCGTCAGGCATAATAAGAATTCTCAACGCAAGGCTGGCATATATTCTTCATTTCCTGAACCTGCGCTTCACGCCGCTCGCGCTTCTAGTGTTCATAACAGCAGGAAGCGTCCTGATTTTCATAATGTCATACGTTTTCCGCTACAGCAATTATGACTACTGGAACTGGAGAAAAAGAGCGGTGTCAAAGGCGTTCTGCTGGTGCATCACGCTCATGGCAATAAAAATAACTTTAAGGAGCTTAACAAATTGAATTCAATAACTTTGCACGGAAAGCTTGTCTCCGACGCGCAGATATTTCTCGTCAAGACCTCAGCCGGAGAGATTCCGCTTGTAACATTCAACGCCCAGGATGACGGACTTCCATATCAGAAGAGCGAGCCTCTTGTTATTGAAGTCCACTTTCTGAAAGCCGCCGCAAGCCATATCTTCGACTATCTGAAAAAGGACAAGGAGATTGTTGTCTCAGGATTCCTGCGGCAGAAAAAATACGAGACTCTGGAAAATCCAGACAGGGAAAGAAGCAAATACTACATTTCGGCTGAGTATGTGACGCTGTGTCCGAAATACACAAAAATGGAGGAAACAAAATGACATCTATGACAGTTCCTGTAAGGCTTACAAAAAACGACATCTCAGTTCTTGCCGACGAGCTGAACAGCTGCGACTCAGGCTCATCGGAGCTTGCAAACATTCTGGAGCGGATTCTGAAATCCGCCCATGAGACAGCAGAAAAACGAAAGGACATCGCTGAAGAAATCAACAGCGAAAATCCTTTCTCAATACCAAAGACAGATAAAAGCGAAATGATAAAGAGGTTCTAAATGAAAAATTTCAAGCAGTATCAGTACAGACGCATAATGACAAAGGAAAACAAGGTGGCAGACGGCGACTATAAGATAGAAGATTCCGTAACAATCAGGGTGAAAAACGGCTTTCTAAACGATGCGGCAGACGAGGACGGAAATCCGCTCCCGGCAATCGAGACAACAGACGGAACTCACATCGAGCACTGGAAAGACGGAGTTCTCCACTGCGACAACGAGCCTGCGGTAATCGACCACATCGACAACTACGAGGAATGGTGGCATAATGGGCTTCAAGTGCCATCAAAAAAGTAACAAGGAGCAAGCAATGACAGAAGAAGAGATTGAAGAAAAAAGAGCTGAATTCGCAAAAAACGACCTTTTCAAGGAATCAAGCTCGCCGTTCAAGGAGTTCCAGATGGAGCAGTTCGTCCTGGACGGAATTCCGCTGAACGGACAGAACAGCAAGTCCATGAAGATAAACGGAGCTGACACGCTTGTCATTTTCAACTTCAAGAACGGACTTATCCATTCTGAAAACGATGAGCCTGCCGTTGAATATCCGAACCACTGGGAATACTGGAAGGACGGCTTCATCGAGAAAATCGTGAACGCAGGCGGCGACACGGAGGAATACTGGGAGAACGGCGTTCCTGTCAGAATTGAAAAGAATCTTTCAGAAAGAAGAAAATAGAACTCCGGCCGACACGTGTCGGTCGAAAGGAAAACAGAATGGCACTTATTCAAAACTTCTCAAACCAAAAAACAGAAAAACAGCAGGATAAAAATCCGAAAACAGAAGAAAAACCTGACGCAAGAATGATAACAATTCCGCAGGCAGAAGCGGAAAAGTTCCTCATCGGACTTGCAGAGACTCTTGACGATGTTCAGGACTTAAAAGAGGTCGCAAACAGCCTTATCACATCAAAGAACAGCGAGCTTGAGCATTTCCGCGACGACACAATCACAAAGTTCAATGCGCTGATTGAGTCAACCACAGACCTTAAAGAAAAACTTGACACTGCAGAATCATACGAGAATTACCTTGAGGAGCGCGTGAAGAATGCGAATCTTTCGGCGGAAGTCGCGGCACTTGAAAAACAGCTCCAGAAAGAAAAAATGGAAGTCTCGATTTTCATCCAGTCAATGACAAGAAGCATGGACACCTGCACAGCGGAAATTCACGCAAAAATCACAGAGCTGAAATCGGCGGACGAAATCATAAAAGATAGTATCAAGGAATTTAAGGAAGAGACTGAAAAAGCCTCGTCAAGCTGCATGAACGAGGCGGAAAAGAAAATCGCCGAAGTCTCGACAACACTTCTTACAAACTCAAAGAACGAGTATGAAATCCTAAAAGCGCAGTCCTCGGACATGATAAAAGCCTACACCGCAAAATGCCAGACGCATCTTGAGACAATAAAAAAGCAGTCGATTGACTTTCTGAAGCAGTGCGCCGCCGAAAACAAGAAGCTGATTGAAAGCGTTCCCGGGGTAAAAAACAAAAAACTTTCCGTAAAGGACATGATTATCTACGGAATGTCCGTCGCCGCAATCGCAAGCATGGTTGCGCAGATGTTTGTGAGATAGAAAATTACGAGGAGAAATAAAATGAACAAAATAAATATAGAGAAAATAGAAAAAGAACTTTACTTAATATTAAATCATAAAGCTCATAAAATGAAAATTTGCAGATTTGAACAATTTGTAAAACACAATAACGCAACAACTGTTCTTGTCTATACAAAAGACGGATATTATGAGGCACTTTTTGACGGTTTTCTTTATCTGCTTAAAAGCGCCGAAAAGCATAAATTAGTACCAGAATATCCTAGTGAATGGTGGGAAAAATTATGTAAAATGTATCCAGCACAAACATTTTTCTTAAGGAACATATAACTGGTTCAATAACTGTCAAAAACAAATTTGCTGACAAATTTAATGAGCCACATATTTTTGTTGAAGCCAGCATCTCAAAAATGAAATGCTGGCTGTTTTGTAAAAATCACCTGTAAGAAATTTCCATGCTGTTGCGGCGGCTGTGACTCTGCTGATGTTTCATCTCTTTAAGCTGCTGCTCCTTGTAGGCTTTTAGAACTGTGTCGCGCGGAATTTCTATAAAGGATTTTTCCTTGTCCATGAGGGTTACGGTGTTTCCCTCTTTTGACGAGGATATTACTTTCAGCTCGGAAAAATGAACGTTCTCTTTTCCGTGTCCAAAAATCTTGTCTGACTTAATATCGATGTCTTTCAAGGTATCTCCGATTTTAAGGTTGTAGTCCTTGTCAGTTCTCAAAAGCTGCGGGTCGCTGTCGATTTTCTGTCCGTCGGAAGAAAGCGTATCATAGAACGGACGCGCAATCCGGTTTTCAGGCTGGTACTGCTTTATATACTCTTCGTTAAGAGGAACTTCTTTTATCGCCTCATGATAAGTGCGGACTATGAGCTGGTTCAGGCTCTCGCCTTCCCTTGCGATTTTCTTCAGCAGCTTCTTTGTCTTGTCCTGTTCCGCCGGAGACATCTTCTGGATAATTCCTTTTGCAACTTTCAAGGCATCGCACGGAGAATTCGCTTCCTTTCGGCAGAACACCGACAGATTGTGCCTGAAATTGTATGCTGTATTTGAGCGTTCCTTGAAAAAATCCTCGTATTGAGTCTTGAGCATTTTCTTGTAAGCCGGAGTATTCTCGTCAAATTTATTCTCAAACCGTTCCGGTGAAGTGATTTCCCTGAAACGCTCTTCCGTAACAGAAATAACGCTGTCGCCGTTTTTCAATGTGTAAGTCTTGTCGCTCTCATTGAACTTTGCAACAACGCAGTCCTTGTAGGTCTGCAATCCGTTCTGCGTCATAAGAGAGAATTCCGGGATAACAGTTCCCTTCACTCCTTTCTCAGGATTGTCAAACACGATTCCGCTTCCTTCCATTTGGAATGTCTTTTCTTCCTGCTGCTCCTTGTACAGACCTGCCGGATTCAAAAGAGAATTAAAAGTTTCACGCGGCAGAGAGAGTTTTTCATTTTCATTCTCAACCAAGTATGTTCCGTTCTCACTGTCGTAGCTTTTGACAATGAAATTCTCGCAAGTTTTAAGATGACCGTCAGAAGTCATCGAGGCAAACGGCGGAAGAACTGTCTTTCCATATATGACTTTTCCGGCTGCGTATTCCTGATAGGAAACATCTTCTTTTTGAATTTCTGCATTTTCTTCAAGGCTCGCTTTTTCTGTCGGATTGCCGTTTTCTACAGATTCCGCTTTTGATTCGGAAACAGTCTGAGCTGCTTGAATTTCAGATTTCTCATCGACAATTTTTGCATTGTCAATTTCTTCTGGAATTTTCTCATTCGGAGAGGGATGAAAATTTTCTTTCGCTTCATTTTCAGCAAAATCAATTTTTTCAGACGGTTCTGATATTCCTGTCAGCTTCTCAATCCTGTTCAGAAGCTCGAACGCCTCCTTGTAGTTTTCAGAATTTATATCAATGGAACTGAGCTTCTGCGCCGCCGCTTCAAAACGATTTTTTACGGCATTGTCAAAATTGCTTTCATTCTGCTGATTTTTCTCATCTGATTTATCATTGACAACGGAATTTTCCTTGTGTATATTTAATTCAGAAGCGGCTGCTCCCACCTGGTCGTATATTTCGAGAAAGCCAGGGGTGTATCCATAGCGAGCGATCACCGTACCTATGGAATCGGTCGCCTCACGAATGGCTCTGTTGCTTGTTGCATCATGGAGCCGCACATGGCTTCCCCCATTCTGAAGGATGAGCGAGGCTACTCGGCTGATTTCAGAATCTGCATAGATTATCTGGTCAGCCGTTTTTATTTGCTTTACAAAATCCTTTATATTTTTGTTATGAGTGCTGATAGAAATATTTTCACCATCTTTAAATATGATAACAGACTCAACAGCTCTTTTGTGGTTCGAATCTTCATGGATAAAGGATTTTCCGTAAACATTCACAGGTCTGAATTCACCTGATTTCTCATCAAGTGTTTCTTTTTCAAGAATAAGCGCAGGATTTGAAAGAGTTTCATACATCGCGACAAGAAGATTGTTTCTGTCATTTCTGCGGAGTTTATCAAACTGATTCTCCCCGAGCTTTACAGTTCCAACAGGGGTTTTAACAGTTCCGTCAGGAAACATCTTGTTCCAGTTTTCACGGTTTAGTTCTACTTCTTTTAATGGCGAAACATTTTTCTCCAATGCCAATGCAAGTGCTTTTTGAAGCTGAACCGTTTCATTTTCATTTGCGGCTTCCTTTGCAAATTTCTCATAGTAAAAGGTCAAGTCCTCATTATTTGGCTTATGATATTCCCGCTCATTTTCCGCAACGATATTATGCTGATTGACAAAATCTGAATAAGTCTTTACATTATGTATATCCAATTTTGCAAGGGGCAAGAGGAATGAATCCTCTCTTTCCTTTCCAAGATTGGATATTTTTTTATCATTGACAATTTCTGATTCTGGAATTATATTATTTCTGTCCGATTGAAGTACGGCTAAGGGGAATTGTACCCCGGCTGCTTTACTCCATTCGGATATTTTTTTGTCATCCACATATCTGCAAAGTCCATTTTCAGTCCACTTTTGAATCAAGTCTGTTCCATTTTTTGCAACTAAAGTTCTGTCATGAATACTGCGGATTTCATTAACTTCCAAAAGCCGATTTTTCCGTTCATAACTAGAATCAAGGTTCATCGAGAAAGCGATTGGCTTTCCATTCGCCGCAAAAGTATCTGTCAGACAAAGAAAACTTTCTTTTTTGTTTTCTGTTGTTGTTTTATCACTGTCAAAAATCAGAATTGGAGAAGCAATATTTATTATTGAATCTTTTATTTCTTCATCAGAGAGAGAATGCTCATTTCTGGCTTTATTAATTATACTTGTCTTTATGACAATTTCATTTTCACTTATCCCTGCATACTTCAAAATTTCTGGATTTTTTGAAAATATAAATTCATCATTTTTTGGTCTTATTCCTTTCTCCAGATAATCATCAATCGCCTTGAAAGTTTCCTTGTTGTCATTCAAAAAGGAAAGCCTCATGATTTCGTCGTCATCGAGAACTTCATTTTCCGCAACGATATTTTTCTCCTCATCGAACCAGTGAGCATTGCCGTTTTCGTCAAGATAATCAGGTCTTGGATTCTGTTCAGCCTCATAGTCCGCTTCCATTGCCGCCTCGGAAATTCCTCCGTTTTCCTGGAGTGATTCTATTCCGTTGTCAATAATTTCCTTTTGAGATGGAATGTTCATTATCTTTCGTAAATATTTTCTATTTTCAACTTGTTTTTGAAAATCTGATTTTGCAGCAAACAAGCTATTATTCATAGTTCCTGCTATTTTTATTGCTAAAAATTCATCATCAATTTCAATTTTTGTATTTGAACCAGCGAATTTTTCAATTATGTTTTTTGTGTTTTCATTCAACTGATTAAAACGATTCTCTTGTTTCTTAAAAGAGTTTTCATATCCAGCAGCATCGTCCAGCCCTCTTTCATAGAGATAATCAAGAACTTGAAACTTCAAGCCTGCGTAATCATTTTTAGACAGGCTTTTGATATTTTCTTGCTCTCTTAAATACAACCAAATATCTGCCGCTCTTATAGATTTTTCCATACTTTCCGAATCAATTCCCTTTGCCTTTTTTATTGCTGAAATCAGCTCCGCGATTTTCTGCTTTTTCTCGTTTTCTTCGTTCATGCTTTTTCTCCTGGTAAAGTTTTATCTTTCAAATGCGACTTCTTTTTTCCGCATTGTTTTCTGTTCCGGCTCGCTGAAAAGTGCTGGATTTATTCTTGTCTGCCATGTAGCCTCGATGTCTGGATTTTTCAATTTCGCTCCGTGGACATCAAAGTATTGTCTTCCAGGAAGAATGTTGAATTTCTCCGTAACAGTTGATTCGGGCAAGGCTGCGTCTATGAATGCGCTGTGCTCCACAAGGTTTTTCAGCTTGTCCTCGAACAGAAGCTCGTCAACTGCGGACATTGTTTCCGCGAAGTTCTTTGTGATGACCGGAAACGCCTTTACAGAATTCGCCTCAAGACCAGAGAACTGAAGCTCGTTCCTGATTTTCTGCGGCTCGTTGTCAAAAAATGACTTGTCGTACAGCTTGATTCCTGAGACATGGTTCAATGAATCAGCAAAGACAACAGGGATAAAATTGTCGTTCCAGCTGTTTCTGTCGTTTATCTTCTTGGCGACATTCTCAAGCTGCCAGGTATAGTCAACAGAATCTTTTGAGAATGCGAAATTCTTATTCAGAAGTTTATCTTCAGAATTTCCATAGGCATTTGAATTCAGCTTTAGTTTCCAGCCGTTTTGCGGTGTGTATAGACTGAACGTGTCATGGTCAAGAATTATGTGTCCTGCGAAACGGCTCTGGCCATTTTCCTTTGTGCAGATTTTTCTCAAAGCCTCTGTCGTATCCACATCGAAAGAGCTTTCAAGCGTGTTTCCGCTCGGATGGTTATGAACAGCGGCAATCATGCAGTCAAGTTCCTCCGCGCGTGTTATAACCTGCTTTATTGTTCTGGAATCTGGAGCAGAAACAGTACAGCTGTTTGGGGAATACGACTTTACAGCAAGCTGGTCTTTTATCTTTCCGTCCTCGCGTCCAATCAGGACATAGCGGAATGTCTCGAACTGCTTGCTCCTGTAGATTTCCATTGCCGCCTGAAGCTGATTCCATCCTGTTTCTGAAATTCTGCCAAAACCGTCAAGCTCAACGCTTTTTCCCTGAACATCAAAAACGCCGTGCTCGGCAAAATCCTTGAAAGACTTGTACATTCCTGACTCTTTTCCGTTCAGAACAGGGAATATAATCTCGTCGCGCTTCAATTCCGATTCCGTAAGCTGACGTTCGGTTATAGAAAAGTCGTCGTAAGGCGCGGATTTTCTATATTTATTTTCAGACGAGTGAACGGAAAGAACATCAGAACCGCCAAGCCCGAAGAAGAGGCTTCCTGGTTCCGCATAAAGCGAATCCATATCCTGTTCTGGCAGTTTCGCAGGCTCTGTTTTTTCTGCCGGAGTTTTCAACTCTTTCTGCTTCGGTTTTTCAGCAGCTATTTTTTCTGAGACATTTTCTTTTTGAACAGATTCCGTCTTGTCCTGCCCAGAAATCATCTTGAGAAGCTGTTCTTCAGGATTCATAAAATTGAAGCGGAAGCCGTTTTTATTTTCTGCGCCAACGTCCTTAGGGATTTTTGCGGTATTATAAAAGTCCAGCGCATCCTTCGGATTGTCAAATGATTTTTCCTGATACTTCCAGCCTTTTCCTTTTTCACCGCGCTCTTCCGCCCAGTGTCCGTCGTAGTAGACGATGATTTTTTCAATATCGTTTTCATTCTTAATAGAAGAGTTTTCATTGGCGGCTTCATTTTTTACGGAGCTTTCATCCAGAGATTCAATCTCGCCGTTCAGCCATTTCTCGTATTTTTCATACCCGGCATCTTTGTAAAAGCTGAATTCTTTCTCTGTGATTTCACCGGCCTTGAGTTTTTCAGAAAGCATAGCCTCGTGTCGCATTGTCTTAATCTCATATTCGACTTCCTTCATCGGACGGAGATTGTTCAGGATGTCGGCCTCAAGAATTTCACGCTGCTTCTCGACAGGATATTCAATGAGCTTCTGCTCCATCCGCTCTATCTCAAGTTTTTTCAGAATCTGCGGCAAAGTATTTTCAATATTATTGATTTTTTCCTCGCAGGCGTGCTTCTGATTGTTCAAATTGCGGATGTATTCCGCCTCTTTCTCTGAGTCCGTAATTTTAAGTGAAGTAAGTTTTTCCCTGACCTTTTCAAGACCTGTTTCAGCCTTAGCGAATTTCTTGTTGCAGTCTTTCAGTTCAGACTTTATCCATTCAGGAACTTCAAGACCGGATTTCTTATAGGATTCAATCTGCTCTTTCTGATAGTCAACAGTTTCTTTCGCATTCGAGAAGTCAAACTCAAGCTGCTTTCGCTTTTCGATAATCTCATCAAAAGACTTGATTTTGAGGTTCAGTCTTGAAAGCTCCGCGCGCGCTTCCTTTGTCTCTTCCTGCAGAATGAGCTTAGCTTTTTTATTCGGGTCTTTTATAAGGTCAAGCTTCAAGTCCTCCGGATTTATATCCTCGACATTGAGAGAATCGCCTTTGTAGTTCCAAAGCTCATTTATCCGGCTTCGCTTCTCGTCATGCTTCTGGTAAAGGACTGAGTCGATTGAGTCGTTCATTACAGGATAGACAATGTGGACATTTCCCTGAAGATTGCCCTGCCGCCAGATTCTTCCTTCCGCCTGGATTGTCTCGCTCGGATTCCAGCCCAAAGAGCAGTTGTACATGACAAAGCTGTTTCCGTTCAAGTCAATTCCTTCCGCTGTGTTCCGTCCGCCGATAATGATTTTGCACGGATTTTTCTCGTCATTGAAACACGATGTGATTTTCTCTTTCTTTTCAGGAGTATTGTTCACTTCGCCGTTTATGATTTCTACGGCGTTCTTTGGAATTCCGTGCGCTACAAGATAGTCCTTTATTATTCCGTGGCTTTCCTTTCCAAGCGGAACATACATGAACTGTCCTTTTTCAGGATTGCCCTTGTACATGTCGATTATTGCGTCGCATACAAATTTCAGCTTTGGAGAAGTCTCGACAAGTCTTGAAAGCGGTGGAAGCTCAACGCCAGGATACATAGCAGGATTCGCAAGAGCCGGAGCTACACAGGAAAGACGCATATTGTTCATTGCGACAATAACAGCCGCGCTGTTGCCTTCCTTTACTTCCGCCATGCGCTCCTCGTCAATCGCCCTCATTTGTTTCTGCAAGTCCGACATATCAAGCGGCTTGACATGGGTGAACTTGTTCGGGCGGATAATTCCAGCCTCCTCGCCGTCAACCTTGTCGATAAATTCTGTAAGAATATTCTGCAGCGCGGAAAGCTCCTTCCAGTTCTTCATAACCTGCTTTGTGTCGATGTTTCCTGCCGAGGTTACGCCAAGTTCCTGCTTTGTCTGCGCAAATTCATCGAAGAACGCTCGCAAAGAAGTGATTCCAGCCTGTCTTAACCGCTCGCGTCCGATATAAGAGAGCATTGAGTAGACTTCCGTCGGGCTGTTTGTGAATGGAGTTGCTGTAAGCATGAAAACATTTCTGTCGTCATTGTGCCGCTGTGTGAGCTGCGTCATTCCATACATTTTCAGCGCGCGTGCGGATGGCTTTCCGCTCGGAATTCCTGCATACTCGTTTGACTCGCCTTTTTTCTTCGGACGTGGAACAACCCACAAATTCTTGAAGTTGTGCGCCTCATCCACTGTAAGATTGTCAAATCCGCAGTCCTCGTAGAAGAAATAGCTCTCATCCTTAACATGGCTTGCAGAGCCGATTACACCTTTAATTTTGTCTGAGCTTTCAGCGTTCTCTCTTGCGCTTCCGTCCATGTCCGCGCTCAGAAGGCTTGCGAAGTCCTCATAAAGCTCATTTTCACAAGATTCATCTGTGAAGGTGATATTCTTCAATGCTTCGTAAGTGCAGAGAGAAATCGAGTTTTCAGGAATATTCAGTCTGTGAAGATTCTCAGGATCAATATATTTTTCAACAGAATCCTTTCCAAAATTATAAAGGTCGTTCAGCTTCACATTCGGGAAAAGCTGTCTTATGTCAGTGTACCATTTTGAATAGACCTGGTTCGGAACAACTATTAGCGGACGACTGCTTCTTCCTGTCTGAATCTGGTTCACTGTCGCGACAATTCCTGCGGCGGTTTTTCCGACTCCGACATCGTATGCTAAAAGTCCGTTTCCCTTGTTGCACAAGAATGAGATTCCCTTAATCTGCTGGTCGTACAGTTTGAATTTCGAGTCGCCCTTGTACGCGCTCATGCCGTCAACAAAAAGAGGCAGCTTTGAATAGTCAGGAGCTACATAGGAGTTAAAGCGACGGTTGTATTCAGCGGCAAGCCTTGTCTTGTCCGCGTCGGAAAGACCTTCATGCAGATAGCGGTCAAAAAGACGGTTTGCAGTGTCGCTGCGCGCCTGGCGTTTAAGGTCGGCTTCTTTTCTGCGCTCCGCTTTTTCCGCCGCCTTCTCCTCCTCGCTCATGTCATAAGTGCGCCAGCCTCTCACCGGCTCGGCTTTTACAGGCTTTCCGTCGATGTAGCTCACGATGTCATAGAAGCTGAGTTCCTCGCCTAACTCCTCTCGTGAGATGTTCGCTGTCGCAAAGTCTATGTCGCCGCGCCATTTTTGGTCTGAAAGCCTCACGTTCTGCGCCCAAAGGATGAAAGATTCCTGAAGATTAAGATTGACCTTGTTTCCTTCCGAATCGACATGCCCAATTTTAAATTCTTCCGCAAGTGTGGTTTTCACGCCGAAATGAATTCTTTCCATTTCCAAAGGAGATTTCATTGCGGATTCAAGAATCTTTATGTTGACCTCAAAAATTTTATTTCCGTTGGATTTTTCATAAAGCTCTTTCTGCTCCTGGATTTTTGCGTAAATATCACCGCTCGCGAAAAGCTCCTTGTGCGTCCATTCTCCGATGTTCTTTTCAACATACTTTCCGCTTTCAGAAAGATACCGAATGTCATCGCCGGAAAGTTTTGCGAGGTCGATATTGCCCTGCCAGTCTGTCGCCTTCCAAATCGGGAATTCTCTCTCGTCAAAGTCGCGTCCGTAAAGATGGGAGAATTCCTCCGCGCTCATCACCTCGTCCTTTGACTTTACGATGTTCCATTTTTCTTTTTTAGGTTTTGAAGAAGAAGGATTCTGTTTTTCAGGCTCTGCTTTTTCGGTTTGTTCAAGCGGAGTTTGTTCTGGAAAAACACTGTTGACAAGAGCACTTCTTGTGAGTATATTTGAATCAGCCGATTGGAGAACCTCAATAGGGAATTGTACCCTTGCGATTGTGCTCCAGTCGGTTATTTTTTTGTCGTCTACATATCTGCAAAGTCCGTCAGTAGTCCATTTCTGAATCAAATCAACGCCATTTTTAGCGACAACAGTTCTGTCATGAATCGAACGGATATTTTGGACTTCAACCTGTTTACGGTGTCCGTTTTCCTGTTTTTGAACTGAATCATTCACATTGACCGCAAGCGCGACAGGCTTTTCATCCTTGAACACATCTGTAAGAACGAGTTTTGAATCCGCCTTGTTTTCTGTCGCAGCCTTGTCAGAATCAAATACAAGTATCGGAGTTGAAAGCCTTGTAAGGGCATTGAGGATTTCTTTTTCTGAAAGTCCGTGTGTTTCAACAGCCTTTTTTATAACAGCAACAGCAACCGTAACGTCTGTGTATTCGCTTCCTGTTTCCTGCAGGACACGAGGCGTTTTTCCTATGACAAAGCGGTCGTTTTCCGGGCGTATTCCATTTTCAAAATATCCTGAAAGTTCCTTGCTGAGATGTTTTATTTCCGAAAGCCTTTCTTCAGTAACTGGCGACACATCGTATCTTGTGTCTTCTTGCCCGACAGCTCCCCAGTATTTTTTGTTGTATTCGGCAAGCTGCGTTTCAAATAAATTTTTTGATTTATTTTTTTCCGTAATTTTTTCAACAAAACTGTCAATCTTGTTCAATTCGTCTTGAACGGAAAGCCCTTCATGAACTGAAACATATTCCTCTTCTTTTCCGAACCGGTTTGTGCGTGTTTTCACCTCGCCAAGGATTTTTTCAGGGTGATTCTTGAACCATTCTCCGTTTGACAGAAGCTCGCTGGAGATATTTTTTCTGTCGTCAAGGCTTTCTTTTTTCCGCATAATAAGAATGTCAGTTCCGACTTCTGTTGTGGAAAATGTTCCTTCCGGCAGTCTGTATGCGTCTAAAATTTCACCCTTGGAAGCTATGATTTCTTTCTGCTTGTCATCAGCTGTGTTCAGGAATCCGCTGGGAATAACAAACGCCAAAACTGATTTCTCATCTTTGAGAGCGTCCAGTCCCCTTGCAATAAAGTATTCCTCGTAGCGGTCAAATTCCCTTCCCTCGCCTAAGCCTTTGTACTTGTCGTTGTATTTTCCGTAAGGCGGATTTCCGATTACAACATCATGCTTTGGCTGTTCATACCCGATTTTAAGGAAACGCTCGCCGTCATCAAGAAACTGCTTCTGGAAAGCCCCATGAATCACATCCGCTTCCGGGTGAAGAATCTTGTTGATTCTGGCGGAAGTCTCGTCAAGCTCGTGCATAGTGAATTCATTGTCCGGGCGGTTTTCTGCAAAGCGGCCGACTCCGGCAGACGGCTCAAGAACTGATTTCGCGTCCGGAGCATAAGCGTCAACAAGACTCCAGACTTTCTCAATAAGATTGTCCGGCGTGTAAAAAGCGTTGAGAACTTCCGCATTTGTGCGTTCTTCCTCATTGAGTCCGCCGCCGCCCTCATACTGTGCAAGAATCTTCTTGTCCTCTTCCGTGATTTCTGAGTCAGTTTTTTTGAGAATTTCGCGGCACTGCTCGCGGATTTTTTTCTGGCTGGATTTTGTTCTTGGAGCGAAGATGTCTTGGGATTGCAGATTGCTACTTGTGTTTTCTGTTCCTTTCTGTGTTAAGTCAATAATATGAACTCTGCCGTCTTTTACATCTTGCATTGTCATACCGCTGGCAGAATTTCTCCAATATTCTTCAAGAGAATAATCTTTTTTATTCTGCGTTCTCTCGATTTTCGCAAAATCCTTCATGCGCTTTGTGATTTTCAGTCCGTTCTTTATATATTCCCTGAAATCCCATTCGTTCAGATTTCTTCTGTCCAAGTCGAATTCAAATTTTTTTGTTTCGTAGTTGAAATAACCTGAATCTGCATGGGCATTGAAATCGTAGTATTTATTTTCATCGAATATGATTATTCTGCTTTCTGTTGAAAGAATGTCGAACCCGGAAGACTTGATTTTCCCGATTATCTCATTCGCTTCTGAAATATTTTTCAGGCTTCCTAATTTTTTGACATTTTCAGCAGGATTGCCATTTGGACGAATTGAAGTTTCTCTTTTTGTCTCCTTGTTTGCCACGGAATATGCCGGGTTCTTTTCATTGTAGGAAAGCAGCTCGCCCTCCTGCGGAATTTCGTTGCGGAGCTTTTCTTCCAGCACCTGCTCGACTACGTGGCTGTGGGTCTCGTCATTCTTTTTCTGGTTTTCTCTTTTCCAAAGAATCTGATTCTTTATGTCCTCGTCTGTCAGGGTTTCAAGATTTTCTATATTTTTCCTTACATCAGAATCCTGCTGTTCATCCCCAACATTTTCCGGATTGTTCAGTTCATCTTTCAGCTGCTGGATTCTATTCTGAACAAACGATTTTTCCTGCTCGATTTCTTCCCGGGAAACTTCTGTATCTTCTTTCTGCTGAACGGAGGAATATCTGTCCACCCACATAAATGTTATGTCGTGGACATAGTCCATTGTTTCCGCGTCTAAAGTCCATGCCGGAACATCTCCCCGCAGGGAAAGCCTGGTTCCTTTTCTATGCTCAAGCATAGTGCTTGCGTAATAGCTTGTGACGAACTGCCCTTTCTCGCCGAATTTCTCACTGTACTTTATGTCGTAAAATCTTACAGTCAAGTCATCGCCTGTTTTTCCTGATGAGAGAGGCCTTTCCGCCGGAACAATCTCAATCGCAAAACGGTCGTTCACCTGATAATAATTTTCAGCTGTATATGAAATGTTACTTTCTGATAAGTCAGCCTCAAAATCTTCTTCATACACTGGTGCTTCATTTTGAAAAACTGCGTTTACATAATCGCCGCCACGGATTCCGTCCTCACAGACTAGATTGAAAAATTCATCGGCAAGGCTTTTCGCTTTTTCAGAAGCTTCATCGTTTGCCCATTCCGCACTTGCACTTGCCACAGGAATTATGTCGCCAATTTCCATTTTACTGAAAACAACTTTTCCATCATTGTTTGTAAGAACAACTTCGTGCTTTTCATTTTCGTATTTTGATTCAAGAGTGAAATCCAATTTTTTTATTTCAGAGACGATTTCATTAAGCCTTTTTATTGTTTCAAAATCCTTGTTCGCATTTTCTGCCTCACGCTCGTCATTCTCCTGGGAATGCTGCATTTTCTGCTCTTCATTCCATTCGTGGGCTTCAGCGGAATTCATCATCTGTCCGTTTTCAGCTTCAATCAAATTTTCCTCTTTTTCTAAATCCCTGAAAATATCTTGCCAGTAGCCTGTGTTGAAGTCCGCTTTCGTTTCTGAAAGATAATTTGCAATCCATTCATCTGATGGAGGATTCGTGGATATGTCCTTGTCGGATTCTGAAGAGTTTTCAAGTTCTGTCTGCCAAGCCTCAAGCATTTGCTGGTCGTCCGCAGAACGGTAGCCGTTTATGACTTCCACTTTCTGCTCATCTGTCAGGTCGTTGAAATAAACAGGCTTAAGGGATTCATCAATTACAAGGCTTCCGTCTTCTGAAAATGAAATTTCTTCATGTGCTGCCGCAAAAGTTCCGGCAGCCTCTTCAGGGCTTTCTGAGCTTTCAATGTCAACTCCAAGTTTTTTTGCGTATTCCGCAAGCTGGTTTCTTGCATTGTTGTAAACAGCATTCGCCTCGTCGTTCCAATGAGAGCCTTCCGCCGCCTGCAAAATATCGTTCCATGTAATTCCTGTTTCTTTTGGAGCTTCTGGTGTTATATTTTCCGCTGAATACTGTTCCAGTCTTTCCTTCTGGATAAATTTTTCTACAGTCATTCCGGCCGGAACATGGAAATCAACTTCCATTCCGCGGATGTTTTTCAGTTCATCAAGATTTAGATAGCCCCACTCGGCATTTTCCCAGTCATCGTTAAGACACTGGAATCCGAACGCCTCGCCGTCCTTTCCGATTTCTGTAACGAATGACTGGGTTCCGCTCGGATGAAAATAGCGGAGAACAATTCTGTGCTCTTCAAGACCGTCCGTCTCATTGATTCTTGGGGCTTTCTCAACAGCAGCCGAAATTTCCTTAATCTTGTGGACAAAGAATTCACGTTCCTCGCCCTGCGCGAATTTCAATGTAGAGACATACTGAACTGCCGGTAGCACGGATTTTGCAATGGCAAGGTCTTCAGGGGAAACCGTAAGGTCGTCATCCGATTTTTCTGCGGCATGAAGAATTTCTTTCTCAGCCTGCGGTTCTTCTGCCAAAGCTTCTTTTTCCGCCGATTCGTGCAGAGTGTCCAGCATTTCAGAAGTGAGTTCTATTGTTTCTGAAGGAATTTCTGTTTCAAACTGCTTTTCAATGTATGCCTTTTCCTCCGCTTCGGTGAGAGTGTTTTCTTTTTCCCATTCAGCCTCATCATCAAGCGCAGCCTGTTCCTGTTGCATTTCAATTTCTGCTGAATTTTCTTCATTCTGGTTTTCAAGAGCAGCCTCAAGTCGTGAGATTTTTTCAAGGTCGCGCTTTCTCTCCTCTTTCAGCTCGGCAATAAGATTTTCAAGATACGCGATTCTGTCATCACTTGAAGATTTGATTTCCGCTGAACTGTTTTCAAGAGCCTGTTCCGCAAGGTGGTCAATCTGTTTCTGCGATTGGAATTTGTTGTTTTCAGGATAAAACTTTTCCGCAAATTCTTTCACAAAGTCCGCGTTTCTGTCTTTCGCTTCCTGCGTGCGCGGATACCATACGCCGCCGTATCTTGTGGTAAATCCGTATCCGTTCTGCTTCAGGAAATCTCTCTGTTCCTGTGCAGGTGCTTCTGAAAAACGGAGATTCTTGTTTCCGAAATCCGCATTGTCAAAAATTTCAAAATGTATGTCTGCCATGTTGTTTTCCTCTTAGAATAGTTTTTGTAAAAATGCTTTTTTACCGTTCGATGTCTGAATGCCGCCTGTAAGGTCTGTTTATGTTCGCTTCCGCTACTTTCAGCTCCTCGATTTTCTTCGCGTTCTCGAGGTTGTAGTTTTTTGCGACCGCAATCCGCTGGAATTCAGTTCCGCTTTCAAGCGCACGTGCGATTTTCCGTCCGGCTTCATAAGGCTTGTACTCGCCGCTCTCGACTTTTTTCACAAGCTCCATGCACTGCTGGTAGCATGAATTTCTGTTTGTCTCCCTGTTGTCCTTCAGTCCGTTTCCGATAGAATTCTGCAGGCAGTGCTTGAAGTGGCAGTCAACTGCGGCTGAAAAATCAATTCCGTCAATGCTGCTGTATTTCTTCACACGCTCGCGTGCCTTTGTAAAATTCTCATTGTGCCCGGGATTTTCAAGACAGTTCGACCTGAACGATTTCAGGTTCTCCTTCTGATATGCGCTGTTCACTTCCTGCGTCCGCTCGTAGTATTTGAGTACCGCCTTGCGTGAACGCTCATCAAGAGACTCGATGTTGTACAGATACTGGTTCTTCTGCTTTGAGCCGCCTTCCGAAATGTAAAGATTCTGCTCATTGAGATGTGTCGCGCCGAAATATTTTGTCTGGCACAGAACAGGAGAGGCGTTCTTTTTCCAGTTGAGCGGCCCTGTTTCTTTTTGAATGCGGTTAAGCTCGTTTCCGTAAATCCAGACATTGGACTTGTAGCCTCTTGAAGCCGCGACCTGCTCCAGGGCAATAAGATTCTCGTCGTTTATGATTTTTCCAGTGGAAAGCTCGCGCGGAACAGAATCAGGCTCTCTGCTGAAAAACGGCAAAGTTCCATTCCTTGTGTTCTCCGCAAACGACTTATAAAGCTGGTCATAGAAAAACTGGTCTGCGCTCAGTCCGTTCGAGTCAAAGCTTTTCCAGTCCGAAGCGAAATTTGTCATGGATTTACCTCTCAATGTCCGTTTTCTTGTTTTTATTTTGGTTGTGAATCTGGTTTCTTAGTTTTTCGTTCTCATCCGCAAGCTGGTGGTTCACGTCCATAAGACGGTCAACGAGCTTCACGGCATTTTTGAACCCCTCAAGCACGCCGTTTTTGCACTCGCGCTCCTTGCCATTCACTTCGATTTTCACGCAGCCTTCAAGCAGATTCTGGCTTGGATTTTCATTTGACTTTTGTTGATTTTGTGGTGTATTATGCCCATAGGAAGAAAGCACAGCTCCCACCTGAGCGTACATCTCAAGAAACTCAGGCGTGTAGCCATATTGACCGATCACCGTAGATATGGATTTCTCTGCTTCTTCCTTTTTGTCATTCAAAGCGAAGCCTGTAAGAACAAATTTTCCATTTCTGTCTTTATCAATAACTGCCTGAATTCCATCCTTTTCTATCTCCCAGTTTCCGCGCGGAGTTTGTGATGCAGCTCCTTTATCAAGGCTGTCCGCAACTAAAAAACATATTGCCGTGATTTCTTTCTGAGCATCTTCCGGCTGCATTTGAACAGCCTTGTTTAAGACACGCTCCTCATAGCGGCGGTTTATGATATGCGCAAGGCCGGTTGACTTGTTTCCATGCCTAAGCTGAATTTCCCCGAGCGTCTTGTTGCTCGCCGTGTAGACAGTTCCCTCGTCAAGAACAGTGGCAAGCCTTGAAAAAAGCTCAAGGCTTTCTTTCTTTTCCAAATCAGAAAGCAGCTTCTCTTTGTTCTCATTTATGTACTTTTTTATTTCTTTTCTGAATGCTTTTACAGATTCCGTTTCCACAAGGAAATCGGATTTTTCATTCTTAAACTGATAAGGAATCCGAGAAAATGAGCCTTTTCCATCTTCCTTTACAATTTGAACGCTGAGGTCATAAGGATTCCATTCGCCCTCTTTCTCCCAGTCCCGGAATTCAAATAAAAGTTTCTCGTCATTTTTCAACTCTCTGATGTTCGGCGCAATCTTCTTTCCAAAATCGCTGCCCGTTATAATCTGATAGACAACACCGCTTATATTGCCGCTGTCGGAATATCCGAGAATTTCTGTCGCCTTGATTCCGTTTTCTGAAAGTTCATAATTTATTTCATTATTTTTTAGAATGTTTTTTCTATCTTCCGAGAGATTTATTGATGAGTCGTATTTACTGTTCAAAACGAAGTTATTAGTGTATTCAACATCATCTTCATTTCCTTTGCATAAGTTTATTTGAATTGTTTTAAATAACGCTTCTTCAGGAGTTTCTGCACCATCTATATAAACAAAATCGCCATAAAAAAACTCATGTGATGTAAAATTTAACCCATTAGCCCAGATAGAAAAAGACATTAAACGTTTTTCATTATCTTCTGGAAATTCTTTTTCATAGACCACAATTCCATTACAAGCAGAATGCTCTTTATCTACAAAAGAACAAGCTGCATAAACAGGACTTTTTCCAACATCATATTCCTCAATTCTCTTAAAAGTCATATCAAGAGCACTTGAAATATTCACAATAATATATTTATTATTAACGCTACTGTAGAATTTTTTTAGAAATTTTTTAGCTTCCAGATTTGAATCAACTTTTCTTACGAAAATTTCTCTTTCATCTGCCATATATTTTCATCCGCTCCTTGAAAAAAAACAGAAGTTATCCATCAGTTTCCACATGACGGAAGGCTCAATAAAAAGCCTGTAGGATTGTGGAAACTGTGGGTAACTTCGCCTGTTGCTAATAGGTCATCGATTCGCTACGGTCGATTTTCCGCTCGTCTTTTTTCTGCTGGAGAGCAAGCCCCTTTTCCTTTTCAACGGACTTCACAATCTCGTTCGCCTTTACATCAGCGTTATAGAGAAGTTCATTCAGAGACGGCACGTCCTGTATTTTTTCCTCCGGCGTCTTTGCAAGCTCGTTCTTGCATACAGCCGAAATGTTCTGCTTGAACTGCTCAGCGACTTCAGGCGAAACCTCAAGGCTTGCTCCGCTCTTGCAGGCGGCAATGTACATCGGTAGATAATTCTCTGCAGAATCAATTTTTAGGGTCTCATTCTGAAGCTTGTTCGGCTGTCGGATTTTCGCGCTTTCAACAAGGCGGTCAGGATGCTCGAGCTGCTCGGCAAAGAAATACTGCGAGTGCCGGAACTCTCCTTCCTTGTCCTTGAAATTATAGAAAAGCCCTTTCTCGCCAGACTTAACGCGTGTTCCGGCCTTGTCGATTGAATTCTTTGTCGCGACAATGTTGCTCTCGTAGCCAGATTTCTGTCTTGTAATCTGAGCCGGAACAAGGTCTTTCGCATTCAGAATCCAGCCGTTGTTCGCGTTGTAAATGGGCTTGATTTCAATTTTTCCGTCCTTGTTCGGAAGAAGCGGAAGGGAATTGTCCTCGATTCCCTGAGAGATGAGCTTTGCGGTGTGCCTCGGAACAAGAGAGCCGAACCAGTCGTTTTTTGAAGGATTTAAAGTGATGGCGTCTGACATTATGCGCCTCCTTTTCTGTTGGAATTCCACCCAGGCTGTGTGCTAGGAGTGCCGGACACAGCTGAATTGGCATGGAAAACCGAAATATTCTTATTCCTGACAGGAATATTGCAAAAAAAATAAAATATTTATTCTCTTACAATAATTTCTGTATACTGCAATTTTATAAATATTTCAATACACTTTTTGTAATTTTAGAAATATTTTGGTATAATTTCCGCAATGAGATACAACATCACGGTCGATGTGCCTTACGGAAAGAAGTTGCCGTACACGCTTTACTCAAAAGGATTCCTGACAGACGTTCCCCACGTGGACGAGAATTCTGACTTTGTGCATTTCAAATATGCCGGAGGAAGTGTAATCGTGCTTTTCTACACATTTGAGCGATTCCGCCGGGCGTACATTGCTACCGGCTGGGAATCGGAAAAGGACGGCGAGGCTGTTTCTCTGCCGGGAATAGACGAGAAGCTGTGCCTGATTTTTACCGCGAGAGGACGGAAAGTTGACCATCTTAAAAGATGCGTGTGGCTTCTGACGCAGGAAGATGAGTACAAGGTCTTCAAGTTTCCGCTTTTATTCTGGTACAGGCTTGCTTTTCTTATTCAGTTCTGCGGCGCAAAAAGAAGCGATGTGATGTATCTCTACGAAAAATTCAAGAAACACGGAGGAAGAAAAAAATGAATGTAACAAAGGAAATTCTTGAGTGGCTAAAAGTATCGTCAATAGTTATCAGAAAAGACGGAGCGGACATAATGAGCTTTCTTGCAAGATTCACTTCTGAAATCTGGACGCTTACAATGCTGCAGAAGCACGGCTTTCTGCAAAACGAGCAGATTTCAGTCCAGATAAATTTTTCAGACGGAGAGAGCGAAGAATTTCTTGCAGCTGTAATTGAATCAGGCGAGGACTTCTGCGATGTCAAAATTTCAGGCTCAGAGAAAAAGGCAAGGACAGCCGCGTTTATTTCAGCACTTGAGAATCTTGACGAGAAATACACAAAATACGGACGCAGAAAGGAAAAGCGCATTGAAATCGGGAAACGCAACTCCGCAAGGTTCGGGCTTTCATCTCCAGAGCAGACGGTTTTCGTGAACGGAATAAAAATGCAGCAGCAGTGCGCCGTTGTTGACGCGAGCATCCACGGAATCTGCATAATCACGCCCTGCTCCGACCAGAGAATGAAGGACTGCGACAGCTTCAATGTCATGCTGAATTTCGTTAGTCCTGAGCAGACAATCGTTTTAAAATGCCACAAAGTCCATTCCCAGCTGAAAAAGACAGAAAGCAAAGTCTACGCAAGAATCTCATGCCAGCTGCTTGAACCGATCCATTTTGTCTGGAAAGAACGTGTCATAAAACTGCTTGAATCCGAAAAGAACTTGTAAGTCAAGCCGTTTTTGCAATATATTGTAACTGAATCAATATTTAATTTTTTGCGGAAGGAAACAGTATGCTGAAAGAAATCCCGGAACGAATAACGTATGCCCAGGAGAAGCTGATAAAGCTGATTGAGGAAAGAAAACTCAGAAAATGGTGTCTTGAGAACGGACTGTCGCACTCGACAATCTACAAACTGGCGACAGGAGAAAAGCTTCCGTCATATCCGATTGTCTGCTCGATGTCGCACCTTGTTCCGCCGATTGAATGGCTTTTCTACACCGACGAGCAGATTCCCTACGAGGCGCAGACAGTTCTTCCTCTTGAGCCGGGAAAGGAATGCAGATATGTCGCCGCCCACAGAAAGGACTACAGGGAGATGGCGAAAAAATACGGACTCACGGAAATCCAGGCGTACAACATCATAATCGGAAGGAAAAAGCCGAATCTCAGTTTCATCAGGCAGACGTGCGGCGAGGTGAATCCGATTGAGTTCTTCATTCCGTCGGATGAGGCTGAAAAGAAAATCACAGTGCCGGAGAGCGGAGACATCGCAAGCATAAAGGGAAAGAATTTTCTGGTTCTGTCCAAAAAAAACGCCAATGAGGAAAACGGAACATTCATCGCCTGCCCTTTGACATCCGACAGAGACGGAATTCCGCTTGTCTGCGGCTGCAATGTGAGCGGAAAAATCCAGGCATGCAGAATCACTTCATTTCCGGTTGAAGCAAATCCGCTGATTCTGGGAAAAGCGGCAGCAGAAACTGTTGAGGCAGCTGCAAAAGAAGTCATAAATCTTGTTTCAAAAAAATGAAGATAAAAACTTTCAGCAGGAGACAAAAATGAAACAGTTCGAGTACATGACGCCGGAAACAGTCGTAAAGTCCTATGAGGACGCAAAAACCGGCTACACAACCGCAAACGGACGGCTTGAGCGTGTCGAGAAATTCTCAGGCACTTTCAACGCCTATCTGAACAAGCTCGGAAAGGAAGGCTGGGAATTTCAGGCTGCAGGCGGAAACGACTTCGGAGTTTTCGGAAAAAGAGAAATTCAGGAGCGGTCAAACACAAACAGCTGGCAGAATTCAACTTCAATCTCAAGATAGACGGCTGCTGTAAAACCTGTGGAAAAGTAAACGAAAATTTGCTTTTTCCACAGGAATTTTCAGCAGTTGTTTTTTTAGTATACAAAAAACAGAATAGCAATTAGAATAAGAAATCTTACATTTTGCAGAGGTCTCTTATGGCAGCATTGCTAGCATTTCCTTTTATTGTTATTGGCATTATAGTTTTATTATTTGCAACTGCAATTGAAAAATTTCTTCCATACATTGTCATAGGGGCTATACTCTACACAGATTTGTTGATTTTCCTTTTTATTATACAACCGCTTTTGGACAGCATGAAAAAGCTACGCAATGTTGCAGGATGGATTTTTGTAGTTATTTTGATTTCAGTTAACATATTTGCAGGAATATGTGGATATTATTATTTTAAGGAAAGAATTCCTTCTGGATACATACAAATCAATGCAAAATCAATTACAGAAGACAATGTAAAATACAGAATTCTTATAAAAGAAGGTATTGGTAATAAAGACCAGAAAATACAAATAGAAGAATTTTTATACGATGAACAATCCAAAGAAAAAAAATTGCTATCTAAAGAAAAAGGACTGTTTCTTTATGCAAATGTCGGAAAAACCTCAAAAGGAAAATACTTAGTCCCTTGCTATATTGAATATAAAATAGAAATTCCAGGCGGAAAATTCAATAATAAAATTATGCGGATAGGTCTGCTAAATGAAAAAGGAATTCCTGTAAAAGAAAAAAATAGAGAACCATATTCTATACGGAACATAGGTTCTCTTGATGACTTGGTTTCAAGAAAAAATTTTCCATTCGAATATAATGTTTACGCGAAATTTTATTAAAAAATCCTTTCATAAAGACTGCAAAAAAGCATCCTTTATGAAAGATTATTTTTTTCTAATTATTCGCCCTTACGCCGTCAGTAACCTTGTCGCCAAGTTCTGATGAACCTGAATTTTTAGCATTCTGCTGCTGATTTCTTTCCTCCTCGGCTGCAATCATAACTTTAAGAGCCGCATTGTCTCCAGCCATTTTTCCCTGCCTGTTTTTCTCGTCCATGAATTCCTTGTGCGTCATATTGCGCTGGCTTCCAGTTCGCTCATCATATTTCGTAGCAGTCTTGAAATTAGAATTTGAAGATGTTCCGAGTATTTCTCCTGTATGTGCTGCCGCAGAGCCTTGACCTGAGATTCCGTGGGCATTTGCACCGCCTCCTGAACCGCCAGACGCTCCGTGTCCTCCGCCGCCAAGTCCAGCCATCTGCTTAAATTTGTCCAACGCAGGAATTGAATCATGCCCTTTTGAGAATTTCTCAAATCCGGCTTTTGCACGGTCTTTCAAGTCAGCCGTCGCAACCGCTCCCATCGCCTTGAATGCAGCCATGTTGCCCTGCTTTCTGTTTCCGCCAAGACGCGCCACCTGCCTTGCAGCATTCTTTCTTGCCGAGTTGATTTTCCCGGCTTCTCCGGCAATGTTCGTGCCTGTATTGACCGCACCTCTTACGGCATTCGCACCTGCGGCCTTCATTCCGCCTGCTGTCGCAGCCGCAGTTCCAGCCGCCGCAACAAATTCTCCCATGCTGAGCTGAGGCTGGCCTGTCAGGATTGTCTGCGCAATCTTCGGAGCGTTCTGCGTCATCACATAGCTTAAGACCGCATTGAATGCGACATCAACAAGAAGCCACACAATATCGAATCCGTCCGACGTGATTGTGTTCACCGTGAACTCTATTATCAGGTAGTAAACGAACATCAGGCACAATGTTATCACAATCATCTTGACCATGAAGCTTATGAAAACCGGCACGAGCTTTTTCGGAATGTCCTTAGTACCGTCAAAAAGAAGAAGCGGAATAAAAATAACTCCGACCGCAGCGACAATCGTGAACTCAATCACTGTCATGATGTACTGAACAAGAGCGAATATCACGCAGAGCGCAAGCACAATCACGCAGAACCACACAACAATTCCGTCAAGAACAAACTGAGTCCCATTCTGAATCTGCGCCATAGCTCCTGCGAATACATTCATTTTTCCCGCGCTTATCTCATCTTTTCGTTCAAGAAACGCAGAGGTATTTTTCGAATGCATTATGTTCGCCGCAAGCAATGTCATTCTTAGAAGCGCGCCCGGAGACAAGTAGAAACTCTCGTTTCCGTCGGCATCCTTTATGAATATGTCAAGAGAAATGTACGTGTCCGTGTTGTCGCCAATCTTATTTCCGTCCAAATCACGGTCGCCGAGAATTGCATTTATCGCCTTCAACGTCTCGCCTTGAAACAAAACTGAATATTTTCTGTCTGACTTCTTGTCATCTGTCTTTTTATTCAGTTTTTCCTGCATAGCTTTTGAATCCCATCTGTAGCTGCCTTTCAAGCCGGGAATCGAGCTTGTTGCCTTTTCAATAAATTCATTGTATTCCTCAAGATTGCCCAATGACTGTCCAGCATTCTCATCAAGCCTTGATTTCGCGTCCTCGTCATTTCCGGCCTCGATTGAATTCACGGTCGCAAGGTCAGCCTCTATAGACGAGCGCATGGCTTTAAGCTCGCTCACAATAGCGTCCTTCGCGCCGCCTGCCTTTATTCCTATCTCGCCCGCGATTCCGCCGATTCCAATTACAATAGCCGGGTAAAGGTTCAAAAGAAGAAGATAGCCGACCCATTTAAAGATTGTGTCCCACCAGAAATCCTTGACCGTCATGCGCGACATGGCGACCTTGAAGCCTGACCAGACAAGCCCAATAAGACCGAACAGATTTCCATAAAAAGCAGCCCACTTGTAGCCCTGCGCCATAACGCCGCCGAAATACTCAAGTGTCTGCACAAGAGGAAGGTCAAACGCATCCATAAATCACACCTCCATCCGCATTATTTTTTGTAGCGCGAGCTGATTGTCTTCTTTCTGTAGTAGTCAGTCTCCTGAGCCTCGCGGCCGCTCGCCTGCTCCGCGTCCGCCTTGTTCTGGTCGGCAATCATCTTTGAGGCTGTAATCGCGCAAAGGTCGTTTATGCCGAATCCCAATTGTGATACTTCCTGAATGAGTTGGTCTGTAAGAAGAGCCTGAGCCTCGGCAATTCCGGCTTCAGTCGGGTTTCCGTTGGAGTCAAGATTGCCCTCAAGAGCCGCCTGGAGAATCGTGTTGTTCTTCATGGCAATCTCATCTAGTTTCATATGCTTCGCCTCCTCTGTTGCTGCCGCCATGACCTCGCTGCACTGCTTCTTAACAGAATTCACGCTCTGCTGAACGAAAGCATAATTCTGGGGACTTATTCCGTACTTCACCCAGATAGCCTTTTTTTGTTCTTCATTAAGTTCGTCCGTCAAACTGCTGACAGTTTTCTGCATTGTCTCGGACATAAACTGTTTATAGTCCCTGCAGGCAGTCAGAAGATTCTTGTCATTTTCCCAAAGATTATCTTTATTATTCGGATTTATTCCGCAAAGGTCAGCAATAGAGTACTTAACGTTTCCGCAATTTATTGACGGAGTCGTTATCATCTTCTTTATGTTGCGAGCGGAAGTGAGAAGTCTGTTCACACGCTTTGTAGCATCCCTTATGTCGTTTCTTATATCGAAGTCTCCGTCAAACGAGATGTTGTCCCAGTCGATGCTCTTTGCACGCTCAACCTGCTGCTGAATCATGTTGTACTGGTTCTCAATCTGCGTGATTGTGTTCATCACCATGTCATATCCTTGATATAATTGGTCAATTCCCTGAAGCCAGCCTGAAACGTCAAAAACTGGCCAGCCTGCAGCTGAAATATTCCGTGTTGTGAAAAACACCATTCCAAAAGCAATAATAATTCTGCCGATTTTTTTATTTAATTTTTTCATGTGAACTCCGTTTTCTGTTTTTTTTATTATGAGAGAAGCATTTCCTTGTATTTCGAGTAGTCAAGACTGCGCGCGTCTTTCCCGATTTCTTTATATTTTTCCCTGACCGCGTCAAGAAGCTCAAAGGCAAGCTCCCTTGTTGTGTTTCGTCCGTACCTGCTCTCAAGGTTGTCCAAAAGCTCATGGTCGCTTGAAATAAGCGCGAGCTGGAACGCGTCAAGGTCAAGAGTGAACATCCGGCTTCCGTTCGGATTCTTGAAGTAATAGTCCCTTTTCATGACAGCCTCGGACAGAGCGGCTATCTCGCTGTCTGTAAGACCGAAGTCCCTGTAGCTTTCAGCGGTCTGAGCCGCATTCTCGTCAGCAAGATAAATCTTTGTGAGGCACTGCTGCACTATCGTGTCGCGCAATGACGACTTGCTCGCCGCGCTCACTTCCTGTGTCGCGAATATGCAGAACACCTTTTTCTTCCTTAAAGTTCTGAGCCATTCCTGAATAAAGCCTGAGAAAACCAGATGCTGGAGATAAAGCCACGCCTCATCAAGAAACAGAAAAGTCAGAGGCTGTCTCTCGCCGTGCGGAACTGTCCAGAGCTTTTCAAGATAGCGGAAGATGTACATCAAAGCCGGGGCTACAGCCTTTTCTGAAAGGCGCATGAGGCTTCCCATCTCTATTGTCATCAGCTTGGAAAGATTCAGAGTAGTCCTGTCCGCATCGAATATTGAGCCGAAAGTGCCTCCCCGGCAGTATGGGTCAAGCCCTGTCCTTATCGTGTTGTCGCCTGTATCCGGGTCTGTGTAGTTCACGTACTGCTGGAACGATGTGAGGTCGTGCATAGAATTGTCCTTTTTAGAAAGAAGCATAAGTGTCTCGCTTATCGCCTTGCTCATTTTCGGACTTGTCTCGATGTTCTGCTGGGCAAGAAGACTCTCAATAAACTGCTGGCACCACATGAGGCTCTCGCGGTATTCTTTTTCATTGCATTCTTCCGGTTTCAGAAGCTCGCTCAGCGGCTGGAACGCCACATCGTCCTTTCCAGGCTCCACATAAATTCCGCCGGATGCGACCATGAACGCCCGGCTTGAGAGCTGCTTGTCAATGCAGACAATGTTCGCGTCCCTGTACTTTGTGGCCTGCGCCATAAGCAGAGCCATGAGTGTTGACTTTCCTGCTCCTGTCGGCCCGAAAATAAAAGTATGCCCTACATCGCGTACATTCAGATTCAAGAAGAATGGAGTTCCGTAGCTTGTCGAGCAGGTTACAAGAGGAACAGAAGAGCCGCAGGTCTCAAGCGTGAAGTCGTTGTAAAGCATTCCCTGCCATGCGGAGCTTAAAGGAATGATATTCGCCATGTTCTGCGTGGATATAAGAGGACGGCGGATATTCGCATAGACGTTTCCGGGCATCATTCCCTCCCACGCCTCCATGTTGTTCATTTTTTCTTCCATGCACGAGAAGCCGCATGAGCGCACAACCTGCTGGAGCTTCCGCGACTTCTCCTTTGCCACTGAGAGTTTCTTGTCCCAGCACATAAGGCTGCTTGTGTAGTACCCGAGAACATAGCTTCCCATAGCGATGTCCGCCCGAATCTGTTTAGCCTCGCCTTCCATCGCGGTAGCTCCTGAATTCTCCCGGTCAATCTCGACATTCGCGGCAAGTTCTGTGATAATCGTGCCCGCGCTTTTTCTTGCGGAGTACATCCGCTTCTGGTATTTGTCCGCCTCCTTTGAGGACATTTCCTTGCTCATCGGTATGAATCTCGTTGTCCAGCGGAACTCCTGCATTGTCCGGTTAAGCTTGTCAAAGACAGCAGGATAAGTGCTGCTCGGAAAATCCATCACAGCGATTATGGGAACATAGTAGTCCCCGATTTTAAGCGGCATCGAGGTCTTCACGTCCATGTCGCAGATGTAGTTGTCAAGGAAGAAGAATGTGTTCTCAGGATAGAACATATCCTGCCGCCTCATGCTCACCGATGACTTTATGTAGCTGAAAAGCTCCGAGTCATCAAGCCTGTGGCACCAGATTTTTGTCGAGAGAGTTCCCATAGCCTTGTCAGTCTCGTCAAGAAAATTCTCGATTTCCTTTTTCATTCCGGCAAGATTTTCCGCGCCGTGGGAATGCTTCTCGCCGCCGCTCTTCCTCTTTCCGCTTCTGAAGAAAATCGATGCAGCCTTGTTCTCGATGTCTCCCGGAAGCTGGTATACAAACGAGATATAATAGTCGGTCGTGAAATGCTCGCCGTACTTGTGGTAGTTCTCAGCGCGCCTCTGGTCTATGAGCCAGCCCGCAAGGTTTGAGAATTCTCCTGCCGGATAGTCCTTTGTCTTGTATCTCTTGCAGTCGAAAAAAATCGCCCAGCCCTCCTGCTGTGCCAGAGCCATAGTTGTGCGGTTGAACAGAGATGCCATCGCCGCAGTTGAAGCCGGAGACGATGACTCAAGGTCAGGATACTCAACCTGATAAGATGTCATCAACGCTCCGTTCTTCAAAAGGCAGACACCGGGCGACATTATGAACGAGTAAGGGCTGACATATTTGAGCATGTTCGCGCTTTCCCTGTTCAGCCTGAAAAAGTCAAGAAACGGAACATCCATCAGACTGACCTCCATAAGTTAGGCTGCATTAGCCTGTCAAAAAGAATCGTCATCATATAAGGGTCGTCCTTGCAGAGCATTTTAGCCGCCACAAACAGAACGATTCCGACAGGGAAGCACCAAACGCTCACAAGGTTCATCAGCACAATTGTAAGAACAAGAATCACCATCGCCGGAGCAATCCCGATTCCAAGCACGACGTTCGGCTGAAGCAGCACGCGGTGGACTGGAACTGCATAGTCATATAACGTAGGTTCGTTTTCCAAGTTGTCCTCCAAGAAAAATAGGATTCAGACAGACAGCAGGACTTTTCCTGCCGTCCGTTTTTTCGCTAGGCAATTCCAGATATTAAGTTTTCCGCCACCGGAATGACTTTTTCTGCCATTGAAATCTCAAAGTTCAGGTCGCCCAGGAAATAAGAGCAGATTCCTGACGAGCACAGAAGAATCAGAGTTCCGATTATCCACGGAGCGAACTTTTTAAGAATCTGTCCGCCACCGCCCTGCTGCCCTGCGACAACCACGCCGATTGCCTCGATTATCAGCGCGACAAGAAGAAGGACTTTCACCCAGGTTGACTGCAAAAGCGAGAGGATTTTGTCTCCCCAGGTGTCAAGCTGCTCGATAGTGTCGCTGCCACCTCCGCCGGCTGCAAATGTCGGAGCTACAATCATGAACAGCATGAAAACTGTTATAAGAAATTTTCTGTCTGTGACAAAGCCTTTGATTTTCTGGACGGCTTTTTTAGTTTTTTCGGACTTCATAAAATACTCCATAAAGAATGTTGAATTTCAGTTTTCTCTTCGTGTTCTCAATTTCTGTTCAAAAAAAGGGCAAAAAATTTCTATTCGTGCATGAGGCTCGCGCCTCACAAAATCAGTTTCTATTCGTCCGCCTGAAAAATTGTTTTTCCTGAATGCCTCCTCAGCTTATAAGATTGTTGCTTTCAAGGTCTTCCATAAAAGACGAGCTTCCCATCTGCCTGGTTTCGACAACCTCGCTCACAACCGGGCCGTTTCTTGTCGGCTTCATGTGGACAAGAAGCTGCACGGACTGCGCCACATCCGGAAGCTCTCCCGGAATCACCTCGCGCAAAAGGTCGCGGATTCTTGAGAGCATTGTAAGCGCGCAGTTAGCGTGAACCGTCGTTATTCCGCCGGTATGCCCTGAATTCCACGCCTTCAAGACCTCGTTTGTCACATCGCCGTAGCGAAGCTCGCCGAAAATAATGCGCGACACATTGCAGCGGAGAGCTGTCGCGACTGCTTTAAGGCAGTCCTTTCCTGCCGCCCAGATTGGAACAAAGTCGCGCGCCCTGCACTGAATCTCGCCTGCGTCCTCGACAATATAGAAGCGGTCGTCCGGCGTGAATTCCCTCATCTTGTCTATGGCCGCGTTAAGCAGAGTCGTCTTTCCGCTTCCTGTCTCGCCGCCGATTACAATATTCGAGCGTTTTCTTATATGCTCGATAAGAAGGTCATAGCGTTCCTTTGTAATCCGCCCGGACTCAAGATAGCTTTCAAGAGAGAAAATCTTTGCCGGAGGACGGCGGATAAAGTACATGGGATTGCGTGCGGCGCGCGGCGGCAGGATTCCCTCCACGCGGATTTTCCAGTTCGGAAGAACGCCCTCGACAATCGGGTTGTCCGGGTCAACAGCAACGCCTAGAACAGCGGCCGTCGCGTAGATTATTCTTGTTGTGGTCTGGTCGTCAAAGAAAATTCCTGTGAATGTCTTTTCCATTCCAAGCCCCTCGACAATAAGCTCGCCGTTTATTCCAATCGCGATGTCTGTCACATTCCTGTCTTCGATGAAGGGAACAATCAGCCTCATGTCGTCCTCAAGGTTCTTTATCCACTTGTCGAGCTTGACCTGCTGTCCGAATCCGTCCATTCCTGTCATTTGCGCCCGTCTCCCTGCTCGTACGCGTCAAGAATCATGCTTTCAAGAACACCTGAGTGGTTGGACTTCAGAATCCTCGTGCAGTCCCTGACAAACCTTTCGTATTCAATGTCCACAAGCTCGTCGCTGTTTATCTGCCTGTTCGGAAACATCTTCATGATGAATTTTGTCTGCTGCATGACAATCAGTGCGAGAAGCTCTACTTTGTTTTCCAGATAGCGGATTTTTCTTGAGTTCTCCACCAGCGAGGCATGAACGATTTCCGAGTCGCTCATGCTGCGGTTGATATAGTTATTCAACGCCTGGCGGATAATCTCGCTTTCGGTCGTGTTATGCTCAAGAGCCTTGCTTTTTATTAAATTTTCCATCTGCTCCGTCATACGGAGCTGCTTCAAGACTCCGTATTTCACATAGCTTTCTTTCTTGTTGTTCTTCACCGCTCAATCTCCTTTTCATTATGATTCTTTGAATGGGATTTATGCTCCAGCCTTTTGTGAAGCTCAATGTTTTCTTTTTTAAGCTGAATATTTTCTTCTTTCAGCCTGTCAACCATTTTCACGGCGTTCCTGAATCCGTCCAGCACACCGTGCTCGCACTCGCGCTCAAGTCCGTCAACATTCACCGTTGTCTTCCCGTACAGCAGCTTGGATTCCGAGCTTTGTTCTGCTGATGTTGACTTTTCAGTGTTTTGTGTTATATTTTCATTGTCATTAAGAGTAGAAATATTACGGACTATGCCGGCTTCAGATTTTTCTGATTGACTGATTGTGGGGTGTCCGTCCACAAATGACTGTTTCACAATTCCATTTTTTAGTTCAATTTCTTGCCATCGTTTCGGCAATTTCCTAGGCATATAACTACTTCTTTCATAAATTAGTTTGTCCGCAGCTTTTTTCATTATTACGACATCATGGAGACCATCTGAAAATTTATCAAAAATAACAGCGTTCTTTGTTTTGTCAAAATAGCGACTGTCAGGATTTGACAGAACATCTTGTATTTTCATAAAATCAGACGGTTCAAGCTCTGGATGATGATTTACCCAATGGTCAATAAAACTTCCTAGACCTGTATAAACAAGATTGCTTTTCGCATCTTTCCAAATTCCTTTAAAAACAGGATCTGATTCAGGGATTTCTGCTATTGCTACAGGCTTATCTCCATATTTTTTTATTATTTCATCATGCGAGAGATTCGCGGCTTCTATATAAAATTTTTCCTTACAAAAAGAACTTAAATTCTCATGCAATCTTATTTTTAATTCAATTTCATTCTTATCTTCCATATCTCACTTCCACTTCCGTTAAAATTTTGTCTCGCGTTCGTCGTCCGCAAAAATATCGAAGTCGCCTGGAATTGACTGCGTAACCTCGACTTTCTCAATCCGCTCGATTGTCCTCTGGATTGAGTTTTCCACGTTTAAATGCTTTCTTTTGTGGCTCGGAAGTTTTTTAAGCCTTGCTGAAATCTCGTTCATCTCAGGAACTTTTCTGAACGCCTTGTCCTTGAATCTCGGGTCTTCATAGTAGACAACCTTCTTTCCCTTGTACGGCGGCATTTGACCGTTGAATACAATGCAACGCGAGAAGTCCATTTTCATAAGCTCGTCCGGGTTCACAAGGCTTGTCTGCGTTTCCTGCGAGCTTCGCGATATATTGCTGAATCCGACTTGCCACTTTGTGCCGGAACTTGAGATGTTGTCCAAAAGAACAGAGCGGTTTCCGATTGTCTCTGAAAACTGCCTTGCATCCTTTATGTTTCCCGGAGCAAAAAGTATGATTGTCTTGCAGTGGTCAAGGAACGGATGGTTCTCGCCGTAGACATCGACAATCTGGTTCAGCGACTGGCTTACGATAAAGAAAGTGACTCCGTAGCCTGCAAGAATTCCGGCGTTCAACGCGATGTCCGGGAAATATCCGAGAACAGGGAACTCGTCCAAAAGGAACAGGCACGGAATCTTCAGCTTGACGGCGTTCGCGTTCGTCGTTCCGCTTGAGAATTTCTTAATCATGAAAGTGATTATCATCCTGAACACAGGGCTGATTCGCTTGATGTGGTTGTACGGAACAATCAGATAAAGGCTGATTCCGTTCTTTCCGTCGATAAAGTCGTCCACACTGAAATCAGAGTATGCGGTCGCGTTTTTAAGCAGCGGGTCCTGGAACAGGGAAATCTTGCTGAAAACAGTCGAGTATGTAGAGGCGCGCTCCTTCGGTGTCTGCGTCTCCGAGCGATTAGCCGCCTTCACAATAAGCTCGTGAATAAGAGGACTTTCGTGTCCCGAGTCGTCAACATGGACTCCTTCCTCCCTCATCTGCGCGAGCATTGCAGAGCCAGGTCCGCCGCTCTCCTCGTCATCGCCTTTGCTGTCATCGCCGCTTGCCTGGCTGAAAATATCAAGGACTGTGGAAAGGTTCTTGTCCTTCCATGCTATGTAGCGGCAGAAGCGCACGTGCATGACAACGCCTGCGAAAATATCGCGCGCCGTATTGTTGAAATACTGTGTAGCTCCGTCTGAGGCGGCCTTGGCGTTTTCAGCTCCGAAGAAAATCTCGGCAATCATGTCCGCCCAGGAGAAAGCCTCGCTCGGACTGTCCGGAATCTCGTGAATCGGATTGTAGTGCGCAGTGTCTCCATCCGGGTCAAGAGGCCGGAACGGAATGCACGTGCTGAACCTTGAGCGGTAGCCTGCCGAAGCCTCCCAGTTCTCCCCCTTCGGGTCGAAAATCACCATCGAGCCGCGCCCTTTTATAATTTTCTTCCCGGTCTTGCTGTCCTTTCCCCAGTACGGAACGCCGTAGCTAAGGCAAGTCGGAATTACAGTGCTGACTCCCTTTCCGCTTCGTGTCGGAGCAATCATCCAGGTGTTCGTGCGTCCTGAATGGCAGACAACCGGAGCGACATGGACTTTCCTGGTAACAAGATTCTTCGGAAGGTTTAAAACAAGACTCATCTTCTCCTTGTCAGTATGGTAGCCGACATTCGCGCTTGAAAGCTGTCCGCATATTACGCCGCGCGGCTGGAGCATTCCGAACTTCTCAAGGTCTTTTCTTGTCGCCCATCTCGCAGTTCCGTGTATGTGCTGGTTCCTCTGGTGCGCGGACACAATTATGCTTGTTATGAGGAACAGAAGCACCGCCACGACAAGTCCGATGAACGCTGCCGGTGCTGCCTGAAAAAAATAGTACGAGTACACATCGTCAAAGGCGTACTTGAACATTCCAAGAATAAATATGAGCGGATTGTAGACGCGGTACGCGCCATTTAAAATAAAGAGCGGCCGTCCTATGACATTATAGTCATGGTTCATAAGGACTGCGAATTTCTGCGTGGTCAGAACAAGCCCTGCCAGAATACACAGAATCGGGACAATCCAGTTGAGCACGGCAAGCCAGTAGACCTTATGGGCCGCATCAGGGTCTGTGCGGATGAATTCTTCTTTGTCTTTCAAAACAACTTTTCCCCGGGCGGGCAGAAAATATTGTTTTTATTTCAAGATTATTTCTTAAATTACAATACAGTTTATTTGTAAAAACAGCAATATAAAAACATTACAAAAAAACGCTTTTCCGAAACAACTTGAAAAAAAAACTTGACAATTCAAAAATAATGGTATAGACTGCTAAGCATGAACACAAGCAACTGGGGCGGCAGAAGAGAAGGCTCAGGTCGGAAGCCCACAGGAAAGAACATCGTGAACATGACTCTAACTTTTCAGAACGCAAGGCAGGCAGAGATAATGCGCTCGCTTGCCAAAAACGCGGGTCTTACGGTGAGCCAGCTTGTGATAAAAAGATTCGGGCTTGAGCATGTGGAAAACACAAACGAACTTCCCGAAAGCATAACAGGAAACAGAAGGCTCTGCTAAGGAGACCTTAAAACTTCCCTGACGGAAAACAAGCTTTGTTTTTTTTATTTCATTTCCGACAGGGAATCATAGCAAAATTACGCCGCCGCTGTCCGGAAAGCTAGCATAGCCCCGCGCCGTAAATAACCACAAGAAAACAAAACAATGGAGTTATTTATGACAGCGCAGGAATTCAAGAAAAATTTCCCGGATGCCTTTTTCGTGAAGACAAAAAAATTCATCGACAAGCCGAGCTATCAACTGATAAAGGAATCCTATATTCCCGAGGACGACTCGCCTTTTCCAGCAAGAGAACAGCTGAGCGAAAAAACCAGGCTCTATCCCCTCTCAATCACCGCATATCCGAATGTACTCAGAAGAATGAGCGCGATGGAAGCCGGAGCATGGGCAGTTACAAAATGTCTCCAGCAGAAATGGGAGCTTACGCTCGACAATTTCCAGTGCTGCCTCGCAAATCTTGAGATGGACTTCTAGGCAAAAATCACTCAGCATCAAATTTTTAACAGTGAAAAAATACCCCCTGCTTGAAACTTTTTCGGGGGGGGGGGTAAGATGTATAGTATAAAACAATTCGGAAGGAAACAAAAATGATAATAACAATGATTTTCTTGGCAAAATATATTCTGTTCTTATTTTTTATGCCGACAGCGATTCTGGGCTATATAGCTCACGGAATCCACAGCGTCATTGTCGAGCCAATATCGCACAGGCATGGAATCATCGCAGGAATCATGACATTCATTGTATACGCGCCAACTGTCTTTGTGGGCGGATGCTCTGTCATCTACATCATCTCAGAAATCATAAAGGCGTTCAAATGAGAAACTCAAAGAAACCAATGGCAATTTTAGCCGCAGCAGTCATAGCCGTTGTCCTGTCATCATGCGCGACCAACAGAAGCTTCTTCGACACAAAGCCTTATGAGGAAACAGAAGAGGAAAAGGCGATTCAGTATCCGTTCAAGGTGTTCGGCTGGTATAAAAACAAGCTGATTGAGATGGAATTCCGCGACAAGAGCAACCTGATTGTATCGTTCCCGAGAATCGGCGGAGCAAAGAAAGTCTACTACAAATACCAGATGTACAGCACGCTCTATTCCTGGAAAAAAGGACACAGCGACATGCAGCTCTGCGGAATCGAGCTCAAAGTGATTTGCGCGCAGGAAAAGCCTTATTCTGGATTCGACTGGCTTACTTTCTGCAGGAAAGGAGACTTCTCAAAGCCGATAAGCGACCCGATGAACTACACCGACCGCCGCACAAGAAACAAGATGGCGATGATGGACTTCTTCGGCGACAACCTTACCTATAAGAAAATTGAGGAAGGCGACTTCGATATGTCATACAGCGCGCTTCCTGTCATAAGATTCCAGAGAATGGACGAGGAGATAAGACAGGAACGGCAAAGAAAAAGGGAATACCAAAGAACCGGCGGAAATACATCAATCCGCAAAAAATACTAGCTTTGATGAAAATTTAAATTTTCATAGATTAAAACTATCTTAGAAAGGAGTTTACAAAAAATGAAGAAAACAGCAATCACTATAGCGGCTCTTGTCGCCGCGGCATTGTTCATGTCATGCTCGAACGGAAGCAGTTCAGGAAGCTCAGAAAGCGGCGACAATAGCGAAAGCCAGAATCCGTCTGCCGGGGGGGGCAAAACATATGCAACAGCAAAGTTCGACCTGAACCTGCCTGACAGCAATGAGACATACAATTTTTATTATGATAATAACTATCCGCTTCATGAAATGACAAAAGAATCAGGAACTGCAATAAACATTCCTTATTCACCTTGCTCATACAGAAAACATAGCAAAGAAACAGATACTATCTGCGAATACAAGTTTTCAGGATGGAACACAAAGGCTGACGGAAGCGGAAACAGCTGCAACGCTGGAGATTCCTTCACGCTGAATGAGGACATAACTTTCTATGCTCAATACAAAGCCTCATCATCAGACGACAGCGGCAATGACGACTCTGAAAGCGGCGATTTTCTTGACATCGCAACAACAGCTGAATACTCAATGAAAGTCGGAGAAACAATAAAACTCAAATCATCATGGAGCGAAGAATGCTACTACTCAATCTATGAGAATGAATACGATGCAATATCACTGAATAGCGACACAATCACAGCCGAGGCAATCGGAACCGCAACCATAACTTCAAAATCATGGGACGATTCATCAAAAGTGAAATACTGCATTATAACCGTAACATCGGACTCGTTCAGCGGAACAGGCCTTGACTACAAGATGATTGGAAAATGGACTGACGAAAAAAATAGCCTTGTATTAAGTTCAGACGGAACAGGCTCTCTTATAGTTTATACAGGAGACAATCTTATGGCTGATGCGACTTTCAAATGGAAAACATTTTCCGAAGGAAGCGGAAGCAACAAACGTAACTACTTCAAAATCTATGACTCGAACGACTCTATTGCTAAGAATGATTACCTTGAAAAAGACTATACAATAACATCAGTTTCCAGCAGCACTCTGAAAATAAAGGGCTACCTTGTTGTCTTTGGAAAACTGGAAACAACATGGACTAAGGAAAATTAAAACCGGATAAACAAACAGCACCGCAAAGCCCTATCATTAAGCCTTGCGGTACTGTTGATTATCATCTATATGTACTTAGACAGTTTCGGGTCTCGACATAAACAATAAAATTTATTGAAGTTCTGTTGTCTCCGTGGCTTATGTTGACATTTATTGTTCCTGCAGGGATTTGACTTTTCAACGAAGTGTCCCGGCTATACTGTAAGTATTGAACCGAAATATGTTTAGTGTCTATGCCTTCATTCAGTATCACCCTTTCTGATGACCCCAAATCTTCTTCATAACAATTATTTTGTCTTGTAACGTAATACCATGCTGTTTTCATGAATTTGTCTACAGGTATACACTCACCATCAAGGGAACTGTCCCTTTCAAACGACCAACCGTTATAATCAGCAGTTCTTTGTGATATATCATACTCATGCTCACAGCTTTCCAGTTCATGATAATTTGTCCCGACTTCCCAGACTTCACTTCCGGTACGAGTGTTGTAGAGATAATATTTCATCCACCCGTGGCTCTTCATATAAGGGTGACGATCTGTGGTGTCATGCTTCATTCTTATCTCAAAGTCATCAAGGTTAATAGGCTGACCATTCGGATAAGACCTTGAACCGTTGTAAGTCGGAGCATACCCCTTTAGAATCTGATAACATGATTCTGTACAATCATTCTTATGAGCCAGTGTAAATGTACCATTCTTGTTGTCTGTAAATATAAGTTCCTGATTGGTCAGAGTGGCACTCATGGAAACAACAGGGTCTGCTTTTTTCTCCTCAATTGGCAAAGTTACCGTCACAGCCTCCCCATCACCAATAATAAGGGCAGAATCCCTAAGGCTTGAATAATATGCCCGTTCATTTGAAATAAAGGAAACATCTGATATTATCTTAGGCTTTACAGTAAGCCTGTCATAATTGAATTTTACGGATATATCTGCACTTCCTATTTCTTTTTTACCGTCTTCTGCCTGATGATTTACAGCGGTTATTTTTATTGTACATTTACCTTCTTTCACAGGAACTATGGTTATTTCCCCATTGCCGTCATTATCCTTTTTCATGGAACTTGAAAACAAGGAGTCATCGCCTGAAAATTGTATATCAGCATCGGCAGGACTGACATGATATTTTACGCTATATGATTTATCTGGAGAACCTGACAATCTTGTCGTATCAACGCTGAATTCATAGTCCCACGCAACCCTTACAGCACACTGGGCTTTCGCGCCGCCGTCTGTAACGCAGGCGAGAGTTCCGCTTCCCTCCTTGATTCCTGAAATCTCAACCTGTCCGTTTCCTTCCGCATCGCAGCCAAGGTCGCGGTATTCAAAGTAGTCCTCGCCCACTCCCTGGGACATTGTCCAGGTAAGAATCGCGTCCGCAGGGCTTACCGTGTATCTCAGAATCTTTGAATGGAACGGCTGGACTTTTCTTGAGTTCGTCTCAAAGACAAGGCTCTTTCCGGCCTCTACAATCACAGTGCATTTTGCGACGCTTGAGCTGTCTGGAAGCTGAGCCATAACAGTAGCCTCGCCGACTGAGACAGGATAGATTGTAACTTTCTGTCCGTTTCCCATTACGCGAGCCACTTCCGCGCCGTTCGCCCCCTCGCAAGTCCAGATGAGATTGTTGTAGTCGTTGCTGCTTTCAGCGTTCTCGATTGTCGCCTTGAGCTGGCTTCCGCTTGAGCCTTTGAGAATCGTCATGTAAGTCTTGTCGAAAGTAACGGCCTTTTCCGCAGTGCCAGGAACAACAACGTAGAACTGCAAGGTGCTTGCAGCCTTCTCGTGCGAGCAGGTTATGACAGCCTCGCCGCTTTTCAGCGCGGTTATATAGATTGACTGCCCTTTCACTGTTCCGTCGGAGCTGATTCCAGTTACCTGAACAATGTCGCTGTCCGAAGTTGTCCATTTTAGGTTGTACTGGTCGGAATTCGTGACGCCTGTTCCTGTGAGCGTCGCGCTCAAGCTCTGGCTTTTTCCCTTGTTCACAGTGTAAATCGTTGTTGAGGCCGTTATATACACTGCATCGACAGACTTCTCCTTTACATAGACCATCATCTCGGAGCTTGCCTGCTCAACGCCGGTGCTTGTCGCAATAAGCCGCGCCTTTACAGTTGTTGTGCCAGCTCCGACCGCCGTAATCTGCGCAACAGATTTTGTTCCGACTATCGAGCAGATATTGCTGTTCTCGACAGAATACTCAATGTGTGTTGAAACCGTTGTAGTCGGAACTTCCATATTCACAAACTGCACGCTGCCCTGCTCAATCGTCATGCTTTCCTTCGGGAACGAGAATTCAGAATACTGCTGCACGTTCACGATTATCTGCTGGTCATAAGCCGCCTTCGGGTGGTGAATCGTTATCGTGACGCTTCCAGTCTGCTTCGGCGTAATCGTGCAGACATTCGCTGAATACTGAAAATCGATTATGTCATAGACATCAAGCGACCAGCTGAAATTGTACTTGTCGTTGGCGCTTCCGTTCACAAGAGTCGCCGTTACAGTTTTTGCTCCGTCCGTAGGCTTCATCGTGATTATGCTGCTCGGAACGCTGATTGAGCACTCGCTTTCCTTCACCTCATCGCAGACAGCAAGAATCTGCGCCGGATAAGCTGCTTTCGGGTGCGATACTGTTATATAGGTAGTTCCTGCTTTCAGCGCGCGGACTTTTCCGACCTCGTTCTGTCCGTAAACAGCGCATATTGAAGAGTCATTTGTAGACCAGACAAAATCGGAGAAATCACTCTGCTTTCCGCCGACCAGATCCGCAGTGATTGAAGTGTACGTTGTTCCGACATTCAAGTTCATCACGCTTGACGTGAGCTGAATATAAGGATTCGCCGCGGCTGCAACCGGGTCAACGCACTGGGCAATAATCTGAAGCGGATACTGGCAGTACTTGCTTGTAACTGTAATCATCGCAGTTCCGATTCCATTTCCATGAAGAACCGCAGTCACGCCGCTTGAAGTTACATCCACGACATTCGGATTGCTTGAAGTCCAGCTGTAGCCGTCAAGAACAACCGAATCAGAATTCTTCACAGTAACAGATACGTTTTTTGTGTTGCCCTCGCCAACCGCGACAACATTGCTGCTTGTCGTAAGGTAGACATATCCTGCAAGCTCCTCAGAGGAATTTCCGACAACAACAAGAATTTTCTTTGTAAGCTCGGTCGCTGTATGCGAGATTGTGATTTCCGCCTGGCCGCTTCCGACCGGCTTTATATATGCAGTTCCGTTTGCAGACTGAGCTGAAATTTTTGCGATGTCCTCCTTGTCGATTGAGAACTGAAATCCATTCGTGTCTGCGCCGGAATAGTTCGCAAGAACAGCCTGAAGCTTCTGCGCGGAGTCATCACGGAGCATTGTGATAACGTCCTGAGACGAAATATAGACAAGCGGCTCTGCCTCCGGAATGACGTACTCGCTTCCCACGCGCACATAGATTTTAAGCGTGTTCTGGCTTTCCGAATGCGAGATGTTTATTACAGTCTCGCCCTCGCCTGCCGCCGTTATAGTCGCGGAAGTTCCGTTCGCCTGTACTGTAGCGACTGATTCATTTTCAACCTGCCATTTTATTGAGGAATACTTGCCTGCAGAAAGATTCACCGCGCTCACATTCACAGCCGCAGTTTTTCCGGCCGATTTCAGCGAGACAACGTTCTGCGTGGTTGTAAGATAAACCTCCGGGTCAGTCTGAACTGTTCCGACAGGATAGACCGTTATCTTGAAGTCGCATGAGTATCCGTCGATTGAACCAGTGAGCGTGCAAGTTCCGGCTTTTAATCCTTTTATCGTGCATGAGAGAGGATTGTAAGAATTCTTGTCCACTGAAATAACCGCCGGGTCGGAAGTTGTCCAGGTGAACATCGAGAAGTCGTAGCTTTTTGTCTCGTCCGTCTCCTCGTCGTACTCATCGAATCCGACAGCATTACAGAAGACAATCGCTTCCTTTCCAGCCTCAAAGTTGTAATAGAGCTTGTCGGAATAAAGAGCCTTCATGCTCATCAGCGTCTTCTCGTCATCGGCTGTCATGACAAGGACTGTCTTGTCCTGCTCCGCCTTGCTGTGGCTCACCGTTATATGCGAGATTGTCTGACCTGTTCCGTAGGACGGAGCTTTTATTGTGGCGGAAGTTCCGTTTGCCACAACAGAAAGCCTTGTGTCGTCGTTGCTCCATTTTATGTTCTGTTCATCTGATGAGGACTTGTTTTTTCCGTTCAGCCCGACAGAATACTCTGTCTCGCTTCCGTTCAGGACACGCACAAGACCGTTTCCTGTAAAATAAAGGGGTTCTTCAAGAATCGCATCCTTGTCCAGAACTTTCACGAGAATTTCAGTCGTGTAGACAATCTTCGGATGGCTCACGGTGATTACGGCAGTTCCCTCGGATTTCGGCGTGATGTACGCAGTTCCGTAGGCATAGGTCATCGCGGCCGCCCTTGAATGAACTGCGCTTCCGTCCGTTGTCTCAAGAGATATGACATCTCCGCTTCCAGATGACGGAGAGCTTTTCACACTCCAGACAAAGCCCTTTTCGTCTCCGTCATCGCCGCCGCGAAGACTCACAGAGACAGATGTCGTGTCCGCGCCGACCTTTGTCCTTATGTAGTTCTGGCTTGTAGTTATGTAGCACGAGGCATCAACAGCGTCCTTCAGCTGCCCTGTTACAATGCAGAGAACCTCCCTCGGATAGGCGGCTTTCGGGTGCGAAATGACAAGCTTCGCGCTTCCGTTTGCAAGGCCACGCAGCACAACCTGGTTTCCAACAGACGAGACTATCTCCGCCGCGCTCAGGTTGTCGAGGGAATAGCTGTACTCATCAACCGAATACTCGCCTATGTCGATGTTCTCAAGCTCGCAGGTTACAGTCTGCTCGTCAGTTCCATTCAGGGTAATCATTGTCCTGTCCGGATTTATGTAGACATTCTTCACAATCGTGATTACACGGCAAAGAATATCAAGAGGATATGCCGCATCCGGATGGGTGATTCTTAAAGTGCAGCTTCCGCCTTTGAGAGGAGTTACAACCGCATTGTTTCCGTTGAATGAAAGCCCCACAGGGACTTCGTCTGAATCCTTCGAGACAATCTCCCACTTGAACGCGCTGTCCAAAGAGCCTTCCTTTCCATTCACCAAGGAACAGCTTATCGTCTGCTCGCCGTCGCCCTGGTTCATTGTAAGAATGTTCGTGGAAGTCGTTATATAAGGAACATTTGTGACGTCCGCAAAGACATAGACTCCCATGTAGTACGGATAGCTCGCCTTGCTGTTTGTAACCTTGATTCTCGCATAGCCGGAATCCTTCGCAGTTATGAGGCAGTACTGGCCGGTCGGCTGGATTGTGGCGACAGATGAGTTGTCTATTGTCCAGGTATAGCCGTCGATGTCGGAAGCGTCTCCGCCGTAGAGAGACACAAAGACCTTTTCCGTAACGCCCGGACTTGTCTGGATAATCGAAGTGTTTGAATAAATGTACGGCTCAGTCGTTTCTTCATATCCCTGCTCAAAGCCTGAGACCGTTATTATGCAGGTCGCGTCATATCCGCCGTAAGAACAGCGGAGCGATGTCTGTCCTTCTGCAAGAGCCGTTATCGTCACACCGAAATTCGAGGCTGTGTCACAGCTGATTATCTTCGAGTCATAAGACCACTTGAACTCGCAGTCTCTTTGGCTTGTAGAAGGATTTACTTTTATTGTAATGTAATCCATCGAGCCGACTTTCATTGAAAGCGTTGACTTCGCAAATGAAAGCGAGCTGATTTTCACACCGTCATCATCGCCGCCGCTGTCTGAGACATCGTTCCAGTGGCAGCCTGAAAAAACAAGAGCCGCCGCAATCATGAGCAGCGGAACAGCATTCCTTAAAAATTTCATCTTTAACTCCAGAGAATTTTTTTTCAATGTCTATTCGTGTGCTCATTTTTGTTTCAGTTTTCTATAATGAAAAATCCGCTTCTATAAAATTTCTATTCGTGACTGCGGACTTTCCATATCCGTTTTATTTATCGTGTTCTTACATATTTCCGCTCAGCCTGGTTTACCTTGCACGGCGGAAGCTCAAGCGGAACATTCGTGATAAGCTTGATTTCTCTTCCAACCGGAACTGCAATCGTAGGCTTTATGTCCAGCGCGCGGTCGATAATCTTGTTCCCGATTTTTGTAGACTGCGCCCACACGTCGGTCATCGCGTTCTGGATATACTCGTTGTTCTGGTTGTTTATGCTCTTTGACATATCGGTCTGAATCATCGAGTAGACGGCAATCATTCCAAGAGCCTTCATTGTCGCCCACGGATGGTTAGACACGCTGCCCTTGTATCCGCTTGCGCCCTGCGCGCTCACTCCGTTCATGTTGCCCAAAGAGATTCTGTAGCCGTCAGGACGTATAAGAAGATTCCATGCCACCTGCACCTTGTTCTGCCCATAGCTGACAGAGCTGTTGTAGGTCGCATAAAGAAGCGAGCCTTCGGGAATCAGAAGAAGCGAATGGTCGTAGCTTGAGTACACATTCTGCGTCACTCTGGCAATCACAACGCCGGGATTGTCCGTGTTTATCGCCGTAACAAGAGCGCCTGAGATAATCGTTCCGTCCCAGAGCGTGTTGTACGGAAGAAACTGTCCGTTTCCTGTTCCGCTTCCCTGATTGTTGAAGAATTCCTCGCGGTTAGACTGGTAAGCCGCGCTTTGGCTCTGGCTTGTGCCGCCGTAGCTTCCGCTAGAGCCGTAGAGGGAATTCTGTATCTGCTGTGTGCGCTGCATCTGCTGCGCGATGTACTCCTCCTTTGTCATTCTTGACGAGGCGGCCGTCTGCGGAAAATTTCCGTTCATGACCGCGCTCACGATATTGGAGTTCGCATTCGCCGCCGCATAGTTCTGTCCGGCGATTCCCTCGATTTTTCTGGGCGACTTTGAGTTTCTTGTGTCGGGTCTGTCTGACTTTGCGGATGAGGAACGGCTTCCGACAGATGTTACCGGAGCTGTTCCGCTCTGAAGCTCAGGAGGCAGCGTGGAGAGAACATCGTCCGCGTCCTTTTCGCTCATCGGCATATCACCTTTCTTCTCTTCCTCAAAAATCTGCTGGACATCATCTTTCACATCGGGAGCTTTCTCAGTCCTTTCCTTGAATTCAATTGCTGTCTTGCTGCCGGACTTGTCAAGCTCACGGCTTTGGATTTTTTTCTTTGACTTTGCCGAGCCTGCCGCCATAACGATAAGAAAAATCACTGCGACCCCGATAAAAATTAGCGCAAGGATATTGCCCACGTTAAGCTCGCGCGCCTCGTCCTTTTCCTCTTCAGGAGGCGGAAGCTCCTCGTCCTCGCTCTCAATCTCGTCGTTCAGGTTCACAGGAGAGGCGTCAAGCTCAAGGTTCTCATCCTCATCAATATTATTTTCCAACCTGGGCCTCCTCTTCCGCGGCGATTTTTTCCGCAATTTTCTGGCTTGTCTTTTTCTTCTCTATCACGACTTTTTGCTTTCCAAGACGGAGAGTGATTTTGTTCACAAGGCGCGGAACGACAAACACATTCTTCTTCACGGAATAGTTCTCTATCTCGTTCTTCTCGTTGAAAAGGACAGGAAGCTTTTTCTGAAGCACAATCTCGTCCACCTGAATATAGGTTGACTGTCCGTCATCGTAGACACGCTTTGGCAAGAATTCCGGCTTCTTGAACATCGAGTATTTCATCTTGTAGTCGAATGACAGAAGCTCAGGATTCGAGATTCTGATGAAGTCGTTCTCGACGGAGCGGCTTTTTTCAGCCGTGCTTTTCGCATAGACATTTTTTCTTCCGGGATATGTGAATTTCACAATCGCCATGTGCGTGTCGGCAAACGACTTCACGCGCAGATGGTAGACACGGCGGTCGGTTATGATGATGAGGCTTGAGTCCAGCTTTGAGAACGCTGGCTTCACAAAAAAATGCTGCACTTCCTCGCCTGTTTCAGAATCAATAGAAACTGCTGCAGTGAGTTCCCACACGCTCTCATCCTCGGAAAAGAAAGCCGAAGCAGGTCCTTTTACGGTCTCGCCACGCTCAAGGACAATGTCCGTAAGGTGGTACGGCTGGGCGTAAATCTCGTACACAAGATTCTCATTATATTGGTAGAAGAAAGTTCCGCTTTTATAGTTCTCCGGTTTTACAGTCGCTTTCTTCTGGCTTTCCTTCACAGCGTCATAGCCGGTTTCAAATCCGCGCTCAAGCCCAGAAGCGTCTTTCTGCTCCGGAATGTAGACAGGACGGTCAACAAACACAACAGTGTCCTCCATATCCTGGACTTTCAGCTCCTCCTGAACGTAGTAGCCGTTCAGTTCCGCCTCGTTTCTCTGCTCCTCTTCCTCAAGCGATTTTGCGCCGCTGTCGTCAAAGTCCGTCTGGTTCACGCTCTTCTCAAGGTCTCTTGTCGTTGAGCATGACAGAAGCAGGAATGCCGCCGCCAGAACCGACACGTGCCGGTCGATTTTCTTTCTAGTTTTCATTTTGGTTCTCCTGAATAGAGTTTCGTGTTTATTTCCTTCATGTCGAATGCGGTTATATAAATTCCAAGAGGATTGTCCTTTATGTCGTCTTCGCTCGGCTGCAGTGTCTTCACGCTTATGACCGCGCGGTAGGCCACATTGCTCACGACCGAGCCTGAGACCTGCCGTGTCAGAACCTGATAGTCAATCTGATATGAATCTTTTGAGAGCTTCAGCGGCTCGGTCTGGAAAAGCACTTCCCTTGTGCGCGTGCCGAAATATTCAAACGGCTTCTCCTCTTTCACAAGCGATGAATACTTTGAGGCTGTTGTGGAGGTCAGGATGTGGTAGATTTTATTGACAGACTTTTTCATCACCGTCTTGTCAGTTGAGAGCGTGTGATAGAGGTTAAGAAAATCCTTCACCTGATACTGGACGGCGACTTCCGGGACATTGAAATTCTGGTAGTTCTTCCGCGAGACCGGGCCGACATAGGATGCCTGCCCGAAATCATTCATCGTCACAATCACAGGGATTGAGTCAGGCTGGGCGACCGCATACAGGCTGATTCCGATTGAGAGAAAAAACGCTAGGCAGGAGATGACAGCCACAATCCGAAGAATATGGTTCTCCCGGCGAATCTGTCCTGTAATCCAGTCGAAATGCTCAAGCTGCGGATAGAACGGTGTCTGCACTTTTCCGGCAGGAGGATATTGTTTTGTACTCATAAAGTATCTCCAAGAAAGGGCGGGCAGATACTTTTGCTACAGATTACAAATTTTCAAGACTACAGTCAATATTGATTTTGTTACATATCTAAATATTTTGTAATAAAAGAAATTTTATTCACGCTTTCCGGGATTTCTACTGTTTCTCGGCACGCCTGCAACACGGATGCTTGAGTCAGTTATCTGGCGCGAGAGGCTTCTTATTCCGTCCTTTATCTCGACTGACTTTCCCAGAAGGTCATCTTTCTTCAGCTGCCAGACAGGAACATAGACAAGGGATTCACCGCTTCTTATGACAAGCGCATCGTTCCAGCTCTCGTCCTTGTCAAACGAGATTACATTCTCGACAGTTCCGCTGATTCCGCCGCCCGCATAGAGCGAAAGTCTTCCGCCTGATTTCTGGAATTCGTCAAAGAATGTGTTGTACCGCCCTGTCGCGACAAGGACTTCCTTCCAGTCATCTTTAAGCTCGTAGAATCCGGCTTTTCTGACGGCAAGATTCATTTCAGAAAGAAAAGCAAGACGGTTCTGCATATCAGGGCTTAGAAGACGGGAACTTATTTTGCCCGGATATTTCTCAAGCTCCTCGTCAAGCTTAGTCCAGCGTCTTGCAACAACAAGATTTTTCTGCGCCGCAAGAATTTCTTGCTGTGTCCGCTCCCCGACCATCTGTGTCGCGATGTACGAGAGAGTTTCCCTCATAGTCCGCCTAATCATCTCAGGCTGGAAATAGACACGCTTTCCGTTTTTATCCCTGCCGTTTATGCAGATGTGCGCATGGCGGTGTGCCGTGTCCGTATGAACCGCCCCCTGCCACAAAAGCTTGTAGCCTGTCATGGTCTCGGTTCTCCTTATGAACTCAGAGGCAAGGACTTTCAGGTTCACGTTCTGGTTTTCAGGCGAGATTATGAACTTGAAATGCTCGGGAACTTTCGCGACCTCGTACTCGGAATTTTCCGTGCCGAAAAGCTTAGGCTTATCCAGGACTTCATTCTTGTTTTCCTGCGGCATATAGGTTGAAAGATACTTGTCATGAGCCTGCATCGAGGAACTGTGCGAGACCTTAAACATCACGCGCTGGTCTTTCTGGTTTGCAGAATTTGAGAGCAATGCTCCGCCTCGCCCGCTGCCTGAGAACCTTCCGCCGTCATCACGACCGACACGTGTCGGTTTTGCCGCAAGCAACTTCGAGAGCCGCCACATGTCGTCCTTCTTGTACGGAACTTTTCTTACCTTGTAGAGGTCTTCCTCATAACGCTCCTTAGTCGGGCGGCTGGAGAATATGTCTTTTATCGAACGGGATTTCATTGGCAGCACCTAAAAATCAGCGGATTCATGGGAGAAAATAATAAATTGGAACTTCTCTTTTTCGTTCTACATATTGGATTCGCTCCTCATACTCCTGAGTTTCGCCCTCGACCCCAAGAACTTTTACAGGTCTGATAAGGTGATTTCGAACAATATGCTTTTTTCCATCATTTCTTAGAAAATAAATCTGATTTATTTCAATTTTTATTTTTTGGCCTATATGATTTTTTGCCACATCATAGAGAGCATTGTCCTCAATTTCTATCTCTTTTCCTTTCGGCATTGAAAGATAGACATATCTGCACAAAGTTGAACTGTTGCTGTATTTTACAAGACTGACATAGTTCACAGTGCACTCAATGGACTTTGATTCGCTTTTCTTTTCGCCAAGATTAAGGCCGTATACAAATAGAAGCAAAGCAAATAAAATAAGAAAAACAAAAAAACAGATAATTTTTTTCAGCACACTATCATCATAATAATAAGACATTGTTATTTCCTCCTTTTTTATTTATCAATTTTCAGAGACCGATATTGTTCGGCAAAATACAATGATTCAATCATTTCAAGCACAAATTTTCTGTCTTTTTCCTGTAAATCATCAAAATGGTTTTCGCAGCTCTGCCCAACGCTCAGCTTATTTCCTGTCAAAAGCCATTCGTAAGAAACAGATACTCTTCTTGAAATTTTCAAAAGCTTTATATAGTCAAGATTCAGTCTCTGTTTTCTCCAATTGCAAAGCTCCTGTATGCTTACAATGTCGCTTATCGTCTCAAAGAACTCCGTATCATAATTTTTGCTAAAATTCTGCGTTTTCAGTTCAAGTGCGTTTTCAATTCTTGAGACTATGGAGCATGGTGTCAAGTCAAAATCAGAAAGACATTTCAAATCCAGATTATTTTCAAGAGCTCCAAACAGCAGCCAGTGAACAGACACTTTCAGATAATCTGAGATTTTTTGCAGCATCAGCGGAGCAGGTATTGTCCCCCTTTTTCTCCATTGTGCAAAGGCGGAATTACTTATGCCTATGGACTTTGAAAAATCACTGTCTCTTATTTTCATTTCACTCAGGCACTCTAAAATTCTATTGTACATATATTTATCTCCATTCTCATTCCTAAATCAATTCACCAGCACAATGCTTTCCATAAGTCCGACAGCTTTTTCAGAATACGGAACAATGTTTTTCAGTCCGAAACTGAGCCAGTTTTGTATATTGTCCGTGTCTCTTATTCCATAGGAAATTCTTGTTTCTTTATCCTGCACAATGGAATTGAATTCTTTCAGGCCGCCGGTTACAAGTGACAGAAGAAATGTATCTATCCTAATCCGCATGTCGTTATCGTGCTGCAATAAATTGCTTACAAGGTCAGGAATATTGTGCATCCAGTCCTCCACAAAAAGGAGAAAAGTGTTTTCATCTTTTGTATAAAGCGTTTTTTGATTCATCGAATTTCGCAGCACATTTCCCCGGAAAAGATTCCGCACAAAAACGCCGTTCAGCTGCAATATGCTGACAAGTGTCTGTATAAGCTCGCTGACTGGATTTGAAAAACACTCTGGGGGATAAAATTCTGTACCTTTATAATCGTCTTCACCTATATCAATTTTTCCGGTCATATATTCCTTTATAAGTTTTTTAAACGCTTCTTCTTCGGTCTCAGCTTCTATCTCAACAGTCTTGCCGTAGTATTCACAAATATCTATTTTATAGCTTTTCATTATTCTGACTCCTATTAAACCTTATCTTCAAGTTTTCTATAGTAAAATTTTCTGCGTAGTTCTGCCCGAAATATCAATGCTTAAGTTTTTTCTTATGCTCCTTTATCTCCATTACAGCCTTTTTCAGATTTGCTTTTGCTTTTTCATAGGACTTCGCCTTTGGTTCTCCAAGAGCAAGTCCTTTGTAGCGATGCCTCCATGCGTTATAAAAAAAACATCTTGTCCGCAATCTCTTTGCCATTTTTGTAGAAAAGAACCTCATATTGAGCACGGACGACATTCTTTTGTAGCCGTGCCAGCTCTGAATTATAAAAGGAATTCTCCTTTCTGCGCTCACGCTCTTTTTTTGTCATTTTCTCATAATCCCTTGTGCTATTTTTGTTTGAAAATCATCAAAATGTTTTCTGATTTCCCAGTGCGCTTCTTCTACATTCATTCCGTCAAAGCAGTAGTCGCCGCTTATGCTTCGCCATGGGCACAATTTTCCGTATTCATGGTATGCGCTTTCGCAGTTATTACATTTGGCATTAAGAATTTCATTTTCTGTTATTTTCATTTTTCTCCTCGACCGACACGTGTCGGTTCAGTGCTTTTCTGAATATTCCGCCAGCAGAAAATGTGTGGTGGTCCTGCCTTATCCGCTTTTCAATTCCAATCAATTCATTATCTACGGAAGAGCTTTCAAACATGTTCAGATTGCAGAAATTCTCAATAGTTTCCACTGCATTTTTCTTATCCAAAAATTCAACATTGACGCTGACATCGGAAGAATTCCTCATCGCAGAACTCCAGGCTGAATACCAACTCAAATATATTTTTTTTCTGAGCCGCCATTCTTCAATTTTATTATCAGGCTTAGCCAAAACCAAAAGACAGAACCGAGGTCTGCACATTCCTCTGTCGATGTCATAATCCACATGAAATTTTCTCAAAACACCGGAATATTTCTTGCTGAAAAAAGACCATCGGCTGTTGCTCCATATTCTCCAGGCGCGGAACATTATATCTGCCATCTCCACAGTTTCCTGAAGTCCGCACCATCCGGCATCAAGAGAAATCCTGCACAGCAAATCCGGCGAATTTTTTATCACCTGAGCTATCAACAACTTTCTCTTTTTTGAAAAATACATATTTTCCACCAATGACATATAATTTCATATCTAAACCTGTAATAAATATGTCATTATAGAAATATCTTGTCAATATATAAATATTTCTTATAAAAATACAAATTTCCAAAATCTTAGTAAAAAACTCAGCAGAACCAAGCCGTACTACACAGCTAATTATAGAAGAAAACAGACAGCCGCATTACACAAAAAACGCACGTAATACATATAATTCCAGAACTGGAAACAAAATAGCACGGCTTGTAGCACAAACCTTTATCTTGCGTCCAAGAGTTACTCTTTTTTCTCTTTTGCTCATTTCCACTCTTTTCAATAACGGCTCTTTTTCAGAAAATTCTTCTAATGACTTGAAAAGCACGACTTTATCGGAAAAACTTCTTTTTTTTCATAAGACGAACCGACACGTGTCGGTTCAACAGCAGCAGCTGACACACCTGCCCTTGAAAAATCCTGAATATCGGTCTATAAATTGAACTGAACTTCTGCCCGCCCGAAGGAGTTCACAATGCTTATAATCGCAGAAAAGCCGAATGTCGCAGAGGAATTCGCCAGCGCACTCTCGTGCAGGAAAACCGGCGGAATATATTCCGGCAAAGACATCACAATCACAAACTGCAAGGGGCATCTGTTCAGTCTAGAAGAGCCGAAACACTACACTTCCGAATATCTTCCAGTCATCCCGGACAGATTCGGCTACCGCACAAATCCAAAGACATCAGAGCAGACTAAAATTGTCGTCAGCCTTCTGAAAAAGCACCGCAACGATGAAATACTGATTGCAACCGACGCAGACCGCGAGGGCGAAGTCATAGCAAGGGAATGCCTTATAATGGCAGGAATCACGAATTTCAGCAGGATAAAAAGGTTCTGGGTTTCGCAAGCTCTCACCGCCGAGGTTATAAAAGACGGAATCAGAAACGCAAGGCCGCTTGCAGAATACAACACGCTCTCCGCACAGGGCTTTGCACGGCAGCACGCGGACTGGCTTGTAGGAATGAACTTCTCAAGATACATAAGCCGCGCCGCAAACAAAAAGCTCCCAGTCGGCAGAGTACAGACAGCGATTCTAAGCGCAATCTCGGAAAGATGCGACGCAATCAGGAATTTCAAAAGCCAAAAATACTTTGAACACTACGGAATATTCCGACCGACACGTGTCGGTTCAAGCAACGCAGGCTGCGCAGGAATATATTTTGAAAACAGCACGACAAAATTCCCGGACGATTCAAGAAGCCGAAAACTGAAAGAATGTGCCGGGAAGAAAGCAATCTTGAAAGAAAAAAAGGAAGAGGAAAAATCCGTTGAGCCGCCGCAACTCTACAACCTGAACTCAGCGCAAAAAGACGCGTTCAGGTTTTTCGGCTACAGCGCAGACGAGACGCTCTCAATAATCCAGTCGCTATATGACGACCTGAAATGCGTTTCATATCCGCGCACTCCGTCCAAAGTCATGGGAAGCGGAAACACAGGACTTTGCCGCGATGTGTTTGACAAGCTTTGCAAAGCATATCCTAAATACAGGCAGCTTGCCGAATGCGAGGATTTCTCAGCATCAAACAAGAGGTGCTTCAACGACAAAAAACTTGAAGCCCACCATGCCCTGATTCCGCTGAAAGCCCTTCCTGAAAACGCAGGCGAGAAGCAGATGAACGTCTACACTCTGATTCTTGAGCGTTTCATGGCGGCCTTTCTCCCGGAGGCAAAATATATCCAGCAGGTCTATATTCTTGAAACAGAAGGAAAAACTTTCAGAATTTCAGGAAGAAAGATAACTGAGCCTGGCTGGAAAAAGTTTTCTGACATACTGTCCGACCGACACGTGTCGGTTCAAAGTGAAGAAACAGAAAACGAGGCTCAGTGCCTTGACGGAATCGACTGGAACTCGCTTGTCCTTTCAGAAATTGAGACAAAAGAAAAATGGACCAAGCCTCCAAAATATTTCAACGAGGCAAGCATTCTCTCGTTCATGGAAAACCCGAAGCCCGACCGACACGTGTCGGTTCATGATGAGCAAAACGAAAGACTTGTCGGGCTTGGAACTCCGGCGACGCGGCACACATTCATCCCGAAACTCACAGCGAACGGATACATTGAGGTCCAGAACAAGAATTTCATCTGCACAAAGCTCGGCGAGACGCTCCTTGCAGCTTTGAGAAATTCCGCGCTGAAACAGGTCGCCGACATCTCAGCGACAACTCAATGGGAAAAGGATCTTGCGGAAAATCCTGAAATCTTCGAGAAAAAAATGAAGGACTTTGTGAGGCAGGCTGTCAGCACTGAAATCAAAATCGACCGCTCAGGAATCACGGCGGATGAAATCAAATGCCCAGTCTGCGGAAAGCCTGTCAGGGAAAGCCAGAAAAGCTGGTTCTGCACAGGCTACAAGGACGGCTGCAAATTCAAGTCGCTATGGAAAGAGACACGCGGAGCAAAATTCACAAAGTCAGACATAAAGGCCTTATGCGAGGGAAAAAAAACTTCTCTTAAAAAATGCACGAAGAAAGACGGCGGAAACTACGAGTGTCGCTTCATCCTGAACAAAGAGAACTCGTGGGAGCTTGAGCCGGTGTTTGAGAAAAAGAAAAAAAACTGAACCGACACGTGTCGGTCGTAAGCAACATCAAGGCTTGTGGGAAACTCAGAGGCACTTCCAGATGCCGCCCGTGCCTAAGCGCGGCGAGTTTTCCATAAGCCCTCATTTCTCATCTTGAAAAAACAGTTTGACATATCAAGGTTATTGTGCTTATTTAAACGAATCGGACATTGATATGCGGCGAAACATTAGGCTCGGAGAATAACAAAATCCTGCAAATTCTTTTGACAGCTGTATAGCCAGCCCGACAAGGAATCTGCCAGAATGAAATACACACTTGAACACGTCAGAAACAAGCACCTGACAATCTGCGAGCGCACGCTTATCCAGCTCAGGCTCAAGGACGGACACACAGTCTACTCAATCGCAAAGGAAATAGGCTGCGCATACAACACCGTCAAGAATGAAATCATAAGAGGCTCAAAGGAAATGTACAGAAGCCACCGTCTGTGCTACCGCGCGGAAACAGGGCAGGAAAAATACGAGGCAAACCGCGCCAACTGCCACAGAACCGGAAAATTCCGTGAATGCGCGGAGTTCATAAAATGTGTTGAGAGAGATTTTTCAAGTCCTCTGAAAAAATGGTCGGTGGATGCATCTGCCGGAAGGCTCAAAGCAGAACGGTTTTTCACAAAGAAAAATTCAGTCTGCACAAAAACGCTCTATAACTGGATTCACAAAGGAATTATGGAAGTGAGAGTCTCAGACCTGCCTGAAAGCCTGAGACGGAAAAGACAGATCCATAAAAATAGAACAGGAAAGATGAGGCTGGGAAACAGCATAGAAAACAGGCCAGCGGAAGTCGCAACACGGAACACATTCGGACACTGGGAAATCGACACTGTAATCGGAAAAAAGAAAGGAAAGAACGCTGTCGTCCTGACGCTCGCCGAGCGCAAGACGGATTTCTACATAACGCGGAAGATTCCAGCGAAGGCAGCCAGTGCGGTCAATTCGGAAATCAAGCGGCTGTTCTCAGACTTTGGAGAAAATCCAGAGAAAATCTTTAGGACGCTGACATCGGACAGAGGCCTTGAGTTTGCATCGCTTGCGGAGGTTGAAAATGAAGGCACAAAAATATACTTCGCGCATCCGTACTCGTCATACGAGAGAGGAATCAACGAGCGGCACAACAGAATTTTAAGACATTTCATCCCAAAAGGCACAGACATCAACAAAATCTCAGAGGCAGAGCTTGAGAGAATTGAAGACCTGATAAACGGACTGCCAAGAAAAAGACTAGGCTATAAGACTCCAGAAGAACTTTTTAATGAGCAACTTGATTTAATCTACAGGCGTTGAAAAAAAATTCAAAAAATAGTGCAATTTGATATTGCAATTTTTGAACAGAAATTATTTTTTTATTCATAAAAATCAAGTCTTTCGCTCATCTCAAGCCAATATTTTTCAAAATATTTAGAATTATAAATTCTACCACCCATCATAAGCATTCTATTTATAAGCTCGTCATCTATATCACAAAATGATTCGCAAAAATGTATATAATCAAAATCCTTCAACCAAAGTTGCCAAATACCTTCTATTTTTTTACTAATATTATTTACAGCAATGCATGGGGTTCCTGTTATAAGACAAAAAAGCATAGCATGAAGTCGATCTGTAATAACTAAATTTGAAGATTTAAATACTCTTAATTTATTTTCTAACTCATATTTACGTTTTTTTGGTAAAATTTTATGACCTGCCAAAGTATCAGTAAAATCATATCTAACTTGACTTGCTTTTAGAAAAACTTCAATTCTTAAAATTTGTTCATTATTAATAACTTTCTCTTTATCATTTCTAAAACAGAGCAAAACACCATTGCGATGTAACTCACAAAAAGATTTTGAATAATTAAGAAAAAATACAATATCTGGAACAGAAAAAACTGATTTATTAATAAATTGTGTTTTCACAAAAGCAAAAGATTTATCTCTTATGTATATATCTACATCTTTTAAGCCTGAAACTATTTTTTTAGAGTGTTCTAATTCTTTTCTTCCAAATTCTGAATTCTCAAAATATACAGTCTGAGGAAAGATAGTCACCTTAGAATTTTTCACCCCATTTAAAATCGCTCTAACTTGCTTTTCATTCTGAAACCATAATGTTCCTAAAAAACCTCCACCCGTTATTATTACATTTGAAAAATTTTCAGAATATTTATTCATAACTTTATAAACTATAGGTGTTATTAAATCATTTGTAATTTCCAAAACTTTTTTATTAGGTAAATATTTTTGAAAAAATAATAATTCCGCATATGCTATAGCTTGATCGCCTAAATTTTCATAAACAGGAGTCATTAATAATAAAATATTTTTTTCCCGTTTTTGATTTTTTTTAATGAATTGTTTAATTTTTTTTTTAATTTTTTGATTTTTATAAAACCAATATAAATATCTAAATTGTTTGTAGAATATTAGTTTTTTCATAAAGTTTATCGAGAAATAAAAATAATTTTTTTTATAATCTTTCTTGGAATTCTTAAAATATCGCTCTGAAGTTTTATTTTATTTTTTTCTTTATTAGAATACTGTTTATTATCATCACTAGTTTTTGTCGAAAAAAAAGCTCTGCATTCAGGTTGAAGAAAAGCAGTCCCATCCTTACATACTCTATCCCTTTCTTCAGCATAAGTTGGTGTATTCAATTCTGGTATATCACCAAAAGCTAAAAAGGCATGTCCATTAAAACAATGAGGCAACCGACATTTGCCTATTGGACGAAATTTTAACTTCTTATCATTTCCTATATTACCTAGCCAGTCACCTTCATAACATTGATAATAATCTCCATTTTCTAAATTTACATACAAACTATTCTGACCCGCATAGCAAAATTCGCATCGTCTTTCATTAAAAATACTAAATTTAAAATCAAATAATTCACTGTCAAAAACTGACCAAATATTTTTATAATTCTCACGACTATATTTAGATAATAATTCAATTTTTTTTGTCGCTTCATTCCTTGCAACTGTAATGTGCGGCAATACACCAAAGTTTTTAAGCGAAACATTCTTTATTTCGTCAATATACGGAATCAGCTCATCATGCGGAGTTATTTCAACTGTAAAAGAAACTCCTGCTCTCTTTGCTTTGTTGACATTTGAAACAAATGTTTCCAATAAATTTCGTTCTTTAAGCTGAAGATAATGAAACGAAAACTTCAAGAAAAGATGTTTCCGCTGATTTTCATCAAGAATAGCAATCAGCTCCTCAATTTTATCTGAGAGAACTCCGTTTGTAATCACATCGCAGTAATGTCCTTCTTTTGTAAGCTCATAAACAAGGGGAATAAGCTGCGGATGTAACATAGTTTCTCCATCCCCACACAAATTAAAATAACAGACTCCGCCCAACCTTGAAATAGATAAATCAGAACGTATTTTATCCATATTTTGAGTATATAAGCTCTTTATTCCATTTTTATACGCTCCTTGATGCTGCCCCACATAGCAATATGAACACCTGAAATTGCAGGCATAAACTGGAATATGGCAGGTTATAAATCTTTTAATTTTGTCCATAATTTTATTTTTCTCCCTTGATTTTAAAACTCAAAAACATATTCACAGTCTTTGCCTGTGTAATATTCAAAGAATCTGTTTATGTTGAATTTTATTTTTCTTGAATTCAAAAGCTGAAGAAAATACTTGAAGACATTCTTCCGTTTTGCAGGCTCTAAAAGCCATTCATGGGTAAAAACAACAACCTCGCTTTCATCTTTGTTTTCGTAAAACAAACGCCTAAAATTTTTGACATCATCAAAGCGAAAGTCCGTTTTTACAAAAATCAAGTCGTCCGCAAAAAGTAGCTCGTTCTTGTTCAGTTCAGTTTTTTGAATTTCATCCAAATAGTACGAGTAGCGATTGCTGCTGTCTGCGCATAAAAGCTGCCGGATTCCATTTTTTGAGCTTTTGTCCGTAATTGCCTCTATGAATTTCTTGTCGCCTGAAAAATAATCAAGCCGCACTGTCTTTGCTATGCAATCCGAAGTTCCAGTTATGCGTTCAATCTGATTCACAAACATCTTATAATCACTCCCCCCCCTATTAAAATTTTTAACATTTCCAGATTTTTCTGCATGAAAGCCGAATTTCAGCCAGCCGGAAGAAGCCTTGAAATCATCTGCAAATTTTTCTGTGCAATCCTTAAGTGAAAAGCCTTCTTTTTCATAAAAGCAGTAGAGCGACACTTTCACATTGTATTTTTCACGTAGCGATTTTATATAAGCGAAAAACGGCTCATCAAAAGCGGAGTTGTATTTTCCCTCATTTTTTGTAAGATTCTCAAAGCAGCCTATTACATCATCAACGGAAAAATGAATCTTTTGAGATGCGAAGAGATTCATGGAAAGGCTGATAAAGAGCAAAATCAAAATAAGTTTTTTCATTTTCTGCCTCTCCTGATTTTTTCAACTATTGCTCTTCTTTCATTTGCCTTCATTCCTAAAAAGAAAATCAGCGTTCCTGAAACAAAAACAGACGCAATGCAAGTTGCAAAAAAACACGGAACAGTTTTTGAAACCAATTTTCCGAAAAGCAAAGTAAGCGAAGCGGAGGTCACTGCAATAAAAATTGGAATCAGAACTGAATCGCACAAAAATGAACGGGCGCGCAAGGCAAAATATTTTTTTGAAAGCAGAACTCGTATTGCAAACGCGGCGCAGTTCAAGGCGATTCTTATGTAAAGAACCCAGTACGGATTTGCTCCAAGACAGAACGCAACAATCGAGAATGGCAAATTAAGAACATTTATTATTCCGACTATTATCTGGTAAGCGCGGATTTTTCCTGTCGCCTGAATGGAAATCCAAAGAGGTCCGTTAAGCGCTTCTATAAGCGAAAAAATTAAGACAAGCCGGACAAATCCGACTGAATATTGAGGAACATTTTTAAGCCAAAGCGAAAGCAAAAAATTGCAATTTACATAAACAGGCAGAACAATCAGCCAAAGAAGATAAAATGAAAACTTTGCCGCACGATTTACAAGTCTCTGAAATTCCTCATTTTCCCCAGCCGCATAGCTTTTTACTATCTGCGGATTGAACGCTGTCTGAAAATTGCTCACAAAACTGTATACGGCAGCATTCACCTGGTTTGCGATTCCCATCGCCGCGTTCACAGTCACGTTTGTAAAAATATTCAGGACAATATTCGTTCCCTGAGAGTTCGCCACATTCGCAACGGCTCCAAACAAGCTCCACCCGCTGAACGAGACAAGCTCTTTTCCTAACCCTTTGTCTTGATTTATTCTGTAATGCGCAATCTCAAAATTCTTGTTGCAGTAAAACTTATATATAGCAAGAATAACAAACGAAACACCAGCAAGCAAAAATGAGTAAAAAACGAGCTTATCCAGCAGTGTGATTTTCAAAAGAAATACAACAGCAAGTTTTAGAACAGCCTCAACAATGCTCAAGCCTGCAAAAAAGCTCATCTTCTCGTAGGCTATAATAACGGCATTGTACGGAACGCGCATTATATTTGCCAAAGTTGTGATGACCGCAGCCTGATAGCACCAGAAAGTCGCATTGCTCCGTCCGGCTGGAATATTCAGCTTTGCATTCATAAACCAAAGCCCGACAGTCTCTGCCAAAACAACAAAAATCAGGCAGATAATCCCATGAATCACAAGGCTTGTAGAATAAACATTCCGAGTCTTTTCCGCGTCATTCTTTCCAAGATAGAAATTAAGAAATCTCTGAACACTTGTAGCCATCGCGTTATTCACAAAAGTGAATAGGACAACCACTCCGGCAACAACATTGTAGATTCCGTAATCTTCCGCGCCGAGCGTATTCAGAACGACACGCACCGTGTACAAAGACACAAGCATTATGAGAATCTGTCGGAAATAGAGAGCGAGCGTGTTTTTTGCTATGCGTGTAGTATTGGACATATAATATAGGAGAGATTAGTTTATAGTTAGTTGATGTTTTAGCTAGAAAAAATAAAACTTTATTTTTTAATCGTTTTTCTTAGAACTTTAACTTACAAAACACAAGATAATTTTATTTCAGAAAAGACAAAAAAATCAGCCTGCCTTACATTTTTCCGCAATACCCACCCCCTCTCCCTTTCTGGCAAGCCGTATTTCTAAAACTAAGCTTCCATAGCGGAACAGTTCTCTCCCTGTTGTTCCCGGAGTTTGTAGACATCGCCCTTATTTATGGACCTAACGCCCCTCGTAAACAGACAGCAATTTAGTATTGATAAGATTTTATTATGCAAAGTTCCAGTTGTCAAGATGTTCAAAAACAAAACATAACACTTTGCTAACAAGGCACACTTTCTTCATAAAGAGTTTCCGGACAGAAATCTAAATCGTCACTCCAAGCAACAGAAGTTCCGTCAGCATACACTTTTTTAAAAAATGACGGATTTTTCAGCGGTGCATTAATTTTATATTTTAAATATGGCTTAAAATCAAAAATTTTTTTTTCGCCTTTTTCAAATGTAAGCAAGAGTTTATAATCTTCCATAGCCTCTACAGCTTTTACGACCCATACCGGATTATTCATAGTTGCACCTCCTGTTATTTCAAAGGCTCAATCGGATACAATTTCTGCTGCTCCATACACAAATTCCAGTTTGCCAAAAGCTCATCTGCATGCAACAATGCCCAGGCCTTTATCAAATGTTTCTGCTTAGATGGAAAATCACCCATCGTCAGATTCCCCTCAAGGTCAAAAACAGCCCGATAATCTCCATACCGTGCATGAAAATGAGGCGGATTATGTTCCGAACCGTTATTATACATTGTAATAACAATTCCATAAAACATAGAAATAGATGGCACTTCACAGTTCTCCTAGCAATAATATATCATAAAATTCAAAATTTTTCTATTAATAACATACAAACAAAGTACAGCATACCATTCTACCCCAGCAACTCCCTAACATTCTCCCTCACCTGCTCGTTTATATGCTCAAGCCTTGATTCCGAGACATTATACCGTGGATGTTTTTTAAATTTAAAATCCAGCAGTTTTCTAAGCCTTTCTTTATGCTCTGCCGTCAAGACTTTTTTTGCGCTTCCAATAAAGTCATCATAAACACAAGGCTGCAATGTTCTATCATATTTTTTAAGAAGATTTTCATCTTTTTCAAAACATTCAAGGCTTGCAAGATTATACAGCGAATTGCCGTGATCAAACAAAGGAGCTGGCTTTTCTATTTTGTTCGTCTTATTATTCACCAAAAAGCCAAAATTTCCATAGTGTCTGTCCGTGTTTTTTATTATCGCATCAAAAACAAGCATGTCGTTCAATGAGTTCTCAAAGTCTTTTCCCAAGGATTTATAAAAATTCCGAACGGCCTCAAATCCGCCTTTCTTTACAAGAACTCCGACAGGAACAAACGAGTAGTCTTTGCTTGTAAAAAGCCTGCACGTAGAACACAAATTGCCTTTCCATTTGCTAAGGTTATATTCAACCGCGTCAAAGCCCATTTCTTTTGCAATCTGAAACGCGTAGAATTCTGAATATGCCTCATATCCTGCGTTTGAAAATCCGCTGGTCGAGCCTTTATAAAGCTCGATTTTTCCGTTTATCCTACGCCAGCATTTTGGAAGTATGCCATTCGTGGTGAACTCAGGGCTGCTGAATAAGGAAGATTGCAGAGAGCTTCCGTAGCCTGTAAACGCAATATAAGAAAGAACTCTGCTAAAACGGTTGTCATAAAGATTAACATCATTGAACGAACCGCCAAAATCTTCCGGAACAACCCAGTACACGTCATTCAAGGAAAGACCTTTGGAAAAATACACAACGCTCAAAGGTCTGTTCGGGCTCAAATTGCATTTTGAAAGAAGATTATCCATATATGCCCGGTTCTTTGGAACAGAACGGTGTTTTATCCAGCTTTCAAGACCTTGTTCACTGCACTCAAACCCTAAAGGCAAAAGAGCCTTATTTTCCGTTACCCAGAGAATTTTATAGTCAGGATTACTGGAATTTTCATTTGCGGAGAATTTTAAGATTTCTTCATCAAAATGCTTTAGAACAAAAATCATTTAGCTATAACGCTTTTTTTTATTCAATTAAACTTGAGATTTTCATCGAACCTTTTAAACCCACCTTCCCCATTGGCACCGTCGTGCTTACAAAAAAGCACGCAAAATGTATTTCCGCTACCTAAAAAAAGCCAATGGTCACCGATGGTCTGTGTGCTTGAACCAAGCTCCACTCCCTATACCGATTGTTTTATAAACAGAAGATAAAAATCTTTTTAACTAGACCTTTAATCTTTTACTTTCTGCACGAGTTCATAAGAAAGACCTACTACATTCACGCCGCCCATAAACTCAAGTTCTATATTAACACGCTTGTTACGGCGGTTTACAGAAACGACTTTTCCGCTCATATTTTTGAACGGACCGTCCACAATTACAATGCGGTCGTTCGTATCAAAAGTCACGGGAACGATTCCAACTGTGCTTCCAAATCTTAGTATGGACTTCACAATTTCAAGGTCTACTCCTACCAACGGATGGACGTCCTTGCTAGAAGGCAAAAAACGAATAAATCCGTTTACATTGCGAATAAAACGAAACTTTGCGCTGTCGTTTTCTTCTGTTTCAAAAAAAACATAGCCTGGAAAAAACAAATCAAAGTATTCTTTACCATTCTTTAGCCGCATCTGCTTTTTAAGCAGATAGACAGAGCCTTGCACAGGGGTTTCACAACGTTCAAGAATAGAATCAACGCTCTTCTTAAAACATTCTTCCACACCAGTACGAACAGAAATGCAAAAAATACTCATCCTAAACCAACTGTTTTTTACAGACTAGCAAACAAAAATATTATATATGCATTTAAAATCTTTTTCAATTCAAATTTATCTTATTTTACTTCAGTTGACAAAAAAAGGCAGAAGGTTAAAATAGTTAGCAAAAGGTAACATTAATGTTTAACAGTATAAATTATCACGAAGTAATAGAATGTATAACAGGCGCTCTTGAAGAAAGAGATTTATATACGGCAGGTCATTCGTGCCGAGTAAGCGAACTTGTAAAAAAACTTTCTGATTTTATGGGCTTTGATGAAGAGCAAAAAGAATTCTATCATGTGGCCGCCCACCTTCACGATGTTGGAAAAGTTGGCGTTCCAGATGGAATTCTTTTAAAACCTGGTAAATTAACAGACGAAGAATTTGCAATTCTTAAGGAACATCCTGCAACTGGGGCAAGGATTTTAATGCGCTCGCCTTCTTTAGCCCCTCTTGCAGAAATTGTGCTTCATCACCACGAGCGTTTCGACGGCAAAGGCTATCCAGACGGTCTTGCAGGCATTGAAATTCCTTTAGGCTCAAGAATCATTGCGGTTTGCGATTCAATTGACGCCATGCTTTCAAACAGAAGCTACAGAAAAGCATTCAATCCAGAATATTGCCGGCAAGAAATCATAAAAAATACAAATACAATGTATGACCCTGATATTGCAGCGGTAACGCTTGAACATTGGCAAGAAATTCTTGACGCTGGATACAGCAACAAGAATTTCCACCAACATTAACGTTTATTTGCCTACAATAGCATTAAATGCAGACATTACAGCTTGTTCATGAGGCAGGCCTTGTTTTTCAGCGCTTGCAATTCCGTCCATCATTTTTTTGTAGTCGTTTGGAATAATCTTTTTAAAACTAGCTAAGTTTTCTTCAAAGTTTGAAAGAAGCTTTTCTGCCAACTTAGAACCTGTTTCTTTTTTGTGCTGTTCCATAAGAGCGCGGATTTTTGCCTTGTCTTCATCTTCAGCAACTTCCGACATTGTAACAAGTTCCTTATTCAATTTTTTGTAAAGAACGTGTTCCGGGTCGTAAACGTAAGCGATTCCGCCGCTCATTCCGGCGCAAAGATTTTTTCCTGTAGAGCCGAGCAGCAAAACAGTTCCGCCAGTCATGTATTCAAGGCCGTGGTCTCCGCAGCCTTCTGCAACAACAGTCGCTCCGCTGTTTCTTACGCAAAAGCGTTCTCCTGCAATTCCATTGATAAAGGCTTTACCGCTAGTTGCCCCGAACAGAGCGACATTTCCTATTATTATGTTTTCTTCTGCCTTGTAATTCGCATTTTTAGGAGTAGAAACCACTATTTTTCCGCCAGAAAGGCCTTTTCCCAAATAGTCGTTCGCGTCTCCTTCAAGGCGGATTGTCATTCCTTTTGGAATAAAAGCTCCTAAAGACTGGCCAGCGCCGCCTTTTATGTCAAGAACGAATGAATCTTCGCTTAGACTAGAGCCAAACTTCTTTTGGATTTCTGAGCCAAGTATTGTGCCAACCGTTCTGTCTGTGCTTTCAATTTTCAGCTGCTGAGCGCAAATCTTTTGAGAATCTTTAGGCAATTTTTCTTTTGAATAAGAGTTTGCCAACTTTTCAAAAGACGGAACAAGATTTTTTAAGTCAACGGTGTTTTCCAGCTTAAAATCGTACACATCTTTCGGGTCAAAATGAGTTTTTGCTCCGCTTGGCGCCCGGTATCCAATTATGTTGCCCATGTCAACCAAAGCCGCGCGTTTGAATCCCTGCTTTGACTTTAGCTTTAGCATTTCTGTGTGTCCGACCATTTCGTCCACTGTCTTAAAGCCAAGCATCGCCATGTATTCGCGCAATTCCTGAGCAATAAAGCGCATAAAGTTTTCAACGTATTCTGGTTTTCCTTTGAAACGCTTTCTAAGCTCGCTGTTCTGAGTCGCAACTCCAAACGGGCAAGTATCTAGGTTGCAAACTCTCATCATCGCGCAGCCCATTGTGATAAGCGGCGCTGTTGCAAATCCAAACTCTTCCGCTCCCAAAAGGCAGGCTACCGCGACATCGCGGCCGCTCATAAGTTTTCCATCGGTTTCGATTATTACGCGGCTGCGCAATCCGTTTTGAATAAGAGTTTGATGAGTTTCGGCAAGTCCTAATTCCCAAGGAAGCCCTGCGTGATGGATTGAACTTATTGGAGCGGCTCCTGTTCCTCCGTCGTGACCAGAAATCAAAATAACCTGGCTACCAGCTTTTGCCACTCCTGCCGCAATTGTTCCAACGCCTGCTTCGGAAACTAGCTTTACAGAAATGCGGGCGTTTCTGCTCGCATTCTTCAAGTCGTAGATAAGCTGGGCCAAATCTTCTATAGAATAAATATCGTGATGAGGGGGTGGCGAAATAAGGGAAACTCCCGGAGTTGCGTAACGGGTTGTGGCAATCCAAGGATAAACCTTTTTGCCAGGCAGATGTCCGCCTTCACCAGGCTTTGCACCCTGCGCCATTTTTATTTGAATTTCCTGGGCGCTTAAAAGGTACTCTTCTGTAACGCCAAACCTACCGGAGGCAACTTGCTTTATTGCAGAATTCCAAACCGTTCCCAAGCGTTCAGGCTTTTCGCCGCCTTCGCCGGAATTTGACTTTCCGTGAAGATGATTCATAGCCTCCGCCATGCAGCGGTGCGCTTCTTCGGAAATAGAACCGTAGCTCATAGCGCCAGTTTTAAAGCGGCGGACAATGTTTTCTACGCTTTCAACTTGGTCGATGTCGATTTTTTTAGATTCATCAACTGAAAAATCAAGCATTGCTCGAAGAGTATGAGGATGGCTTGTGTCGTCAACCAAAGCCGTGTACTCCTTGAAACGCTTGTAATCGCCATTTTGAGTGGACTGCTGGAGAGCGATTATTGTTTCCGGGGAATAAAGGTGGTCTTCGGCATTCTTTCCGCGTCTAAACTTGTGCTCGCCGACGCTGTCGAGGTGAGTGTTTACCGCAAGGCCAAGCTTGTCAAATCCCTGGTTGTGGTGGAAAACAACGTCTTCTTCTATTTCTTTTAAACCGATTCCGCCAACTGGACTGACTGTATTTGTAAAATACTTGCTTATTACAGAGGAATCTATTCCAACCGCTTCAAAAATCTGGGCAGACTGATAAGACTGAATTGTGCTTATCCCCATTTTTGCCGCGATTTTTACAATTCCGTTTATCAAAGCCTTGTTGTAGTCGTCGATTGCAGTGTGATAGTCCTTGTCCAAAAGTTTTTGATCGATTAATTCCGAAATACATTCGTGCGCAAGATAAGGATTTAGAGCTCTTGCCCCATAGCTTAAAATCATTGCTGCCTGATGGACATCGTGAACGTCTGCCGACTCAAGGACAATTGAAACCGCTGTACGTTTTTTTGTTCGTACCAGATACTGTTCCACTCCGCTTACAGCAAGGAGCGAAGGAATTGCCACATGAGTCTGATCGACTCCGCGGTCGCTAAGAACAATTATATTAAAACCTTCGCTATAAGCTTTGTCGATTTGAGAAAACAAATTTTCCATCGCTTTTTCAAGGTCGATTTTGTCATCATCTGAGCAGTCCACAAGAAGCGAAAGCACCTTTGTTTTTAATCCCGGCCGATTTAGGCTTTTGATTTTTAATAAATCAACACCTGTTAAAATTGGATTGTTCACTTCAAGCACGCGGCAGTTTGAACTTTTTGTGTCAAGAAGGTTTCCGTCAGAGCCAAGGTAAACTGTTGTATCTGTAACAATTTTTTCACGAAGACTGTCGATTGGAGGATTTGTAACTTGGGCAAACAGCTGCTTAAAGTAAGAAAAAAGGCTTGGGTGATTTTCAGACATAACTGCAAGCGGAGTATCCACTCCCATAGATGCTGTGGGCTCTACTCCATTTTTAGCCATTGGCAAAATCATCTCGTTTACGTCTTCGTAGTTCCAGCCAAAAGACTTGTAAAGCCGGTCGCGCTGTTCCTGCGTGCTTGTAGGAATTTTTTTATTTGGAATAGCAATATTCTTCAACTGCACAAGGTTCATGTTCAGCCATTCGCCATAAGGAAAACGCTTTGAATAAAATTCTTTGCACTCTTTGTCTGAAACAAGTTTCTTCTGAACAGTATCCACAAGAAGAATCTTTCCAGGCATAAGCCTAGATTTTGTTACAATTTCTTCTTCCGGAACGTCAAGAACGCCAACTTCTGAAGAAAGAATAAGAATGTTATCCTTTGTTATGTAATATCGGCTTGGTCTAAGTCCGTTTCGGTCAAGAGTTGCTCCCACAAAATCGCCGTCGCTAAAAAGAACTGCCGCAGGACCGTCCCAGCTTTCCATCATCGTGGCATAATAGTGGTAGAAATCTTTTTTACTTTCTTCCATAGCTTCATCGTGCTTCCATGGCTCTGGAATACAAATCATAACTGCCAAAGGAAGGGGAATTCCGTTCATTACAAGGAATTCCAAAGTATTGTCGAGCATTGCGGAATCTGAACCTGTTGAATCTACAGCAGGGAGAATTTCATTCATTTGGGACTGACTGTAAACGCTGGACTTTACAGTTTCTTCGCGGGCCAACATTCTGTCGGCATTTCCGCGAATTGTGTTTATTTCACCGTTATGAGCAATAAAGCGGTTTGGATGCGCCCGCTGCCAACTAGGATTTGTATTTGTACTGAACCTAGAATGAACAAGCGCCAAACTAGAACTGTAAAGCTCAGACTGCAAATCGCAGTAAAATGTTCGCAGCTGTTTTACAAGAAACATTCCTTTGTAAACTATTGTTCTTGAAGATAAAGATGCCACGTATGTTTTGCCAGAAACGCCGTCTTTAGAATGTTCAAACTTTCTGCGGAGCAAGTACAAAATTCTGTCAAACTCAAGCCCCTTTTGAACATTAGAAGGTCTTTTTATAAAGCATTGCCAAATAGAAGGCATGCAGTCAAGGGCTTTTTTTCCTAAAACAGAGCAATCCACAGGAACTTTTCGCCAGGCAATAAATTCTAAATCAGATTCTTTGCAAAGACTTTCGATTTTCTGTTTATCCATTGAACAGAGTTTTTCATCTGCTGGAAAAAAGAACATTCCAATTCCGTAGTCACGCTCATCGCCAATTTTAAAACCTTCTTTTGCAGCAACATCCTTAAAAAAATCGTGAGAAATCTGAACAAGGATTCCAACGCCGTCTCCAGTTTTACCGCTTGCGTCTTTTCCTGCGCGATGCTCAAGCTTTTCTACAATGCTAAGCGCATTGTCTACAATTTTATGAGTTTTAATTCCATCTATACTTACAACTGCCCCTATACCGCAAGCATCGTGTTCAAAATTCTTTTTGTACAAAGTCTTTTTCATACTGGCAAAACCTCCGACTTTTTTATTTTCCGCTGTCTCCATAGTTTGAAAGAACCCTTGCGCTTGGGTCTTTTACATCGCAGCCTTTCCAATTTTTGTTTGGCATCCAAAAATCCTTTATCATCTGTCCCTGACCAGGGTAGTATTTTTCAAAAATTTCTCTGTAAAGCAAAGATTCTTTTGTAAACGGAGTTGCGTGTTTATACTTTTTGCAGCGCTCCAAGAATTCTTCGTCTGTATAGAAATTCTGAGCGTATTCTTTTAAGTCGTCTACCAAAGAATGTCCTACTGCATCGCTAAATGCCGCTTTTTCGCGCATAAGAATGTCGTAGGGCAAATATTCTTTTCCGTCGGCATCTTTTTCAAAAGCATGGCGCAAAAGATATTTTCCCTTGTTGTAGCGGTTCATCTTTAGTTCTGGATTTATGCTCATAACATATTCCACAAAATCCAAGTCGCCAAAAGGAACTCTCGCTTCGAGGCTGTTTACGCTTATGCAGCGGTCGGCACGCAAAACATCGTACATGTGAAGTTCCCGGATACGTTTTTGAGCTTCCTTTTGAAATTCTTGTGCGTTTGGCGCAAAATCTGTGTATTTATAGCCAAAAAGTTCGTCACTTATTTCGCCAGTAAGTAAAACCCTAATTTTTGACTGTTCGTGAATCGCTTTGCAAACAAGGTACATTCCCATGCTTGCCCTGATTGTTGTTATGTCAAAAGTTCCAAGAATCTTGATAACTTCATCAAGAGAGGAAAGAACATCTTCTTTTGAAATAATTACTTCGTGATGATTTGAACCTATAAAATCTGCAACTTGTTTTGCGTACTTTAGGTCTATTGCGTCGTCTTCCATTCCGATTGCATAGGTTTCAATAGGTTTTCGCAAAATTTTTGCAGAAATAGCGCATACAAGCGAAGAATCAAGCCCTCCGCTGAGCAAAAATCCTACAGGAGCGTCTGCATCCAAACGCTTTTGAACGCCGGCAACTAATTTATCGTGAATTTTTTTGCAAGCTGTTTCAAGGTCATCATCGCTATATTTTTCAACCTGCGCAATATCTCTGTAGCAGGTAAATTTTCCATCTTTATAGTAATGTCCTGGTGGGAAAGGCAAAATTTCTTTTACAAGTCCCACAAGATTTTTTGGTTCTGAAGCAAGAACAATTTTGTCTTCGTCGTCAAAACCGTAATACAAAGGTCTAATTCCAATCGGGTCTCTTGCAGCAACAAAAGACCTTGTTTTTGAATCGTAAATAATCAGGGCAAATTCCGCGTCTAGCATGGCGAACATTTTTTCACCATAAAGCTCATATAGTGGAAGCAAAATTTCGCAGTCGCTTTCGCTTTTGAACTTATATCCTTTTTCTTCTAGCAAACGCTTTTCCTGACGCCAAGTAATATTTTTTCCGTCCTTGCCCTTTAAAATGCCATAAATCTCGCCGTTACAGACGAGATAATTTGAGTTCAGATTAAACGGTTGCATACCTTCAGGAGAAAGTCCCATGATTGAAAGCCTTTGGAAACCTATCATTCCTTCATCAAGAGTTACTATTTCTTTTCCGTCCGGACCTCTTGTAAATGTTCTTGAAAAACATTCATCAAACTTTTTTGCAGGAACTCTAGGTCCTGCGTATCCCATAATCGAACACATAATTACCTCATCTTATTTGCAGTAACACTGACTAATAGCCTGAAATTCGAGTTTTTTTATAAATTGAAAAAAAACGCTTTCAGCGACTTTCCAAGGTTTGTTTACTAACCCTTGCTGCAGATGGTTGTGCTCTAACGAAGTTTGAATTGGTTTGGGTTGCTATGCAACCTTAATCGTTCTTATCGCACAAAATCTTCACAAATTGTAAATCCGCTTACGCTTTCGTTCATTTTCCTAAAAACTCGAAATTCGGGCTAATAGGCAAAAATAACCTATTAGTCAGTGTTTTAATTTATTTTACACTAAAAAGCAAGTCGCTGTATGTTGGGAACGGCCACAAGTCTTTAGGAACCAAAGTTTCAAGCACATCTGAAGAAGCACGGAGTTTATTCATTGCAGCAAAAACAACTTCTCTGTAGTACATTGCAACTTTGCCGGCTCCTCCTTGAACATCTTTTACACCGTCAACGGCTTTTTCAAGTTCTTTTACTCCGCTATAGATTGCTCCTGTCAAAGAAGAAACTTGTTTTAGCAAATCTGATTCATAAGACAAATCGCAATCTGGAGCTATGCTCTTTTTTTCTGCAAGAGTTTGAGCAAGTTCCTGAGCAAATTTGCTTCCTGCTGGAAGAATCTGCTTTTTCGCCATGTCAAGCATAGTAAGCGCTTCAATATTAATCACCTTTGAATAACATTCATTGTGAATTTCATAGCGTGATGTAAGTTCAACCTTGCTATAAACCTTGTGTTTTTCAAAAAGCTCAACATTTTTTTTGTCAAGGATATGTTCCAATGCCTCTGGAGTTGAACGGAGATTGTAAAGACCGCGTTTTTCGGCCTCTTTAACCCAAGAATCATCGTATCCGTTTCCATTGAAGATAATTCTTTTGTGTTCTTTTATGGTTTTAATTATAAGGTCGTGAAGATCTTTCTTAAAATCTTTAGAACCTTCAAGAACATCTGCAAACTGCCTAAGTTCCTCTGCAACAGCAGTGTTCAAGAATACGTTTGCGCAAGCAATTGATTCTGAAGAACCAAGCATACGGAATTCAAACTTGTTTCCTGTAAATGCGAATGGTGAAGTTCTGTTTCGGTCGGTTGTGTCCTTGTTGAAATCTGGAAGAACTGTAACTCCAATCTGCATCTTTTGCTTTTCGCGAGTTCCGTAAGGTTTTTCTTGCTCAATACATTCAAGGATTTCGCTAAGCTCATCTCCTAAGAACATTGAAACTATTGCTGGAGGCGCTTCGTTTGCTCCAAGCCTGTGGTCGTTTCCAGCGCTTGCTACAGAAATTCTAAGAAGATCCTGATATTCGTCAACAGCTTTTATAACTGCAATTAAGAAAAGCAAGAACTGCGCATTGCTTGCAGGGGTTGCGCCTGGATCCAGCAAGTTTTTGCCTGTATCTGTAGAAATTGACCAGTTGTTGTGTTTACCGCTGCCGTTTACACCTGCAAATGGTTTTTCGTGAAGAAGGCAAACCATTCCGTGTTTTGAAGCAACTTTTCTCATAATCTCCATTGTAAGCTGGTTGTGGTCGCAAGCAATATTTGTTGTTGTAAAAATTGGAGCCAACTCGTGCTGGGCAGGAGCAACTTCGTTGTGTTCAGTTTTTGCAAGAATTCCAAGTTTCCAAAGCTCTTTGTTCAAATCTTTCATAAAATCTTGAACACGAGGTTTTATCATTCCAAAGTAGTGGTCTTCAAGTTCTTGACCCTTTGGAGATTTTGCCCCGAACAAAGTTCTTCCTGTAAAAATCAAGTCTTCGCGCTTGTCGTAAACGCTCTTGTCTATAAGGAAGTATTCCTGTTCTGGTCCTACTGTTGTTTTTACGCTTGAAACACCTTCGTTTCCAAACAAGTGAAGAACGCGCAATGCCTGCTTGTTGATTGCTTCCATTGAGCGCAAAAGAGGTGTTTTCTTGTCGAGAGCTTCGCCTGTGTATGAACAGAATGCGGTAGGAATGCAAAGAGTTCCGTCTTTTATGAACGCATAAGATGTAGGATCCCATGCAGTGTAGCCACGAGCTTCAAATGTCGCCCTGATTCCGCCACTAGGAAAAGAAGATGCGTCAGGTTCACCTTGAACTAATTCTTTTCCTGAAAATTCCATTATAACTTTTCCGTCCCCAGAAGGAGTAATAAAACTGTCGTGTTTTTCGGCAGTAACGCCAGTAAGAGGCTGAAACCAATGTGTAAAATGAGTAGCACCCTTTTCCACTGCCCAATCTTTCATTGCATTAGCAACAACATTTGCAACAGAAGGATCTAGTTTTTCGCCGCCTTTTATTGTCTTCATCAAGGCTTTAAATGTTTCTTTTGGCAAACGAGCTTTCATAACTGATTCGTCAAAAACATTTTCGCCAAATATTTCTGAAACCATGCTTTCCATATTTTCTCCCATCAAAAAGTCTATGAGAAACATATCAATAAATTGACACAACAATTTTCTATTTGACTTTTTATGCCCATTCGCAAGAAAACGAGAATGGACAGTTGATAATGAAGTTTGCAACGCAAACTTTTTAGCAATTCTATAAATTTGCCCAAAATCTTGCTACACTTAAATAATAAGCATAGCAAGATTTTTTTCTACTATATTATTTATTAGTCGTTATCCTGAAGAGCATCAAAACCTGACTCACCAGTTCTTACCTTAACAACATTTTCTACTGGATATACAAAGATTTTTCCGTCTCCAATATGACCTGTGTAGAGGGCTTTTTTAGCTTCTTCAATCACGGTTGAAACTGGCACTTTTGAAACTACAATTTCAACTTTTATTTTTGGAAGAAGAGTCATGTTCAAAGGAGTTCCTCGATAGTATTCTGTAGCACCTTTTTGAACACCGCAGCCCATAACGTTTACAACGGTCATTCCAGTAACTCCAATCTTGTTCATTGCAGCTTTCAAAGCGTCAAACTTGCTCTGACGAGTTACAATAACGACCTTTGAAATCTTTGAATCTGTTGAAGACACTTTTGTAACTGGAATTGCCTGAGCAACTGGAATTGCAACACCATTTTCTTTTGCTTCTTCAAGTTCTTCAGAAGTATAAGAAATATTGAATCCCGCATAGCCAGTTTCCAAACCGTGTTCAAGCTTATCAAGACCTACGATTTCTTCTTCAGCGCTTACTCTAAGTCCAAAAATCTTCTTTATGATTACGAATGTGATTGTAATCATAACGGCTGTAAACAAGGCGGTTGCAAGACAACCAACTACCTGAACACCTAAGCACTTAAATCCACCGCCGTAAAAAAGTCCAGGTCCAATTATCTGGTTAGCACCACCGGTAATTCCTCTTTCAAATGCAGGAGCTGCAGGAGTTGCAAAAAGTCCAACAGCCAAAGTTCCCCAAATACCGTTCAGCATATGAACTGCAACGGCTCCTACAGGATCATCTATGTGAAGCTTGTAGTCAAGGAACCAAACGCCAAATACAACAAGGAAGCCAGCTACAAGACCTATACAAGCGGCGCCAGCACAGTCTACAACATCACAACCTGCTGTAACGGCAACCAAACCGGCTAAAGATGCGTTCAAGCACATTGAAACATCAGGTTTTCCATATTTTATCCAAGTAAATATCATTGTTGTTACTGTAGCAACTGCAGGAGCAACTGTTGTTGTTAGGAATATAGAACCTAATTCTGGAATAGAAACTGCCGCAGCACCGTTAAATCCGTACCAACCCAACCAAAGAATGAATACACCTAAAGCTCCAAGAGGAATGCTGTGTCCTGGGAAAGCATTTACCTTTAACACCTTGCCAGATGCATCACGAGTGAATTTTCCAATTCTTGGGCCAACCATTGCAGCGCCTATAAACGCACAGATACCGCCGACCATGTGGATACAGTTCGAACCAGCAAAGTCATGGAATCCAAGCTGCGCAAGCCAACCGCCACCCCAGGTCCAGTGAGCTTCAATAGGATATATAATAGCTGAAATTACAGCAGAATATACACAGTATGAAAGAAACTTTGTTCGCTCAGCCATTGCACCAGAAACTATAGTTGCGGCTGTAGCACAGAAAACCAAGTTGAATACAAATGCAGAAAAGTCAAAATTAGCATAATCCGTAAACAAGTCAAAACCTGGTTTACCAATAATACCAACTAAATCTTCACCTAAAAGAAGTCCTGCTCCAATAACACAGAACACTACTGTACCAATACAGAAGTCCATAAGGTTCTTCATGATAATGTTGCCAGTATTTTTTGCACGAGTAAAACCTGTTTCTACCATTGCAAAACCAGCTTGCATCCAGAATACCAATGCGGCTCCTATAAGAAACCAAACACCCCACAGTTCACTGCTTACGCTAGAAACTGCATCCATTACAGCTGTTGCGTCCATACGCACCTCCTATCCTTAAAAAACCTTAAATAAAAACATGTAAAAATCTTAGCTAAAAGATTAACTCTTTACAGTTTTTAATTTAGCAAAAAAAAAAGACGCCGTGAAAAATCCCCTGATATTTCTATCAAGATATTTTTCACGACGTCTTCGCCGTATGAAAACGTTATACATTTTCATAAAAAAAATGTCAACAAGAAAATTTAATTTTTTTAATTTTTTTTACGTTTGTCATCTTAATTAGCCCAGACTTTGAGTTTTTGGGAAAATAAACAAGAGCGCAAACGAATTTGCAATTTGTGAAAATTTTGTGCGATAAAAATAATTTAAGTTGCGTAGCAATCCAAATCAATCAAAACGAAGTTCGGGCACAACCATCTGAACAAACTGTAAACTTGTTGAAAGCATTTTTTTTCATAATTTATAAAAAACTCGAAGTTCGGGCTAATTAAAAACACACATTTTAAAACAGCGATTGACTTTTAATCTTAAAATAGATATAAATTAACACAAATGAGCAAAGGCGTTCATTCAAAGTGTAGAAAATCTTTTTGTCTATATTTTGAATGGACGCTTTTTTATTTAGGGTTTATCAAAACCCAAAAAACGGCTGAGTCAAGGTCTTGAACGCAAGCGTACCTTGGCCAGACGTATTTAACATAAATTTGAGTTTTTTTGGAGGATACAATGTCTAAATTTATTTTTGTAACAGGAGGCGTAGTTTCAGGACTTGGCAAAGGAATTACAGCCGCAAGCCTTGGAAGATTGCTTAAAAACAGGGGATTAAAAATCACTTCGCAAAAACTGGACCCTTATATGAATGTTGATCCAGGAACGATGAGTCCATATCAACACGGGGAAGTATTTGTAACCGATGATGGCGCCGAAACCGATTTGGACTTAGGACATTACGAACGTTTTATAGACGAAAATTTAAATAAATATTCAAATCTAACCTCTGGAAGAGTTTACTGGAACGTTTTAAACAAAGAAAGAAACGGCGAATATCTTGGTCAGACAGTTCAAATTATTCCTCATGTAACAAATGAAATAAAAGACTTTATCTTAAAAAATCAAAAAGAAACAAACGCTGACGTGAGCATAGTTGAAATTGGAGGGACCACAGGCGACATCGAATCTCAGCCATTTCTTGAAGCGATTAGGCAGTTAGCGCTAGAAGTTGGCAGAAGAAACTGCCTTTTTATTCACGTTTGCCTAGTCCCTTATATTTCTGGTTCTGATGAATTTAAATCAAAGCCTACACAGCACTCTGTTCGCGAGCTTCAAGGTTTAGGTATTCATCCCGATATTATTGTCGCCCGAAGCGACCGAGATATTCCTAAAGATATAAGAGAAAAAATTTCGCTGTTCTGCAACGTTGCTCCTGACTGCGTAATATCAAACACAACTCTTCCTTGTCTTTACGAAGTTCCGCTTATGCTTCACGATCAAAATATGGACGATGTTGTTTGCCGCGAGCTTGGAATAGAAAACACGAATGTAAACTTAGAGCAGTGGAAAAAACTTGTTTCTTGCATTTACGCACGCAAAGGAGAAGTTACAATCGCTCTTGTTGGAAAATACGTAAAGCTTCACGATTCTTACCTTTCTGTTGTAGAGTCGTTGAATCACGCAAGTTTTGTTGTTGGTAAAAATGTAAAAATCAAGTGGGTGGACAGCGACACAGTGACACCTGAATCTGCGCCAAAGGTTTTTGAAGACGTAAGCGGAATTATTCTTCCAGGCGGATTTGGAATGAGGGGAATTGAAGGAATGATAAACGCTTGCCAGTATGCCCGCGAAAATTCCTTGCCGTACTTTGGAATCTGTTTGGGAATGCAAATTCTTGTAATCGAATACGCTAGAAATGTGCTAGGTCTAAAGGACGCAAATTCAAAAGAGTTCAATGAAAATTCTAAAAACTGCGTAATCGATTTGATGGAAAATCAAAAAAATGTAAAAAAAGGCGGCACAATGCGTCTTGGTAAATATCCATGCAAAATAAAAGACGGAACAAATATGTTCAAAGCATATAAAACAGAACTTATCGAGGAACGCCACCGCCATCGCTACGAATTTAACAACAACTATCGCGAGCAAATGGAAAATGCAGGTCTTACAATAAGCGGAACTTCTCCAGACAATCTTTTGGTGGAAGCAGTAGAAATTCCTTTAAAAAATAGTGTATTCTTTACAGGGGTTCAGTTTCATCCAGAGTTTAAAAGCAGACCAAACAAACCGCATCCGTTATTTGTAGAATTTGTAAAATCGTGCTGCGAACACAATTTGTAAGCTGAGTTTAAGACTTTACTATAAACTGGAGGAATCATGTATACAAAGAGCGAAGTAATTGACTTTATAAAAGAAGAAGACGTAAAATTCATAAGGCTTGCTTTTATAACACTTGATGGAAAGCAAAAAAATATCTCTATAATGCCAGACAAGCTTGAAGATGCATTTTCAAATGGAATAAGTTTTGACGCATCAAGCATAGAAGGATTCCAAACTCCAGACAAGTCAGATATGTTTTTACATCCTGATCCTGCAACTCTTTCCATAATTCCATGGCGACCTACAACAGGCAAAGTTGTAAGGATGTTCTGCGATATAACATATCCAGACGGAACTCCATACGAAAAAGACTGCCGGCATCTTCTAAAAAAAGCAGTAGCTTTGGCAAAAGACAAGTATCAAGTAGATTTAATGTTCGGTTCAGAAATAGAATTCTATCTTTTTAAGCTTGATGAAAACGGAAAGTCCAGCAAAGAACCTTTTGACCAAGCCGGATACATGGACATTGCCCCTGAAGACAAGGGAGAAAACATCCGCCGCGAAATATGCTTTACGCTGGAACAAATGGGCATAAGCCCCGAATCAAGCCATCATGAAGAAGGTCCTGGTCAAAATGAAATTGACTTTCACTACGGCAATGCGCTTATCAGTGCAGACAACACAATCACTTTTAAATGGATAGTAAGAACAAAGGCTGCTGCGAATGGTCTTTATGCGGATTTTTCACCAAAGCCTTTTCCAAACAAGCCTGGCAGTGGAATGCACATAAATATTTCTTGCCACAATATTGCAGATTCTGAAAAAGACTATACAAACCAGATGCTTGCCGGAATTATAAAACACATTAAAGAAATAACTCTATTCTTAAATCCGAGCGAAAATTCATACCACAGAATTGGCGAATGTAAAGCGCCAAAATATATTTCCTGGGCAAAAGAAAACCGCTCTGCTTTAATAAGAATTCCCGCTAGCAAAAATGAAAAGCGAATAGAATTGCGTTCACCAGACCCGAAAGCAAATCCTTACCTTGCCTTTACGCTCTTAATACACGCGGCAATAGAAGGTATCCGCGAAAATCTAGTTCCATCAGAATCAATTGAAGAAAATCTTTTTTCGCAAAGCGCAGCTTCAAGAAAAACACTGGAATCAATACCAGGTTCTTTTGAAGAAGCAAAAAAAATCGCTGCAAACAGTGATTTTGTAAAAGAAGTTTTAGGAGAATCTCTTCTAAATGCTTATCTAAATTAAAACGGTAAAAAAATGGATTTTTCTTGTACAAGAGTGCTTATTGCCACAAACGACGATAAACTTTCCTCATCAATAACAGCAGTTTTGCCTGCCCCTGTATTTGAGACGTCCGTATGCGCCGATTTTAACGAAGCTAGAAGAAAAATTTCTGAATCATACTTTGAAATTATAATCATAGACTCTGGAGATGGAAGCCAAGCAGAACTTGCCGTAGACATAAGCGAAACGACATCAACCGTTTTGCTTTTATCTCCGACTCATCTCTTTGACCAAATTTCTTACAAGGTTGAACCTTTTGGGATTCTTACAATAACAAAACCGTTTGATACCTTTTATTTTTACAATATGATAAAGATAGCGCTTGCTGTGCAGGCAAAAATTAAACGCATTTCCTCGCAAACGGTAAAACTAAAAGAAAAAATGGAAGAAATACGGCTTATAAACAGGGCGAAAATGCTTTTAATGCAAAACAGCCGCATGACGGAGCAAGAGGCGCACCGCTACATAGAAAAAAATTCTATGGACAGATGCCTAAAGCGAACAGAAGTCGCAAAAGAAATAATTGCAAAATTCGATTATTAGGACGAAAGTCGAGCTTTTATAATTGTAAAAAAACGCTTTCGACCAATTTCCAATTTGTTCAGACGGTTGTGCTCGCACTTCGTTTGAGTTAGTCTGGGTTTCTATGCAACTGGATATTCTCCGCAAAAGCATCCTCTGCAAAAACCTTCAGAATCTTTTTTGCAAGAAACAAGAGACTTTATCATTCCTTCAAGCGAAATAAAAGAAAGAGTATCCGCACCAATTTCTTTGCGAATTTGCTCTACATCGTGGGCTGAAGAAATAAGCTCTGTTTTTGTAGGAGTATCAATTCCAAGATAGCAAGGAAATTTTACTGGAGGCGAAGAAACTCTAAAGTGAACTTCCTTTGCCCCTGCCCGCCTTAAAATCTGAACTAAGCGGCGGCTTGTAGTTCCTCTAACAATGGAATCGTCAATTACCACAACTCTTTTTCCTTGAATTTCACTGCGAACCGCATTTAGTTTTACAAAAACCATATTTTCGCGCTCTTTTTGTGTAGGAGCTATAAAAGTTCGTCCAATATACTTGTTTTTTACAATTCCCATAGCATAAGGAATTCCAGAATAATGCGAATAGCCTAAAGCCGCGCCAATTCCGCTGTCTGGAACACCAACAACAACGTCTGCTTCAACAGGATTTTCTTCTGCAAGCATTTCTCCCATCTTTAATCTTGCCTGCTGAACAGGAATTCCGTCAATAATGGAATCTGGACGAGCAAAATAAACGTATTCAAAAATGCAAGTCTGTTTTCCAGTCCTTTCGTTAAGCCGAATAGATTTTAATCCGTCTTCGGAAATCATTAGAATTTCACCAGGAGCAATATCTCTTACAAAAGTTCCATTCATTGCGTCAATTGCGCAAGATTCGCTTGCAAGAACCCAGCCATCCTCGATTTTTCCTAAGCAAAGAGGCCTAATTCCATAAGGATCTCTTACACCTATAAGACAATTTTCTGTCATAGCGCAAAGAGCAAAAGAACCTTTTATAAGACTCATTGCATTTTCTACAGACTGCTCAAGCCCTTTCTTATAATTTTTTGCAATAAGTTTTAAAATAATTTCTGTATCGCTTGTGGAAACAAAAGTGGAACCAGTTTCTTCCAGCATTTCTTGAAGCGGCTGATAGTTTACAAGCTGTCCGTTATGAGCGATTGCAATTGACCCCAGCTTAAACTTATTCATCATTGGCTGCGCATTTTCTACAGTTCTTCCGCCTGCAGTTGCATAGCGAACGTGACCTACCGCTATATGACCTTTTAGGTCCGCCATGTTTTCTTTTGTGAAAATTTCAGAAACAAGACCTATTTGCTTATAAAGCTGAATTGCGCTTCCGTCGCTTACGGCTATACCTGCGCTTTCCTGTCCTCTGTGCTGAAGTGAATAAAGTCCATAGTACGAAAGAACAGCCGCATTTTCAGCATCTTTTTTATTTTGAAAGACACCAACCACCCCGCATTCGTCGTGAAGCTTGTCTGTTTCAAAAGAAGTTTCATCTAAACAATTTTGATTCATTATTTTCCGCCTACATATTGCTGTAGCCCATCAAATATTCATCAATTTGACGAGCACATTCTCTGCCTTCTGCAATTGCCCAAACCACTAGCGACTGTCCGCGGTGCATATCTCCGGCAGTAAAAATTTTTTCCTTGGAAGTCTTATAATTTTCAGAAGAATCTGTAACAACAGTGTTTCTAGGCGAAAGGCTAGTTCCAAATGCTTTTGCAGTATAATCTTCACAGCCCAAAAAACCTGCGGCAATCAATATTAAATCAGCAGGAAGAACTTTTTCAGTGCCTGGACGTTCGCATAAAGCTCGCTTTCCGTCAACCATTTTAAATTCAACCTGTACGGTTTTTACACCAGTAACTTTTCCATTTTCAGAAAGGACTTCTTTTATTGTAGTTTCATAAATTCTAGGATCGTGACCGAATTTTGCAATTGATTCTTCTGCCCCATAGTCGGTTTTTAAAACCTTAGGCCACTGCGGCCAAGGATTGTCCTTCGCCCTTTCAGAAGGCGGACAAGGCATCATTTCAATCTGAGTAACAGACTTGCAACCAAGTCTTATGCTAGTTCCAGTGCAATCGTTTCCAGTATCTCCACCACCAAGAACAATTACATTTTTGCCTTCCACATCAAAGAATTTTTTATCTGTAAGGTTTGACCTTATAAAACTCTTTGTTACCGACTTTAAAAAATCTACAGCAGGGATAATTCCACCTTCTTCGCCGCAAAGAACCTTGTCTATTCCTTCCGCAGAAAGCGGACGAGCCTTTTTTGCGCCGCAACAAAGAGCCACTGCATCGTATTCTTTTAAAATTCTGTCCGCTTCAAAGTTTTTTCCAACATCGGCATTAAAAATAAATTCAACGCCTTCTGCCTGCATAAGATTTATCCGCCTTTCTACAATCCGCTTATCAAGCTTCATGTTTGGAATACCGTACATCAAAAGACCGCCGGCCCTGTCTTCCCGCTCAAAAACTGCAACATAATGACCTCGTCTATTAAGCATGTCAGCAACGGCAAGACCTGCAGGACCAGAACCAATTACAGCGATTTTTTTCCCAGAGCGAACTGCAGGTATTTGAGGCTTCATATATCCTGTTGAAAAAGCTTTTTCGATTATAAAAAGTTCATTATCATGAATAGAAACAGAACTATGAACATCGCCATCACTTCCACAGTTGCACGCTTTTTCGCATAAAGCCGGACAAACTCGTCCTGTAAATTCTGGAAAACTAGAAGTCTTTAGCAAACGCCATGCAGCCATATCAAACTGACCTTTGTAAAGAGCGTCGTTCCATTCTGGAATATAGTTGTGCAGAGGACACCCTGTAACCATGCCTGCAAGCTTTATGGCAGATTGGCACATAGGAACGCCACAGTTCATACATCTTGCAGCTTGTTTCTGCCGTTCATCAAAATCAAGATACGTATGAAATTCATTGAAATTTTTTATTCGCTCAAGAGGAGCAATGTTCCCATTATCCTTGCGAAAGTAATCCATAAAACCAGTATCTTTTCCCATAGATATCTCCCATAAAAAAGGCGTCTTAGAAATTTTTCCCATTAAATCTGAGTTAAATTTCTAAGACGCCTTTGCCTTATATGCATAAATATATCATTATCTGGAAAAGAGTTCAACACAGAATTGAAAATCTTTTGAAAAATCTTTCACTATATCTGGATGAGCCTTTGCATAATCAAAAATTTTTTGAGCTAAATCAGCTTTTACAAATTCTTTTAAATCTGAAAGAGGAATTTTATTAACAGAAGGACACGTATTCATCAAGACTATAGCATTCTCATTGCCGCTAGATTTTTTTATTACCCTTAAAGGCCAAATCTTGCAGTCGAACGGTTTTTCTTGCTCGCACAGAGAGCAACCATTTTTAGAATCCAAAAATGGACAAGAAACCTCTTCTTCAAGATTTTGAGTTTTGTACAAATCCAAGAGATTTATTGTAAACGAACTTTTCCCGATTGGAGTAAACTTTGCATTCCTGTATTTTTTTTCAAGCAATTCTTTTGTTTTTTTGTCAAAAACAGGAGTTTCCCACAAACTCTGCCTTCTAAAAGAACAGCAAAAACGACAACTTGCACAGTCAGATTTTTTTAATATCTTTGAAAGCATAAATTACTCCAAAGCTCCATAAAACTTATCTAAAACAATATCCGGCTTGTAGGAAAGCTTTGCCTTTCGCAAGCCTTCGATTCCCATGTCTTCTTCCCGGTTTATATATAAATAATTTGAAAATTCTTTCGCAAAAAGATTATTAATCACAGCATAAGAGCCATTTTGAGCATATTCCCCAAAAGACTTTTCAAAGTGAACATCTGCAACTGAATCTGAAATTTTGCTTGCAAGAGTCATTGCCACAGGTTTTTCGTCAACATAAAGGATTCCTCCAAAAATTCCAAGAATCTTAGAATTTTTTACAGCAGATTCTATACATTGCTTTTCAAAAAGTATAGCTTTTTCGAGTTTTTCTATGCCGCCGATTTGAGATATACGCTCTTCTAACCAGTTTTCTTCAACTTTTAAAGCATCGGAATCAAGGCTGTTATGCAAAAAACTTTTAAATGCCCAGCGGTTTTCATAAAGATGCATAAAATGAGAAACATGATTTTTCTTTTTGTGGAATTTTTGTCCCGGCAAATCCATTAAATTTTTTGATAGATAGATATAATCGCTGTCATTCCTGTTTGAATTCCATTCTATTTTTTTTCGCATATTTTTTTCAAAGTAAGAATCAATCAATTTCTTCTGTTCGCGTGTGCAAAGGCAAAACGCCACCTTTTCTTTCTGTTTTTCAGCGATTTTTATAATATAAGAAAAGGCATCTTCCAATGAGGCTGAAGTATTTAACAAAACAGGAAACGCAAAACCATTGCGGCTTTCTGTGCCATTATAGCGACGCAACAAAAAGTCCTTCTCCACAAAAAAATCTATATCATACTTATTCTGCAAAAGAAAAAAATTTGCAAATGCACTGTCACTACCAAAAAGACCTTCAGTACAAGCTTTATTTTTTAGCAACTCAAATTCAGAAAGGTTCATGGAACTAAAATAATAACAAAAGTAAAAGTTTTCAATAATATTTTTTATGAAGCTCGACTTTCAACCTAGTAGCTAAACTTACGAACAGCACGAACAAAATATACATTATCCTTACAACTGACGCTTTTGCTTCCTGCGCAAAAGCTTTGCACCCAGGAATAAGATTCATTAAATTCCAATGATGACCAGAAACAACCTTCCCTGGATATTTTTTCTAATTTTTTTAGATTTAGATATATATGATTTAATTCTTCTTTGCTTGGAAGATACCAGTCATCAAATCCGCCGGCTCTGTAACTTTTGCACAGTTTTTTAGCATCTTCCCAGTCTTTTTTGCCTATAACTTTGCTACATTCCCAAACATTCTTATTTTTTATATAAAAAATTATTCCTCCGCCAGGTCCTATATCGCCAACACAAAAATTTGAAGCAATAGTGTTATTTTTTTCAAAGCTATCTGATATTTGCACCTCTTGCGGAAAAATAGAAAAATTTAATAGAAAAATGATTAAAGCTGATAAAATCCTTTTCATAAAAACTCCAATAAAAATAAATTCTAAATGTATTTTTCATAATAAAGCAATTTAATTACTCTTTCAAGTAATTTTTATACTTTATAAAGAATCGTTTTATACTCTAAAGAATAATATCATTTCTCTATGACAAATGAAGAAATTCATAAATATGTTATTGAAAAGATAAAGCTAGCAAGACTTTCAAAAGGGCTTTCGCAACTTGAAGTGTGCTTAAGAGGAAATTTTTCGCAAAGTTTTTATACTCACATAGAATCTGGCAAAAACCAGCCTTCTCTTATGACAATAATTAGAATTGCTGAAGTCTTGGAAACAAATCCCCGCAACTTTTTTCCAGAAAGCAAAACAAAGTCCAAAGAAGAAATAAAAAAAGAGATACTTTCACTTCTTGAAATTTTATAAATCAATTTTTCCAGCCATAATTTTATATGGACTGGAAAAACCAACTGCGCAAGCGCTTTGACTATCTAGCCCGAATGTCGAGTTTTTAGGAAAATGAATAAAAGCCTAAGCGAATTTGCAATTTGTCCAGACGGTTGCGTTCGCACTTCGGACTAATTAAGCTCAAGCTGCTCTATCAAATATGGAATAGCTTTTTCAAATTTTACGCCATACCAGTGGTCTTTGTCGTCTATAGTCGCTTTTATTGATTTCACAACATAGTTAGCGGCAATTTTTGCAGATTCAAGCAAGTTTTTTCCGTTGCAAATAGAACCTGTAAAAGCGGAAGCAAAAACATCGCCAGTTCCATGCATTTGAACAGGAAGTTTTTCTGTAAAATAGTATTCAACAGAATTTCCACCATAGACTGCAACTCCAAGCTTATCTTTTTCAAAACTTACACCAGTAAGAACTACATTTTTTGCGCCGAGTTCTTTTAGTCCTTTGCAAATTTTTTCAACATATTCCTTTTTATAGTTATCGCTGCAGTATTCAATTCCCAGAAGAAAAGCCGCTTCTGTGATATTTGGAAGAACAACATCTGCCTCTTTGCAAAGTTCCGCCATTTTCTTTGGAAAATCAGGAGCAAAACCTGCATACATTTTTCCATTGTCTGCCATAACAGGATCTACAACAACAAGAGCATCTTTCCTAGCCGTCTCTTTTATGATTTTTTTTATAATAGGAATTTGAGATTCAGAAACATAGCCAGTATAAAACGCGCTGAAAGTAATGCCTTCTTTTTTCCATTGATTTAAAATATTTTCCATATCAGAAGTCAAATCGTTAAAAGTCCATGCCTTAAATGCAGTATGATTTGAAAGAACAGAGCTAGGAAGAACAGAAGTTTCTATTCCGCATGCAGAAATAACTGGAAGCGCAACTGTCAAAGAACACTGCCCCACACAAGAAATGTCTTGAATTGTAAGAAGCCGTTTATCCATAAAAAAAACCTCGCTAATAAAAGTTATCTTAAAATACACAAAATCTGATATTATTCATATATTCATTTTCAACTTATTTTTATATACCCAGAAAAACTCAACATTCAGTTTGTTGAACTCACCTTGTTGATATGATAAAATTGTACACAGCATAAAAAAAATGACATTTACCACAATTTAATGACGTCAGCTTTATCTTGCTTACTGGAGAATTTTATGACTAAATCTAGATTCAGAATAACAAAAAACTTTCTTATCTTTTGGACTCTTTTTATAGGAACAGGAGCAGTTGCGGGGGCACTTGCGATGTTGATTGATCCTTCTGGAAAATTCATGGGAATGGATGCGATGCTCCCCTACTTTCAAGTTTTGCCTTTTGCAGAAATTGTTTTTCAAAACTTCACTTTTTCTGGAATTGCGCTTTTGATTGTAAACGGAATTTCAAACTTAACTGCGGCAATTCTTCTGCTAAAAAAAAAGAAAAGCAGGAATAATTCTAGGCGGAACTTTCGGAATCACGCTTATGCTCTGGATTTGTATCCAGTTTTATATATTTCCGCCAAACTTTATGTCTACTATATATTTTATCTTTGGATTTTGTCAGGCTATAACAGCATATATGGCATGGGTCTTTCAGAAACAAGAAACTTTTTCTGTAAACACTTGCGGCTACAAAAATATTGGAACTAATCCCAAAAGAATTGTAGTATATTTTTCCAGGATGGGATACGTAAAAAAGCAAGCCTACGAAGAAGCAGACCGCACAGGCGCTCAAATTTTTGAAATTAAATCAACAGAAAGAACTGAAGGAACGCTAGGATTTTGGTGGTGCGGCAGATTTGCAATGCATCGCTGGCCAATGCCAATCGAGCCAATTCCAATAGATTTTTCAACTTTTGAACACGTAACAATTTGTTCACCAATTTGGGTTTTCGCGCTTGCCTCTCCTGTAAGAGAATTTTGCAAGAAATTTTCAGGAAAAATCCGGCAAGCAGACTACATTCTAGTTCATCACACTCGTGCAAAATACGAAAATGCAGCTCAAGAGATGGACTTTCTGCTCGGAATTAAACACACGAGTTTTAAAACGATTCAGTGCAAAATGGGAAAAATAAAAAATCTCCATTGACTATACTAACCTTATTAGTTTAGTATAAACAAAAACTTTTGGAGATTTTATGAAATTACCAGTCACAACCGACCGCCTGATTATCCGCAGATATGAAGAAAGAGATTTGGACGACCTTTACGAATATCTTAGCGATGAAGAAGTCGTGCGTTTTGAACCGTACAGCGCGCTCAGTTTTGAAGAAACAAAGAAAAACCTTGAATGGCGGATTTCTTCTGATGAAATTTTTGCAATTGAGCTTAAATCTACCGGCAAAATGATTGGAAATGTCTTTCTTGGAAAACGCGAATGTGAAACGCGGGAACTCGGCTACGTTCTGAACAAAAAATTCTGGAAAAACGGCTACGCTTTCGAGGCCTGCATCTCTATGTGCAAAAACGCATTTTCAAACGGCACTCACAGAATCGAAGCGAACTGCGATCCACTGAACATCGCCTCCTGGAATCTTCTGGAACGGCTCGGCTTTGTCCGCGAAGGACATCTGCGCAAGGATATTTACTTCCGCAAGGATAAAAACGGAAATCCAATCTGGAAAGACACTTATATTTACTCGAAATTGAACGAAAAACAATAAAAAAAACTGTAATTTTCACTTGAAAAACACATAAAATTCACATATATTAAATTGTATAACACTGATTTTTTACAGGAGAAATTATGGCAAACTTGACAATCACACTCGATGACCAGGACAAAAAAGACATCTCTTCATTCTGCGAGCAGGTCGGAATGACGGTTTCCGGGCTTTACAACGTTTTTACAAAACAAGTTCTCCGCGAAGGACGTATTCCGTTCGACATAGCCGTTGACCGCCCGAACCGCAAGACAATCAAGGCGATGAAAGAAGGCGACAGAATTGCGAACGACCCGAATGTGAAAGGATATAATAATGTTCATGACTTGATGGAGGCTTTGTTAAAGTAATGGAATTTTCAAAAGAAAAAACAAAATACGAAGTAAAATTCACCTCTGCAATGAAAAAGGACATGAAAAAAGTTGAAAAGCGGCATTACGACTTAAGCCTTTTTGCAGAAATTGTCGGAAAACTTGCAAACGGACTGCCTCTCGATGAAAAATACTGCGACCACGCGCTTGAAGGAAACTGGAAAAATCACCGTGAATGTCACATAAAGCCGGACTGGCTTTTAATCTATCAGATAAAAAATGATGTGCTTATTCTTGAGCTTTCCCGCACTGGAACCCACGCTGACTTGTTCAAAAAATAGAACTTTTTTCCAGCCTGCTCATTTTTTTTCCGAAAACTTGCTGTAAATTTCACACTTCGCGGTAATACGGGCAGATGTCCTCAAAATGTCCGTCTTTCATTCTGAACCCGCCTTTTATTGTTCCAAGCTGAATAAAACCGAGCCTTTCGTACAAATGCCGCGCATGGATGTTTGTTGCAACAACGGCGTTGAACTGCATAATCCTGAATCCTGCAATCCGGGCTTGGGCAAGGCAGTCTTTTACAAGAAGTTCTCCGATGTGAAGTCCGCGGCAGGCGGAACTTACGGCGTAGCTTGCGTTTGCGATGTGCGAACAGCGGCCGACATTGTTCGGGTGCAGAATGTAAAGACCGACGGTTTTTCCGCTTTCAGTTTCTTCGGCGACCGCGCAGTAAGTTTGGGAAGCAAAAAAATCCGCTCCGTTTTTTTCAGTCAAAGCTTCTTCCTGCGGAAAGGCGACTCCTTCCTCAACGACTCCATTCCAGATTCCGCACATTGCGGGAACGTCTTTTTCCGTGTATTTTCTGATTATTATTTTATTCATGATTTTTCTCTAGCAAGAAATTATAGCGAGCAAAAAAACTGGTGGCAAGATTGTATCCATATCTGCGTCCCTGTTTTATTCTGAAAATCTAGAAATTTATTCTTCCCGAATCTCCGAATAATAATGCTTTTCTCCGTCCAGGCTTGCGTAGCGGATTTGCTCCTCATCTTGATAGCAGAGAATAAAATCCGGCGAGCCGGGAACTGTGTATTCCAAATCAAAAGGCAAGTCTGAAAACCTGTATTCGGTGTAAGGTTTTCCGGCGGAATCAGCGAGCAATTCTGTTGGGTTCAAGCTCTTGTCAATTTCTCCGCCCAAAGCCCAGTTGCTGGGGCAGTGTGGAATTTCGTAGGTGAAAATTCCCCTGTCGGTTTTTACAGTCAGCGTCTTATCTGAATTTGTGTCGTTTGTAACAAGAAAATGCGCATTTCCGCTCTCATCTTTCCACACTGAAGTCACAAAAAGATAATTGTGATGGTCTACGTTTTCAATCTTTGCGTCGGAAAGCAGCTGCGGATAAAAAATCGTTCCGAAATTGTTTGAGACAAGCACATTCTGCATGGCAAGATTTTTATGCGACCAGGAAACGCCGTTTTTTGAACGCTCATTGTTTTTTCCGTAATCCAGATAAAGCGGAAACCATTTGCCGCCGCCGTTCACGTACAGATTTTTGAATGAAACATTGTCAACATCGCTGAATTCAAGCTGAAACATGACGCATGCATTCACGTAAGCCTTGTTTTCCGCGCCCAAATTAATAGAAGGAATTTCAAAACGCACATTGTCAAAATGAATCTCGCCGGTTTCAACTTTGGAAATCCATTTTCCGTCAACTTCATTCTGCCTTGAACGCTGGTCGCCGTAAATCTGGATTCCGTCCAAGTGAAGCTCGCCGGAAAGCGCTTCGTGCGCCAAATCGTAAACGTAAAGATTTTTCGCGTAAAATTCACGCAGCGGATTCATCGCGTCCGAAGTAAATCCGCCAATCTTGCAGTTGTTCAACGTAATGTAGGAGCTGCTCACGTTTCCTGTGAACGAGCAGTTGTTGAAAACAAAATAAACTTTCCCCGCAGAATCCGGGCCTACCGCGTCATTTCTAAAAGCCTTGAACCTGCAGTTCTCAAAAACAACCGTTTTTCTTCTATTATATCTTCCCATTCCTAGCGTAACAAAATCGTGGCCGGAAAAATCAAAGTTGCGGACAACCGTACGGTCGGGAAGTTCCTTGATTTTATATGAGGAGAAATTGAACTTGTCCGTGTCCGTGCGGAAAGTGACCGTAATGCCTGGCGCAATCTCCGTGTCGCCGCTGGCAACTGTAAATTCCGCCGATTCATCCGCGCCGCAGTTGTGGCTGTCAGGGATATTTCTGTAATCCCACGAGTTTGGGCGAATTCGGTTCGGGTCGTTGTCCTCGCTGAAAATATGACAAGAAATAAACAAAACTGCGAAAACAAACAAAGCGAAAAAAGCAGTGAAAACTTTGTTCATGTTGCAATTCTATATTTTTACATAAGAAGAATCTATACTGTGCTTATAATAAACAAACCTTCAAAAACAAGTAATCTATGCTCTAGCAGGCAAAAAAGCAACAGGCAGAATTTCGAGTTTTTAGAAAAACAAACAAAAGCGTAAGCAAATTTACAATTTGTGAAGACTTTGCGCGGTAAGAATAATCAAGGTCGCATAGCAACCCAAGCCAATTCAAACGAAGCGCGAGCACAACTGTCTGAATAAAGTGTAAATTTGCTGCAAGCGTTTTTCTTCAAGCTTTATAAAAAAAACGGCTTTCGACATAACACTAAAACTTTAAGTTGTTATTCAATCTTGTTTTTGATTTAATTTAGAACATCAGGCTTCGTGTCCACATTATAATTTGACACATCGCCATCATCAAAAGACATTGAAATTATAAAATACTCATCATCCTCAAAGGTTGCTTCAACAAATGATAAATTTCCTTCCAAAGTTATGTCTAATCTTTTTATGCCGTATTCATCTATAGCAGCAGTGTAAGTAAAACTTTTTGTAATTTTTTTATGCAAAGTTAAAGAAATTTAAAAAAACAAAACATTCGCTTTATTAAATATTTTGCTTAAGAAACAGCCTACTTGACAAATTAATCATTTGGTAAGCAAAATACACTTACAAACGGACGGTTACTTATAGTAAAACCTAAAACGGATATAAAATGCCAGCCAGAGCAAATTGCGGAAACTGCGCTTGAACTTTTTTTCGCAAAATGGATTTTTGGGAGCTTCCATGAGCGATATTACATCCCGCTTGAAAAGCATGTAAAAAAATTTATAGAATAGTTCGAAAAAGAATGGGCTGAAAAATAATCAAAATAATTTTCAAAAATAACCTAGGAGGAAAAAAAATGGAAACAATCATCTACACAACAAACACAGGAAGCACAGCGCAGTACGCAAAAATGCTCGCGGAAAAAACAGGGCTTTCTGTTTTTTCAATGGAAGAGGCAAAGTCAAAAGTTGAGGAAGGAAGCGAAATCATTTATCTTGGCTGGATAATGGCGGCGCAAGTCAAAGGCTACAAGACGGCTGCAAAAAAATACAAAATCCGCGCCGTTTGCGCAGTCGGAATGGAAAGAACTGGAACACGCACGGAAGAAATCCGAGAAAAAACTTGCGTTCCTGCCGAGATTCCGCTTTTTACATTGCAGGGAAATTTCAATGTGAAAAAACTGCACGGAATCTACCGTCTTATGATGAACATGATGGTCAAAATGGTTACAAAGCAGCTTGAGTCAAAGACAGACCGCACTCAGCGGGAAAATGAAATGCTTGAAATTATGCTGCATGGCGGAGAAAATGTGCGGGAAGAAAATCTAGGCGAAGTTCTTGATTGGTACAAAAGTAAAACCGCCCCTCAGATTCAAGAAAACTAACGTTTTTTTCATATTTGAAAAAGTAAAAAAATCATACTATCATTGCTCGATAAAGTCTTCTTTTCGAGCTTTCTGTCTTTCCATTAAAAAAAATTGAAACAAAAAGCACGTCAATAACGTTATAAATCGACATAAAAATCATTACTCCAATCAACGGCAGCGTAAAACGAATCAGCCTGCTGAACGTAAAAGAATCTGAAAGTGGGGATGTCCCAAAAGTATCTTTTCTGTCATTTTCGGGCTTGACCCGAAAATCTAAATGCATATATTGCAATCATTTAGAGATTGTCGTATCAAGTACGACAATGACATTTAGAACTTATTAGACATCCCCAAGGATTTACAAAACCCTTTAAATCCGAAACACCTGCTGGAACAAATTTGTTCAATATTTCAGCAACAGCAATGAGTGAAAAAAATTCTGGAATAATATGGCAGGAAATTCAGAAAAAAGGCGGCAATGCAGCAAGAAATATAAGTATAACTTATAGCGCAGGGCCATTGGCATATATCGCAAATTCAATTACTTTTGTTCCCTAGAATTGCTATTTTTCTTTACATTAATTCAAGTTTGAAGTTGGGCTTGCAGTAAAAATAAAAAGTTCAACTCCGACATTCCTTGTCGCACTGACTGTGCTATAATTCATTGTTAAGACTGAAGATATCTTTAACGGAGGTTTTATGGCTGATTTCACATTTCCGTCAGATTCCATGGAAATTTGCACGTGCCTGTATAATACAGAAAGCTATTTTTGCAGATGCGTTGGATATTGCACATTCCACAAAGCATATCTTACGGCAAAGCAACTGAAAACAAAGAACTGTCTTGGAAAGCAGTGCAATAACTTAATCAGACAGACAAGCCATCATTTTTGGTTAGAAAGAGAACTGCAAAAGCTAGATAAAAAACTTAGAAAACAAGAAGCCGCAGCCAAACTTAACAACATTAGAGAATCTCCTGCCTTGCCACAGAACAAAACAGAACCTATAATAAGAAAAAAACGCTATATTTGCATCGATTTGGAGATGAATGAGCTTACCTCAAAGGAACGCAAATCCGCAAAAGGAATGTCTGGAGAAGTGATTCAAATCGGGGCGGTCATGCTAGACGAAAATTTTGCCTGCATAAGTCAGTTCAACTCTTTAGTAAAGCCGGTTTTTAGCCATATTGCGGACGAAATCACAAAACTTACTGGAATCTCGGATGAAACGGTCGCCCACGCCGACACATTTTCAACAGCTTTCTATAAATTATACTGTTGGGCAGGAAAAGACGACATAACGACTTTCTGCTGGAGCAATAGCGATTACAAGCAGCTTTGGAACGAAATTTATGTGAAGGCAAAAAATCATGGCGAATACAGAGAATTTCTAGATACATTTACCGATTTACAGCTTGCTTTTGGAAAAAGGCTTGAAGCAGAAAAAACACTTTCCTTAGATGTGGCAATGAAACTGTGCCGCCTGAAATTCAAAGGACAAAGACACAACGCTTTGGCAGACGCATTCAACACGGCAAGAATTCTTTTCAAAATGCAAAAAACAGATAAATCTTCAATTGAAAATCTTGCAAAACTATCAATATATACAGAAACTGGCATTTCCAAAAAAATTGAGGCAAACCGCTCAAACGAAAAAGATTTTACAGCAAGTATAGCGTCATTCATCTCTCCAGAACTGCTTGTAAAGTTCGGCTATTCGGAACAAAAAGATGAGAAGAAAACTGAAAGCCCAAAAAAAGAAAAATCGGTTTTATCAAAATTCCTTTCAAAAAAAATCACCTGCTGCAAATACGGAATATCCCTCTCTAAATGGCTCAAATTCTCCGTAAAAATGATGTTTGCAAAAGATTTGAAAATGCATAAAAGCGTATTTAAAGAAAACGACTTTGCTTGAAATTTTCTGCATGCTAGCCTTTTTTTCGCTCACAAGATATTCAATTGAAACACACTTTGTGAATATTTTGCGAGATTAGAACAATCAAGATGCCAAGCTTGTGTAACACCCCAAACAACGATAGATTTATTCATTTTTTGTGTTAAAATAACTTTATGGGACAAGAAAAAAGACATATTGTTTCGCATTTGATGCTGGAACGGCTAACAGGGATTCATAAAAAGATAAAACTTATGACTATTTCCTTCTCCACTTCCCAGTCCTATATTCCGCGAACGAAATTACAAAATTCATGAACCAGCCCATCGGAACGGAATACCAGACCCATTCAATTCCAAACCGGGGAGCACAAACAATTGAAACAACAACGCGGATTGAAAGATTTATCAGATTTGCAAGCGTAAAAACTTTCATGTCGCCAGCTCCGCGCAAAAGTCCGTCGCAGGCCATTTTGAATCCTATCCAGCAGTAAAAAAATCCTTCAAAACGCAAGGCCGCTTGCCCTGTGCGCAATGCAGTTTCGCTTCCGCCTGTTCCGATAAAAAGAGAAATAAGCGGACGGTAAAAAATCTCAATGCACACGCAAAGAGTTACCGCAAAAAATGCGACCATGAAATTTGCCGCCCGGTAGCCTTTTACAACACGCTCCGGTTTTCCCGCGCCGATGTTTTGCGCAGTGTATGAGGACATTGAGTTGTTGAGCGCCGCCATCGGAACAATCGCAATCGACGCAATCCGGCTGAACGCAGAATATCCGGCCAGAGCCTCCGAGCCGAAGCTGTTCACCACGGACTGAACAAGCATCATTCCAATTGAAACGGTGGACTGCTGTAATATAGAAGGAATCGCGATTTTCGCCATTGAAGCAAGCTCGCGACCGTCAAAAAAACGGAACTTTCTGCCGCAACGCAATCCGCCGATACCAAATCTTTCACCAGCAAAATTCACGCCGCCAGAGCTTGCACTTCCACCAGAATTTCCACCGCAAACGCAAGCTCCTCCTGCCGCCACAACGCCATCTTCCGAATCCTTGAATTTTCCGAGCGTATTCATAAAAACCGCAAACGACAGAACGCACGAAAGCCCCTGGGCAATCAACGTAGCCCAGGCAGCTCCGGCAACGCCAGTCTTGAACACCGCAACAAACAAAAAATCCAGCGCGACATTCAGAACTGAAGAAAAAATCAGAAAAACAAGCGGAATCCGCGACTTTCCAAGCGCATTGAACATCGAAGAAATCACATTGTACATGAACAAAAACGGCAGTCCCAGAAAATAAATGCGCAGATATACAAGCGCCATGTCCAGCGCGTCAGAAGGAGTTTTCAACGCAACAAGAAGCGGCCGGTTTATCACAATTCCCACTGCGCCAAGAAAAATGCTGATTCCCAGAAACGTCAAAAACGCAGTGCTCACCGCAGTCTTCATCGCCGAAAAATTGCGCGCGCCAAAATATTTGCTCACAATCACCGAAGAGCCGACACCGCCGCCAATCGCCACGCAAATAAAAACAACCGTAAGCGAATACGAAGCCCCGACCGCCGCCAGAGCCTGCTCGCCCACAAAACGCCCCACGACCGCCGAATCGACCATCGTGTAAAGCTGCTGAAATAAATTGCCAATTATAATCGGAAGAGAAAAAACAAAAAGCGCGTAAAACGGCCGCTTCGTAGTAAGATAATCGCTTTTCATACGAAAATCATAGCAGAAAAGAAAAAAAGTGTCGAACCTTCAGATTTCTAAAATCTGGGTAACTTTCCTGGGTTGCGCTTTCGCTCCAGCCGCTTCCCTCGCTCCACACAAGTCCAACCCCATACTCACATCGCAAGAGAGATTGACATTTTTGACATTGGAGGGGGGGAGGTATAATAAAAGCATTAATTTTTATTTGGTCTAAACCAAAAAAGAGGAGTTTTTATGTTTTGCCAAAATTGCGGTAAAGAAGTATCTGAAGAAACAAAATTTTGTTCTTCATGTGGAAATGCTATTAATCAAGCTTCTTCAAAAAACGAAAATAAAGAAGGAGCTGGTCTTTTAAACGAACTAAAAAAATATTATGAGCATTTTTCAAAACTATCTGATGTATATAACTTATACAGAATTGGCAACTCACTAACAAACGACTTGGATTGGCAAAAAAAGGTAAAAAGCAATCTAATAGCAGGCTGGATTTTTTTCATTATTGGAACATTAGGATTTATTATTACTCTAATTCCAACAATTCAATCTGAAGGAATATTATTGATAGCCTTTTGGCAACTTTTTATTTTTGAAATTGTTTTTTCTATAGTAGGTTTAGTGTTCATAATTAAAAATAAAAAGCGTAAAGCCACTTTAAAATTCTATACAGACAACTTACCTATTTTTAGTCAAAAAATATCTGACCATTATCAAAAACTACCAAACTGCTCTCTTCCAATAGAATACACAGATCCTACTATAATACCACAACTGATTTCACTTTTAGATTCTAAACGTGCAGACAACCTAAAGGAAGCAATCAATCTATTTGAAGACGAATGCCATAAAGCAGAAGTCAGAAATGATTTAAAAGCCACAAAAAAAGCGGCAAAGGAAGGGGATGTCCCAAAAGTATCTTTTCTGTCATTTTCGGGCTTGACCCGAAAATCTAAATGCATATATTGCAATCATTTAGAGATTGTCGTATCAAGTACGACAATGACATTTAGAACTTATTAGACATCCCCAAGTATGACTGCATTTAACACATCAAGATAGTAATATTTTTGACTGCAAAGCCGTTTTTTTACTTGCAATACATCCTAAAAAATACGGCTTTGCAAAATATTCCGACCTAAGGCAACACAAAGTATTCTGCTAAAAAATGAATTGAAGTTCTTTCTGCGATAAGATAAAATATGCTAAAGTTTGATAAAAGTGTCAAATTGGGGGCAAACTATGGAAGAAATCAAAAAAATCGAATGGAGCGATTCATATTTAATTGGTGTTCAGGAAATTGACCTTCAGCACAAAAAACTGATTTCGATTGCAAACGAACTATACGACGTTGTGACCAGCGACGAGGCAAATTACAAGGAAAAAATGCCGAAAATCCTTAAAAAGCTGACGGACTACACGGAATATCACTTTAATGCGGAAGAGCAGCTGCAAAAAAGAATCGGATATTCGGGGCTTGACGCTCACAAGATGGCGCACAGCATGTTTATCGGGGAAATTAACAACCAGATTCGCCATCTTTCGCTTGAAAACAAGGCGAACGTTCTGGGATTTTACAAATACATGGTCAACTGGATTTTAACCCACGTTGCAAAAGCCGACAAAGTTTGGGCAAGGTTCATGGCGGAAAAAAAATAAGACGGTTAAATGCGCACTCTTTTTACAATCGACCTAAAGAACTACGACATAAACGGAACCAAGTTCGAGCGGCCGTCGGCAAGGGCTGTCATAATCAAAGGCGGAAAGCTCGCGATGATTCACAGCCTTAAATACGATTACTACAAGTTTCCCGGCGGCGGAATCAAAAACGGAGAGGCAAAAGAAGCCGCCCTTGCGCGCGAGGTTCTGGAAGAATCCGGACTTTGCGTAAAACCAGAATCGGTAAAGGAATTCGGAATGGTTCACCGAATCCAAAAAGGCGAAGTTGAAGACGTTTTTATTCAGGACAACTTCTACTATTTTTGCGACGTTGCGGACGAAATTCAAAAACAGAACCTTGACGGCTACGAGGCGGACGAGAAATTCACGCTGGAATTTGCCGACGCAAAAAAGATTATCGAGACAAACGCCGCCTGCGCAAATCCTAAAGTTGACAAAATCATCTTGCAAAGGGAAATCCGGGTAACAGAAATTCTTGTAAAAGAGGGATTTTTAAGATGAACAAAACATGGTCAGAACTCAACAGGAAAATGCAGATTCAGCTGAAAAAAGAAGCGACTTTTACGGACGGAATTGCGACGCTTTTTGAACTGCGCAACGAACTCATGCAGGTGGCGGACGGATTTTTCCGCGATTTGAGCCGCGAGGAGTTCTGCGCGATTCCCTTTTTGAACGCGGAAGGCTACCATTCAAAGACGGTCGCATATTCGCTCTGGCACATTTTCAGGATTGAGGACATTGTGGCGAACACGCTGATTGCAGGCGGTGAACAGGTTTTCTTCTGCGGAAATTACAAGGAACGCACAAAAAGCCCGATTGTCACGACTGGAAACGAGCTTGTAAAAGAGCAGATTGCCGACTTTTCGCGCCAGCTGAACCTTGCAGAGCTTCAAAACTACATCCACGAAGTCAAAGCCCAAACTGAAAAAATCCTTTGCACCCTTTCCTATTCCGACCTAAAGAAAAAAGTTTCCGCCGAACGCAGAAAAGAACTTGAATCGCTGAATGTCGTAAGTCTGGACGAAAGCGCCGCCTGGCTGGCCAGCTACTGGTGCGGCAAGGATTTTCGCGGACTTATCCAGATGCCGTTCTCTCGCCACTGGATAATGCACATCGAGGCTGCTCTGCGGATTGCGGGGAAATTGAGGAAGTGAGTTTGGCTCGGTTTGAATTTTTATCGGGCTTGACCCGATAATCTCGTAACAGATTCCCACATCAAGTGCGGGAATGACAATATAAATCAACTGAGGGAATGACAGTGAAATCACGCCGGATTAATCACATAACTATTTGACGTAAGCGTTTTTATGTAGTATATTGAAATAAAGGAAATGCCCGATTTCTGTCGGTCGTCTCCACAATTTTGGTTTAAAAGCCGTCAAAGTGGGTTCAGAACTTGGCGGCTTTACTTTTTAACTCTTCTTATTTTTTAAGTAAGAGAGAGTTGCGATAACTGCACTTGCAACAGTAGCAATGCAACTTATAATTGTTGCTGCCGCCAAAACAAGCTCTAAAGTCATACGCAAGTCCTCCCGGCTTTCAAGATTCCAGCAAGCTGGTTTGAGTTCGGGAGACACCACCTTAGAAATCAGGCACTTCCAATAAAATTATTATACCATATTTTATTACTACTGTATATATGTAAAGTTTTAAAAATTGATGTTAGTTTTAGTCATTGACAACTGGCAGTCTGTGTAGTATTTTCAACCAAGAGGCAAAATGCACTTTTTTAAATTCATTCTTCTTATCGTGGCAATTTCATTTTTCTCATATTTTTTGACCACAACGGTTGTTGACATCGTTCTGATGGGGCGGCTTGATTTTTGTCTCAGCGCAAAAGCAAACACAAAGGAATTTCTTATCACAAAGGCGAACAGAATCGATTTTCAGGACGGCTTCAAATGCTCAGGATTTTCCTCCGCATTCGTGATGAGGCATTGGAACATCGGCGCGGACGGAAATTCGGTCTACGAAAAAATGCCGAACAAAATGCAGGGCGGCTATGTTTACCCAAAAGGGATTTTCAACTTTCTTTCTGAAAACGGATTCAAGGTAAAATACTGCCGCGGAAACCTGAATGCGCTGAAAAATGCGGTCGCCGCCGGAAACCCGGTAATCGTTATGATAAAAATCCGCTCGGACAAAAACTGGCTTCACTACGTTCCGGTTGTCGGCTACGACGAGCAGAACATCTTCATCGCAGAATCGCTTGCCGAACTTTCAAACTGCAACGAGCCGCATTATAATAGAAGAATTCCGACAAAAGAATTCAAAAAACTCTGGAACACCGCAATGCCAAAAATGCCGCTTTATGCGAACACGTTTTTTACGGTGGAAAGATAAAGGGTTGTGTAATATAATTGATAGACAGAAAAACGCTTTTAATCCGCAAACTGAAACAGGACTTTCCAAATATGCCGAAAAAAAAATCGCCTTACGAGCTTGACTTTGAAGAATATATCCGTAACTCCGAGCCTGCGCAAAAAGAAAAGACTTATGCCTGGTCCACAGCAATCGGCTTGCAGCAGGTGGACGGTCTTACGCCTTCAAAATATCTTTTTGAGACCGCGAAACGCAACATTGACGGCGAAATTTCGGTTGCAGAAGCAACTTACATCATTGACAACTACTACAAATCCAAATCAGTCCGTAAAGCTGATGACGACGGACGCACAGAAGAGGCCGACAAAGTTTCATCGAGAATTGCGCAGATTTTAAGCGAGAGGTCGTTCAACTTTTCTCCGTCGTATCTGATAGCGCTTCACGGAAGACTTTTTGAAGGAATCTTCAAGTTCGCAGGAAAAATCCGAAACTACGACATCCCAAAAAACGAATGGGTCTTGGACGGAGATTCCGTGATGTACGGAGCCGCGTTTGAGCTTAAAGCCGCGCTCGACTACGATTTTGAGCAGGAAAGGCTTTTCAGCTATAAAAATCTAACACTGGAAGAAACCGTAAAGCACATAACTTTCTTTGTCTCGCGCCTTTGGCAGATTCACGCTTTTGGAGAGGGCAACACAAGGACGACCGCGGTTTTCACGATAAAGTATCTTCGCTCGCTGGGATTCAATGCGGACAACAGAATATTCGCGGAAAATTCATGGTATTTTCGGAATGCGCTTGTGCGGGCAAACTACAACAATCTTCAAAAAGGAATCCATGAAAATCCGGAATTCCTTGAAAAATTCTTCCGAAACCTTTTGCTCAAAGAACACAACGAACTGAAGAACAGATATCTCCACATCAGGGCAAAAGATTTCCTGGAAATCAAAGAAAAAAATGCCACAGTAAACTACGGAAAAGTCACAGCAAATAATAAAAGCGTCACTCAAAATATCACAGAAAACAAAAAAAACATCACTGGAAATAATGAAAGTGTCCCTCAAAACGCTAGAAACATCACTGTAAAACTCACTCAAAAACAAAAAGATATTCTGAAGCTGATAAAAGAAAGTCCACATATAACACAAACTGAAATCGCCTTAAAACTGAACATCGCGCGCGAAACCGTAAACCGCAACATGAAAAAACTTCAGGAGAAAAAAATCATTCAGAGAATCGGCGCGGACAAAAACGGCAGCTGGAAGATTTTGGAGGAAAAATATTTATGAAAAACGGAACTGTAAAACAAATTCAGGAATACACTAAATCTCACTACGGATTTATAGCAAAAAGCTGTTGGATTGCAGATGTTAAGGAAAAATGTGGTCTTTCTGTAAAGTCAGCATGGAATCGCAAAAATCTAAATGAAAGAAAATATCCTTGTCCTGCTGATAAAATTGAAAAATTGAAAGCGGCACTGAAATTTTACAACTTGATTTAATCAAAACAATTCTAAGACAAAACAACTCCCCCTAAACTCCCCATTCTTGACAAAACTAATCTCATTAGGTATATATTAACTAACCATTTTAGTTTTGCAAGGATTCGCATGGAAATCAGATACGAAAAACTTACCCACGAAAATTTTGGAGGACATTCGCTCGATGATTTTATAAGGCATCAGGAAATTCACGAATGTTGGCGAAACGTTAACGGTGATATAAAACTTGTTCCGAACGAATTTTCTGAAGACTGGTCGATTGAAAAATGCCGCGAGGTTGCCGCAGGAATTTCTTCTAGGCTGGAAAAGGACTTGTCGGCATTCGCCGCATTCTGCGGAAAACGCGTTGTGGGATTTGTAACAGTTGAGCATGAGATTTTCGGGAAGGCAGCAAAGTACGTGAATTTGGAGCAGTTTCAGGTTTCAGAAGATTTCCGCGGAAAAGGAATCGGGCGCAAGCTGTTCTCACTCGCCTGCTCGGAAGCGAAAAATCTTGGCGCGCAAAAGCTCTACATTTCAGCACATTCGTCAAGAGAAAGCCAGGCTGCGTACAAGGCTTTGGGCTGCGTTCCGGCTAGCGAAGTCAACGAAAAAATGGCGGCGGAAGAGCCGTTCGACATTCAGATGGAATTTGTGCTGGAATAAAAAATTGTATGGAAATTGAATACAGAAAAGCGGCTTTGGCAGACGCTGAACTTCTTGTGGACATTTATGATTCTGCGTTTTACAGCGATTATATAAGATTCGGTGAATGTCCCGCATACGGCAAGAGCAAAGCAGCGATGGAAAAATCCATATCGGAATATCCCAAGCTTATCATTTTATATGACAGAGAGCTGGCCGGCTGCGTTTCCTGCAAAAAAATCTCCGACGGAATATATGAAATCGGCTGCCTGTGCGTTGTTCCAAAGTTTCAGGGAAAAGGAATAGGAACGCAAGCAGTCAAACATATAACATCGCTCTACAAGGACGCTGAAAAATTCACCTTAATCACGCCGGTAGAAAAAAAGGAAAATGTAAAGTTCTACACAGAAAAATGCGGCTTTAAAATCGTGTCAACTGAAACAGACGGAAGTGTAAAAGTGGCACGGTTTGTTTTAGAAAAATGACTTTAAATTCTGAAGAGATTTTGCAACGAGGAACAGTCAGTTATTTTATTTAAGAGAAGGATAAAACTTGCGGATTGTTACGGCTTTCTGGATTGAAGGAAAGTTCAGAACGTGCAAGTATAGATGATGGGGCGGCAAAAAACTTTTGAGGATACGGAAATGAATAAAAAACTTGCCAGTCTATACTATTTGACAGCAGCTGGATTTTCAGTCATTTTTATAAAATGCTCAAAGGCAGTTTTTCAGGAAATGTGGTCTGGCTTTGCCTGGCTTCCGAGAATTTCTGTCTGGGAACTGCCGCTTTTAGCAGAAACAAAAAGAATGACAATGATGATGACAAGGAAAGTGAGAAATAAACTCGGTGGGGTTTTGTAAAATGAGGGAAAACATGAAATCAGACTTTATAAAGGAACTTGAAAAGGCAATGTGGGAAGCGGCGAAAGGCAGAAACCGGGCGGATTTTCTGAATCTGGTGGACGAAAATGCGGTCATGGTCTGCGGCGGCTATAGGTGCAGCGGCAGGGAATACGCTGGTATAATAGAAGATTTTGATTTGGCGGACTACGAAATTTCGGATTTTGAGATTGTTGCGGAAACAGAAACAATCGTGCAAATTCACTACTCTATTGAGACCAAAGTTTCCGACAAAAAAAACGGCGACCTTGCCGGAAAATTCAACGTAACTTCCACCTGGAAAAATTCCGGCGGAAAATGGAAACTCGTTTTCAACATGGATTCAAGAATTTTTTAGGAAACGATTCGCAGTTGAAAGCATGACGCAAGGCGAGCGCAAACTTTTTTATCAAATGCAATCTCCACCGGAAACTTGCGTCGTGAGTTCACTTTGTTGCGAAACAACTTTTAAGGGAGAAAGGTATGACCTCAAAATCAGCAGAAAATCTTACAATAAAATACAACGAACTTACGGCTTCTCAGTTCATCGAACTTTGGGAAACGGTCTGGGGCGCAGGTCCTTCGCTCCAGCAGACGGAACTTGCGATGAAAAACACTCTGTTCCGCATCTCAGTTTTTGACGGCGAAAAAATCGTTGGCATGGCGAGGATGCTCGGCGACTTGGGACTGGACTACTTTATCAAGGACGTTGTCGTCCGCCCCGGATATCAGAAAATGGGAATCGGCAGGCTTTTGATTGACGAGCTTTTGAAGTTTGTAAGAAAAAACGGCGTGAGCGGAACAAACATCTTTGTGGAACTGTGCGCAGAGCCGGACAAAATTCCGTTCTACGAAAAATTCGGATTTGACTACGACGAATCACAGCGGCTCAAGCTGATGTGCAAGGCGGAATGAATGAAAAATGGTCTCGAGCATTAAAAAAGTGTCTTACATTACAATTCCTACAGGATATTTCTTATCTCTGATTTTTTTATTCTTATTTCAGACTGATAAATCTCCGGATTTCATCGAGCCGCGCAAGCGCGGTTTTCCGCCCCTCGTCATAGACACGCTGAAGCTCGTCAGGATTTTTTTCCGTGCGGCTGATTCCAAGCGGTTTTTCTGGGCATATAACAAGCGCATTTCCCTTTCTTTCCTGCTCGAACACATATTTTGTCTCTTCGTTGTAGATGTTGTGGCGGTTTTCCATCGCGTTCACAATCGCCGGATATTTTCTGAGCGCGATTCTCATTATTCCAATCAGCTTGTTCGGCTTTTTTATGTAGTTTCTTGGCTGAGTCAGAACGACGATGTTTTTTTTGAATCCTGATTTTTCAAAGAATTTCAGAGGAATCGAGTCGGTCATGCCGCCGTCTAAAAGCTCGTAGCCGTCAATTCTCACAACTTTGCTGGCAAGCGGCATTGACGCGCTGGCACGCATCCAGGTAAGGTCGTCCGCATCGCAGGTTTTAAGCTCCTTGTACACCGGCCCGCCGGTTCTGCAGTCGCTCGCCACGACAAAAAACGGCATTGGATTTTTTCTGTAAGACTCAAGGTCAAAGATGTCCAGCTCGTTCGGAATCCGGTTGTAGCAGAAATCCGCGCCGTAAAGGTTTCCTGTTTTTATAAGCGAGCGGAGCGAGCAGTAACGCCAGTCTCCTGAATATTTTTTATTGTACCTGATTGTCCTTCCGATTTGCCCTGACTTGTAGTTGCAGCCGAACGTCGCTCCGGCCGATACTCCGACTGTTCCGTCAAGAGCGATTCCGTTTTCCATGAAAACATCGAGGATTCCGGTGGTGAACATTCCCCTCATCGCTCCGCCTTCCAGAACAAGCCCGGTTTTTACGTTTTTTTCCATGCAGGCATTATATCAGTTTTTGGAAAAATAAAAAGTTCTTGACAAGAAATGACGATTAAAATTTTCGCACCTCGGACTGACGCATTTTTAAAGCGGAGTTTTTACGCTCCGCTTCTATTTTACTCACTACTCATACTTCCATCCGCTTGCCTTTAGCTGGGTGGAAATCATCTTGCTGTAGATTCCGCCTTTCTCGCGTAGTTCCGCAGGACTTCCCTGCTCAGCCACAACGCCGTCTTTAAGCACTACAATCTTGTCCGCGCTGGCAACGGTTCTCATTCTGTGGGCGATGATTAAGACGGTCTTGTTCTTTATCAGCCGGGAAAGAGATTCCTGCACCAGAGTCTCGTTGTCAACGTCAAGGCTCGCTGTCGCCTCGTCGAGCAAAATTATCGGGGCGTTTTTCAGGAACGCGCGCGCAATTGAAAGCCGCTGCCGCTCGCCGCCTGAAAGCTCAGAGCCGTTCTCGCCGATTACCGTGTTCCATTTTTCAGGGAGCTTTTCCACAAAGTCGTCGCAGCGCGCAAGATGGGCGGCCGCAATCACCTCGTCGTCGCTCGCGTCCTTCCGCCCGATTCTGATGTTCTCCATCACCGTGTTGTTAAAGAGCGTAACGTCCTGGAAAACAATCGAGTACATCCCCAAAAGAGTTTCCGGATCAATTTTCGAGATGTCCATTCCGCCCACGCTGATTTTTCCACGGTTCAAGTCCCAGAAGCGCGCCGCAAGCCGGCTCACCGTTGTCTTTCCGCTTCCGCTTGGTCCGATAAGCGCCGTCACTTCGCCCTGCCTTGCAGTGAACGAAACGTCTTTAAGGATTTCCTTTCCACCGCTGTACGAAAAGCCCACGTTCTCAAAAACGATGTCGTAGCCCTTGTTTGAAAGCTCCGGTTTTCCGGTCTGCTCTTCGTGGCTTAGAATCTCGTCCATCCGCTGGCAGCGCACGTCGCAGCTGATAATCGCCGCAAGATTCTGAAGCGAAACCTGAAGCGGGTCGTACATCCGGGAAACCACAAGCAGATACATGAAGAACGTGAGGATGTCGATTTCGCCAGAGGCAAGAAGAAACGCGCCCGTTACGGCAACCGTTCCGATTCCGAGCTTCAAGACCATCTGCGCTGAAACGACAAACGCCGCATTGGAAAATTCCGCCACAACCGAATGCTTTTCAATGTCGCGCGCTTTTTTGTCAAAGCCTTCAAGATAGTTTTCCGCCGCGTTGTAGGACTTCAGGTCGCGCAAGGTTTCAAGACCTTCCTGAATTCCGTCCGCACAGGCAAGCTTGTATTTCATTCCTTTCTGGTTGATTTTAGTCATCACCTTTTTTGACGAGACCACAATCACAAACGCAACCGGCATTACCCAGACCGCGGCAAGAGTCATCTTCCAGTTGAAAAAGAAAAGGCTGAGCACAACAAGCGTCGTGGAAACAAGAGAGCCAATAAGCTCAGGAATCCAGTGCGACGAGGCCGTTTCCAGAACAGCGCAGTCGCCCATAATCGTGCTGGTCAAGTCCGCCAAGTCCTTTTTCCCGAAGAATGAGAGAGGCAGCTTGCGGAGCTTTTCCGCCAGAGTGCGCCGCCTGATTCCGCTTTCCACGTAAGTCGTCAAAAAAGTCGAGCGGTACTGAAAAACCGTCGTCAAGACAATCAGTGCGCAGACAAAAACAATTCCGTACGCAAAAAACGGCAGAGCAGAGGCCGAAACCGAGCCTGAAAGCAAGTTCCGCACGAGCGCGTACAAAAGCCCCACCGGCAGCATAAGAACAAGATTTGCAAGCGTTACAGCCGCAAACGCACGCAACATTCCCCGCGCGCCATAATCCGAAAGCGCGTATTTATGTTTAAGTTTTTCGTTTAAAGTCATTTGTCGCCTCCTGCGCACACTTTCCATTCCGCGGCCTTGTTGTATTCCGCCCACATTTTCGCGTAGATTCCGCCGCCAGAGACAAGCTCATCGTGCTTTCCCTCTTCCGCGATTTTTCCGCCGCTCAAGACAAAAATCCTGTCCGCATTTGTTACGGCCGAAAGCCGGTGCGCAATCATAATCACAGTCTTGTCCTTGGAAAGGTTTGCGAACGCCGCCTGGACTTTTTCCTCGTTGTCCGGGTCTGCGAACGCAGTCGCCTCGTCAAGAATCAGAATCTTTGAGTTTTTAAGGAACGCGCGCGCAATCGAAATCCGCTGTGCCTCGCCGCCCGAAAGATAAACGCCCTTCGAGCCAATCACCGTGTCAATTCCGTCAGCAAGTTTTTCGATGATGTCCGCGCACTGAGCCTTTTCAAGAGCAACAAGAACTTCCTCGCGCGAAGCCGCCGGATTTCCGAGCCGAACGTTTTCCAGAATCGACATTTTCAAAAGCTTTGAATCCTGAAAAACGTAGGAAACTTCGTTCATCAGCTCTTTTGAAGAAATATCGCACACGTCAACACCGCCGATTTTCACCGAGCCTTCCGTTGCATCCCAGAACCGCGCCACAAGCGAAGCCAAAGTCGTTTTTCCGCCGCCGCTGGGACCTACAAACGCAACGTGCTCGCCCGAAGAGATTTTAAGTGAAACGCCGTCCAACGCCTTTTTCTCCGAGCCGCCGTAAGAAAAGCTCACTCTGTCAAATTCAACCGAAGAATCCAAAGGCAATTTTGGAGAAGACGTTTGCGCAAGCGGCTTGAACGCAAAAATCTCGTCCATGCGTTTCAGAGCGTCCGTAACAACCATCGAAGCCTCGCCCGAATAAGCGATTTTCATCAGCGTCGTCGTCAGAATCGGAGTAAGAATTATATAGAAGAGAAGATTCAAAACGAGCGTGTCGGAAACGCCCTTTCCGCCTAAAATGTAAGCCGCCGCAATCAGAAAAGCGAAAACAGAATTCGTCGCAAGCGTGAACAGGACCATCGGGCGCATCATGCTTTTTGTGTAGGCGACAGTCCATTTTTCATAGCCGTCAATCGCCGCCTTGAAGCGGTTGAACGAAAACACCGACTGCCCGAAAGTCTTTACAACAGGAATTCCGCGCACATATTCAACCGCCTCGTTCGACATCGTCTCAAGCGAATCCTGATATTTCGCCATATCCTGCTGGAGCTTTTTCCCCATCATTCCGCCCATCGCCAAAAACGCAAGAACCGCCGGCACAAGGCACAAAAGCCCGATTTTCCAGTCGAAAAAAAGCATCATCGCCACAAGGCAGACCGGCGTAACGTAAGACACAACCTTGTCAGGAAGCGAATGAGCAATAAAAGTCTCGGTCGCCTCGGAAAAATCATTCACAACGCGCCTGATTTTTCCGCTGCCTTCCTTTTCAATCAGCCCGAGCGGAAGCGTCATAATGTGCCTCATCAGAGAACTCCTAAGATTTGATTGAATCCTGAACGCCGCCTTGTGCGAGCACATCAGGCCACCAACATAAACCAGAAGAGCCGCCACCGCCGAAACAACCGCAGCCCAGCCGTAAAACTTGAGCGAAGGTGCCGCCGCCGCAAAATTTGGACGAACCGCCAGAACCTCACGAATCAGATTCCAGACAAAATAGAACGGAAGCATTCCCAAAACCGCGCTAACACCCGAAAGAACCCAAGAAGCATACACGAAAAACCTGTGGTTTCCCGCAAACTTCATCAGCTCGCCAATCGAACTTTTCTTTTTTTCCATATAAAACCTCTTAAAATTGTTTTTTGTTTAATTGTCTTTAGTTACCAAAATTCAAATTTGATAACCGCATAAAAAAAAGAGGCCCGAAAGCCTCTTTCTAAAATCCAATAAGTTTTGTGTTTTACATAATAACGTCATTTGCCGCCTCGTCAGTTATCAATGATAACAATATCTCAACGGGAAAAAATATATCATAAGAAAAAGTTAGCGTCAACTAACAGAAGAAAATAATTTTAATTTCTAAAATTAACAGATAATCCCGATTGCCATCGGCAACCATAAGAAAATATACGGAAAAGATTAGAGTTTAACTTATTAGTCCTCGTAGTGACCGCGGCAAGCTTTTACGGTAATTTTATCTTCGGAAAATTCGTAAACAAGACGATTCTCCTTGTCAATTCTTCTGCTGTATTCGCCTTCCTTATGCTTCAGTTTTTCAGGCTTGCCTTCGCCGCGCAATGCACCATCGCGAGAAATGCTTTTCAGCAGCTTGTTGATTTTCTGAACTGTCTTTTTATCTTGAGTCTGCCAATAAACATAATGTTCGAATCCAGTTTCTGTAAAAGTTATCTCGCTCATTCTGCCGCCATTGCCTCAAGCTCTTCCATCGTCTTTACGACAACTTTTCCCTGACGAAGCTGCTCATCGCTTTTATCTAGCATGGCAAGATAAGCCGCATTTCTTTTCGCCTTTTCCATTTCCTTGAATTCTTTTTCGGAAACGATGACTACATTCTTGTTTTCCTTGCGCGGAACAATGACCGGCTCGCCGTTAAATGCCATGTCGAAATATTTTTTTATGTTTGCGCGGATGTCCATCTGTTTTGCGATTGTCATAATTTTCCTTCCATAAAAAGTACAAATTTATGTACTAAAAACCGTACTGTTTGTAAGATAAATCGGAATAAGTCGATTGTCAAGAAAAATGACAAAAAAAGCTAGGAACTTTTACGCTCTCCTACTCGTTTTTTACTTGTCATTGCCTTGCTTGATTTTAATGTCATTCCCGCACTTGATGCAGCAATGTTTGCGTAGCAAACTCGGTCAGGAATCTACGTTAATTGGTTTGTTAGAGATTATCGGGTCAAGCCCGATAATGACAAATTTTCTTACCACAACTTAAAAAATCACGAATAACTGAGCGGAAACTTTTCGGGATGTTGAAGGGATTCCAATTCAATGTCTGCGTCGAGGGTGGGCCAATGCAGATTTCCTGCGAAATCGGTCTTAACGTCGGCAATGTCTTTTATGTCAGAGTTTTCAAAAACAGGATAATCTTTGTACGATACAAAATATTCATTTCCGTCAGATGCAATCAGCCAGATTCCAAACGGAGAAATATTCGTGACAACTGCTTTTTCAACTGAAATGCTTTTTCCAGAATTCATCGATTTCCTCCTTTCTGCTTTTTACAATTTCAAGAATTTTGTTCACTTCCTTTTCAGAAAGATTTATTACCTTTGCAACAGAAATTTCAGGCTCAAGCCAAACCTTCACCTCACCATCGGACTATGACACATGAACGTGCCTGCGGCTTTCTTCCCTTGAAAAGAAATAAAATCTGTATTGACCTTGAACAAAAATTGTAGGCATGGCTTCACCTCATAAAAAGTATACATTTCTTTTTTTGAGAAATTAATATTTATCGGACAAAACAAACTTGCTTCGACTGCCATTACCCAGTGTGATTCAACGGTCATTCCCATGTATGGTTTATGTCATCTTCGGGCTTGACCCGAAGATCTGTTGCAGGGGATTATCCAGTCAAGCTGAATAATGACAAGGAAGCCAAGCACGACGATGACAAATTTTTTTCTGTCATTCCCTTGCTTGATTTCAATGTCATTCCCGCACTTGATGCGGGAATCCCTTTTCCAACACGAGAGATTGCCGGGTTTAACCCGGCAATGACACTTACTCGCCGGTGTAATTATAATTTACAGTCGCATTTTTAAGTGGATTGCTATTGTCCGCAATCGTTATTGCATTCCACTGTGCCTGTGTTCCTCTGTAATTTACTGTTGTTAAGCCGCTTGCTGTGAACACATTTTCACCAATAGAAATAACGCTAGCTGGAATCACCACACTTTTTAAGTTGCCGCACCATTTGAACATATAGCTACTGATAGAAGTGACGCCGGAAGGAATTGTTATGCTTGTTAAGCCGCTTTCCATGAACGCACATTCACCAATAGAAGTAACACTGTCTGGAATGTTAATACTTGTTAAGTTAGTACACATACTGAACGCAGAATCAGCGATAGAAGTAACAGTATTAGGAATGTTTACACTTGTTAAGTTGATGCAGCCACAGAATGCATACCCACCGATAGAAGTAATGCCATCAGGAATTGTTACACTTGTTAAACCTGCGGCAACAGCAATTAAAGTTTTTCCGTCTTTTGTATAGATACACTTTCCATCACTTTCATAGGTTTCATTATCTTCAGATACTGTTAATTCTGTTAGGCTTGTGCATTTATAGAAAATTTTATTACCAATAGAACTAACGCTGGCTGGAATGTTTACACTTGTTAAGCTGCTGCAATCACAAAACGCTTCAGCGCCAATAGATGTAACAGAGTTAGAAATGTTTACACTTGTTAAGCTAGTACACCCACTGAACGTAGAATTTTCGATTGATTCAACGCTATCCGGAATACTTAAACTTGTTAAACTGGTACATTCAATGAACGCTCCTGTACCAATAGAAGTAACACTGTCTGGAATTATTACACTTGTTAAGCTGCTGCAATACATGAACGCATATTCACCAATAGAAGTTAATCCTGTAGTTTTGCTTAAATCAAGACCGACTTTTGCATTTCCGTTGCTTTGCAGTGCAGTTGCAATCGTAGATATTGTTTCGCTTGTTATTGCCCCGGTTACTGCGATGTTGTATTCACCTGATTCAAGGCTTGTGATTAACTCTGCCGCTTTGTCGGCGGTGATAGCAATTCCGTCGGTACAATGGATTGTCGCATTTAACAGAGCGTCGTTGCCAGTGCTGTCTATTTTTCCATCATTCTTGAGTGCGTTCCATTCTGCGACTGTTCCGCCGTAGCACACATCGGCAAGGCTTGTGCAGTCGCCAAATGCATAATCTTCGATAGATTCGACTTCCGCAGGAATCACAATCATCTCCAAAGCGGAACAGACTTGGAACATACAGCTACTTATAGAAGCAAGACCTTTTCCGAGTGTTACATCTTTTAGGGATTCACAAGCTTGAAAGCTTTGAGCACCAACAGAAGTGACGCTGTCCGGTATTTCTATGCTTGTAAGGCTGGTGCAGTTAACAAAAGCCAAATCATCTATCTTTGTAACTCCACTGCCGATTTTTACGCTTTTAAGTTCTATACATGTCGCAAAAGCACCGTTTTCTATCGAGGTGACGCTCTGCGGCAGAACGATTCCGGCAAGACCCAAGTTAGCGTTGAAAGTCATTTCAGGAATCGCATCAAGCCCTGTTGCGCCGCTCATGTCAAGGATGATTTTTGTATCTCTGTAGTCTTTCTCTTTGATTGCTTCTGCTATTTCCGCAAGATATTCCGCAGAAACCTCGCCGGTAACGGTAACCGTATGCTCGCCTTCCCCAAGCCGGTTGATTACGGAAACAGCGTCCGTGTTAAGCGAACCGTCGGTACAGTAGATTGCGGCATTCAGAAGGACATCGTTTGAAGTGCCGATACTCGCCTTGAGTGCGTTCCATTCCGCCATTGTGCCGCCGTAGTTCACGGTCTGCAAAGAGTTACCGCTACCAAATGAAAATGCGCTATCCCCAATAGATGTTACGCTTTTTGGAATTGTTACTGCCGAAAGTTTTTCGCAGCTGGCGAAAGCAACCTCTCCTATAGTCTGCACTCCTTCCTCCAGCACGGCTTCCTCAAGATTAACACAGGCATCGAAAGCCCCATGTATAATTGTCTTGACATTGCCCGGAACGGTTATCTTTGTAAGATTGCACGCTTGGAAAGCAAATCTGCCTATTGATTCAAGTCCGCTTCCGAATTTTATGCTTGTAAGACCACTTTGATTGAATGCCTGCTTACCTATTGTCTTTACACTGTCCGGAATTACAATGTCGGTTAGATTCGGACAGAAAAAGAATGCATATTCATTGATGGATTCCATACCTTCCGGCAGCACGATTCCAGCAAGAGCCTCACATGCAGTCCATTCATCCTCATCAAAGAAAGCCCAAGCAGGAATTTCTGTAAGCCCGGTCGTGCCGCTCAGGTCAAGATTCACTTTTATTTCAGGCTTTGCAATTAGTGCTTTGCGGATTGCCGTGATTATATCTTCTGAAATTTCACCGGCAAGAACGACTGTATGCACATTGCCGTCAGCAGGAATGTTTTTGATTGCTTCGGAAACGCTGTCTGCTGTTATCGTCCATTTTGCGTAAAGCGTGATGTCGCCTGTTTTTTCGCCCTCATTCCAGCCGGTCAGTTTTTCGCCGGAAAAGTCCGCATTGCCGTACCAGCCTGCGAACTCGTACAAGCTGCGTGTCGGGTCGGCAAGCGTTACGGTTGCGGTTTCGATGTTGTATTCTGCCGGATTTGTTTCTGCGTTCTGCGCCGGGTTCACATCATCGCCGTTCAGAACATAGTTTATCGACCAGCTGCCCTGCAGAACCCATTTTGCGTAGAGCGTGAGGTTTTCGGTCAGTTTGATTGTTGATTTGTCCGCGTAGTCTGCGCCTTTTCCGTCCGCCGCAGTGTTCCAGCCGGAAAAAGTGAAGCCCTCTCTGGTGAACGCGTTTGCTGTAAGGGTGATTTCCGTGCCCTCTTTCGCGGACTGCGCTTTCATCTCTCCTTCTCCGCCGTTGGCATTGTAAGTTACAGTGTAAGTTGCTTTTTCATCGTCGCTTTCAACCTGACAGCCGGTAAAAACCGTCAAAGCTAAAAGCAGTGTAAAAATTAGGTGGGGGGGGGTAAAGAATCTGTGGTTGATTTTCATCGCTTTCTCCATTGAAAATATTGAATAATTTGTTATCTTTTTATTATACCGCACGGAAAAATAAAAAACACGGCAAATGAAGAAAAAAGCGAGGATTTTTGCGGATTTTTTGTTATTTCAGTCCCCTTGTCCGGCATCGCATAAAAAACTGGCACAAAATCATAAAATCTGTGTATCATTTTGCAACATATTGTATTATATTATGCAGTACAGGAGACTAAGATGAATTCAATGGCGACAATAAACATCCGGACTGATTCCGCGACTAAAAAAGAGGCGGAACGGCTTTTTGCGGATTTTGGACTTTCGATGACAAGCGCAATCAATGTTTTTCTGCGGCAGGTAATACGCGAAAAACGCATTCCGTTTGAAATCGGCTACGAAAACCCGAACGAGCTGACCGCAAAAGTTCTAAAAGAAACGGAGGAGGGAAAAAATTTAAGCCCGGCGTTTGACTCCATAGACGAACTGATGGATTCTCTTCATGCTTAAGCCCCGTTACTCGAATCAGTTCAAGAAGGACTACAAGCTTGCGCTGAAGCGCGGAAAAAACGAAAAACTCTTTATTGAAGTCCTCGAAAAACTGCTGAAACAAGTGCCTCTTCCTGCCAAAAACAAAGACCATCAGCTTTCCGGCAACTGGGCAAAGCACAGGGAATGTCATATTCAGCCGGACTGGCTTCTCATTTATTCAATCAACAATGACGAGCTTATTTTGGAATTGTCCCGCACCGGCTCCCATTCTGATTTGTTCGGAAAATAATTTCCTGTAATACAATTGGTATAGTCAAGCCGGAGAGCTGTTACACTATATGTCGCCATCGGAGCAGATGCAGCGAACGTACAGCTTATGGATTGGAGTACCTGCCGCGGTTAGACGGCGAAGTGCGCAAAGCCCGACGGCAGCGGCAAAGTGAAACGGAACCGATGACGGAAGCCCCAAAAAAACTAAAATCCCATAAGTTTTTGCCAGCCGGGCATAAAAAATTCCTCCACCACCGAAAGGCAGTGCTCGGTTTCCGAGTGCGTGTAGTCGTGGATGACAGGCTCAAGCATTGCAGTGTACGCCGCGCTCAAAATCGTGTGCATTTCCTTTTCGCTCACCTCCACCACCTTGTTTCCGCGAGACTTCAGAAAATCCAGGACTTTCAGCATTTCCTTCTGGTCCTCGTTCACCATGTCGTGCAGAAAATTTTCGTAGTGCGTGCCTTTTGACCTTGTAAGAATCAGCTTAAAATCCTCGCGGCGCGGATAAATAATCTCGCGGATCATGTCGATGTCGTTGTTTTTCATAAGCTCGGCGACGGAAACGTTTTCTTCAATCTGCGCGTATTTTGTCGCGATGTGATTTTTGCGCCATTGTCTGAATTCTTTAAGAGAAGGCTCGACCAGCTGCGAGAACAAATCCTCCTTGTCAGTGCAATGCCGGTAAAGCGCCGCCGAGGTAACGCCCGCCCGCCTTGCAATTTCGCGGATTGAAGCGTTCTCAAAACCGTTTTTTGAAAATTCAGAGCGTGCGGATTCTAAAATTTTCTCGTGTGTTTCGGATTTGTCTTTTGCCATAGTTTTTATTCGGTTTGGTTATCAGTGATAACACAAAGACAATATCACGTCAAAAAGTTAGCGTCAACCAACACTGGCATATTTTTATTGTCTTGTATTTTGCCGCTTGACTTTTCTGCTTTTTAGCATGAAATTTAAAAAATCCTTTACTTATGGAAGAAATAAATATGAACGAAACTTTAAAAATTCTTGAGACGCGCAGAAGCTGCCGCAAATTCAAGCCGGATATGATTCCGGAGGAAGATTTGAACGCCGTAATCCGGGCAGGAACTTTTGCGCCGACCGGTAGGAATCTTCAGTCGCCGATAATCATTGCGGTTACGAACAAGGAGCTTCGCGACAAAATCAGCGAGGAAAACCGAAAAATCGGCGGATGGAACGAAGGCTTTGACCCGTTTTACGGCGCGCCTGTGATTCTGATTGTTCTTGCCGATAAAAACGTTTCGCCGAACTACATTTATGACGGCTCGCTTGTTATGGGAAACCTGATGAACGCCGCGAAAAGCCTGGGGCTCGGCTCAATCTGGATTCACCGCGCAAAACAGGAATTTGAAAGCGGCTTCGGCAAAAAACTTCTTTCAGACCTTGGAATAAAAGGCGATTTTGAAGGAATCGGGCACGTCGCGCTTGGCTACGCTGCCGAAGGCGGAGAAGCAGAAGCCGCTCCACGCAAAGAAAAATACGTTTACTGGGTAAAGTAGAAACTTGCTGCGGGAAAACGGAAAAATGGCGGAAAATCAAAATCCTTCACACGAAGCGTCGCGGCGTTTTGCATATCTTACAAACCAGATTGACGAGCTTTACCATAAGGTGAACGCAAAATCCTCTCTTTCGGACTGCGTTTTCTGGATTTTTTACTGTCTTTACGACATGGGCGGACCGTGCAACCAGAGCGAATTTTCGCGTCTTTACGGAATCAGCCGGAAAACAATAAATTCCGCGCTTTCAAAGCTTGAGCAGCTCGGACTTGTAAAGAGGACTGCCGGAGACGGCCGCAACGTGATTGTATCTCTCACAGAAGAAGGGCTTGCGCTTGCAGAAAAGTCAGTTGAGCCGATAATTTCCGCCGAAGATTCAGTTTTTGACAACTGGTCACCGGAAGAAAAGGAACAGCTTCTTTTTCTGACAGAAAAATACAGAAACGACCTTGAAAATCAGTTCAAGCAAAGGGAGCTGATTTGAGGGGTGTGTAATAAACGGATTCTGCCGTATTGTCCTCAATGAGTTTTCTCTGATTTTTTGTAAATTTTACATTATTGTTTACACTGTTGTTTACATTTCTGTTATTGCCGGAATTCCGATTGACATTTTTCCTATAAAAATGTACGTTTTTTAATTGTCCGATTTCGGACAAAATGCGCAAGGGATACGGAGGGCGCGGAGCGGACGGCGCCGAAGGCGGCGGCTGGAGGCGAAGGCCGGAACCCGGAGCAGCC